>Ga0310695_10000113_pt1 | contig 206298 bp, 183 predicted proteins | sample RumenRJG_04DNA_FD_203882 | JGI IMG/M metagenome (GOLD analysis project Ga0310695, IMG submission 203882) | Bovine rumen microbial communities from Lethbridge, Alberta, Canada - RJG_04 (v2) (version 2) | ecosystem: Host-associated > Mammals > Digestive system > Stomach > Rumen | place: Canada... | reverse complement strand
CTCCATTTCCTGTGTGATGTACCCTTCTTACCAGCCATCTCTTCACTTCCTTTCTTTTTACTATTGTAAATGAAAAAAATGAAAGTAGGCACTTTTCAGTGTCTACTTTCATTTTACAGGTTCAGCACTATGCAGCGGGCTTTTTTGATTGGTATATACCGGTCAGCTTCGTTGATCAGGAATCCGTGAGCACGCTTACCGGTTCTTCAGTGCTCTGCGCCGGAATGCTTTTTCGATCTCCACGACCGGAATAATAGCCAGGGCCAATACCAGCGCAATCAGATATTCGGTAAGAGTCACCGGATAGAAAGAAAACGCTGAACGCAGGAAAGGTACAAATACGACTGCCGCGGTGATCAGGAGTGAGAATGCCAGCGTTCCCCAAAGCCAGAGGTTTTGTTTCCTGAGGCTGAACAGCGACTGAACGCGGGACCGCATATTAAAGGAGTGGAACACTTCGATCATGCTCAGGGTCAGGAATGCCATGGTCATGCCTGCCTGCGATTCGGTTATTGCCCATGTTCCTGCTTCCAGCCTGTGTCCGATAAAGTAACTGAGCACCGTCAGCGCAGCAATCACCAGCCCCTGGAAAGCAATATCAAATCCAAGTCCGCCGGCAAAGATACTCTCCTTACGTTTTCTCGGAGGCCGCTGCATAACATCTTTCTCTGCATCCTCCATCCCAAGGGCAATCGCCGGGAAAGTATCCGTGATCAGATTAATCCACAGGATATGGACCGGTTTCAGGATGGTAAAACCCATCAGAGTAGCGGAAAACACAGCCAGCACCTCAGCGAGATTGGCAGACAGCAGGAACTGGATGGCCTTGCGGATATTATCGTAGATCCGGCGTCCTTCCCCCACTGCGGAAACAATGGTGGCAAAATTGTCGTCCGTCAGGATCATGTCCGCCACAGATTTAGTGACATCGGTACCGGTGATTCCCATCCCGACGCCGATATCCGCGCTCTTGATGGAGGGTGCGTCATTGACGCCGTCCCCCGTCATGGCTGTGACCATATCCAGTGCTTTCCATGCGTTGACAATCCGCACCTTGTTTTCCGGCTGGACACGCGCGTAGACAGAATAGCGCCGCACATCCTGCCGGAATACTTCATCCGGAATCGCGTCCAGCTCCGCGCCTGTAATAGCCATCTGACCGGGTGCCAGGATTCCGAGATCCCGAGCAATCGCTGTAGCGGTATCCTTATGATCCCCGGTGATCATGATGGGACGGATCCCTGCGTTCCGGCACTGTCCGATAGCTTCTTTCACCTCGGGACGAATGGGATCGATCATCCCGCACATACCGACCCAGGTCAGGTCCTGTTCCAGGGTTTCAGGCGCATTGGAATCCGGCCGCTCATCATAGATTCGCTGCGCAGCCGCCAGTACCCGCAGCGCCTGGTCCGCCATTGCCTTGTTCTCTTCAAGGATTTTGTTCCGGTGTTCCTTTGTGATGGGAACTGCCTGTCCGTTCTGCCAGATTTTTGTGCATCGGCGCAGCACTTCGTCCGGAGCGCCTTTGGTGAACTGGATGAATCCGTGACCGGCTCCGGCCCGGTGCAGGGTCGTCATCATTTTACGCAGCGAGTCAAAAGGCGCTTCGTCCACCCTGGGCAGGTCTGCAGCAAGCTCGTCCTTTGGCAGGCCGTTCCTGTATGCATCGTTGACCAGAGCACACTCCGTCGCTTCTCCGACAGCTTCACCCTGCTCCAGCTCCGCGTCAGAGCAAAGCGCCATAGCAGACATCAGGAGCTTCTCGTCCGAAGTTACTTTTCTGACCACAGTCATTTTGTTCTGTGTCAGGGTACCTGTCTTGTCGGAACAGATGATCTGTGTGCAGCCAAGCGTCTCGACAGCCGTCAGTTTCCGGATAATCGCGTGGTTCTTACTCATTTTTGTCACACCGATGGAGAGCAGGACCGTTACCACCGCGCTCAGTCCTTCCGGAATGGCAGCCACGGCCAGGGAAACAGCAATCATGAAAGTATCCATTACTGCTTTGCCGCCGTTCCTGACCAGGTTTACGATGAATACGAACGCGCAGATAATCAGGATCATGGCCGAGAGTTTCCTGGAAAGCTCCCGGAGTTTGATCTGTAAAGGGGTTTCTTCATCCTTTGCGTTTGTAAGCGCATTGGCGATGGAACCCATCTCCGTATCCATCCCTGTGCCGGTCACGACCGCATGGCCGCGTCCGTAGGTCACGATAGAACCCATGTAAACCATATTTTTCCGGTCTCCGAGGCTCACACTTCCGTTTTCCGCAGCCTGGAGCACCTCGCATTGCTTTTCCACATCCGTGGATTCACCGGTCAGCGCGGCTTCCTGGGTTTTCATGGATGCACATTCCACAATCCGGGCATCCGCGGGAACTGCATCTCCGGCCTCCAGGACCAGCAGGTCACCACGGACTACCTGATCGGCTCGTATAGTTTCCTGATGTCCTCCCCGTATCACCTTGGCCGTGGCCGCAGCAACCTGTTGCAGCGCTTCAATAGCGGCTTCCGCCTTGTTTTCCTGATAGACGCCAAGGCAGGCATTGATGAGAACAACCGCCAGAATGATCACGGCATCTGTCAGGCTTTCACCGGCATAGACTGCCGTAACAGCGCTGACAACAGCGGCGGCAATCAGTACAATGGTCATCGGATCCTTCAGTTCTCCCAGGAACTTGCGGAATATGCTTTCTTTCTCGCCTTCCTTAAGCCTGTTCGGACCGTCCTTGGCAAGCCGGGATGTGGCTTCCTCGTCGGTCAGGCCGTCCATGGAAGAGTTCATTTCAGCAAGGACAGCTTCTTTTTCCTTAAGATACGGGGTCATTTTCCTTCCCTCCTGTTATCAATACCGCAAGATCCGCAGATCCGGACCCGCCTGCGGGCTTCCTTTGAGGATTCGCAGATCTGCCATGGAACCGTATGTGCCAATCTTACCATGAATCCCACAAAATGGAAACCGTACGGCCGCACCTCTTTGCATCGATTTTGATGGTCTGAGCATACAGCTGTACGGTTTCATTTTTCAGTTGTTCATGAGTGCCTCCAGATGTTCGCATAAAGCCCGGAAACGTTCTGTGTTCCGGATAGAATCATACCTGTCCTTTTCCAGGTGGCGTATCCAGTTTTTCGCAACATCCCGGGATTCCGGTGAAATTCTGGCATACCTGCATCCCTCCTCCAGGCACTCCAGTGCCTTTTCCCCGTCGTTCCGGGCCAGATGATAGGTGGCTGTGTACCGGTACAGCTCTGAAATATTCGGCGTCATACACCGGGCTTTGTCTTCATCCAGTAACCGGCTGACCTCCTTCAGGCCTTCAGTCAGCCTGTTCAGGAAACAGATCTTCTGTTCCCAGTTTTCCCGGCTGTTCGGAAGAATATAGGAGATATAATCACGCAGCACGCTGCTGGTCCACCGGATCATCTTCACAATGCATTCCTGTATTTTGTCCGTTTTCTGTATTGTACCGCTGAAAAAATCTGTCACAAAGTATTCCCTGCAGGATTCAATTCCGGGCAGCATATTCAGCACTTCCTCGTATCCCCGTTCATCCTGCCATCCCTCTTTATACAAGGACGCAAGTTCACAGATGCAGGTGAACCGGAAATCCTGCTCGTCAGCCTGGCGGATCAGTTCCCGCAGGAGAAGCTCCGCTTCCTGGATCCTGTCTTTGTCCGGCTGGTTTTCACTCCGGGAACGGAAAAGCACCCTGGCCAGCGTGAGCCGGATCTTCCGGTCTCCCGGAAATTCCGCATGGGCTTCCCTCAGCAGTTCCAGGGACGGCTGGTCATATCCATGTCCGGGGTTCAGCCCGTCTTCCATCCGGTCAATCTCCTGGTAAATATGTTCCCTGCGGCTTTCCCTTTCCGAAAGCTTTACGCCCAGCAGTTCATCGACGCTGATCCCGAAAAACCCGGCCAGGTCCGGCAGGTAATCGATCGCCGGATAGCCGACTCCGGATTCCCACCTGCTGATCGCCTGCGGCGTGACTGCGAGATGCTCCGCGAGGATCTCCTGGGTAATATTGCGTTGTTTTCTCAGTTTCTTAATATTTTCACCGATTGTGATACTCATTCTGCTTTGCCCCTTTATTATATTATTCCTGTATGCGGTCCTGCCTTTTTCTGAAAGTTTGTAAGCTTACAGGGATAAGTATACGGAACGGATCACAAAAAACAATTATCAATTCATTGTTAATATATAAACATTTCATTGATAATGATCATTTATCCCGATAAAAGAAAACAAACCTCCGGTGCGGAGGTTTGCTGAAAAATGCTCGGAAACGGATGCCGGTTCTCCTGCTTTTTCAGGATGGTTCAGGAAGACCGAATTCTTCAGGCAGGAATCTGGGACACACGCTCTCCCGGGTCACGATCACGGAGCAGGCCAGGCGGGTACCAATCTCACAGGATTCAGCCAGGGTTTTCCCGTATGTCAGGCCAATCGTGACACCGGCAAAGAAAGCGTCTCCCGCTCCGGTAGTGTCAAGTACATCCACCTTTGTGGAACAGCAGATTCCGCTGTTTCCGCCTGTCTCCGCGTACACTGCGCCATCTTCCCCGAGGGTAATGATCATACGAGGGATTCCGGAACGTTCAATCCTGTCCGACAGGATGATCCGCAGTTCTTCAGCGGATACGCCTGTATAGTCTTCTGAAAAAAGCATCCCGGCTTCCTGAACGTTGCAGACAATACAGGCTGTTTTACGCAGAAGTCCGCGCCGTTCCATGGCAATACCCATATTGGAAACCACGGCATATACTTTCTTGCTGTATTTCTCCGCCAGGAAGAAGATCCGGTCCAGCAGGTCCGGGTCCAGGTCCATCTCAACAACAACGCTGTCTGCACCTGAGATCAGTTCGTCTCCGTGTTCCTCCACGATCCGGATCAGGGGGCTGAGGTCCGGACGTTTGGAAATAGATGCGACAACATCGCCGCAGTGGTCAAATGTGGCCAGCCAGGTACCCATACCGTCCGGATGGCGGAGAATATAATCCGTATTGACATGCTGGCGGTGCAGGTGTCCGACCACATCCTCTCCGGTTCCGTTGTCATCGACCACGCTGACAAACGTCGGACGCAGCCCCACATTCGCGATATCCTCCGCGACATTGCGGCTGACGCCCCCGTGCGTCTGGATCACACGTCCGACGTTACGGCCGCCGGGGATGAATTTATTATCAGGGTAGCCCTTGATATCCACGAAAACAGCACCGAATACGACAATGCCCATGGTGTGTCTCCCCTTTCAGATCTCACGGCTGTTCCTCTGCGCTGGTCATTGTCCGTCCTGTATGATTCCTGTCATCTTATACCGGAATATTCTTCATTCTTTCCATGATTTCCTGCTGGAGGAATACCTTGAGCGGCGGCAGGGCTGCCGATACAGGCTTTGCGCCTTCTCCGGTGAACTGCATTGTGCAGGGCGTTTTTTCCGACCATGTATCCCACCGTGGCAGCGTCTCCCCGTTCTGGTCTTTACCGTTCGGGCTGCCTGTTCGTATGAAGTTGCAGAAGTAATCACACATCTGGCGTGCCAGATCATAATGCCTTCCGACAAACGGCCGCCAGCATTTCGCAAGTGTCTCGAACCAGAACCACAAGTCAGAGGAATGGAAAGTCCCCGGATTGTCCCAGCCCGGCATATCCGGATCAAAACAGTAGCAGTATCCTTCCTCTCCTTCCTTTGCACGGTCAGCCAGCACGCCTTTCACCGTGCATTCAATGCCGCTTGCTGCCCCGTATCCGACGCCATCAGTCCTTACGCGGCTCTCCGGAATTGCCAGGAACGCATCCGCCTTTTCGCCGAACAGCTTCCTGGCTTCGCTCTCCAGTTCCTGTTCATCCTTCACATCCAGCGCATTCAGGAATTCCCCGCCGGTATTCCCGGCCATCATCGTCACCTTCATGCACTTTCCGGCACGGTACAGTGCGATCGGATCACCGATACAAAACAGATCGTCCTGTACGGTAAAGAACGGGATATGGGATTCCATATATTTCTCATAGCTGCGTTGCAGGGTCACAGCATCAATACTGCGGGCCTCCTTCAGCGTCCTTACACCCAGGTGTTCGAAGAAGTCTTCCCCTTTTTTTTCCGCGTCCTTAAGTTTTTCCGGCCGGCCGATTTCACGGCGCAGGTAGGGATCGAAAATCATGGCGCTCATCACCACTGTATTCCGGAACAGGCCTTCATTGCCGGGGCATGCCAGCTGGGACATGACGCTGCCGCCGCCAGCCGACTGTCCGGCAATTGTCACCTTCGCCGGATCGCCCCCGAAGGCTGCAATGTTGCGCTGCACCCAGCGCAGGCCTGCCTGTTGGTCCAGATTGCCGAAATTGGCCGGCGCGTCCGGCTGCTCCTTTGTGATTTCCGGATGCGTCAGGAATCCCAGCGCGCCGACCCGGTAATTGACCGTAACCACTACAATCCCGCGCCGGGCGATCCGCTCGCCGTCAAACTCCATCTCCGCCGGATATCCGCATTGCAGTCCGCCGCCGAAAAACCATACCAGAACAGGCAGCTTTTCATTCGCTTTTTTCGCATTCGTCCACACATTCAGATACAGGCAGTCCTCGCCCATCGGGATTTCCGGATCCACATGCCATTCCCGGCAGTAGATGTCATCTCCCAGCCCCGGGATCCACTGCATGGAGATCGGGGCAAAGCGGGAGCAGTCCCTTACGCCGGCCCAGTTTTCACAGGGCTGCGGTGCACGCCAGCGGTTCCTGCCTGTCGGCGGAGCCGCAAACGGAATCCCCTTAAATGCCGTGATCCGCGGATCTGCTGCCTCAATTCCCCGTATCCATCCGTTTTCAGTTTTGACCTGTCTAAGCATTGCCCTGCTCCTTCCCTTATTCCATTTCCGATACGGATACTGTATATTCACCGTTTCCGGTTTTCATCCAAGCCTTCCATGGCCCTGCAAATCCTGCAACTTCACCCGGATTCGTAACCAGCTTCAGCCGTTCCGCCTCTCCCCTGAATCCGAATGGCTGATCCTTCGATGTCCGGAAGGTGACAGTCCCTGCTTTTTCATCGAACAGGATATCAAACCACCCGTTCTTTCCCTCCAGATCAAACCCGCAGAATTCCTGCCAGGCTGGCAGATTCAGGCATACTTCCGGTTCCGGGTACATCACCCGCAGATAGCCGCCGTTCATCCGGACGTATAGATTTCCTTCCGCCTCGTTGTCCCGCGTCGGGAAAATGATGGCTGCTTCCCCGCAGTCATAGAAAATATTGCTGATAATTTTTGCGTCACGTGATGTGCCGCCCCGCTCCAGCCCGTGCATCCGGAAAGGTACCGGTTTCAGGTAATACCCGCTGTGCCGGCAGCGTCCGATCAGGTTGTGTTCTATATGCAGACGGTCTGTTCCTTCACCGTAAATTCCGTATCCGTTGACCACATCGTGTTCCCGGGTCTTGTACCATCCGGAGGATCCCGGTTCCTGCGGTACTTTGGCCGGATCAAACCTTCCTTCCACATTCCAGATGATATTGTGGTCGATCAGGTTGATTCCTTCCCGGGTGCATTCGATAAAGATTGCTTCCCGTTGTTCAATGCCATCCAGGAAAAGATTCCCGGTGATCCGGTTATTTTCATTTCCGCAGTCCAGCCACAGGTGATCCGCCCGGAACGTGTTCCTGAAAACATTGTTCCGGATCAGTCCGTTGATGCTGTTGTGCAGCTTGATAGCGCCCGCTTCCCAGCTGAGCTCCATCTTCTGCCAGCCGGTACCTTCGATGACGTTGTCTTCGATCAGCATCCGCTCCGCGAACATCCCGGCAATGCCGCAGACTCCCGCGTCCCGGATACGGCAGTTCCGCACCACGCTGTATCCGATGATCTCGCCCGGGGTATGCGTATGGTGCCAGCACTCATGCCCGACGTCGATCGCCACGCCGTTGGACCAGTTGACCTCGCAGTCCTCGATGATCCAGTGATGGCCCCGGTGTGCGGAAATGGCTCCCCGCTGCGGTACCGGCGCGCCGGTCGCGGCGTGTTCGCATTTCAGCCCCTTCACCCGGATATAGTTCAGGAATTCCCTGTCCGGCGCGAAGCACTGTTCCCGGACCGTCACTTCAATCCGGTGTTCCCGGGGATCTGCATCCCCGGACAGGCGGAAGTGTACTTTCATCCCGTTGGCTTCCACCCAGTAGGTATTGTCTTCTCTGCCCATTCCGTTGTACAGCGGAACCTGCTTCAGCGGCTTTCCGTCGCAGAATACGCATCCCCGCCGGTTCAGGTAGGTCGTCATGTCCGTCTTGTCGTATTCGATGAACAGCCGGTCGTGCAGGATGTTCACCGCGCAGAAGGGGTTGTAACCCCGGAACAGGTCGGGATCCAGGTCGTATTCCCATACCTTCGGGTCTCCCTCCGGTTCCGCGCCGAATCCCCGGAACAGCATCCATCCCTCGCTGGGAATGAATTCCGTCACCTCTTCCGACGCCCGGATGATCACGTCGCCGTCGCCGAACGCTTCATAGGAAATCATGTGTTCCGGATCCGTTCCGCCCTGCTCGGGTTTGACGCATTCCCGGTAAATCCCGGCGTGGATCCGCACCCGGGTGCCGGGAACCGCCGCTGCCGCGGCTTTTCCGATGGTGTGGAAGGGTCTTTCCGCACTGCCGTCGTTGTCGTCGGACGCTGCCGGATCCGTATTGCTGACGAAGAGTTCCTGCTCCCATACAGGGTCCTTTTCCCAGAATTCATACGTACTGCCGTCCGGCAGGATTGCCGAAAGATCTTTCCGCATAACCGGTCTCCTCCTGATCGTTGATTGTTTTGCAAAAAGGGGGCGCCCCGTGAGGAGCGCCCCCGATGGGGTTACGGTTCCCGATATTTCAGCTGTATGGATCAGATGCCGGCAGCGGCTTTCTTGGCGTCGATTTCAGGCTGCCACATGCCGCAGTCGTACTCATACAGATCTTTGTAGCCGAAGCCGTCCAGCGTGGCGATCATTTCGTCCCACATCGCTTCGAACTCTTCGTCCGTCGAGCAGGTCATGATCAGGTTCCAGGTGTATTCGCACAGGGAGCTGTTGATTTCAGCGCGCAGGGAGGCGATGGTGTTGTCGTCTGCCGCGGGAGTGAAGTCAACGCTCGGGCTGGCCAGCAGCTTGCCGTTCTTCTTCATCCAGTCAACGTCGTCCTCGGCGTCGAACATTTCGGACCATTCCTTCTTCATCTCGGTCATGGTCATGTCCTTGTAGCTCTGCCAGTACTTCTGGGCGAAGCGCTCGCCGGTGAGGGGGTTCACGCAGATCGAGGAAACGATCCACTGGTTGATGGCGTTGTTGCCGTCGCTGAATCCGCCGCCGCCGAATTCGTCCGGCACGGGCAGGTTGTCCATCAGGGCATTGTCCTTGTAGGGCTTGAATTTGCCGTCTGCTTCAACGGTGTAGTTCAGGCCTTCGATACCGTTGTGCTGGAAGGTGACGCCTTCGGGGCTGGCATACCAGTCGAGGAAAGCCATCAGTCGGTCATACTTCTCGCCTTCAACGCCGGCGCCGATGCCGAACATACGGTCGGAACCGTAGTAACGGTCAGCATCCGCATAGAAGTTCATGTCGCCCACGGGGATGAACCGGAAAGCGGTGCCCGCGTTCAGACGGTCCACGCTGTTCCAGAAACCGACCTGCCAGCTGTACCACATGATATCCACACGGCCGGAGGACATCTTGGCGCAGGCATTGTCCCAGTTCTGGGTGCCGGAGTCGGGATCCACCAGGCCCTTCTGGTTCGCCTGGTTCAGGAACTTGGTAATCGTGTAGTAGGCGCCTTCACGGTCGTACAGGGGCTTGAAGGTGTAGTCGGGCTGGAGCAGGGCGCTGCCCTTCAGCTTCTGTCCGTACCAGGTGGTCAGCTGCACAACGTTGGCCGGTCCGACCATGTTGTCGTTGCCGTCCCAGTCAGGCCACAGGGAGAAGGGATAAGCCGGATCGCCGTCTTCGTTGGTGGGATGGATCTCATGGATCTTTTCCAGGGCGGCCAGCAGATCGTCCAGGGTCTCGAGCTTCGGAGCGCCGATTTCCTTGTACAGGTCCCAGCGCAGCATCGGGCTGGAGTAGATCACGTCGTCCGTCAGGGTGTCGGGAGCAGTGTCGGTCATCTCGGTGGGGATGCCGTAGTACTTTCCTTCTTCACCGGTCAGGCCCTTGTTGTATACGTCGATCTGGGTCTTGAACTTCATGATGTTCTCGCATTCGGGCAGCTTGTCGCTGATGTCCTTTGCGAGGCCGGCTTCCACGATTTCCGGGAACTTGGCCTTGTCGACCACCAGGATGTCGCCCAGATTGCCTGCTTCGGAGCGAGTAGCATAGACCGTGTTGCCAACGACCTGGGACGCGATGATGTTCAGCTCAATGTTGAACTTGTCCTTGATCACCTTGGCAAACCAGCCGGTCTGGATGCCGTTGTAGTTGGCGGCATCATCGTACACGTCGATGGTCAGAAGTTCGGGCTCCTCAGCCACCGCGCTGACAGTTACCAGGCTCATCAGCAGGGCCAGTGTCAGCAGAACAGACAGAAACCGTTTCATAGAATACCCTCCTTTTAATATGATGTAAGGCTTTCGCGCCTTCATCTCAATAAATCCGCAGCCTCAGTCGTCGTGACTCCCCGCAGGGGAGATCACTCGTTTCGGCTGATTTCACCTCTGACGAAATTTCCGCCACTGGCGGTCGTCAGAGATTCAGCCTTTGACGGCGCCGATCATGATGCCCTTCGTGAAGTACCGCTGGAAGAAGGGATAGATCAGCATAACAGGAAGAACAACGACCACCGTAACAGACATCCGGATCGAGGTTGCGGTTGCGGCGGTTGCCAGCCCGGCCATAATCGCGTTGGAGTTGGTCGTGTTGCTCAGCAGGGCTTTCAGGCTGTTCGCCTGGGTAATGTACTGGTACAGCACGTACTGCAGCGTGTTCAGGTCCGGCCGGTTGGTCATCAGCAGCAGGTTGTCCTGGAAGGAGTTCCACTGGTTCACCGCTGCGAAGATTGCGATGGTAGCCAGGATCGGTTTGATCACAGGCAGCATGATCTGCCAGAACACCCGCAGCGTGCCGGCCCCGTCGATTTCGGCGGCCTCCTGCAGCTCATGCGGAACCGATTCGCAGTAGGTCTTGCAGAGGATAATGTAGAACGGCTGTACGACCATCGGGAAAATATATCCCCAGAAGTTGTTGTTCAGCCCCAGGTTCCGCATGCACAGCACCCACGGAATGATGCCGGCGTTGAAGTACATGGTCACGGCCACAAACCGGAACCACAGTTTCCGTTTCCACATGGTGTCCCGGGTAAACATGTAGCCGAGGAAAGCCGCGATCATCACCGTCAGGATCGTGCCGATCACCGTACGGAGCAGGGAAATCTTCGCGGCGTCCAGCAGGCCTGGAATGTTGGCCATGCGTTCGTAGTTCTTGAAGTGGATTTCCATCGGGTAGAACAACACTTTGCCGCGTTCCGACAGGTTGTTCGCGCTGATGGAGTTGATGATGATGTAGTAAAACGGATAGGCGCAGACGAAAGCGAAGAACGCGTATACAATGTAGGTGATCACGCTGATTACTTTGTCGCCTGGACCCTGGCGGTCCATGGGATTGATATGTTTCTTCCGTTCCGGAAGGGCGGTTTTTGTCGTCATCTTCTCTGCCTCCCTTCCGGCTTACACGAAGCCTTCCCCGCGGACCAGGCGGGAAACGGTGTTCGTGATGAACAGGAGCGCTATGCTCACGATGCTCTTCAGCATGCTGATAGCGGTGGACAGGGGGTAGTTGCCCCTTCCGGTCGTGGCAATGTTGTATACGTACAGGTCCAGTACTTCGATGGACTTCTTGTTGAAGTTGTTCATGAACACGAAGTACTGCTCCATGCCGTTGCTCAGGAAGTTCGCCAGGTTCAGCATAACGATGACGAAATAGGTCGGCAGCAGGCAGGGGATCGTAATCCGCCAGATAATCTGCATCCGGGTCGCGCCGTCCACCTTGGCCGCCTCAATCATCTGCTCGTCAATCGCGCTGATGGCGGCCAGGTACATGATAGCGGCCCATCCGGCGTTCTTCCAGGTCAGCCACAGCCACATCCGGAACCACACATGTTCCTTGGAGCTCAGGAAAGCGATCGGTTTGTCAATCACCCCGAGATTCACCAGGATCGTGTTGACCGCGCCGGTGGAGCTCAGCACGTTGAAAGCAACCGAGAACACAAGCACCCAGCTGATGAAGTTCGGCAGTGTCGTAACAGTCTGGACGAATTTCTTGTACGGACGGCATTTTATTTCGTTGAGAAACACCGCGAAAATCATCGGGAACCAACTGAAGGCCAGGGAGATTCCGCTCATGGCGAAGGTATTCAGCAGCACGCGGCCCACATCTGCCAGCCGGGTCGGATTGGAAACAATGTATTCGAACCATTTCAGGCCGACAAATGTTTCCGAGGAAATCGGCTTCGGCGGCATATAGTCGTGGAACGCGTAAATCCAGCCGTACAGCGGGTAGTAGGAAATCAGTGCGACAAGAATCAGCAGTGGCAGGATGTAGAGAAATTCCACATAAGATCTGGTCTTTTTGCTCATTTACTCACACCCTTCTTTACCCTTTCGGGAGGTTTATTTGATTCTTTCTTCCAATCGGATCGTATATACTTATAGCAGAGGAAGAAACGTTTCGCAATACATTTATCGCATAAAGATGGGACAAAATTATCTGTCTCATTCGTGTAAACGATTCCTTTTTTGGTTTTTTTGGTGTATAATCAGTCAGAACGTCCCGTCTTTGGTGCAGACAGAGACAAAACTTGTTTCGGAGGGCTGAAACACTGTGATCGCTTTCTACGAGCATCGGGAGGAACAGCTGTTTATCGGGGAAATGACCCATTTCCCCTTTCCCGTGCATGTGCACGAACTGGCGGAAATCCTGGCCGTCACTTCCGGAACGGTTCGCGTCGGTATTGACGGAACCGGATACGACCTCTTTCCGGGGGATGTGGCTGTTGTTTTCCCGCTGACGCCCCACAGCTACGATCGGATCAGCGGGGACGCCTCCGGCCTGGTTGCCATTTTCCCGACGGACATTATTCCGGAATATACCGGAACCTTCCGTTCCCTGGAGCCGGAAAAGCCGGTTCTCCGCGCTGCGGACGCCCCGGCGGATTCAATTGGGATTATCCGCCGCCTGCATGCGTTGGATATGAAGGATGACCTCCCCCTGTGCATTGCGTTTCTGCACGTCCTGATGGCCTGCACCCTGCACAGCCTTTCCTACCATCCCGTTTATGATTACAGCGACCATGGGCTGGGCCATCGGATCATGCGCTATATTTCAGACCATCTTTCCGAGGATCTCACGCTTGAAAGCGTTTCCCATGCGCTGGGCATCAGCGCCTCCCATCTGTCCCATTTTTTCGCAGAAAAGCTTCGCGTCAGTTTCCGGGGGTATATCAATTCAAACCGGATTGCGAAAGCCCGTCTCATGATGCGTGATTCCAGCTCTACGCTCACCATGATTTGTGATGCCTGCGGCTATTCCAACATGCGTACGTTCCGCCGTGCTTTTCTGAAAGAAGTGGGCTGCCTTCCTTCCTACCATATGCAGGCGCTCCGCCGCCGGATCAGCAAATGACCGCTTTCTTCCCTGCCCTGTTTCCGTTTTCCGCTTTTCTGACTCTGCCGGGTTCATTCCGGTTCGCCCTTCCATGGGATCGGTTCCCCGTTTCCGGATCGCGTCACGGCGGATCCGTGCATTGTCTTCAGTCCGGATCATAACGGTAATGGATTCTGGCCGGTTTCCCAGGATTTTCCTCAAAAAACATCCTGTTGACATGAATCGTGCTTTAACTGATAAAATATTGAAAACAAACAGAAGAAAACAGTCAGGGGGATTGTGCAGTGTTGATTCAGAATGCTTCCTGGATAACGATGGAAAATGCCGTTTCCACGGTGGTTCCGGTTTTCCGCCGCTCCTTCTCCTGTGGCCGGATCCGCTCCGCCATTCTGGAAGTCACCTGCTGCGGGGTGTACGAAGCGGTGCTGAATGGCAGTCGGGTCGGGGATTTCATTCTTGCCCCCGGCTGGACGGAATACCGGAAGCGTCTGCAGGTACAGTCCTATGATGTCACCGATTTGCTGAATACCGAAAATACGCTGGAGATCACTGTGGCAAACGGCTGGTTTCGCCGGACAAACGCCCCGTGGACCGGCACCAGCAATCCGGATGAGTTTCTTCCTGCCATGTTGATCGCCGCCCTGCGCCTGACCGCAGAAGACGGAAGTGAGACCGTGATTTTTTCAGACGAATCCTGGGAAGTGTCTGAAAGCACAGTGACCCTCAGCGGGATCTTTATCGGCGAAGATGTGGACATGACCCGAAAGCCGGCCTTCAGGGCAGCCGGTATATGTGATTTCCCGAAAGCCATGCTGATTCCACAGGAGGGGCCGGAAGTCCGGGAGCAGGAAACCGTCTATCCGCGTTCTTCCTTCCGTACGCCCCGGGGCGAGTGGGTGCTCGACTTCGGGCAGAACCTGGCGGGTTATATGGCTTTCGAGCTGGAGGCCCGTGCCGGGGAAAGGCTTTCCCTGTCCACGGCCGAAGTGCTGGACAAGGAGGGCAATTTCTATACCGCCAACTACCGTTCCGCCCGCAGTCAGCTGCATTATGTCTGCCGTGAAGGCCGCCAGGCATACAGGCCGCGTTTCACTTTCTTCGGCTTCCGCTATCTCCGGATTGATGAGGCTCCCCAAGGCTTCACGGCGGATCAGATCCGCGCAGTGGTGCTCCATTCGGAAATGAAGCGCACCGGCTGGCTGGAAAGCAGCGATCCTATGCTGAACCAGCTGTTCAGCAATATCGTCTGGAGCCAGAAGGGAAACTTTCTGGATATTCCGACAGACTGCCCGCAGCGGGATGAACGCTACGGATGGACAGGCGACTGCCAGATTTTCTGTCGGGCTGCCGCCCGGCAGTTTGACGTCCGGCAGTTCTTCCGGAAATGGCTTGCGGATGTCCGTGCCGCCCAGTATGAAAACGGCTGGATTCCGGATGTGGTCCCGAGCCTGACCGCCTACAAACCCGGTGGCGCTGCCTGGTCCGATGTGGTTACGATTCTTCCCTGGCAGCTGTATCAGGCCTACGGAGATCTTTCGTTCCTGTCGGAAATGTATGATGCCATGGTGAAGTGGGTTCGGTATATTCCTTCCGTTTCAACGTCGGAGGACCTGTGGACCGGCTGCTTCACCTACGGGGACTGGCTGGCCCTGGACGCCCCGGAGGACTACCATCCGGCAACCATCGAATTGTCCAAGCGTGGTTACAGCGATGATGACCTGGTCTGCAGCGCCTTCTATGCCAATTCGGTAGAGATCGTGATCCGGGCCGGCAGGCTGCTGGGCCGGGATGTCAGTGAGTTTGAAGAGCTCCATACCCGGATTGTCCGGGCGTACCGTGCGCGTTTCTCCGGCAGCCTGAATACGCAGACAGAAAAGGTGCTGACGCTTCATTTCGGCCTCGCCGAGGATCCGCAGAAGCTTGCCGACAGCCTGGCGGAGCAGGTCCGGGCCTGCGGCATGAAGCTGCAGACCGGTATGGTCGGAACGACATACCTCCTGCATGAGCTCAGCCGCTGGGGACATACGGAGATCGCCTGGTCCCTGCTCCTTCGCCGGGAGTATCCCGGTTGGCTGTATTCCGTTTCCCGGGGAGCCACCACGACCTGGGAGCACTGGGACGGAATTAAGCCCGACGGCTCCTTCTGGGATGACGATATGAATTCCTACAACCACTATGCCTACGGCTCCGTTGCAGACTGGGTTTTTGGCGTTGCCTGCGGCATTCAGCCGGCAGAACCCGGTTACGCGCGGATCCGTGTCTTTCCGCATCCCGATCCGCGCCTGAACAGTCTCTCGGCGGTTCTGGACACGGTACACGGGCGGATCCGGTCCGCCTGGAAATATACAGATGCGGGAATACGTTATGAGATTGATACGCCTGTTCCCGCTGAGATCATGTTCAACGGGAAGATCTTGTCTGTGGAAAAGGGACGGTATCTCTTCTGAATACTGTCCCTTTTTTGATCCTGTTCAATGCTTCCTGATCCACTCGAGTACTTGTTCCCGGCTTTGCAGTGCGGTTGCAGCACCGATCCCCGTAGCGCAGACAGCCCCGCACGCGTTTGCGAATCGAAGGGCTTCCTCCGGCGCTTTTCCGCTCATGATTCCGGATACAAATCCTGCAGCAAAGTGATCTCCGCAGCCGGTTGATTCTGCCGCCCGGACAGGATATGCTTCCAGGCGGATTGCCTGTTCCTTGTTTTTCAGGAAACAGCCCTTGCTTCCGAGCTTGATGATCACGTTCTTGACCCCGGACTGCAGGAAGACGTCCGCCATCTCCTCCGGCCTTTCCTTTCCGGTTAAATATTTCGCCTCGTCCTCATTCGGCGTGATATAGTCAATCAGTGCAAGGGATTCCCGGATCTCCTGCAGCCCCATTGCTTTGCAGTTCGGCAGTTTTGTATCCGCAAGGACCAGCTGGCCGGCTTTTTGGGCGTTGCTGACAACGCTGAAGATGATCTCCGGATCGTCAAAAGGTACACGGAACAGGGACCCCAGAAGAACTGCCCGGGCATCTGTGAACCGGCCCGGCTCCTTTTCCGGATGAAAACCGTACCGGAGTGCCTTATTGGTAATAGATTTTCTGGTACCGTCTTCATTTGCGAAGATGGTGGTTACAGGTGTCGGTCCTTCCCGGATGACAAGTGCTGTATCAACGCCATTCTTCTGCAAGGTGCGGATGACCAGTTCTCCTGCTTCATCCATACCCAGCCGGCAGAAAATACCTGTTTTCAGCCCGAGCTTTGCGGAAGCGACAGCCGTATTGACGGCCTCCCCGCCCGCATGCAGTGAACCGGATTCAGCCTGGTATCCGGACGCTGAAACCGGTTCCGGCCGGAACCCTGTGATGATCGAATCCACCAGGGCTGTCCCGATGCAGATGACATCGTATTTTCTGTTCATTCCTGTCATCCTTCATCCGCGCAGATCAGCCGTTCCAGTACCTGCACCATCTTTTCCATGGCCTGGACCGGGATCAGTTCCTTCCGCCCATGGAAGTTGTATCCGCCGGTCGAAAGGTTCGGACAGGGCAGTCCCATGAAGGACAGTCGTGCGCCGTCTGTACCGCCTCTGATCGGTTTCACGACCGGCTCCACCCCGCAGTCCAGGAAAGCCTTCTTTGCCCGTTCCAGGATCTCCGGGTACTGTTCCACGATTTCCTTCATATTCCGGTAAGAATCCTTCAGCTGCACCTCGGTGGTTCCTTCTCCGTACTTTCTGTTCAGGTATTCCCCGGTCCGAAGGACAGTCTCCTTTCGCGATTCAAATTTTCCGGCATCATGGTCCCGGATAATATACTGCAGTTCGGCGAGTTCTTCATCCCCCCGCATACCCGTCAGATGATAGAATCCTTCATATTGTTCCGTATGCTCCGGCCGTTCCCATGGAGGCAGCATGCCAGCAAATTCCATGGCGATCAGGCTGGCATTCTTCATCTGGTTCTTCGCTTCCCCGGGATGAATATTGACGCCTTTCACAATGACCCTGCACGCCGCAGCATTGAAGCATTCATATTCGAGCTCACCCAGTGCGCCGCCATCCACTGTATAGCCGAAGTCCGCACCGAAGCGCTGCACATCAAACAGATCCGCGCCGCGTCCGATCTCTTCGTCCGGCGTAAATGCGATACAGATCTTCCCGTGATCCGGTGCGTCCGGAGCTGTCAGCTTTTCGCACAGCGTCATAATCTCCGCCACGCCGGCCTTGTCATCAGCGCCAAGCACGGAATCCCCGGATGTAACCACCAGGTCCATTCCTTTCAGTGCAGGGAGAAAGTCAAATCCGTCAATGGTAACGCCGTTTTTCAGGGCGATGGATCCCCCGTTGTAATCCCTGATCATCTGCGGATCGGTAGGCCCCTTTACGCCATCAGATGTATCCATATGGGCAATCAGGCCGATCGCAGGCGCTTTTCCTCTGCCTTTTGCAGGAATTGTGCCATAGACATAGCCGTGTTCGTCCATCTCTGCGTCTGTAATTCCCATGCTCCGCAATTCTTCTGCCAGCATGGCGCCAAGTGTCTTTTGTCCGGGTGTGGACGGGCAGCACTCGTTCTCCTCGCAGGAAGTAGTCTCCACCTTTACATATCTCAGGAATCTTTCCAGTACTGTCATGATCCGTTCCTCCGAATTGTGTTGTACTAAACAGACCCGGCATAAAGCCGGGCCTGTGTCTGTTTGCGGTTGGATATTATTCCTCGTCGTCGTCCTCGATCTTCGCGTTGGCAATGATCTTCTGCGCTTCGACCTGAGGCACTTCCTCATACCGCTCGAACTTCATGGAGAAGGAACCTCTCGCCTGGGTCATGGACCGCAGGTCCGTGGCATACTTGAACATTTCGGCCAGCGGAGCTTCCGCTTCCAGCTGCTGCATGCCGTTCACCTGGTTCATACCCATGATCCGGCCGCGGCGTTTGTTCATATCGCCCATAATATCACCCATATACTCGTTGGGGACCAGCACATCCACGTGCATGATCGGCTCGAGCAGGACAGGATTCGCTTCCATGCAGCCCTTCTTGTAGGCGATACGGGCAGCGGTTTTGAATGCCATTTCGGAAGAGTCAACCGGATGATAGGATCCGTCATACAGCTTGGCATGCAGGTGTACCATCGGATAACCGGCCAGAACGCCCTTCACGATATTTTCGCGCAGGCCCTTTTCAACGCTGGGAATAAAGTTCCGCGGGACCACGCCGCCGACGACCGCGTCTTCAAATTCGAATTCCGCTTCGCTGTCGGTGATGGGGCTGAATTCGATCCAGACATCGCCGAACTGTCCGTGACCGCCGGTCTGCTTCTTGTGGCGGCCCTGGACCTTCACGGTCTTGCGGATGGTTTCACGATACGGGATTTTGGGATCCTGCAGAACGGCGTTGGCACCGAACTTGGAAGCAAGCTTGTTCTTGATCACGTCCAGGTGCATTTCGCCCTGGCCGCTCAGCTCGGTCTCAGTGGTCTCAGCATTCTTTTCGATCTTAATGGAGGGATCTTCTTCCGCCAGGCGGTTCAGGCCGCTGAAGACCTTATCTTCTTCACCCTGCTTTGCGGCAAATACAGCCTTGGAGATGCAGGGAGCCGGGAATTCGATGGTGGGATAGATGATCGGGCTGTTCGGGTCGCACAGGGTATCGCCCGTGGAAGTCAGCTGCAGCTTCGCCAGCACGCCGATGTCGCCCGCATGGAGCTTGTCGACCTTGGTCTGGACATTGCCTTTCATGGAGAAGAGTCCGCCGGCCTTTTCAGCCTTTTCCTTGTTGGCATTGTACAGGGGGGTGGCTCCGGTGAGTACGCCGGAGAAGATCCGGACCAGGCTCATCTTTCCGACGAACGGGTCAGCGATGGTCTTGAACACCAGCGCAGAGAAAGGCTCCTCGTCCTTGCAGACGCGGTTGATCTCTTCACCGGTCTTCGGATTTGTACCCTTCTGGCTCAGTCCTTCGTGTGCGGGGCTCGGCAGGTACTTGGCCATCAGATCCATCGTACGGGCGATACCTACACCCGTCAGGGCGGAACAGGCTACTACGGGAACGATGCTCCCGTCCTTCATGCCTTTGCGGAAACCGGCCATGATCTCATCATAGGTCAGTTCTTCGCCTTCCAGGTACTTCATCATCAGGTCATCGTCAGCAGCGGCGGCCTGTTCGGTCAGGTATTCGAATGCCTCATTCACTTCCGCTTCCAGTTCAGCGGGCATGGGCACTTCGACGCTCTTCTTGTAGGCGCCTTCATATGCTTTTTTCTCCAGGACGTTCACCACGCCTCTGAAGCTGGCGCCCTGGCCCAGCGGCAGCAGGATCGGAACCACACTGGAACCGTACTTTTCACGCAGCTGCGCGGTCACCTTCTCAAAGTTGGCATGTTCACGGTCCATCTGGTTAACAATGAACATCCGGCCAAGGTTGTGCTTTCCGGCATAATCCCAGGCTTTTTCCGCACCGACGCTCAGCCCGTTCACGCCGCCCACGACGATCACGGCCGTTTCGATGACCCGCAGGGGGCCCATCATCTCGCCGATAAAGTCAAAGTATCCCGGAACGTCAATCACGTTGATAACCTTCCCGCCCCACGGAACGGGAGCATAGCTGGCACTGATGGAAAATCCGCGCTTTTTCTCTTCGGGATCAAAGTCTGATACGGTGGATCCGTCCTCCACCTTGCCCTGACGGTCGATCATTCCGGCAGCAAAGAGCATCGCCTCAGTCAGCGTGGTTTTGCCCTCGCTGCCATGACCCATGAGGGCGATATTCCGAATGTTTCCGGTTGCGAATTCTGCCATTGTAGATTCCTCCATATCGTTTTTTAACAAATATCATCCCCCGCGCCGGGGGAATCATATCCATAAGCAGAAGCCATTATATCACACGAAAAATGGATTGAAAAGCAAATATTTGGTCTTTTTGGCACATTTTTGGTCTTTTTGCGCCAGTTATTCCGGATTTGAGATATCCAGCAGCCTGCGCATTTTCTCCAGGTCCTCGGGCAATCCGCTGCTCTCCAGTTCTACCCGGCCCTTCCCTTCCGCATTCAGCAGGTGGTTCCGCGCCAGTACCCGGCGCAGCTGCCGTGCCGTTCCGTCGCTGCCCTCCGTGATGGCAACATGCTCCGGCAGCATCCTGCGGATCATGTCCTTGAGAAATACATAGTGTGTACATCCAAGCACCACCGCGTCCACCTTCCGCAGGTCGTACAGGGCAAAGACTTCCTTAAGATATGCCTTTGCGCCTTTCCAGTCTTCCTGCTCCACCAGTTCCATCAGGCCGGTGCAGGGCACACGCAGGGCCCCCTCGCCGTATTTTTCCATCAGCAGGTTGAACTTTTCCTGGTGGAGGGTCAGCGGAGTAGCCAGGACCAGGATATCCCCGTTCTTACGGATCTCTGAAGCGGGTTTGAGCGCGGGTTCCATGCCGATCACCGGAATGGTCAGTTCGCGCCGGAGTGTATAGGCTGCGGCACCTGTCGCTGTATTGCAGGCGATTACCAGCGCCTTGATCTTCCGTTCAAGCAGCTTGTCTGTCACCTGTCGGACACATGCGATCACCTCTTCGGTCTTCTTGGTGCCGTATGGTGCGTTGGCTGTATCTCCGTAGTATATAAAATGTTCCTGCGGAAGCATGCGGACCATAGTCCGGAGCGCACTGATGCCCCCTACGCCGCTGTCAAATACCCCGATCGGTTGTTCTGCCTGATTCATCGTGATGCTCCCGTTTTTTCTCACGGATTTCATGGTGCATTTTACCATTTTCCCCCTGCCCTGTAAAGTTGGCCGCAGGTTCCGTGCCCGGTCTTGTTCTTTTTTCGGGCGTGCCGTGGTATAATCTCTTCCGGGCAGCCGGCAGTCCGGGCCGGACCATTTCTGCGGCTGCCGGAAAGGTGGCTTATGGCGGAGCTGATTCTTCCCGGCGACGTGATTCGCAGCCGGAAGCCCCATCCCTGCGGCGGGGACGAATGGACTGTCCTTCGTGCCGGTGCGGATATCCGCATCCGGTGCAACACCTGTGGCCGCCTGGTACTGTTGGACCGGGAAAGTTTTCTGAAGCGCCGGAAGGCACTCATCTTCCGTCCTGACTCCGCACCGGAGGGGACTCCGGCCCTCTGACAGCTTGCCAACCGCGTTCGTATTATGATATAATTTATTGGTTTTTTGCTGCTCGGAACAAGTTTTTCAATGCAATAATCCGAATTCTTCTTTCGTTCTGATATGTAGAGAAAATTAGTTGAATGAAAGGTCGGTGACCTCCTTGCGGAAATTGCTGTTTGTGGTTCTTGCGGTACTGCTGGTGGCTGTCTGCGCCGCTGCCCTGGCTGATACCGACTATTCCCTGTCTCCCGCCCCGATGAAGGTTACGCTCCGTGATAACCGTACAATCGTTACTGCAGAGACCCTGGGCGAACATCCGGAGCTTCTGACCGTCATCGGTATGTCGAAGGAAGACACACTGGCTGACTGGGCTGCCCGCGGCGTTGTGCTGCAGGCCTGGAGTACCATCGATCAGAAAACCTGGAATGCCTCCAAGTCGAAATACACCTGCCTGGAGGTCTGCGTTCTGCAGGACAGCGCTGCTGCCCAGTACAGGGATCTGATGCAGGATCCGTCCAACAAGGAAGGCTGGAGGGAATACATTGCTTCCTATAAAGGCAGTTCCGAATGGAATTCACTTGGTTATACCTTCCAGGCGCAGGATAAGGACCAGTATCACGCTGACAGCAACTACTATCTCCTCCTGAAGTACAAACGCAGCTTTGACGGCGGGAATTACCGCGGCTATATGGCCCGTACCGTCTGGAAAGGCTATACGCTCGTTTTCGATATGAAGGTCTATAACCAGCTGCCCACCGACACCCAGGCAAACGAGATCTATCGTGTAATCAGGACGCTGGCAGACTCCGGGGATGCCGGTCTGCCCGCCGTTTCCGGATCCGGGGTTGAAGGAAGCGAATCAGGAGAGATCCCGGAAGGAGGCGAAACGCCGGACGGAACAGGTTCTGCCGGGTCCTCTGCCTCTGCACAGCTGGATATTTCTGTCAGGCCGCCCCGGGAAACCAACACCAGCACCTTCACCATTGAAGGGACGACAGTCCCCGGTGCGCAGGTCATCGGTGTCCTCATGAAGAATGTCAATTACTCCAAACCCTTCCAGTTCACAACAACCTCTCATGAAAAGAACGGGTCCTTCAAGCTGAAGGTCACCATCCCGGAAGATGATGAAAACGTCTGGCTTGTCACGCTGAATGTTTATGAAGGTCCGGATTTCAACAACCTGGTTGCTGAAAAAGTATTCGACACCACGACCTATAAGAAGACCCTGATCCCCTTTGAACTTGACAGTGAAGTCCCGGGCGAATGCTACTCAGATGAGCTGACGATCGCCGGCACCACCATGAAGGCCGTCGATGTCCAGTGCATCGCCACGGACAGCAGCGGCAAGACAATCGTTGATAAGAAATCCCACCCCAACGGAACAGGCCGTTTCACCTTCAAGATCCCCATGAAAGAAGAAGGGATCTACGACATCGCCCTGATCGTTACCAAGAAAGGCTTCGATACCAAACGGTTCACCTATTCTGTCAGTCGTTTCCTCACGGATGAAGCACGGCAGGCACAGGTTCGCAAAACCGCAGCGCGCGTCGGCTACGGCGCGCTGTCCTCCCGGGTAGATCAGTATGTCGGCAAGACTCTGTCATTCTCTGTCTGGATCACGGGTATTGACCAGATCGGCGATGAATGGCGCGTTCTGGCAGCCGGATCCAAAACCGGTGATCATTACAGCCAGCGTCTGGTTTTCATGACCGAGGAAGAGCCTCCCTTTGCTCTGGAAGAAAAGCACACACTTTATGGCCGGTGCAAAGGTCTTTATGAATATCAGTCCGAGGAGGATCCTGAATCTTACCCGCTTCTGGACCTGTTGCTGTGGGACTGACCGAAAAAAAAGCGGCTTCGGAATGAAGCCGTTTTTTTATTTCCCTGATGCATATTCACATATCGCCTTCAGTCCGCATTCACCGCACAGCGGGTGCTGCGCCTTGCATACCCTTCTCCCGTGCCAGATCAGCCAGTGATGTGCATTTCCCCACTTTTCCCTGGGGATCAGGCGGGTCATCTGCCGTTCAGTCTCTTCGACGGTATCAGCTCTGCAAAGGCCGATCCGGTTGCTGACACGAAAGACGTGTGTATCCACAGCAAAGGCTGGAATCCCGAATGCATTGAACAGAACTACATTCGCTGTTTTCCGTCCGACTCCCGGCAGGCGGGTCAGATCCTCCATCGTGTCCGGCACCCGGCCGTCATACTCGTCCCGGATCATCCTGCATGCTGCGATAATATTCGCTGCTTTCGTTTTGAAGCCGCAGCTCTTCACCATCGGATACAGGTCTTCCTCCCGGGCGTCTGCCATAGAGCAAACATCAGGATACCGTGCAAAAACAGCCGGCGTTACCTTGTTCACCTGCCTGTCTGTACACTGCGCTGAAAGGATCGTTGCCACCATCATCTCATACGGATTGGAAAACACAAGTTCCGCCTTTGCTTCAGGGTACATTTCCTCAAGGGTTGCCAGCGCCTGTCGCTTCTTTTCCCGGTTCATATCTGTCTCCTGTTCTCCCGTTCCGTTTTTGTGCAGGATCAATAAGAAAATTATACCTGTTCTTCGGGCCGGATTCAAGGCGGAACGGAAAGTACCTTCCGGAAACCTGTACGCTGTGTTATACTTTTCCGGACAGACCGGAATAAAAAAGAGGATGAATGCTGATCATGTCGGATGTTTTTGAACACAGGGGTTTTATGCTGGATGTGAGCCGCCACTACATGCCGCCGGAGGAAATCCGGAAGCTTCTGGACGCTGCAGCGATCCTGGGACTGAACCGGATGCACTGGCATCTCACAGACGACCAGGGATGGCGTGTGGAGATCCGTAGATATCCCAGCCTGACAAAAGTCGGTTCCGTACGCGGTGACTCCTGCTTCGGAGGTACGCCCGCAGGAGAACGCAACTGCGGTTTCTACACGCAGGAAGAGATCCGGGAACTGGTTTCTTATGCCGCCGGGTGCGGTATCGAAATCATGCCGGAGATCGAGATCCCCGGGCACGCGTCGGCTATGCTGGCCGCATATCCCGAATTCGGCTGCCGCGATGAAAACAGAAATCTCTGGAAAAACCGTGTGGAAATCTCGGACGGGATCTTCCCTGCCCTGGTCTGCGCCGGCAGTGACAGGGCGCTTGTCTTCCTGAAGGAAATCCTGGATGAGATCATGGATCTTTTCCCCTGTCCGATGGTTCATATCGGCGGAGACGAGGCGTTGAAAATACGCTGGCGCCGCTGTCCGGACTGCCAGCAGCGGATCCGGGAGCTTGGCCTTCCGTCAGAGGATGCCCTCCAGCGCTGGCTGCTTCTGCAGGTCGGTGAATACCTTGCCGGAAAAGGCCGTCGCACAGTCGTCTGGAACGATGTGCTCGCCGGCGGCCTGGTACCTGCGGATACTTTTATTGTTCAGCAGTGGCTTGGCGGAGAAGACCGGACCCGCGCCTTCATGAAAAGCGGCGGCCGGGTGATCCGTTCTGATCTGGCACATTTCTATTTTGACTATCCGTATGGTTCCATAGATGTCCGTCATATCTACAATACTTCCCGCATCCCGGAATATGCCCTTGGATATGAGGAACAGCTGCTTGGTGTCGAATGCCCGCTCTGGACAGAGCGTGTGGCGGACCTGAAACGGGCATCGTACCTGCTCTTTCCCCGGCTGGCGGCAGTCACCTGCCGTATGAACGAGGAAGGCCGTCCATGGGAGTCTTTCCGCAGCCGCGTAGCTGAGCTGGAAGCGAAGATCGAACAGGAAACCGGCCTGTCCGGTGCACCGGAAGCCCTCTGGGATCTTTCCCCGGAGGATGCCGCCGCGGAACGCGAAGCGGAAGACAAACGGATCCGGATCAAGGATGCTCCTGCTTCTGTCCTTTCACCGGAACTGCTGGATTCCCTCGAGCATGCGGAGCGCCTTGCTCTTTTGCTTGGCATCCCGCGGCATTTCGTTCTGAAGGGAGGCAGCGCAGTACTTGCGAAGCTTTATCGTTTCCCGGTTCCGGAGGACACAGATGGTGCGGACCGTCTGATACACCAGCTGATGACTGCTTCAGACAGCCGCAGATGGGGGGAATGGAAGGACATTCCGGAAGAAATCTGGCTGGATACGATGAAATGCTTTCCCCGTTTCATTTCAGAACACCGCAGGTCTTATGGCCGTGACGGATTTGACCGGTACGGGTGGACCGTCCGGCAGATCGGTGCGAAGCTGTTCCGGATTGGCGAACTGGAATATGAACTTGTGGCGGGTGAGACAGGCCGGCAGGAAATCGGTCTGCATATCCCGTCAGACGCAGATATGGCTCCCGTGAAACTGAATGAGTCCCTGCGAAAAGCTGACGCCTTCCTCCGGGAGTATTTCCCGGGCTGGGCGGACGCACCGCGCACATGCGAAAGCTGGCTCCTGTCCCCTGTGCTGAAAGACCTGCTGCCCCCTTCGTCCCGAATCCTTGGATTCCAGAATGCTTTTGACCTGACCGGCATGGAACCGGAGGATGATTCTGCCCTCGAATGGGTCTTTCATATTGCGGAAGGCCAGCGTCCGTTCACAGATTACACCAGTCTTCCGGAAGACACTTCCCTCCAGCGGAATATGAAGGCGCTCCTGCTCCGGGGCCGTAAGCCCGGCGCCGCAAGCGGCGTCCTTGCCCGTCCCTTCTGATCTGCCCCGCACAAAACAGCCCACGCATCTGCGTGGGCTGTCAACGTCATTTGTTTGCCTTTTCCGGTTCTCTGGCATGCTCATCCGTCAGGACGATCTCTTCTTTGAAAAGCAGTGTCAGTTCCTCCCGTTTTGCCGCCTTGGACTTGCTCAGTCCTTCCAGTTCCGTCATCAGGTCCTCCGGGTTTTCTGCTCCGGAAACATCCGCTGCGTATACTGCCACCTGGTAGGTAACATCAGGATGGAAAGCCTTTGGTACCGCTGATTCGATGACCGTGACAACCCTGTCTGCTTTCAGGTCCTGATGGTTTTCCAGCACATAAGCCTCGATTGCCCGGTTGCGCGCCAGTCTCTCCTCAGGTGTATAGGATCCGCTCAGCGAAGTGGTATTGTAGCTGTAGATACCATACCCGGTCACAGCTGCTGCGCCGATAACAAGCAGTGTGACCAGCAGCATGATATGCTTTTTCGTATAATCCAGTTCCACCTTGCCGGGCGGGTTAAACCCGACTCGGGCAACCGCCGGGATAAGCGTCCGGAATACGATCATCAGGATGATTGCCTCGATTGGCAGCATCACGATATTCTTCACGATCCGTACCAGGAGGAACGGCTGGTAGGTTGTTGTCAGGAACCGCTCATAATAAAGGATCATGATCGGTTCACTGATAACGATATTTGCAAACAGATTGACACAGAACTTGGAAAGGATCAGCCGGACCGGCGTGATATCTGTGCTGTACAGAAACAGTGCAAAGATGAAGGAACCGAGCATTTCCGGAACAATGAACCAGAAGAAATACGGCCCGCTCGGTGCGACCAGGTATCCGATCGTATCGGAAAGCGCGCCGCCCAGCAATGCAACCACAGGCCCGTAGACCATGGATCCGAATGAATTCACAATGAATCCGAATGTGATGTTGACATCTGCTGCGATCGGGATCTTCAGCGGTTTCATCGCGATACGCAGTGCCAGGATCAGGGCAGCAAAAACCAGTGACCGGGTATTCTTCAGTTCTGAGAATGCCTGGTACCAGTAGTCCCTGCTGAAGGGTGTCCGGAAATACCGGCGCTGAATGATGCTTTTAGGCATAAAAAGCCTCCTTTCAAATCAAACCGCAGTAAACAGTTCTGATTCGCAGAGGCTTCCTGCCGGAAAAGCAGCGGGATGCGCATCTTCCACCGCACAGCCGATGCTGTTTCGTTTCATGGCAACTCCCCGTCCATGAACACTTTACGCGGAAAACGCTACTCTGCCTTTACGAACCATATAGGGTAAGCATTGACAGGATCAATGATTACTTTGCGATGATGTATCCTTTCCTGCACAGCAGTTCCGCTGTCAGGATGCCGCCGCCGGCAGCTCCGCGGATGGTATTGTGGCTCAGGCACACAAACCGCCAGTCGAAGATCTTGTCCTCACGCAGCCTGCCGATACTCACGCCAAAACCGTTCTGGAAGTCCCGGTCCAGCCGCGTCTGGGGACGGCTCGGATCCTCAAAATACTGAAGGAAGGGCTTCGGAGCGCTCGGCAGTTCAAGACGCTGTGCTTCCGTCTCATAGTTGGCCCACCGTTCCAGGATCTGCTCCTTTGTGACTTTCTGGTTAAACCGCACGGAAACCGCTGCCATATGGCCGTCGCTGGCCGCGACACGCAGGCACTGGGCGCTGATCACAGGTTTTGCGGCATTCACGATAACCTTGCCGTTCCCCTTGTTTTCCACCGTACCCCACAGTTTCAGAGGCTCGTTCTCACTCTTCTCATCTTCGCCGCCGATATAGGGGATCACGTTGTCCACCATTTCAGGCCATGTTTTGAAGGTCTTTCCGGCGCCGCTGATTGCCTGGTAGGTACATACACTCACTTCCGTGGGTTCGAAGTCCAGCAGGGGCGTCAGTGCGGGCACATAGCTCTGGATGGAGCAGTTGGGCTTCACGGCAATAAAACCGTATTTGCTGCCCAGGCGTTTCCGCTGGGTTTCGATGACTTCCAGGTGGGAAGCGTTGATCTCCGGCACCACCATCGGAACGTCCTCTACCCCGCGGCAGGCGCTGTTGTTGCTGACAATCGGCACTTCGTGCTTCGCGTAATTTTCTTCCAGGGCACGGATTTCGTCCTTTTTCATGTCCACAGCGCAGAAGCAGAAATCAACTTTCGCCGCTACAGCGTCGATATCGGATGCGTCCACGATCTCCATATCCCTGGCATAGTCAGGGATCGGCCAGTCAAAGGCCCAGCGTTCGCCGACGGCTTCGCTGTATTTCTTTCCTGCGCTCCGGGCGGAAGCCGCCAGGCAGGTCACCTTAAACCAGGGATGATCCTTCAGCAGGGAAATAAAGCGCTGTCCCACCATGCCGGTGGCACCGATGATACCTACGCGATACTGGTCCATATTCTTCAACCTCCCATGTAAGCAAAAAGCCGCCTCTTTCGACGGCAGGCGGGGTTCCCCGCTTTGCTTGATGCATCATACCATGAAGGAACAGCCCTGTCAATCGGACAGGGCTGTACGTACAAGCAAAAAACACCTCAGTTCAGCGAACCAAGAACCTCTCCCACCTTGTCGTGGATCACCAGGTCACACTCCCGGTCCATTGGCGTAGCGTCCCGGTTGATCAGCACCAGGTGTTTTCCGCGGAAATACCGCAGCAGTCCCGCTGCCGGATAGACCGTCAGGCTGGTCCCGGCAACGATCATCATGTCAGCTGTCCGGATCGCATGGATCGCTCCGGAAACCACGTCGTTGTCCAGTCCCTCTTCATACAGCACCACATCCGGCTTGATCCTGCCGCCGCAGGAGCAGACCGGGACCGGGTCCTTGCTGTCCCGGATAAACTCCGGCGGATAAAACTTCCCGCATTTCATGCAGTAGTTCCGGTGAATGCTTCCGTGAAGCTCGAATACAAGTTTGCTCCCGGCTGCCTGGTGCAGTCCGTCGATATTCTGGGTCACGACGCCTGTCATCTTCCCTTTGCTTTCCCACCCGGCCAGCTTCAGATGGGCAGCATTCGGCTTCGCGTCCAGCGGCAGCATTTTATCCCGGTAAAAACGGAAGAATTCCTCCGGACGATGCATAAAGAACGTGTGGGAAAGGATCTGTTCCGGCGGATAGTCGTATTTCTGGTTGTACAGCCCGTCCACGCTGCGGAAATCCGGGATCCCGCTCTCCGTGGATACACCGGCGCCGCCGAAGAATACGATCCGGTTCGCCTCATCCGTCCATTTCTGCAGGTCATCGTATTTCATATGATACCCCCCCGTTGTCAGTCTTCAGGGTCCTTTTCCGGGAATGGTTCAGTTTCTTCCTGTGCTTCGGATTCTTCAGTTGTTTCCGGCTCAGGCAGGACTGCAGGCTCTGTAAGGGCTGCAGGCTCTGTAAGGACCGCAGGCTCTTCCCCGTCCGGGGCGTTCTTTTTCTTCATGCCGTGTTTCAGCAGCAGATAGGTTACCAGGTCAAGCACGGCCTCTCCCAGCATGAAGATTCCGATGATCAGATGCTGATTATCCCCGAACACCTGATCCTCAAGCAGAGCGAGGACGCCGATCGCAAGCGAGACCGCGGCAAAGATCAGCATGATCCACCAGCGCTTCACATCCACGCTTTTTTCGTCAAAGGCATACTGAATCTTCAGGAAGCCGCCGAATACCAGGGACAAGCCCCAGATCTTGGGGAAGATTTTTTCCATATCTTTGGGATGGATGATCAGCAGGATACCTGCCAGCAACAAAATCATGCCCGCCGCCAGGTCCGCTCCGGCAAGCCGTTTCTCCGGTTCGGACCGGATATACCGGATCGTCAGCCAGCCGCCGCTGATCAGCAGCCCTGCCGCAAGCACCCACGCGGAAATACTGGTGATCCAGTCTTCCAGCAGGATCAGCAGCAGGCCGACCGCGCAGTAGAACAGTACCAGCGGCAGCACAAAATTCAGGCTCATTTTGTTGATCTTTTTCAGTCCGCCCGGAACTTCGATCTGCTCAAGCTGTTTCTTCAGGTTCTTCCGATCGCTTCTTTTCATCGATTCCTACCTCCGGAAATATGCGTCTGTATCCTTTTTTTCCGTTGGCATAATTATACCACTGTACGGTTTTTCCAACAACTGTTTCCTTTCCGGAGCGGCCGCGCAGAATAGCAGAAGCTTTAAGGCACCTGAGAACGGAACGGTATGAATAATGGTCTGATATTCAGACTGCCTGATTTGATCATGATAATCCTGTTTTCCCGCATGGCAGCAAGCGATCAGGAATCAGTCCCTGATCATTGCCTGGCTGCTCACGGCGGCTGCTTCCGGAGCCATGTTGCATCCAAGGTGATACAGCCGTACGCGCTGTCCAGTTTGACCGATCAGCTGCAGTGCCCGCAGCATCAGCCCGGAATCGGCCGGTCGGTAAGTCTGTCTGACCAGGGTGGCCAGTGCCTTCTCACCTTGAATCGGTTCAATGTGATTGACCGTATCCCGTTCAAGGATACAGATCGCCTCCAGCGGAAGGATTTCGTTGTTCCCCAGGTTTTCCTTCCCTCGCCACGGTGAACCGCAGGCCATTACGCAGCCTTCCCGGATCCGGAGGAACGGTTTGTCACCGTTCAGCACATATGCTCCCGGGATCGCATCCAGCCAAAGCCGGGTATGAGTGGTCTTCCCCGTTCCGGAAGGGGCAGTAAAGATGTATGCTTTTTGGTTTACGGCAATCGCAGAACCATGAAAGAGGACGGTATCGTAGCGGATCAGATGATCTGAAATCTTCCGGAGCAGCGCCAGGGTTTCCAGGTAGGAAGCCGCCCGCATTCCTTCACTGACAGAGCGTTCATAGTCAATGTCTGCTTCTTCCACGGCAACGGAAAAAGCAGGTTCGCCTTCTGCCAGGAATTCCCTGCAGAATGATTTTGTTGCCGCCCGGATCGCACGGACCCCTATATTCAGGCCGGTCAGTGAAACGGTGAAGCTTGTCATATTTTATCCCTTTCGGAAGCGCTTTTTCCTCCTGAACAGTATACAGGATTCCGGATCGCTTTTTCAAGATTGATCCGGCAGGAGGCAGAACAAGCATCTGCATGCTTCAATTTATTAAGTATTTGTTTCATTTACATTTCAATTCCAAAATGATATAATGATCTATCTTTGTGATAGGAGGCGCAGTGCATGCCTGATTTATCGAAAGTAACGGGGATCCTTCCGGATCTTGCCGATTATCTTGTATATGGTGCGATCGCGGTTGTCACGCTCATTGGCCTGTTCAAATGTCTTCTGCCGCTGTGGAAGACCACTTCCTGCCTGCGCCGGGCCATCTCCCGCCTGCAGGCCGAGGCGGGGCAGACCACCGAAAAGCCGGTCTGGCAGACGTCCGGTTTTGTAGGCAAGCGCCTGCGCGGCACCTGGCTCCGTTTTCTCCAGAATGCCGAGCAGCTGGATCGCCGCGGCCTTCCCACCAATGTGGAGGATTACATCAACGATGATACCGTGACTCACGGTCCCGGCAACGCCACCCTGGCTGAACTGATTCCGAGCCTGCTTACCTCCCTTGGTATCCTGGGCACCTTCATGGGCCTTTCCCGCGGTCTTTCCTCCCTGAATTTCGCAGATTCAACGGAACTGGTGGAAGGCATCCCCGTTCTCCTGGAAGGCATGCGTTTCGCCTTCGGCACCTCCGTGGCCGGTATCAGCTGCAGCATCGTGTTCAATATGCTGAACCGGATCTCCCAGGGTTCCAGTTACCGGGCGATCGATGACTTTGTCACTTCCTTCACCCAGCTGGCTATGTCCCGTCCGCTGGATAACGATGTACAGCTGATCATCCAGAACCAGGACCGGAACTATATGCTCCAGGGGATCAATGACACCCTGGTGGAACGGTTGGCGGATAATGTAGGCCGCAGCATCACCCGTGCCATGACACCCGTTTCCGATTCCATGGACCGTTTCATCATCGGTGCCACACGGAACCAGATCGACGGCGTTAACCGCATTGTTGCCCGTTTCCTCGATGAAATGGACCGGAGTCTGGGAAATCAGTTTTCCGCCATGGCTTCAGCTATGGACGCTGTAACCCAGAACCAGATTGCAGCTGCCCGCCAGACCGGCGAGACCGTTTCTGCGGCCCAGGGCATCGTGGATAATGCCCGCGCCCTGCAGGAAATGAGCAGCCATATTCTTGACAGGTTTGACGTGTATATGAACGGAATCAACCAGGTCCGTGAACGTGACGAGAACTACGAAAAGCGCGTCGCCGAGCTTCTGAACCGCATGCAGCAGGAAAACAAGGACCTGGCCGGACTGATTGAGAGCCTTGGAGCAAAAATCTCCGTGCTGACTGCTGACTCCGGAGAAGCATCCCTGAAAGAGATCAGCGGGATCCTGTCTTCCATGGAAAACAACATCGGAACCATTTCCTCCACCCTGTCCGCCATTGCGGAGGAGGCCTGATTTATGGCGCGTCAACGCATTCATAACCGCCGCGCCTCCCGGGGTGCCCAGGGCGGTTTCAGCTGGATCAGCTATTCCGATATGATGGCGGCCCTGCTCCTGATCTTCGTATTGATACTGACTTACAGCCTGTATCAGTATTTCACAATGCTCGAAACCAAGACTCTCGAACTGGATCTGAAAACCACTGAGCTGGAAGAACAGAAGATTGCCCTCAATATCGCCACGGACGAGCTGAACGCGAAGGAGCAGGCACTGATCATCATCCAGACTGACCTGGATGAGCTGAAGGATACCCTTTCCTCCAAGGAAGATGAGCTGAACAATGCCAAAGCAACCCTGATCATCCAGCAGCAGGCGCTGGAAGAAGCGAAAGCAAAACTGGAGGAGCAGCAGCTCGCGCTCGCGGCGCAGACCAAACGGATTGACGATCTGATCGGTATCCGTACTACAATAATCAGCGATCTTTCAAAGGCGCTTACTGCGGCGGATATGAAGGCCACTGTGGATCCGAACAACGGCGATATCGTACTGGATTCTTCTGTTTTCTTTGAGACCGGCAAAGCCGCGATTAAGGAGGAAGGCCAGGAGCTGTTGAACCGTTTTATCCCTGTATACCTGGATGTCCTGCTGCGCGACAAGTACGCGGATTATCTGGGAGAGATCATTATTGAAGGCCATACTGACTCGTCCGGTTCCTATGAGAGCAACCTGAAACTCAGTCAGGACCGGGCGCTGCAGGTGGCTCTTTACTGTCTGAATATGCCGACGCTGACACGTTCCCAGAAGCTTATGCTCCAGGAAATCCTGACCGCCAAAGGCCGCAGTTATTCCGACCTGGTATACGATTCGGAAGGAAAAGAAGATCCGGATGCCTCCCGCCGCGTTGAATTCAAGTTCAGCCTGAAGGATGCCGAAATGATTGAGGAAATGAACCGGATCCTTTCCGATCAGGAGGATTAAACCATGAAACCGCTTGCGATCATCCTCATCATTCTTGTCCTGGCCGCGCTGGTCGGTGTGGGATACCTGTATTTCACGAGCAACCTGACTGTGACGTTTTCCAGCGTTGTGGCAACGGACCCTGTGGATCAGGCGGAAGCTTTTGACCAGGTCAGGACTTCCGTTGAGAATGAAACATTTATCGGGACAAAATACAGCGCCGAGCAGCTCGCCGGGCCGGAAAACTATCTCTTCTATACCTGGACCGTGCAACTGGAGAACCGGTCTTTCCTGCCGGCTGATACCATCGAAATCCAGATTACCCCGATGACAGGTGATGTTCTGCTCTTCGGTGATGCAGAAGAGCATTCGCTCGATTCCCGGAAAACGGCGGATCTCTCCGCCACCATCCTGACCTCCCGCGGGATGCACTCCGTCCGGGAAGCCACGGTGACCTGGTATGTCTGGGGACTTCCCTTCTCCGCACGGATTACACTCGGGAAATAATACGGGCAGCATAATAAACAGGTGCTCTGTAATACGGCGCCGGACCAGCGCTCCGGATAGGACGATTTCCGGCTCTTCGTTGCCGCCGGCATTGTTCATGGATCAACCGCAGGTCATCCCTGCCTCTTTAGATATTCTTCGAATTCAGGCGTCCGCGACCAGTAACGGACGCCCCAGTTTTCAAAATTCCACTCTTCCGTATAATCGTTGCATTCATAGTCGATATACCAGAGTTGGCCGCAGCATACGATAAAGTTGGTCGGAAAATAATCAATGTTCAGACCGGCTGCCTTTGCCCTGGCAGCCATTTCCTGTACCTGTTTCAGGTACGGTTCTGCAACTTTTCCGTTTCGTACGAGATCATAGACAGTGTCCCCGGCAATATATTCCTTGACGATGCGTTCCGTCCCTATGTCAATTGCAATCATCTCCGGGATCCGGATCCCTGCCTGCCGGAGACGTTCATAATCCCGGCGTTCCGATTCAATCTTGTTTCCGAAGTTGTAGTAGTCGCACGGTTCATGATGGATCTGTTTGAGAACCACCTCCCTGCCGTCCTTTTCCGCCAGGTAGGAATAACCGCCCTTTCCGTGTCCCAGCAACCGGATCACACGATAGGTTAGTCCGTTGACCGTCATTTTTTCTCCCATATGATTCTGCGCCTTTCAATGATGAAACAAAAATCACCGGGCGAACCGGTGATTTTCTATACCCCAGGGAGCCGATGCTTTCGTTTTTTCACCCGCTATGTAAAGCAGGCTGGTGCCCTGCCGAGTGACTCTGCCGTCCCCTGGCGTCATACGACGGGGGCATGGCATATCGCTCATTGGACCCGGGCTCCATTTTTTGAAATGTGGGGAAAACCGAAAAGCTGTCGCGAACCCCAGGAGACCTGTCATTATTATATCCAAACGTTACCATATCGTCAAGCTTTTCCGGATTTTCAGGCCATCCTTTTCTGGATTTCCGCCATGAATTCACGGCTGGTAACAGCTTTTGCTTCTCCGTCATACAGCAGGGCCAGATCCTTTGTCATAATCCCGCTGTTGATGGTGTCCAGCGTGGCCTTTTCAAGTGTATCAGCGAATGCCTGCAGCTCCGGCAGGCCGTCCAGTTCCCCGCGTTTGCGCAATGCGCCGCTCCAGGCAAAGATGGTCGCAACCGGGTTGGTGCTGGTCTCCTCACCCTTCAGGTAGCGATAGTAATGCCGGGTCACCGTTCCGTGCGCTGCTTCGTATTCGTACTGGCCGTTCGGACTGACCAGCACGGAAGTCATCATCGCAAGGGATCCGAATGCCGTGGCGATCATATCACTCATCACGTCGCCGTCATAGTTCTTGCAGGCCCAGATGAATCCGCCTTCGGAACGCACAACCCGGGCCACCGCGTCGTCGATCAGGGTGTAAAAATATGTGATGCCGGCTTTCTCAAAAGCTTCCCTGTATTCTTTCTCATACAGTTCCGCAAAGATATCCTTGAACCGGTGGTCGTAGATCTTACTGATAGTGTCCTTCGTCGAGAACCACAGATCCTGCTTCGTACTCAGGGCATAGGTAAAGCAGCTGCGAGCGAAAGACTCGATGGATCCGTCGAGGTTATACATCCCCTGCAGTACGCCGGGGCTCTTGAAGTCAAACACGGTTTTCCGGATCTCTTCCCCGTTCTCTCCGGTGAAAACCAGTTCCGCCTTCCCGGCGCCGGGAATCCTTGTCTCTGTGTTCTTGTACACATCGCCATACGCATGACGGGCAATGGTAATGGGCTTTTTCCAGGTGCGTACCGTAGGCCGGACGCCGTTCACCAGGATCGGTGCGCGGAAGACCGTTCCGTCCAGGATCGCCCGGATCGTCCCGTTTGGGCTCTTCCACATCTCCTTCAGGCCGTATTCATCAACCCGCTGAGCATTCGGGGTAATCGTGGCACACTTCACCGCCACGCCATACTTCAATGCAGCATTCGCGCTGTCGATCGTTACCCGGTCGTCCGTTTCGTCCCGGTGTTTCAGCCCAAGATCATAGTATTCCGTTTTCAGGTCCACAAAGGGTTCGATCAGCATTTCCTTGATCCATGCCCACAGGACCCGCGTCATTTCATCTCCGTCCATCTCAACCAGGGGAGTTTTCATTTGAATCTTGCTCACTGTACAGCCTCCTGTATACAAAATCGCCGCAGAACATTTTACGCCCTGCGGTGATTGTTTTCTATATTTTTACTGTAAAAACAACACAGAAACAACGGATTATCTGAAATCATATTCTGCCGCAGCTGAATCCGGTTCAGGCGTTGCAGTCGAAAAAACCTCGTAATGTGTATAATCATCGTCCCGCATAAATCCGTCATAATCCGGGTTTGCATCTTCCGGTACATACTCCCGGTCTGCTTCCGTGCCAAGGATCAGCCCTTCCCCGTCCCATTCCCCGGGCAGCGGAAAAATCAGCGTCATCTGCAGCCAGTTCTTCCCGCTCTGGTACTGATTCGGATAATACGCGTAATACACCCGCGGTTTGTTGCCGTTCATCACATCCACCGGCTCCTCAAAGGAGGATGCCGGATCCTGCTTCGCTTTCTTTGCCCGTTCCTGCGGAATGCTGATCGCGTCTTCCTGGGTCATGCTGTCACCGTACAAAGCACGTATGATTGCTGCAGCGATCACAGGAAACCGGTCCGGATCGTTCACCCGCAGCTGAAGACTGCTGATTGTATCATAGGATAGTTCAACGGTAATTTCCACGTCTTCAGGGATTTCTGCGTCATCCTTCTCCGTAATCCCCATGACAACGATCGAAGAAAAACACGAAAACAGGCTGTTGATGGGATGTTCTCCGGTTTCCGTCAACAGCTTGTTGATATTATCTGTATAGGTTTTCAGGACCTTAAGTGCGGGTGTTTCATCCTTCCACTCCATCCCGCCCGTTGCAACAGCCGGGATCAGGAGCAGTGCGGCGATAACCGCCGCAAACTTTCTTACCATTTGATTCCGTCTTCCTCCGCTTTATCCTGCCTGAGCTCCACCGCCCGGCGGATCAGTTCCACCGCACCGTCCACGCCCAGCACCCCGGTATCCAGGGTCAGATGATAATTCGCCACGTCGCCCCACGTGCCGGTGGCATAGTAATTGTAATACGTCGCGCGTTGCTTGTCTTCCTTGCGGATGGTTTCCTCCGCCTTCATGGGATCCAGTTCATACAGCCTGGAGATCCGCTTGATGCGCTCTTCCATGGAGGCCTTGATAAAGACGTTCAGCACATTCTCATGGTCACGCAGCACATAGTCCGCGCACCGGCCCACAATCACGCAGGGGCCCTCATCGGCAATTCTCCGGATCGTGTCAAACTGTGCCAGGAAAATCCGATGGTTCAGCGGCATCTCCAGATACATTCCTGCCGGGTCCATCCGTCCCTGGATATTTCCCATGAGGGAGAAGAAACTGCGCTTTCCCTGCTTCTCGTCATAGGTTTCCATGACCTCCTGGCAGATCCCGCTGTCCTTGGAAGCCTCCGCCAGCAGTTCCTTGTCATAGAAGGCGACATTCATGACTTCCGCAAGTTTCTTCGCGACTTCACGGCCGCCGGATCCGAACTGTCTGCCAATCGTGATAATCGGACTGAACTTCATAGGGATCTTCCTTTCTGTATTGGCTCGGTCTGTTTGCTCCCGATGCATGTTCCCGGAATGGCTCTGTCTACTATTTCGTTCTCCGCCCCTGTTTTTCCTGCTTCCCGTCCTTGTCTTTCTCCCATTTTCGTGGTAAGGTTGTTGACGTGTACAGCGTCCATTTTCCCCAAATCATTCATGCCGGAGTATGCTTATGAAGACGCCTCTGAATGCCGAAACACTGAAGCACCACTTCACTTACAGCTGGTGGAAATATGTCCTGGCCCTGGTCGCCGGCATCTTCCTGGTAAACTTTCTTTTCACTGTCACAAAGCCCCGCATTCCGGAGGAGAAGCGCGTGGACTTTTATATTTACGGTCTGGCCAGCGAGGAATCAGTCAATGCATATATGGAACATATCCGTACCAGTGAAATGCCGGACATGGAATCCATGACATGCTCGATCCTCTATGTGGACGAAACCTACGGTGCAATGCAGCTGATGACCTATGTTGCTGCACAGGAAGGCGATCTGTATCTCCTGCCGCGGGACGAATTTCTTTCCTACTCTGCTTCCGAAGCTTTCCTGCCGCTGGAGGATGATGAGGAGCTGATGGCGATCTTCAATGAAGCCGGAATAGACCTCCGCCGTGGCTGGCGTACCCTTTCCGGTTCCGATGAAACCCATCTGTACGGCATCCCCCTGGACGTGCTCCCCGGCATCTATTCCCTGTGCTATACCGAAAACGGCTATCTGGCCGTTCTGGGAGCCGGCGGCAACGATGAAAATACGCTGAAGTTCCTGCGTATCCTTTGCAAAGAGATGATCACCGCCCCGGAGGTTCCTGAAGAACCTGCGGAAACGGATCTTTCCCGGATCGCTCCCTGAATGGATACAAAACAGGCCGGAGCTGCAGGCTCCGGCCTTTCGTTTGTCACCCTCTGATCCCTTTTACCAGTGCGGCAACCAGATCCTTTTCCTGTTCCCTGAACCGTTTTGCAGGGTCGTACCAGACAGGTGCGGCGACCTTGAAAATATGGTTTTCCCGGTCGATATGCACCGGGTACATTTTCAGCGCCCTGCCGCAGTTCCTGTACCACATTTCTCCCAGCCGCAGCCATCCGGTGCTCAGCCATTCATGGCTGCCCAGACGTGCGTTGGACTGCTCCGGGAATATGATCAGCGCCTCATCCCTTTGCAGCATACGGATGCTCTGGCGCAGTGTCAGCATGATCCGCTGGTCGTGATACACCGGGATATACGGCGAACCCTTCACAAGCGGCGGCAGGACTGCGGCCGCCAGGTACGGAACCGTGGCATTCAGCACCGGTGCAAAGAAGCTGCCCGGTTTCCACCAGCAGTCTTTGCGTGCGTAGGCGGGAATCTCTTTCGCCTGGGTGATCTCCTCATTGATCCACGGGTGGCACCTGTCTCCCTCGGAAAATTTGAAACACATCTCGATCGGGCCCATAAATCCGACGTTGTTTACAACAAATACGCACGGACCTTCTTCGAAAGGTTCTTCCCATTCCGTCTTCATCCGGTGGGAGAAAAGACGTACTGCGCCTCTGGCGAACCTGTAAAACCGCTTACCCATTCTTTTCTCCTCCTTTTCTGTATACATAATACCACGGAATGCTCCTCATGTCACGGGGCTGCACAGAAAAACGAAGGCCCTGCCTCGGGCCTTCGTCCTGCTGTGCCTCGCGGCATCAGTTGCTTCTGGAGTAGTTCGGCGCTTCCTTCGTGATGGAGATGTCATGCGGATGGCTCTCAGCCAGGCCGGCGCCGGTGATCCTGATAAACTCACTGTTCGTTCTCAGGTCTTCGATCGTCTTCGCCCCGCAGTAGCCCATACCGCTGCGCAGGCCGCCGACCATCTGGAAAATGGTGTCTGCCAGCGTTCCCTTGTAAGGCACCCGGCCTTCAACGCCTTCGGGAACCAGTTTCTTTTGCCCTTCCTGGAAATACCGGTCCTTTGACCCGACGGCCATGGCGCTCAGGCTGCCCATGCCGCGGTACACCTTGAAAGAACGTCCCTGATAGATTTCCATCGCTCCGGGCGATTCTTCGGTACCTGCCAGCAGGCTGCCCAGCATAACGCAGCTTCCGCCTGCGGCCAGGGCCTTGACAATATCACCTGAGTATTTGATACCGCCGTCCGCGATCACACGGATACCGTACTTATCAGCCTCCTCCGCGCAGTCGGAAATCGCTGTAATCTGCGGTACGCCGATGCCGGCCACAACGCGGGTCGTACAGATAGAACCGGGGCCGATACCGACCTTCACACAGTCTACACCGGCAGAGATCAGATCGTGGGTCGCCGCGGCAGTAGCCACGTTTCCGGCGAATATGGTGATGTCCGGATACTTGTTCCGGATCTTTTCAACCTGCTTCAGCACTCCGACGCTGTGTCCGTGCGCTGTATCGATATTGATCACATCGACCTTCGCATCTACCAGTGCTTCGATGCGCTCAAACACGTCGTTCGTCACGCCCACCGCCGCGCCGCACAGCAGACGGCCGTTACCGTCCTTGGCGCTGTTCGGATACTTGGAAGTCTTTTCAATATCCTTAATGGTAATCAGTCCGCGCAGGTAACCGTTCTTGTCCACGATCGGCAGCTTCTCGATACGATGGGCAGCCAGGATCTTCTTGGCCTCCTCCAGTGTGGTTCCTTCCGGGCCGGTGATCAGGTTTTCACTGGTCATCACCTCGCCGATCTTCCGGCTGTAATCCGTTTCAAACCGCAGGTCCCTGTTCGTCAGGATGCCGACCAGTTTACCTTCCCGGGTGATCGGAACGCCACTGATCTTGTACCGGCTCATCAGTTCTTCCGCGTCGCTGATCAGGTTATCAGGACTCAGGTAGAAGGGGTCAGTAATGACGCCGTGCTCGCTGCGTTTGACTTTGTCCACCTGTGCGGCCTGCTCTTCAATGCTCATGTTCTTATGGATAATGCCCAGGCCGCCTTCACGGGCCATTGCAATCGCCATCTTGCTGTCTGTGACCGTATCCATGGCCGCTGAAAGAATCGGAATGTTCAGTTTAATGCTCTTTGTCAGCTGAACCGAGAGATCCACATCCCTGGGAAGAACCTCGCTTTTGGCGGGTACCAGCAACACATCGTCAAACGTAAGCCCTTCTCTGATCCTGTCCTGCAGCATGCTGTTTTCCTCCTCATCCCATTTATATTAGACGATATGTTATCAGAGTTTCCAACCCCTGTCAACGAATCGTTTTCTTAACTTTTCAGGCCCTTTTCTTTAACTTTTTCGTAACATATGGTAAAATATGATCCGTGCAGGAAGTAACAGTCCGGATCTTCTTCCGCCATTCCTGCGCACAAAGAACTGATACGGAGGTACCCAATGAAAAAACTGTTTACAATGTTTCTCACGCTGATTCTTCTGCTGGTCTTTACCTGTTCCGCTGTGGCGGATATGGTAATCGCTCCGCTGGTGGAATCTGCGCAGATTCTGCTTTTTGACACAGAAAACGTTACACTCACCGGTCATGCTGACTTCTTTCTGAACGGTGAACGTTTCAAAACCGCCGATATCCTGTATAAACAGGCCGGGGAAAACTCCCACTGGCAGCTCGACCTGAAAACGCCCCGGAAGTACCGGAAAGATCAGGAAACCGGTTATACTGTCATTGCCAATGATGAAAAGATCTATGTCATGGAGAAATATTACCCCGGCACATATACCACCGGTTCTGATGCGCCGAACAACACCCTGATTCGCCAGTCCACCCGTGCGAACCTGCTGTTCTCCATGCTCCTGTCCGTTGCGGACCGGATCGAAGCACTCCTGCCGGAGGATGCTGTCTCTGTCACGCGGACAGATACATACAGTGAATTCTGTTTTACCCTTTCAAAAGACACAACTCCGGCGGTTATGAACACTGCGCTGAACCTGACTGCGGATTTTTTCCTCCGGCGCTTCATGAACGTGAATTATGATTCCATCGGCAACTGGGGACAGGGCCTGCTGGAAGACTACATTACAGTCACGGAAGGCATTCTGTATTCGACAGATTCCTTTGTCCTTGGTGACACGTCCGTCACTGTTACAGAGGATGCTGACGGCCGTATTACCGGTACATCCGGCACCCTGACGGCGCTGCTTTGCTCCGAGGAACTGCAGATGGCTCCGCTGGAGATTGTCTTTGATCTGAAAGTCTCGGATTATGGTTCTACAGAGGTAAAGCAGTTTTCCCCTGAAGATTTCAGCGTCGCTCCGAGGGGGTCTGTCATGGATTCCCGGAAAGAAACGGACAGCGTGCTGGCTGAAAAGCTGACCGGCCGTGCGGAAGAACTTCTCACCGCCGCAGGGTATGATCCCGCGTCTCTCGGGGCAGCCGCGGTGAGCCAGCGTGCCGGTATTGTTTATGTGAATTTCCCTGTCAGCGAATATGCCTCCGTTGCGGCAGGCATGAATGAAAACGGAGATCTTCTGTCCCTTTCCGACGGTTCTGTCGGGTACTACACAACCGGGCCGCGTGAGCCGGAGGAAGATGCCCTCCCTCAGGCAACTGCTGATATTTTGAGCGCTTTTCTGAAAGCAGCCTTCCCGGATCTTGCCTCTTCCGTAAAAGGATATGTGCTGGACCTCGAATATGATTATGACGGTGTAACATATCAGCACATCAGTACCGTGGATGAAAACGCGGCGGACGCCGGCATTGTCTTCCTGATTCAGCCCGAACCGGTTCTGAAGGTTATTTACTACACCTGCCTGAACCAATAAGATAAAGACTTCCGGTAGTGTTTGACTTTCTGTGACCCCTGTGGTATTATACCATCCGTTGAGTGCCCGTAGCTCAGCTGGATAGAGTGTCAGACTCCGACTCTGAAGGTCACAGGTTCGAATCCTGCCGGGCATACAGACTTCAGGCCCTTGCGACCCAGCGTTCGCAAGGGCTTTTTTGTGTTAAAAACCGTAAGCATATACGTAATTGTCAGCAGAATCTGCCGTTTGAGCCTGTTTTCTTCTGTGATGTGTTGGTGCTCTGCGGATTCGGAGATTGTTCCGGCCTTCCCCGTGCTTTCAAAAAACGTCGGAATCTCCCTGAAGGAATACCGGGAGCAGATTCAGTCCCGGATAGCTTTCAGTCAGTCACCCCTGAGCCTGACCGTGAACTTTTTTCTTGACGCATGCCTCTTACATGACTATAATGCCAAAGGTTGCGCAAAAACAGCCATGAATAATTTCCGGAGAATAAGCTCCGGAAGAAGAGAGGTCCTTTTATGAAGAAACTGTTTGCCGTTGTCCTGTTCCTGTGCATGTTCTGCACCTGCGCTTTCGCTGAAAGCACCGCCCTGAGCTGGGAAAACGTCCCGGAAGAAACTCAGGCTGCCGGTCAGTTCACCCAGATTGCGCTTGCCGACGATCTCGCGCTGCTCTGCTGGATCCCTGCCAACATGGCCGCTGTGGATGTCAGCACCATTGAGACTGAAGTCTCTCCTGTCGAAGCCTACCAGACAGAAGACGGAACCTACACTGTGAGCATCTTTGCCCTTCAGGTCAACGGCGTGGATGAATATCTCGGCAGCCTGGAAGCGAACGGTGCCGAACTTGGCGATCTTGACATTAACGGGATCGAAGCCGTCTCCTTCGTCCAGAAGGACAGCGGCGTCGAAGGTGTTGTAATCCCGGTTACTGATGAGCTGGTTCTTTCCATTGCCTGCACGCCCGTAGACGGTGATGAGGGATGGGATCAGGTGAAGGGCGTTATCTTCTCCTCCATCCAGCTTGCCGGAGACGCTGAAGAAGAGAACGAAGACTCCGTTGAAGTCGATGAGAACGAAGTTGATGACGAAGAAGTCGACGAAGACGAAGTTGACGAAGACGAAGTCGATGACGAGGAAATCGATGAAGACGATGCGGATTGATTCCGGATCATGAGTATAATCAGGAAGCACCCTGTGAAATCTTTCACAGGGTGCTTCTTTATTCGTCTGCGATTCCCGTTAATCCTCCAGTGCGCCGCATTCCCTCAGCTTTTCCAGGGTTTCCCGGACAGACTCGGCAAATTCTCCGCACGTCCCCTCATACTTTTCACCCATAGCCGCGATGATCTTCTCCTCCGTGGTTTCCTCTTTCATACAGCTGACGATGAAGGCAGCAGTTTTGTTCATCTGCACAATGCCGTGAAACTTGCCGGCGGCCTCTCCCACCGGCACAAGGACGATACTGTCGCCGATCTGCTGGATAATATATTCCGGATTCAGTTTCATCATCTGTGCCTCCAGGATGCTGTGCCGTTGACAGAAAGTTCGAACGATCTGATACAAGTATAAAAGATCACCCTTGTTTGTCAACCCTCCCTGTACTCTTCCTTCAGTTCCTCCTCCCAGGCCAGATACAGGGCCGCCAGGCGATCCTCTTCCGAGGAAAACGGTTTGTTCCATTTCTCCTGTTTCATCCGGAAGCATGCCTTCCCGGGCAACATGATCGTTTTATTCTCCACGACCTCACGTATCCCGAAAATGCCTTTCTTCCGGGTGGTCACATTCACCTTCATCAGGCGTTTCATATCATTGTCCTTCATCGTTTTGCTCCGTCAGGCAGCCCGCTCCGGCCCCTGATGTCCGAACACAGGTACCGCGTCTGCCTTTCCGGCAGTCAGTATCTGCGCTGTCTCCGGATAATCTGCCAGGAACCTCCGGACCAGCACGGCCAGTGCCCGCAGGGGATGCTCCTCCGCAAGTTCTTCCGGATCCCGGCCGGACAAGGCCGGATAAACGTCCAGCAGTTCCACAAGATCGCCAAACTGCCCGCTCGCATGATACCCGCAGGCACTCCCGAGTTCTTCGATTCGGCTCCAGGCCGCAAATCCTTCCGGTACGCCTTCCCTCCGGCTGTACTGGCGTGTTGTTCCCTTTTTCGCAGGCTGTCTCATCCGGATCCCTCCTTTTTCTTGGTCATTCCCGCTCAGCCGTTTCGTTCTGCCGCTGCCTGGGCAAATCGTGCATACCAGATCGCCCCCTGCAGTGTCCCGCAGGCACGCGACAACTGCAGAATCTTTTCCGCGCTCATCGTCCTGAGTGCCTGTTCCCGCTCCTCCGTGGTCCGATACTTTGCCTGGAATTCGTCCAGATCCCTGTAAAACTTCTCACCCATATTTCCCGCCTCCGTATTCCATTCGTTTCCTCTGAACCTCGGAAGACTTTCCCTTCCCCGGTCATACACATCATACCGGATGCGATGTTGAAAAAAACGCGCATCGACGATGCGCGTTCCAAAAAAGCTTTGACCTGCTGTTTTCAGATTTCTTTCATGTCATACTGCTTCGCAAACTTCCGGATCTCCTCACGGATCTCCTCCACCAGTCCCGGCGGGGAGACCACCCGGACTGTACCTGCCATCTGAACAGCCCAGCGCCGCATGGATTCCCGGCTGACAAGCAGGCTGCAGGAAACGTCCCCGTCTTCCGTTTCCCGGAACTTCACATGTTTCCCGAAAAAGTCGATAACCACGCTTACCGCCTTCTTCGGGATCACAAAATCCACCTTCTCCGGTTCTCCGTAAAACATGTTCAGGTTCTGGTAAACGTAATCCTCCATGTTCAGTCCGTCTTCCAGTCCTGCGACCTGATTCTTCGGTTTCACCGGCTTGTCCAGCAGTTCGATCTCCATGATCCGGTCAATACGGTAATTGGCCACATTGTCATAATTGTCCTTGTTGCAGATCAGGTAATACCTTCCTTCGCTGGCCACCATCTGATACGGATTCAGGACCTGCCATCTCCTGCTCCCGTCCTCGTTTGTTTTCTCCTCCAGCTGCATATCCATTCCATAATAGCCATAGATGATCCGGACCTGTTTCCCCTCCACGATTGCTTCATCCAGGATATCGATATTATAGAACAGCTTCTTGTTTTCCGGGGAGTCCGAAGACATGCAGCGGACATGGTTCATCCGCTGGTTGAAATAAGAGCTGGAAAGACCGCCGAGTTTATCGATCAAAGCTTTCCTGGCTTTATATGGCACAGAGCGTGAAAACAGCAGGCCGTCAATCAGCATATGCAGTTCCGACTCCGTAAAATCGTGTTCATAATACAGATCGGTATAGATATAGTTTTCTTCCTTCTTTCCGGTCCTTTTGTCCGTATGTGACCGCCTGATCTCCGTATAACCGATATCATACTCTGCGTCAATCAGGTCCTCGATATTCCTTTTGACCGTGGACCGGTTCACTTCCATCCCGTAATCTGTCAGCAGTTTTTCCACGATCTGCTGCTGCGTCATGGGATGGTTGACGTCCGTATATTTCCGCAGGATATTCAGGATATACAGGATAATGATCTTCTTTCCGTTTTCCTGGTACATACGTTTTTCTGCTCCTCCCCGCTTCGTGTCTCATTTTGCCGCCCGGCGAAGCTTCCGTGTTTCATTCAATCTGGATGCCGGCATCAAGGAATTTCTGCTGCATTCCGATATTTCCCTTGGTCAGTTGTTTGATCGTCAGTTCCTGCGCTTTGTTATTCGCCAGGTTCAGTTGTTTTCGGGTCCCTTCCAGTTCATCCCGGACCTTCTCCAGATGTTTGATCGCTTCATTGATTTCCTTGATGGTCTTCTCAAAATGATCCTGCGCCAGCGTGCAGTTTCTTCCGAATTTATCCCGGAATTCATTCAGGGCAGCATCAAACTTCTGTACATCCAGATTCTCACGCTGGATCCGGGCCAGTTCCCGCCGCGTCGCGAGATTGTCCACCGCCGCTTTTCGGAGCAGGGAGATGATCGGAAGGAAAAACTGCGGCCGGACAACAAACATTTTCTCATATCTGTACGCTGTCACAATCCCGTCATTGTAATACTCGCTGTCCGGTTCAAGCGTGGAAACCAGGACAGCATATTCGCATTTCTTCTTCTGACGGTCCTTATCCAGTTTTGCCAGGAAATCTTCGTTCTTATGTCTCCTGGCCGTATCATCCGCTTCGTTTTTCATTTCAAACATGATGGACAGGATTTCGATCCCGTCATCGGTATTCTCACGGAAGATAAAATCACCCTTTGTTCCTTCAGTCACCTCGTTGTCCTTCTCGAAATATGCATTCGGGAAAGCGTCCGCGCGAACCCGGTTGAAAGCATCCAGGCAATGCTGTTCCAGGCTTTCCCCGATCATCTTCGTGGAAAGCCTCATCCTGAAGTCCCGGCTCTGCTCCAGTGCGTCCTTCAGATACTGCACTTCAGCATTATGCTTCTCCTTCATTCCCATTTCCCGGATTTCAGCCTCATGCCGTACCTGATCGATCTGTGCCTTCAGTTCCCCGTTTTCTTTATCAAGCACCCTGACCGCCTGTGTCACAGCCAGTTCCCGGACCGTTTCCGCCTCAGCGATTTTAGCCCTGAGCTGCAGGATCTGCTGATCCTTCTGGGACAACTCGAGCAGATGTTTGTTTTCAGCTTCTGCCAGGGCGTTTTTCCGCAGTGCTTCCTGCTCCCGCCGGAAAGCGTCCTTCTGAGCGCTCACTTCCTTTTCAAACTGTTCATTGCGCACCTGTGCAACGATCTCAGAATATTTGGATTCATCAATCTCAAAAACCTCACCGCAATTCGGGCATTTGATCTTATTCATCCGTAAAATCCTCCTTCCGGCATGATGATATATGTTCCTTCTGTTTGGAATGCGTACCGCTATTTATTCTATTCATGTCGCGCTGCAGAAGCAATACGAAGCCGGAAAGCTGTTACAGTTTTTCATCCCGGATCCTGCGTTGCCGTCCGTCCCGGCGCGATTCCGGATGATCATCCGTACTGCTGCCGATCACGGTGTATTCCATGCCGTTTTCCCTCCGGTCAGAGCGGTAGAGGTATATCTCATCCACGACCATGGAAACCTCCGGGACTGCGATCTTTGAAAGGATCACACCGGCAGGCACGGAGGGTTTCCGGATGAGCGTGATATGCGGGATATTCTTTTTTGCATCAAACGGGATCCCTGCTTCAGCCAGGTTCTGCTGTACCTGTTCCATCAGTCTGACCAGCGGTTCAGATGGTTCTGTTCCCGCCCAGAGTACTTTTGCTTCCGGAAAGCATTCCGGATGGGACAGGGTAATGGAAAAGGGATGTTTTATCTTCGGAAGAAAGCAGGTGACGTCCGCCGGCCATTCACCGATAAAAGCCAGGGTCATATGGAAATTGAACGGCTCCGTATATCGTCCGGTGATGCCCGCGGCGCGAAGCCGGTTCTGCAGTTCAGACAGTGCAGCACGAAATTCATCAGACGGACGCAGTGCCGCAAACAGGCGCATACCGGTTCTCCTTTCCGCAGACTGGATGCTTTTCATGATGGTTCCGTTCCATATTCTACAGTTCTGCGCCGTTCCGTCAACAGGAAACTTCGCGCCGTTCCGGTTCAGTGTCACATTTTTGCCGCACCCGGATTGGTAAGATGCCTATGTCGAATATACATAATGGAAATTGATCACGGAAGCTGAAATGAATGGAGATGGAAATCATGACCGCGCCTGCCCGGGAAAAGAAAGTCGTCCTGAAACTGCCTGAACAGTATCAGAAGCTGAAATCCATGCACGGAGATCCGCCGATGTCCGTTCCTTACGGATACATGACAGAGGCGATGGAAAGTTTCCTGCTGGTCAGTCCGGTCCGTCCGGATCATGCCATGCCCTTTCATGACCCGCACGAAGTGATTCACGGGGTCCATCAGGAGTTGTCAGAGGATCAGGGGCTGATCGAGGTCGGAAACGGTATCACCCGGAAACTGCACCGGTATGTCTACACTGTCGTCAGGACCCTGAAAAGGATGCACGGATCACAGTACACACTCACAATGCATCTGGAAACGGAAAGTCCTGTCATGCAGATCCACGGTTTCTTCAGTGAGGGGCATATTGCCGGTGCCCGGGACGCAATGGTCTATGCGATGCTGGCAAACCGGGGAGAGGTTCGCCTGTGCGAAGGCGGGATCGAAGGATGGACCTCTGATCCCTATGATCCTTTTTTTACCTTTGGAGTGCTGATGAACCGTTCCGAGCAGGCACAGTATGATAATCTGTTTCCGCGTCATCCGCTCTCAGAATTGCGTCGTTTTGTCCGCAAAGTAGTCGTGGAAAACTGATCCGGAAGGAAACCGGGAAACGGGTTCATTGGTTCCTGTTTCGCTGCGCTGTATCTGCTTTTTCGTCCCGGAAAAACAAGGCACTTGTCCTGAAGCCTGAGAACGGATAAAATAAGACCAGTCATGCAGAGAGAGCGGCTGTTTCCTTCCGTAAGAAGTTATGCGATGATAAAAAATCTGTCGTTGTTCCGGTACCTGTGTTTCTTTATAAGTACTGCCTGTGCGGAAACTCCCGTTTCCTGGGGGGGATCTGCCTGCGGACCTGGCAGACGCGTTCCGGCATCCGCTTTTCTCATCCTCGGCTGCCGGCTGGAAAATTGCGCAATGACAGAGGATCTCATCGGGCGTTGCGGCGCCGCAGCCGCGACAGCCCGTGCCTTCCCGGATTCGGTCCTGGTCTGTTCCGGCGGGGCCGCGGGCGGAAGCAATCCGGAGAAACATACGGAAGCCGGCATGATGAAAGCATATCTGTCGGAACAATGCGGGCTCGGCGAAGATCCGGCAGGAGCAGGGATACTCAGTGGAGATCGTCGGCAGCTGGTGCCGGCCCGCAGGTACAGCTGCAGCAATGAAACAGGCGGAATTCAGCATTACACTGTCCCGGCTTGTTATGATTATCTGATTCCCCGATAAGGAATTGATTCCTGCGTGGAAAACATTTTCAGGTTCCTGGCAAAAGATGATTCTTCGGAGGTATAGGATATGGGATTTTATGACGGAAAAACTGCCGTTGTGACCGGCGGGGCCCGCGGCATCGGCAAAGCCGTCGCGGAAGCCTTTGCCCGCGAAGGGGCCGCTGTACGGATTATCGACAAAGCCCCGGGAAACTGGTTTGTCGGAGATATATCCGACCCGGAAACTCTGGAACGTTTTGCGCGGGCTGTCATTTCGGAAAGAGGCTGCGTCGATTTCCTCGTGAACAATGCCCTTCCTGTCATGAAAGGGATTGAGGAATGCTCCTGGGAAGATTTTTCCTATGCGCTGGCGGTCGGTGTGACCGCACCTTTTTATCTCACAAAACTGTTCGCACCGCATTTCGCACCGGGAGCCGCCGTAGTCAACATTTCCTCCTCCCGCGACCGGATGAGCCAGCCGCAGACCGAAAGCTATACTGCTGCAAAAGGCGGGATCTCCGCCCTGACGCACGCCCTGGCAGTCAGCCTGTCCGGTGTTGCGCGGGTGAACAGTATTTCTCCCGGCTGGATTGATACCACCGGCAGCGATATGTCCGGGGCGGACGCTGTTCAGCAGCCGGTCGGCCGTGTCGGCAGGCCGGAAGACATTGCGGACACCGTCCTGTTTCTTTGTTCGGATAAAGCCGGTTTCATTACCGGCGAAAACATCTGTGTCGACGGCGGAATGACCAGGCTCATGATCTATCACGGGGATCATGGCTGGAAGCTGGATACCGGCCGCTGAACAGCTGTTCATATGTTTCTGTTCTGGGAGACAGGTGAATATTGGTCCGGATCCATTTGCAACATTTTGCATATCTTTTTTTGTTTATATGTACCCTTTTCTGCTGCCTGGTGCGTATAGTATGTGAAGATCTTCAGGAGAGGTGCCCAATGAGAAAGTCAGACTTCGAGCAATTGTATATGGCTCTGTATCCCGGCTTGTACCGTCTGGCGCTGAGCATTCTCCGCCGGGAGGCGGATGCCCAGGATGCGGTACAACAGGCGGCGGTCAATGCGTGGGCAGCAGCAGACAGAATGAAACCGGGCGGGGAAAAAGCGTATATTTCACGGGTAGTGATCAACGAATGCAGGAACATCCAGCGTCACCGCCTGCGAATCTTCCCCATGGAAAAGCCGGAGGATACGCCGGATCCTGCCTGCCCGGATTCCGAGCTGAAAGCCGTGGTGGATTCCCTTCCGGAAACGCTCCGGCTGCCGCTGCTGCTCCGCTATATGGAAGGATACAGCGAAAAGGAAACCGCCGATATTCTCCGGATTCCCCTGAACACGCTGAAAGCCCGCCTGAAGCGGGCCCGGGCAAAGCTGAGGGATGAATGGATCGAAACGCAGGAGGAAGCAATATGAAAACCGTAACACAAAAGGATTTCCGGGATCTTTATCCGGCTCCGGATGCAACGAAAATACAGGAAATGCGCAGGACCCTGGCAGCCCTTCCGGACCGGAATCAGGAAATGCCGGAGAGCCGGGAAAACCGGCCTGTGCTCAGGAAGCGCCGGGTTGCCTTTATCCTGGCTGCAGCCCTGATGCTGATCGGGATTACTGCCCTGGCTGTCGGGTTGTTCAGCGGAACTGTTGTCGGCTGGGGCGAAACGCCCCGTCCGTTCTCGGAAGAGGAACTTCATCTTCCGCCTCAGGAAGAAATGGACCGGATCGGGAATTACCTGAGTTCCTGTCCGGATGACATGCTCACTGCCGTCATCTGGAAAGACGGCAGCCACTCCACTTTCAAAGATGTCCAGGCAGTAGCTGAATCGCAGGAAGAACTGCTGCGGATCCTGGACGCTGCCGGATTCCCGTATCCGGAAAATCTGGTTCCGGACGGATGGACCTTCATCGGTGCGCTGATTCAGTACGGATGCGCACCTGACGCCTGCTATGAGCTGGTCAGTGAGGAAGAATTCGGCAATGGTTCCTATACTGCAGAGACATATCGCCTCAATGAAAAAGACCGCATTCTGACCGGTTATACCATTGAAATCGAAAAGGGATCGAAACAGGGCAGGATCAGCGTAGGTGCTTCAACAAAGGAGTTGGTCACCGGTATGAACATTGTCTATCCGGTGGAAGACGGAGTGGAGGCCAGGCTGGTTTCCGTCCCCGGGATGGAAGAGGCTATGTTTACTGCCTATAACGATCATACTGACATACAGATGTACCGTTCGCTGAAAACACCGGTTGCCGTGAATGTAAACTGGTCATCTCCGGACAGGGATGTGTGGACCTATGACCGGCTGTCGTTTGACTTCACAAACGTGAGCCTGGAGGAAGTCGTCCGGTACTTCTCCGGCACCCCGTAACAAACGTTTCAGAACAGCACGACCCTGCCCGCCTGTATCCGGCGGGCAGGGTCGTCTTCTGTTGCATTCAGGACAGTCCGGCCAGCTTCATCTTGTCTTTCCGTTTCATCTTCTTGATGGCCGCTTCCCGTTTCATGGCTTCCTGTTTTGTTTCCTTTTTCTCCAGGTAAACCATCTCCACAGGCCGCCGTGCCGCGGTGTACTTGGATGCCGTTCCGGCATTGTGCGCGGCAAGGCGTTTCTCCGGGTTGTTCGTCCACCCGCAGTACAGCGTTCCGTCCGCGCATTTCAGGAGATACGTGTAGTTCACAGGACCGTTCCGCCGACCTGCGCGTCCCGCCATTCAGCGTACGCTTTCAGTTCCTTCTCGGAGAGCTTCAGCGCCAGGCCCATCACCGCCAGGTCATCTGCATGGCCGATAATCGGAATGGAGTCGGAAATCAGGTCCTTCTTCTTGATCAGGTAAATCACCGCGCCGACCAGGCAGGCAATCACCTTCGGGGAAACCACTGTGTATTCCTTTTTGATCCATGCTTTGATCATGGAAATCATCAGGGGCAGGTCTGACAGCGTGGAGCCGATTACCGGAACAGCCTTCAGCTTCTCTTCCAGCTGCAACAGGATCTCATCCACCTTCGATGGACTGGAAATCACGCTTTCCGCTTCCTCAATCCCCTTGTTCAGCACTTCCTGTGCCTGTTCCATACTGAAATCCATGCATCGTCCCTCCCTGTATTCAGTTTGAATCCGTATGATTATGATAGCACAAATCCTGCCGGGATACAAATGCTGGACTTCCGCCTTGTTTTTGGTTATCCTTTATTGGAATGATAAAAAACGTCCCGGAGATCCCGTATGAAGACTGTTTTCCTTTTCCGCCGGTTTTCCGCGCTGGTGCTGGCCTTCTGCACCTGTGTTTTCCTGTTCGCCGCTGCGGAAGAGATTGATCCGTCCCTGCTGATTGTGGATGATTCCATCGCGGACCAGTGCCGTGTGGAGGACATGATTGACATGATGACCCTGCATGAAAAAGTCTGCCAGCTGTTCTTCATTCAGCCGGAGCAATTCTCGCAGATTGACCGGGTTACCGCGTACAGTAAAAAGCTTGGCAATGCCGTTCATCGCTTTCCTGTCGGCGGCATCATCCTTTTCGCGGCAAATATCACCCGGAAGGATATCTCAAGTCTGAATGCCGGGCTGCAGCAGGCTGCGCTGGACGCAGGCGGGATCGGCCTGTTCATCGGGGTGGATGAGGAAGGCGGCGGAGTTTCCCGTGTAGCGAACAGCCTGAAACTCTCTGATAAGCAGCCTGCTCCCGGAAGGATCGGCTCTCCGGACCAGGCATATGAATCAGGCCGGGTCATCGGGGGGTATCTTTCCGAGTACGGGTTTAACCTGGATTTCGCGCCGGTGGCGGACGTCCGTTCCGATATCGGTAATGCCGAGATTACCGTCCGGTCCTACGGCAGGGATCCGGAATTCGTGGCCCGGATGGTAGTCCGTTTCATGGAAGGTCTCCGCACAAACGGTGTCATTTCTGTCCTGAAACATTTCCCCGGGCATGGGGCAGTCTCCGGCAACACCCATTCCGGCTCAGGTACCTCACAGAAGACGCTGGAGGAATGGCGCGTAACGGATTTCGTCCCGTTCACCGCCGGCATTGAAGCCGGCGCCGATATAGTGATGGTCTCCCACCAGCTTGCTGTCGCAGTGGATCCGGACTGCCCCGCTTCCCTTTCCTCGAAGGTGATCAGCCTGCTGCGAAACGAACTGGGGTTTGAAGGAGTTGTCATCACAGACGCACTCCGGATGGATGCGGTACATGACAGTTACGGGACCGCCGAAGCCTGTGTCCTGGCCCTGGAAGCCGGGGCGGACATGCTCCTCCTGCCATACAATTTCACCAATGCCTATGAAGGCGTCATGCAGGCTGTGAAGGACGGCCGGCTGACAGAAGAAAGGATCGACGAAAGCCTGCTGCGCATTCTCTCCCTCAAGGAGCGCTGCAACCTGCTTCCGTCGATCCCGAAGTAACGTTTTCCCTCTCTTATTCAGTTTCCAGCGCCTTGCTGAACTGGGTTTCATACAGTTCCTGGTAGGTCCCGCGCGCATGGACAAGATCCTTGTGTTTGCCTCGTTCCACGATTTCCCCGTCCTTGACCACCAGGATCTCGTCCGCCGCCAGGATCGTGGAGAGCCGGTGGGCAATCAGGATGGATGTCCGTTCCTCAATCAGAGGATTGATCGCTGCCTGGATCGCCGCCTCGGAGATGGAATCCAGGGCTGAGGTCGCCTCGTCAAAGATCAGCAGCGCCGGATCCTTCAGCAGTGCCCTTGCAATGGAAATCCGCTGTTTTTCCCCGCCGGAAAGCTTCAGTCCGCGGTTTCCCACCATAGTATCCAGGCCGTCCGGCTGCCGTTCGATGAAGTCCCAGATATTTGCCTTCCGGCAGGCTTCGATCATTTCTTCCTCCGTTGCCTCCGGCTTTGCGTAGAGCAGGTTGTCCCGGACCGTTCCGTTGAAGAGGTATGTCTCCTGGGTCACCACCCCGACCTCGCTGCGCAGGGAATGGAGCGTCCAGTCCCGCACATCCCTGCCGTCAAAGGTTACTGTTCCGTCCGTCACATCCCACAGCCGCGGAATCAGGTTGACGATCGTACTCTTCCCGCTGCCGCTTGGACCGACGATTGCCACGCAGTCCCCGCTGTGCAGGGTAAAGCTGATATTCTTCAGGATCTGCCGTTCTCCGTCATAGCTGAAATTCACGCGGTCAAAAACGATCTCGCCCTTTGCGTTGGTCAGTTCCTTCGCATCCGGCTTGTCATCAATTTCAGGCTTCATATCGTAATACTCGAAGATCCGGGTAAACATTGCCATGGACCGGATCCAGTCGACCTGTACGTTCAGCAAGGCGTTCACCGGGCCGTACATCCGGTTCAGCAGTGCCACCAGCACCGTTATATCACCCACGGAAAGGTTTTGGTCGTATTTCATCATCAGGATTCCGCCGACAAGGTACAGGAGCATGGGGCCGACCGTCATCAGGGTGCTCAGCAGCATAAAAAACCACCGCCCGGCCATCTGTTCCCGGATCCGGAGTCTGATCATCCGTCCGTTGGCTTCTTCGTAGCGGTCATATTCCGCCTTTTCCCTGCCGAAAAGCTTCACCAGCAGCTGTCCGCTTACTGACAGGGTCTCATTCAGGATCCCGTTGATTTCGTCATTGCATTCCTGCGCCTTCCCCGCCAGCTTCCAGCGGGTTTTTCCGGCCATCCGGGTCGGCAGTGTGAACAACGGAACCACCACCATGCCCACCAGCGCCAGGATCCAGTTTTTCTGGAACATGGCGATCAGGGCGACCACCAGTGTGATCGAATTGGACAGGATGCTGGTGAACGTATTGCTGACCACGGATTCCACGCCGGAGATATCGCTCGTCATCCGGGTGATGATATCGCCCTGGTTCGCAGACGTGAAGAACCGCTGGCTCATCTTCTGCAGGTGGCGGTACATCTGGTTCCGCATATCAAAGGAGATATGCTGCGCAATCCAGTTATTCATGTAGGTCTGCCCGACACCGATCAGGTTGGATGCAAAATGCAGCGCCAGGGAAACCAGGATCAGCCGGACCAGTGCGGAGATTCCTTCCCCGATCCATCCGCCCAGGTTTTTTCCGGTCAGCACATCGATAATGTTACCGGTCAGGATGGACGGAAACAGGCTGCATACCGACGCAACAGCGATGCATGCCAGAACCAGGGCCATCTGCTTCCTGTAGGGTTTCAGGTACGAGAAAACCCGCAGGAGCAGTTCCTTGCTGATCTTCGGTGTATTCTGCTTTTCCTCCTCCGTCAGGTACTTTCCCCGGCCCCGGCCTCCGGCTCCCTGCATATTTCCGTCTCCTTCCTTTTATTCACCGAACAGCTGTGTGGAGTAATACCGCTCCGCTGTATCCGGCAGTACCGTGACCACCGTCTTTCCCGGTCCCAGTTTCTTTGCCAGCTTCATGGCTGCTGCCACATTGGTCCCGCTGGAAATACCGCAAGCCAGGCCTTCCTCCCGTGCAAGCCGCCGGGCGGTCTCGATGGCTTCCGCGTCTGTCACCACATAGATATCATCGTAGATTTCCCGGTTCAGGATATCCGGAATAATTCCGTCCCCGATCCCCATCTGCAGGTGAGTTCCAATGGTTCCGCCTGCCAGGATCGCGGCATTTTCAGGCTCGACTGCCCAGATCTCGATATCCGGATACTGGGCTTTCAGTACCTCCCCGATACCCGTCAGGGTGCCTCCGGTACCGATACCGCTGCAGAAGCCGTGGATCGGCTTCGCAGCCTGGGCCATGATTTCCAGTCCCGTATGTTTTTTATGCGCCATCGTGTTGTTCGGGTTCTCAAACTGCTGAGGAACAAACACCTTTGGGTTTTTCTTCTGCATATTCAGGGCTGCCTGCAGGCATTCTTCCATGCACTTTCCGATATCCCCGGCGTCGTGAATCAGCTTGACCTCCGCTCCGTAGTGGCGGATCAGTTTCCGCCGTTCCTCGCTGACAGAGTCCGGCATGATAATAATCGTCCGGTACCCGCGTACCGCACCGACCAGCGCCAGGCCGATGCCCTGGTTTCCGCTGGTGGGTTCCACAATAATGCTGTCAGGCGACAGTTTTCCTTCCTTTTCCGCCTGGTCGATCATATTCAGCGCAGTCCTTGTCTTGATGGAACCGCCGACATTCAGCGCCTCCATCTTCACCAGAATCTCCGCGCTCCCCTCCTCCGGCATCCGGTTCAGCCGGACCAGGGGCGTTTTTCCTACAGCTTCCAGGATATTCTGACAAATCAAAAAAGGTTCCTCCCCGTATGCTTTTCTTTCCGGTCAAGCATATCACACAAACCCCCGGGAGGAAAGTTTTTCCTCTGTCGCCCTGTACTCCGGTTTCCTTTACAGCACGTACGCTTTCCGGTATAATCTGAAATCATTCAGTCCCTGTCTGAAGAAGGAAGGAGCGTGTCCCGATGGACTTTGCGGGAAGCACCGGCCAGGTCGTTCAAATCGCCGTGATCTCCGATACCCACGGTCTGCTGCGGCGCGAGGTGGTTGCTGCCCTTCGGGACTGCACGCACATTCTCCATGCCGGCGATATTGTCCGGGAGGGCGATCTGGATGAACTGCGCCTGTACGGCGCCATCTATGCCGTCCGCGGCAACAATGACCTCTGGCAGGCAGGTCTGCAGGATCTAGCCGGCGTCCTTCGGTTTAAAATTGCAGGGGTTTCCTTCCTGATGACCCATGACCGTTACGATGTTCCCCGGGACCTGGAAGGTGTGCAGGCAGTCATATACGGTCATTCCCACCGCTACAGCGAGGTCTGGTCCGATGGCCGGCTCTGGCTGAATCCCGGAAGCTGCGGCCGTGCGCGCTTTGGCGGGGACGTGACCATGGCAAAACTGCGCCTGCAGGGCGGAAAGATTCTGGGAGTGGAACGGATCGATTTTGAATAAACCGGAGGAATTCATCGGATGAACCCTGTCCTGACCTGGATTCTCATAGCAGTTGGAATCCTGAACGTTATTTCCTTCTTCCTGATGGCCCTTGACAAGCGCCTGGCTTGCCGGAGACGCAGGAGGATCCCGGAGAAAGTCCTTTTCCTCTCTGCGCTGCTCTTCGGCGCGCTCGGCGGAACCGCGGGAATGTGGATCTTCCGCCATAAAACAAAGCACTGGTATTTCCGGTTGTTCTTTCCCCTTCTGGTGGTCGCACAGGCCGCCGTTCTGGCATATGCCATAAGCAGGTACGTCATCTGATCCGGGATAAGGGAGGAACTATGGAAATTGAAGTGATCCGAAGCCGCCGGAAAACGCTTTCCGTCGAAATCCGGGATGGACATCTGCTTGTCCGCGCGCCGCTGCGGATTTCCAATACAGAGATTTCCCGTTTCCTGCAGGAAAAGCAGGAATGGATTGATAAACACCTGGCCGGAGCCCGTGCGCAGGAGGAGGCAAAAAAAGACATTCCGCTGCTCACCGAGGTGGAACTCCGCACCCTTGTGCAGGAGGCAAAGAGGCTCATCCCGGACCGGGTCGCGTATTTTGCCCGGATCCTGGGTGTTTCATACGGCCGGATCACGATCCGCTGCCAGCGCACCCGCTGGGGCAGCTGCAGCACCAGGGGAAACCTGAATTTTAACTGTCTGCTGATGCTCGCACCCCGGGATGTCCTTGACAGTGTCATCGTGCATGAACTGTGCCACCGGAAGCACATGAACCATTCCGCCGCGTTCTATCAGGAAGTACTCCGTGTCCTTCCGGACTATAAAGCGCAGGACAAATGGCTGAAAAGCAACGGACCGTTGCTGATGGCTCGTCTCGGAAAATAAAGAAAGCCCGGGCAGGAGTATCCTGCCCGGGCTTATTGATTGCCGTTCTTATTCCTGTCCGACAGAAACGATCCGGCCCTGGCCGTAGGGATTGTCGTATCCCTCGCCGACCACACCTCCCAGTGTTTCGGTGATATAGTCGATCAGCACCTGGTTGTCCAGCTTCACGGATTCCTGCAGCACCTTCGCACCGGCAAACATGGTATAGCCGTCGCCGTTGTTCAGCAGCTGATAGTCATGGGAAGCCAGCTTGTAGGTCTTTTCCGGATCCAGCGGTTCACCGCCTACCAGGACGTTCCGCACCCTGCGTTCCTTTGTGTCATCAACGCCGGCAAACATCTTGCTGTCATCCTCGATCACGGGAGATTCGATCGTTGCGTCATATTCAAAGGTCAGGCCGGCCACCTGGTCAAAGCCGCCGAATTCACCCGGCAGGGAATGCACGGACCACTCCAGCGCGTCCAGCACCTGCTGTCCGGTTACTTCGATCACGGTCAGGCTGTTGCCGAACGGATGCACTGTCAGGATATTGTTCAGTGTCAGGTCACCGGCATTCAGCTGTACCCGGATACCGCCGCCGTTCACAAAAGCGATGTCCGCCTCACCGGACTGATCCAGGTAAGCGTCCGCGCACAGGTCGCCCAGGTTGGTTTCCGCCCGGCGGATGATCCGGATCGGTTTGCCTTCCTCGGTTACTTCGGTAGGATCATTGATGTAGAGATCCACGGCAGTCTTCGCAACCACCGTCTGCAGGACCTCATCCAGCTCCGCAGTCTCCGCCTTCACGGCGTCAGCGCCTGCGTTCTGCAGTCCGAACAGTGCCGGTGCGGCAATGGACTGGTCCCAGCTCATCAGGCCGGCTGAAACGAAGCCTTCTGCTCCGAAGGTCAGCACGCCGATACTTCCCAGCTTGGTGCCGCAGGCGGAACGGACAACATCCTTGCCGTCCTTGTCCTGCATGACCACCTGGTCGAAGTCGTGGCTGTGCCCGTCAAGCCAGACATCAATGCCCGTGGTGTTCGCGATCACATCGCTGTACATCCAGGGAGAGCATTCTGCCTCGTTGCCCATATGGGCCATAACAATCACATACTTGGCGCCTTCCGCACGCGCGTCATCCACAGCCTTCTGCACGGCAGCATACACCTGTTCGCCGGTTTCGTCCTGCATGAATCCGTAGATGAAGTTCCCGTTTTCATCCATGAAATAGCGCGGAGTGGAGGACCGCAGTGTCATGGGAGTCGTTACGCCGATGAAGGCGAATTTCACACCGTCAAATTCCTTGATCGCATACGGAGCAAAGACCAGTTCGCCTTCCTTGTTGAAGTTGCAGGACAGGTACTGGAAATCTGCCTTCTCCGTCAGGGCCAGGAAATTGTCCATCCCGTAATCGAACTCATGGTTGCCGGGAATCGCCAGGTCGTACCCCACAGCATTCATGATATCAATGATACCCTCGCCCTTGGTCATGGTACCGATCGGTTCGCCCTGGATGGCATCTCCGTCATCCACCAGCATCACATAATTGTCTGCAGCATAATATTCCTTCACGGCGTACAGGCCGGCATAACCCCAGCCCTGTTCAATCCCGCAGTGCACGTCGCTCGTATAGAGGATCACCAGGTTCTTCGTCAGCGCCGGTTCGGCAGCTTCCTCCGCAGTTGCGAAGCTCAGCAACATGATCAGCGCCAGAAATACTGCAAGCAGTTTTTTCATGGATATATCCCTCCTTTTTCTACTATTCTACTCTTTCCGGAGACCTGTGTAAAGGGGATTCTCTTGCCCGGAACAGCCGAATGCTGTATACTTTCGTTGTCATGAAAACACAGGAGATAGCGTTATGTGCTGCAGATATCTGCTGGAAGAATCGCCGGAACTCCGCCCGATTGTCGAGGCGATGAACCGTTCGCCCCTGTCCGGCCGGATCTTTCCGCCGGAAGCTTTGCGTTCTTCCGGTGAGATCCGCCCTTCCGACGTTTCTCCGGTCATCGCCCCGGACCGTGCCGGCCGGCGGACCGTCTTTCCGATGAGATGGGGATTCCGCGAAAAAAGCCTGGTCATCAACGCTCGTTCAGAGAGTGCTTCCTCCCTGCCGATGTTCCGGGATTCCTGGGCATCGCGTCGCTGTGCGGTGCCGGTCTCCTGCTACTTTGAGTGGGAGCATCTTCGCTCAGCGGACGGACGGAAAAAAGCAGGCAGCAAATACCGCCTTCAGGCTGACTCCCCCGTCACCTGGCTGTGCGGACTGTACCGGATGGAGGAAGGCATTCCCTGTTTTGTCGTACTCACGCGGGAGCCCGGGGAAAGCATTCGCTTTATCCACGACCGGATGCCCCTGATCCTTCCGGAAAATGCGGTCAGTGAATGGATCCGGCCGGATATCCGGCCGGATATCCTGATTCCCCTGGCAAATACAGACCTGTCCTTTCGTCCGGCAGGATGAAAAAACGGACGCGGTATTTAATCCGCGTCCGTTCTTCATGCTGCTCAGTCTTCCTTCGCCAGGAACTTGTAAACCACCGCAGCCAGCGCACCGCCGGCCAGCGGTCCCACCAGGAAAATCCAGTAGATGGAAAGAGAACCGTTGAACAGTGCCGGGCCAAAGGTACGGGCCGGATTGACAGAAGTCCCTGTGAAAGGGATGCCCAGCAGGTGTACCAGCACCAGCGCGCCGCCAATCACAAGGCCGGCCACCGCGCCGTTGCCTTCCTTGGACGTCACGCCCAGGATGGCAAGAACGAACACGAAGGTCAGAGCGATTTCGATCGCCAGGCTGATCAGGATGCTTCCCTCCGCGCCGCCGGCCAGGCCGTTGGCACCGAGTTCATCCGGATTCTTCACGATCGCATAGAGGAGTCCCGCACCGGCTGTTGCGCCCAGGTACTGCGCCACTACATAACCGATGAACTCCTTCACGCTCATCTTCTTGCTGATCAGCATCGCCAGGGATACCGCCGGATTGATATGGCATCCGGACACGTTGCCGATGGAATACGCCATGGCTACGATCACCAGTCCGAACGCCAGCGCTGTCATCAGGTGCCCCGCGCCGCCGACATCGCAGACCTGCCCGGCCACGCCGCAGGCAACGAATACCAGTACACCGGTACCGATGAATTCAGCCAGATACTTTCTGAAACCCTTCATATGCTACCTCTCCCTTCTATTCTGTTGCAGAACACAACATATAGTGGAATTATAACGCGTTCCGCCCCAAATGTAAATTCCCAATCCTTTTTTTTGCAATTTCTGCGCACATTTGCGCTGCCTGCGGCCGGATCCGGAAAGAAAAAAGCGGTGTTGATGGATATCACACCGCTTTCTGATCCTTGTATCTGTCATTCCTCCGGGAGTACCAGTGCACAGACGATATAGGCCAGGATGCCGCTTCCCCATCCGAACATCAGCAGGATGGTCACCAGGCGGATAATGGAGGGGTCCACTTTCAGATACTCTGCGATCCCGCCGCATACGCCGGCCAGCTTTTTGTCAGTGCTGCTTTTATGCAGCCGGGCACGCGGTGCAGTTTCCTGTTCTTCTGTTCCTTCAGCACGCACAGTTGCCGTATCCTCAATCGTTTTTGCTGCCTCTTCCGATTCTTCTTCTCCGATGCGGGTATTCTTCGTTGCAAACTGAACCAGGAAATATCCCAGGGCGGCACCCGCGGCAATCGTCATAATCCAGCTCATTCTCTTTCTTCTCCTTCCGGTTTCTGTTCCTTGCGGAACATGTTTGTATTATATGCGTATCCCGCTGTAATAAAAGGACTGGTTTGGCAAAATAAAGCAGGTTATTTCTTCATTTCCTCATTTCCTCCATCCGGATGTTTCCGGAGGTAGTATCAATGCTGACTTTTACGCTGCCGTTGCCGCATACGTAATCGTCTCCGTTCCGCGTAAGGGCGATGTCGCTGTTGAACGCTCCGCTTGTCGTACCTACATGCGCCGTAAACCCGGGTTCTGCCGGCAGCGCAGCCGTTACGTTTCCTGAGGTGGCATCAATGTCCAGCGAATTCATTTTCCCCAGCATTACATAGATGTTCCCGCTGGTGGAATTTGCTTTCACTGCGCCGCCGTCATCCGCCGTGATGCTGATGCCGCCGGAGGTTGATGCTGCTTCGAGGGTTTCGGCCCCTTCCGCTTCGATCCCGATATTGCCGCTGGTGGAATTGATCCGCAGGATATCGGATTTCCCTGTGATCTTCAGTTGCTGGTCTCCGGACGTCGTGTTGATCTCCGCATTCTTCGCTTCCGCATTCGCGCGTATGTCTCCCGATGTGGTGTCAAGAACCAGGAGTTCCCCGGCCTTCATCTCCGGAATTTCAATGTCCCCGGAGGTAGTGTGGATAGCCGCATTTTTCAGTTCCGCGCCTTGCGGAAGGGTCAGCGTCAGCATCTTTTCCGGCATGTTCCACCGGATTCCCGGCTTGGCAAACTGTACCCGGAGCGTATCGCCGTCCAGCCACCACTGCAGCTTCTCGTCCTCTGAAAGGCTGCGTTTTGCACTCTCCCGCAGCATCACAGTTTCATCAGTATGGATTGCAACGGTAACTTTCCCGCTGGTCCAGTTGATATCGATATTCCGGATCTCCCCGGTGATCTCGGTGTCTCCCGCGGTATACATCTCCGCATTGTTGTATCCGCCGATCCCGTTGAAATTCACGACACCTGTGGACGTGACAATGACCGCGCACAGCAGTACTGCCACGCACACCACCATTGCGATCTTGATAATCTGGTCCCGGCTCATTTGATCTTCCCCCTGTTCTTCATGATACCCAGTACGACCAGGGCAATACCGGCTATAACACCGACCGTGGTTATGATTCCCGGGCCTCCCTCACTGTGCATGCGGATCATGTTCATCATATTCAGGAACAACGCTGCATCCACGCCCAGGACAAGCAGGAGCTTATTGCACTTTCCGACCCACTTTTGTACCTGCCGTGCCCTTATGACAAAGGGCAGGAAACAGACCGACAGTCCGAACAGTACCGCACTTGATACCAGCCAGAACCAGTTCCTGCCGCTGACCAGGCTGGTCACAAACAGCAGGATCATCAGGCTCGCAGTAAATGCGCAGAAGGTCCAGAAAGCCTTGTCACCCTTAGGCGCCATGATCGGCACGACGATCAGGCTGGCTGCCACAGCCATCGCAGCCAGGACGATGAAAAACCATCCCATTGCGGAGCCTGTTGTCAGGTTGACGATCAGGCAGACGAGGATCGGGATCATGAATACCCCGGATACTGTCGATCCGACTGTGGCGGACTGCTTTTTAAACTTCTTTGCACCGTATTCAATCACGGTCTGTTTTTCCATCTGCAGGCCGCTTTCAATCTCTTCATTCCGCAGCCGTTTGAGTATTCCGCCGCATTCGGAACATTCTTCCAGGTGTTCTTCCACCATCCGGCGGCTCTCATCGCTGCATGCGTCATCCGCATAAAGCGGCAGCAGGTCGCGGATTACTTCGCAGGAATTCTTCATTGAGCTTCCATCCTTTCCTGTAGTTTCAATCTGGCGCGGTGATACGTGACCCGGGCCCAGTTTTCGGTCTTTCCGAAGATTGTTCCGATCTCTCGGAAGCTCAGTTCACCGAAAACCCGCAGTTCAAAGATCTCCCTGTACGGTTCCTCCAGAGCGTGCAGTGCCACATGGATTCGAAAGGAGGAATCCCGATCCGCAGCAGCCTGCTCAATCCCTTTTCCCGTATCCGGTACTTCTTCCGGAATCGGTCCTGTCTTGCTCTGACGGCGTTTTTCATCGTAGAAGCAGTTCTTCGCGATAGCGCAAAGCCAGGTGACCTCATCCGATTCCCGCCGGAATTCTCCGGCTTTTGAGAAAGCCCGGAAAAATGTTTCCTGGGTGAGTTCCTCTGCCAGTTCCCTGTCACCTGACAGTGTCATGGCGTAGGAGAACACCCGCATATAATGGGCTTCGTACAGTTTGGCGGTCTGTTCCCGGTCCACATCCTCACCTCCTTTCGCCTGATACATCGTTTAGACGGATGAAAACGGATTTCGTTACAGGTTTATTCTGAAAAAAATAAAAATATTTTTGCCGGTTTGAATTCAACCGGTCCGCGGGATGTGCTGTTTCACGGCACATTCGGTATATTAATGAAAAAAGCGGGCAAATGCCCGCTTCTTCATTATTGAAGAAATCACTTTCTCCGTTTCAGGAACCCGGGCACGCCGTGATCGTCTGTCACCATGGCCTGGTTCTGCGGAATGCTCTGGAAGTTCCCGGTCTGTCCGGTAACCTGGCCGTTATTGTTGAACAGCGGCTGGTAGTTCTGGGGCTGGACCGCGCCGAAGCCCGTGTTCTGGGCGACGGGTGCATTGGGGCCGGTCTGGCCGCCCATCGTCTGGAACGGGCGGGTTGCCTGCGGGGCGGTCTGCTGGTAGCTGAACCCGGTCTGGAACGATCCGGTATTTACCATACCGGGCACGCCCATACTGGGACGGCTGGAGCTCATGAAAGTGGGAACTTCGCCGGTGTTGCCGCTTGAGAAAGCGGAAACCGGGGCGCTGTTTTCGGGCATTTCACGCGCCGCGGGAGCATCCTGCCGTGAGAAATTGGTCCCGAAGGAACCGAACAGGCGATCATGCTCGATCTCGCGGGGCTTCCGGGCCGGTTCCTTGGTCGGGAACGGGGTCTTCTCAAAGCCGGTGGCGATAACGGTAATCCTCACTTCGTCGCCCATGGTCTCGTCGATTCCTGCGCCGAAGATGATATTCGCGTCGGGGTCGGCCGCATCCATGATGAGGTTGGCCGCTTCGTTGATATCCACGATGGAGATGTCGGGGCCGCCGGTTACGTTGATCAGAACCGCGCGTGCGCCTTCGATATTGGTCTCAAGCAGCGGAGAGGCAACCGCGTTCTTCGCGGCTTCCACCAGGCGGTTCTCTCCGGATCCTACGCCGATACCCATATGTGCCATACCGCCGGATTCCATTACGGTCTTGACGTCCGCAAAGTCCAGGTTAATCATCGCAGGCACCGCGATCAGGTCGCTGATGCCCTGGATGCCCTGACGCAGCACATCGTCCGCAATCCGGAAGGCTTCCAGCATTGTGGTGCCCTTGTTCACAACCTGCAGCAGCCGGTCGTTCGGGATCACCACCAGGGTATCCACATGCTGCTTCAGTTCTTCAATGCCGGCTTCGGCATTCTTCATCCGCTGTTTGCCTTCAAAGCCGAAGGGTTTGGTAACCACGGCAATGGTCAGCGTGCCAAGATCCCGTGCGATCTCCGCCACGATAGGAGCTGCGCCGGTTCCGGTGCCGCCGCCCATACCGGCGGTGATAAACACCAGGTCTGCGCCTTTCAGTGCGGAGGCAATCTCTTCACGGCTTTCTTCCGCTGCGCGGCGTCCTACCTCAGGAACAGCGCCTGCGCCGAGTCCCTTGGTCAGCTTCTCGCCGATCTGGATCTTCACCTGGGCATTGGACTGCCCAAGTGCCTGCTTGTCGGTGTTAACGGAGATGAACTCCACACCGCGCAGACCTGCGTCCACCATCCGGTTCACAGCGTTGTTCCCGCCGCCGCCGCATCCGACGACCTTGATGGAAGCAAATGTGCTCTGTTCTTCATTCTGGAATTCAATCATGTCCTTAACCTCCCAACAGACTGCGGAAAAAGTCTTTGATACGGCCGCCTGCACCTGCCGCCGGCTGGTGCTGCTGCTCAATGGTGTCGATGATCAGGTCCATGAGGCCCAGTGCACTCGAGAAGCTGTGGCTGTTCAGCTTGGTCGTCCGGCGGGGTGTCTCCTGTACGGGGCGTCCCAGCTTTCCTGCAAGATATTCCTTTCCGCCGCGGTTGAAGCTCAGTCCGCCACCGGTCAGGAACACGCTGCTCCAGCTGCCCAGGGATCCGAAGTCTTCGTCAATGCACTCCTTGATCTGGTCACAGATCTCGTCCAGTGTCCTTGTAATGATAGGTTTGATCTGATCCCGGGTAAATGTCATTCCTTTCTGTCCGTCGGCACCGGGAACCTCGTAAGTCTCCCCGGTGGTTTCAATGCCGTATACAAACTTTCGCTTGATATCCTCAGCCGCGCTCAGGGAGATGTCCAGTTCCTCTGCCAGCGCAACGGCAATATCACCGCCGCCCAGATCCAATACTTTGTGATAGATGATGGCGTCGCCTTCAACGCCGATGATCTCAGTGTTCAGGTAACCCATGTCGATCAGGGCGGATGTACGGTCGCGCTCCTGCTCGTTCAGGTACAGCATTGCTTCGCCTGCAGACGTGGAAAAATACCCGGAGACTACGATCCCCAGATCAGCCATCCGGTTCGTCACATCGTCCACAAAGAAACGATTGCCGAGGACGAAACTGATGTAAGCGGTCATCTCCCGTCCCTTCATACCCACGGGCTCCAGCGTCTTCTTTCCGCTGTCCACCATGAACCATGCGGGACTTGAGTGGATCACCACGCCGGGCGCGTTGGTCAGGTTTTCAGCGGCTTTTGCGAACGCGGCTTTCACATCGGCAGACGTAACCCGCGGATCCGTTCCCTTCAGGGAAATGGTAACTTTGGTGGCATATACATGTGTAAATGCGCCGGGAACACCGACGTTGATCTCACGCACCTTGGTACCGGCCTGTTCTTCTGCGTCAGTGATGGAGCGGCGGATCGCCTCGTCCAGCTGTCCCGGATTGTTCCAGCCTTCTTCCAGGTATCCGTCGTACTTCGCGACGCCTGCCGCGACAATATCGCAGCGCTGGCTTCCGCTGTTTTCGGCAACCAGCGTGACGATCTTGCTGGTCCCGAAGTCGATGGCCGCAACCGTCGTTTTCATTTCCTTTCCAACCTCCCGTGTTCATGTATTGAACGGGGATTTCTCCGAATCCCTACAATATAAACGCACACGACAAAGTATTATATCCGTTTCCTGCTTGTTTTGCAAGTATTTGCGGAGAATTTATTACAGAATTAATGCATTTTGTTAATATTTTCCCGAGGCCGGTCTTCTACTGCGGCGAATCCGGCGAGTAGGAAGGGCTTTCCGGGCTTGACACGTTGATGGAACCGCCGGTGATCTCCATTTCAGCCAGCTTCTCGCGGACCAGCATCATACTCTTGAGTTTCGCATTCAGGGAATCGCCGTCACCGAGGGATACAGTAAAATTATCCCTGGTGGTCAGCAGGATGGAGTACGGGTTGCTTAGATCCGCCTCCCGGATCTGATCCGTACATCCACGCACCTTCATCTGCAGAAACAACTCAGTAAAGATCAGCTTCTGGGCGGCAGAGGACATGACCATCGTCTGGCCGACATGGGCGCCGGAACGGATATCCAGGCCTTTGACCTCAACGAGATTCATCCGGTTTCGGATTCCTGTATCCTCTGTCTCGTACAGCACCATTCCGCTTTTATCCATCACATAAATAATGCCGCACCATGTAACGAAACAGCACGCTTCCCGTTCCCGCACAGCAATCGTGACCGTGCCCGGCAGTTCTTTCTCCAGGTATCTGAACTGGATCCGGTAATAATTATAATTCCCGTATTCCACCGCAGCGGAGATCGCCGCTGCGTTCAGGTGCTTCTCTGTTTCCTTCTCACTCAGCTGCAGGATGCTTCCGCCCTTTCGGATTCCGCTGAACCGGATGATGTCAGCACTGGAGATCTCTCTGTTCCCGACGACCCGGATCTCCCGTATCCTGAACACACCGAACCACACGATAAAAAAAGCCGCTGCCAGGAGTACCGTGACGATTATTACCGCACGGACGGAAACGCTCCTTTCCCGGTGATCCTTTCTTCGCGGTCCCCGTCCGTTTCCGGCTGGCTGTTTTCCGGTTTCTTCTGTTGGATACTGATATCCGGTTTGTCCCTGGTCAGTCCAGAAACTTCCCGTATGATTACTGACATTGCTTGACCGGGCTTCCAGAAGCTCCGGTGCGCTTTCCGGTTCTTCAAACGGGCTGCCGTCATTCATGGGTGCCGGACCGTACCAGGTATTCCGCTGCCACTCTTTCAGGCCTCCGGTATCCTGGCCGGATGTGCCGGGATCTCCCGCTCTTCGTCCCGGGGACGGTTGTACAGGGCCCTGCATCCGGCTCACCTCCATTCAGACTCTGGTCTGTTTTATTTTCGGGGCTCCATTTCGTTTACGATATTCTTGAAAACCCGACCGCGTTCTTCATAGTCCTTGAACATGTCAAAACTCGCACACGCCGGACTCAGCAGCACATTCCATCCTTTCCCTGCCGAATCTCGGGCTTTATCCACCGCCTGTCCGAGCGTTTCGGCAAACTCTGTTTCCCGGAATCCAGCACGCTCCAGTGCATTGCGGATCAGGGGGGCTGTTTCACCGATCAGCACCGCCTTTCGGATGGACTGGCTTGCGCAGATTTCCCGTGCCAGCGGATCAAAGGAGGTATGTTTGTCATACCCTCCGAGGATGATCACAGTCGGTTCCGTCATTGTCTGAACAGCCTTGATCGTGGAGTCGACATTCGTTCCCTTGCTGTCATTGATATAGGTTACGCCATCCAGTTCGCGCACCCGTTCAATCCGGTGTTCCACACCCCGGAATGTTTTCAGCGTATGCCGTATCACCGGCACCGGCACTTTCATGGCACCGGCTACGCATACTGCACCCAGGGCATTTTCCAGGTTATGCGGACCGGGGATATAGATCTCATCTGTCCGGCAGATCCGTTTCTCGCTGCCGTCCATCCGCAGCCAGACGGTATCGTCCCGCACAAAAGCGCCTTCCCGTACTTCCTTTTTCCGGCTGAACTTCATCACTTTGCTGTGAACCTGTTTGGACAGTCCGTTCAGGGCCGGATCATCCGCGTTGAATACTGCGTAGTCCGACGCTGTCTGGTTCCGGAACATACGCATTTTCATTGCCGTGTAGACCTCCATGGTCCCGTGCCGGTTCAGGTGGTCCTCCGTAATATTGGTCAGCAGTGCCACATGGGGATGGAAGGTATCTGCCGTCTCCATCTGGAAAGACGAAACCTCACAGACGATCACGTCATCCTCCCGGCTCACCAGCGCAGCCAGGGAAAACGGATAGCCGATATTGCCCACCACATGGGTTACCTTTCCGCTGTTGGCAAAGATCTCGCCCAGCAGGGAGACCGTAGTCGTTTTTCCGTTCGTGCCGCTGACAGCTGTAAGCACCCCGCGGGACAGCTGAGCCGCCAGTTCCAGTTCGCCGATGACATAGATCCCCATTTCCTTTGCTTTCACGACAAAAGGTGCGGTGTCCGGGATGCCGGGGGAGATCACGAGACAATCCTGTCCTTCAAGGAGCTCCATTGCTCCGCAGCCGAATCTGCGTGTCAGCTGCAGCCCTTCGAGCGGATACAGCTGTGCTCCCAGTTCCTCTTCACTCTTGCTGTCATTCACCGTGACGTCCGCTCCGCAGGCGCGCAACAGCTGGGCCGCCGCAACACCGCTGCGGGCCATACCAACGACAAGAACCTTTTTCTGATCAAAATCCATCTTGATGCCTCTTCTCAGAGAATGCTCAGGACCGCCGCAAGGCTCAGCGCCAGCGTGATGTCCGCGTACATGCAGACGATCTGGGTCTCCGAATAGCCTTTCTTTTCAAAGTGATGATGTATGGGACTCATCAGGAAGATCCGCTTCCCGTGGGTCAGTTTGAAATAATAGCGTTGCAGGATAACGCTTACGCTGCTCATAACCGGGGTAAAGAAGATGAAAAGAAGCAGCAGGGGAAGACGCATCAGCAGGGCCGTTGCCGCCATTGCGCCGCCCAGCAGCATACTGCCGGTATCACCCATGAAAGTCTTTGCCGGGTAGCGGTTATAACGCAGGAATCCGATGCAGGCGCCTGTGACGCTGATCATAAAGGTACCGGCAACTTCGGCGCCGTTCCGGTCAGCAGTTCCTGCCAGGGCAGGAACCAGCATAAGCATCAGGCAGATAACCGTCCAGGCAGAGGATCCGACAGCAGTCACAGTAGCAAGCAGACCGTCCAGGCCATCCTGCAGGTTGCTGCTGTTCACAATGAAGATTGTCAGCAGAGAAGTCAGCGGAATATAGAAGATCCCCAGATCCAGATCCCTTCCGATGAAAGGGATCCGGATACTGCTTCCCACCGCCGGATGTAAATAACAATAGACGCTGAAGCATACGGCAACGATCACCTGCCCCGCGATCTTCTGCCACGGGGAAAGGCCTTCGTGCCGTTTCTTCACCGCCTTGATATAATCGTCCGCAAACCCGACGGCCATGCTCAGCAGTGAGACCGCCAGCAGCGGGATAACGAAGTCCAGTCCGCCGTCCCATTTTGCCGGGTGAAAGATCAGCGACGCGGCTACAATGCCTGCCGCCATCATAAGTCCGCCCATCACCGGCGTTCCCTGTTTCTGCTGGTGCGCCGGTCCAAGTTCATAAATCGTCTGTCCGAAGTGGAGCTTTTTAAGATATGCGATCAGCTTCGGACCGGTCAGGAGCGCAATCGCCGCGGAAAGCAGCAGTGCGCCGGTCATCCTGTACATAAAGACATCCGACTTCCTTTCCGGAGAACTTTTATCTTATTATAATTCTCCGCCGGATATCATTTTTCCTTTTCTTCGCGCATCTCCGTCAGCAGTTCGCTGACAATCACTTTCTCGTCAAAAGGCCGTTTCACGCCCATGATTTCCTGGTAGGTCTCATGTCCTTTGCCGGCCAGTACAATAATATCTCCGTCCTCTGCCATATGCAGCGCCTTACGGATGGCTTCCCTGCGGTTTTCGATCACCTCATAGCTCCCGCCGGTTGGCTTGATGCCCTTTTCGATCGCCGCCAGGATAACCGTCGGATTCTCCGTCCGCGGATTGTCCGAGGTCAGAATACAGTGATCCGCCAGTCTTCCGCCGATCTCGCCCATCATCGGGCGCTTGCCCTTATCCCTGTCGCCGCCGCATCCGAACAGCGCAATCAGCCGGTGCCGGGTAAACTGGCGGACAGTCTTCAGGATGTTTTCCAGCGCATCCGGGGAATGGCTGTAATCCAGGATGACTTTATAGGGCGTTCCCGTCTGCAGCACCTCGATACGTCCCGGCACCCGCGTCACAGCTTCCAGCCCTTCCCTGATCTTTTCCGGTGCGATACCCATAATCAGTGCGCAGCTGGTAGCTGCCAGCGCGTTATAAACATTGAACATGCCCGTCATATGCATATGGATGTCGATCTCATTCATCCCGTTCATCCGGACATTGAACCGGACGCCTTCTTCCGTGATCTCGATATCCCGCGCAAATACGTCTGCGTTGACACAGATCCCATAGGTAATAAAGGGAGACGTCAGCCCGTCCTTCAGCTTTTCTGCCGTTTCATCATCTGCGTTGATGGCGGCATTCCTTGCCATGCCGGATGTAAAGAATTTCTTCTTCGTTTCAAAATACCGGTCCATCGTATAGAAGTAATCCAGGTGATCCTGGCTAAGGTTCGTATAGCAGCCGACTTCGAAAGACATACCGTCCAGGCGGTTCATATCGATCGCATGGGCAGAAACCTCCATACAGCAGACCTTGACACCTTCGTCTGCCATCATCTTCAGCATTTTCTGAAGGTCAATGGGATCCGGCGTCGTCAGCTTGCTGTCCAGGTGCTGCTCCTCCACCACCGTACCGGTGGAACCGATAATACCGCATTTCAGTCCGGCCTTCTCACAGATGCTTTTCAGGAGATAGGTGGTTGTCGTCTTTCCCTTGGTGCCCGTGATACCGATCATCCTCATCCTGCGGGACGGGAACCCGTAGAAGGCGTCTGCGATCCGTGCCATGGATGCTCTGCCGTTGTTCACAAGAACCTGTGGTACGTTCATCTCAATATAGTGTTCGACGATCAGTGCAACACAGCCGTTTTCCACAGCTTCCCACGCAAAATCGTGGGCGTCAAAACGTGCGCCCACAATACAGAAGAAAAGTCCCCTGTCCGTTTTGTCCCGGCTGGAGGATGTGATCTCATGGATTTCCGTGTTCATGTCTCCCCGGGTTGAAACGACATACGGCAATTCTGCCAGCAATTCCCACAGCTTCATATGTAAAATTCACCTGCCTGTCTTATTCTCCCTGGTTACCTGTGACCCAGCCCGTACTGGCGTTCCGGAGTTCAGCCGTCACTGCGCCGGAATCCTGTGGAACGGTCAGGCAGATCGTCCGTGCACCGCTGCCTGCAATCAGGTTCAGTTCCACTGCTTCCAGGCATATGCTGACGTCTCCGGCGTCCCGGGCGATTTCCTGTTTCAGCAGTTCGTTCTTCTCATTCATGTCCGCAATCTTGAGGTTCAGCCGGCTGATCGTCCGGGAGCCCATGCCCATACCGGCCACATCAGCAAGCAGCACGGCTGTGAAGACCAGGACTGTTGCGATCAGAAGGATCCATGCAGCATCCCAGCGGATCCCCTCCCGGGAAAACATCCTGCGCTTCGGTTTTGCTTCCTCGATCACACGGAACCTTCCGCTCGGACTCATTCCCAGGCCGTTTGTCCAGTCCTGTGTATTTGTGAAAGTCTGCATGGAATCAGAGCAGGTCATACGCTGCCGGTGCAGGCTGTTCATCTGCATACGTGCATCAGCGTTCCAGGCATTCCCGCGGAACTGTCTTGCTGCGTCCAGCAGCCGGTGTCCGGTACGTCGAATCGGCATTTCCAGCATCGTTCATACCTCCGGTCTTTCCTGTTCTCGGTGTACTTTATGTCTCAGGGGTCTCTTTTTTCTCCAGACCCGCGATCATCTCAAGAAGTGAAGGCAGCTCATTGTTGAACTGCGTCCAGCTGTCCCTGCTGACCGTCTCGGCGACCACGCGGATATGATCGTTTGCACCGGTGATCTCCACGTCCCGTTCCTCGCCGAGGATCTTCTGGCGGATATTGGCAGGAAGCAGCACACGCCCCTGCCCGTCGCAGGTTTGTCCGTCGTAGCTCAGTGCGTAGAACTGTTCCAGATAGCGGTTCAGCGCCGGATTCAGCTTGCCCAGCTTTTCATAGGCTTCATTCCGCTTCTCCCACATTTCTGTCGGATACACCGCAATGGATTTGAAATCATAGGAAGGCGCCACGCAGAACTGTTCACCCAGTTTTTCACGGAAAGTCTGAGGGATGACCAGCCTTCCTTTGGTATCCAGGCTGTGGCTGAAGGATCCGATAAACCTTCTGGTTCTTTGTTTTTCGTGATCCCGGGGAGCTTCTTCCGTCTTTTCGGTTCTCTCTTCCGGATGTTCATCCATTGAAGACGCCCCCCTTTCTACCACTTTTGTGTTCATTTTTGGGTTTTGCTTCCCTTTTTCCCCACCAATTTAGCATAGTTTTGTTCCCCTTGCAAGCCTGAATTGCTTGTTTTCCGGCCTTTTACGCGATCATTTTGTTTCTTTTTATTAATTTTTTAGTAATATATTTGTAATATTTTTTGTGCCAGTTGTAGAGTTTTTGTTCCCCTTTCCCATATCTGGTATAAAAAAAAGGACCGTTCCCGTTTTCAGGGAACGATTCCGTTTATCGATCACTTAATTTGTAACAAAAAGTTTAGAAATCAGCCTTCCGGTTCATGGCCATGGGATCTCCCGCGGTCTGAACCCAATACCGTCACAGGATACCGGATAATACCGGATTCCCTGGGATTCCCCCGAAAAACCGGCGGCAAAAGCTTCCCCGTGCAGGTGTCCGTAAACAACTGCTTTCACGCGTTCCCTTGCTTCCAGAATCCGGGTAAACGGTGTCTCCGCATCATCCCTCAGCCTGGGGGGGAAATGCATCATTACGAGGATCGGTTTTCCTTCTCCGATCGCCTCCGCACGGTCGAGCGCCAATTCCAGCCGCTGTGCCTCCCGCCGGAAGATTTTCCCGTCCTCCTCGGAAAGCGGACTCCCCTCTGTCGGATAATTCCATCCGCGCGTGCCGCAGATGACACAGGGGCCGATATCGACTGCGTCGAACTGCAGTGCTGTCATATTCTCCGGAAGAGCTGCGCGCAGCCGGCTGAGAGAAGACCACCAGTATTCATGATTTCCTTTGCAGAGGATTTTTCTTCCCGGAAGCGCTGCGATCTCCATAAGGTCAGGCAGTGCGTTTTCCAGTTGCATCGCCCAGCTGATATCCCCGGGGATCAATACGGTATCTTCCTCCCGAACGGTCTCTCTCCATGCTTCGCTGATATGAAAAAAATGCCTGTCCCACTGGGGTCCGAACACATCCATGGGTTTGTCGTCTCCCCCTGGCATGTGCAGATCTCCGATGGCAAACAGGCGCATAGTAATTCCTTTCCCGTTCTGTGCGGAGGATTATTCCTCTTCTTCCTCGTCATCCTCCGCGTCGCGTTCCTCGTCCTCGCGGACATCCTCCAGACTCAGTTCTTCCTCGATTTCCCCGTATTCCTGGCTCGGGATGGTCTCATCGTCTTCCGGAATGATCTCATCCATACCGCTGACTGAGTCCATGTCCCCGATATTGCTCGTATCCACGTTCTCACCGGCTTCACTTTCCGCCGGATCGTCCGGTTTGCTGTTGCTCTTGTTCATTTCCTTCAGGCAGAACAGGCAGATGTCCTTTCCGGGCAGTGCAGGCTCCTCGTTACAGATACTGCACAGTTCCACTTCATCCTGGCTGTTCTCGCCCTTCAGTTCCCGCAGGCACACCTTGCAGTACTTCTCATCCTCACGGATATAGTTAAGGTCGCATCTGGGACATTTTACCAGATTCATGGTGTGATTCCTCCTCGAATCTGCCCGATTCAGGAACTTTTTCCCACCCGGGCGATGATTTCAGGTCCAGTCATCCACTTTTTCGCCACATTTCTGCGAAAACGGGCGCAAAACTGCAAGCCTCTTCCACTTTTAGGAATTCTGGCCCACTGAGTTTCCCTATGACCGTTCCCAATCCACGGCTCGTGATTATACACTCTTCACCGTATGGATGCAATAGGAAATTTCTGGTATTCTGTATGAATCCCGTTTTTCTCCTGCTCAGGTTTCGAGCACCTGTTCGAGCAGTCTGAGGAGTTCATCCCGGCCGGTCCCATCCTCACCGCTGAAGCAGAGGATCTCCCAGGGCTGTACACTCAGGGCCCGGCAGATCGGTGCAAGGTACTTCATCCGTGCGCCGCGGCTGATCTTGTCCGCCTTGGTGGCGATCACCGAAAACGGGATCCCCGCCTCCCGCAGGAACCTGTTCATCGTAATATCATCTTCTGTAGGTTCATGCCGGATGTCCACCAGGCAAAGCACATGCTTCAGTTCTTCCGCTTTTGCGAAATAATCCTGCATCATTTTGCCCCAGCGAAGCTTCTCCTGTTTGTCAACCTTCGCGAATCCGTACCCCGGAAGATCTACCAGATGAAATTCCCCGTTCAGCAGGAACACGTTCAGCAGCCGCGTCTTTCCGGGTGTCGAACTGGTCCTGGCAAGCTTGTTCCGCCGGCACAGCCTGTTGATCAGAGTACTTTTCCCCACGTTGCTCTTTCCGGCCACGGCAATCTGTGGAAGTCCTTTTCCCGGAAACTTCCCGTAGTCCGCCATGGACGTCACGAATTCCGCGCTTTTGATCTCCATTCCGTTCTCCTCAGTCCCGTTTCAGTGCCATGTCCAGTACTGTGCGGATCTCCCGTACCGGCACGATCCTGAACTTATCCAGCACGTAGGTCGGTATCTTCTCCAGGTCTTTCCGGTTTTCAGCCGGAATAATCAGAGTATCGATTCCCGCGCGATACGCAGCCAGGGTCTTTTCCTTCAGGCCGCCGATCGGCAGCACCCGGCCCCTCAGCGTGATTTCACCGGTCATCGCCACATTCTGGCGGACTGGTGTTCCGGTCAGCGCACTGACCAGCGCCGTAGCCATGGTAACGCCGGCGGACGGACCATCCTTGGGTACTGCACCTTCCGGCACATGGATATGGATATCCAGCTTCTGGTAGAAATCATCTTCCAGTTTCAGTTCCTTGCTGTGTGCGCGAACCCAGCTGAAGGCTGCCTCCGCAGATTCCTTCATCACGTCGCCCAGCTGTCCCGTCAGCTTCAGGTTTCCCTTGCCGGGCATCAGTGAGCATTCCACTTCCAGCAGTTCGCCGCCGACCGACGTCCAGGCCAGTCCGTTCACCACGCCGATCCGTGGTTCTTTCTCCGGATCCTCCCTCAGATATTTCGGGGCGCCGAGCAATTCACGCAGCGTCTTAACGCCTACGTTCATGGAGCGTTTCCCGCTGTCGAGCATCTTCACAGCGGCTTTCCGGCAGACCGATGCGGCGGTCCGTTCCAGCGTCCGGACACCGGCTTCACGGGTGTAGTCCTCGATCATGGCCTTCATGGCAGCCTCGTTCATCTTCAGGGCATTTTCCCGCATGCCGTGTTCCCGGATCTGTTTGGGCATCAGATGGCGTTTCAGAATCTGAAGCTTCTCCTCCTCGGTATAGCTGGGTACTTCGATCAGTTCCATTCTGTCCAGCAGAGGAGCCGGAATGGTATCCATATTATTGGCGGTGGTGATGAACATCACCTTACTCAGGTCGAAAGGCAGTTCCAGGTAATGGTCCCGGAAAGCATTGTTCTGTTCCGCGTCCAGCACTTCCAGCATCGCGGATGCGGGATCCCCGCGGAAATCCCCGCTCATCTTGTCGATCTCGTCAAAAAGGAATACGGGATTGACAGTACCGGCCTGTTTGATACCTGAGATAATCCTGCCTGGAATCGAACCGATATACGTTCTGCGGTGTCCTCGGATTTCCGCTTCATCACGTACGCCGCCCAGGCTCATCTGGACAAACTTCCGGCCCACAGCTTCAGCGATCGCCCGGACAATGCTGGTCTTGCCCACACCGGGAGGTCCCACAAAGCAGAGGATCGGCCCCTTCATATCCTTTTTGAGCCGCAGCACAGCCAGGTATTCTATGATCCGTTCCTTGACCTCTTCCATTCCGTAATGGTCCCGGTTCAGGATCTCGCGGGCCCGGTTCAGGTCCAGGTTGTCCTCGGTCTCTTTCCCCCAGGGAAGGTCCAGGATCCATTCGATATAGGTCTGGCTGACGGAAGCTTCAGGGCTGCCCGGTGCCATACGGCTCATCCGGTCCAGTTCCTTTTCGCACTTCGTCCTGGCTTCTTCATTCAGCGGCGTTTCTTCCATCCGCTTGCGCAGGTCGGCAGTATCCGTATCGTCGCGGTCGCCCAGTTCGTTCTGGATCGCTTTGATCTGTTCCCGCAGGTAGTAATCCTTCTGGTTCTTTTCCACCTGCTTACGGATCCTTGCCTGGATCTGCTTCTCTGTATCCGCCATGTCCGTCTCCCGCATGAGGATGGCGCACATTTTTTCCAGTCGTTTCAGAGGATCCAGCTCGTTCAGGATCATCTGCCGGTCCTCCTGTTTCGTCAGCACATTGGCTGCCAGCAGGTCTGCCGCTTCACCGGCTTTTTCGACAGCGCGTACCGCGTCCGCCGTCTCCTGGCTCACACGCTGGGAAGAGCGCGCGAATTCGGAAAACAGGTCCTGACAGGTGCGCAGCAGTGCTTTGGCTTCTGCGGATCGCGGAACCTTGTCCTCGCATACCCGGATCACTGCGCTCATGCAGGGATCGTCTCCCAGCGTTTCCTCAATGATGCCGCGGGTCTTACCCTCCACAAGTACCCGGATATTCTCACCGGGCAGGTTCATCACCTGGCGGATCTCCGCAATGGTGCCGACTTTGCACAGATCCTTCCATCCCGGATCTTCGACGTTTTCATCCTTCTGGCTTACCAGAAAGATCTTCTGCCGGTCTGACATGCCGCGTTCCAGGGCCATAACCGACTTATGGCGTCCCACATCAAAGTGGAGCACCATATTCGGAAAGATCATCAGTCCCCGCAACGGCAGGACCGGCAGATGAACAGTTTGCAGTTTTCTCATGTTTTCCTCGTCTGTATGCTGAATTTGATCAGCTGATTTCCTTGGCATCCTCGCTCCGCTGCCGGTTGTCAGCGCGTTTGGCATTTCTCCGGTTGCGTACGCCGGCGATCAGTTTTGGTTTCCCGCCGGTTACGGAGTCCTTCGTGATCACGCACTCATTGATATCCGTCAGCCCTGGCAGTTCAAACATGGTGTCCAGCATGGCATCCTCGATGATAGCCCGCAGACCGCGGGCTCCGCACTTGCGGGTGATCGCCTGTTTCGCGATCTCGCGGACTGCTTCTTCTTCGAAGGTCAGTTTTACGCCGTCCATATCCAGCAGTGCTTCGTACTGCTTGCACAGCGCATTCTTCGGTTCGGTCAGGATCCGGATCAGCGCGTCTTCGTCCAGTCCGTCCAGTGTCACCAGGATCGGCAGCCGTCCGACAAATTCCGGAATCAGGCCGTACTTGGTCAGATCCTCAGGCCGTACGTCCTTCAGCGCGTCTGTCCTGGAAGGATCCCTCTGGCTCTGCACCTCAGCGCCAAATCCGAGTACCTTTTTGCCGATCCGGTTCTCGATGATCGGGACCAGCCCGTCAAACGCGCCGCCGCAAATAAACAGGATGTTCGTGGTATCGATCCGGATCATTTCCTGGTGCGGATGCTTCCGGCCGCCCTGCGGCGGCACAGCAGCTTCCGTACCCTCCAGGATCTTCAGCAGTGCCTGTTGGACACCCTCGCCGCTGACGTCCCGTGTGATCGACATGTTCTCACCCTTCCGGGCGATTTTATCGATCTCGTCAATATAGACGATACCGCGCTGGGCTTTTTCAATATCCCAGTCTGCAGCCTGGATCAGCCGGAGCAGGATCGTTTCTACATCATCGCCCACATAACCGGCTTCAGTCACACTCGTAGCATCTGCAATAGCGAAGGGTACTTCCAGGATCCTGGCAAGAGTCTGTGCAAGATAGGTCTTACCGCTTCCCGTGGGGCCCAGCAGCAGGATGTTGCTCTTCTGCAGCTCCACATCCTCTTTCCGCTGTTTCCGGTTGATCCGCTTGTAGTGATTGTAAACAGCGACGCTCAGCGCACGCTTTGCTCTCTCCTGACCAATCACATATTCGTCCAGGATAGCTTTCATTTCCGCGGGAACCGGCAGTTTTTTCATCTCGGACGACTTGAGTTCGCTGCCGGTGTCCATGAACTCCTCATCCTTCAGGATGTCATTGCACAGGCTGATGCATTCGTTGCAGATGTAGACGTTCGGACCGGCAACCAGCCGCTCCACCATGTTCTGGGACTTCCCGCAGAAAGAGCACCTCGGCCCCTGGCGGTTTATATTCCCGCTGTTGTTCGCCATGTCTGGATCCTCACTTCACCTGTTTTTCCCGGGGCTGGTAGATCTCGTCGATGATATGGTATTCCAGCGCTTCCTCTGCGCTCATGAAATAATCCCGTTCCACGTCCGCCTGGACCTTGTCCAGAGGCTGACCGGTCATTTCCGCCATCATAGCGGTCATCTTTTTCTTGGTTTTCATCAGCCATTCCGCCCGGATCGCAACGTCCGTAGCCTGGCCCTGGGCGCCGCCCAGCGGTTGGTGGATCATAACTTCCGCATTGGGAAGCGCAAGGCGCTTTCCCTTTTCACCGGCCATCAGGAGAAATGCGCCCATGCTGGCTGCCATGCCGACGCACACAGTCCTTACCTGCGGTTTGATATAGCGCATGGTATCATAGATCGCCATGCCGGCCGTCACAGACCCTCCGGGGCTGTTGATGTAAAGACTGATGTCACTGTCAGGATCTTCCATTTCAAGGAACAGCATCTGAGCCACCACCAGGTTGGCAGTATCATCGGTGATTTCTCCGCCGAGGAATACGATCCGGTCCTTCAGCAGTCTGGAATAAATATCGTAGGAACGTTCCCCCCGGTTTGTCTGTTCAATTACCATCGGTACCAGCGGCATTCTGATCCCTCCTTATTTTTTGACAGGAACGGCGGCCCGCCCGGGCCGCCGCTGGATATATGTGGTTATTCCTCCGCGTTCTTTTTCTTCGCGGCAGTCTTTTTTGCGGGCTTTTTTGCTTCCGCTTCTTCAGCGGGAGCTTCCGCGGTTTCAGCCTTCTTCGTCGTCTTCTTCGCGGCAGGCTTCTTCACGGGCTTTTCTTCAGCAGGAGCGTCTGTAGTCTCGGCTTTCTTCGTCGTCTTTTTTGCAGCCGTTTTCTTCGCAGGCTTTTCGGCTTCTGCCTTTTCTTCCTTCTTTTCCAGGATCTTGGCGCCTTTCTTCATGATGTCCAGCACCATCTGAATCGCGGCGTTGTCCTTCAGATAATCCTTCTGCTCGTCTGTCAGGTTCTTTTTGAAGGTTTCGACATCCTGTCCGGAACGCTCCGCCTGGTCGGCAATAGCTTTCTCAATCTCGGCCTCGCCCGGCTCGACCGCCTCAGCTTTGCGGATCGCTTCGATCACAAGCTCGGTCTTTACGCGTTTTTCTGCTTCCGGCTTATACATAGCCTTCAGGCCTTCCACGGTCTGGCCGGTATACTTCAGGTAATCTTCCATTTTCAGGCCTTGATAGCTCATACGCATGGCCATTTCACGAACCATGTATTCAGCCTGGTCGTCGATCATCGCCTGAGGTACGTCCATCTCGGCATTCTCCACCGCTTTCTCCACCAGGGCGTTCTCAGCAGCAATATCATTGTTCTTCCGGATCTGGTCGGTCAGTTCCTTCACGATGGATTCCTTATAAGCAGCAAAGGTATCAAATTCGCTGATATCCGCAGCAAAGTCATCATCCAGTTCGGGTTTCTCCGTCGCCTGGATGCCATTAACCTTCACATGGAACACAGCATCCTTGCCCTTCAGTTCTTCCGCGTGATATTCCTCAGGGAATTTAACCTGCAGGTCCTTTTCCTCGCCCAGGTTCATACCGATCATCTGCTCTTCAAATCCGGGAATGAACGTATGGCTGCCGATCTTCAGGGTCTGATTCTCCGCGGTGCCTCCGGCGAACGCAACGCCGTCCACCGTTCCGGCATAGTCCAGGTTCACGGTATCGCCGTCCTGCACAGGACGGTCTTCCACATCGATCGTACGGCTGGCCTTATCCTGGTCCTGTGCGATCCGGGCGTCGACCATTTCATCCGTCAGCTTCTGCTGATCGGTCTCAACGGTCAGTCCCTTGTAGTCTCCCAGTTTCACGTCGGGGCGGACGAAAACTTCCAGATGGAACTTCAGGTCCTGACCCGCGCCGATCTCGTCCAGATCAATCTGGGGACGATCCACGGGATGCAGGTCGTATTCCTTCACGGCCGCTTCATAAACGTCCGGGAAGATCAGTTCAAAAGCGTCATCATAGAAAACGCCTTCGCCGTACAGCGTTTCAATCATCCTGCGGGGGGCCTTGCCCTTGCGGAATCCGGGAACATTGATCCGGCCGCGCAGTTTCAGATAAGCCTTCTGCATCGCTTCATCAAACTGCTCTGCAGGGACGGTGAACGTCAGTTTCGCTTTGTTTCCGGAAACTTTCTCGTAGGTGTGGCTCATGAATATCTTTCCTCCATAATCCTGTCGTCTGACCTTGGCGCATAACACGCCAAATGTCATTATAACACAAGTATCTTACCTTTGCAACTGATACCTGGGATCATAAACAAAGGCGCAGGATCCGGTTCGGATCATGCGCTCCTGTTCGTCGTTTCCTTTCAGCTGACGCCCATCATGCGGTGCAGGACTTCCTGATAGGCTTCCGCCACATTGTCCATATCCCTGCGGAACCGGTCCTTGTCCAGCGGCTCATGCGTGCTGCTGTCCCAGAAACGGGCTGTGTCAGGTGTAATCTCGTCCGCCACGATGATCCGGCCGTGGTACCGGCCGAATTCCAGCTTGAAATCGATCAGTTCAATATTGATCTCCTTCAGATACGCCGTCAGGATCGCATTCACCTTGAGGCAGGTGCTGTCGATCTGTGCCATTTCCTCCGGTGTTGCGGCTTTCATGGCATAGATGTGCGTGTGGTTGATCATCGGATCAACATCGATGTCCGTGTCCCGCATGACATATTCGACGACCGGCGGATCCAGCTTCTGTCCGACCGGGATCCCGGTCTTGTCCGCCATCTGCCCGGCAGCCCGGTTCCGGATCTTCACGGAGAACGGGAGCATGTCACAGCGTTTGACCAGGCTGTGCCGCGCGTCGATCTTCTCTATAAAGTGGCTTTCGATTCCGTTGGCATCCAGCAGAGAGAACAGATGTTCGCAGACCGCGTTGTTCACTTCGCCTTTTCCGAGGATTCTTCCGCGTTTCAGGCCGTGAAAAGCCATCGCTTCGTCTTTGAAATAGACGATCGCTTTATCCGGGTCATCCGTCGCGTATACTTTTTTCCCTTTTCCCTCGCGCAAAATTTCCCCGATCTCCGGCATCCGGCGTTCCTCCGTTTCCTGCTTTGAGCGCTTGTATTTTAACATTTCCCGGTGTTTTTCTCAAGACGTACAAATTGTTCTTTCTTCGACCCAAAAAGGACAAATAACGGACGTTTCACGGAAATCTTCGCCGATCGTCCGGATCCCCCGCCTTGCATCCCCTTCCGGAAACAGGTAAAATAGGATTGTCCGATACTGGAAACCTTGCTGTACGGGTTCCGCACGTTCTTGCCGGAACAGGGCTGTCTGCTCCGTCCCGGACGGTGCAAAGGATCTCCCGCAGCGCTTCCCTTCCTGCCATTGTCATCGGAGGTATCGAATGGATCATTACGGAAAAGCCCGTCGTGACGGGCTGCGCATTTATACACAGGCTCTTCAGGCGCACGAAGACCCTTATCTCCCCGTTCTGGAGACCAGGGTTCCCGGGCTCACTTCCCTTTCCAGACTTTCCCTGGGTATTATGGCGGTTCCCCTTTCCCGGGTCCTCGGTTCTGTATCCGAAGGGCGTTCCAAAGCGTTCACGAAGAACTTTCTCCCCATTCTGGAGGGCGGCAGTGAATTTGCTGCAAAATGGGATCACCTGTATGAGAGCGTGGAGAGCGAGGGCGTCAACCAGCCTATCACTGCCCTCGAGTATATGGGATACTATTATGTCATTGAAGGCAATAAACGTGTCTCCGTCATGAAAGCGATGGGCGCAAGGGATATCGAAGCAGATGTTACGCGCGTCTATCCGCCCCGGACAGAGGATCCGGACGTTGTTTCCTATTATGAATATTGCGATTTTACGAAAGAGACCGGCCTCTACGCCATTCTCTTCTCCCGTCCCGGTTCCTATCAGAAACTGGTTTCCCTTCCCGGCATGAAAGCGGGGGAAAAATGGACCGAGGATGAGATCCTCTCTCTGCGTAAGATCCATCACTATTTTTCCGAAGCATACGAAACCATTGTACCGGAGGACGACCGGCTTCCCACAGGCGACGCATTCCTCACCTACCTGACTGCCTTCGGGTACCTGGAGGTTCGGGACGACGACCTGGCAAAGACCCGGGAACGTGTGCGCCTCATGGCGAGGGAATTTGGCACCCATGACGGCCGTGTAAACCTGGTAATGGACCGGGCGGATCCCGCTCCCGCAGTGCCCATCATCTCAACCCTGTTCCGGCCCTCAAAGCTCAAAGCCGCATTTTTGTTCAACCGGCCTGTCGAAGATTCTGCCTGGAACTACTGGCACAACCTTGGCCGTCTGGAAGCTGAACAGAAACTGGGCGGGAAGCTGGAGACCGGCGCCTTTATCGTGCCCTCCCGTACGGATTTTGAAGAAACTGTTGACCGCCTGATCAGGGAAGGTTATACCGCTTTCTTTGCCACCTCCCCGGTTATGCTGAACAGTACCATCGAACCGGCGCTGACGCATCCGGATGCCCGGTTCCTGTGCTGCTCCATACTGTCCAGCTATGCCAATATCAGGACATACTATATGCGCTTTTATGAAGCCAAATTCCTCCTGGGGCTTGCAGCCGGTATCCTGTCTGAAAACGGCAAAATCGGTTATATCGCTGATTTTCCGATCTATGGTTCTCCTTCTGCCGCCAATGCTTTTGCTCTCGGCGCCCGGATGGTCAATCCAAAGGCGAAGATCTACATGAACTGGTTCTCCGCCTCCTGGTACAATGAAAAAACGCCGTTCGAGGATCCTGAGATCCGGGTCATCTGTAACCGGGATATCACTGCCCCGAAGCATGACGCCCGGGACTACGGGCTTTATCTCCGCAAAGGACGCAGCATCGTGAACATGGCCACCCTGATACCGCGCTGGGGCCTGTTCTACCGTCTGATCTCCGAGATGATCCTGAACGGCACCTTCAACCCGTCCGAAAACAGGCAGAACGCCACAAACTACTGGTGGGGCATCGGATCCCGCATCCTGGATGTGGCTTTCTCCGCACGTTTCGATCCGTATGCGGCCCGGATCATCCATCATTTCCGCGCGGGACTGAAAGATGGCTCCTTCACCCCCTTTGAGGGGGAGATCCGGGACCAGAGCGGCACCCTCCGCTGTGAGGCAGACCGCCGCCTGACGCCTGCAGAGATACTTTGCATGGATTATCTGGTGGACAACATCGTGGGTTCGTTCCCGAAAGAAGAAGAACTGATTGAGTCCGCCCGCCCGCTGGTTCGCCTTCAGGGAATACACGGAGAACTGATGCCCGAACTTTCCTCCTTCAGCTGGAACAGAAAGTGAGAACAGAGCGATGCGTATTCTGGCCATCTCGGACGAACCGTCCGGAAAGCTTTGGGGCAGCCAGTGCAGGGAAGCCCTCGCCGGCGTGGATCTGATTCTTTCCGCGGGAGACCTTCCCCCGTCCTACCTGTCTTTCCTGACCTGCTTTACCAATGCGCCGGTCGTATATGTCCATGGCAATCATGACGACATATACGAAACAAAGCCTCCGGAAGGCTGCCTGGACGCGGACGGGAAGATCCTGATGATCAAGGGGGTCAGGATCCTCGGCCTGGGCGGAAGCTTCCGCTACCGGCCGGATTGCGTCAATATGTATACCGAACGGGATATGGCCTCCCGCATTTCCGCCCTTCGCCGCCGCCTGCGCGCCACCGGCGGCTTCGATATTCTGCTGACTCACGCGCCGCTTCGCGGGCTTGGGGACGAAGATCATCCTTCCCACCGCGGGTTCGAGTGTTTCGGTCCCCTTCTGGACCGGTACCGCCCTGCTGTCATGGTCCACGGTCACATGCATCAGGCCTATACGCCCTTCTTTCAGCGGGAGCATGAATACCATGGCGTTCCGGTATACAATGCCTCCACTGCATATGAATTTGACCTTCCGGACACTCCGGACCGCAGGGAGCCCTCCCGCCGCGGCCTGCGGATCATGGAAAAAGCGAGCCGTTATGATTAAAGCGGCTCGCTTTTCTGATCCCGGTTCATTTCCCGGTCATCCACTGCTCCGTATATAAATGATCCTTCTCCTCGCTGTCCAGCAGGTATGCCACATGACGGTCGTCCGGCTCCGGATCCCCGGTTGTCGTGAGGCGTCCTTCCGGGACATGCAGCAGGATCCGTTCCCTGTTCAGGATCACCCGAACATAATCCTCAATGCAAGTCAGCCTTTTTTCCAGAACAACACCGAACACTTCACGTGCGGGTGAATGATGGTTATCGGACCCCGCCGTCATCACCAGGCCCATTGCCTGGCCCATCCGGCATGCTCTGGCGTCATCCAGCGGCTCGTTTCCCGCGTTGGCAGCTTCAATCCCGTCGCAGAATGCGGTTCCGATCCGGATCCGGTCCATATACCCGCGGATCCGGAAGGGATGCGCCTGGATTACGCACCCGCCGGCCCGGTGTACTTCTTCCAGCTGCTGCCGCCGCGTCCAGTGCTCCATCTCCGGATGCTCCATCATGTATTCTTTTGTCAGGCCGTACACCAGGTATTCATCTCCGGCAAAGTTCTGTTCCAGTCCGAAAAACACATCCAGCCCGACCTTGTCTCCCTCCGCCTTCGCGTCCTCATACCCGCTCCAGAACCAGTTGATCCGTTCTTTCCAGGGCAGTTCGCGGTCCACTGCTGTGTTCCCTCTGAAAAAATGATCCGTCATGATAATGCCGGTATACCCGGCGTCCCGGTAAAAATGTACATGTTCTTTTCCTGTGCTTACACCGCATGCGCTGACCTGGCAGGTATGCATGTGGGTCTCATACAAAAACGGCATTTCGTTACTCCTTCTTTTTCGTCCGCACAATCATACCCCTTTTTATGTCTTTCGGCAATGTCTGTTTTTGAGGAAAAAAGACCCGGAAGTGTCATATCACTTCCGGGTCTCAGCTGTACGCTGACCGCTGATCACTGAATACTCCGGTTCAGCAGGTTCACCATGTACAGGAATTCCTCCTTGTAGGTATCCCCGGTCACGCTTCCGCAGGTCCGCAGCAGTTCCAGGGCCGTGTCGTAGGTCGCGGTGCCTTTCCACTCGCTGTCGCGCAGGATCATACCAACCTCGGTCACCGCCGCGGCGAACTTCATATTGTCACTGAGGACAGCCGCAGGTTCCATATCCACCGGATATTCATACAGTCTGCTCACGTCGCCTTCCGGCTCCTTGGCCCGGATGCTGACCGTCAGCATCTCGCCTTCCCCGTTTCCGTCTGCGGTCTGATACCGGCTCTCCGCCGCGCCGAAGTCGAAATCGGAATCAACGGGCACGATTTCATACAACGCCGTCATCCGATGGCCGCTGCCGATCTCTCCGCCGTCCTTCTCGTCGTTGGCGAAGTCTTCCGCAGCCATCAGCCGGTCTTCATAGCCGATCAGCCGGTATCCCTTCACTTTGGCCGCGTTGAAATCTACCTGGATCTTCACATCTTTCGCGACGGTGATGAATGTTCCGCCGCCTTCGGTCACCAGCGCCTTCCGGGCTTCATGGATCGTATCGATATACCAGCAGTTTCCGTTGCCGTAATCCGCCAGGGCCTCCATCTTGTTGTCCTTGTAGTTGCCCATTCCGAAGCCCATGCACGTCAGGCCGATCCCGCTCTTTCGCTTTTCCTCCACCAGCTTCACCAGTTCGCCTTCGCTCGTAACGCCCACATTCAGGTCGCCGTCGGTGGCCAGGAGAATCCGGTTCACGCCGCCTTCTGTGAAATACTTCTGTGCAATTTCATATGCCCGGATAATCCCGGCACTGCCGTTCGTGGAACCATGCGCCTGCAGTTCGTTGATTGCCTCCATGATCCGGGTCTTTTCGCTTGCCGGCACCCCTTCGATAACCACCCTGTCCTGGCTGGCATAGGTCACGATGGAGACCGTATCCTCCGGGCGGAGGTCATCCAGCAGCATCAGGAACGCGCGTTTCACCAGGTCAAGCCGGTCCGCGCCTTCCATGCTTCCGGATGTATCAATCAGGAACACCAGGTTGTGCCCGGGCAGGTTGTCCCGTTCTGCCGTCTTCGCCTGCAGGCCGATCTGCAGCAGCTTTGTCTGGCTGTTCCACGGGCAGTCCGCATATTCAATCGTAACGCCGAAGGGTTCGTCTCCCGCGGGCTGCTGATAGTCATAGCGGAAATAGTTCAGCATTTCCTCGATCCGGACGCTGTCAGCAGGAACCGTTTCTCCGTTCAGGATCCGCCGGCGCAGCTGTGCGTAGGAGGAAGTGTCCACATCCGCCGCAAACGTGGACAGTGGGGAGGTCAGTGTGCTCAGGAACCGGTTGCTTTCAATATGGCTGTACTCGTTTGTGCTGAATTCAGGCCATTCTTCCCAGGTGCCTTTTGCCGCGCTGTTGGAAACCAGCCCGCCTGCCGCCGGCATCATCGTCATTGCAGGCATACCGGCATCATACATGGCGCCGGCTTCTTCATATACGACGTCGTAGTCGTAACGTTCATCCCGGATTTGCGCATGATCCGTCTCTTCCCCGATCAGCCGGCGTGTCGTATTGTCCGCCATACCGGTTACAAGCAGGTAATGATCCCGCTGGAACCAGACGACTGCCGCCTCAGTCGCTTCGTCATAGACTCCGGTGGCTTCTCCTTCAAGGTACTCCAGTTCAATCAGTTTTTCCTGGAGCTGCCTTACTTCTTCGCCCCGGTCTCCCGGACGGAGGATCCCGTCATCAGCAAACGCCGCGGATACCGCCGTCAGCAGCATGATCACGGTCAGCACGATTGCGGTTGTTTTCTTCATCATGGTTTTCTTCCCCTTTCACGATCCGGTTTTCCCGGTCTCACTCTGTCAGACGAGTGTTTTTCGGAAAAGTTCCCATCTTCAGAAAAAACTTTTTTATCCCAGGTAAACCGCGACAGCCTCAAAAGGCGCCTTCATTTCAGCGCAGAGCTTCCCGTCCGCCAGAGAGACCCGGTTGCTTTCCGAACACATGATGCGCAGGATCCTTTCCGCCTTCACGGGAAGCGTAATCTTTTCCGGGATTTCCCCGCCAAAGGTATGGATCACCGCCAGCGTTTCGCACCCGGTCGTCCGGACCACCGCCTGCCAGCCCTCCGGATACCGCCAGCTCTCTGATGTCTCCCCGAAGAAGCTGCTGCGGCCGTCCCGGATGATATGCCGGACCTGCCGGTAAAAATCAATCCCCTCTTCTGCCTTTTTCCACTGTTCCCCGTTCAGGTGCTCCACGTCCCCGGAAATACACATGACGCCCAGGAAAGTGTTGATCAGGGAGTAGTTGATCCGGCGGATGCTGTCCGTCGCCTGCAGCACCGCCCAGATCTGGCTCTGTGCCGGCAGGATCAGCCGGTGCAGAGCAGCGGCAATGATCGGGATCTCGGCGCACTCATGCGCGTCCGAGAAGGAGGCCATGTCTGAAACCGCCATCAGGGACGGTTCCAGCCGGTGGCCGCCGGAGGAACAGTTCTCGATGGTGATCCCCGGAACTGCCTCCCGCAGGCGCCGGAAGAAGCGCAGGGTTCCCTGCATGTTCCGCCGCAGCCCTTCGCCGATGCTGTCCGGATCATCGCATCCCATGCCGATGCAGTCGTTGTAATCGATTTTGATGTATTCGAACCCGCAGCGGTTCAGCAGGCCGGCCACCCGTTCCTCCAGGTATGCCTGGACCTCTTCCTTCCGCAGGTCCAGGAACCGCCGGTTGTCGGTATCAATGGGCACGCCGTCCCGTTTCAGGAGCATGTCCTCCCTCCGGAAGATATCCGATCCTGGTGCGCAGGTCTCCGGTTCAAACCAGAGCCCCGGTTTCATTCCGTGGGACCGGATCATATCCGCCGTGGCTTTGAGGCCTTCCGGGAACATTTCCTTTTCCTCCGGGATCCAGTCCCCGCCGCAGTCGGACCAGCCGGCACCGGGTTTCCGGTACCAGCCCGCGTCGATTACCAGGAATTCCATGCCTTTTCCGTCAAGGCATTCAGCAATCTGCTTCAGATTCTCATGCGTCGGATTGCCCCAGGTGGTGCAGTATTCGTTGAACATTACCGGAAGTCCCGCGTCCGGCCGGGGCATGTTCCGGCGGTGCACCGTCAGCAGCCGCTGGGATACTTCGTCCACGCCGCCCCCGCCGGCTGTCAGGTAGGCTTCCGGTGTTTCAAACGTTTCCCCCGGCCGGACCGTCTTTGCCCAGTGGCCGTAATCCCCGTCCGCCAGGGACGCCATCAGGTTCAGGCAGTCATCCTTCCGTCGGATCTCCATCTGCCAGGAGGATGGGCAGGCCAGCTGCACCGCCCAGGTTACGCCCGCTTTCCGGTCTTCCACCGCTGCGAAGGGAAAATACCCCCGTACAGGCATGGACCCCAGCTGGCCGAATTTGCACAGCCGCAGCGCGTGCCCCGTCCAGGAGCGTTCCAGCATGGCTTCCTCGATGCTCTCCGACTGCAGTCGTCCTTCGGCGCTCCACATGCTGCGCGCCCGGTGCAGGAAGAGCGCGCCTGAAGCGTCTCCTTCGGTAAAGGGCGTAATCCCGCTCAGGTTCAGGCTGGAAAGCAGGTCCAGGGTTACCGGCTCCGTTCCGGAATTCTCGAAAACGCAGGAGACCACCACCGCCTGCAGCCCTTCCGCCCAGGATACCTGGTGGTGCACAGTCCGCCCCGCTCCGTCCGAGACCGTTGTAATCACCTGATTCCCTTCCCGGCACTGCGATACAAGCTTCAGTGCTTCACTGGCAGATGTACAGGCCATCGTATGTCCGTTGCCGTATCCGTTTGTAAAATGATCGCCCCGCGCGTGGATCTGCACCAGCGGCTCGGGATGGTATTCCTTTTGCAGGATCCTGTTCTCCGTCCCCGCGGGAACAATCATCATGCTCACGCAGCCCGCCTCGTCTGTATAATAGGACAGCACCATGTCTCCAAAATGATATTGACTGCAGCGCTTCATCCTTTTTCCTCCTGTTGTGCCGTTCATTCCGCCCGTGCTTTTTGCGGTGCGCATCATTGAATATGTAACGTTTCGCTTTCTATGCTCAGTATATGAATCCATATCTTTTTTGTCAACCGTCTGCACGCCTGTATGACAGACGGCAAACAGAAATAATCGTTTCGTATTGAATTCCCTTTTGCTTGATGTTACAATGATTTCAGTGTTATATTCTGTCGGAATGAATCCGTATCGGACAGGAGGTTCCTCCATGGCAGCTACAATGAAAGATCTTGCGCGGGAAACCGGCCTCGGCCTTGCCACGATTTCCAAGTATTTCAACGGCGGAACGGTGCGGAGCAAGAACCGCCTCCTGATTGAAGCCGCTGTCAAAAAGCTGCATTATGTTCCCAACGAAGTAGCCCGCAGTCTTAAGACGCAGCAGACCCGTGTGATCGGTGTCATCATTCCCGAACTCAGTAATGCTTTCATTACGTCCATTATATCCTCCATGGAGGATATCCTTCGCCGTCATGATTACGCCGTCATCGTCTGCGACTGCAGGAGTGATCCGAAGCGTGAGAAGGAAGCTGTTGAATTCCTGATGCACCGCCGGGTGGACGGTCTGATCAATATGGCGACGGATGCCACCGGCGAACACCTGAAAGCCGCGCTTGAAGCAGGAATCCCGATCCTGCTGGTAGACCGGCTGATCAATTCCCTCCGGAACCGGGTCAGTGCCGTCATCATCGACAACGCTTACGCTTCCGGCCAGGCGGTTCACAAGCTGCTGGACCTGGGGCACCGGAAGATTGGCCTGGTGCTGGGCAGTCCCCATCTGTATACCACAGACGCCCGCCTGAACGGCTACCTGAATGCCCTGCGCGAAGCCGGCATCCAGTCTGACGAGAAATATATCCGCTACGGTGACTACACCATGGACGGCGGTTATCAGGCAGTCCAGGAACTGGTCCGCCTGAAGGATCCGCCGACCGCCCTGTTCATCACCAACTTTGAAATGACGCTCGGCGGTATGCTTGCCCTCCAGCATAATGGAATTGAAGTCCCGAAGGATCTTTCTGTCATCGGCTTCGATAAGCTGGAACTCTTCGGCGGCATCTTCCCTGAACTGACGCTGATTCGCCAGCCCCAGCTGGGTATCGGCCGCGAATGCGCAAACCTGATGCTCGACATGCTCTCCAGCAGGGAGTCCGTCGCCCCCCGGATCGTAACGCTGACCACCGAATTGGCTGAAGGCTCCTCCGTCCGTCCGCTGAAGCCGTAATCCCTGTCCTGCAAACTTCAAACGCCGCGTTCCGAACGGGAACGCGGCGTTTTCGCGTTTCCAGGCTGTCAGCCCGGTCAGCGCAATACCCTCAGTAAACCTCTGCTGAAACTATGCATAATATATACGTGCAGCATTCCCCCCCGTTCTTCTCCGGAGAATTACAAGGCGGCCGTACACAAGGTACGGCCGCCTGCAAAAAGGGAGGAAAAAAGGGATAAAGAGGCTCTGGCTCTGACAGTTTATTTCACAACACCCTTCTTCAGGATGATGTTGGCATAAAGGGCTGTTTCACCGGTCGCGATGCAAGCGTAACATTTCGCGCCGCGCGGATAGAATTCCGGTTTCTGGACTGCAATCTCCCGCAGTCCGTCTTTTTCATGCTTCTTCCCGATTTCCCGGTATGTCTCCCAGATCTCGGGTTTGTAGGGATCATCCGGAAGCACAGCCATCAGGATGGCGGGATTTTCCACATAAGGATCCAGCGGGAAAAACTGCAGGATGGCATCCAGGATCTCCGGAATACCATGTCCGTCCATCCTGACGCAGCGTTCCGGGCAGCCGAACTTCGGATAGTTTCCGTCACAGATCAACAGTTCGTCGCCATGTCCCATCTCCATCAGGATCTTCAGCAGTTCCGGACTCAGAATGGAAGGAATTCCTTTCAGCATTGTTCTCTCCTCCGTTCCGCGGTCACTGAACGATTACACCGTCTTCGTCCCACAGGTCGTGCCAGGAGTTCGCACCGGGCCACAGGAACACCTGTCCCTTGATCAGGCGGCAGTTCCTGTCCACGTTCTTCAGGATCTTCATCTCTTCTTCCGTCAGCGGATCCTGTATGGTGGACGCCAGGTTGGAAACATACTCGTTCTCATGAATCGAGAACGGAATCGGGATCTGGCCGCGCTGCACCGCCCACTTCAGACAGATTACGGCAGGATGTACGCCGTGGGCCTTCGCCACTTCCACCAGTTCCGGAACCTGGATGTCCGCGATATCATCGGGCGTCATGTCCCGGTCCGGGCGGGTCGGACTGCCGATCGGGCAGAACCCGATCGGTTGGATGCCGTGGGCAACCACGTAGTCGTACAGCTCGGGCTGCTGGAAGCAGGGATGCAGTTCCATCTCGATCACGGTGGGCAGGATCCGGCACAGTGGCAGGACCGCCTCCAGTTTCGGGATCGTCATGCTGCTCATGCCGATATTCCTGACCAGGCCCATGTCCACCAGGCGTTCCATCTGCCGCCAGGTGCTCATGAATTCATCCACTGAAAAGGGTTTGCTGTCCGGGTTCCGGCTGTCTCCGTCGCAGCCCGGTGCATGATAATTCGGAAAAGGCCAGTGTACGAAGTAGAAGTCCAGGTAATCCAGCCGCAGGTCTTTCAGTGTCTGCGCACAGGAAAGCAGGACATCTCCCCGGCCGTGCATGTCGTTCCAGACCTTGGACGTAATGAACAGTTCTTCGCGCTTTACCACGCCTTCCTTCATCGCGTCTTCAAAAACCTTGCCGATCAGGTCTTCGTTGCCGTACACGGACGCGCAGTCAAACAGGCGGTAGCCGCTGCGGATCGCTCCGGCTACGGCATTGGATACCTGTTCGGGAGTGAAACGATCGCTGCCAAAGGTGCCCATGCCCATACAGGGAATCTCCTGGCCGTTCGACAGTTTCCGTTTCGGAACCAGTTTCGGGTCAATGAATGCCATGTTCTTCTCCTCCTCAGTGTTTTTGATTATTCTTCATTGATCAGCATGATCTTGCCATGGACGTCCCGCGGATTCCTGTACAGGGCAAAGGCTTCCGCCGCCCGGCTGAGCGGGAATGTCCGGAAGATCATGGACGGATCGAATTTCAGTCTGCCGTCCGCGAAACAGTCTGCGGTCAGTTTCCATTCCTTTCCGGGGAAAGGCGCTGAATAGCTCATCCAGCTGCCGGTCAGGAAGAATTCTTTCCGGTTCATGTTTTCCCACTGGGCCGGGGTAAAGGTCAGGTCCGTATGGGGTGTCCCGATGAAACAGACCTTCGCCTTGTTCGCCGCCAGTTCAAATGCCATCCGCATGGTAACCGGGTTTCCCGCGGTCTCCAGTACGTTTTCGAAGCCCCTTCCGTCCGTCAGTGCTTTCGCTTCTTCCAGGAAGCCTTCCTTCAGCGTATTGACGGTCTGATGGGCGCCCATCCGCTTTGCCAGTTCCAGCCGTCCCTCATCGATATCGAAGGCGACGATCTGTTTCGCGCCCAGGATCTTCGCCCATTGGAGGGTAAAAATCCCGATCGTGCCGCAGCCCAGGATCGCGACGGTTTCTCCGCCGCGGTAACGCATCTGCAGCAATCCGTGCACCGCCACCGTGGACGGTTCGAACATGGCCGCCTGCTCATATGGAATGGACGGATCGTACCGGATGGCGTTCGCCGCCGGAATCACCACATACTCCGCAAAGCTCCCCTGTTCCCGGCTACCGATGAAGCTGTAATGCCTGCAGAGGGAAAAGTTTCCCAGCTGGCAGTCTGCGCATTTCATGCACGGGACCAGCGGAGCGCCGCTGACTGTGTCGCCGGGCCGGAGGCCTTCCACCCCTTCGCCAACCTCGGCAATGTCGCCGCTGAACTCATGTCCGAGCACCACCGGATAAAAATGCGCCCCGTGATTCAGCACCCGGGGAACATCGCTCCCGCAGATACCTGTCGCGCGCACGCGCACCTTCACCGTTCCCGGCCTGCACACCGGCGTTTCCCAGTCCGCGTAACGGATATCCTCATTTCCGTACAGTACCGCTGCTTTCATAATGCTTCTGCCTTCCTTCCCTGCCCGTTCCGGCTGTTCATGATTCCTTCCAGGGCCGGGTACAGTTTCCGGTATGTTTCATACCCCTGTTCGTAAACCGCCTGTGTTTCCGGATCCGGTGCATAGGTCTTTTTCACACTGACTGTGCGCCCGGCGGCCTCTTCAAAACTGCCGTAGATCCCCGTTCCGACGCCGGCCAGGATTGCCGCTCCGAGTGTAGTCGCCGTATCACTGGCGGGCACCTCTATCCCGTGTCCTGTCACATCCGCTTTGATCTGTGTCCAGATCCTGCTGTTGGCACTTCCGCCCATGGCACGCAGGATACCCGCTCGGGCGCCTGTGCTTTTCGCGGTTTCCAGGTTATGCCTCAGTGCGTAGGCAACGCCTTCCATGCAGGCCCGGATCATCTGTCCCCGGGTCGTGCTGAAATTCAGGCCGAAGAATACGCCGCAGGCTTCCGGGTTCCAGATCGGACTCCGTTCCCCTGCCATGTAAGGCAGGAAGACCACGCCGCCGCTTCCGGCAGGCGTCTTTTCCGCCAGCTCGCTCATCTCCGCGAAGCTGAGTTCGGGACACATTGTCTCCCGGAGCCACTTCAGTGCTCCGCCGCCCCCGGTCGTACCGCCCTGCAGCAGCCACCGTCCCGGCACCACATGGAATCCAAGGATCAGCCTGGAATCCGCGGCGTACCGGTCAATACAGATACTCATACCGCCGGCCTGGCCGCCCTGTTCCTGGGTCTGTCCCGGGGAAACCACCCCGGCGCCCAGCGTACCGCAGGCAGCATCCAATCCGCCCGCTGCCACCGGCGTTCCTTCCTTTAGTCCGGTCTGCTCCGCGGCTTCCTTTGTCAGCCTGCCGACAATCTGATGGCAGGGCACAATTTCAGGCAGCAGCTTTTTCGGGATTCCAAGCAGACTGCACGCCTCGTCGTCCCAGCATCCTTTCCGCATGTCGAAGCATGCCAGTCCGTATCCCTGGGAAAGATCCTGCGTGATCTCCCCTGTCATCCGGTAAACAATATAACTGTTCGACTGCAGGATTTTTTCCGTCCTGTCAAACACCTCCGGCCGGTTTTCCCGGTACCAGAGGATCTTCGGCCAGGTATATCCCGGCTGCGCAGGATTCCCGCACAGCCGGAAAAGCTTTTCTTCTGTCACGCGGCGAACAGTCTTCCTGCAGATCATTTCGCTTCGCGTATCGGTCCAGATCGGCGTCGGGCACAGGACATTCCCTGCCCCGTCCAGTGCGATGGCGGACCAGCTTTGGCCGTCCACACCGATTCCGGCAATATCTGCCGGATTGATCGCGTTTTCTTCGATCATTTCCCGGATCGCCCGGCACACACCGTTCCACCAGTCCCGGGGATCCTGTTCCGCCCAGCCTTTTTCGGGATAGCGGACCGGATATTCGCTTCCACCCTGCGCGATCACATGTCCTTCCGGATCAAAGACCGCCGTCTTGCAGGAAGAGGTTCCGATATCCACGCCAAGCAGCCAGGTGTTCATCTCCGCACGCTCCTTGCTTTGTCTCAGGCTTTGCCGCTGCTGCCGAGAAGCCGGATCAGCTCCCGTACACGTTCTTCAACCGCCCTGCGCCCTGCCGACAGGTATTTCTTGGGATCAAAGGCGTCCGGCTGTTCCGCGATCGCCTTTTTGACACCCGCCGTAAATGCGATGCGCAGATCCGTGGCGTAATTGACCTTGCAGATTCCCCGGCGGATGCATTCTCTGACCTGGTTCTCCGGCACTCCGGAGGTTCCGTGGAGCACCAGGGGGATATCCACCTTCGCCCGCACTTCGCTCAGCCGGTCCAGGTCCAGCTTCGGTTCACCCTTGTAAACGCCGTGGGCAGTGCCGATCGCGACGGCAAAACTGCTGATCCCGGTCCGTTTCACAAACTCAGCCGCCTCTCCGGGGTCTGTATACTGCGGCTTTGCTTCCATCCCGTCTTCCTTGCCGCCCACCGTACCGAGTTCCGCTTCCACCGGAAGGTCTCCGGCCATCCCGACCACTTTGCGGGTGAGCATGATATTTTCTTCAAACGGAAGCTTTGATCCGTCGATCATGAGGGATGTGTATCCTTCCCGTGCGCACGTTTCAGCCAGTTCATAGCTGTTTCCGTGATCCAGGTGCATGGCGACCGGAACCGAGGCATCCCGGGCCAGGCGGTTTACCAGCGCTGCGAAGCATTCCGGACCGGCATACTTCAGCGTGCCGGGAGTGGTCTGGATGATCACAGGGGCTTTCTCCGCCTCTGCCGCTGTGATGATCGCCTGAACCATTTCCAGGTTTTCCGCATTGAACGCCCCGATGGCATATCCGCCGGCCTGCGCCTGCTTCATCATTTCACAGGTTGTTACGAACGGCATTTGTTTTTCCTCTCTTCTCTAAAACGAATCGTTTCGCTTTTGAATACATTATACGATCCATTTTTTTCCTTGTCAAGGGTTTTATCAGATGTTTGCATGTTTTTTGAATATTGTATTTTTAGGTAATCTGTGATACCATAAATCAACCGAAACGTTACTGTTGTTATTGGAGGGACAATTCGGATGATCCTGACCGTTACGCTGAATACTTCCATTGATAAGCTGTACCTGATGACCGGTATCCGGCCTGAAACCGTCATGCGCGTGAAGGAAGTCCACAACACTGCCGGCGGAAAGGGGCTGAATGTCAGTCGCGTGGCCGGAAAGCTTGGTGAGCAGGTTGCCGCCGCCGGTTTTGTAGGCGGGTTCAATGGTCTTTATCTGGAATCCCTCATCGACACTCCCCTCGTCCGCTGCGCCTTCACCCATGTGAAGGCGGAAACCCGTTCCTGCATCAACTGCTGGGACCTGTCGGACGGCAAATCCACTGAATATCTGGAACCCGGCGCCCCTGTAACAGGTGATGAGGTCGCCGGTTTCCTGGCCGACTTTGACCGGGAACTCCCCGGTGCGGACGTGGTTGTCCTCAGCGGAAGCATCCCGGAAGGCGTACCGGAAGGCATTTACTGCGACCTGATCCGCCGCTGCCGGAAGGCCGGCGTGCCGGTCCTGGTCGACACCAGCGGAAGCCGCCTGGTTTCCGCCGCCGGGGAAAAGCCAACGCTCATCAAACCCAACGAAGATGAAATCGTCCAGCTGACCGGGCATTCCTTCAGCGGTCCGGAAGAAGCTGCCCGTATCCTCATGGATCTTCATGAAAACGGCATCCCTTATGTAGTTCTGTCCATGGGAGCGGAAGGCGCCCTGCTCGCCTGCGAAGCGGGTGTATTCCACGGTAAACCGCCGGTGATCACCCCGCGGAACACCGTCGGCTGCGGGGACAGTATGACCGCCGGTTTTGCGGTGGGTTTTGCCCGTTCCCTGTCCACGGAAGAGGCCTTCCGCCTGGCGCTGGCGGTGTCCGCCGCGAGTGCGCTCAGCCTTTTCACCGGGGATTTTGACGCGGAGGATTATAAACGTCTGCTGCCGGAGATCTCCATCCGCCGTGTTCTCTGAAAAGAAATCAAAACCGGGAGCTGTCTGATCACAGTTCCCGGTTTTTGATTCTTATATGGATTCTGTCAGCCGCTGCTGTATGGTTCCGGCTGTTATTTCCATGTTTCCAGAAGGCTTTCCCTGTCTTCCAGGGTTTCAAACCCGAAGGCGATATGCTCCGCCGCGTGCGCGTCGCTCGACAGCAGCATCTTTCCGCCGTGCGTCCGGATATACTCCCGGATTTCCGGAGCCGGATACGGTCCTGTCCGGTATCCCCTGCTCATCGCGCCGAAATTCACCTCAAACGGCGCCCCGGTCTTCAGCAGCGTATCCGCTGCCTGCTGCCAGGCCTTCACATACCGCGGATCCCGCGTATCGAACGATGGATCCGTCTCGATGAACTTCGTCACCAGATCGAAGTGCCCGATGATATCGCACCTGGTCACCTCCGCGACCCTGGATTCCGCCTCGTAATACGCCTCCGCAAGGGAGTACATATTCCCGCCGAAATACTTTATTGCACCTTCCCGCAGCTTCTCCGGCGTCCAGTCGATGCTGATCTGCCGGCCGTCCGGCATCTTCAGCCAGTGCACCGAGCCGATCGTATAGTCGTACTCTGTGAAGTCGTCCGTCAGGAAATCCCGTTCCAGTCCGCACAGTACCCGGATCTGCCCGGCATATTTTTCTTTCAGCCGGCCAATTTCCGCTTTGTAGGCAGCATTCTGCTCCAGCTTCATTCCGCACGGATCCCCGGAGCTGTGGTCGGAGATCCCGACCGTCTCCAGTCCCTTCCGGATAGCTTCCCGCACCATCTCCTCCGGCGTGTTCTGCCCGTCGGACCAGACAGTATGCATATGCAGATCAAACATCAGGTCATTTTCTCCTGCTTCACTTTGTGGTCGATCACATGGCGGGACGCCAGCTCCCGGTGGATATCCTCCAGGGAAATCCCCGCCTCGATCATCAGCACCATCACATGATACGTCAGGTCCGCGATCTCATAAATCGTTTCCTTCGTATCCTTGTCCTTGGCCGCAATGATGACCTCAGTGGATTCCTCGCCCACCTTCTTGAGGATCTTGTCCAGGCCCTTCTCGAACAGGTACGTCGTATAGGAGCCTTCCTTTTTCTCTGTCTTCCTGCCCTGGATCAGGTTCATCAGGCCTTCCAGTGTGAACTCATGCCGCTCGTCGCTCTCCCACACCAGGTCGTTGAAACAGCTCTCTGTTCCCTTATGGCATGCCGGCCCGTCCTTCTCAACCTTCACGATCAGCGCATCCCGGTCGCAGTCCGCTGTAATGGACACGATATGCTGATAATTCCCGCTGGTCTGACCCTTCAGCCACAGTTCCTGCCTGCTCCGGCTCCAGAAGCAGGTCAGTCCCTTCTCCATCGAGATCTGCAGGCTTTCCCGGTTCATATACGCCAGCGTCAGCACCTTCCCGTTCTCGGCGTCCACCACAATCGCGGGAATCAGTCCCTTTTCATCAAACTTCAGTTCATCAATCTTCAGCATTGTCCTTCTCCTCCTCAGATCCGCGCCGGAATCCCGTTGCGCTTCATTTCCTTCTTCAGATCATTGATCTTCACTTCCCCGAAGTGGAAGATCGAAGCCGCCAGGCCGGCATCCACCCCGGGCAGTGTCCTGAACAGCGTAATGAAGTCCTCAATCTTCCCGGCTCCGCCTGACGCAATCACCGGCACCTTCACGACTCCGCACACTTTCTCAAGCAGTTCCAGGTCAAATCCCTGCTTCACGCCGTCCGTATCCATGGAATTCACGACCACTTCCCCGGCGCCGTCCCCGACGCACCGCCGGACCCATTCAATAGCCTCCATTCCCGTGTTCTCCCTGCCTCCCTTGGCAAAGATCCTGAACACGCCGTCCACGCGTTTCACATCCACGCTCAGCACCACACACTGGTCTCCGTACAGCTTCGCGGCTTTTCCGACCAGCGAAGGGTCCCGGATCGCGCCGGAGTTCACCGATACCTTATCGGCGCCGCACTTCAATACCCGGTCGAAATCGTCCGTTGTGTTGATGCCGCCCCCGACAGTCAGCGGAATAAAAACCGTCCGCGCCGTTTCCGTCAGGATTTCCGTAAACAGGGAACGTCCCTCGGCGGACGCTGTGATGTCATAGAACACCAGTTCGTCCGCACCGTTTTCGCTGTAGTATTTTGCCAGTTCCACCGGGGAGGCAACGTCGCCCAGCCGCTGGAAGTTCACGCCCTTGACCACCCGTCCGTCCTTCACGTCCAGGCACGGGATAATTCTCTTCGTAATCACTTGCACACCTCAACAGCTTCTTTCAGGTTGATATCCCCCGTATAGTATGCTTTGCCGATGATCGCGCCGTACAGGTTCATCGCCCGCAGGCTCCGTACATCCTCCAGCGTGGATACGCCGCCGGATGCCGTGATGTTCAGCCGGTATTTTTTCGACAGCATCCGGTACATCTCCCGGTTCGTTCCGCGCATTGCGCCGTCCCGCGAGATATCCGTGCAGATCACCGTGGAAACGCCGATCTCTTCCATTTTTTCACAGAACGCCTCCAGTGTGACCCCGGACTGTTCCGTCCATCCTTTCACGGATACATAGCCATCCCGGATATCTGCGCCTGTGGCGATCTTATCTCCGTATTTTTCCACGGCCCTGCGCAGGAAATCTTCATTTTCGATCGCTGCTGTCCCCAGGATGACCCGGTCCAGTCCTGCAGACAGGTACCGTTCCACAATCTCCATGCTGCGGATTCCTCCGCCGATCTCGCAAAAGAGTCCTGTGTTCTCCCGGATTTTCAGTACAGTATCCAGGTTCGGCGTTTCCCCGCTGCGTGCGCCTTCCAGGTCCACGAGGTGGATATGGGTCGCTCCGCAGGCCGTAAAATCCCGCGCAATTTCTTCCGGATGCTCGCTGTATACGGTCATCTTTGCGTAATCGCCCTTGTAAAGGCGGACCGCTTTTCCCTCAAAAAGGTCGATCGCGGGAAACAGAATCATACGCCCGCCTCCGTTTCACAGAAAGCTTTCAGCATCCGCAGTCCGGTCTCCCCGCTTTTCTCCGGGTGGAACTGGCAGCCGAAGACATTGTCCTTCCCGACGCAGGCTGTAAGGTCCGCGCCGTATTCCGTGGAGGCAAGCAGCGACTCTTCGCAGTTCACGGCGCTGTAGGAATGGACAAAATAGACGTATTCTCCGTCTTTTGTGTATTTGAACAGCGGAGATTCCCGTACAATCTTCAGAGCATTCCAGCCCATTTGGGGAATTTTCAGGTCCGCCGGGATCCGCTCCGCAATCGGCCGGATCTCTCCCTTCAGCAGGCCGAGTCCTTTGTGTTCGCCGTACTCCACGCTGCGTTCAAAAAGCAGCTGCATCCCCAGGCAGATGCCCATCAGCGGTTTGCCGCGGGCTGCTTCTTCCCGCACGACTCTGTCCAGTCCGGTCTCCCGCAGCTTGTCCGCCGCGTCACCGAACGCGCCGACGCCCGGAAGGATCACGCGGTCCGCCCGGCGAATCGTCTCGGGATCCGATGTCACTTCCGCCTCCACACCGATGGCGGCAAAGGAGGAGCGCAGGGAAAACAGGTTTCCTACGCCGTAATCGATAATTGAGACCATCAGAGAACTCCTTTCGTAGAAGGAATTTCTCCGGCACATTCCGGATCCATCCGCACCGCGGCACGCAGGCTGCGGGCTACGCTCTTGAAGGCGCCTTCGATGATGTGATGGCTGTTGCTTCCGGCCAGCTGCCGGACGTGCAGCGTGCAGCGGGCGTTGTGCGCCAGTGCCCGCAGAAACTCCTCCGTCAGCTCCGTATCAAATGTTCCGACTTTCTCTGTCGGGATCTGCAGGCTGTACGCCAGCAGTCCCCGCCCGGAAAGGTCCGCCGCGCTGAGGATCAGGCTTTCATCCATCGGCAGGATCATCTGTCCGTAGCGGACGATTCCCTTCCGCTCACCCAGTGCCTGGTCAAATGCCTGCCCGAGGGCGATACCGATATCCTCTACGGAGTGATGATCATCCACCCGGGTATCGCCCTTGCAGGTTACCTGCAGATCAAACCGGCCATGCCGGGCAAACAGTTCCAGCATGTGGTCCAGGAACCCTACACCCGTACTGATCTCGCATGTGCCCTTGCCGTCCAGATTCAGGAATACCCGGACATCCGTTTCCCCGGTTTTACGAATGATTTCCGCCTGCCTCATCATATGTACCCCCATCGTTCATAAATGTCGCTCACCGGCCGTTGATAATCTTTTCCGTTTCCTTCACGACCGCTTCCATCTGTTCGTCCGTTCCGATGGTAATCCGGTTATAATCCTTAATCCGATCTGCGTTGAAATGCCGGATCAGGATACCGCGTTCCTTCAGCTTCCGGTACAGTTCCTCCCCGGAGATTACCGGATGCTTCGCAAACAGGAAGTTTGCGCTGGACTGCGTTACCTCAAACCCGAGTTTTCTCAGTTCCTTCGCCGTTTTTTCCCGCGTCCTGATGATCGTCCGGCAGTTTTTCTCGTTGTACTCGTCATTCTTCAGGCACGCGGTCCCGGCTGCCTGCGTCATCGTGTCGATATTGTACGGATTCGTGGAATTCCGGATTGTATTCAGGTCCTGGATAATATCCGGATTTGCCGCGCCGTAGCCCAGCCGTCCGCCGGCCAGGGAGCGGGATTTTGAGAATGTCTGCGTCACCAGCAGATTGTCATATTCCCGGATCAGCGGAATACAGCTCTCCGCGCCGAAATCCACATAGGCCTCATCGACAACCACCACGTTGTACGGGTTTTCTTCGAGGATCTTCCGGATCTCCTTCCGGCTCAATGCGATACCGGTCGGGGCATTCGGATTGGCCAGGAAAATCGTCCCCGCCGCCTGCAGGTAGTCATCCACACGAACCGTCAGGTCCTCCTGCAGCGGAATTTCCCGGTAAGGTACCTGGTTCAGTTTCGCAAACACGGAATAGAACCCGTAAGTGATATCCGGAAACACTGCCGGAATATAGCTGTCACAGAAAGCCATGAAGGCGAAGTTCAGGATATCATCGGAGCCGTTCACCATGATCAGCTCATCCGGCGACAGTCCGAGTCGTTCCGCCAGCGTCTTCCGCAGTTCCGTGCATTCCGTATCCGGATACAGGTGCAGTTTCCGGGCAGCCTGTTCCGCAGCCTCCGCTACGGCAGGATGCGGCGGAAATGCGTTCTCGTTTGTGTTCAGCTTGATATACTGTTGTTCCTTCGGCTGCTCCCCGGGCACATACGCTTCAAGGTCCGTAAACTTCTCCGAAAAGAACCTGCTCATACAGTGTTTCTCCTCTTTCTGCATAATCATCCGGTCATTCCGTCATGTTCAGTATACTGCGGAAGGATCACTCCGTCCTGATAGTTGCGCTTCTCGCGTGTCCTGTCAGTCCTTCCTTCTCCGCAAAGGTTGCTACATCCCGTGCGACGCGTGCAAGCGCCTCCTTCGTGTAGTAGGTATACTGCGTTTTTTTCACAAAATCATCCACGCTCAGCGGGCTGGAGAACCGCGCTGTTCCCTGCGTCGGCAGGGTGTGGTTTGGTCCTGCCAGGTAATCTCCCAGTGCTTCCGGGCAGTTCCGGCCGAGGAAGACCGATCCGGCATGGCGGATGCTGTCCAGGTAGTCAAAGGGATTGTCCACGCACAGCTCCAGATGTTCCGGCGCGATCTCATTCGCGATCTCGATGGCTGCCCGCAGATCCTCCGCCACAATGATTTTTCCGTTCTGATCGATGGATACCCGGGCGATCTCGCTGCGGATCAGCTGCGGGATCTGCTTTTCGATCTCGGCGGACACCTTTTCCGCCAGTTCGGCGGAATCTGTCACAAGCACCGCGCTGGCCACCTTGTCATGCTCTGCCTGGCTCAGCAGGTCCGCTGCAACATACGCGGGATTGGATTTTCCGTCTGCAACCACGAGGATTTCGCTGGGGCCTGCAATCATATCAATGGAGACCATACCGTATACCTGCCGTTTGGCTTCTGCCACAAAAGCATTCCCCGGCCCCACAATCTTGTCCGCCTTCGGTACGGATTCCGTACCGAACGCCAGTGCGGCAATCGCCTGTGCGCCGCCTGCCTTCACAATCCGGTCCGCGCCGGCCACGGAAGCCGCTGCCAGTACCGCGGGATTGATCTTCCCGTCCGGTCCGGGGGGAGTGGTCAGGATGACCTCTTTCACGCCCGCCAGCTTTGCGGGAATAACGTCCATCAGCACCGTGGAAGGATATGCCGCCGTCCCGCCGGGAACATACAGGCCTGCCCGGTCCACAGGAATCACCTTCTGTCCCATGAGGATGCCGTCTTCATCGTTCAGGATGAAGGAATTGCGTACCTGGCGGCTGTGGAACTTCCGGATGTTCTCCGCTGCGCGCTTCAGAATCCGCAGGAATTCCGGATCCACGGAATCCAGCGCTTCCTGCATTTCCTCAGGCGTCACCGTCATACTTTCCGGTGTCGCGTGGTCAAACTTTTCCGTATATTCCCGCAGGGCTTCGTCTCCCCGCTCCCGGACGTTCCGCAGGATTTCCGCAACCTTATCCGTCACGTTCATCGTAGGCATATTCCTGGCAAAGATCTCGCTGTTCGGAACCTCGCCGTATTTCATGATCCGGATCATTGCTGTTCCACTTCCTTCCGCATTTCCTCCAGCAGGCGTTCGATCTGGGCTGTTTTGAACTTGAATCCCGACTTGTTGGCGATAAGCCTGGCCGAAATGGGTACGATCGTCTCAATGACTTCCAGATGGTTCTCACGAAGCGTTGTCCCCGTTTCAACAATATCCACGATCACGTCCGAAAGACCCAGGATCGGAGCAATCTCGATGGACCCGTTCAGGTGGATGATATCGATATCCCGGCCGCAGGATGCATAATAATCCCTCGCAATCCTGCTGAACTTGGTCGCCACCCGCAGCGTACGGTTCGGATTGTCGTGGAAGCTTTCCGGTGCAGCGACGGCCATCCGGCATTTTCCGATGTTCAGGTCAAGCAGTTCATATACCTCCGGCCTGTACTCCATCAGGATATCCTTGCCGGCGACGCCGATGTCTGCCGCTCCGCGTTCCACATAGATCGCCACATCGGAAGGCTTTACCCAGAAGTAACGAACCCCCGCCTCCTCGTTGTCAAAGATCAGTTTCCGGCTGTTTTCCAGGAGTGCCGGGCAGGGAAAACCGGCTTTCTCGAACATGGCATACACTTTTTCACCGAGGCGTCCCTTGGGCAGTGCAATATTAATCATCTGTCCTTTCTCCTTCCTGCAGCCGATCCAGCATGTTCAGGAACACGGCAAATCCGATCGCGCGGTCCCGCCGTCCCATCCGGCGCATCAGCCGGTCGTACTGTCCGCCCGAAAGGACGCTTCCCGGTATGCCGCTGATAAATCCCTTGAACGCGATCCCATTGTAATATTTTACATCGCCGGAGGCGGAAAAATCGATCCGTATTCTGTCTTCCTCCTCGCTTCCTGCAAAGGAAGCAGCCGCCCGTCCGAGTTCCTCCGCGTATTCTGCGGCGCCGTTTTCTTCTGCCAGCTTTCTGATCCTCGGCATCACGCTCTTTGGCGTTCCGTAGAGTGAGACCAGCTGACAGAGAGGCTCCGCTGCGTTTTCGCTCTTTCCGTTCTCCACGCAAACCTTGCGGATCCCGTGCAGATTCTTCTCCACCACACACTGCAGCAGTTCTTCCCGCATTTTTTCATCAGAAGCAACTGCGTCCACAAACGCGCCGAGAAGCCCGAGATGACTGATCTCCAGAACATATTTCTCCGAGCAGGCCTGAAGGCTGTCCGCCGCAAGCTTCAGGACTTCCGCCACGCAGGCGCCGTCCACGTTACCCATACATTCAATTCCGACCTGCGTCATTTCACGAAAACCGTCTTCCGCGGAAGCAACGCGGTATACATTTTCATGGTAATACAGTTTCTGCAGGGAACCTGCCGAGTCCCGAGTATTCTTCACGATCGAGAGCGTTACGTCAGGCTTCAGCGCCATCAGCCGGCCATTCGTATCGGTAAAGGTGATCACATTCTCGGAAAACAGGAAATTTTTATTACGGCTGTACAGGTCGTATTCTTCAAACTTTCCCATCCGGTATCTGCTGTATCCGGTTCCGGCATACAAGGTGCGGAGCAGAAATCCGATCTTTTCCTGTGAGTCCATCACCCGGTCCTCTATCTGCATGATTCTTCCGCCTTTCGTCGTCCATTTTTGTTGATTATACACGATTCCGGTCGGTTTTGAGAACCTGTTCCGGACGGTACTTTGGTATGCTATCACTTTATCGCATTAAAGTCAATAGTTTTAAAAAGTTAGTTCTTCTGTGCCTGAAATGTAATATTTTCTTCATGTGTTTGGTATATAATCACTTTCCCGCGCAATATAAAAGACCCTGGAGGGATTATCATGAAAAAACGTCTTGTTGCTTTCTTGCTTATTCTCGTGATCCTTGTACCCTGCGTGGCTTCTGCTGAAACATGGTATCGTCTTAAAGAGCAGAAACGTCTCTGGAATCTGCCGAACTATGATTCCAAAGTGATGGACACCTACCGGGGTGACTGGGCTCTGACCGTTAATTCTTCTGTTGACAAGACCTGGTCCGGCATTACTTTCTCCAATGGGGTTTCAGGCTACCTGGAGAAAAAGTATTTCGTCAGGGACAGAAGCTACACTGCCTGGATCAGTTCAGCAACAGCAAATCTGAAACATGGCCCCGGCTCTGGCTTTTATAATGAAGGTACTCTGTCCAAAGGTGACAGTGTTACTGTTCTGACACATGGGGGCAGCTGGTCCTTCGTTAAATCTGCAGCCGGTTACGGCTATGTTTCCAATATGGTGCTGAGCTCTAAAAAGGTAAGTGCCTCTTCCGGTTCCGGTGGTTCTTCCGGTAAATCTGTCAACTACACCGCATGGGTTGTCAGCCGTGGTGGTCCTGTAGGCCTGCGGTCCGCTCCTTCCGGTTCGAACGATGTTGTAACAGAAACCCATTATCCCGGCACCCAGCTTACCGTCCTGAAGGAATGCGGAGAATTCAACTATGTCAAAGTAAACTATAACGGTCACGAAGGTTACATGCGGTCCCGTTATATTTCCAAAACCAAGCCCGCACAGGCAAGCACGATTGATCCGAAGTATAGTTCAGGCAGCTCCGGGGGTTCCGGATCCTCTTCCGAAGCTTCTTCAAACTACCCCTTCTCCGCGACTGCCAAATCGTCCGGCGGGGAAAAACCCAAGCTCTACAGGGGTGTAGGTCTTGGCTGGGCTTATGATACCATTCAGCCCGGCGCAGCTATCACAGTTATTGGCGGTACAAGTGATATCTACTGGTTCAAGGTAACGGTGGACGGCAGGACCGGTTATATGCCCGGCAAATTCCTGTCCAGATAATCTTTTGCAGTTCCGGAGGGTGTTATGAGAGGAAACAAATCCGGTGCAGTTGCGATTTTCATCGGAGTGCTGCTGATTGTGGTTTTTGCGGTCGGACTGATCTGCGAAAAGAACCCCTCCGCTTTCGTCCGGAAATACCAGTACGATTTCGCGCTGGAACAGTTCTGCGCTTTCTGCAGGGACTGGTGGCTTCCGGCCGGGATCATCGGATTCCCGTTGTTCCTGATCTCCATGCTTCTTTCCCTTGTCCGGGAATCAAAGGGGAACAGGGAGTCTTGATCTGCAGATGCACGAACCGGGGCGGCAATTGCCGTCCCGGTTCTTTTTGACCGTTCAGCCAGCGATCGGCTGATAATCACACAGCCTGCTGCCAGGTGCTCTCCCGCATGCGGGTGTTATAGCGGCTGTCAAGGCACATCCAGATCTGTGCGTCCTCAACGGTCGAAAACCGGGGAATATTCACCGGTGGAATCAGTCCGACCCGTTCATACTCCATCTGTACGTACTGCCACGGACGCACCTCGGGCTTCTCGTACTTGCCGCCGGCAGAAAAAAGCAGGGCGGAATTAATCGCATGGATCGTGGTACGGCTCATCTGCTTGCTCATCTTGTTTCCTTTCCGGCCTGTTCGGCCTCCGTGATCCGGTTCATGATCTCCCGTGAAGGGATTTGCTCATCTTTCAGTTTTCCGATGACCCTTCCGATACAGCGTACAGACTGATCCTCATGGAAAGTCATCGTACGGTACTCAGGATTATGGGAATGCAGTCCGTCTTTTCTGTATTCCTTGATGTATCCTTCGTTGTCTACCAGGAAGATCCCGATTTCGCCTTCCTGCAGATCCTTCGTATGTTGAACCAGCACCCGGTCGCCGTCGAAAAAGGTCGGTTCCATGCTTCGGCCGCATACGGTGATTATTTCGTCAGCCCGCTCGGTCTCGCGATCTGCAAGGAGGACCATTTTCTCTCCCTGTGCTTCCCCCAGTGCAGCGCCGAAACCTGCGGCAGCCCCGAGTTCGTTCATGAACAGGGTCACAGTCCTCGGGAGAGGAATGAGTTTCTCACGTTCCCGTTTCTCAGCCCGGCGGTCCCGCAAGGCTTCCATCTGCCACAGGATACTTTCCCGGTCTCCCGCTTCCAGTGAGAAGAACACTTCCAGCACACGGGTCTCTTCCGCGGTGCGTTTCCGTTCCGTTCCGAAAAAGGTATTCAGGGAGATCTTCAGAGCGGCACACAGGGACGGCAGTGTATTCAGGTCCGGCCGGGAATGATTCGTCTCCCACCCGGCTACAGTATTCCGGCTGACGCCCGTGCGGGCTGCCAGATCCGCCTGATTCATACCCAGCGCTGTTCTCCGTTGCCGGATCAGTTCACCGTACTGCAAGCTCTCCGCCTCCGTTCGCCTCTTTACAGGACTGATTCTACCACGATATGTTTCTGTTGTCAACATTATTTTACGAATTTGTTTCATATTGCAACATTTTGTGCCTGAAAAAACTGCGGAAGGGTTCCGCAGCTCTTTTTTTATTCAACCTCGATGATCACGTCATCCAGGATATAATGGAATGAGGGCGAGGATGTATTTCTGTCCTCCTCAAATCCGTCACGCAGGTCTATGGTATCTTCCGGATCGTCCGGATCAACTCCGGTATACTCCCCTCTGAACACATCCGCGTTTCCGTTTTTGAACGCCTGGATCATGCGGCTCATCCGGTCTTCCGTTCCCTGTGCTGCAGCGTGTTTGTTCAGCTCCAGCATCTGTACCCAGTCTTCCTCGAATCCGGCGCTGATATCGTTTCCGTGCAAATGTCCCCTGACATGCGCCTCGATATCCGTTTCCTGCAGCAATGCTTCCGTTGCCTGTACGATATAGGGCACCCAGTTCGTACGGATACTGACCAGCGCGCTGCTCGGTGCAACGTCCATCATACTCTGGTGATATCCGATGAAGAATACCCCTTTCCCCTCGGAATAAGCGTTCTCGCAGACGATCGCCGGCGCCATGGTGTTCGTATGGTGGGACAGGATCACACAGCCTTCCTCGATCAGTGCCTGTGCTGCTTCCTTTTCCATCGGAAAATTGCTCCAGTGGCCCGTATACTTCACTTTCATGACAGCGTCCGGTGTCACATTTCTGACGCCAAGCAGGAAAGCCGTATATCCCGAAATAACCTCCGCGCTCCGGTTGGCTGCCACATAACCGACGACAGCGTTCTCAGGCAGGATCACTCCGTTGTCAATCATCTCACGCAGCTTCATACCCGCAACGATGCCGGCCACATAGCGTGCCTGGTAGATCTCTCCGTTGAACGTATGATAATTGTCCGGCTGCCCCTCTGTGGAAATTGTCGGCATGGAGATCTGGCAGAACTGAACGGATGGGTATTCTGCAGCAAGCTGCAGCGGCACTTCCGTATCCTCATTGATAAAGAGGATCCTGCAGCCCTTGCGGATCAGTTCCCGCATGGATTCCTCAATAACGTTTTCATGGACATTGCTCCGGACGAAAACCTGAACCCGGTTACCGAACTGTTCTGTCAGCGCGTACTGTCCCTGCAGGAAATTGTAGGTATACGGTGTACTCTCGTCTTCCGAACAGATAAACCCGACCTTCAGCTGGACGCGATCCTCCTGCTTCTTCCAGAATCCCGTAAAGATGCTGACTGTCAGCAGTGCAAGCAGACAGATAATGGCTGTAGCAGTGATTTTCTTCTTGATTTCCATATCCTGTCTCCCTTCCGGACTTTACTTTGCGTCCGTATTCTGCTGGCGGTTTTCCGGACCCGTCTCTTCCGGATTTGTTTCAGCTTCATCCGGGTTCACGCCGTACAGCTTATTCATATCGATTGTTCCGTTCCGGATCAGCTTCAGCAGAATATCCACAAACTGGGCGTCAAACTGAGTTCCGCGTCCTTTTTCAAGCTCGCCCAGTACATAGCTGAAGTCCATCTGCTTGCGATACACACGATTGGCTGTCATGGCGTCAAATGCGTCCGCCACTCCGATGATCCGGGCATACAGGGGGATCTCATCCCCTTTCAGTCCCTTCGGATATCCCTTTCCGTCCACCCGTTCATGGTGATACTCAGCGCCTTCCGTAACATGATCCAGGAATGTGAAGTCGCTCAGGATCTTGGCTCCTTCCATGGTGTGGGATTTCATCAGGGCATATTCCTCATCCGTAAGCCGGGAATCCTTGTTCAGGATTCTGTCGGGGATCGCGATCTTTCCGATATCATGCAGGCTGGCCGCCCAGTCGATATCCTGGCAGTCTTTTTCGCTCAGTCCGTATTCCCGTGCCATCTGGCTGGAATACAGGGCAACCCGCCGGCTGTGACCGCCGGTACGCGGATCTTTGGCGTCCACAGCCCGGGCAATGGTTTTGACGGTCTGTTTGCCCATCTCGACCATACGGTTGGCTTCTGCCAGTTCCTTCTCCATCTTGACTTCACGGCGTTTTACCATCAGCCAGGTGATCCAGCCCACCGCAAACATCGGCACCGTCATCACATACAGGAAGAACCACGGATGGTCATACATCTGCTTTTCCTTTACGATGCTGTAAGTCCGCTCAGCCAGGATATTCTCCCGGTTGTTGTCGAACACTGCCAGGCGGAAGGTATAGTTGCCGGACGGCAGGTTGGTATAGACGATGGAACTCAGGCTGTTCTGGGGCATGATGATCCAGTCGCTGTCAAATCCCTCCATCCGGTAGCCCACATACGGATCCTGGATCGTGTAATTGATGATTTCCGGAAACAGTTCCAGCTTGCTGATTCCCCGGGAGATCGTGATCGGTGAATTCCGGTCCACCCGGTGATAGGTTCCGTCCATCCTGGAATACGGAACGCTCATGCGGTAGAGCTTCGTCCCAGCGCTGAGCTTGACGGTATTCAGCACAAACACTCCTGTGTCGCAGGGCAGGTACAGTTCACCCGTTTCCGGGGCATACCATGTCCAGGCATTGGCTGTCAGCGAACTGATCAGTCCCCGCCGGCTGTCAAGAAGGTCGTAGGTAATATCTTTTCTGCCGTTCAGGAGTTCCGTCCGGTCCGTCACATAGATACCGGCACTGGACAGCACAAACAGTTTGTCTGTCCCCTGAATCCAGATGTCGTAATTGTTGTAGTATGGGAAATTATCGAGCGTCCGGATGCGCTCATCCGGATCCATATAGCAAAGGCCATTGCTGGTAACCAGGAAAACGCCGCCGGTTTTTCCGTCAGGAACCGTCCGGAGAATGACTTCGGAGCTCAGTCCATCATTCCGGGTTAACATATGTGAGATTTCCCGTTCTTCCAGTACCGCCACACCGCTTCCATCCGTCCCGGCCAGGAGTTTTCCGTCTGCCAGCTCCGTTACTGTCAGCACGCGGGCAGGCATTTTGACTGTCTTCTCAATGGTATGGTCCCGGATAAAACTGATACAGGTGTCCCCTCCTGCTGCGACGGTTCCGTCCGAAAGCTGTTGGACAACCCGGGTCCGGTTTTCAAAGCCATTCCCGATATCATACAGATACTGTCTCCTGTCCGGATCCACTTCAACCAGGCCGTTGCTGTAAGTGCAGATCCACAGGTGGTCGTTGCTGTCCACTGTCATACACCGGATCCGTACACCGGTGAACTGCTCTGTCAGTTCGTCGGTAATCCGTTTTTTTCCGTCTGTGTCAACTGCGTCCAGCCCTTTGTCCGTACCAAAATAGAAAACGCCTTTCCATTCCACAGTTGTGTTGACTACCCTGTTTGTCAGACCTGCTGTACTGTAAACATCCCGGAAATCGGAAGGGGCCATCCGCAGGAGTCCCAGTCTGGATGACGTGAACCAGATATTCCCCTGGTAATCCATCAGCATATTGTCAACAGAATTGTTGAAATTGTTGGTGTTGATCCGTTCAAAATGCCCGGACTGTGTCCGGTATCCGATTCCGTTGTCAGCAGAAACGAACAGTTCGCCTGTCTGTAAATAGCTCAGGTCCTTGATACTTTTGAGATCCCCGCAGGTCCAGACATCCAGCTGTTCAAACCAGTCCCGGGACACATCAAAAACATAAATTTCGTTTCCTGTTGTCGCTGCCAGCAGCTTACCGTCCGGCGCAAAAGTACAGCTCTTGAAAACCGTTTTGTCGTTCGTCAGCTGACGGGAGCTCAGGATCTGCCCCTGCCGGAGCAGGTACAGCATACCGCTTTCCGTCACTGCGGCCACGCGCCCTTCTTCGTCTGCGGCGCAGTCTTCCGCATAATAAACTTCTCCGAGAGTGGTGATCCGCTTCAGTCCGTAATTCAGGCTCAGCACCTGCATGCTGGAAGTTGTACCGATGTAGTAATAGCCATCCGCGCTTCGGACAATGGAGCGCACGGCGTTTGACGGCAGGCCCGTATTCTGGTCCACGACATTCGCCACCTGCCCGTTGATCACGATGGAAAGACCGTTATCGTTCGTCCCGATCCACAGGCGGCCTTCCTCATCCACATACAGGCAGTTCACGTTGCGGACAGATTCATATTCGTCCATCCACTTGAATTCCCGTCCGTTGTACCGGTACAGACCTGCGTAGGTTCCAATCCAGAGGATCCCGTCGTTTGTCTGGGCAATATCATTGGCCTCACCGCAGGGCAGCCCGTTCAGACTGGAATAGATGGTCTGAACATAGTCGCTGTAATCATTGTCCGCTGCAGTTCTCCGGACTTCTTCCGCCTGTGCGCGGACGGTCATGCCTGGCAGTGCCAGTGATACTGCCAGCAATACCGCCAGCATTCCTGCCCTGCCGGTAAACTTTGCCTTTTCTTCTTCGGATTCACCTTCCTGCTCCTGCCGGTCCGGTCTCAGTCGCCGGTACTTACGGCCGGCGGCTTTGTCATTCAGCTTCAGGATCACGTACACCAGGAACAGGGCAATCAGCTTATCCAGCACTTCCACATACAGCTGTCCGGCCGGAAGGCTCAGAAAAACCGGAGCACCTTTCTCCATCATGGAAGATACGATCGCGTCTCCCCAGATATTACCGGTCATATCATTCCCGGACAGCATGATCACGGCCGTCGAAAGCACAGTGGCAGTTATCGCAGTCATTGCAGCGGTAGTCAGGATCCCAAGCAGGCTGCCGAAACCATCGCGCTTTGCGGCAACCCCCACGATGATACCGATCGCAGCGCCGACAACTCCGAAGAACGGGCTTGTGCCGAAAGTCAGGAATTTCATCAGATTGGTAGTCAGGCCCACCATCGCACCACATACAGGCCCGCCAAGATAGGCTGCCACTGCGGTGCCTGCGGAATCCAGCCATACCGGGAGCTTATTGATGGTTGCAAACAGGCTTCCGCCGTAATTGATCAGGATACTGAACAGGATCAGCAGGCAGAATCCTGCAAACTGTTTTCCTTTCAGGGCAAGTTTCTCCATCTGTCTTCCTGCCCCCTTACAGATCCAGTTCAGCCGCCCGTTTCCGGGCAGTTTCAACCCACTGATCGTATAGTCCGCCGTCAATAACCTCATTGATCACGCCGTTTACGAAGTACATCAGTTCTGTTTCACCCTTCTTTGCGGCAACCCGGTCACCCTTATATTGTTCCTCCAGAGAAAAGCGGATCTCGTCAGGGATAACCAGGCGGCAATCCGGATTATTGCGGATATACGTCTGGGCGCTCTCCAGGTCCACTACGCCCGCATCCGCCGAGCCGGATATGACAGCATCATATACGTCCTGTATCTGCTGCAGCCGCCGGAATTCCATATAGCGGCTGACATTCTGCACTGTCACGGCTTCCTGCCTGGATCCGCGCTGTGCAGCCAGTGTGGCCTCCGCCAGGTCGCTGGTAGTCCGGTATTTTTCCGTATCCTCCTCACGGATTACCATCGCGATGTTTGAATATTCCTCTGTAAAATAATAACCCTTGGACAACTCGTAAGAGGCAGCCCGGCTGGGGGTATAGGAAAGTGCGGCAATTGCCAGGTCGCATTCGTCCGTGGCAACTGCGTGAAGGATCTCCGTATATTCCATTGGTACAATGACAAGTTCCACACCCATCCGCGCCGCAATCATCCGCGCCAGCTCCATATCTGCGCCGGTATATGAATCCTGCCCTTCCCGGTCCGGATCGATAAATTCCTGCGGTGCGTAATAAAGCTCTGTTGATACCCGCAGCACTCCTCGTTCCCGGATCCTCGCCAGAACGCCGTTAGCCGTCTCCGGGATGCCGCCGGAAATATCCATGGAACCGTCCACATAATTCCATTCATTTTCGACAAAAGCCTGTTCTTCCGCTGTTGAAATGCTCAGCAGCAGGATCATCGCCAGAAGAAACGGAGTCAGCTTTTTCATCTGATGAAGCACCTCTGATCCGGTCGCTTTTCCCAAGGGAAAAGAAGGAACTGGTACAGCACGATTGGTTACATTTAATTATATCAGAAACGGATATGTAATTCTATGCTCTCTTCAGGAGTTTTCGTACATTTTCTGCACCTCTGCAGAGCTTTCAATTGTCTGTTACCGTCTATACAATTTATGTGTCGCCGTGAAAACTTTTCTCAATTTTTCTGATAATCCGGGGAATCTTTCCCTGTTATGCCCCGTTATATGGTTGAAGGCGATTTTGAAGGAGGTCTTTCCCCGTGCGAAAATCCATGGCAGTACTGTTATGCTGCATCCTGCTGGTCGGTTCAGTTTCCTGTGCCGCTGCCCAGAGTGTTTCCTGTCCGGAAGCGCATCTGATCCTGACGGTCCCCGATTCCTGGACCTCCGTTCCGCTCTATGATTCCGGCGAGCCGGACCTTTGTCTGCTGTTGAAATCCAGTGACCAGACCCTTTCCGTTTATGTATCCGATGCCGGCGGTCTTACGCCCGGTGCCTTCGAAGTTTTTACCGGGGACGAGACGGACTCCGGAACAGTCGTCTTCAGCGGAGTGGAAATGGATTATGTTGCCGGGGAGAATGCGGATGGAAATTACAGGATCTACACCTGGCTTGATGAACGGAATCAGGTTCAGTTGTATTTCCTGATTACCGGGGACCTGACCTCTTCCCGGAAAGTGATCAAACGGATTATGAACTCCCTTGAATTCGAATAATCCTCCCTTTCCCCATCATACAGAACGGACTGCGAATCATCGCAGTCCGTTCCTTGTTTTCTGTCATTATTATTTTCCCGGATAAACAATCAGGGATTCCACATCGTATCCGTCAAGCTTCTTTCGGCCTTCCAGCCCGGCAAGCTCCATCACAAAGACCATTCTGACCACCTGGCCTCCAAGCTTTTCCACCAGTTTTGCCGCAGCCTCCGCGCTTCCGCCGGTGGCGATCAGGTCATCCACAATGACAACCTTCTGTCCGGGCCGGACAGCGTCCTTATGGATCTCAACTTCTGCCTGCCCGTATTCCAGGTCGTACTTCTGGCTCACGGTTTCCCTGGGGAGCTTGCCTTTCTTGCGTACAGGAACAAATCCTTTTCCCAGCAGGTATGCAACCGGAACGCCGAAAATGAAGCCGCGGGATTCCGGTCCGATCACCAGATCAAAATCCAGATCCTTCACCAGATCCGCAAGTCCGTCTACAGCCAGTTTCAGGCCTTCCGGATCCTGGATCACGGAAGTGATGTCACGGAACATAATGCCCGGTTCCGGAAAATCCGGGATCGTAACGACGTAATCCTCAAGCTTCTTCATCATATTTCCTCCCTGTGCCGCAGGAACTCAGTCCCACAGATCCACGCTGCCGGTTTCCTTGCCGCGGACCCAGTACGCTTTGTTCTCGTCCACGCGGACATAGATCTTGTCAGCCTTGCCGACCTTGGCAAGGATCTCATCAGGGGTGATGTTCCCGCCCATGGGGCTCTGGATAATCACTTCAACAGCCTTCTTCGCGGGCGCCTTCTTGGCCGCGGGCTTCTTTTCAGCAGCTTTGGCCGCGGGCTTCTTTTCAGCCGTCTTGGCAGCAGTCTTCTTGGCGGCGGGTTTCGCAGCGGGCTTCTTGGCGGCGGGTTTCTTCTCAGCAGCCTTCACAACGGCTTTTTCAGCGGTCGCTTTTACGGCTTTGGTTTCTTCTGCTTTCTTGGTCTCAGTCTTCTTGGTAGCCATACGAATCATCCTCCTTTGTTATTTCGTAACACATTGTAGCAGAACAATCAGGATTTGTCCAATTGCTGCAATACCGCGGCCGCGGTTCTCATGCTGCCGGATCCTGTTCCTCCGCCGGAGTATCCTCCGCTGTTCCGTCAAGCAGCACCAGGAGAGGTTCTTCCCCGTTCGCAGCCAGGATCAGGTGATAGATTTTTCCGCTTTCCGGAACAAGCTCCGGCGCCTCAATCTCATATTCCTTCGCAGGATTACCCTTCATGAGTTCCAGGATGGCATCCTCCGGTGCAAGTTCCGAAACGCCGTAGGCGCATCTGACCCGAAGATCCTTCAGTTCTTCGGGCGCCGCTTCGAACGGTACCCGGTAGAAGTCCTCCCCTTCATCCGGACATGAAGCGACCAGGCCTCGGTATTCGTCGCCGACATAGAGATCAAAACGCAGATAGGTGATTTCGAGGCCGCTCTGGTCCCAGATTTTCAGCAGGATGGAATCGTCCCCTGTTTCTTCCTCAGCGAGCATGTCGTCGCTGATCTGCACGACAGGAGCGGCCGTTTCTTCCTCCGCGAAAGCTGCTGTTCCCGCAAGCAGACATACGGACAGGATCGCACTCAGGATTTTTTTCATAAACTTCTTCCCCGCTTTCCGCACCGGATCCGGCGCTTTTTCCCGGTTATTATAGACGGGAAATATGGACGCAGGATGAATTTTCTGTAAACTTGCATGCACATCGGAAACGGATTTCATCCACAATGATCCTGTCCTTCAGCGCATGTTTTGAATATTCCCGGAACTCCAGCTTGTGCAGCAATTCACGGCTTGGCACATTCTCCGTAAAATGACCGCAGTGGATGTAACCTGTGCCGGTATTGCTGAACAGATACGGGATATATGCACGCATAGCCTCCTCCATATATCCTTTCCTCTGAAAGGCCGGAAATATCGCGAAAGCCAGTGTATGCCCGTTCTCCGGCAGCGCGGAACGAGTCTCCTCCGGCAGTTCCGGATCTGTATCCAGCAGGAATCCGGTCATCTCCCCGCGGTTCTTTTCAACCAGGGCAAAAGCATTCCTCAGTCCGCAGAAATGACGAAAGATCTGTGGCGGGACAGCGTCGTCCATCTCTGCGGGAAAGCCGTATGCGGTACGCAGCGCTTGGTCAGCAATGCCCCGGATAAACGCCTGTTCATCAGCTTCCTTCATGTGCCTGATCAGCAGTCTGGCGGTTTCCATATTCTTTGTGCTCCTCAGCGGTCTTCCTGCAGGGAAACCCGGTTTTCTCCGGCCCGCAGCATTATCAGACCGGCGCAGTGGGAAATCTGTTCATATTCCATTGCGGGAAATGCTTCTCTCATTTCCTCACAGACAAAATAGAACTCTTCTTCATCCCACTCTTCTCCTGCTTCCTGGCGGCAGGTTTCCAGTTCTTCCTGTGACCGGAAGGCTACATCACCGATCAAAAGTTTTCCGTCGGGTTTTAGGCATTCCAGCAGCTCCCGGATCAGAGACCGTTTACCGATCGAATCCAGGTGATGGAGTGCATATGTGGAAATAATAAAGTCATATTTCTCCCTGCGAAGAGAATCATCCAGGCCATCCGAAAAATCCTTCTGTACCAGGACAGCGTCCGGCATTTTTCCCCGGGCAAGCTCAATCATTCTGGATGAAAAATCCTGCCCGTATACCATACATCCGTACTCATACAGTTTTGTCGTAAGGGTACCGGTTCCAAAGCCAACATCCAGCACCTTTCCGCCTGGTTTTTCCATGACGATCCTGAAAATCCTCCCGAGTACTTCCTTGTATCCTGCGAACGGATAGGAATTGTCCTCGTCGGAAATCCCCACCGCTTTATCGTATCCGTCCGCCCAGAGATCAAATCCTTTGGAATTCAGCATTTTTCCGTCACCTTATTTCCTGTTTTTCAGTCACCCGTGTTTCGACGTCTGATACACACGAAAAAAACGGATGGCACTTCTGCCGGTGTGATACCGCGTAAGCAGCTGATGATCCTCTCAGATCGCCAGTTCCCTCACCCGGCCCGCCAGTTCCTCCAGGTGTTCCCGGGAATGTTTGATTCGCTGCTCATGGCAGTCCGGGTTTCCGCTCCCAAGAAGCGACAGGACGAAAAGAAAGCGTACATATGCCAGCAGGACGATTTTATCGAGGGCAGTCTGCCAGGCTGCTTCGTCCGCGGGAGCCAGGTACCTGCGAAGTGTTCCGTAGCACAACCGGTTGGTAACTTCAAGGGGAAGGCCCATAAAATTCATTGAGTTTTCCGGTTCATCCTCACAGAAAGCGATGTAGGACATATACATGCCCGCCAGGTCGAATACCGGATTCCCGCAGCTCAGGGTCTCCATATCGATCAGGATCATCTCTCCGTTGGAGTACATCACGTTTTTCAGCTGTATATCCCCGTGAATGACATGCAGGTCTTCCGGCATTTCCCGGATCAGTGTCCGAATCCTGCTGCACACCTCTTCGGGGATAACTTCCGCAGCCGTATCCAGGTAACCGAGGTAAAGCTCCCGGGCGTCAGGAAGTTCCCCGGGTTCTGAAACGGCACCGTGCACCTGTCGCAGGAATCCTGCATACATCCCGATCATTTCTTCCAGGCGTCCCGTATCCTCCGCCAGCAGTTCACTGCAGTTTTTTGCCTTTATCATCTCAAAAACAGAGCCGTACCTGTCGCCCACCTTTACGATATCAAAAGGAATTGCGGTGGGTATGCCCTTCAGGAAGGCCTGCCGCGCCCGTACCTGCTCGTTCTCGATCATTGGCAGGTAATCCTCGTTCTCATACACTTTGACAATGGTATCCGCGTCCAGCCGGTAGACTTCGCCCACCGCGCCTTTTCCGATCACAGGGCATCCTTCCACACTGACAGTACGAGGCTTCTTCTTCACTTTCATAAAAGTGGTAAAACCCGTGACGTCCAGGATCTCATAGATTTCCATGGAAACATTCCGGATGGTAATGCCGGTCCCTGAATTCTTATGGAGTTCCAGAAGGACGCGGAGACCCGCGCTGGAGATATGCTCCAGGTCTCCTGCGTCGAGCAGGAACTCCTTCCCGGCGTTTTCCTCCAGGATTCGTTTGATTTCTGCTTCTGTCTCCTTTGAATTGGAGGAATCAATCCGGCCTTCCAGGCTGATCACAAGGCGGCCTTTCTCTTCATAGATTTTCATGAACTGATGCTCCTTTCCCGGAAAAGATCTTCTCGTCAGTTCTCCTGCGTTATCAGCAGCCTCTTTGATCACAAAGGGGTTGTCACATGCTTATTTCGTTTTACGCTCGACCTGGGGGATTCTTCATTCGGCTTCTTCCCTCGCGAAGATCAGTTCGATGAACGCCCGGATCTGGTCGTCCCAGAATCCCCACTCGTGAACGGCATCCGGTTCTTCATAGCTCAAAACATCCCAGCCGTTCTTTCGCAAGGCAGGTACAAACACTCTGTGCTGCTCAAAAAGGAAATCCTTCGTTCCGCAGCTGACGTACAGCCAGGGCTTATGCGTTGCTTTCGCATTCTTCTCCATCAGGTAAAAAGGATCGTATTCTGTTCCCTTGATCTCTTTCAGATCACCGAATACCCTGCTGACGCCAGGCTCGAGGTTGCGCTCATAGAAGACTGTGGCCAGATCCACAGCGCCGCTGAAGGATGCAGCGCCTGCGAAATGTTCCGGATAAGTCAGTGCCAGCCGCATGGCGCCATAGCCGCCCATGCTGAGGCCGGCGACATAGGTATCCTCCGGTTTTTCACTCAGCCGCAGAAAGCGCCGCATCGTCCTCGGCAGTTCATCGCTGATATAATCCCAGTATTTTTCACCGTAAACCTCGTTGCAGTAGAAACTGTGGTTGACTGCCGGCATGATCACCGCCAGGTTATGGTTCGCAGCATAGCGTTCCACAGATGTCCGCCGCATCCAGATGGAATGGTCGTCGCTGTATCCATGTAACAGATAGAGGACCTTGGGTGGCCGTTCATCCTTTGATACACCCATTCCGATCCCCTGGTTCGCTTCCGGCAGGATCACATTTACGGTGGAAGCAACATTCAATGATGCAGAGAAAAACTGAATCTGCAAAAAAGCCATGGATACTCCCCTTCCTGGTTTTTATCTTGTGATGTTTGCCTTATTATACCTTGCTTCCACCCTTTCGGGCAACTCCTGACCGCAAAAGGATACAGAACACCCGTGTACGGCAGTAATAAGCGGGCTCCTGAACCTTCAGGAGTCCGCCTGTATTCCGGTTCTTATTCTTTTTTCCCTGCAATACAGTCCCTGTACAGCAGTACGCTCAGGGCGATCTCACCTGCCGCGATGAACCCGGCTGTCGGGATATTCCCCCACAGCTGGTTGATGACCAGCGCACCGGCCGTTTCCGCGATGGAGATTACGGTATAAGCTTTGCTGTCATAAAGCCAGCCGAAAGGCAGCAAGTGCGCGCCGAAGACCATGGCGTAGATCATGAGCATGGCGTCCGGCTGCCGGCTGAATGCCCACATGACGATCAGGATATACAGGAACTGGTTCAGCGTGCAGAGAAGCGCCAGTCTGTTCAGCGGATTGACCCTTTTTTTGAAGATATCCGCTTTCACAATCTTCGCAAACAGGATTGCCAGCGGCATCAGCAGGCAGCAGCAGACAAACGTGCACATGTTGACTGTCCGGATATCCTTGCTTATGAACTGTACCGCCAGGATCAGGATCCAGATCACAACGGATGCCAGGACAAAGGGCAGCCCTTTCTTCATCGTTTCCTGTGCGTCTTTTTTCAGTTTGTCCAGCTGATTGACGGACTCTTTAAGATTTTCAGTTGCCATTTTTGTCCCCTTTCTGCGTCTGATATTTTCATTACTATTTTAGCAAACTGGCACTGTATCTTCAACAGGCGGGCATCTGCCTGACAATTAAATACATTCATGGAACATCGCCTTCGCAGGTATGGAAACCACAGGACCTGTTTCGTTCAGGAAACAAAACCGTTCCGTTCTCCGTTTGATATGTGGCGGGCAAACCCATCCTTGCGAATGTCTGAAATCAAACAGTACAGCATCCCGAAACCATTCCGGGATGTAAACAAAATACGGCTCTTTGCTCCGGGTTGCGGGTTTTCCTGCCAGAAAGGGATTTGTATGAAGAAGTTTTTTAATATACTCGGTTTCCTGTTTTTGTTTCCATTTTTTGTATTTCCCCTTGCTGCTCCCGTTGCTTCGCTTTTTTCCGTTAAATACCCGCGTTATGAAAAGCACACCGATGATTATCCTGTGATCTATGCTGATGAGCTGGAAGAAATATTCGGCAGTTACAGTCTTGGACCGCTCCGGGAAGAGCATATGGAAAGCGAAGACGGCCACCTGGTCCGGGACAGCTATGAATGGCAGATTACCTACCATGATGCATGCGGGCGGAAGATTGAATGTTCGCTTAACAATTATGAAACCCTGCCGGTACAGCAGTTAAGATGGCTCCGGAAACAGATCGGGGAATACTTCTGCACGGAATATGTCATTCGGTTCTTTGACGGGCTGGTTCAGCAGGATAAGCATAAGACATACTGTTACTGCCGCGTCGGCAGGATTTGCAGATCCTGGTCAACGAACAGTCCGGAATCTCGTTCGGCTTATGATATCTGCTGTGATTATGAGGACAGGCTGATGGAGTCCGAACCGCCGATCCCCCTGTACAAACTTAGCTATACCGATATCCTGGAGCGTTATCCGGTCACTCTGTCCATCCATATCACATTGATGGATTCCGTTTACGGCCAGGATTCCTGGAAACAGAAAGCCGGCAGGCTGCTGCAGTTGATGGGTTCACAGGCAGCAAAGGATTTCAGTGGGCTCCTCAACCTGGATGCACATATCGTCCGTTCTTCATTCGAAGATAAGGAAACACTCAGTTACACTTGCGTGATGGGCCGGGAAACTGAAACGGACTTTTTTCTGGATTATGAGTATGCAGTCTTTGAGGCATATAAAGGAAAATTCTGGTAAAGTGCCGCTTCCGACTCGCGGACAGCTTACCGGGCTGATGCTTCTCTCGTTTTCCCCCGTCATGGAGCCTGGCCGGCCATTCTGAAACCAAAGAAAAACAGGTCCTTCATGGACCTGTTTTTTCTTGGTGGGATTAGCAGGACTCGAACCTATGGTCGCACGGCACTTTGTACCGTTTGGTCGATTAACGAAGGCACCACTGGCGCCTTCGCCCCCCACGATCGCGGGGGCACAGAACCGAACCTGACTATATCCGCCAACAGAAAAGGACCCTCCTTACGGAAGGGCCCTTTTCTGTTGGTGGGATTAGTAGGACTCGAACCTATGACCCCCACGATGTCAACGTGGTGCTCTAACCAACTGAGCTATAATCCCATGCGGTCAGCGGAAGGTATTGTATCACAGGCCGGAACGTTTTGCAAGAGTTTTTTGCCGTACGGCGGGAAGCCTGCCCGGATGTGCGGCTGAAACCCTTGCGGGGCAACGTGGCAGGCGTATGGAATTCTCTGTATGGGCCCCGGAACTTTTTCCGGTTTTCTTCGTCTGACTGGATGAAGAAAACAATTCCTGACGAAACGGAGGAGAACCCATGAAACGGATAATTCCTGTGCTGCTGCTTCTGCTGGTCCTGTTTTCTGCGTCCTGCGCCTGTGCCGATGCACTCCGTCCCCTGGAGATCGATCCGGCGGACATCGACCTGGAAAACGGAACCTTCCGCCTGGAGATCCGGGATGAAGACCGGATTGATGGCGGCGGGTATTTTACCGCCGGCCTGTTCCTGGAAAACTGTTACGATGCCGCCCGGGTTGAAGCGCTGGTGCCCGGGGATACCGTTGAAATGAACGGGACCGTTTTCACGGTAAAGATGGTTTATCCTCATCTGTCCGTGGAGGATAATATGATTAATGATATTGAGATATACCCGGAGGAAGCATACGGCGGTTATCTTTCGTTTATACCTAATGAAGACGGAACCTTCTCCGCCCGCATCGATGACTGGGTTCCCGTAACCCCTGTCGGGGAAATCCGGATATCGCTTCCCCTGCCGGATCGTTTTACCTATATCAGCGTTACTGCCGGTGAAAAAGATGAGCCTGCGGACGCGGAGGCTTTCCTGGAAGATCTTGATATGTTCGGCGGGTTTGCTCCATGGAATACTTCCTGTATCATTGAGGACGGCGTCCTCGTGAACATTACCCACGCCTCCTATCCGTGGGGTCCGGATGAATACTGGCCGGGAGAAGCAGAAAACAGCGGGGATGAAATCCCGGTCTGGCAGTTCTGCCACGGGAATCCGGATCTCCTGGAAACCGCCGTGATCACCGGAAGTGCGCTGGACTGTGAAGCAGGGCCGGTCCCTTATGAAATCACAAAAGAAGAAGCCGAAGAACTCCGCACGCTTGCAATGTACGGCATGGTCACCGGTCTGGAAAGCGATGAGATGGTGACCGGCGGCACCTGGCTGTATACTTTTGAAACTCCTGACGGGGACTGCATCATGACGGTGGAGCTGTACCGCGGGCTCCTGGTCGGCAGTGACAGCATGTATCGCTTTGAGATCCGCATGAACGGGGATGTATGATTGTTCCGCTATTGCGGCGCTTCCCATGTTATGATAAAATAGTTGGAAAGCGATTACGGAAGGGTGACATTTGTCATGGCGGAACGGAAACAGATCATTTTGACCGGGGACCGGCCCACAGGAAGGCTTCATCTGGGGCACTATGTCGGAAGCCTGAAGCGCCGCGTGGAGCTGCAGAATTCCGGGAAATTCGATGAAATCAACATCCTGATTGCGGATGATCAGGCGCTTACGGATAACGCGGACAATCCGGGAAAGATCCGGGAAAACATTATCAACGTGGTGCTGGATTACCTGAGCGTCGGGCTGGATCCTGAAAAGACCACCATTTGTGTACAGAGCGCGCTGCCGGCGCTGCATGCGCTGACGTTCTATTATCTGAACCTGGTTACGACCGCCAGGCTGAGCCGGAACCCCACCGTCAAGGCGGAGATCCAGATGCGCGGCTTCGCTGATGAAGGCCTGCCGGCCGGCTTCTTCTGCTATCCTGTTTCACAGGCTGCGGATATCACCGCGTTTGACGCGACGGTCGTCCCGGTTGGAGAAGACCAGCTTCCGATGATTGAGCAGACGCGCGAGATTGTGGAAAAATTCAACAAGATCTACGGGGAAACGCTGGTCCTGCCGCAGGCCATGATCCCCGAGAATGAGACCCAGCGGCGTCTGCCCGGCGTGGACGGAAAAGCAAAGATGAGCAAAAGCCTCGGAAACTGCATCTACCTGTCTGATGACGCGAAGACAGTCAAAAAGCAGGTGAACGGCAAGATGTTCACGGATCCGCAGCACCTGCAGATCTCGGATCCGGGTCATACCGAGGGTAACGTAGTGTTCACCTATCTGGATGCCCTGTGCACCGACGAGCACTTTGGCCGCTACCTGCCGGATTATGCGAACCTGGAAGAGATGAAGGAGCATTACCGCCGGGGCGGTCTCGGAGACGGCACCTGCAAGAAGTTCCTGATCAATGTCCTCGAAGAAACCCTGGACCCGATCCGTACCGCCCGGGCCGAATGGGAAAAGGACATCGACTCCGTATACGATATCATCCGGGCCGGAACGCTGAAGGCGCAGGAAGCCACCAACGCCACGCTCGCGCGGGTCCGGAAAGCAATGCGGATCAATTATTTTGATGACCGCGGAATTATCAAAGAATGGGACAATATGCTGAAAGCAGCAAAACTGTGATCGTTCAGGGCGGGCTTCATACCCTCTCTGTATGCAGGATTTCACCATCCGGCGTCTTCCATGTGAAGACGCCGTTTTCCATAATCATATAACCGGGTTTACTGTCTTCCTTGGGAATGGATACGGACCCCGGATTGAAATACCGGAAGGCTCCGTGGTTTTCCCATGCCGGGACATGGGTATGCCCGTGTAGCAGGATCTCCCCCGCACGCAGCTGCGGGGGATTGTTTGTATTGTATGTATGCCCGTGGGTCGCGAAGATCCGGCATTCACCGTCAGCGATCCAGGCATAGTCCGCCAGGATCGGGAAATCCAGGACCATCTGGTCCACTTCCGTATCGCAGTTCCCCCGCACGCACAGGATCCTGTCCTTCCGTGCGTTCAGCATGGCCAGGACTTCTTTCGGATTGTACGCATCCGGCAGGTCGTTCCGGGGACCATGGTACAGCAGGTCTCCCAGCAGCAGGACGCGTTCCGGGTTTTCCCGGTCCCAGGCCTCTGTCAGTTTCCGGCACCAGTATGCCGATCCGTGGATATCCGATGCGATAAGCATTTTCATACAGCTTCCGCCTCCGCTTTCTGTGCGTGTTTTTCCCGCATTGCTGTCGAAAGCTGCGCCAGGATCACCGCGGTGAACATGAGGACGCATCCCGCCGCTTCCCTGCCGGTCATGCGTTCTCCGAGCAGGATCACACCGGTCAGGACCGCAAACACCGATTCAAGACACATAAGCAGGGAGGCGATCGTCGGATTGACGTCCCGCTGGCCGATGATCTGCAGTGTATAGCCAACTGCGCCGGAAAGGACACCGGCGTACAGAATGGGCACAGCCGCTTCCAGGATACCCTCCAGGCGGATCTCCTCCGTCAGCAATGCGATGATCATGGACAGGCCGCCGGTGATCAGGAATTCGTCCCGTGCCAGCGCAAAGCCGTCCACCCGCGGCGCGTAATGATCCACACAGAGGATCTGGCCGGTGAAACACACCGCGCATCCCAGCACATATGCGTCTCCATGTTCCATCCGGAAACCCGTTTCCGGAATGCACAGCAGGTACAGTGCGGCTACAGCCAGGCCCACACCGGCCCAGATCGTTCTTCCCGGTTGTTTCCTCAGGAACAGCCATCCGGCCACCGGAACAAGTACCACATACAGTGCCGTAATAAACCCGGCTTTCCCGGCGGAAGTATAAACCAGTCCGATCTGTTGAAGTGATGTCGCGGCAAACAGCAGCAGGCCGCAAAGCAGGCCGCCCTTCCGCTGTTCCCTGCGGGTTTCCGCCGGTACCGCAGCCATGCCGTTTTTCTTTTTTGCAAGGATTGCCGCGGGGATCATCACCAGTCCGGCCAGCAGCATCCGCACGCCGGAAAAAGTAAACGGAGGTACATGATCCATGCCCATCCGCTGTGCGGCGAAAGCTGCACCCCAGATCACGGATCCGAGCAGGAGCAGCAGGCTGCCCCGCAGTGATTTCTGATTCATTTTCCTGTTTTCCTTATCTGATAAACGGCTCTGCCGTCAGTAAATCTTTTTGATTTCGCCCTCGATCCCGTAACTGTCACGGAATGCCTGCAGATCCGCTTCGCTGCGGATCAGCATCACTTCTTCAAACACACCGGTGTCCTTCCTTCGGAACCCGGCCACCTGCTCTCCCGTACAGATGCTGCACCGGATGACAGGGGTTCGGAGCGTATCATCAAAATGCGGCGTCGGGCGTTTCTTTCCGAATTTCATGGCGCTCCCCTCCTTTGTTCCGCCGTTGATTATACAAAGTGCCGGAGTACGTGTCAATCAGTTCGCCCGTTTGCTTTCAGACCTTTTCTCCTTGTCAGATACTCTCTCCGCGCATATAATAATATATTGATGGAAATGCATATCCGCAATTCATTCTGAAAGGAATTTCAACATGATCCTCCGAAAAATCTCTTGCTTCTTTCTGGCCCTGCTGCTTTGTTTCTCCTGTTTTTCCGTCTTTGCGGAAGAGCAAACCGAACCGGCGGCAAAATACTGGCTCTGCCTTGCCTGCAGTTCGGCGGCGTCAGGAAATGCCTGCCCCTGCTGCGGGACGGTGAGGGGTGCCTGGACCTGCTTCAGCTGCGGAAGCGGGAATCTTTCGGATGTCTGCCGTTCCTGCGGGATGGGCAAAGAGGAATCCCTGCACAAACTGGCTTTCTGCGATGAACCGCTTCGGGCCTGGCCTGCCGTCCGTTACCTGGCTGACCTGGGGCAGGGAGACGCCCTGTGCGCGCTGGCCGGATACTACGAAACCGGCCTGATGGTCGAGCAGAGTGCGGAAGCGGCGCTTGACTGCTACCGGAAGGCCTGTGATACCGGATATGCTCCGGCTTACCTGCTCCTTGGCAAGGTATATGACCGGGGAGAACTGGTGGAGCGCGATGAATTCACCGCCATGGAATGCTTCCAGAAGGCAGCGGAGCTCGGGGACGCGGAAGCGATGTGGTATGTCGGGACCTTTTGGGACGAAGGTGCCGTCGTCACCCGCGACAGTGTGAAAGCCATGGAGATGTACCGGCAGGCTGCCGAGGCCGGGGACGCTGACAGCTGGATGAGCATTGCCGCCTGTTATGCCCTTGGCAAAGGAATGGAACGGGATTATTCCACTGCCCTGACGTATTATGAAAAAGCTGCGGAAAGCGGCAGCAATATGGCATGCGATTATCTGGGATATCTGTACATGACCGGGGAGCTGGTTCCCCAGGACACGGAAAAAGGCCTCGAGTATTACCGGAAAGCCTCCGGACTCGGAAACAGCCGCAGTATGATGGCCCTGGGCTATGCCTTCCTGTCCGGTCAGGGGATTGCCTCCGATCGCGAAGAGGCGCTCCGCTGGTATGAGATGGCTGCGCTGGCCGGTCGGGCCGACGCGTTGGAGATCCTTGAAAAACTCCGGCAGTGAATTAAAACCGACAGGAAAAGAGAGCACCGGATGGTGCTCTCTTTTGTTTGCCGTTTTACGGGGCCGGAGTCGCTTCCTCAGCCGGGATTTCTTCCGGTTCCGGTGTCGTCCTTCCTGCTTCCGCCATGGCGTTGATCAGGTTCTGGTCCACATATCCGTTTACATGGAACCCGTATGCTTCCTGGAAATCCTTTACAGCCTGTACTGTCCGGCTCATCATATGGCCTGTGCACTTTGTCGTGTAGAAACCCAGCTCCTTCAGCCGGCACTGGACCCAGTACACTGCCTCATTCCGGTCGCCGTGTCCAAGCCTTCCCCGGATCTCCGGGACCGCATCCCGGTTGTATTCCGGTTCGGGCGTGGTCGGAGGTGTCGTTGCATTGGGTGTCTTGGGCTTTTCGTATTTCAGTGCTTCCTTCAGTTCCTCGTCCACCGGCAGATCCTCCCGGATGGATACGACTGTACCGGCGCCGACATTGTCATAGATCCACTTCGCGTCCGGTACAGACAGGCGGATGCATCCATGGCTGGCCCGGCTTCCCAGGGCATTGTAGCTCCCGATCTTCATGGCGCTGTTGCTGGTCGTGGTATAGATTGGTGAATGGAAAGCCACCTTGGAGTTAATCCGCGTCCAGTACCGCGCGTAATCTCCCCATTTCGGGAAATAGCACCATCTGGCTTTCCGCCCGTTCAGCACCCAGTCTCCGACAGGGCTCGGTGTACCGACCTTACCGGAGGAGCACAGCATTTGACGCACAGGAATCGTATAGTTCCCGTTTTCATCCCGGGTATAGACCGTCACAATCTGGTTCCGCACATCCACTGTGATGGCAAAAGGTACCGGTTCCGGCGTCGGTGACGGTTTCGGGGTCTGGTCCGGCATCACGATCCCCGGATTGTTGAAAATCAGGTTCCAGGTCGTTTCATCCACCTTGCCGGTGATGTTCATACCGTTCTGTTCCTGGATCTTCTTGACGGCTGTTGCTGTCTTGTCCTGGTAATTGCCGGAGATTGGCCCGTCAAAGTATCCAAGCTGCTGCATACGTTCCTGCAGCTGTTTTACAGCTTCACTTTTCGAGCCCTTCTTCAGCTCCTTGGAGAAAATAACCGGCTCTTCCGGCATGGGAACGCCGCTCTCGCTCTCGTCCACCAGGTACCAGGACAGGTCATTGTACGGCGTCGCGGTCGGTTCTTCCACGTCATGGCGTCCGATCGCCTCTTCGGAATAGAGTATTTCCTGGGTCAGCGGATCCGCAACACCGGTAACCTCCAGGTCGTTGTTCTTCTGGAACTGTTTGATCCCGTTCTGCGACCCTTCCAGGAAGTTCCCGCTGATCTTTCCGGTATAGTATCCGAGCGCTGTCAGGCGCGTCTGGAGCTCCTTGACATCATCTCCGGAGGATCCGTACCGCAGGCCGCGGTATTGTGTGGAAGCTGCCAGGATCTGGGTCGCGGTATCCGCGATACCGGTCAGTTCCAGACCCCGGTTCCGGTTGTCGTCCTGGAAACTGCGCACGGCCGCCTGTGTGTCCTGCCCGTACTTTCCGTCCGTTTCGCCGTCAAAATACTGCAGGCTCTTCAGCCGCATCTGCAGAAAGAGCACATCGTCTCCCTCGTCTCCCGTCTGCAGGATACGCAGTTCTGTCTGTTCCACGGCTCCCTCCCCCTCTTCGTCAGGAGCATCCACCGGGATCTGTACGGAATCGTCACCCTCCTCGTCCTCTTCAGCGAAAGCAGCCATCACCGCCGTAAAGATCATCACCAGTGCCAGCAGCAGGCCGAACCATTTTTTCATACAGTCAATTCCTCTCAGATAGTCAGGTTTCAGGGATCAGTACTTCGGCGTCCAGTCCTGGGTCTCGCCCTGTCCCACTCCGGCAGGCATCACGCCGTCCCGGCGGCATACAAAGCCGAGGTCCGCATTGTACTGGTTACGGTTGCTCTCCACCGTCAGCGGTACGGAGAACACGACCCCTTCCTCGGATTCTTCCAGGACGGACGCGATCATCGGCAGGTCCGTCCGGAGCTGTGTGGGTTTCACCTCATCCGGTGCGTACACACGCAGCGTATAAGTTGCAGGATACAGGTCCACAAAGCGGTAGAATCCGTACTGGTCCGTCTCGGTATCTGCGATAACCGTTCCGTTGCGGAGCAGTTCAATCCGCACATTCGGGATTCCGGGTTCATCGCCTGCCTGCAGGCCGTCCCTGTTCAGGTCCATCCAGCAGTAGTCGCCCAGGCGTCCGGGAAGTACGCAGCCGATATCCATGCCGTTCATATCCTGGTCCATCTTCAGTTCCATCTCATCCGTGGAACCCAGGCGGTTGGTCGGATACTGTACGACGGAACGCAGGCTTCCCTGCAGCCGCGGATCGTCCGGTTCAATGATTACGCAGCCTTCCGGTGCGGTGATCTCAAGCCGGAAGGTCCCGGGCATCAGTCGGTCAATACGGTAGCTGCCGCTGCTGTCTGTTTCTGTTTCAGCAATCACGCCGCCTGCCGGATCCTTCATTACAACCCGTACGCCGCCAAGGTTCTCGGTACCTTCTCCGCGGTCGATCCAGGCACGTCCTGTCACCGAAGTATAGCGGACCACACCCATCAGCAGGCTGTCCAGGCTTTTACCCTCTTCCAGTTCGATACCGGAAAGGACCAGGTATCCGTTTTCCTGGCGGAATACTGTGTCCCCTTCCTTCGGTGCCAGCGTTTTTTCGTCCAGCGGCATGGAAAGCGTAAACTTTCCGGGAATGATTCCTTCCGAGGCAAAGATACCGTTTTCATCTGTCACCGGTGTGTCAAATACGTTCCCGGTCGTCTCATCCGTCAGATAAAGTGTATAGCCTGCCGGTGTCCGTTCGTCCTCGTCGAAAACTCCGTTATTGTTTTCATCCAGCCAGACCTGTCCGCAGATGGCCGCCGGGCGTACCGCACCGGTCTTCTGGTCCAGCCATTCCGCACCCATCGGCACATCCAGGGCAACCGTCTGCCGGGCCTTGCCTGCCGTCAGCGGCAGCTTCAGGGAATCCGTCCGGCTTACCACATATCCGTCCGGGCATTCGATCTCCAGCCGGTAGCTGTCAGGCCTCAGGTCTTCCAGCAGGAAGGCGCCGTCCTCGCCGGTCACCGCCGTGATGGTATCCAGCTGTTCCCTCGAAGGGATCAGCTTCACGGTTACGCCGGCCAGCGTTTCCTCGTTTTCCATCCTTCCGTTCCCGTCGTGATCCCGGTAGGCGGTGCCTTCGATACGTCCCAGTGTCAGTGCACCGCATACAGGTGCGTCAACCACCTGCCCGGTCACAAAATCAAACGAATCCGTGCGGCCGATACTTCCCGTTTCCGCAATCTGCATCTCCGTGATCTGATTACCGCCGTTGGTAATCCTTGCAAATACAGCGCGTTCAGGCAGCATATATTCAAGGTAGTACCTTCCGGGCATTACTGCGTCGAAGAGGAAAGCCCCGTCCGTTCCGATCTCGGCGTTGAAAGCTTCTCCTTCCGTTTCGCTCATCAGCCGGACCTTCACACCCGTCAGGCCATCCTCACCCGCATCCCGGATCCCGTTGTCGTTCCGGTCCGCAAATACAGCACCCCGGACCGTTCCGGGACGGATCATACCGATATCCCGGCCGGTGACACTGGCCCCGAGTTCCACCCGGAACAGCTCGGAGTATCCCTGTCCGCCGGTCCGGTTCAGGATCACATTGCCTTCTCCCTGCTTTGTGAAAGCATAGCCGCTGACAGCCGCCACATCCAGCGAGTAATCGCCGGGAGTAAGATTCTCGACCTTGTAAACACCTTCTCCGTTGGTCCGTGTCGTTGCAACCGCGTTTCCGTCCGCGTCACGCACGGTCACGGTGAAGCCGGCGACCGCCTTTTCCGATCCGTCCGCCGTAGCGGAGAAGTTGTCGTCAAAATAGACAGTACCCGAGATGGATGCCGGGTAAATCGCGCCGATATTCATCTCGCGCTGTTCCATATCTTCCAGTTTGAGATTGTTCAGCGTATTGTCGCGCCGGTCACCCCTGGGCGGGAACAGGTTACCCAGCGGTTCGGACGGAACAGCCTTTGTATAGATGCTCCCGTCCGCCGGAAGCAGGACCGTGATTGAGTACTGGTTTCCGCGCAGCGCGTCCAGCACATAGGTTCCGTCATCGCCGGAAACCGTAGTGGAAGCCTCCGCGTTGTCATACTGGTACTTTGCGGTCAGTTTCACACCGGCCAGCGGCAGTTCGCCCTCGTCATACAGGCCGTTGTAGTTCGCGTCGAGGTAGCAGCGTCCGAATACCTGCGCCGCCCAGTTGAAACCGATATTCATTTCCGTACGGCTGTCGGTCTTCAGTTCCATCTGCCGGCGCGGGTTATCCGAGGTCAGGTAGGATCGTTTTCCGCGGCTCTGGGTATACCGGGTTAGCATCAGTCCGTCCGGGCCTTCGCAGGTCAGCACGTAATAGCCGGGTCGGAGATTGCTGATGTTCCAGCTGCCGTTTTCGTCTGTTTCCGTCTCATAGACAAAATCGTTTTCCCGGTCCCTCAGCCGGATCCGTACGCCGCCGAACTTCGTTTCCCCGTCTTTGTACAGGCCGTCGACGTCCCCTTCCAGCCAGCAGAAGCCGTACGCGGAAGCGGCATTGTTGTGGATGGCGATGCCCTGCTGCGATTCCGCGCCGTCCGAGATTTCAAGCAAACCGCTGGTCTGGCTGCCGGCCGGAGTAATATCGTAAGCGTTCAGGGTCAGCTTGTTCTCTCCTCCGAAAGGGGTAAAATACCAGCCTTCAGGCAGGTTTGTCCGGGTCCGGTAGCGGCCGGCCGGTACGTTTTCAAACACGGCAAAGCCATCCGTATCCGTCACAGCCGCGGCCAGGACTTCCTCCGCTTCGTTCAGCAGATAGATGGTCAGATTCGCGATGCCGTACTCATAATCACCCTGGTTTCCGCTGCCATTCTTGTCAAAGAAGACCTGGATCCGCAGCGACCCTGTTCCGGCAGCTGAAAACCCGGCCGGAACCGGTTCCTGCGTCGCGGAAGTGCCGGTATAGGGCGGAAGTGTAGGCAGTTCTGCCGCGGACTGCTGTGCAGGCTGAATCTCAATCTCGGGAACCGGCGTTTCCTGCGCCGGTGTCTCTGTCACATTCACGTCAGTTTCTGTTCCGGGCACATCCGTTTCCGGCATCGTCGTTTCCGTCGGAACCGGTTCAGGTTCAGGCGTCGGTGTTGCTGCCGCAGCCGCCTCACGTGCGGTAATCGTGACAGGGATCAGCTGGATGCTTTCCCCGGTCAGTTCCGGTGTGATATAAGCGGTGCTCAGGTCCCATTCAGGCGCAAAGCTCTGCGGAACCGGCTCGATGCGGATCCGTTCCCGGCTGTTTAGTGTCAGGGTATCCCGCCCTGCCGCGATCACGCCGGCTTCCTCCCCGTTCTGGAAAACGCGGAACTCGCCTTCCGGCACAACAGACCGGGTCGATCCGTTTCCGTCCGGGATCAGACCGGTCAGGGTGATCCCTACAGTCACCATTTCCGCGTGCGCTGCCGTCATTCCGCCAAGCAGCAGGATGCACAGAACCAGGGCCCCAAACCGCATTGCCTTGCTCATTGCCGATAAGCCTCCGATAACAGACTGTGACGCGCTTTCATACAGTGCAGAGAGCGCGTCACAGGAAATCTTGATCAGTTGAACGTCCGGATCAGTCCGTCAGCTTCATGGAATGACGAACCTTGTTGTAAACACCTTCCGCGAAGGTGTCCGCCAGTCCCCTGGGATAGCTGACATGTAAAATATACAGGGTTTTGTTCACCGTGTTTACGATGATCCGTCCTGCAACACCGGTTTCCGCGTCGTTGTTCTGGACGGCTTTGTAGGCCAGGTATACGCCGTTCCCGTCAATAAAGAACCTTGCGGCGGTGTCGGAAGGATCAAAAGACTTGAAGTTGCCGTTGCTCCGGACTGCGTCGGCCTGGGCCTTGACTTCATTGATCAGTTCCTTCTGGGAGTAGTCCTTGCCGGCCGCCACCGTGCGGATCTCGATCTTCGCCTCGTAGTCCATGGATGGATCCGGATTTGTCAGCGAATAGTAGTCTGCGGCTGAATTGTCCTCGATCCAGCTCTGGGGACCTTCAAACGCCAGGTGCAGGTTTGGCGCGGTATAATTCGCATAGGAGAACGTCAGCGTCGGGAGAGGCGTGGGGGTGGGTTTGTCCACCGGATCGATCTTCACGGGCGTTGCGCCTGCGTATTCGCTCTGCATGAACGGTGCGGGGGTCTGTACGTTTTCCGCGACAATCACCTGTTCTGCCTGGCCGCCTTCCTCAGAACCGGGATTGTAGCTTCCGTCGTCAAAATTGATCTGCTGAACCGGTGCTTCTTCCGTGCCGGCATACAGGTCTTCCTGTTCATAGACCTGCTGTTCCGCAGCGCTGTTCTCGCGCGGCTGATTCGGGTAGGTTTCCTGCTGTTGTCCGCAGGCTGTCAGGATCAGCGCAGCGCACAGGACCAGAACCAGGCAAACAATCTTTTTCCTCAACATGGTACTTCCCTCCGTTAGCAGTTTTATATTTTCTGGCTTTATTTCCGCTTTATTCTGCGTCATCCGTATATACCGGATGGTAGACACGGCGATCCAGGCTGAAAATCTTCTCGCTGAACGCGCCTTCCGGCGTCTTGTCTTCCACGCCCTTCATGGTATTCATCCGGGCGTCCATGATATCAATCCAGTGCAGCGCTTCAGCTTCGGGAAACATTGGAGCTTTCGGGCTTCCATACTCGCTTTCCCCGTGATGGCTCAGCAGCATATGCTCCAGCAGTACCACCGTCTCGCCGTGGATCCCCAGCCGGTCCGCGACCCGGTTCAGGTTCGTGATACCCCGTACCAGGTGGCCCAGCAGCTGACCGTCCCGCGTATAGTCTGACACGTTCCCGGTCCTGTCACTCTTCAGTTCGTCCATTTTGCCAAGATCGTGAATGATTACACCGGCCAGCAGGAGGTCCCGGTTCAGCCAGGGGTAGATCTGCAGCATCGCTTCAGCCAGGTTGAGCATGTCGGTCGTATGGTGCAGCAGCCCGCTGCGTTCCGCGTGATGCATGCGCTGTGCGGCAGGAAACCAGTTCAGATCCTTTCCGGCATGTTCCAGCATACCTTCCGTCAGTTTCCGGAGGTTCTCGCTCCGGAAGCTGTTCACTGTGTCCCGGATCTGTGCCATCATATCTTCCGGCTTCCGGGGGGCGCACGGGACCAGCTGGCTCATGTCCACCGGATCCTCCGGGGTGGCCTCGCGCCATTTCTCCACCCGCAGCTGCAGCCTTCCGTTATACTCCTGTACCGTCCCGCGAACCTTGACGGCGCTGCCGGTTTCCGGCGCCTCGGTATCGGGGATCCAGTTCCAGATCTTGCAGTTGATCTCCCCCGTCCGGTCGGTCAGGTTCATGTCCACATAATCGTTTCCCTTGATATCCTTCCGTTTCTCTGCGGAACGCACCAGCAGAAATCCTTCAAACCGCATATCCTTCTGCAGCTGGCAAACTGAATAATTTTCCATTCAAACTCCTGTCAATACAATAATGAATTGTTCCCCTGTGTGATCGCCGTTTCCGCTCTTCCCGCGCGCGTTCGCTTCACATCCGCTCAATAGTCCTGCAGGTTCCCCGGAGCGGAATCCACAGGACTTTCCGCGCTGACGGCTGTGGCACGGGAACCGTTTTCCGCGCTGAAGCGCGGGGTTGTTTCTCACCATGGTGCCGGGCCGCCCGGCGTATCGTCCCTCGCAAGGTTTGCGAAGGTCGTGGTCTCGCTCAGCCATGCCAGTTTCACGGTACCGAGGGGACCGCTGCGCTGTTTGGCAATGATGACTTCGGCAATGTTCTTGTCTTCCGTGTCCTTGTTGTAATAATCCTCCCGGTGAAGGAACATGACAACGTCCGCGTCCTGCTCGATGGAACCGGAATCCCGCAGGTCGCTCAGTACGGGGCGCTTGTCCTGCCGGTCTTTATTGGCGCGGCTCAGCTGTGCGCAGGCCATCACCGGAACCTTCAGTTCGAGCGCGATCGCCTTCAGCTGCCGGCTGATTTCGCTGACCTCCAGCTGGCGGTTTTCAACCCGCCCGTCAGCCCGCATCAGGCCCAGGTAGTCCACGACAATCAGATCCAGCCCTTTGTCCATCATCAGCCGCCGGCAACGGGAACGCAGCATGATCGGCGACAGGGCGGACGTATCGTCAATATACATCGGCGCCGCCACCATGGGCGTCAGGGACTGTGACAGTTTAACCCAGTCCTCGTTTGTCAGCGTTCCTTTCCGGACCCGCTGCATATCCACCCGGGCATCCGAACAGAGAACGCGCATCGCAATCTGCTCCCGGGGCATTTCCAGCGTAAATACGGCAACTTTCTTCCCTTTGTTGATACTGGCGTGTGCCGCCACATTCATGGCAAAGGAAGTTTTACCCATGGCAGGCCGCGCGCCGAGGATAATCAGTTCGCCGGCATGCAGGCCGGTAAGCAGGTTGTCCAGATCGGTAAAGCCGGTGGGAACGCCCACGATGGAGCCGCGGTTCCGGGCCAGTTCCTCGATGATATCGATCGATCGGACTGCCACTTCGCCCAGCGGCTGCAGCGCTTCCCCGTCCGCCCGGTTCATCACGATATCGAAGATCGCTTTCTCCGCTGCTGCCAGGGTTTCCGGAACAGGATTCTGCTGCCGGTAACATTCGCCGCTGATTTTCTGGCAGGCGCCGATCAGTTTCCGCAGCGTGCTCTTTTCCCGGACGATGTCGATATAAGCCTTCGCGTTGGCGGTCGTCGGCACCTGATCCAGGATCCGCATCAGGTGATCCGTCCCGCCGATGCCTTCCAGCGTTCCGCGCCGTGCAAGCTCGGTATGCATCGTCACCAGGTCAATCGGTGTGTGGTTCCGGTTCAGCTCCGTCATCACCGTGAAAATCTCGCGGTGTTCCGGCAGGTAAAAATCTTCCGGATTCAGCAGCTCCATAGCCCGGAGCACAGCGGTGCTGTCCTGCAGCATTGCGCCCAGGACGCTGATCTCCGCCTCGATGCTGTGAGGCGGAACAACTCCGCTCAGGTTCTCCGGATTCTCCATGTTGCCTCCTGTGGACGTGTCCAAAGTTGCCTGCAACTTTGGGTAACACGTCCCATGCTACAGCCGTCCGCGATTGGCAAGCGTTTGCGCACAGACAGAGCGGAAACGGTGCTCGCGGACACTGGTCATTTATTTAACGATCGGCTGGACGTCCAGCTTCATTTTTGTTGTAATTCCCGAATAAAGCCATACGGAGATTTCGCGGATTCCGGTCTCCCTGATCGGATCGCCGATATCGATCTTCCGCTTGTCAGCCTTGATCCCGTGCTGTTTTTCCAGCGCTTCCGCCACTTCCGCAGCTGTCACACTGCCGTACAGGCGCCCTTTGTCGCCGCATTTCACCTGCAGCACGATAATCTTGTTCTTCAGAAGCTCTGCCTTGGCCAGGGCTTCAGTCCTCAGTTCTGCTTCGCGGGCATCCTGCGCCGCGCGCTTACGCTCGATCTCCTTCAGTGTGCCGGGCTTTGCTTCCACTGCCAGCTTCTGGGGAAACAGGAAGTTACGGGCGTACCCGTCGCTCACATTCAGGATATCGTCCCGTTTTCCCACATTCTTAACATCTTTCAGTAATACAACCTTCATTCCTGATCAGCCTCCTCTTTGGGACGTAATTGACGCGCGTCCCTGCGTTGATCGATCATTCCCATGATCATCGGGATCAGTGGCATCACCACCGACAGAATCACGGACCAGATGTTGCGCACCGTACTCCGGACCCCCATGCGTTTCCCCAGCCATTGCATCCAGCAGATTCCCTGCAGGATGAATGCTGCCCGGAAAACATCGGCGCACAGCCAGCCCAGGTACATACCGGTTCCTTCCTGTGCCATCAGGGCGATTACCCATCCGATGCACAGTGCAAATACCGCCGCTCCCATCCGCCGGGGCATGTACCATCGTTCCATCGGAGCGAATTCACCCTGTTCACCGCGTTTCCGTTTCAACCAGTCCGGCAGGACTGTGCTCAGAACCACTGTCAGCGCCGTATGGTATACCACTGCGCTGCACAGCAGGGATGGCAGGATCTCCTCGAGCGAAACGCGCAGGCTGTAGAGCATCTGCACCCGGGTGTCTGCCGGGATCACGACGCTGCCCATCAGCCGGAACGCAGGAACCAGCGCTTCCGTTCCCTGCAGCCGGACATATCCTGCACTGTATGCCCGGAGCAGCAGGTCTGTACTGTCAGGACTCTGTTCCACATAATCGCAGGCTGCCTGTGCCAGACCGTTCACGATCTGCCCGCCGGTCAGCCGCAGCAGAATGATCAGTCCGATCCCCCATGCGGCAAGGCACATCCCGCTCCGCAGCACCGGCCGGAGCAGCCGTTGTTTCATCGGCAGACAGGAGAGCAGCCCGTTCGCGAGACACCAGAACACGATGACTGGCAGCGCTTCCTGCGGAAGAACCGCCCACCCCGCTGCCGCGGCAAGGATGCAGATCACCCCTGTCACCGGCCAGCTGTGCAGTGCCCCGGTCATTGCAGCAGCCACAGGAAGCAGCAGCTGAACCAGGAGCACAGGAATTGTCCATCCGAGTCCGGTCATGCTGCCACCCCCTTTACTGCGTCGCATATAATATCACTTTATTGTATTCCAAAACAGCTGAAAAAGCAACTAAAAAAGCCGGGCGGCACCGCCCGGCATCCCGTTCTTCCTTATCCTCCGGATACTTTCCAGATCGTCGCTTCCCCGTTCTCAAACACCTTCCGGTAGCACCGGTTCAGCGCTTCCTCGTCCACATTGTATTCAGACCGTTCATAAGAGGAAACATATACATAACCGACATCATATTTCTGCGGGATCTCCGGATGGTTTTGCGGATCCTCGTAGAACAGCCGCAGTTCTTCCTTCCGCTCTCCGGTATCAAATCCGTGCCAGTACAGCCACAGGTCCGGCCCGCATACGATCGTCTTTCCGCCGATGGACAGCACCGGGTTCAGGTGCTGTGTTCCGGTCAGGAACACGGCATCCTGTTCTGTCCGGTCCCTGGCAAACTCGCCCGCTTCCACGGTTCCCCTGCTGAAAGCCATGTAGTCCGATACGCATTCCCGCCAGATGGTCAGTCCCGCGCTCAGGAATGTAACGACCGCAGCGATTACAGCCAGCACATGCCGGCTGCGCAGGCCTTTCAGTTTTTTCCAGATCCCGGCAGTCCAGTCCGAAACGATCATGCAGCACAGCAGCCACGCCAGGTAAAACAGCTTGTTGTTATCGTATTCGTTCGGCTGGAAGCGGATGAACTCCGCAGCCAGGATGATCGGCAGTGCCATGGCAAACAGCCGCCGGTTCCGCGGTGTCTTGTCAAACAGTGCCGCGATCAGGGCCAGGAACGGAAGTCCGATATTCTTCACGTAGAACCAGATATACAGGTCCCGCATGCCTTCTCCGCCGGGATTGTTGACCCAGTTGAACTGGAACTTCAGGAAGCTGTGTCCGGCGCCTTCCCGGAATGCCTGCCGGAACGTGAAAGCCAGCAGCTGGGGGGCTGCAAGGACGAGCGCGGTCACCGCGTACAGCAGGTACGGCAGCAGGATCTTCCACCTTTTTCTCCGGATCATCATGGCATGGGGATCGCCCATGATCCAGTCGTAGAGCATGCATCCGAGGGATGCCAGTCCGATGGCAAGAAAGCTGTGGGTATGTACCAGCGGCAGGGCGCCGGCCCAGACCGCCAGCAGGACCAGGCCCCGCAGTCCGTTTTCCGGATCCCGTTTCTTCGGACGGAAGACTGCGTCCAGCAGGTAGAAGCACGGGATCGCCGTACACCACCCGCCCAGGATTGTCCGCTGGGGAACCATCAGGTCGCAGATCACGTTGGACCAGCGCAGATTGTTCGGATTCGGCTGATTTGTCGGTGTTTTGTAATACCCGGTCAGGATGTTCCCGATCCGTTCGCCCACTGTCCGGAAATAGCCGCTGACCGTTTGTCCGATCTGTGTCAGAACAGGCGTTCCGTCCTGTGCTTCCCAGGCACCCCCGGCCAGGTCAAAATCATACAGGAAACCAAGACCGCCGTTCAGGAAGAACAGCAGTGCCGCGATAATTACGGCTTTTCCGCCCGCGGTCATTTCTCTGCCGAGCACCAGTACGCCCATGAAGCACAGGGCCATCATCAGTGTTCCGGGAATAATCACAGACGCCTGCAGGCTGCATCCGAGGAGGTGGAAAGTGGAGCTGAAGGAATCCGTCAGGAAGGGATAGCTCAGTCTCGCGCCCGGGAAAAAAGGATAATCCACCGGAAACTTTTTCCCGACAATCCCCGTGATAAAACTCAGATGCATTGGCAGATCGCCGTAAGTGCTCTGCCCCACATGCCAGCTGCCGGTCGCGTCCACCCGCATCGTATGCGTATACTGCAGGTACGCTCCGAGAATCGTCAGCGGAATAAGGACCGGCAGGATCCTGTACAGCTGCTTTTTCTCTTCTTCGTCCCACGGGGCCGGATCCCGCCTGTCACGGACAGCCCAGCACACCACCGTAATCAGCAGCAGAAACCCTGCCGCCGCGGCATGGCCGGCGGCTGTAAATCCGAGGAAAAAAGCAGCCAGTGCCGGAAACCACATGCCTTCCAGGACGCCGAGGCTCAGTCCGATCCAGATCCTGTTCAGCGGCTTATGCCGCGGCAGGAGAAAACGGACGGTCAGCATGCCGAGGGACAGATACAGCAGCAGATACGCCAGGGATGCGATCATGTGTTCCGTCCCTCCTCTCCGGTGTTTTTCAGTAGTATCAGATACTTTCAGCGATCTCCATCAGGCGGCGCATCCTGTGATTGATGCCGCTCTTTCCGACCGGCGGATCCAGCATTTCCCCCAGTTCCTTCAGGCTCAGGTCCGGGTTCTCAAGCCGGAGCCTGGCCAGTTCCCGCAATGCAGGCGGCAGGGTGAACAGTCCCTGCTTCAGGGAGATCTGCCGGATGGCCTCCGCTTGTTTCTGGGCGGCATCCAGCATGCGTTCCCCGTTGTGTTCGTCGCAGTTGGCCGCACGAACCGCGGAAGCCCGGAGCTGTTTGTGGATCCGGATATTCTCCATCTGCAGCACACTTTGCCCGGCGCCCATCAGCGCCAGCGCGTCTGCGATCTGCTGTGCGCCTTTCAGGTAGACCACCTGCTGCCCGCCGCGCGTATAGCTGTGGAACGGCAGTTCACATTTCTCGAGCAGTTTCTCCAGCACCTGCGGCAGGTGCCCGTCATCCGCCTTCCACTCAAAGTGATATCCCTTCTCCGGATTCGTCACCGTGCCGGCTCCGAGAAATGCGCCGCGAAGGAACGCCCTCCGGCAGCACTGCCGGGTCATGGGATGGCGCGGTACCGTCCGTTTCAGGTGCATCTGGCCGTTCTCGTCCGTTTCCGTCATATGCAGCGCGTCCAGCAGCGTCCGTGCGTCCTGTCCGCTCAGGGTCAGCACGCAGGTCCGCCGGCCGCCCAGGCGGGACGTCTGTGTAAAATGCAGGGTCGGATTGACGTCCAGCCGTTTCTTCAGCATCTGGAACAGCCGCCGTGCCACGCCGGCGTCCTCCAGCCGGTAGCTGACGGACAGCCAGCCGCCGCCCCGGAACGCCAGATGACCCGATGTCTGCGTCAGTGCGGAAATCTCGCTGAGCATGCAGCAGGGTTTGCCTGCCGGCAGGCGGATCAGTTCTCCCCGCACCTGTGCCGCAAAGCTTTGCCTTTCACCTGTTCGCATTATTCTCCGTCCTCAGCCGGCACGTTCCACCGTGCCTGTTCCAGCAGCAGATCCCGGTGGTTGATCTCCGTGGGCAGTCCCATCTCCCGCAGGAACACGCCAATCGCCTCTGCGATCGTCACGCTGCGGTGTACGCCGCCCGTGCATCCCACCGCGATCACGAGGCGGTGTTTGCCCTCCTCCCGGTAGCACGGGATCAGAAAAGACAGGATGTCTGTCCATTTTTTCATGAATTCCTGCGTCACGGGATGATCCGTCACAAATGCTTTCACATCCGGATCAAGCCCCGTATGCCGGCACATGCTTTCGATATAGAACGGATTCGGCAGGAAACGCACGTCAATCACGATATCCGCCTGCCGGGGCAGTCCCCGCTTGAAACCGAAGCTCATCACTTCAGCCCGGATGGGCGGTTCCTCGTCGTTCAGTTTTCCGAGGCAGTCGTCCAGCTTCTTCTTCATAGCCCGGGAAGTCAGGCCCGTGGTATCTATCACATAATCTGCCGTTTCCCGCAGCGGCTGCAGGCGCAGGCGCTCTTCGGCAATGGCCTCTGTCAGCGTAAGTCCTTCCTGGCACAGCGGGTGGTCCCGTCTCGTTTCCTTGTACCGGTCCAGCAGTGTCTCATCGCTGGCTTCCATGAAGATCGTTTCCATGGAATGGCCGACGCGGCTCAGTTCCCGGATCATCTGTGCCACAGCATAGGCATCAAAAAACTCGCCGCTGCGGGCGTCAACGGCGATGGTTACCGTCTCCCAGCGCGTACGCGTTGTATCAAATGCTTCCAGCAGTTTCGGCAGCATCACCGGGGGAATATTATCCATACAGAAACTGCCTTTGTCCTCCAGATAGCGGACGCACGCTGTCTTCCCCGCGCCGCTCAGTCCGGTCACAATCAGGTATTTCATATTTCCTCCACCCCAACAATCCGGATTTCAGGTTCCAGCTGTATCCCCGTCTGTTCCTGCACAACCTGCTGTACGTGGCGGACCAGTGCCAGGTAATCACGGCTGCTGCTGCCGTTGTTCACCAGAAAACCCGCGTGTTTCCGGCTGACCTGTGCGCCGCCGATGCTGCAGCCCTTCAGTCCGCACTGATCGATCAGCGCCGCGGCAAAAAAACCTTCCGGCCGTTTGAACGTGCTGCCCGCGCTGGGAATATCCAGAGGCTGTTTCTCCGCACGCCGGGCATTCAGTTCGCTCATTTTCGCCCGGATCTCCGCCGGATCCCCCGGCTGCAGCTCCATCGTCACTTCCGTTACAATGAAGTCCAGTTGCTTCACCGCGGATGTCCGGTAACCAAACCGCATCTCGTCCCGGTTCAGGGAGACCGGCTTCCCGTCCGGGGTAATACCGTCCACCCGTACTGTCACATCGGACATCTCGCCGCCGTACGCGCCGGCGTTCATGGTCATCCCGCCCCCGACAGTTCCGGGGATCCCGGAAGCAAATTCCAGTCCGGTAAGGCCTGCTTCGGCTGCGGCTACGGCGACAGTCCCCAGCATGGCGCCGGCCTGCGCGATGAGGCGGTTCCCTTCCCTGCGGATGGAACGCATATTCTTTTCAACCCGGATAACCAGGCCGCGGATCCCTCCGTCAAGGACGAGCAGGTTACTACCGTGTCCGATGACCGTCACGGGCAGTCCTGCCTGTCCGGCTTCCGCGTACAGTGCGGCAATCTCCTCCGCGTTCCGGGGGAACGCCAGCCAGTCCGCCTTTCCGCCCAGCCTGAGCGTGGTATACTGCCGCATTTCCGCGTCCCGGATCACTTCAAAAGCTTCAAACATTCCCGAATCTCCGTTATATCCCTTATCATCCGGAACGGACCGTACGGATCCACATCCCGTCCCAGTATTATTCTACCTGCCGCAGGGGGAAAAATCAAGTTGACAGTCTCCCTGCTTTCCTGTATCGTTCAGGGTAGAAAAACAACAGGAGGAATACTGCCATGTCCGGTATTGAAAAAGTATGCGCATTCCTGGAAGAATGCGGAACCTATTATCTCGCAACCGTTGACGGGGATCAGCCCCGCGTCCGTCCCTTCGGCACCGTACTGGTATATGAGGGAAAGCTTTACATCCAGACCGGAAAGGCCAAGCCCGTTTCCCGCCAGCTTGCCGCGAATCCGAAAGCTGAGATCTGCGCCTTCAAAAACGGCACATGGCTCCGTCTCTCCGGTGAGATGGTCAACGATGACCGGCTGGAAGTAAAGACCGCCATGCTGGAAAAGTATCCTTCCCTGCGGGCAATGTACGACCCGGCGGACGATAATACGCAGGTGCTGTATTTCCGCAATGGTGAAGCTGTCTTTGCCTCCTTCACTTCCGCGCCTGAAACGGTCACCTTCTGATGGCCTGCCCCGGAATCTCACATCCTGTACAAAAACACGACGATTCAGAAAAGGTTTCTGTCCGGAAACAGGCACTTCGGGCACGCGGAAGCTTGTCCTTTTCCGGCCGTGATGCCGGCTCCCGCTGCGTAGTGGAAAGGATCACCGCGCTGCCGGCATTCCGTGCGGCGCATACTGTAATGCTGTACCGGGCTGTACGCGGCGAATTGTCCCTGGACGCGCTTCCCGGTCACCCCGCCGCTGCCGGAAAGCGTTTTGTCTATCCGCGCTGCGTCAGCGGTACGGAAATGAAAGCCATGCTTCCCGGCGGCTGGGAAACCGGTGCCTACGGTATCCCGGAACCGGCGGAAGCATCTTCCGAAGTCGTTCTGCCGGAGGAAATCGGCCTGGTGGTCTGTCCCGGCGCCGCCTTTGACGACCGGGGCATCCGGCTGGGCATGGGGGCCGGCTACTATGACCGTTTCCTTCCGGCGTGCGTGAACGCTTCTGTGGCAATGGCCGCCTTTGAGATCCAGCATGTGCCTGTCCTGCCGGCTTCCCCGCACGATGTCCCCCTGGATCTGGCCGTCACCGAAAAGAATCTGTATCTTTTCCCCGGCCGGAAGGAGCGGAAGGATTACCTTCCGGAAAAAACAGTCCGCGTTGTCGCTGCCGTGCTCTGCCATGAAGGCCGCGTCTTTGCAGCCCGGCGCGGCTACGGTGCCTGGAAGGATTACTGGGAATTTCCGGGCGGAAAAATCGAACCCGGGGAAACCCCGGAAGAAGCCCTGGCCCGGGAGATCCGTGAAGAACTGGATACCGAGGTCAGCGTCGGCAAAAAAATGGCGCAGGTGGAATATGACTATCCTGATTTCCACCTTTCCATGGGCTGTTTCGCCTGCAGGATCCGTTCCGGATCTCTGACGCTGAAGGAACACGAATCCGCCCGCTGGCTCATGGCGGAGGAAATGGACACTGTGGACTGGCTGCCGGCGGATCTCTCCCTGATCCGGCAGCTCCGGGACGGAGGGCTCGCATGCGACTGACCACCTTGTGCTATGCGGAGAATCGCGGCCGCTGGCTGATGATGCACCGCGTCAAAAAAAACGTGGATGAGAACGCGGGAAAATGGATCGGCCTGGGCGGCCACCTGCTGGAGGATGAAACGCCGGAGGAATGCGTGCGCCGGGAAGTCCGGGAGGAAGCCGGACTGGAGCTGAGCAGCCTTCGCCTGCGCGGTATCCTCACCTTCATCCTGCCGGATTGGGGAAACGAGCTGACTTTCCTTTATACGGCGGATGCAGAGGATCTGCCCCTGCCGGATTGCAGCGAAGGCGTACTGCGTTGGGTTCCGCAGGAGCAGGTGATGAACCTCCCCCTGTGGGAAGGCGACCGGGCTTTTCTGCCCCTGCTGCAGGCCGGACACCCTTTTTTCTCCATGAAGCTGGTCTATGCCCACGGCGGCGCTTTACTGGAAACACGGATGGAGGAGCCCTGACCGGCTCCTCTTTTTTATGTTCCTGTTGACTTTGAGTGAACTTAAAGGTTTAGAATATCCTCAAAATCCTTTCTTCGTGTCATCCTGGCAGGAGTAAAGGATCATATGATTATCCGTGATTAATTGTTTATTGCAAAGAAAGGAAGATCGTATGAACAACTTCACCTTCTATTCCCCCACCTGCTTCGTCTTTGGCAGGGACTCCGAGAGCCAGGCCGGCAGCCTGATCCGCCGTTTCGGCGGCACAAAGGTACTGATCCATTATGGCGGCGGAAGCGCCCTGCGTTCAGGGCTGATCGATCGTGTAAAATCCTCCCTCGAAGCGGAAGGACTTCCGTACTGCCTGCTCGGTGGTGTGCAGCCCAATCCCCGCAGCGGCCTTGTATATGAGGGTATAGACCTGTGCCGGCGGGAAAAGATCGATTTCATCCTGGCCGTCGGCGGCGGCAGCGTCATCGACTCCTCCAAGGCCATTGCGGCCGGCACGGTCTATGACGGGGATTTCTGGGATTTCTACAGCGGGAAGCGCATTGAGGAAGCCCTGCCTGTCGGGACCGTGCTGACGATCGCCGCCGCCGGCAGCGAAGGAAGTCCGGACAGTGTCATCACCCGGGAAGATGGCATGTTCAAGCGCGGTGCGAGCGGCGATGCCATCCGCCCCCGCTTCTCTGTCCTGAACCCCGCCCTGACCCAAACGCTCCCGCCGTACCAGACAGCAGCCGGTATCACCGATATCATGGCGCATCTGTATGAGCGTTATCTGACCAACACCAAAGAGGTTGAAGTCACCGACCGGCTCATCGAAGCCCTGCTGCTCACAATGATTCATGAAGGTCCTAGGGTCATCGCAGATCCGGACAATTATGAAGCCCGCGCAAACATTATGTGGGCAGGCATGATGGCACACAACAATTCCTGCGGTGTCGGCCGCAGCCAGGACTGGAACAGTCACAACATCGAACACGAGCTTTCCGCCCTGTACGACTGCGCCCACGGCGCAGGCCTGGCTGTCACGATGCCGGCTGTCTTCACCTATGTGATGAATCATGACATCATGCGCTTCGCCAAAGCCGCTGTCCGTGTCTGGGGCTGCCAGATGGATTTTGACCATCCGGAAGTCACAGCAAAAGCCGGTATTGAAGCCCTCCGCAGCTTCCTGATCTCCATCGGTATGCCCCGCAATTTTGCGGAACTTGGCGCAAAGGAAGAAGACATCCCCGTCCTGGTTCAGGCCCTGTGCCGCGGGGACGGGCGTCCCGGCACCATCTCGGGCTTCGTAACCCTGGATGAGGATGACTGTACAAAGATCTATCAGATGATGGTATGATGTGCTCCGCTTTTATTCGGGATTTCCCTGCGGCTGGACACCGGGTGTGTCCAGCCGTTGTCTTTCCACAAGCTCCGCAAAATAACCGCCCTTTGCGATCAGTTCCTCATAGCTGCCCTCCTCAATGATCGCTCCATGGTCCATGACCAGAATCCTGTCGCAGTTCCGTACGGTGCTCAGCCGGTGGGCAATCACGATCCGGGTGCAGTTCAGCCGGTCCAGCGCGTCCGACACCTGCCGCTGTGTCTTGTTGTCCAGTGCAGACGTCGCCTCATCAAAGATCAGGATCTTCGGCTTTGGCGCGATTGCGCGGGCAATCATCAGCCGCTGCTTCTGGCCGCCGGAAATGCCGCCCTGCCCTTCGGAAATGAGTGTCTGCATACCCATGGGCATTTCCCGGATATCCTGTGCGATCCCCGCGGTTTCTGCCGCCTTCCACGCCTCCTCCAGCGTCAGCTGCGGAGCGGAAATTGTGATATTCGAGAAGATGTCCCCCTGGAACAGCTGCCCGTTCTGGATCACGACGCCGATATGCTTCCGCAGGGAGCGCGGATCCACATTGTTCAGTGCATGCCGGTCGTAATAAATCGCGCCTTTTTCCGGTTTTTCAAAGCCCAGGAGCAGTCGGACAAGTGTGGATTTCCCGCACCCGGTGCGTCCGACGATGGCAACATATTCCCCCGGCTGGATATTCAGGCTAAGGTCGTTCAGCACATACGGCATGTTGTCGTCGTACCGGAAAGTGACATGGCTCATTTCAATATGGCCGGCCACCTTATCCAGCACCAGCTTTTCGGCTGTCACTTCAGGCTCTGCCTGCAGAATCGGCTCTGCCATCTCCAGCACCGGCCGGATGGACGCCACGGAAATGGCGATCCCCGCCAGTGCTGTAAATGCACCCATCACACGTCCGTAGGCCGCGCTGAAGGCATAGTATTCGCTTTCGGAAACGCCGCTCCGGACCGCCAGGTAATACAGCACGATTGTTCCGGTCAGGGAAATCGCCGTCGTAATCACGCTGTTCAGCTTCAGGAACAGGGGTGGATTATACTCCAGGCGGGCTTCCCGGGCATACAGCCGCCCCCACCTGGCAAATACCCGCTTTTCCGATCCGGAAAGGCGAATTTTCTGCACTCCGTTCAGGATGGCATAGCTCATGCCGGTTTCTTCAGCCGCCAGCTTCATTTTCTTCCTGGAAACACCCATCTGGACAAGTGAAGCGGCCACGCTGACGATCATCGTTGCCAGGATGATCAGTACGGAAGGCCAGACCAGTGCCGGGGCAAACCGGAAGATCTGCGTGATATACAGCAGTGACATCAGGCTTCCCAGTCCGATGGACAGGATATTGTTGAGGATCATGCTGCACAGCGAATTGACACTGGAAGCACGGCTCGACAGTTCCCCGGAAGAATATTTCCTGAAAAAGCTGACAGGCAGCGACAGGATGCGCATCATCACCGAAGCCTGTACAGATTGGGAAGTCTTGGTATTGATCCGTTCCATCAGCAGGGACCGCACCAGGCTGATCAGCTGGGAAGCGAACGCGCTTGTCAGCAGGAATACAAGCATGCCGCCCATCAGGTTTATGTTCCTGCTCTTCATGATTTTTCCTGTAACCAGGCTGTAGACCCGGGGTTCGATCATTCCCACCAGGACCACCGCGAGGGATGCCAGCGCGATCAGAATCAGGTCGCTGTGGGAAATACTCCTTTTCATGTGCAGCAGCAGATCGGGAATCCCCAGTTTTTTCATCGGAAGCGGCTGATAAAAGCACAATGCCTCCCGTGCGAACAGCTTTGCTGTTTTCCGGGTCACGCGCACCTTCCGTCCCGTAGCCGGATCCCTGTACCTGTATCCGAATACCGTACCCGGGATCAGTGCCACGGTGATACCGGATTCCTTCAGGTATCCTAGCATCGGCCCGAATGCGTCGTTCTGCCAGTTCTCCTCCAGCTCCACCTCACGGACCATCATGCCCGTGGGGCGAAGCACATATTCCAGCTGCTGATCCGGGTCCGTAATGCCGTCCGGAATCTCCGGCGGCTTTTTGTGATAATACTTCAGCACGTCATCCAGTGCTTCCCGGGCAATCAGCCGCTCGTCTTCCAGCCGTCCGGAACTCCATTTGTCCATGACCGCATTCGCCATACGGAAAAAGGAGTCTTCCAGTACGTTCTGGTCGCTCTCCGTACGCTGCCTGATCTGTTCAGTGAACCAACCCATACCGAAAACCTCCTTCCCTATTCATTTGTCACAAGTTCGGTGTATGCGCCGCCCCGGGCATACAGTTCCTCATGTGTGCCGCGTTCTGCGATTCTTCCTTTTTCCATCACAATGATCTCATCACAGTCCCGGATCGTCGACAGCCTGTGGGCAACGACGATGCAGGAGATTCCCCGGTCCCGCACCGCCTTCACCAGATCGTATTCCGTTTTGGCGTCCAGCGCACTGGTTGCCTCATCCAGGATGATGATGGACGGATCCTGGGCCAGCACTCGCGCGATCTCCAGCCGCTGCCGCTGTCCTCCGGACAGATCCTTCCCGTTCTCGGTCAGCTTCCCCGAGTATCCGCCGGGACGCTGCAGGATATCGTCGTGGATCTGCGCGTCGCGCGCGGCCAGGATAACTTCGAAATCGGCAATGGATTCGTCCCACACCCGGATATTGCTGGATATGGTATCCTCAAACAGGACGATATCCTGGTCCACCATAGCGACAGAGCCTGTAAAAACATTCCGCGGAATGCCGGACAAAGGCTTCCCGTCAAACAGGATCTCCCCTTCCCATGGCTGGTAAAGGCCCGCAATAAGCTTGCTGATCGTGGATTTTCCGCAGCCGCTCGGACCGACAATAGCGATCCGGCTGCCAGGTCTCAGATGCATGGAGAAATCAGACACAGTGGGATTTCCCAGTCTGGAATACCCGAACGTCACATGCCGGAGCTCCACTTCACCTTTCAGCTTGGCATAATCACCGTCCGGGCTGTCTCCGCCGTATGTCATCACCGGATCGTCCGGATACTCCATGACATCCTCGACGCGTTCCATATCCGTGCGCATCTCCTGAATGGTCTGCCCGGCCTCCACCAGCGTCATGGCCGGTCCCATGAAGGAGGTAAGAAGTCCCTGGAAAGTCGTGATCATCCCCAGGGTAAAGTGTCCTTCCATTGCCAGCCGTACGCCCAGGAACAGTACAAGATAGTTGCTTGCCGTACTGATGAACTGCGGAATGAGCCCGATCCGCGCATTCAGGGTGGCATATTTCACTTCCTGGGTGTTCACGGATGCCTGGTAGCCGCTCCATTTCCGGAAGAACCCCTCTTCCGCCCCGGCCGATTTGATGGTTTCAGTCATGCTGATCCCTGCCAGCGTAGTGGAAGCCAGCTTTCCCGCATCCCGCATCTGGACCCGGGTCACATTCAGCCGTTTCGCGGCCAGGTACCGGGCAGCAAACAGGTTCAGTGCCAGGGAGGCAATTCCGACCAGGGTCATCAGTACGCTGTAGCGCAGCATGACTGCCAGGTAGAACAACATCATAATAGTGTTCAGCGCCAGAGGTGCCACGGTATTCACCAGCGTTCCGGCGATAGACGCGTTTGTTCCCTGCCGCTGCAGGATATCCCCTGTCATGCGCTGGGAAAAGAAGTCCATCGGCAGGCGCAGCACCTTCCACATATAGGAGGCATTGCCTTCTATGGCCATCTTGCCGTTGATCCGGAGGCTGTAGACCGTCTGGGCCCATTGCACGATGAGCTGGAAGACCGCCAGGGCAATCATCACCGCCAGGAACGGCTGGAGCCAGGCCGGTGCCAGGCCGTTCAGCAGGCGGTCATAGAAGATCCGGGACATGACCGGATTGATGATCCCGAACAGATAGGAGATCACAGACGTCAGGATCACAAAGACCACAGCCGGCGCGGCTCCTTTCAGCCGCTTCCGGGCAAATGCCAGCGTACTCTTTCGTTTTCCGGAAGAAATGAAACTTTCCGTCGGTTCGAACGTCATCACCAGCCCGGTGAAAGCTTCGTCAAACTGCTCCATCGGCACCTGCACGATGCCCCGGGCCGGATCGTTGATTACTGCTTTATTGCCTTTAAATCCGTCCAGTACGACGAAATGATTGAAATTCCAGTGGATAATACAGGGAAAACTTCCGGAATTACGGAGGGCTTCGGGTTCCATACGGTAACCATGTGAATCCAGCCCGTAGTTCCGTGCCGCCAGGTACACGTTTTTCATATTGGAGCCGTCCCGGCTGACGCCGCAGTCCAGCCGTACCTGTTCCAGCGGAACCCATTTCCCATAATAGGCCAGAACCATGGCAAGGCATGCTGCGCCGCACTCAAGCGCTTCCATCTGCATGATCACAGGTACCCTGGCCACGCCATTCCGGACAGGCTGCCTTGCTTTTTTCTCAGCCATAACCGTCTCCTCCGTCAGTTCCAGAGGAAGCTGACCGGCGTGGTGGTTTCCAGCACCAGATCTGCGTCGTATTCACCGTCCGGCAGATGGAGCCTGTCATTGTCCATATCAATGATCAGGAGCATTTCCTCATCGCCTTCCTCCGAATCGATCATGGCGATCATCCCGATCGTCCCCTCTTCGTTCCCCATCCGCAGGCGCATACCTGTTTCCACTACATCCTTGTAGCTTTTCGGAAGGCTTGCGCGGAACACTGTGGCCGGTTCAGATACGATTTCTCCGTTCTCTTCTTCGCGGAAAGAGTCGATGTTGTCTGCCTGGACTTTGATCGGCATCGTATTCTCCATGGACGCTGTGGATGCATACGCGATAAATCCTGCCAGCAGGATCACGATGGCTGCCAGGATCATCCACAGCCGGGGGCTGGTGACGCGCATATAATCATGCAGTTGTTCCGGAGAAGAAATGCGTTCCAGGCTTTTCTTCCGGAACAGCTTGTTTTCCATGCAGATCTGCTCCTCTCAGTTCCGTTTTCCCGTATTGTCCGTATTCTGTTTACGCCAGTTTTTTCAGGATGACCATCTCCGCGGTTCCCCTGCGGATATACACCTTCACGTCGTCTGCCACTTTCTTGACCACGGACTTTTCCAGTTCGTCCCATGCTTCCTGCGCCCCGGGTTCATCCTTTGCCACCCGTGCGGACAGCGCGGTTTCATACTGCCGCATGGACCATTCCCAGTCCAGCATGGGTGAACTGGTGTGCTCATACATATCCGGCAGGAACAGGGAATTTGAAGTGATATCTTCATCGATCCCCCAGTCAAAGAACTCCCGCAGGCGGCCCATCAGTCCCTTGGCGGATTCATTCTTTCCGCTGGCGGATACGGAAAGCAGCTGCTCCTTCTTCTCGGTCGAAAGAAGCGTCCTTACCAGCAGATGCAGGCGGTATTCCCCGTCTTCATCCTCAATCCAGAATTCTCCTTCAGACGCGCCGGTAACGGATTGCATCAATCCCATCATTTCCTCCGTCAGCAGCCGGAGATGCATGGCGTCCTTTTCGGAAAGGCCTTTATAGGCGGCAACCTTATCAGCCTGGCCGATTGCTGTTTCCATCATTTTCTTCTGGCCGGATACACTGATCACATCTGTTTTCATGTTATTCTCCTTTTTAATTTATGATATCCGTTCGCTGAAAAATATACTAACACAGAACCTGCGCAAAAGGAAGTCCTGCTGCATCTGTATATACGGGCCGGAAACTATTCCGGCAGCATATCAGGCCTGATTTCTCTCCGATCGGCAGAAAAAAACGGTCTTCATCTGCAGGAACTTCCATTCCTTTCTGTCATTTTCTGAAATGATTCCTGACCGGGAATGTAAAATATGTTTCCGGCCACGGCTCATTTTCCAGGGTAAAATGCCACCATTCGGTGCTGAGCGGCCGGAAACCGTATTTCACCATCATCGACTGCAAAAGCATCCGGTTCGCGCGCTGCGCTTCGCTGACACCCTTGTAATCCGGATGGCTTTTCTCCCCGCAGAAGTCGAACGTTCCGCCCATGTCCAGGTCCTCCTGCGTTGCCATTTCAAACAGCGTCAGGTCCACGGTACTTCCCCGGCTGTGACCGGAATGCTGTGCGATATAGCCTTGCGGGATGATCTCATCCTTGTTCAGTTCCGGATAGAAATATGCTTTCATTCGTATATCTGCCGGATCTGCCGCCCAGCGCATGAAATGATCCACTGCCTTCTGCGGACGGTATGCATCAAAGATCTTCAGCCTCAGGCCCTGCCTTGCCGCCTCATCGCTGACTGCTTTCAGCGCCTGCGCCGCTTCCCGGGTTATCAGCGCCGCTGGTTCCTCATACCCGTCAATCCGTTCACCGATAAAATTAAACGAAGAGTAATACCGGATATCCAGCAGCACATCCGGGATCATCTCACCGATGCTGACAAATCCGGAGACGTCATCTGAAAACTTCATGCTGCGTTATCTCCTTATGCGCCAAGCAGGGATCCGACCAGGATCCCGAGCCAGGTACCGATCACATATCCGAAAGTTCCCACCAGCATGCAGGGGCCGATCAGCTTCACCCATCCCTGCGAGATCGCCATGCCCGCAGCAGTAGTCGGCCCGCCGATGTTTGCGTTCGACGCCAGAATAATATCCTCCAGGTTAAACTTCAGCAGCCTGCCGCCGACAAAGCAGAAAGCCATGTTCATCAGCACAACAATCATACAGAACAGCAGCAGGATCGGTGCATTCCGGATCAGCACCCCGATGGATGCCGGAACGCCGATGACAAAGAAGAACAGGTAGATCATCCACGTGCCAAGCTCCTGCGCGCCATGCATCTCTCCGGCCTGTTTCTCAAAGAATGTAGCGAAAATCACAGAGAAATTGGTGATCCAGACATACTGGCTTCCGAAGAAGGTGTTCAGCATCTGGGTAAACCAGTTGTCTTTGGGAATCAGGCCTGCGAAGAAATTTCCGATCAGTCGGGAAAGGAACACCACTGCAGCCGCGTAAGCCAGGTCAACAGCAACGTCTTTCAGGGACACGTCCTTCCGTGTCCAGTACCGTTTCGCCAGTGTCTCAGCGTCGCCCGGCTTTCCCTTGGAGGAGACTTCGTCAATATGCGGGTGGGCATAACGTTTCCGGAAGAAAACGCTTCCCGCGATCCCCAGCAGCACCAGGAAATACAGTGCCATATTCAGGTTATCCGCCACGGTTGTTGCGGAAATCAGGGTGCTGTCGACATGAAATGCATCAGCAATCGCCGTAAAATTGACACCGCCGCCGATATAGGAACCGGTCATCATTGCTGCAACGCCCGGAAGCCCGGTCACATTGCCTCCCAGCAGCAAGGTTGCCAGGATAGTTCCTGCCACCGTACCGGCAGCACCAATCAGGAAGATCAGCAGAAAACGCCCGGTTTCCTTCCGGATCCTCCGTATATTGGTCTGCAGGAGCAGCAGCGGAATCGCCAGTGGCACCGCGTAACCCCAGACAACATCGTCGAATACCGGGGCGCTGTCCGGGATCACATGCAGGTTCACCAGTGTCACGGCCAGGATCAGCGTGATGATCGCCCCGGAAATCCTGGATGCCCATTTATATTTCTGTTCAAGCCAGATCGCCAGCGCGGTCGCGGCAAACAGGACTGCCAGCAATGCCCAGTGGTTCTCAGCGCTGATCACGGTCTGAATGGTCTGTTCCATAGCGGTCCTCCTGTTTATGGCCAGGGTGCTTTTTCCTCAGATATGCATTCCTTTCCTCAGGTTCATAAATCCTTTTTTATCTGGCGATCCGCTTCCTGCCGGGCATAATTGCGCGCTGCGGACAGACCAGGATGCAAAGATGGCATCCCACGCAGTTCTTCCCGTTCAGCACCGGACGGCGGTTTTCGTCCAGGCTGATCGCCTGGTGTCCGCCATCCTCACAGGAGATCCTGCAGCGCCCGCAGCCAACACAGCGCTCCCTGATAAACTGCGGGAAAACAACCGTATCCCGTTCCAGTGTGTCGGTCGTTTCGCTCAGCGTATCCAGGCCCAGGCCGATCGCATCTTTTACGCTTCTGAAACCTTTTTCCGCCAGATACAGGTTCATGCCGGCTTTCAGGTCGTCGATGATCCGGTATCCGTACTGCATGACGGCCGTCGCGACCTGGACGGATCCTCCGCCCATCAGGATGAACTCCATTGCATCTTCCCAGGTTTCGATCCCGCCGATCGCTGAAAGGTGCATCCCTTTCAGGCCCGGGTTCTGCCCCAGTTCCGCAACAAAGCGCAGGGCGATCGGCTTGACCGCGTTGCCGCTGTATCCGCCCAGGGCGCTCTGCCCGTGAACAGCGGGAGCGGCAACGAAGGTGTGCAGGTTGACGCCTGTAATGGACTTGATCGTATTGATCGCGGCGATGCCGTCAGCACCGCCCCGTTTTGCAGCCTCTGCTGCCGGGCTCATAGACGCAACGTTGGGAGTCAGCTTTGCCAGCACAGGAATCCGGCATGCCCGTTTGGCCTCTGATGTAAAACGTTCTACAAGTTCCGGCACCTGGCCGATATCGCTGCCGAGGCCGCCCTCTGCCATATTCGGACAGGAGAAATTCAGTTCAACCGCGTCTGCGCCGTTCTCCTCGCACAGACGGGCCAGTTCACCCCATTCCTTTTCATTCTGTCCCATAATGGAAGCCAGGATGAACTTGGTGGGATAGTTTTTTTTCAGCCGGCGGAAGATCTCCATGTTTTCCGCCACACTGTGGTCGGAAAGCTGTTCAATATTCTTGAACCCGATAATACTCCCGTCCCCGCCGGTGATTGCGGAAAAACGCGGGGATGCTTCATGGATATCCAGCGAGCAGACCGTCTTGAAGGAGGCGCCTGCCCATCCTGCCTCAAAAGCCCTTGCGCACATATCGTACGAGCTGGCCACCACGGAAGAAGCCAGCAGGAACGGGTTTTCAAGCGGGATCCCGCACAGGTCGCATTTCAGCCTGTCTTCATTCTCCGGCAGGGGCGTCTCGCATTCCGGCTTCACCTGGTAAAACAGGCGGTTGATTATATCCCGGATCGGTACATCCCCTGCCCGGACGCAGGCATTCTCGCATGGAGCCCGGCAGGTCAGGCACGGATTTGCAGCCGGCAGTTTCTGCGCCGCCGTCTGCTCGTTCCCGAACCAGATGCTCCGCAGCAGGGCTGCCGGTTTCACTGTTTCGCAGGCATTGTCGCATGGCGCGCGATCGCAAAGGGTACACCGGATCATGTCTGCCCGGGCAATGGCATGATTCACACTGATCATCTTTTATTCCTCTCTCTCAGGTGGCAGTTCAGCCTCTTCGGATAGTTTATCATAAAAGCATGGACAGGGCCCCGAAGAAAACGGTCATCAGGACAAGAAGGCAGAGTTCCTGCTTCCAGCGTTTCTGCAGCAGTCCTGCCGTTTCCCGCAGGAAAGCGTTGGGCCAGAACCACCACTTTGTCCTGCTGCCGATTCCTTCCGCGCTCAGTCCCGCCTGTCTGGCCAGCAGGCCGCTGCGGAACACATGGTAACTGCTCGTGGCAAACAGTGTCTTCCCTTCCCGGCCGGTCTTCCCGATGATCTCCCGTGAATGGATCATATTCTGCAGCGTGTTCACGGAACTCGTTTCCGGCAGGATCAGACGTTCGTCAATATCACGGGAGAGAAGGTACCTCCGTATGGCCTCCGCCTCGGGCATCGGTTCATCTTGTCCCTGCCCGCCGGAGGGGATAAAGAATGCTTCTTTCCCTGTCTCTTCCTTCTGCGTATTCCAGAATTCCAGTGCCTTGTCCGCCCGTCCCTTCAGCAGCGGCGGAAGCGACCCGTCCTGCCGGAACCAGCAGCCGAGGATGAGGATAAAATCCTTGTCCGGAGCAGGAATCCGTCTGGCCGCTGTGATACCGCAGATAACCGCACCGGTCAGCATGCACTGGCAGTAGATAAAAGCGGTACAGAATGTGTTCCGTATAGTATTGTCAATCCGGCCCTGCCATTCCGATCCCATGAAATCCCGGCACCACAGGTAGATCCCGACTGCCTCCCCGGTCAGCAGCAGCAGGCTGATCAGCAGGCCCAGTGCGTTCTGCGGCCGGGGGCGGTGACCATGCCGAAGTAAAGCGATATTGCTGACAGCTACGGCGATGGCAAACAGGATCATTGCCGGCGCGGTCATCATCATGTAGCGGGTACCCGCTTCGCTGATACTGGAATATGCCGCATACATGCTGTACGTCTCCGGATGGATCAGGTGAGAAGCTGTTGCCCTGAACATCGTCAGCCCGCTTGCCAGCGCAAACAGGAAAAAACCCGCGTAATAGATCGTTCCGTAATCATAGAAAGCCGGCCCCTTTGCACGGAAAAAATGCCACAGCATGATTGCGCTGACCAGCAGCCAAAAAAGTGTGACAGCAATAAGTACGGCTGTGTCCCCGGTAAAGTTGCCCGTATTCATATCGTACACGGTTCCGAGGCTGTCCACCCGCATCATGTGAAAGAAGACAAGCTCGTTATCGTTATTTCCTGTGCTGAAGCTGAGAGCCGATGTGCCCGGGCCTTGTGCATAAACGGGGATACGCACAAAGCCGGGAAAAATCTCTGCTTCGCCGGCGCGCAGGACATCAGGCTTTTCAACCGTTATCCGTATCTGTTCCGTCTGATCCGTCCGGATATAGATACTGAACCGGCTAAAAGGCAGAAGACGGCATGCAGCGCAGAGCAGCAGCAGTGCAAATGCGCACACCGCGATCTGTTTGGCCGCCTTTCTCATACAGAAGTCCCTTCTTTCCGGATCCTTGGCCTTTGTTTGTGTTGAAATCCCGGGATCACAAAACAGTCGGCGGTTCAGCTGATCCGCAGGCTCTCCATGATCCTCCGGAACATCTCCCGGTCTGTGCCCGCATTCTCCTTCCGTCCCGCGCAGGTAATGCTGTACACAGTTTTCCGGTGTCTCAGCAGAATCGTCTCCGCATGCTGAGCGGTACCGTTCACACAATAGGAAAAACGATAGCCTTCCAGCGGTACTTTTTCCGCCCGCATGGAGAAAAAGCCCTCCAGCAGATAGTCATGTCCCGCGTATGCTTTTTCTGTCTGCAGCTGGTTCCGGTGTGCGAGTCCCCGGATATCCGCCAGCACGGCGAGAATTCCCGGATTCCGCTTCCAGAGGACAGTGATCATGATATGCCGCTCTTTGTCCCATGTTCCCCAGCTCTCAGGCCGGTCGGTCAGGTATGCCTGCTTCAGTTCCTCCCGGCTCATCTGCTGAAATCCTTCCGGGATATCCAGTGAAAGTGTCTCGTCGATCGTTTCCGTCTGTACAGCCGTATGGTTCTCCTGCATTCTCTCTCGTCTCCTCTCACAGGATATCCGCAGAACAGGCCGCAGTGCCTGCTCATATAAATATACGTTACGGATTTACAGATGGCAGGAGGATCACACACATCCCGGTCAGTGCAAAGCATCTCCGGAATTCAGTGTTCAGCAAAGCTCTTTTTCTTTTCATGACTTTGGATCATCCGTAAATCTGTTGATCAGAAAGAACCTCCCATGTTCTCCAGTGTATCGATCACGACAACACAGTCCTCCCGGACATTCTGCATAATGAGCTTCATGATGTTCTCCGGTACGGCCACACAGCCGCCGGTCCAGGGTTTCTGGGGTCCGAAGCAGTGCAGGAAAATCGCGGATCCGCGGCCGGGTGTCCCGTCCTCGTTAAAGCTGATGTTCAGGCAGTACTGGTATTGGTACTCATAATCCACGATATGTTCGCTGTCATCCATCAGCAGTTCCGGTACATCGCGGAGATCCACCATCTGGTTGTACTGCCGATCCGGATCTCCGGACCAGTAAGTATTCTCATCCACCTGAATATAAGGGATTGCGCATCCCGGGTCTGCGGCGATCCCGAACGCCTTGTTGAAATGATAGATGCCGGCAGGTGTCTGGCCGCAGCCTTCCTTGTGATCGGCATCTGCACACAGGCCGTTCTTTCCGACAAATCCGGGCGTGGAAAGGATCTGCTTCCAGGTTCCGTCTTCGTCCTTCTGATGCATGGATATGAAAGCGGTGGTTTTGTCCATGCCGATTGCGGCAACAACAAAGAGCTGGGAAGCTTCCTGGGCCGCGGGCAGGCTTGCAATCCATTCCGGTGAATCGGTCACCGGCTGGATGTCGGCGTGGAGGCCGTCTGCAAAAGCAGCGGGACAGAATACTGTCAGGGCCATCACCAATGTTACAGCGATCACGATCATTTTTTTCATATCTGAACGTCTCCTTTCAGCGGGGCTTTCGCCCCGTATCGTTGTCTGTGATCGGTTGTCAGTTGCAGATTGGAAACCGGATAGCTTCCCCGGCTCCTGTGATTTCTTATTTCTATAATATGGCTATCCGGACGAAAAATCAACTCCGTTCTGGAAGGAATTCCCATTTTCCTTTGACGGTCTGTATGTCTTTTGTTATGATGAAACGCGTTGTTTCCGGACAGTCGGTTGACGGAGCAGAGCAACAGTCGGAGGAACGAAAAATGAAGATGATCAATGTCGATTTTCTGCTGTCCGGGTGCAGTACCCGGTGCAGACACTGTTATGTCGCGGGAGGGCCCGGTCCGATGATGGAAACAGGGGATGCCCTTCTGTGTATCAAAAAGCTGGATGCTGTGGCAGCCTGTCTCCCGGAGGAGCTCAGTTTCACCCTGGATCATGAACCGATGAATCATCCGGAAATCGTACAAATCATCCGTGCGGCAGCCGCCGCAAAACACGGCCGGAATTATCACCATGGCATGACGACAGGAATCGGACTCATGCGGCGGAATGACCGGGAAACAGTCCTCCGGGCTTATCTGGACTGCGGATACGATGTTTTCGGGATCACTGTTCACGGCAGTGCGGCTCATCACGATGAAATGGTCCGGCGAGCCGGTGCCTTTGACGCCATGGTTTCTGCCGCCCGTTTCTTCAAAGCACACGGTACCCGCCTGGAAGTTTCCCTGATGGTCAACCGTTTTTTTCCGGAGGACGCGGAAAGCATCACCGCCCTCATCCGCGAACTGCAGCCGGGCTATATCGGCTGTGTGACCCCGATCTATACGCCGCACAGCAGGATGTCTGATTTTGAACCGTTTCGGGCATCCCTGGAGGATGTCGAAGCGTTGCGGGAGTATCTTGCTGCATGGCGACAGGATGCGGAACCGGTTATGCAGAACGCGCGGGAACATACCGTTGCCGCTGCCGTTGCCTGGCTGAAGCGTGGTGAAGGACTGCCGTCCCTGTTTGAAGCACCCCAGGAGGAGTTGTATCTGTCGCTCCATCCGGATGGCTTCCTCTATGAAGGCAATTCCGGCGCGGAAACCGCGTGCCTCGGCGATCTCCGTACAATGGATCCTGAAGAAGCCGCCAGCCTGATCATGAAGCTGCCCGGCAACCGGGATTACGGCGCGTTTTATGACATCCCGGATCTCCCGGAAACCGGCACACTGGTACGTGTCCTGGAATCACTGCCTCAGGGGCTGGTGTACGGAGATCACGAAAGCGTGATCTACCGCGGACTGGCAGAGCTGAAAATCCCGACCAGGATGGATAAATTCAGGGTACAATGCGTTTTGCGATCATCGGACTCTGCAGGAGCCGGTCAGGATTGACCGGCTCCTTTCTGTCTGGCGACGGAATCGCCCATCAGCATTGTATGGACATCATGGTCGCTGAAAAAAGGCAGGGGTAATCCTGCCCGTATTTGCCGGATCTGAAAACGCCTGCCCATTCGGGCAGGCGTTTCTGTACCTGTATTACGGATGCAGACCGTTATGCATCTGTGTGATCATCGGCCAGTCGTTGTCAATGCTGTCTCCGTGCACTTCCCAGACGATCAGCCCGCCCAGTCCGTTTTCATTGATGTAGGCAAGCTTTGCCGCCAGGGACGCGGCGCTCTCATAAGTAATGAAGTTCAGGTATTCGGCGGCGTCAGGATCATCGTTCCACAGCCAGGCCGCGCCCTTCGCCTCGTCGTAACCCGTGTGCCATCCGGGCGTTCCTTCCGGAACGGCAGCCTGCTCCCGGGCAAGGATCTCATGCCAGGTCAGATCGTCAATCGGTTCCGCGGGAACCCCTACCGTTTCCTCTGCAAGGTCGTTCATCTTCCAGCCGTGGCTGTACAGGGGGGACCCGATCGCGATCTTTTCTGCCGGTACTCCCTGCTCCAGCAGGTATTTGACTGCCGCTTCCGCGGAGTTGTCCCCGAGCAGTGCCGTATGGTGGCCGGTGTTTTCTTCCCACGGTCCGGCCATGTCATACGTCATCAGGTTGATCCGGTCCACATAGGGATGCAGCGAAGCGTAATCCTGCATACAGAGCGAATAGCCGACAGAAGCGCCTGCGCATACGGTCAGGGTCTTCTTCCCTTCTCCGAAGTGTTCGTCCAATGCTTCACGCAGTTCCTTCAGCAGCAGGGTATAGTTGGTCCAGTCATCACCCGCGACCGGGTTGCCCTCGTCGTTTTCATCCTCAGGTTCCCGTTCCACGCCGGGATATTCCCAGTCGATGTCCAGGCCGGACAGGAAGGGATAAGCGTCCAGGGTCTCCAGGCAGCTCCGGATGAAGGAACCGCGGCTTTCCGCCGTCAGTGCCATTTCGGAAAAATGTCCGGAATCCGTCCATCCGCCGATGGAGATCAGGATCTGCTTGTCCGGATACTTCTCCGCGCATTCCGCGTACCGGGGGAAATGCGCCGCAGGGTTGTCCGGATCCGTATCTGCCCAGGGATCTGTGGATACGATGACGAAACCGTCGTCCTGGGGAATGACTTCCCAGAAAGCGTGGTTCACGCAGTCGATCCGGTCCCAGGGCAGGCCGTTCACATCATTCCGGCTGTCGGAATAGATATTCCAGTTCGGGAAATAAACCGTCACACCGGGCTCCTCCTTGATTGTTTCAGCACAAACAATACCCGGAAACAGTCCAAAGGTCAAGGCGGCAATCAGTAACATGCAAATAAACCTTTTCATTTCAAGCCCTCCAAATGTAATTGTTGTCCCCTGTTGCGTTCATTTTATCATACGGGCAATTAAAAGTGATTGACTCCTTTTGTGATGTTTTGCCGGCGCTTGTTGTGTTACATCATATCTGTTCTTTTCCTTTTCGTATGCAACCGTTTTCCGGGCGGGGCGGGCCGGTTCCGCGCAGGGTTCATGCGGTAAAAAACGATTATAACCGTTCTCTCTATATAAAAACCCCTTCGGTGCTGTTATGATGATCATCGTAAAAGCGCTTTACAGATTACAGCAGTCAGCAGACTGGAAAGGACACGGTTATGAACAGGGATATTTTTATCAGGAACCTTACCCGGGATACCATTGAGATGAGTCCCCGGGGAAGAAGCGCCAACGAGCTCACCCCGGAAGAGTTTGAGAAAGTATACGAAAGCTTCTTTGATATGATCTTCGGAATCGCGGCTGCGGATATTTCCTCCCTCCCGGGTTACGGCGAGTTTGACGGAAACAACACGGCGCCTTACAATACCCTGGAGGAATTCATTCGCGATGAGATCATCAGTGAAAAAACCGAAGGGTACTGGAAAAACTGGACGCAGATGTTCGGAACCACATTCCTTCAGAAGGATTACTATTATGGAATCGCGGAAAAGGCCCTGAAATATGCGCCTTTCTGTGAAGGCAGGCGGTTCCTGGTGAACAATAACACCTTCTTCTGCAATATGATCGTGGATGACGCCGGGAAGGTACATTGCACAGACTGGGGAAGGGCCGGAATCATGGATTTCATGATGGATTTCGCCATCCTGGATCTGAACAAGCCCTACCTGCTTGTCCCGGAGAAGCTCTTCGAATATGCGAAGGCGAAGAAGATCATGATTGAGAACTTCAGGGAGCGCTTCTTATGTATGGCTTACTTTAAGGGGATCGGCACATTGAGATGGCATGCGTCCATCGATGATCTGGAATCCTGCGAATCCATCGTCAGATCCATCAACGCGCTGGAAGAACGCATGTCCAGGCTGTAAATTCAGAGGCAGGCTGTTTTTATGAAGTATGAGAACGCAAGGGATATCCTTCCCGAAAAGCTTCTGGAGGAAGTCCGGAAGTATGCGGAGGGAAAAGTGATCTATATTCCCAGGGCCGACAAGGGCAGGGGCTGGGGGGAAGCCTCCGGATACCGGGAAAAGCTGGACAGGCGGAATGCCCTGATCTGCAGCCGGTATTCTGCCGGGCAGTCTGTCCTGGAAATTGCGGAGGAATTCTTTCTTTCACCGGAAACCATCAAAAAGCTTGTGTACGGAAAGAAAACAGACCTGCCGATGTTCTCCCCTTCCGTTTCTTCCGCCGGACAGTATGCGGCCGCGGGCATGGGTGAGGAATGGGTGCGGACCTATCTGGATTCCCTGGGGCAGACAGCGCCGGATATCACGGAATACTTCATGTCGGAACTGGTGCGGATCCCGTTGAGGCTGATCGAAGAAGACGCTTCCGGGACGCCCGGAACCGAATCACAGCTTGCCTTTGAGGTTCCTCTGATTGTTGTTTATGATCACCGGGTGTTTTCCGTACCGTTTCAGCCCGGATACCTTCGCAGCCTGAAAACGGAAAAGAAAAATGCCCACTACGCCTTCATTTTCGCGAAGAACGAAGAGTACGGTTTTTTCTGGAACAATTTTGGAAAGAATTTCCGGAGATAAGAATCCATTTCCTCCCCTGCCCTTTTGATCCGGCAGATTCCCGGGCGGCCCGCAGGCCGCCCGGGTTATACTGTCTGTTTCCTGATTTCTTAAACCGTTCATACTGCCGGTATCTTCAAAAGTGGTTTGTGCTTCGTGTGCTGAAGCTGTCAGGTTCCTGTGCTGTTGTTTGACGGAAAGCATATGCTTTGGTATGATCGTTTCAATCGCATGGAAAAAATGATATTTGCGGAGGAATTTCATGTCCTGTAACCATGAAGAATATATGAGAAGATGCTACGAGCTGGCTGTCAGCGCCGGAAAGAAAGGCCATGACACATTCGGCGCCGTGCTTGTACATGACGGAAAGATTCTGGAGGAGGCCGAAAACACAGCCGATTTTGCCGCAGGGATCTTCGGGCATGCGGAGTTCAATCTTGTCCACAAATGTGCCAATAAATATTCGGACAAAATCATGGAAAAGGCCACGCTGTATACCAGCTGTGCGCCGTGTGAGAGATGCCTGGGAGCGATCGCCTCCCTTGGCGTTCATCATGTTGTCTGCGGCGTCTCGTATAAAGAATTCTGCAGGCTGCTGCCGTTTGATTACCGGCCCGTGGATCGTGAAGGTCTCCTGGATCAGCTGGGAATCCGGATGACGCTCGAGGAATCCGTCCTCGAAGAGGAAGGAATGCATGTTTTCGAATGGTGGGGCGGAGAATACCGCCCGCTGGAAGACCTGATTGCAGAAATGGATGAGGTGAAGAAGCGCGGCGGCGGAAACCTGTAACCGCAGAAGATACCCGGATGGAAGCCCACAGACCGGACAAATAATTCAATAATTTTGTCTGAATGAAAAAAGAAAAGTGCGCTCTGTTGAAGGTTATTTATATGACGCAGGATACTGAACGGAAACATCACATGAACAGGAGCATATTCCTGACTTCATGCGGTTTGTCGGATGAAATGAAGGATTCCCTTCTGGATGTCTGCAGAAAGGCTCCCGAAGATCTGAAAATCTTGCTGATCCCGACTGTAGGGATAGAATCCTACGGAGCCAGGGAAGGGCTGACCGTCTGCCTGGATGAGTTCCGGAAGATGGGGATTCGCCCTGAAAATATCCTCGTTTACAATCTGGAACTGGTCCCGTCCACAGATTATAAACGGACATATTCCGCCTTTGTTGAGAATCCGGCAATGATCGCAAGGCTGCTTTCTCCTGCGGAGGCAGAAGAATTTGACGTATGTTTTGTGACCGGCGGTGACGTGAATGTATTGTGCCGGGAAATGCGCAGAACCGGAGCAGGCACGGTTCTGAAGGCAGCCGTCAGCCGCGGGCTCGTATATGTGGGCATAAGCGCCGGAAGTATGTTTGCTGCCGGCAATATGGAGGATGGCCTGAACCTCATCCCCAACAGGATCATTCCGCATCAGGACGGAATGCGGAACTTCCCCGGGACGGCCGGGATATTTTGCTGTCCGACGGGCATGCCGTCTGCATCTTTGATGACCGGATCTTTATGATGTGAAAAAAAATAATACTGGCGGTGAACCTGATCCCCGTTTCTGCGACTATCAGGTGAAGCTTCAAAGATAACGTGTGTGAGGGACCTCAGATGCGACTGGAAGAATTACTGGAACATGCGGATTACCTGCTGGGCGTAGCAGCTGGCAAGTGTGATTCCTGGGAGGACGCGCAGGACCTGGTGCAGGCCACGCTCCTGGAAGGCCTTCTTGCTGTCAGGAAGGAAAAGAAGATCGCCAATGCCAGGAACTGGCTTGTCACGGTGCTGAACAGGCGGTTTTATGACATGCTGCGCGAAAAATACCGGAAACCCCTGATTTTCTGCGGAACGGACTGTGATCTGGCGCATGCCGTGGACGGACTGAACACCTCCGGAATACAGCAGGCGGAACACGCCGTTGAAACCGCTCCCGGGGAGCTGACGGAAGAGGAGAACCTTCGCCGCCTGGTTGCGCGGATGGCAAAGCAGTATCGGGAAGTGCTGACAGCGCACTATTTCCGGGGGCAGGAAATCCGGGAAATCGCGGAAAAGCTGTCCCTTCCGGAAAACACCGTTAAAAGCCGCCTCCGTCTTGGCAGGGACAAACTGAGAAAGGATTTATCGATGGAAAAATATGAAAAGCAAAGCTTTGAGCCGGACACTTTATTTATGGCAACCACCGGAATTCCCGGATTCAATGACGAGCCGTATACCTTGGTAAAGGATGATAAAATCGCCATGAATCTCCTGATCCTGGCATATGAACAGCCGGTCACACTGCCGGAGTTGTCGGATGCCATCGGAATCTCCACCGCCTATATTGAACCCATTGTGAACCGGCTGGTGGATGGAGAACTGATGAAACGGACCGGGGACAGGGTCTTCACAGATTTCATCATTTATTCGGAGGAAGACCGGATTTCCGGCCTGGAACTTCAGAAAGAACTGGCAGTGAAACTGTTCGACAGCCTCTGGCAGGAAATTGAGGAAGGCCTGGATGCTCTGCGCGGTGTGGAGTACTACAGAAGGCAGAATGCTTCTGCCCGTCTGAAGCTGGAAGGATATTTCGCACTCAGGTCCGTCTATTTGTCTGTGCTGAAGGCACGGGACGAAATCGCCGGACATCTGTCGGTTCAGGAATACCCGGACAGAAAGAACGGCGGCAAATGGTATGCCATGGGCAACCGGTATCCGGCGGATTATGATTATGATCACAGTCCCCATTCCCTGTATGACATCAGCGGTGAGGCAACCAGATACCTGGAGCATCTTCCGGGAGCCCGGACCGTCGGGCTGCATGATTATGATGCGGATAACAGAATCCTGGGCAAAGCGCACAGGGTTTATCAGCTCGCTGTCGATTCCAGTGAGTCAGCGGAATTAGTGATGAAACTCCTGTATGCCGTTTACCGTGATAATGAGAGCCTGCTTTCCGGCATCCCCGGGAAGATGCTGGAAAATGTGGATGTCTTTCTGAACCTGGACTTTCTGGAAAGGACCCCTGAAGGAAAACTGAAGCTGAACGTCCCCGTCCTGAGCGAAGAAGACAGGAATGCGTTCTATGGTCTGATGGATGAATATGCGGGAAAACTTCTGGAAGCTTTCCGTGAAGAGTATGCCGGAATGATCCGGAATCCCGTGAAGGTTCCGAAGCAGATACAAAGCGATGTGCCCGGATTCCTTCTCTATCTGAATACCTGCTGTTATTTCCCTGCTGCAGTCATCCTTGAAGCCAGGAACAGGGGGCGGTTCCTGAAAGGCTGTGACCGGCCGGTACCGGCCGTGCTGATGGTCGTCTCCGAAGAATAATCTTCCTGTTCGTCCTGCGGGGACAGGGACCATTTTCCCGTCCCCGCGGCGGACGTCCGGCTTTACGGCCTGCCCTCTCCCCGCTCTGTTTGACAGAGCGGGGCCTGCTTTAGTATGATCGTTCCGGCAGCACGGAAAACAGGCTCCTGATCGGAGGAATAAAGGATGAAGACAATCTTCACCGTTCAGCATACACAGTCAGAACATCATACCAATGGCATGGTGGGTTCATGGACAGACTGGAACCTGACGGAACTGGGAAGACAGCAGGCTGATCGGATTGCGGTCAGGCTGAAAGAAGAGCTGGCCGGAAAAGAAGTCGTTCTGTACACTTCTGATCTGAAACGCGCCAGGCAGACGGCGGACAGCGTCGCAAAGCATCTGCAGGCGGTTCCGGTTGTCAGGACAGAACTGCGGGAACGCAACCTTGGAAAATGCTGCGGAAAATCGGTGCAATGGCTGCGTGAAAACCTTGAATGCCAGGAAAAGACGATTGACGACCGTCTATTCTCTGACGCGGAAAGCCGCCGGGATGTATGGAATCGGCTGGAGCCGTTCTTTGACCATGTCATGGAAGAAGACAGTGAAACCATCATCATCGTTTCGCACGGTGACCTGCTGAGCGTCCTCAATTCAATGTTCCTGGGGCTTGGGGTTGAATCGCTGAACAGCTTTGAAATGTTTGGGTTTGCCGGCGGTGTATCCCGGATGATCGTGCGGGACGATGGAAAACGGATCATAAAGCAGATCAGTGATATGTCCTTTATGCGATAACTGACATGGATCTGAACATGAATGGAGGGCAGGTTGTATGCCTTACGCAGAAATAAAAGGATTAAACCTGTATTACGAAGAATTTGGCAGGGGCGGGACAGTATTGTTTCTGCACAGCCATTTCAGCAGGGGATTGCTGGCTTTCTCCGGCCAGATCCTTCCGTTCTCGGACCGGTATCGCTGCCTGTATCCCGATTTTCGCGGCCATGGCCGGACCACGTGCGATGATCTTACATGGAACAGCCGCATGATTGCTGATGACATGGCTATGTTTCTGGACAGGCTGGAAATCGACCGGGCTCATATCATTGGCTATAGCTGTGGTGCCTATGTCGGCTGTTACATGGCGGCAAAATATCCGGATAAAATAAAGAGTCTGGTTACGATCGGAGGCGCAGCGCGTCCCAGGCCGGAAGGGGCAGCGGATTTCCTGCCGGAGAATCTGTTGAAGAATGGTGACCTGGATTTCATCGAAGACATAAAGGCCAGGCATCATGAAGCACACCGGGGAGATTGGCAGACTTATCTGCGGAACACAGTGGCTGACTGGCAGCAACATCCCAGTCTCACGGACGCCGAGTGGCAAAACATTACCTGCCCGGCGTTTTTCATCAACGGGGAGCATGATCCGTTTGGCACCTGTGAGGAATTGCAGGAAAAAGTCCCCTCGGCTAAGATATACAAGGTAACGGGCGGCGGTCACCGGCCTCATTTTGTCGGGGAACAGATCGAAGACATCAACACCAGGATCCTGGACTTCTTAAAATCTGTTCAATGATTCGAACCGGTTGATCCTGATATGCGGAACTATAGAAATTTCATCTGTCGTCGCAGGCGTATTGCAGAGCCGTCTGAGAAGCGATCTGGCCCGTTTCAGTACGCTTTGAACGGCTGGACAGCGTTGGAGAAAAAAGAGATGAAAATTGAAACGTTAAGACTGATTGTCCGCTCTTTCCGGGAGGAGGACGCTGATGCACTGTACAGGATCAAAATTGATCCTCAGGTGATGGAATTCTGCCCGGATTTCCTGGATGTTGATGCGGAACGCACAGCGATGCAGGACTATATCCGCGCCTTTCAGAAGATGGAGGAAACCGGCGATATTGATGCATGGCGCTGCTATGCCATCGAAACCAGGGAAACCGGCGAGGTGATGGGAGCCCTCACCTTCGGCAAGCAAACGATGCTCCATGAATATGATCTGGGCTGGATGATGATCGGTGCATATACCGGCAACGGATATGCGTCCGAAGCGGCGGAGGCGTTTGCAGAGGATTTCTGCCGGACACACGGGGTGGATTACCTGACCGCGGTCATGGATGTGGACAATCCGGCTTCCCGCAGAACGGCGGAAAAAAGCGGGTTCCGGCTTTTTGAAAAGAGAACCGTTTACGATTATCACTGGAACCGGTACTGCGACGACTATTACTATTTTCGCAGATACTGGTCCGGCTGCACCCTGAAGGACCGGTATTACGGGGATTCCCCGTACTGCGGTCGTTCGACGTCGGACAGGAACGAAGCTGAAATTCAAAACAGACTGAATGCGGAGGAATCCGGAAAATGATTCGCAGCTTGATAAAAGAGGATATGGATTTTGTCCGGGAGGGAAATATCTTTCACTTCCTGAAGGATGACGCATCCCGGCCCGCCTGGTCAAGGGCATTGGATGATTACCTGACAGGAAATCATATCAACCTGATGATGAAGCGAAAGTATTCCGGTCAGAAACGAAGGATGGGCTCGAATGAGGCGCTCAGGCATTTTGTTGAATATGTTTCTGCTGCTGACGGCATAAAAGTGGACCTGGCAAGCGGACCGTCCGGATATTTCGCTCCGATTCTGGATACCCTGAAAGACACGGACTGTTTTATCATCACGGACGCATGTCCCGCTGTCATCAAAGCGCATGCAGAAGCCTGCAGGAGGCCCGGCTTCTATATCCTGGACGTGGATCTGGATAAAGAACTGCCTTTCAGGAATGAAACCGTGGATATATTCACAGGGAATCTGTTGAATAATGTGGAAAATTACAGCGGGTTGATCAGGGAAGCTTACAGATGCCTGAAACCCGGCGGGAAGCTTGCCGTTATTGAAATGTTCTTTGATCAGGGTTCGAGAACACAGGCATATCTGGCAGAACAGGGAAAGATCTGGGCGTCTTTCGAAACCTTTGTCCGGTTTTGCGAATCGGTTGGATTTACCTGCACCGGCAGTGAAACAGTTACGGAAAGAAAAGGGCCGGTATCCGACGGGAATCTTTACCCGCTGGACAAGGATGACCGCTCATCCGACAGGACAATATACTTTGTGAAAAAAGGATGAGCTGGAAACCTGTCTGTTTCCGGAAAAGAGCATGGCAGAACATATTTTGACAGACGAAAAGGAGCAGGAATGAAAAGCATGCAGATTGGCAGTTCGAACAATACCGAAGCGGTAAAGGAACAGTACAAAACATCAGATGGCCTGGATACCCGGATTTCATTTCATGAAAAGTATTCAACGAACAGACTCGGATACGGGAACTGGATCGTTTCAAATTATGAGATTTCTGAGGGAATGAAGGTACTTGAACTGGGATGCGGTACCGGAAGCCTGTGGATGGGACATGATGACATCGTAGGTAAACTGGGTAAACTTGTCCTTACGGATCTCTCCGGGGGAATGCTGGAAACAGCCCGGAAGAACATAGGCGACAGGAGCAACACAGAGTATCAGGTGGCAGACATTCAGGATTTGCCGTTTGAGGACAACGCCTTTGATATGGTGATTGCCAACTCCATGCTTTATCATGTTCCGAATCTTGGCAAAGGAATAAACGAAGTAAGGAGAGTCCTGAAACCCGATGGCGTCTTTTATTGTGCGACACTGGGAGAAAACAACTTCGTTGAGCAGCTCGCCGAATGGTTCAGGCTCAGTGGCGAAAACTTCAGTCCCAACCACAATTTCACGATGCAGAATGGCGGGCAGAAATTAGGAATTGCTTTTTCGGAGATAGAAGCAAAACGGTATATGGATTCTCTTCATATAACGGATATTGACGATCTTGTAAACTACCTTACCAGCCTGGCTTCGTTAAAAATATTGAACGATATTCCGTTTGAAAGGCTGAAAAAAACCATTATGGAACATGCGGTAAACGGCGTAGTGGATTTACCGAAAGAGTACGGTATGTTTATTGCCAGGGGTTATGCGAAATAAAGAGAGACCCCTCCCGGCTCCGCGTAGATTGGAAAAGCACCTGCATTTCTGCAGGTGCTTTTCCAATTTGTGCGGAGCGGGTGGGATTCGAACCCACGGTACGTTGCCGTACACCTGATTTCGAGTCAGGGCCGTTATGACCACTTCGATACCGCTCCATAACAACGGGCGGATTATATCACACGCCCGGTGTTTTCGCAACTGTCTCAGTCAAATGTGAACCGGTTCATTTCAGCCACGGAGCCGTTTTCTTCCGCGGAAAAGAGGAAATAGACCGCGTGTTTTCCGATCCCGGCGCCGGACACCGGTGCGGTATATTCTGTCTTTGTCTCATCCGTGCAAAAGGATGCGATCTCCTTCCCGTCCCGGGCGTCCAGCCGTACGCTGACCTTTACGGGCTTCTTCGCATTTATCTGCACCGTCACGGTCCGCGGGGTGTTGCTGCCGAACTGCAGGTACCGGAACCCGATGCCGGTGCCGTCGGAAATGTCCTTCACCGGTGAGGAGATGTCCTCCCTCCGGTCATAGACCGGCGCGATGTATGCCTTTTCTTTTCCGCCGTACAGATGGCAGGCGTATCCGGCGGAGATCCACTGCCGGGCATCCAGTCCGTTCACCTGCGGCCCCTGGGATGTCATCTCAACAGGACCGGAAGCCACCGGCTCCCCGTCCCGGTAGGTGATCTTTCCGAGGAAGACCTTTCCGGTCTTATCCTGCGCCGCGTCAATCGGTTCCAGCATCGCCTGCCTGGAATACTCATCTGTGCCGGTCTGCCGGTGATAGAAGACATACCACTGGCCGTTCACTTCCATTACGGAACCATGGTTGTTTCCCCAGCGGTAGGTCATGGTCCCCTTCCCGTCCTCGTTCATGAGAATTTCGCCGCCGTTGAAACTGATGTCTCCCCCGTCGCGGAATCCCTCAAGCGGGGAATCGCTCCATTTGTAGGACAGGAATCCGTTGCAGTGCTCGTTGTAAATCCCGAGCGCCGGCACATCCTCCTCCACGCGCTTGGAGTAAATATATACATACTTCCCGAAAATCTTCCGGGGACTGGAGGCCTCGAAAAAATAATCCTTTCCGCTGTGGCCGTCCGCTTTTGCCCAGGGCGCATTACAGTGCGTCAGCGGATGTTCGCGAAGCGTTCCGGGCTTGATGGTCGCCATGTCCTCGTTCAGTTCCGCGCAGTACGATCCGCAGAAACCCCAGTAGGCGTACACACGCCCGTCATCATCCACCAGGATACCGGGATCGAAACCCAGTTCCGTCTTCACCGGATTCGTGAACGGTCCCCAGGGTGTTTTGGATGTGGCAACCATGATCTGTGATCCCTTCCGCTCCGCAGCGTACATGTAGAAGGTATCTCCCTTCTGTACCACGTCCGGCGCATACAGGATTCCGCCGTCCTCTTCCCGATAGCAGACCCCGTGGTATGTCCAGTCCGTCAGGTCCGTCACCGGTGCGGACCAGACCACATAATCCGGCCCGCAGTACTGTGTGCGTTCCGTATCATGGGAACCGTAAAGATAGACCCGTTTCTCACCCTGGTATTCGAACACCCTCGGTTCTCCGTCCGGCACATGCTCCCAGAGGGGCATATACGGGTTCGCACCGCGGATAAAGGTCTTTGCCATGATCTTTCTTCCTTTCGTATGATCCTTTTCTTTCTGCAATCTGAAGCATACCGGTTCGGAATCGCTCTGTCAAGGTATTTTCAAGGCTTTCCGGTCTTTTTCAGGACAGTGTTTTGTGGTATAATTTCTGCATTCTGATATACCGGAGGGATGGGTATGGAGAATACAGTTCTGCAGCAATTGAATAAAGGCGGGATCTGGCTGGTCTGCGGCGTAATCGTCGCGCTGATCGCCGTCGTATGCGTAATCTTTATCATACGGGCATGGCGTGCTGGCATCGCACTGGGGATGGATCCGGTACGTATGCGCCGGGCAGTGACCTCCAGCGCCACCTTCTCGGTGCTTCCCAGCGTAGGGATCCTGCTGGGCGTACTGGCGCTGAGCGGAAGCCTCGGTACACCGTGGCCCTGGCTGCGGCTGAGCGTCATCGGCGCGCTGCACTATGAAACCTCCGTGGCGGAAGGTGCTGCGGAGCAGCTGGGCGTCCATCTGAGAGCCGGCGAGATGACGACGCAGGCCTTTTCCACCATCGCTTTGCTGATGAGCATCTGTATCATGTGGGGCATGATCCTGGCCACGATCTTCAACAAACGCTATCTCCGCCGCCTGGAGGGCAAGGACCTGACAAAGCAGTCCTCCGGTGGATTCGGGGACCGGGCAATGGTCGCCATGTTCATCGGTATGGTCAGTGCTTACCTGGGAAGCTATATCGGTGGCTTTGTCTCCCAGAAGCCGCAGGAGACCGCCGAAGGCCTGAAATACGTGACCGCCCGTTTTTCCTTCCTTGGAAACTGGACACCGCTGGTGACTGCTGCCGCAGCCGCTGCTGCGATGGGCGTATTCATCTGGCTGAAGGAAAAGAAAAACTGGGACTGGGTCGAAAACTTCGCCATCGCGGGCAGCATGCTGGTCGGCATGATCGCCGCGGTGCTGGTCAGTCTGTGAAGGGAGGCGAATGAAGATGAAGCGTGAGTTTTCCTATGAACTCTATATGAACCGGACCCACTGGCTCGGCCGGATCTTCTCCGTGATGGTCCTGGTTCTGCTGGTTGGCGCGCCGTTTGTCATCGGCGGCATCCTTGGCGCCATGCCTGATCTCGCTGCGGCAGGAAAAGGTTTTCTGGCTGTCGGCCTGGTATGGACCGTTTCCAGCATTGTGGAATACCTGGTCTACACCCCCATGCTCGGCGCCGGCGGAAGCTACCTGGCTTTCATTACCGGAAACCTGATCAACATGAAAATCCCCTGTGCGATGAATGCCCGGGAACTGACCGGTGCAAAAACCGGCACAGCGGAGAACGAAGTCATCTCTACGCTGTCCATCGCAACCTCCGCCCTGGTCACGATTCTGATCCTGGCAGTCGGGGTGGTGCTGATGATCCCCCTGCAGCCGGTTCTGCAGAATCCGGCACTCTCTCCTGCTTTTGACAATGTGGTGCCGGCCCTCTTTGGAGCGATGGCCTGCCGGTATTACCGGAAGGAACCCCGGCTGGCGCTTGTCCCCCTGTGCGCCATGATCCTCCTGTTCATCCTGGTACCTTCCCTTACCTCCTCCACCAGCTTCATGATCATCCCCAGCGGCGCCATTGCCATCGCGCTGAGCTGGATCCGCTGGCGGAGGGAACGGAAGGAGGCTGCCTGATCCATGATCGCAGTCTGGATACTGGCAGCGGGCATCGGCCTGCTGCTGTTCCTTCTCCTGGTTTCCCTGGTCCGGACGCTCCTGATCCCTTCCCGGAGATCCACGTACGTTCCCGCTCCGGATCCGGAACGGGCCGAACTGTACGCCGGAAAACTTTCCCGGATGGTCCGCTGTGAAACAGTCTCTGTTCCCGGGGAAAATCAGCGGGAGAAGTTCCTTGCGTTTCACCGGGAGCTTGAAAGCCTGTTTCCCCGGGTCCATGCGCAGCTTGAAAAAACGGAGATCGATGGAAACCTGCTGTTTTTCTGGAAGGGAAAAAGTGACAGCAGGCCTCTGGTCCTCATGAGCCACCAGGATGTCGTGCCCGCTGAAGGCCCCTGGGACCGTCCGCCTTTTTCCGGTGAGATCGCAGACGGAAAAGTCTGGGGGCGCGGGGCTTCGGACACCAAGTGCTCCGTAATGGCTTTCTTCCAGGCTGTGGAAGAACTGCTGGAGTCTGGATACGTCCCGGAAAATGACGTCTGGCTTTCCTCCTCCTGTACCGAGGAATGGGCCGGAGATGGCTGTCCGAAACTGGTGGCGGAACTGAAACGCCGCGGTGTCCGCCCGTACATCGTGTGCGATGAGGGCGGCGGCATCATTGCCGAACCCATGGGCGGCATCCACGGGAACTTCGCCATGATCGGCGTATTCGAAAAAGGTAAAGCGGATGTCCGTTTCACCGCCCGTTCCGACGGCGGCCATGCCAGCACGCCGAAAGCGCATTCCCCCATTGCGAACCTGGCTGCCTTTGTCCATGACGTGGAGACCCACCGGATTTTCCGCCGCCGCCTGCCGAAGGAAGTTGCTGCCATGTTCAGCACCCTGGCGCCGTACGCCTCCTTTCCCATGAAATGGATCTTCGGGAATCTGTGGCTGTTCCGCCCGGTGCTCCTGCGGGTGCTCCCGCTGATCAGCGCCCAGGCAGGTGCTATGATCCGAACCACCATTGCCTTTACAATGCAGTCCGGTTCCGCCGCCTGTAACGTGATGCCCCAGGAAGCTACCGTCAGTGCGAACATGCGCTTCATTCCCCACCAGGGCATGAAGGAAAGCCTGGAGATAATCGAGGCGCGCGCAAAAAAGCACGGTCTGGAAATGGAGGTTCTCGCCGCGACGGACTACACGAAGTCCGCTGACCTGGACGGAGAGGCTTTCCGGACCCTGCGCCGGATCGTGGAGGAAACCTTTCCCGGCTGTCCCTCCTGCCCGTACGTCATGACCGGCGCCACCGACGCCCGTTTCTACCAGGAGATCTGTGATCACGTATTCCGCTTCGCCCCCGTAATCTACGGACCGGAACAGATGAAAGGCATGCACGGGCTGAACGAAAACATAGAAATCGGGTGTCTCCCCGGAGCCGTGGATTTTTACCGGAACCTGATCCGTGCAAACTGATGGGATCCCCTTGCCCGGCGCGTTGAGCTCCGGGCGTTTTTACTTGTCTTGAATCCTCCGGTTTGATATAATAAATGGGTTGAGTTTATGAAGGAGGGAGCCGATATGACCGCACAACTTCCGCCTATGGGGTGGAACAGCTGGGACTGTTACGGTGCTGCCGTAAACGAGGATACCGTCCGCGCCAATGCGGATTATATGGCCGCCTTCCTGAAGCCGTACGGCTGGGAATATATCGTGGTCGATATCCAGTGGGCCCGTGCAAACGCAAAGGATCACGCGTACGAAGCGTTCGCAGATCTCACCATGGATGAATACGGCCGTCTGCTGCCTGCGCTGAACCGTTTTCCTTCAGCAAAGGATGGGGCTGGCTTTAAGCCCCTGGCGGATTATGTGCATTCCCTCGGGCTGAAGTTCGGCCTCCATATCATGCGGGGTCTTCCCCGTGTGGCAGCCCATCGTCATCTTCCTGTTGCAGACAGCGAATGCTTCTGCCATATTGCAGCCGACCCGCATTCCATCTGTATGTGGAATCCGGATATGTACGGTCTCCGGTGCGATACGCCGGATGCAAAGGCCTATTACGACAGCATTTTCCGTCTCTATGCCTCCTGGGGCGTGGACTTTGTCAAGTGCGACGATATCGCCCGTGAATACCCGCACTGCCGGCGGGAAATAGAGCTGATTTCCGAAGCCTGCCGCAATTGCGGTCGGGAGATGGTTCTGAGCCTCTCCCCCGGCCCCGCGCCGCTGGAAGAAGCGGAACACCTGAAGAAATATGCCAATATGTGGCGCATCACCGACGACTTCTGGGATGACTGGAAGCTGTTGAAGGCGATGTTCGAGCGGGCAGAGAAATGGTGCGTTCATTCTGCTCCCGGTCACTGGCCGGACGCGGATATGCTGCCCGTCGGTGCCCTCCGTCAGTGTGAAAACCCGGAGGACTGGACGCGGTTCACCCGGGCGGAACAGCGCACCATGATGACGCTCTGGTGTATGATGCGTTCTCCGCTGATGATCGGCGGAGAGATGACGAAGAATGATGAATTCACGCTTTCCCTGCTGACCAATGCTTCTGTACTGGAGATCCTGAAGGAAGGCTGGTGCGCGCATCCCCTGCGGACGCTGCCGGACGAAAGCGTATGGATCTCCCCCCGGAAGGACGGACAAGGCCTCTGGGTCGCACTGTTCAATCTCAGTGACCGCAAGCGGACCGTATCCCTTTCCGCTGGTGATGCCGGTCTTCCCTGCTTCTGCGGCCGGGAGTTGTGGTCCGGCAGGAATGTCCGGAAAACCGCTATGCTGCGCGCGGCGCTTCCGCCGCATGACGCCGCTGTTTTCCTGATCAGATGAAGGAGTTGGATCAATGAAGCGTTTGCTGGCTGTCTTCTGGTTTTTCCTGTTGCTGGCAGCGGCCCCTGTCGCGCTTGGAGAGACTTCCGTCACGGTTGCGCCGGAAAGTCCGCGTGCGGGGGATTATGTGGAAGTAACCGTTTTGCCGGACCGGGACAACCCTGACAGCGTTTCCTACGCCCTGTTTTACGGACCGGATCTGGAAAAGGTCTTTTCCGGCAAAGGTATCCAGCGGTACTCCGCATGGTGCCGCCTTCGGAAGGAAGGCATTTACACCCTGCAGGTCACCGTGGCCTGCGGGAAGGAGAAGGAAACCGCTTCGGTTGAGATCCATGTTTCCGGGGAGGCTCCGTCACAGGAAGGCACTGATGTCATCTACAGCCAGAAGGACGGCTGGTGGAAGAAAAAGAAGTACGCCTCCTCGGAACTGCAGACTTCCGGCTGCGCCATCTTCACCATGAGCCACGCCCTGCAGCGGATGGGATACACCGGCCTGGAAGTAACGCCGGAGGAACTTGCAAAGCACTACGTATTCTACCGCAGCGGCGAAGGCACCTGGAACGAAGGTCTGGTGAACAAGCTCGGCGAGGAGTATGACTTCCTGAGTCAGAAGGAACTGCTGACGAGTACAAAGGAGATTACCGCAGCCCTCCGGCGCGGGGACTGTTTCTCCTTCAGCATCGCGGACCGGCATATCGCCCTCGCGGACGGAATCAGTGAAGACGGAACGAAGGTCCACATTGTGGACAGCGCTCCGGGGGCAACCTTTGAGCGGATCCGGAACAAGGAAGCCATCTTTTACCTCAACGAGGACGGAACCTTCACGCAGGCTTCCGCTCCGGACGATCTGCCCGGGATCCGCTGGTTCTTCGAGACACAGGAATACGGCGGCATGGAATACTGGATGGATATCGAATACTGTGCCCTGCGCGGGATGCGGCTGATCCGGAAGCCCTGGCTGAAGGCGGATCTGGGAGAAGGCCTCAAAGGCGTGGGAGTCGAATATGCCGGTGCGCTGATCACCAAGGTTACACGGGACGGAAAGACTGTCCGGGTCCCCACCCGGGATCTGGTGCTCACAGGAAAGGACGGCGCGCTCCCGCAGGTTGCGCTGGTGACCGCCAAGAACGGAACCTTCCTGCTGGACGGGAACGGAAAACGGCTGAAAAACCGCAGCAACGCGAACTACAGGATCCGGCGCATGGAGATGGTCCTGATGCTGGACAGCGGCGAGGATTCCGTCTATGTCTGCTGGGACAATGTATACGGGTATCTCAACGCGAAGGATATCACGGTGCTGACCGCCTCCGCGGAGAACTTCCGGACCGGCATCATCACCCAGAACGGAAATACCTCGGGGGGATCGCAGGTCACAGTCCACCTGAATCCGGACAGGAAAAGCACCGGTCTTTTCCTCTGGAAGACCGGCACACCAGTCGCCGTCGTGGAAAAACAGGACAGTTATTACCTGGTGGAAGCCAAAGGCTGCCGCGGCTGGATCCATGAAAAATACATCCTCCTTGACGGGCAGGAGGGGTCTGAAAACAATACGGAAGGGAGTCAGGAAAATGGGCAGGAAATCGACAAAGGAGAATAAATCCGTCTGGCAGACGACACGGGAGGATCTCGGGCTGACCCGGGAAAAAGCCGGAGAACTGATCCCCGGATTCTCTCCGGAACGCATCGAGAAGATTGAGAACGGGCGTACCCAGATCCAGCCGGAAGACGTCATGCTGATGGCGGAATACTACAAGACGCCCTCCCTGCGGAATTATTACTGTGTGAATGAGTGCCCCATCGGACAGGTGCATGCGCTGCGGACGGAATCCAAGGAGCTGGCGCAGATCGCTGTGGAAACGCTGAACTCCCTGAACAAACTTTCCAGAAGCCGGGACCGGCTGCTGGAGATCGTGGAGAATGGCGAAGTACAGGCGGATGAATACGCTGATTTTGCTGAGATCAAGTCAACGCTCGACCGGATCGCCCTGAGTGTATCAAACCTCCAGCTGTGGGTGGATGAACAGATCGCTGCCGGCAATCTTGTGAAGCCGAAGGCATGATCTTCCGTATGTCCGGAAAAGCGAAAAGGCAAAAAGGATACAGAAATTCCCTTGATATTTAAGGAAAACAAGATTATATTCCCCATTGTGAGTCTTCAAGGGAGAAGACCCGGAAAGGAATCAGAAGAAGTATGGAAAAGAGCACCAGAAGAGTCGGTACCGTGTCCCGTGGCATTCGCTGCCCCATCATCCGTCAGGGGGACGACCTGGCCTCCATCGTGACGGACAGCGTCCTGCTGGCTGCGAAAGAAGAGGGCTTTGTCCTGCATGACCGGGATGTTGTTTCCATCACCGAATCCATCGTTGCCCGCGCCCAGGGCAATTATGCTTCCGTACAGGATATTGCTGCGGATGTTCGCGTCAAATGCGGCGGCGGAACGGTCGGCGTCATCTTCCCCATCCTGAGCCGTAACCGTTTTGCCATCTGCCTGAAGGGCATTGCGATGGGTGCGAAGAAGATCGTGCTCATGCTGTCCTACCCGTCGGACGAAGTCGGTAATGAACTGGTCAGCCTGGACAAGGTGGATGAGGCCGGAGTCAATCCCTACTCCGATGTGCTCACGCTGGATCAGTACCGTAACCTGTTCGGTGAAAACCGGCATGAATTTACCGGCGTGGATTATGTCGCCTACTATACCGAGATCATCGAAGGTGCCGGTGCTGAAGCGGAGATCATCTTCGCCAACCAGCCCAAAGCCGTACTGGATTATACTGACACCGTCATCACCTGTGATATCCATACCCGCGCCCGTACCAAGCGGATTCTGAAGGCCGCCGGCGCAAAGATCGTCCTTGGCCTGGACGATATCCTGAACGCTCCGGTCAACGGAAGCGGCTGCAATGAGAAATACGGCCTTCTGGGTTCCAATAAGAGCACGGAAGACACGGTAAAGCTCTTCCCCCGGGACTGCATTGCCCTGGTGGAGGAAATCCAGGCGCGGTTCCTGAAAGAGACCGGAAAGCATATCGAAGTCATGGTCTACGGTGACGGAGCTTTCAAGGATCCCAAAGGAAAGATCTGGGAGCTGGCCGACCCGGTCGTTTCTCCCGCTCATACCGCCGGCCTCATCGGCACACCCAACGAGCTGAAGCTGAAGTACCTGGCCGACAATGACTATGCCCACCTGAGCGGCGATGCGCTGAAGGAAGCTATTGAATCCAGCATCCGTGCCAAGGATGGTGACCTGAAGGGAAAGATGGCCTCCGAAGGAACAACTCCCCGCCAGCTGACCGACCTCATCGGTTCCCTGTGCGACCTGACCAGCGGCTCCGGAGACAAGGGAACGCCCGTAGTCCTGGTACAGGGATACTTCGACAACTATACCAACGACTGATCCCCTGATAAAAATCGCCCGCCGGTTTTCACCGGCGGGCGATTCATTTACCCATGGATTATTCCTCGGTCTTTTCCTCTGCTGCTTCTTCAGCTTTTTCCGCGGCGGCTTCGGCTACGCCTTCAACCGCTTCGGCAAACTGTTCCGCAATGGTATCATCGGACGCGACGATCTCATACTCGGCTTCGGAAGCAGGAGCTTCTTCCACGGCGGGTTCTTCGGGCTCCAGCACCTGGCGGATGCTCAGGCTGATACGCTTCTTCTCGGGATCCACGCCCAGTACCTTGACCTTGACTTCCTCGCCGACCTTCACAGCGTCTTCCACCTTGGCCACGCGGGTCGTTGCGCACTGGCTGATGTGTACCAGACCGTCCAGGCCGGGCTCCAGTTCCACGAACGCGCCGAAATCGGTAATGCGGACAACTTTGCCGTCCACGATCTCGCCTTCGGGATACTTCTCAACAGCGTTATCCCACGGATGGGGCTGCAGCTGCTTGTAGCCCAGCTGGATGCGTTCTTTTTCGCGGTCCAGGGACAGAACCTTCACGTCCACTTCCTGATTGGGCTTGACCACTTCGCTGGGATGCTTGATCCGTCCCCAGCACAGGTCGGTGATGTGGATCAGGCCGTCCACGCCGCCGACGTCCACAAAAGCGCCGAAGTCGGTCAGCCGGCGGACGATACCGTGGATCACGATACCCTCTTCCAGCTTCTCCCAGGCTTCCTTCTTCTTCGCGGCGGATTCCTCCGCGACGACAGCCTTACGGCTGGCAACGACGCGTTTCTTCTGCTTGTCGACTTCGATGATCTTCAGCTTCATATCCTGGCCGACGAAGTTCTCGATCTTCTCGACGTAACGCTGGCTCAGCTGGCTGGCCGGAACGAAGGCGCGTACACCGCCGATATCGGCGATCAGTCCGCCCTTGACGGCTTCCTTGCCGACGGCTTCCACATACTCGCCCGCTTCGTACTTCTCCATCAGGGCGTCCCACGCCTTGCGGTTGACGATGTTGCGCTGGCTCAGCAGCACGTTGCCTTCTCCGTCGTTCACCTTGACGACTTCGACTTCAATCTCATCGTCCAGTTTGACATCCTGGTCAACCAGATCAGTGCGCTTGATCAGACCGTCTGCCTTGTAGCCGATGCTGACGCAGACTTCGTCATCGGTGATCTGTACGACTTTTCCGGTCAACGTCTGTCCGGGCCGGATCCTCACCAGAGTAGATTCGACTTCCGCCATGAAGTCATTGTTGTTTTCTTCCTCCTGCGCTTGGGTCAGGTCCTTGTTCTCCATGTCGCTCATGCGTGTGACAACCTCCTTAAGTGAATCCGTCGGCGTTGATGCACCGGCGGTGATTCCAATCTTTTCGGAATCTGTATTTGCAAAGGCGGGCGGGATCTCCGCCGCACTCTCCACCAGAATCACCCTTTCGCATCTGCTCCTGCAGACATCGAAAAGCTTTCTTGTGTTTGCGCTGTTCCGGCCGCCCACCACTATCATGGCGTCGACCCTTTCAGCCATTTCCGCCGCTTCCTTCTGGCGGATCTCAGTAGCATTGCAGATCGTGCAGTGAGCGTCCAGGTCCCGGACCTTCTCCCGCAGCACCCGCAGGACCGCTTCCCACTTCTCCGGCGGGTATGTGGTCTGGGATACGGCGACAGCCTTTCCTATTTCCGGAAGCTTTGCCGCATCCTCCGGGGTCGCGACAACCTCTACGCTGCCGTGTGCCCATCCGGCGGTTCCCTGGACCTCCGGGTGCTCGCGTTCCCCGACCAGGATCACTACTGTTCCGTCCCTGGATGACTCCTCCACGATCCGGTGCATCCGGCTGACAAAGGGGCATGTCAGGTCAAGAACCTCACATCCGGCGGCTTCCAGCTGTTCCGTCACTGCACGGGCTACCCCATGGCTCCGGATCAGCACCCGGCGGTTTCCGGCTTCCTCCGCCGTCCGAACGGATACAAGTCCCTTTGCCTCCAGTTCAGCCACAACCGAGGGGTTATGGATCAGATCCCCCAGGGTACAGGAGGGAATCCCGTCCTGTGCTGCTTTTTCGGCCATTTCCACGGCGCGTCGTACACCCATGCAAAAGCCGGCATGGGCTGCAACCTCCAGAGGCATAACCGGTATCCTTTCAATCTAATTACGCTACATCTATAAATATTTTCGCTTCCCTGCCTTCATTTCCTGCCTGGAAGAAAAATTTTTTTCAATTTTTTTTGATTTTTTTCGATGCAGCCTCTGTTTCCGCGATCATTCTGCGGAAAGTCTCCCGGAAACGTTCGTTCATCTCCTCACAGGTCTCTGCGTTGATGCCCTTTTCCAGCAGGTCGTCATACGGGATCGGACCCCCGACATACATGTTCGTCTGCCTGAAGAATCCCATCTTCCGATCGATATAGATCGGGATGACCGGGGATCCGGAGCGCATGGCGATCAGCGAAGCGCCGCTTTCGATATGCTCCATCTGTCCTTCGTGATGGCGGGTCCCCTCCGGGAAGATCAGGAGGATCTTTTTCATCTTCACAGCCTTCATGCAGTTGCGCATGGCGGCCATATCCGTATTGTGCCTGCCAACCATGATGCAGTGCGCCCGTGTCAGCAGCTTCTCAATCAGCTTGTTCTTTCCCAGTTCCTTTTTGGCAAGAAATACGATCTGCCGTTTCGGGATGAACATGGCCATCGCCACAGGATCCAGCGCGTGGAGGTGGTTCGCGATCAGTACATAGGGGCCTTCGGCGTCCAGCCGCTCCCGGTTATGGCATTTCACAGGCATCACGGTATGAAACACGATCAGGGCCAGGACCCGGAGCACTTCATAAATGAGACTCCGCTTTTCAGTAACCGGTTCCGGCGTTTTCTTTTCAGCCATTGCGCTTCGCCTCCACGATCCGGACGATCGCCTCCACCGTTTCATCAAAAGTCAGATGGGTGGAATCGACAAGTTCAGCATCCGGAGCCTGGCGCAGAGGTTCCACTTCCCGGTTCATATCCTGTTCATCACGTGCCTTCAGATCCTCCAGCACTTTCTCAAAGGGCTCTTCCTGGCCCTTCTCCTTCATCTCCGCGTAGCGGCGGCGTGCCCGCTCTTCCTGCGCGGCCGTCAGGTAGATCTTGGCAGTCGCGTGGGGAAGCACCGTGGTACAGATATCCCGTCCGTCCACAAGCATATCCGTCTCCGCTGCCAGCTGCTGCTGGATCCGGACCATCTGTTTCCGCACTTCTGCGTACTTGCTCACCGTGGAGGCTGCCATGCTCACTTCGGGCGTCCGGATCAGTCCCGTTACGTCTTCGTCTTCCAGGAAAGTATGCTGGCCGTCCTCCTCGTGGCTCACAGCCACCCTCAGGTTCCGGCAGAATTCCACAACTTCCTTCTCATTCCCGGTGTCGATCCCCGCCCGCGTCGCGGCAAGCCCGAGCGCACGGTACATGGCCCCGGTATCCAGGTGCAGAATGCCCAGCCGTTTTGCGACAGCATCCGAAACAGAAGACTTGCCTGCGCTGACAGGGCCGTCGATTGCAACATTCAGTCTCATCATCATTTTCCTCCGTAATTCTGCGTTACGACCTTTTTATTATACACGATCCGCCTGTCCGGTTCAATCATTTCCTCCTTTCCTGACAACGGTTCCCGGGTCTGCCCGGTCCCGGTTTTCCTGGATCGTCCCGGCCGGATCGGCTGGTTATTTTATCTTTGCGATAGGTTTTTACAATTGTAATTCTTTTTTCTTGACACATGTTTTTGCAGAAGATATACTCATTGTGATTAGCCTTGTTTTTCATATAGAGGAGGTTTTTTCCATGAAGACGACAGGTGTGATCCGTCAGCTGGATTCTCTGGGCCGTATTGTCCTTCCCATTGAGCTCCGGCGTACGCTGGATATCGGACCGAAGGATATGCTCGAGATCTTTGTGGAAGGCAATTCTGTCATCCTCCGCAAGTACGAGCCGGACTGTCTTTTCTGCGGCGGCAGCCGTGAGCTCTCCCCGTACCGTGACAAGATGATTTGTGCGCGCTGCCTGAAAGAACTGAAGCAGCTCTGATTTCCCTGTATTCTGTGCATCCGGGCCATCCGTGCCCGGATGCTTTTTTCTTGAAACTTTCATCCTCCGCAGGTATAATGGCTGCTGAAAGGAGTCGCTATGCCCTACGCTTTTTTTGCTTATCTTTCCCGGCTGAAGCTGATCCGCAGGTGGAGCCTGATGCGCAACACCCAGCCGGAAAATGACGCCGAACATTCCCTGCAGGTTGCGATGATTGCGCATGCGATCGCCGTGATTGGGCGGGACCGGTATCACCGGGATACGGATCCTGAGCATGTGCTCACGCTGGCCGTCTACCACGATGCTACCGAGGTCATGACCGGGGATCTGCCCACACCCGTCAAGTATCACAACGAGGAACTGCGGAACGCCTATCACCGGCTCGAGGATGTTTCTGCGGACCGGCTCCTGGATCTGCTGCCGGAGGATATGCGGCCCGCCTTCTTCCCCTGTCTCCGTCAGGAGAACGGGTACGACCGGGACGTGGTCAAGGCTGCGGACAAGATCTCGGCATATATCAAATGTCTGGAAGAGAAGCGCGCCGGAAACCGGGAGTTTGACTATGCGGCGGAGAATGTCCGCAAAAGCCTGGATGCAGTGGAACTTCCCGAAGTGCGCGATTTTCTGCGGGAATTCCTGCCCGCCTTTGAAATGACGCTCGACGAGCTGAATCATCCGACGAATGAATAACTGGAGGATCTGGATATGAAACGTTTATTGGCTTTACTGCTGTGTTTTTCCCTGCTGCTCCCCGCCCTCTCCTTCGGCGAACAGGACGAGGAGGACATCGACTTCAGTGAACTGCTGGAAGAAGATGTGGATGTGGACGAGGATGGCAATATCATCGCTCCGGACGATGAAGGCGAAGATTTCTCCGAGGAAAGCCTGGAGGATCTCATGGATGCCTTCACGCTGGACGAGTCAGTCGATCCCTCCGAGCTGGAACTGAACACCAACCTGCCGGATGACGTGATCAATATCCTGCTGCTGGGTCTGGACGTCAAAGGTACTAAGGACAAGAAGCTCCTGAAGGACCAGGGGCAGTACGCCAAGCGCGCCGATGTGCAGATGATCCTCTCGATCAACACGACGGACGGGTCCATCAAGCTGACCTCCATCGCCCGGAACACCCTTGTGGATATTCCGGACCGCGTCAATGACACCGGCATTGCCAACAGTTACGGCCATGCGATCTACAAGAACGGGAAATACCAGTCCTGGGTGGATACGCCGGAAATGTGCATGCGAACGGTCAACCGGAACTTTGAAATGAACATCCAGCACTACGTGGCGATCAACTTCTACGGTGTGGTCTCAATCATCGAATACCTGGGCGGCGTCGATGTTGAGCTGACCAAACAGGAGGCCTCAGCGATCAATTCCTACCTGAGACAGCACAAGCGGGCTATTTCTGCCTCCTACGACGACAAGAAAGGCCAGCGGGATCCGCTGGAAAAGCGCGACGGTGTCCAGCACCTGGACGGACTGCAGGCCCTGATGTACGGCCGCCTGCGCTCCATAGACGATGACTTCCACCGGACCGGGCGCACCCGGAAGCTTCTTTCCAGCCTGCTGACCCCCACTGTACAGAAGATCAACGGTGGTGAACTGGACCTTCTGAACCTGGTCGGTGAAAGCGTACAGTATTTCATTTCCGATCCGGGTCTGAATATGGAAAGCATCGTTCGGATCGCGCGGGCTGTCCTGAAAAGCGATGCAATCAAGCATATGAACCTGAACGATTCCCTGATCGAGGAATTCCGCATCCCGATGGATGGCACTTTCTACTATGATGAGGACAGCAGCGGCGCTTCGGTCAACAAGTTCAAGCGGGGCCAGAAACAGGCCAACACCGAAATGCTGCATGAATTCATTTATGGCGCGTATTATCCGTCAAACTGAGCAGGCGAAATACAAAGAGGAGCTGCACACGGCAGCTCCTCTTTGTTGTCCTGTTTCACGCCAGTTCGCGGAAGCTTTTCCCCGTTAACTTCCAGTATCCCAGGCACAGTACGGTATAAACCGCAATACCCGTTGCGGTCATGGCGGCGAGCGTCCACCAGTTTTCCTGCGGCAGCAGGTGTGCTGTCAGCCGGACGCTGGCCAGCATGATCCCGCCGAACAGCGCATAGACGGCAAAATATTTCAGGTATTGCCGGTACGGCAGCTCTTTCCGCAGGATCAGGTACTGTACCGTCGGAACGGCCATTTCTGCAAGCAGGGTCCCGATCACCGCGCCCATGCTCTTCAGGGAAGGGATCAGGCAGGCATTTGCGGCAAGATTCACGACCGCTCCCGTACATACGCTCTTCACAAAGATCTGGTCACGCTCCTGCGGAAGCACCACCTGTGTCCGGATCACATTCGCGAAACCGATCATGATCAGCGTAAATGCCAGGGGGATCATCAGCATTCCCGAATACCGGAAATCCTCCCCGTAAAACAGCGGGGCAAACCGGTCTGCCACAGCCGCCAGTCCGAATGCCAGGGCGCTCACCATACAGAGGATCAGTTCCATACTGCGGTCGATATGCCTGGAAATCTTCTCCTTCTCCCCCCGCTTCCACATATGCGAAACTTTTGGCATCATGACGGTGCCGATGGCGGAGATAAATCCGCTCAGGCAGTATATGATCTTTTCGGCGTTTTCGTACAGGCCGTTCTGGTCCTCTCCGGCGATATTGTACACCATCACCTTGTCCATCTTGCGGTAGATGCTTACCGCCATCACGGAGATGAAAAGCACCGCGCACGGCTTCAGGTGTGTCATAGCCTCCCTCATCGGCACACGGCGGTAGCTTACCCGCCCCCGCAGGGTTGCGGCGCTCATCAGGTTTCCCAGCAGTGTCGCCAGGCTCCATACAAAGCCGTAGATCCACAGATCATCTTTGGCTTTTACAAAAATGAACACACAGGCCGCGGCCGCCAGCTTCACGAACGTATTCCGCAGCGCGATGGGCCTGAACTGATCCAGTCCCATCAGGCACCAGTCAAAGCTGCACAGGCAGCTCACACTCATCATCGTCAGGTGCATGGCGATCGTCTTTTCCGCCCCGGCGATAAAGAACACGTAAACCAGCCAGAACAGCAGCGTGATCCCCGCCACCAGCAGCTGCATCTGCCAGATGCCGGAGAAGGTCCTGTCAAGCTTCTCCCGGTCATCCTTCACCTGGGCGATGGTACGTACGCCGTAATCCGCCAGGCCCAGCATACCGATCAGGCAGAAAATCTCGCTGATCGTCCATGCGTCGGAATAAAGCCCCACACCGTCAGTCCCGACCACGCGGGACAGGTATGGGGCTGTCACGAGAGGCAGGAATACGGAGAACATGCGGTATGCCACATTATACGCCGCGTTCTTCTTCGTACTCATGCTGTTCCTCCGGAGTTTACTGATTGCATGTTCAGGAAATCGCCTGCAGCTGCGGCAGCAGCGCGGTGGCAATGCCAAAGTAAACCAGCAGGGACAGGGCGTCCACGATCGTTGTGATGAACGGACTGGCCATCACTGCCGGGTCAAAGCCGAGTTTCTTTGCCAGCATCGGCAATGTACAGCCGACAAGCTTGGCACAGAGCACGGTAACAAACATGGTCAGGCTGACAACCAGTGCGACAACCATGGTCACGTCCTCCGTTTTCAGCAGCAGGTGGTCAACGATCATGATTTTCGCAAAGCACAGCGCCGCCAGTGCCGTACCGCACAGCATCGCGGTCCGGATTTCCTTCCAGATGACCTTCAGGAGATCGCTGAATTCCAGTTCGCCCAGGGACAGCGCACGGATCACCGTCACCGAAGACTGGGATCCGGAGTTGCCGCCCGTGTCCATCAGCATGGGGATAAACGCTGTCAGGCAGACCATTGCCGCCAGCTTTTCTTCAAAATTCGTCAGGATCAGTCCGGTAAACGTCGCGGAGATCAGCAGCAGGGACAGCCAGGGGATCCGGTGCTTGAACAGGTCGAACGGCGAAGACCGCAGGTAGGTCTTGTCGCTCGGCGTCATACCGGCCATGATCTCGATGTCTTCGGTAGCCTCGTCTTCCATGACGTCCATGGCGTCGTCGAAGGTAACGATACCGACCATTCGGTTGTCCCCGTCCACAACCGGGATCGCCAGCAGGTTGTACTTGCTCATCATCTGGGCAACTTCTTCCTGGTCGGTATGTGTCGTTACCGTAATCAGATTCGATTCCATGATGCTGTCGATCGTCTGCAGGTCACTGGGGGCCAGCAGCAGGCTCTTCACCGATACTGTGCCCACCAGGATACGGTTCTCCAGCACATAGCAGGTGTAGATGGTCTCCTTGTCCACACCGGTCCGCCGGATCCGCAGGATCGCGTCCCCGACGGTCATATCGGGCCTGAGCTTGACATATTCCGTCGTCATCACGGAACCGGCCGAGTTCTCCGGATACTGCAGGATCTCGTTGATTTCCTTGCGCATCTGCGGGTCGGACTGTGCCAGGATCCGCTGCACGACATTGGCCGGCATCTCTTCAACGATGTCAACGGCGTCGTCCACGTACAGCTCATCCATGACCTGCCGCAGCTCGCTGTCGCTGATCCCCCGGATCAGCGCTTCCTGCTGGTCGCTTTCCATTTCAACGAAGCTCTCGGCTGCCAGTTCCTTTGGCAGCAGCCGGAAAAGCAGCGGCAGTTTCTCCGTCTCCACGCCGGAAAAAACCGCGGCAATATCCGCCGGGTTCATCGTAACCAGGACGTCCCGGATCGTTGAATATTTTTTGTCTGACAGCAGAGTGGATAAAGTGCTCTCCATTGTGACAGAATGATCCGCCATGCTTGCTCCCTCCCGTTTACAGGATGTTGAAGCCAGCAGTAAGCACACGGTGCATACAGGCGGACGAAGTCCCGTCTGGGAAGATTATAACTGGAACAGGAACGCCACGGCGCTCATGCTCCGCATACTTCGCCCAACCGGTATGCCGCTGCTACTCCCAGCGTCCATGACATTCCCTCCTTATTTGATTAACAATCGATGCCATCCCCGGCCGATTCCGGGTTCAGGCCGCTTGGATATTATACCCTTTGCGGAAAAACAAAGTCAAGAAAAAAGCGTTCGTTTTTGAACGCTTTTTTGGTGTTCAGGGCGTTCCCGGCACCCGGATCACTCTTTCTCGGTACAGTGATTCGCCGCGAAGCATCCTTTGCACACTTTGCGGTACCGCACACCCATCTTGTCTTCGATCTTCGCGTCGATCAGGTCCGTTGTCCTGCCGCAGATCTCGCAGGCACCGCGCGCCGGCGTATTGCCGGCCAGGTACTCCGCATAGGCAGGTTTTGGAATCAGTTTTTCTTCCAGCCGCTCGATCTTTACATGCGTGTCCCCGATGCAGTAGAGTGCCCAGGAGCTGATCCAGCTCAGCAGCGCTCCGCCTGCGGCAATCGCGATGCAGGCACCCGCGTCAGCCCGTTTTGTCAGGTACAGTGAAATGCCTGCAGCTGCGGAAGCGATGATCCCGGCAGCGCACACACCCATGGAAAGTCCCCTTACCTTCCGTCCGATATGTTTGAGCATCAGACAACCCACCTTCCGTAATATTCAGTTTCTCCAATTATTACGGATATGTTAACACATCAGTCTTCATTTGTCAAAGAATTTTAAAATTTAATTGCATTCTTTTCTGTTTCAGTCTTCCCGGTCCTTCTTCTGCAGGTAGCGTTCGCTGAATTCCTCAAAGTAGATATCGAACTGATGGATATGCTCCTGTTTCATCACTTCTGACATCTCATGCACATCCAGGCTGTTGTCTTCCAGATCCACCTGTACAATGGCAATATTGGAGCAGTGATCGGAAACGCGTTCAAAATCCGAGATCAGGTCATTGAACACATAGCCGTTTCCGATGGTGCACTTCCCTTTCTGGAGCCTGGCCGTGTGCCTTTCGCGCATTTTCCGGCAGATGACGTCGATTACCTGCTCCAGTGGTTCCACCCTGTACGCTGTTTCCGCGTCTCCGGTCAGGAAGCTGTCCATTGAAATATGCATAATCTCCTTGATTGCGGCTTTCAGGTTGTCCATTTCCCGGTAGCCCTTGTCGGAGAATTTGATCTTCTTGTCCCGGATCTCTTCGGCTCGCTGCGCGATATTCAGCGCATGGTCACTGATCCGTTCCAGGTCCGTGATCGCGCGCAGGTACTGGCTCACCGCCTTGTTCTGCGTATCCGTCATTTCCTGTCCGGTCAGGCGCATCAGGTAACTGCCGATCTTATCCTCATACCGGTCGACAATGCCCTCCAGGGATTCCACTTCCTGGTATCCCTTCGGATCAAACTTGTCCAGCAGCGCGATCGCCGCATTGATGGACCGCTCAGCCAGCTGGGCCATTTTGCCGATTGTCAGGCGTGTCTGTTCAACCGCCAGTGTGGGATAGGCCAGGAAACGTTCCTCCAGCCGTTTCATATCCTCCGTTTCCTCCTCCTCGGTCGGATCCGAAGGTACAAGCCGGATCATCAGTTTCTCAATGAGCGGGATAAACCACGCCAGGATCAGCACCGTGCTCGCACGGAACAGCGTATTGATCAGGGCGATGCTGACCATATTCACGGTGTTGCCCATAAAGGAGAAGTGCAGGAACGCGTTCAGGCCATAGAATACAATCGCAAACAGGATCACCCGCAGGATCTCGATCACCGGATAGGAGAAGGCGGTCCGCCGTCCCTCCACGGAGGATCCGAGCCCGGAAAGGACCACCGGAACGGAAGCGCCGATGGCGATACCGAGGATGATCGGAATCGTCTGTTCCATGGTAAGCAGGCCGGTGGTACTCATCGCCTGCAGGATACCGACGGAAGCGCTGGCGCTCTGAAGGATCGCGGTAAACACGATACCGATCAGGATCCCCAGGAGCGGATTGTTGAATTTGGTCAGGAATGACTGGAAATTCGGATCGTCGTGCAGTCCGGACACCGCGCCGCTCATGGCCTTCATACCAAACATCAGTACGGCAAAGCCCATCAGGATATCCCCGATATGCTTCATCGACTTCTTTTTGCAGATCATCCGCATCAGGATACCGGCAATGGCTGCGATCGCGCTGATCCCTTCGGTGCTCATTAGCTGCAGGACCGGGGAGGCTTCCCCTCCGCCCACGCCGCCGAGGGCAATCAGCCAGCCGGTGATGCTTGTACCGATAACGGCACCCATGATGACCGCCAGCGCCTGGCGCAGCTTCATCATCATGGAGTTTACAAAGCCCACCGCCATGACGCTGGTGGCGGATGAAGACTGGATCACTGCCGTAACCCCTGCCCCAAGCAAAATGCCCCTCAGCGGTGTGCCGGACAGTCTGTACAGGATCAGTTCGAGCTTGTTGCCCGCGACCTTTTTCAGGCTGTCTCCCATCAGCGACATTCCGTACAGGAACAGCGCCACCCCGCCCAGGAGCTTGACTACATCTGTAATATTCATATTCCCTCCGTCGGCACGTTTCCTCCTGGCGCTCCCGGAGCGCCCGCACCATGCAAAACCTTCGTTACAGGCGAATTATATCATGCGTATATGAGTATTGCAATTGCGGATCCGGATTGTTCTTGTTTTGTTTTTTCTTTGTTGACTTTTTCCGGGCCCGCATGGATAATATGTATATTGTTCAGCGGACATCTTCAGAATTAACAGAAAGCAGGCGGTATTTATGCAGACCAGACGTCTCACCAAACGGGAAATGCGGATTTTTGCCATCGGGCAGCTTGGATGGTCCATCCTCAGCGGGATTGTCACGACCTGGCTTGTCACCTTCTACCTTCCCACGGACAGTTCCGTGTCAGCCGGCGCGAAATTCTATGTGCCTACCGGGCTGATCGTTCTCGGGGTCTTGACAATCCTCGGCCTGATCTCTTTTATCTGCCGTATTTTTGACGCGGTGACGGATCCCTGGATCGCTTCCCTGTCCGACCGGAGCAAAAACCCGAAGGGCCGCCGGATTCCCTTCATGAAGCGGGCTGCCGTTCCCTTTGCGGTCGTGACTGTTCTGGTCTTTTTCGCCCCGGTTGAAAGGATCAGCAAAATCAACATCGTCTGGATCCTGTTCTTCCTGATTCTTTTCTATCTGTTCATGACCATGTACTGCACTCCGTACAACGCGCTGATCTCCGAATTCGGAAAGACCCAGGAGGACCGGATGTACATCTCCACAGCAATCTCCCTGACCTTCTTCTTCGGCACCCTGCTCGCCTACCTGCCTTTCGCGCTGGCCGGCCCGCTTCAGGGCATGGGGATCTCCTTTGCCTGGAGTTACCGTATCTGGTTCATTGTCCTTGCGGTTGTTGCGCTGGTCTGCCTGCTGGTTCCCGTCTTCAAACTTAACGAGAAGGACTTCGTCGACGCTAAACCCAGCGAGACCAACGCCATGAAGAGCCTCATCAAAACCTTCAGCAACCGTGAATTCCGGAAGTTCTCTCTCTCCGATATCACCTACTGGATCGGCCTGACCCTTTTCCAGACCGGGCTCCCGTTCTTCGTAACGGTTTCCATGAAGCTGGATCCGTCCAATACCATGCTGTTTATGGGCGGGATGACTGTCCTTTCCGCTTGTTTCTATCCCTTCGTCTCGAAGCTGGTTGTAAAGTTCGGTAAAAAGAAACTGGTGATCTGCGGTTTCCTCGGACTGGCACTGGCTTATGTGATTACAGCCCTGATCGGCGTAGTTCCCGCGCTCAGCGGTATGCTTCCGGGTATCCTGGTCGTCATCATCGCCGCGTTCCCGATGGCCCTGCTGGGTATCATCCCGCAGGCAATCGTCGCGGATGTTGCCGAAGAGGATGCCATTGTCACCGGCGAAAAGCGCGAAGGGATGTTCTTCGCGGCCCGCACCTTCGCCATGAAGCTCGGCCAGTCCGTCGCCATGCTGGTATTCACCTCCCTTGCGGTACTGGGAAGTGCCCAGGACCTGAGCAGCAATGACCTGACTGCCTCAGAACCCGGCCTGCGCATCGTAGCCATTGCTGCTGTTGTCTTCTGCGTCCTCGGTGCTGTAATCCTGGCTGCCTATGATGAAAAGAAAGTTATGAAAACCCTGGGGAATCATTCCGCAGCGGAATAAGCCATTCCCGGAACACCTTCCGGGGCCGGCATGGACCGGCCCCGTTTTTATGCCGTTTTTCACATTCCCGTGTCTGAATAAAACAATATCGCATGCAAAAGTAATCTCTCCCTCCCCGGTGTCATCCCGTCCGGTGGCTGAGAGCCCGCATGCAGAGATCCTGTAAGCTGTCTTCAGTCAGCTTATTCACTTCGTCCGGAATGATATCGCCAATGTTCCCGGCAGAATATATTTTATCTGTTGTCCATCATTCATTAATTTTGCACTTTAGTATAATAAACAATAATAGTACGAAAGAATCCTTGCGCCGCAACATTCCGGCAATTATAATGTTTTGCTGTATACGGGATTCATAAAATGAAAGTGGTGGTTATTGCATGAGCAACACAACGGAACTGGTCGTCTTTATCATCTATCTTCTCTGCATGGTCGGGATCGGCCTTTTCTTCTTCCTCCGCTCCCGCGGCGGCGGTGAAAAGGAATACTTCCTCGGCGGCCGGAAGATGGGCCCCTGGGTCTCCGCGCTTTCCGCCGGCGCTTCCGACATGAGCGCCTGGGTGCTGATGGGCCTTCCGGCTTCCGTCTATGCCCTTGGCCTCGGCCAGGTATGGATCGCCATCGGCCTGGCCATCGGCTACGCACTGAGCTGGATCTTTGAAGCTCCCCGCCTGCGTGCCTTCTCCATCGCGGCAGGAGACTCCATTACCATTCCTCAGTACCTGACCAACCGTTTCAAGTCCAGGTCCCACTCGCTGCAGGTGACCTGCGCCCTGATCTTCCTGATCGCCTATACAATCTACGCTGCTTCAAGCATCAAGGCAGCCGGCACCCTGTTCAACACCGTGCTGGGGATTGACTCACATGTTGCGATGTACATTGCCGCCGCAATTATTGTAAGTTACACCTTTCTGGGCGGGTTCAACGCTGTATGCTGGACCGACTTCTTCCAGGGCATGCTGATGCTCGGCGCCCTGCTCCTGGCTCCGATCTTTGCCGCGTCGCACCTGAGCGGAGGGACAGCCGCGGTCACCGAAGAAGTACCCAACTATTTCTCTTTCTTCTCCTCCTGGCAGGATATCGTCTCCGGCCTTGGCTGGGGCCTCGGTTACTTCGGCATGCCGCATATCATCATCCGCTTCATGTCTGTCGAGAGTCAGAAATCCTTGAAGCGCTCTGCAAAGATCGGTATCACCTGGACCACGCTGATCCTGATCTTCGCCGTACTGGTCGGTGTCATCGGCCGGTTGTTCCTGGGCTTCGACGAAACCATCTCCGGCAACAGCCTGGTATTCATCAGCATGGTACGCAAGCTGTTCCCGTCCGTGATCTCCGGCGTCCTGCTCTCCGCAATCCTGGCAGCGTCCATGTCCACTGCTGACAGCCAGCTGCTTTCCGCCGCGTCCTCCTTCTCCAGCGACGTGTACAAGCCCCTGATCCGTAAGAACCAGGCTACAAATGACGAGATGATCTGGACCAGCCGCCTGGTCGTTCTGATCATTGCCCTGCTGGCTCTGATCCTGGCAATTGATCCCGGTGCCGGTTCCATCATGGACCTGGTCTCCAACGCATGGGGTGTGTTCGGCGCCGCGTTCGGCCCGGTCATTATCCTGAGTCTCTTCTGGAAGCGGCTGAACTTTGCCGGCGCCCTGACGGGCATCATCGTGGGTGCGGTCGTGGATATCGCATGGCTGATCTTCCTGGGCAGCACCGGTGTGTACGAGATTGTCCCCGGCTTCCTGGCCAGCCTGGCTGCGGCAGTCGCCGTCACCCTGGCCACGAAGGCTCCCTCCGCCGAGGTCGAAGCGCTCTTCGACAAGGGCGTCGAGACGATGAACCTCGACTGATCCATAAGACTGAACAAGGGACTGTGAGTTTTTCACAGTCCCTTTTCTTTGCTGTCTTCCTGTGCGGTCTGACGGATTCGTTGTCAGTCCGCCCTCCGGTTGATTACGATATCATTCCAGGCGTTGTTGATATCTTCACGTCCGGAATAGGCATTCTCCCACTTCACATGCATGTCCTTTTTCATCAGTTCTTCCGTTTCAACGGATCCGTACGGGATCTCCTTCAGATCGGAAAATACGGAATGCATGAACCCCTGCAGGATGATCTTCTGGGCTTCTTCGCTCAGAAACCACCGTTCAACCGCTTTGCACGCTTCGATATTGTTGTTTTTGCTGTGCTCCGCCGCCACCGTCATCACCGGCGACGGAATCAGGATGACCCCGTCCTCCGGATAAATGCACCGCAGGTTTGTGATCGCTTCCCCGGCATCCTCCGCGTCTTTCAGTTTCTTCAGCACGGATTCCTCCAGGATCATTGCTGCTGCGATCTCTCCGTCCTGCAATGCCTGGAGTGAGGCGCCGCCGGAAAGAATCCGGATATCGTTTGACGCAAGGTTTTCCAGATACTGGCGCCCGTAATGATCCGCCTGCATCAGGGAGGCTACCGCCGCGAATGTGGTGCCGCTGAACAGCGGGTCTCCCATGGCGATCAGTCCCTTCAGGGACGGATCGTGCGCAAAATCCCGGAATGTCCGTGGGATCGTCACGCCCTTCGCAGCCCACTCCGCTTCCAGTTCCGGATTGTAAGCCAGGACCATATTGCAGACGCGCACCGGATACCAGTATCCTTCCTCGTCGTACGGAAAGCGGAGCACGGAGGAGGCGTTGCTGATCTCCACCGGTTCCAGGTATCCGGCTTCCTTCAGCTCCAGACTCAGCGCCGGTTCGGCTACCAGCATCATATCGCAGGCAAGCTGCCCGGTCTTCATATCCTCGTAGATCACATTGATCAGCGAGGTGCTGCCGCCATAAACAAAGAAGCTTCCGTCGTTTCCCGGCTTCAGGTCCGGAAACTCAGCCTTCAGTGCTTCATCCAGCATCTCCAGTACAAAGGGATACATGGATGAATAGATCACGATCTCGCCTGAGACGCTCCCGTCCGCAGCTGAAGCGCAGCCCGTCATACTGAACGCCAGCAGGATTGAGAGCGCAAGGGAAACAAGCTTCCGCACCTGTTTCTTCATCAGCAAATCCTCCTCTGCTTATCTGTGCAAGCCCGGTCATTCAGGTTCATTTACCGGAAATCACGATCCCGTCCACCGCGATATAAGGCACGACGCTTCTCCCGTTGCAGAGCACTTCCCTGGAGATCCCCCGGATATGGCGGAACGCTTCTGCCAGGTTGCCGTTGACCATGGTTTCCGTCACGGCACACTTTACTTTTCCGTTTTCGATCAGGAAACTGTTCTTTGCCACACCGGAAAACTCGCCGTTGGTTCCCGGGTTGCCGCCGGAGAAACCGCCCAGGATCAACCCCTTATCCACCGATGCGATGAGTTCTTCCAGCGTTTTATCCCCGGGCTCCACCACCAGGTCGGATCCCGTGTTTTTCACCACAGGTCGTCCGGTTTTGTTGCTGCCGTACAGGCTCAGCCAGTGGGTCTTCAGGACGCCTTTATCAATCAGTGTGACTTCCTCGGTCCGGAACCCGTTGGCGGTCGCCCGTTCACCGGTCACAATGCGGTCATCAAAGGGTTTCAGGGAGATCGTCAGCTTTTCGTCGGCAACCTGTTCCCCCACCTTGTCCAGCCACTGGCTGGTTCCGTTTACGATGACGCCCTCTCCGATATAGTTGGACAGCGTCATGAAGATGAAGTCCTCCGCGCACCCCGGCGTAATGATCACCGGACCCTCGAATTTTCCCTGGATCCGTTCGGGTTCGATGCTCTTCTGGATATCCTCCAGGCGCCGCCGGAGGTCTCCCATCTCCATGAAAGGAACGTCCAGGGTCTTCGTGCTGAATCCTGTATAGTCCAGGCCCGTGGTCTTATCCCCGTTGCTAGCGCAGATCTCCACGGAAAAATGGTACTGGCCTGCCCGGGCTTCAAACTCCGTTCCGTTGGAATTCCTGGAGATCCAGTTCCACCGGTCGTAGGAACCGATGCCGGACATGATCCGGACTTTTGGATACTCTTCCGCGGCCGTTTTCAGGAATTCCTTGATCCGTTCAATAAACCGGTCCATATCCGGTTCCGTGTTTCCCTGGAGAAATACGTCTTTTCCCTGGTCCGGCGCGATATCATGGCACGGATCCTCTGACGCGGATTCCGCCGCGGCCTTCGCCGCTGCGGCCAGCTTTTCCAGCCCGGTCTCAGTAATGTCGTTCCCGCTCGCAGCGCCCATTTTTGCGCCCTGGAAGACCCGCAGGGAGGCGGAATTGCTGAACACTGTACGCAGCAGCTTGAAGCCGCCGTTCTCCAGGTTCAGTTCCTGCTTTTCCGACTGTGAGATGGTGTATCTGTATTTTCCCGGCTGTTCCTTCTGCAGGATGCGGTCCATCCGGTCCGCTGTATCTCTGATCGTCATGGCTTATCTGCCTCCTATCATGATCTTGCATCTCATATGCGGCCCGCCCATACCTACGGCCATGGGCTGCTTCTTCCCGCAGAAGCCGCTGGTGGACCATTCGACTTCATTGGACACCATGTCCACAGTTTTCAGCATATCAAACGCGATCCCGGTCACCGTGGTATCCAGCAGGGCCCGGCCGAGTTTTCCGTTTTTGATCTCATATCCGCAGGTCACACCGAACATGAATTCGCCTGTCAGGTCCGCCTGGCCGTTTCCGGAGTCAATCAGATAATATCCGTCATCCACGGAAGCGATCAGTTCCTCAACCGTATTCTTTCCCGGCAGGATGCAGGTGTTCCGCATCCGGATGATCGGCTCATCCGCAAAGGTCCATCCGCGCGCGTTGCCCATGGGGGTCATGCCGTATTCTGCCGCGCTCTCCCGGTCGTTCATGTACCCCGTCAGGATACCGTCCCGGATCAGTACGGCGTCCTCCGCCTTTGTGCCTTCATCGTCCAGGTAGACCGGCAGGGGTGCCATGGCACCGTTGAAGGTATGCGCGAAGTCCGTCAGGTTCACCAGGTCCGAAGCGACGCGCTTGTTCAGGTTTGGTCCGGCCACGCTGCCGCCCCGTACCAGGTCCGCTTCCACGGTATGTCCGACGGCTTCATGCGCCAGCATACCGCCCATCATGCCGCCCAGCACCACCGTTTTGTATCCAGCCTCGGCATAGACGCCTTCCTTTTTGTCCATCAGCTTTTTGTACAGTGCGTCGATCCCCGGATACAGCGTTTCCGGGCTCCGGAAATGATCGTAAAAGCTTCCGAAGCCGCCGAAAGCTTTGAACAGCTCCACCGGAACCCCGTTCTTCGTCTCGGCGCTCATCATCACATACACATAGCACCTCGGTGTAATCAGGTGTCCGTTGTACGCGTCGGAGCTGCAGACGATCCGGTCCTGGGAATCCTCATAATAGACTACGGTCCGGCTCGCCAGGTCCGGGTATTTGCCGGCGATATATTGATCCACGGTCCGGCACATCTCAATAAGTTCCTTCTGCTCCGCGTCGGCAATCTCCGTATTGAGCGGAATGATACCCATCCCGTACGATCCGGGCAGGGCGGTATTCCTTCCCGAATGCTTTCCGAGGGCCAGCGCGTTTTCGGTAGCCGCCCGGATAACCTTTTCAGCCGCTTCCGGCGTATATTCCGCGATGGAGGCAAACCCGAAAGTGCCGTGATGGTTCACGCGGGCGTTGATGCCGGCCCCTTCGCTCCGGGAGTTCTGTACAAGGTTGCCCTTGAGCAGCACAACCCGGCGGGTCCGGTTCTCCTGCCCGCGCAGAACCGTCTGTACGCCGTCGGCAAACAGATCTTTTTTGGCTTCGATGATATCCTGCAGCATATATTTCCTCCTGTGAAATTTAGTCTTTCCTGCATGAATGCATTGTACATCATGACGGATTGCGCCGCAACCCGGACATAAAAACGGCTGCCCGGAAAGGGCAGCCGTCTGCGATGTCCCTTTTTGCTTATTCGGTTTTCTCGGTCAGGATCGCGGTGAGGATCTCCCAGGCATAGGGATTGTCGATTGTCTCGTGGACCGCGCTGAGGTTGAGTGCCTTCAGTTCCCGGTCCGTAATCTCCAGGATGTCCTCTTCGTTTACATTGAATTCGCCCACGATCTTTGCCGAGTCGGAGAAATCCGTCTCCACAATTTCAGCCTGCCGCTCCTCATCAAAAGCGATCACACGGTCTGTGATCTTCCGTTCGCTTCCGTCCCTTGCTTTCAGGATCAGCTCGTCGTCTTTCACCCGGTAGGTTCCGTATTCGGTATAGCCGTCCTTGAACTTCGCCTTGTAGCCGTAACCGCTCATAAACCAGATGATGTAGTCTTCCTCGATGCCGTCTTCCTTTTCACCGTAAAGGATCGCGACCACCCGTCCGTCGCCGGCGTCGGAAACGTCAGCGTCCGCAACGTTCTTCCCGGGATCAGGTTCATCGGGCTTCTCGGATTCCGGATCATCAGGTTCGTTGGGGTCTTCCGGATCTTCAGGATCGTCGGGTTCATCGGGATCTTCCGGATCATCGGGTTCATCCGGATCGGGATTGTCGGGATCCGGATCGGGATCGGGATCCGGGTCGGGATCGGGATCCGGGTCAGGATCGGGATCCGGGTCAGGATCGGGATCCGGGTCGGGATCGGGATCCGGGTCAGGATCGGGATCCGGGTCAGGATCGGGATCCGGGTCAGGATCCGGGGTAGTTTGTCCGTTACTGACCACACCGAAGGTCAGGTATACGCCGCCGGCCCATGGGACCAGGAAGGTAAAGGTTCCGTTTTCCTCGTGGGTCACATCGGCTTCGAGTTTGTTTTCGCCTGTTCCGTTGTAGATGATGACATCGTAGCCCTGGCTGTACTGCTCCACCAGGCTCACGGTCAGGCTGAGGGAGGTATCCTGTGTGGCAACGGCCAGCTCCGTATCATCCGGAGTGATTTTCGCGCTGGTCCCGCTCACGGTCAGTGTACCGTACTCATTGTCTTCCTTTTTGATGATATAGTTGATGTTCTCTTCAAGTTCCGTGACGGGATTTCCGTTCTCGTCTTCCGTGATATGATTGTTTTCATTTGGCTTCACAGCCCAGGTTGTGATCAGGACGTTTGTTACGGCTTCCATGTTCGATACAAGGATCGGGGTCAGGCCGGAGATGGTCTCCTGGACGATGATATCCACCGTCGGTTCAGTGCCTGCCGCTGTGTTTTCGCCATCCTCCGTTCCGTTGCCTTCAAGCGATTCATCCGATTCGTCGCCTTCTGTTTCTGCCCAGGGATTGACCGGAACTTCCTGTCCGATCACCAGACCCGAACCGGTCGTGGTCAGGTTTCCCCCGATACTGATCGTCGTATGGCCGGTTCCGCCGCTGTTTGCTCCCACATTGACGCCGTTTTCCGCGGTCACGTCGCCGCCGATGTTCACAACGGCATCACCGTTCAGGTCTTCGAACTCCCAGTCATAATAATCAAACCGGGGTTCAATGGAAACAGCGGTTCCGCTCTCCGTGTTCACATCCCCTGTAATATCGATATTGATCTCGCCGCCGTAATTGCCGATCGTCACGCCGTTCCCGTTATATCGGTCCTGGTTTGCTCCTTCCCCGACCGGAGCGTCCCCGTCAGTGATGCAGGAAACGCTGAGATCGCCGTTGACTGCGATCGAGGTGGTCCCGGCTGTGTTGGTTGCCGTAATCCCGTCCGCGTCGTTGTAATAGACGTAGGTGGTACCATCCCAGTCGTCCACATACACATCGTATTCCGGGCCCTCTACGGTCACGCCGCCGTTGACCTGGATATCAAAGTCCCCGCCGTTGTTGTTCGCCTGGATACCCGTATCTCCGGCTGTAACCGCTCCGGTCGATATATTGGCATAGTTTGCCGACTCTGTGGTGATTGACACGTCTTCAAAGTCCACCCAGCCAAAGACATCATCAAACACCTGGTAATTGCTGATTTCTTCCTCGCTGTAATCCTCGTGCTGGGGATGCCCTTCAGGATACCACAGGTACTTCTGCCACTCGATGCCGTTTTCTGTATTCACAGGAACCAGCACATAGTAACCGGTTTCATCAATCCGCATCTTTTCCCACCAGTTTTCATGGGGATCATCCGGATTGACCTGGATATTCCAGTCGTTCTCGTAGCAAAGGTAGCGGTCTGCTTCGCTGGATCCCACACTGATGCCGGTTTCGCCCGCTGTCACGGATCCGTCCACCGTTACTGTGGCGCCGCCGTCCGCTTCATCTCCGCTGATCCACACGCTCACACCGTAGCCGTTTTCTCCGGCTTCAACAGAACTGCTGTTTACGATAAGGGTTCCCCCGTCTGCATTGGCCGAGATCCCGCCGGATCCCGCCGTCACGCTGCCGACGTTGACCGTCAGGGTTCCGCCGGATCCGTATACACTTCCGTCTTCCGGATTCCCGTAGTCATAACGGGAATCTGTGTCCACAATGACCCCGTAATTGGCGGCAGTGACATTTCCCGCATCAATCGTCACCTGGCTGCCGGAATGCCCCGCGGTCGCAGAGATACCGTCAGCACTCCCGTTTTCTGTTACTGTTACATTCCCGACGTCTATTTTGATGGAGGAATTGTCCCCTTCAGCGTTCAGCCGGATGTTCTGGGAATCGCCTGCGCCGTATACATCGCCGCCGTTGATCTCGACAGACGAGCCCGCGAGCGTGTTTACAAAGATGGCGTTTGCGTCGGTCGCTGTGATCGTGCCGGCATTTTCGATCGTTTCATCTGTGCCGATATTGATGGTCACGTGTCCGTCCACATTATTGTGGACATATACCGCCTGGTCGCTGGATGTCAGGGATCCCCCGATGGTTATGTCTGCCTTGCATTGCGGTTCGCCGGAATCAAACCCCCCGAGCACAAGGTTCACTCCGTATCCGTCTTCGGTGGATACGCTGCCGGTGACATTCACTTTTACGGTTGATCCGTCGTCCGTCTGGGAAAAGATACCTTGTCCGCCTCCGGTTGCAATATCACCGTTCACCGTAATATTTGCGTCGCTGTAGTCGTACAGATGTGCGCCTACGCCCAGGTAGTCCGTAATGATGTTTCCGGTTTCCAGTGTTACATCGCTGTTATAATGGTTGGTGATGGAAACGCCTTGCCCGCCGGTGACATCACCGTCTACTTTCATTTTGACGTCGCAGTCGTAGTCACCGCCGATGCTGATTGTACTGCCGGCAGTGTCGATGCTGTTCACCGTGACTTCGGTGTCGCTGTTATCGCGGCTGTGGATACCGATGCCGTGATTTTCACTTATGATGTCTTCCGCTGTGATCTTGACGCTGCTGTTGTCCGTACTGTGAATGGTAACAGCGTCTTCAGCTGTGGTAATATTGCCGTCCACCGTCACTTCCAGCCTGGAGGTTTCATTCGCGTCGATTGTAAAACCGTCAGTCGCGGAACTGATGTTGCCGGTATCCATTGTCAGCGTTGATGCGTCGTACATATCGATATTGACTGCGCCGCCCACATCGCACCATTCGTAAAATCCCCCGCCGACAGGAATCTTCATATAATCCGATGCTGCCGTGATATCGCCGGTCTGCACGGTGACATTGCCGCCGCCGTCGCCGTCCGCGAACTCCAGGTCCAGCACATAATTGGGGTTTTCCGGGTCATACGGTTGGGAGTCACTTGTCAGGACCAGGTCGCCGAGCGTAATCTGCTCCGTTTCACCGCCGGAAAAGTTCTGGTGGGATGGAACCGTAATGCCGGGTTCATCCGCCAGGGATACGGAGGCCATCGAAAGGATGATACTGCAAGTCAGCAGAATACTGATCCATCTTCGGATGTCTTTTCTGTTCTTCTGTTTCATGTGGGAGATCCTCGCTTTCGCTTCTCTTTCCGGTAACGTTTCCGGCCGGAAAACATTTTGATTGCTGGGGTCTTGCCTGGTCTTTTTGCACAGTTCCTGCATTTTGTATTCAGCGAACATCATGACATGATTGTCTGTACAAATCAACTGAAAGTTACATTAAAAAATGTATTTTTATTGTATTATGCAATTTTTGCATTTCCCGAAACAGTTTTTCATTTATTTCCTGTCCGGGGTCTGGAAAACCCGCGCCTTGAATCTCAATGTTTTTATGGCTGTTCAGTCCACCCCTTCCGATCGTGCAGCTGTCTCGGTTTTTGCTCCCGGCATAAAAAGTTACATTTTGCCAATACAGACCGGAGTCTGTTATTGAGTTCGTAACTGCCGGCTGATGTCCTGCAGTCCGTCGGCGTTCCCCGCCGCAAAAAAGCAGGGAGAGCTGGAAACTCTCCCTGCAGGACGTCTGGTAAAACAATTTTACAGCTTTATTTTCCGGAAGGTAGAAACCGGTGTGCCGGGAATGCCGGTCACGATCGTAAAGAGCATGCTGCCCGTACCGGGATCGATACAGGGAATCATTCAATCACATTCCAGTTCTCCGGATCCAGGACCTCTCGGTTTTTCAGCACAAAATATTTTGCACCGAGAAAAGAGTATTCTTCAGAGCCCTCGAATCTTCTTTTGACATAACAGACCTCCTGCTCATCGTTCTGCTTGGGTTCATCCGTGACCGGTACGCCGGTGGCGGGATTCACCGGATGATCAATCAGCCCGGAAAACGCCAGGACAGGCGTATCCGCGTTGGTCATAAACTCATTACTGAAAGAGAACGGAGTTTCACTGCCGAAATCCTTGACGAGTAAGATGGGATTATAACGGGCAGTATCCACCCCTGTTTTTTCCGAATACATTCCGGAATACCCCAGTTCAATCCCGTGATCCGAGACAAGAATGATCCGGGTATTGTCATAAACTCCCTGTTCCCGCAGGTAATCCAGCCAGTTCCCGACGAGCAGCATCGCGGCCATGTTCACATGGTAATGCGACTTCTGCTCATAGGATATCAGCGGCAGTTCCGTTCCGTCCGCCGCGAAGCGGGAAGGATGCTGCCGGTCATATTCCTCATTATCCGGCTCCTCCGCCGGAACATACTCCGGTTCCTGGAGAATCTGCGGCTCGTGAGTCAGGTTGGACGTCATCATCAGGAAGGTGTTGCCTCCCTCCTCCCGCACCTGTGACATATCCGGCAGCCCCTCCAGGATCCGGTACAGGTCGTTATTGAAAAAGTCCTGTACTTCCTTCTCCGAGCGGTTATAGTTCCCGCCCTCATACAGCAGTGAATGGAGCAGTACCGGTGAGGAACGGAACACGCTGTAGCAGAACAGGTTCCGCTCCCGGAGACGGTTCCGGTCCTCAATGCCTTCCTCGCTTTCATCCCGGGAATCCCCCCGCAGGACGCCGTCCGTTATATAACCGCGGATCTCCGGATGATCCTCATAAATCGTCAGGTCCGGAATCCAGGAATAGTTCGCGTACGGCGGATCGCATACCGCGACGTCATAGCCGTTTTCCGCAAAGAGCACCGGCATCAGCCGGAGCAGCTCATTCTGCTTCTCCGCCAGCGTTTTATCCGTCCGTTCGTCAATCTTCCGCGGCGTATACTCATAACCGCCGAACAGGCCGGTAGCCCCGTTGTACGTCACATTGCCGTAAGAAAGCACGTTCGTGTAGCAGACAAAACCGGCAAACTGCTCCTTCAGTTCCGGCTTCTCCTCAAAGATATACGGCATGAAACAGCCGCATGCCCTGTCAAACATCAGGACCACGACGTTTTTCCCCTTCCGGTCCAGGTGGATAATCTTTTCCCGCTCATACTGCTGCTGTTCCGCGAGCCGTCTGATCTCCGGCAGGCGGTTCGCGACGGAAACGATATTCACCAGCGCCATGCCGCCGGTTACCAGGGCCGCCAGGACGCAGACCGCCCGGAGCAGGGCAGTTCTCCTGCGCCAGAGGAAAAAGACGGCACCCGCCAGTGCCAGGAGTATCCCGGCGTTCAGCAGGATCTGCATAACGGGAACCCTGCCCGCGATGTCCAGGTCATAGACAAGGCGGGAGGACATATTGCCGTAACCGTTCCCGAAGAACATATAGTTTACAACCGCCGAAAGCGACAGTACCGCGAAAACCAGGCTGAAAGCCGGGCGGTGCTTTTCCTCCGACAGGAGAGCATAGACGACGCTCCAGATCATGAAGGTGCCGGCGGAAAGCAGGAATGCGTGCAGCACAAAGATCAGCGGAGAGCGGTAGGCATTGATCTCCACAAATTCCTCAGGGGAGTCATGGATTATCGCGGACGGGATCAGCAGGCCCGTGAGCACCGTCAGCAGCACACAGCAGGTAAGGAAGATTCCCCAACTGTGCTTCCGGATACCGGGCAGCATGATTCGGGACTTTTCGGCCCTTCCGGTTCTTTTCGCTTTCCGGATCAGCACGGACAGTCCGTACAGGAGCAGCGGAACCTGCAGCAGCAGCGCCAGCCAGACAAACCAGAAAGCTTTCCGGGGCTCATAATAACCGAACCGGAACGCGATGAACACCCCGGCCGCGAGCCCGAGCACGGAGCAGGCGATCCCGGAGTTTCTGAGCGGATTCCGGAGCTTTCCGTATATATTTTTGACAAGGGAAAAGAGGTTGTTCATCGTCCAGTAGGCCACAAGGCCTGCCGGGGAATTGTACAGCAAAACCAGGAAGATCAGCGCCATGCCGTACAGCTGGATCTTGCTCTTCAGCGGCATACCTTTGGTATAGATCATCCCGGAGACGATATTGATCAGCGTCATGGCTATGGGCAGCAGGTTGACCGTAACGCCGCCCAGCCGCAGCATCCCGTCCGGCTCGGCCAGGTCCCAGATTCTGAGCGGCGGGAAAGCCGCCCCCTGCAAAATCGTCAGGTTCGACAGGAAATTGTACGCCGCCATGAAAAACGGGATCTGCAGCAGCAGGGACAGCGAGCCACGCAGCACGTAGTACGGTTTATAGTGGTTCTGGCGATAGAAAGTCTGGAGGATCATGAAGCGCTCGTCTCCGGAAAAAGCCTCCCTGATCTGGTCGATCCGCGGCTTCAGGC
>Ga0310695_10000112_pt1 | contig 206306 bp, 185 predicted proteins | sample RumenRJG_04DNA_FD_203882 | JGI IMG/M metagenome (GOLD analysis project Ga0310695, IMG submission 203882) | Bovine rumen microbial communities from Lethbridge, Alberta, Canada - RJG_04 (v2) (version 2) | ecosystem: Host-associated > Mammals > Digestive system > Stomach > Rumen | place: Canada... | reverse complement strand
TTATTTCGGAGAATTGCCCTATTCCGAGCGGAATTTTAGAGACGCAAGAGATAAAAAGTAATTGCCGAAAACTTCCGAGAAAAATTTCCGATAATTTCCGAAAATAAAAAAGTTATTTCCGTTTATTGCCGAAATGCAGTCACAAATTGTGTGGCTGCTTTTTTTGTTGTACTTTTGCGGCGTCTTTCGAGATGAGAGACACATAAACAATATTATTAACCCGCGAAAGTTTTTGTATAGCTTGTGTACACGTGAAAGGCCTTTCGTAAAGCAAAAGCCAAGCAGAAATTTTTCGCTAAAATGAAAAAGCAAATGTATTTGTGCGTCGATTTACAGACGCTGATGAAAGAGGGAGACCTCAAAGTGATGGACAGCCGCAAGGGAACATTGCATCGCACGGAGGAGGACAAGTTCACCTTTATAGAAAAAGGCGTGCGTACATATGTGACACGCCCGGAGTTGCACTGGCGATTGTTAGACCGCACGAAGCATGGTAAGATCAAGTTCAACGCGCAGCATGTGATGGTACAGTTTTATATCCCGCACGACGACTATCAGAACGGTCACGAATTGGCGGACATCCTTGCCAACGAGATAGAGACCATGGGAGAAACCCTGTGTGAGGTGGACATCAAATCGGAGGTAGAAGCATGTTGCTAATAGCGATTAGAAAAGGCGGCGCGAAGTGTAGTAGCGCCTGCCCCTTCTACACCGAGACAGGCAAAGTAACCGGTGTTCGAGGCGTACCGCTCAAGACTCATTGTCGCATGACGATGAATCCGTGGATGGTGGACTGCGATATCTACAATCCGAATAACATCCACAAAGTGGAAGTGACGGAAGAAGAGTTTCAGACGATGCTAAAGGCCGTGCATAAACGGGCTATCAAGCAACGTAAGCTCTATCCCGAAGACCACGAAAACGCCAACCAAGTCGGCTGCGAGTGGACAAGAGTGAAAGGCATTCACAATGCCGAAAAATCAAAAATCGAGAATCAAAAATCAAAAAACGAATAAGTTATGTTCCAATATCAAGACAAAGTAAACGCCGGTGTACCGCAAGTATGTACACCCGAAATCTGGGACAGCCTCATCGACAGTCCCGAAGTAAAAAATATATGCGACCAGATCGCCGCGTTGGATACCACGGCCGCGGATTATGCAGACCGCAAACAAGCGCTCAAGAAGCGTCTGCCTATTATCATTCCTCATGCAGCGTCGTTCAAGAACGGGCGGAGAGTCTCTGCAGACGGAATACCATCCGGTCTCGCCATGTTGGACGTTGATCATGTGGATAATCCCCGTGAGTGGTTTGAGGCTGTTGACAAACAAGTTTTGTCGGACAACAAGATTTATCTCGTAGCTATCACGGCGAGCGGCAAAGGTCTGCGCATCATCGGTGAACGTCTCGAACGCGAGTCCATCGAAGCCGCACAACTCCGTATCGCCACTGCCCTCGGCATCAAGGAGTACGATGCCGTGACGAAGGATTTGGCACGAGCAAGCTATGTCGTTCCACGTGATTATATCCTTTGGATATACGAAGCTGGATTGTTCTCCGAAGAAGAACGCAAGGATCTTTTACAGCTTGTATCTTTTTTGCCTGCATTACCACCGCATCAAGAAGAAAAAGATACAAGCCATGAGGAGACTCCTATGTATAGGGGGATTGCGTATGAGGCGATTGTCAACCAACTCATGCTCGCTATGGGTGCAGCCGGTGGAGCCGAAATCGGTGAACGAAATACGGTGTACTTTAGTTTGGCGAATTACATGCGATACATCTGCGACTTCAATGCCGAACTGCTGCTGCAAGTGCTGCCCGATTTCGGTCTGAGCGAGCAAGAGAGACGGCAAGCAATTGGTTCCGCCATCGGTCGGCCTCGCAAGTCTCAAACACCTGTCATCGTCCAGTCTGCCATTGCCATTTGCGAGCGAGAAAACCTCTCTCCAACTCTCCCCTCAAGGGAGAGGGCTTCTGAGATGCCTCTGCCGGAACTTCCACGCCTGCTCAAACTGGTTTGCCGCCGTTTGCCGGAAGATTATCGTCCGGCGATGATTATTGCTTCGCTTCCTGTCCTCGGAACACTCGCAACCCGCATTCGCTTCGAGTACCTCGATCGCCAGATCCAGTCGCTCTCGTTCTTCTCCTGTATCACCGCACCCGCTGCATCCGGTAAGTCCTTCATCCGCAAACCGCTGGATCTCCTGCTCACTCCGATCAACGAGCAAGATACCATCGAGCGTGAGAAAGAACAGGCCTACAAGGATAAACTCCGTGCGTCCAAGAACTCCAAGAACCAACCCGAAGATCCGCATGCTTGTCCGAGAAACAATGGCGTAGCCATTTCTATTGCGAAACTGCTCCAACTGCTAACCTACGCCGAAGGCAAACACCTCATCGGTATCGGAGAAGAAATGGATACGCTGGTCAAGTCCGAACGTGCCGGAGTATGGTCGCAGAAAAGCGATATCTACCGTCTGGCTTTTGATAATGCGGAATACGGTCAAGCGTACATGTCTGATGCTTCGTTCAATGCCCATATCAAGGTCTATTACAACCTCCTTCTGACCGGCACGCCGAACAGTATGAAGCGGTTCTTCAAAGATCTCGAAAATGGTCTCGCCACCCGTGTCTGCTTTGCGCAGTTACCCGACACCTCATTCACAGAGATTCCTGTTTTCGCTCCTTATACGGAAGCAGAACGAGCAGAGATTATCCGTTGGGCGCGACAACTGGACGCAGAGCAAGGAACCATCGTCTGTCCGCAACTCAGTCAGACTATCGCTAACTGGCTTGAAGCCAAGCGTCAGCAAGCCATCGATGCAGACTCTCACGCCATGGACACGCTCCGTCGTCGTGCTGCGGTTATGGGCTTCCGTGCAGGGATGTTGTGCTATCTCCTTGAAAACCGCAAGTACACCAAAACCGTTGGACAATTCGCGGAATGGGTAGCAGAATATGTCTTCCGTAACCAGATGGAGTTGTGGGGCGAACAGATGGAGCAGGAATTAACCGGTGCACTGGATGCCATGACCGAACGAGGTGCAGCATCATCTCTCCTGGCACTCCTGCCCAAGGACTTCACCACTGCCGACCTCATCCGTCTGCGAGCGCGTAAGAACCAGTCTGTCACGCCGACCAGCGTCAACTCGCTCCTCTGCCGTTGGCGCAAACTTGGCCGCATCGACAAAACCGCCGATGCCCATTGGAAACGCCTGCAATAAATAAAAGAACACAAAATTGCATAAAATGCAGAATTGCACAAAATTGTGAGTAAATTTGCATTACGGTGGCATTTTTGCCGCCGTTTTGTTTTAATTTATGCAAAATTATTTGCATATGTCAAAAAAAAGCAGTACCTTTGCATCCGATTGGGTGCATCAAACGAACCGGTCGCAATTTGCGACCAGTTATAGACCACAATATGGCTAAGAAAAACGAAATAATAAAAGTAGAACAAGAGCAGATACCAACAACTAATCACATTGAAAACTTGATAGTTGATGTACGCGGTAAGCAGACAATGCTTGATCGCGATTTGGCTATGCTCTATGGTGTAACGACAAAACGTTTAAATGAGCAGGTCAAACGTAACATTGAGCGTTTCCCTGAGCATTTTCGTTTCCAACTAACAGATAATGAGACCGAGGAACTGGTCGCAAATTGCGACCGGTTACGAATGCTAAAGCATTCAAGTGTAAATCCATTTGTTTTCACTGAGCAAGGAGTTGCTATGCTCTCAACAGTATTACATAGCGATACAGCCATTAGTGTCAGTATTCAAATTATGGATGCGTTCACGGCTATGCGTCATTTCATTGCAGCCAATGCACAAGCATTCCAACGTCTTGAAATCATTGAACGCAATCAGTTGGCGCTCAATGTGCATCTCGCAGAGAACGACAAGAAATTTGAAGAGGTATTCCGCCGTTTGGACGATGGTAGTACTACGCCTAAACAAGCCATCTTCTATGATGGTCAAATCTTTGATGCATACAAGTTCGTTAACGAGCGTATCCGCGAAGCCAAGAAGCGCATTGTGTTGATTGATAATTACATTGACGAAACGGTTTTGGCGATGTTAGATAAACGCGGCAAAGATGTTACTGCAAAAGTCTATACCAAAAACATATCGCGTCAGTTGTCGCTGGACTTTGAGAAACATAATGCACAATATACACCTATTGAGGTGGAGCAATTTGACCGCGCACACGATCGGTTCTTGTGTATAGATGATACCGTGTACCTTATCGGTGCCTCAATCAAAGACCTCGGCAAGAAGTGGTTCGGTTTTGTTAAACTGGAGCAAACCACAGATGAATTGCTGAGCAAGATGTAAGATAAACTTGATATCACAATTTGTGACTTCAAGTTGTCGCAAAATTACATTTAAAGCGTATGAGTCCAAGGCATAGTACATTTATTCAATTCTCGTGTTTGGCTATATTCATCATAATTGTTGTTATTGGATTAGCCAAAGGATGTGATAGCCGAAGTTTTAATTTGGGCTCATCATCCTCCAACGATCGTTATAAACGTCAACAAAGGGAGTTTAAAGAAAGTCAAGAGAGAATTAGTAAGCAGCGAGAAAGAGATATTCAAAACCATGCTGAGTATTATAAAGAAGTCCCATGTAGTAATTGCGGTGGACTTGGTTATAATTGCGGATGGAACAAAGATAAGACCGGTGTTGAATCTACGAAATGTCCTGTTTGTAATGGTAAGGGAAAGGTTTATGAAAAACATCGTTATGGTGAAGATGATTGATAAACATACAACATGAGCGAAGCATTATCAGATAGTTTGAACGAGATATTGGGGAGATATTTCTCGATAGATTCTTTTTCTAATGATAGTAAGTTGCTAAGCAATTTTGCAGAATTCTTTAGAGAAGAATTGCGAGACCAATCTGTATGGGAGGAGATAGAACAACAAGTGAATGCTTTTATAGATTTCAGAAGACAATCTTATATGTATATTCCTTTAGCGGAACGTTTCCTTGAGGATTTAAAACTTGTGTATAAATTAATGCCTTTATAAACACCAAGTACTGTGGCATCAGCAGATAAATATAGCGCAGAGTATAGTAATTTTTATCAAGAGCAATTGCTTACTGCCGAATGGCAATCGCGTCGGCTTGAAATACTTCGCAGGGATAATTATACTTGTCAGAAATGTGGAGCAAAAGCCGCTGATGAATCTTTGCATGTACATCACAAAGGGTATGTTTCAACATTGTTGCCGTGGGAATATCCGGATGATGCTTTAATTACATTGTGTGAATCATGTCACCAGGAAGTACATGAAGGACGAATACGTTCATTTGCTTCTGTCTATGCATTGGTAGAATATATCCACTCTTTTGATGATAAGTCTGATTTTGATCTGGAAAAAATGTGTGACAAATGGGAAGACTATAAACACCAATGGTGCGAATATATATGGTCATATCATCCATGGGTGGAGATGCATCATCCTTTTCTATGTGGAACTTGCCTGCCGGCAAAAGAATATGAATTTTATAAAAAAAACAAGTATAATCTAGATGATATTAAGGCATATTCTTGGAGTGGAAAAACTGCGTATGACGTAATGCTAGATTGGAGGCTTAAGGAGAATTGTGATTACAATTTGGAAGATAATAATTCATGGGAACACAGACCCATTAAGCAAGGCTACAAATATAATTACTATGCTCCTGGATATTACAAGATAATTTATCTCTACGAGGATACAATAGGCGCTTTTTACTCGGCAAAAGATACAAATGATTTTGTGGCTGAAGAGATTATTCTGCCTCGTCACTCATTAGATAATAGCAAGCCTGATGACATACGTCTTGGAGATGTTATTTTGATTAAGAGGTGTGACTTGCGAGACTATAATCGTTATGAGGTAGATTGGCTAAATTGGTCAAGGCGAAAGGAACTAGAGGAACTTGTGGTTGAATTGTCTCGCCTCCGGGTAAGATATGACAGCGCTATTGATTCCAATTCCCAGTGGTCAGTGGAGTTCCATTCTGGAGCAGACCGTTCTTCGTTCAAGCCACCATTCCCAGATGAGGCCTTAAATTGGATGAGTAGCGAAATTAGAAGGCTTGAAAGGGAAATTAAGTATAAAACACAAGAACTTATTAGAAAACAATGATTAAGTATCATTTCATAGAAACTAGTACTATGGAATATCATGACCAAGATGTTCCTGCTAATCTGGATTTGATTGAAGCATGCTTTCTTTACAGTAATCGCAGGGAAAAGCACTTTACAATCAAGGGTTTCCTGCACGGAGAGGGCAGCTCAATTGTTGATCCGGAGTTAACGACCGAGGAGAAAACAAGATGGTTGCTAGATTTGCTCTTTGACGAGTTTCAGAAAGTTCGTGCTGAAGATAAGGAATCCAAGGAGTTTGAAATATATTTCCTAAATGACGGAGATAAGCCTTTGGGCATTTTGGTTATTCATGATGGTCAATACAAGGTGCATGTAGTATATCCCTATACGGATTTGACAGAAGATCCAATGACCTATTGGGAGCAGTGTGAGGAGATGGCAAGTAAGCGCGCTAATCCAAGACACGTATTGCGTTTCCACATGCCTGTTCTATGGAATGAGTCTCTAAAAAAGTTTAATGTATATCACCATGGGGATAAGTGTCGTGTTCGTTTCATATATCCCTACAAGGAGATTCTATGGAACGGCAGGATGCTTAACCGCGTCAAACGAGCGCTTCAAGAGTTAAACGCTAAAGAGGATGTTTGGAAACCATTAAAATATCGTGACTAATGAAAGCAACTAAGATATTCTCAATCGTACTATTGGCACTCGCATTTGTTGCATGCCATAAGCTTACTGGCACGCCCCAGTTCGTGTGCTATTACTACAATAGTTCCGTCTCGATTCCTGCATCAGATGATATGCCGGAGATGTCTTCGCAAATTTATCGCGACATAGAGTGTCCGCTCCCCACAAATGACGCATGGACAAAGATCCACGACTTCATTGTTGCAGAGTTTTTGAACGACACTACTAGTAATTGCGCAAGGTTTGATACCACAGATCTGCAGAAGTTGTATGAGTATCCGGCTGTTGTCGAGAAAGACACCGAATCTACGTACGCATATCGTCATAACGATTACATCAGTTTGCGAACGTATCATTTAGACGATTCTGTGTACGGTTACTACTGTCATACTAAGTGGTACGACTTGGGCGCACATGGTACAGAGGGTTATTACTATCGCTACTTCGATACGCGCACTGGCGAACCGATTTCTATAGAAAACCTAGCGAGTGATGTTTCATCCGTCTCTGCGTATTTAGATAGTCATATCCGTCAATCAGACAAGGCTTGGGGTGTCTTGGTGGATACTATCCATCCAAATAATAACTTCATCATGTCCGATAGCGGTCTGACTTTCGTGTATAACCAATACGAAATTGCATGCTTTGCCGCCGATACCTTTATGAGCTTTGTTCCGTATGACATTATTAAACCTTGCGCACATGAAAAGTAGATTTCTATTATTGATTCTTTCTGTTTTCGTTCTATTCGGTTGTGCCAAACAACATGCTCAAACTACCGACGAGAATGTCGATGTTGTTAAGATTTATAATATCGTGATCTTAGATCGGAGTGCTTCCATGTATCCTCTTCGAGGTGCTGCGGTGCAAGGTTATAATGGCATTTTGGAAGTAGTTCGTAACGCACAGGAACAAAATGCTCTTGTGCAACAGAATTATATCACTTTATCGTTTTTTAACGATTCTGTAACGAATGTCTTTGACTGCGATACTATTCGGAATATTCCTGATTTATTGCTCGATGATTATAGACCAATAGGCAACACTGCGTTATTGGATGCCATAGGTATTTCACTAGATTCTCTCAAAATCAAATTGGATAGTCTTGAAAATGCCACGGCAGTTGTTACCATTATCAGCGATGGTCTCGAAAATGCTTCTAAACGCTATTCAATTTTCGCAGTAACAGACCGCATAGATGCCTTAAAAGAGCATGGAGTTATGTTTGTATTTATGGGGACGAACCAGAATGTAGAGCAAACAGCGGCATCTTTACACATAGATAACTATAGGGTATTCGAATATACAGCGGAAGGCATGAAAGAAGCATGGCAGAGCGGCATAGACGCTTCTGCTGATTACTATGAGCGCATGTCTCAGTACAACAAAGATACCAAAGGCATGTCCAAGCAAGAGCGCAACGAGTATTATCGCGACCGTAACAAGGAAGACGGCTGGTTCAAATAATCTCACAACGCGAGACCAACAAGTCCCGCGTTTCTTTTATAACCCTCCAATTCACGCATTCTTATCTCACTGCGTTCGAACGATTATGTAAATTTTGACAGAGCAAAAATTCACACATTCACAGATTCACACAAAATTGTCGGTTGATTAATTCTTGGGCGAGGAGATAGGGGAATAAAAAGAGAAGCACCGAAAAACCTTTGCCGCGGCAAAAGCACAAAGATTTTTTGACATGTGCAAATAAAAGTGAAGAATTGGAGCGAAATCCTTGCATATGTCAAAAAAAAGCAGTAACTTTGCACCGCAAAGTTTATGAGTATGAAAAAATTAGCTATTTTTATTATGGCAGCAATGACATTAGTGGGTGTAAGTTGCCAGAAGGCAGAGGAAGGTAAGGCTCCTATCACAAAGCCGCAGATCACGATTGAAGGCGGACGTCTGACGCCGGAAGGTTTGTGGGCGATGGGCCGAATCGGCAGCGTCGTATCGGATATCGAGACCGGCTGGGTGGCTTATACCGTGAGTTACTACAGCGTAGAAGAGAACCGCTCGACCTCTTGGATCCGCGTATGCAATCCTTTCGATATCGAAGGTGAGTTAGGTGTGTTCGATGAGTTCGTGGGCTATGAACCTGCCTGGTTCGGTTGCAGCGGATGGCTCGCTTACATGCGCGGCGGACAGCTGTACCTGCGTCGCGACGGCGAGGAAGTGAAGGTAGAAGGAGCAGAGGACATCGAGGGCTTCCTGCTCTCTCCGATGCGCGATAAGATCATCCTGATCAAACAGGTGAAGACCGTTGAGACGACTGCCGATAAATATCCGGATCTGCCGCTCGCTACCGGTCATATACACGAAGACCTGATGTACAAACACTGGGACGAGTGGGTAGAGACCGCTCCGCAGCCATTCGTTTGTCCGTTGGAAATCGATTACTACGGCGAAGGCGAACGCATCAAGAGTGCGAAGGTCGGCGAAGGTGTGAACATCCTCGAGGGTACGGCGTATGAGTGCCCGATGAAACCCTTCGGCGGCATCGAGCAGTTGGCATGGAACCCCAATAACGAAGAGATCGCCTATACCTGCCGCAAGAAGACCGGTCTGGATTATGCCGTTTCCACCAACAGCGATATCTATTTGATAAAAGTCGAGAGTGGAGAGTCGAGCGTCAAGAGGTTAAAGGATGAACGCAATATCACCGCGGATAACAAGGGCTATGACACCAACCCGGCATACTCGCCGGACGGCAAGTATATCGCCTGGTTATCCATGGAGCGGGACGGCTACGAGAGCGACGAGAACCGCCTCATGGTAATGAACCTGGAGACAGGCGAGAAGATCTTTGTCAGCGAGCATATGAACACCAACGTGGATGAGTTTAAATGGAAAGACGCAAACACCCTGCTCTTTAATGCCGTTTGGAACGGGACGATCGATATCTACGAGGCGAACCTGAGCGGTTGGATCGGACGACTGACGTGCGGTCAACATGACTTGGGCTTAGGCGACGTATGCGATCATTACGTATATATCTTAGGTCACTCCATGCGTCAGGCGAACGAGATATACCGGATGGACCTGCTCGAAGAACCCAATAACCCGGACGGATTCCTCACGCTGGCGCAACTGACACACGAGAACGATAATATCTACAACCAGATTGAACGTTCCACTGTGGAGCCGCGTTGGCAGAAGACGACGGACGGCAAGGATATGTTGACCTGGATCATCTACCCGCCGCATTTCGATCCGGCAAAGAAATACCCGACCATCCTCTATTGCGAGGGCGGACCGCAGAGTCCTGTTTCGCAGTTCTGGTCGTTCCGTTGGAACTTCATGATGATGTCTGCAGGCGATTATATCATCGTAGCGCCTAACCGTCGCGGTTTGCCCGGCTTTGGCATGGAGTGGAATGAAGAGATCAGCGGCGACTACGGCGGACAATGTATGCGCGATTATTTCACCGCCATCGATGAGTTCTGCACCGAACCCTATGTGGACAAAGACCATCTCGGTTGCGTAGGTGCTTCCTTCGGCGGATTCAGCGTCTATTGGATTGCCGGACATCACGACGGCCGCTTCAAAGCGTTTATTGCCCATGACGGTATCTTCAACCTCGAGATGCAATACCTCGAGACCGAAGAGAAATGGTTTGCCAACTGGGATATGGGCGGCGCGTACTGGGAGAAAGACAATGCCATCGCGCAACGCACCTTCGCCAACAGTCCTCATAAGTTCGTCGATAAATGGGACACACCGATCCTCTGTATCCACGGCGAGAAAGACTACCGTATTTTAGCCAGCCAAGCCATGGCAGCCTTTGATGCAGCCAAGATGCGCGGCATACCGGCAGAACTGCTTATCTTCCCCGACGAGAACCACTGGGTGCTCAAGCCGCAGAACGGTATTCTCTGGCAAAGAGAGTTCCGAAGTTTCCTTGACAAGTATCTCAAATAGTTGAAAGTTGAAAGTTGAAAGTTGAAAGAATGAAATATTCGTACGAATATGAGATCAAATACCAGGAAGTGGACGGGCGCAAGAGACTGCGGCTGTTTAACCTGGAGAACTACCTGCTGGAAGTAGCCGGCACGGTAGCCGATGAACTCGGTTTCGGTATTGCCGTGTTGCACCCGAGAGGACTGACATGGATCCTGACGCGCCTTTCGGTAGAGATGTACGAGTTACCGACCCACTGTGAGCGCGTGCGGTTCGAGACCTGGATAGAATCCAATGCACACATGCTCAGTACCCGTAATTTCCGCATCTATTCCGGCGACCGGCTTATCGGTATTTGTAAGACCGTATGGGCGATATTGGATCTCCAAAAACGCGAGATCGTGAACTATTTTGATGATCCGATCTTCGAGAATGCCATCGATGGCGAAGTGCTGGAAATGCCGCGCGTACGGATGACCACTATTCCCGAGCCGACCGGCTCTATGCCGCATAAAATAGTCTATTCGGATATCGACTACAACGGCCATTGCAACAGTTGCCGTTACCTGCAGGCGATGACGGACGCATACCTGCCGGATTATTACGGTAAGAAGGTACGACTCGACATCAACTACAGCAAAGAAGCGATGCTCGGCGAAGAGATGCAGATTTATTACCTCGTTACCGACGATGGGGTGCAATATCAGATGAAGAACGAAGCAGGAGAGACGAGTTGCTCAGCAAAGCTGAGCATTGGTGATTGGTGATTTTTGATTTGTGATTTTTGATTTTTGATTTTTGATTTGTGATTTTTGATTTATGGAAATACAAGAGAACACAACGCTATTGAAGCGACCGGTAGAATTGGAATGCGACGTGGTGCGCTTCCAGAACCAGAAAGATAAATGGATTGCCTTCGTGGGACTGAAGGACGGTCGTCCGTACGAGATCTTCACCGGTCTGGCGGATGATGAGATGGGTATCGCCTTGCCCAAATCCGTGACAAAAGGGAAGATTATCAAGGTGACAAAAGAAGACGGCCACCACCGATATGATTTCCAGTTTGTCAACACCCGCGGCTTCAAAACGACCGTCGAAGGACTCAGTTATAAGTTCGACCGCGAGTTCTGGAATTATGCCAAACTCATCTCTGGCGTGCTGCGCTACGGCATGCCGATCGACCAAGTGGTACATATGATCAGCGGTCTGCAGATGGACAACGACTCCATCAACAGCTGGACCACCGGTGTAGCGCGTGTGCTGAAGCGCTATATCCCGGGAGCGGAGGAAGAGCTCCTGGAGGGAGGTAATGAATAATGAATAATGAATAATGAATAGTGAATAATGAATAATGAATATCTTATATAACAAAAAATAGAGGCCCGGAGGTCTCTATTTTTCTTACTTTTCTGCAAATTTAGTCTCAAGCATTCCTAAGGCTTGACTCTCCATCACGGTAATGCCGTATTTGCGGCGCCATTGATTCTTCAAGGAATTCAACCATCCGCGGCATACATAGGAATACACGTAAGGGTGGAGATACAATATCAAACCCCGTCCATGCTGTTCGTACTCATGTGCTATCTGTTCCTCGATCTGGTCGGTAAAGAGGATAGAGGCTTGAATCTTACCTTTTCCTCCGCAAGTAGGACATGTCTCTTCTACCTGCATCTCAACGGCCGGTCGTACGCGCTGACGGGTGATCTGCATCAAACCGAACTTACTCAGCGGTAGCACATTATGCTTCGCCCTGTCGCGATCCATCAACTTCCGCACATACTCGTACAACTGCTGTTGATGCTCTTTGGAGTCCATATCGATGAAATCGACGATGATGATACCTCCTATATCGCGCAAGCGTAACTGATGCACCAGTTCATCGGCTGCGAGCATATTGAACTGGTAAGCATTTTCTTCCTGGTCCTCGTAGATCTTCTTACTGCCGGAGTTGACATCTATGGAGAACAGTGCTTCGGTCTTATCGATGATGAGATAGCCACCATGCTTGAAACCGACCGTTCTGCCGAGTCCCGTCTTCATCTGGCGGGTGATGTCGAAATGGTCAAAAATAGGTTGCGACTCTTTGTACAGCTTTACAATCTTTGCGCTCTCGGGTGCGATGAGTTCCAGATAATGGCGCACCTCCTGATATATATCGGGGTCATTGACCTGAATGGAGGTGAAATCGGGACTGAGTACATCGCGTATGATACCGAGCGTACGACCCATCTCTTCACTCACGAGACTGACGGGTTCGCGCTGCTGGAGTGTCTTCACGGTTTGTTCCCAACGCTCAACCAATAGGCGCAATTCATTGTCCAATTCCGCTGCACGCTTGTCTTCTGCTACCGTACGAACGATGATCCCGAAGCCAAAGGGCTTGATGGAAAGCATCAGTTGTTTAAGACGCTGGCGTTCCGCCTCGCGTTTGATTTTCTGGGAGACCATCACGCCGTCGGAGAAGGGGATAAGCACGATATTACGTCCCGCGATAGATATCTCGGCGGTCAGACGCGGTCCTTTGGTGTTGATGGGTTCTTTCGAAACCTGCACCAGTAAGGTATCGCCTACCTTGAGTACATCGGCTATTTGTCCTTCTTTTCCCACTTCCGCCTGACGAGGTGTCTTCTGCATAGACGGCATCCTGCGGCGGTCCGAAACGGCCTTGGTCACATACGACTGCAGCGTACGAAACTGAGAACCTAAATCCAAATAATGCAGAAAAGCTTCTTTCTCATAACCTACATCCACAAAGACTGCATTCAGCGCCGGCATGACTTTCTTGACCCTACCGTAGTAGATATTACCCACAGCGAAGTTATCTTGGTCGCGTTTCTCACGCGATACTTCCTGTAAGCGGTCGTCCTCCGTCAGCGCGATAGCGATCTCCTGCGGCTGTACGTCCACAATTAATTCGCTTTTCATACTTTAAAAGGGGTTAATACAATAAATAAAAAAAGCCTTGTGGCAACTTATCCACACTTGAATAAGTCTCATGCCACAAAGCTGAGCTCTAACCGTCAATTACTTATGCTTATGACGATTCTTACGCAGACGTTTTTTACGTTTGTGCGTCGACATCTTATGTCTCTTATGCTTCTTTCCGTTTGGCATAATAGTGATAATTAAACTGTTATAATATTAAATGATTTTTTCTTTTAACGTACCTTGTCCGCCAGTTCTTTCGACGGCTTGAAATTTACCACGCGGTGTGCCGGAACAAATACCGTCGACTTCTTATTGATATTACGAGCCGTCTTAGCAGCACGCTTTTTTAAGGTAAAAGTACCAAATCCGCGCAAATAAACACCCTCATCTTCAGCCAGGTGGTTCTTTATACAATCCATCGTTCCCTCAAGAATAAGGGTGATCGTTTTCTTGTCAAAGCCCGTAGCTATCGACAATTCATTAATAATGTCCGCTTTGGTCATATAATCGAGATAGTTTGCCTAACAATATTTCAAAAAAGCGTGCAAAGTTACTATAAATAAATGAAATACAAAAATTTTTCATGAAAAAAATTGCAAAATTGTGTTTTTTTTCGTAATTTTGTGCCCGTTTAGAACTTTTTAGCCTCTAAAAGCGCCACAAAAATGCTCAACTTGCTATTTTATAACCACTTATACAATTGGTATGAATCAAATCATCGTGTCCTTCCATGGAGGGAAACGGAGGACGGATATGCAATTTGGTTAAGCGAGATTATTCTGCAACAGACGCGTGTAGCACAGGGGCTGGATTACTATATGCGCTTTATTCATCGCTGGCCTACCGTAGAGGCTCTGGCTGCAGCCGATGAAGCGGAAGTGCTGCGAGAATGGCAGGGATTGGGTTATTACAGTCGTGCGCGTAACCTGCATAAGGCAGCGAAGCTGATCGTGGAGAGCCGAGAGGCAAGAGCCGAGAGTCGGGAGGCTATTTTTCCACGAACTTTTGAGGAGATACGGGCATTACCGGGTGTAGGGGACTACACCGCCGGGGCGATTGTTTCCTTCGCCTATAACCAACCCTACCCTGCGATGGACGGCAATGTATATCGGGTGATAGCACGCCTATTGGATATCGACGAAGCCTTCGATATCTCGGCGGGCAAGAAACTCTTTCACCGGAAGATAGAAGAACTGTTGGACCGCGAAAACCCGCGTCTCTTCAACTCCGCCATCATGGAGTTCGGAGCACTCTACTGCACGCCCGTATTAGGCGATAACTGCACCTCCTGTCCGCTGCAAGAGTTCTGTCTCGGGTATGCGCATCATACAGCGGAACTGCTCCCTGTTCGTAAACCACGTCCTAAAGTACGCGATCGATGGTTCACATACCATATCTATCTCTGCGGCGATCAGACGCTTATTCAACGACGTGAAGCCAAAGATATCTGGTATCATCTCTATGAGTTCCCGTGTACAGAATGCGATGGACCGGAGGATGAAAGGATGAAAGGAGAAAGAGGGATCGAGTTGACCCATGTCTTGTCGCACCAGAAGATTCATGCGCGGTTTATTGTACACAAGGTACAAAAAATGCCGGCATTACCCGGCACTATCTGTATTCGATGGGAAGAACTTAATGATTATGCTCTTTCTCGATTAACGCTGCGAGCGCTTGATACAATTCTGCATAAGGCGTAGTCTTTAATATCTCCAGGTGTTTATTTATCACTTCGTGGTCTCCGCGTTGGGCAGGCCCTGTCTGTGCGTCCTTGGGGCGCATGACATGTACCTTCGCTGCCGTCTGATCAATAAGCGGTAACAGTGCCTGGAAGGGGATCTGAGTGCCTTTTAACACATCCTCCGCGATGCGGTACATGAGGTTGGAATAGTTATTGGCGAATATACCGGCTATATGCAGCCGTTCGCGGTCGTGTTGGTTCGCTTCATATATCCTGCTCGTCAGGCACTGCGCCAAGGAATAGATAGCTGCTATATCATCGATATTCCGTCCCTCAATGAAACACGGGATACCACTCCACTCGTCTATCAAGACCTCTTTACTGAAACTCTGGAAGAAATAGAGCACACCGGCATGGGGTTTATCGGGTCCAAACACCTCTATCGGCATAGAACCCGATGTATGCAGGTGCAGCGCTTTCGGCGCATCCACTCTCGCTACCACTTCCCGCAGCGCGTGGTCGGCTATGGCATAGATATAGACGTCTGCTTCAGGTACTTCCGCTTTCGCGGGTGCGCCCTCTGCGGTCAGCGGTCGTGCATGCACCAACTCCGCCCGGATACCATTTAAACTCAGACCATGGTGCAGGTTCGAACCCACACTTCCGGCACCCAAAATAACAATCTTCATACTTATAATTCTACTATTTCACCCTTCTGGGGTACACTCACCTGTCGGAATCCGGCTTCCTCTAAATGGCCTTTATAAGCCTCGGCGGCTGTCTCATCACCATGTACCACAAACGTTCGTTGCACCTGGTCCACAGCCAGACTACGGGTCAGGTAATCAATCATCTCTTGGTAGTCACCATGTCCGGAGAAGCCTTCAATCTTCGTGATCTGGGCTTTGATACGCCGGTCCAGACCGAAGATAGATATCCACTGCAGGCCGGGTTGCTGAATACGTGCACCCAACGTAGTGGGCTCACAGTAACCAACAATCAGAATCGTACACCGCGGATCAGAGATATGATTTGCCACATGGTGCTTGATGCGTCCTGCCTCCAACATACCCGAAGCGGAGATGATGATACAGGGGTCCTCCTTATGATTAAGTTCCTTCGACTCGCGGATATCCGTGATATAACGTAAGGTGTTAAAACCGAATGGATCAGAGTCAAACTGCATCGTATCACGCACTTCCTCACTCAGTTCATCGGGATACATCCGGAATATCTGAGTAGCATTGGTGCTCATCGGTGAGTCCACATAAACCGGTAACTGCGGCAACCTTCCGTCGTTATAAAGTTTATTCAGAACATATACAATCTCTTGGGTACGCCCAACAGAGAAAGAAGGGATAAGGAGTTGTCCCTTGCGATAGACGCAAGTATCCTCTACTACACCCAGCAGTTCTTCCTCAGTGACTAATTGTTCTTCATGCAAGCGGTCGCCATAAGTAGACTCGCAAATAAGATAATCGCATTGCGGGAAGAGTTGTGGAGGAGGCAGGATATGACAGTGCTTGCGACCGATATCGCCCGTATATGCCACTCTTTTCCACCGCCGGCGCGTCGCCGGAGACGGATAGCCATTCGGGTCTTTATCTTCTTCGTATATTTCCAACGAACAGATAGCTCCTCCAAGCATGTGGCCGGAGTTGGTAAACGTCAATAGTACATCGTCAAAGAGACGGAAACGACGATCGAAACTATAGGTGACGAAGAGTTTCATCGCCCGGTTAACATCGTTCTGGTTATAGAGTGGTTCTACCTTATAGGTCTTTCCTTTCTCTTTATGGGGATGCTGGCGGTCGATCTTCTTATTATACATCCGCACGTCCTGCTCCTGAATAAACGCGGTGTCGGTGAGCATAAGCGAACACAAGTCACGGGTGGCAGGCGTACAATAGATATCGCCTTTAAAACCCATCTTCACCACATATGGGATCAGTCCGGAGTGGTCGATATGGGCATGCGAAAGGACGATGCAGTCGAGTGTCTTGGGGTCGAAACCAAGATCTCTATTGGCGGCATCGGTCTCCATTCCTTTACCTTGGTACATACCGCAGTCCAAAAGAATGGTGTGTCCTGAATCGGTTGTGATAAGGTGCTTACTGCCGGTTACTTCCCGGGTAGCACCAATGAATTGTATTTTCATGGTTAGTGTACGGTGTATTACGATAAGTCGTAGCCGTAGTGTTTGAGGCGGCCGGTGTTCGATCGCCATTCCCGATCTACCTTCACAAAGAGCTGGAGGAAGACAGGTTTTTGGAAGAACTCCTCGATATCCTTACGTGCCATCGATCCTACACGTTTGAGGGCACTGCCGGCTTTGCCGATGAGGATACCCTTTTGCGATTCGCGTTCACAGTATATCACCGCATTGATGCGAATGATATGTTCTTCCTCGTGGAACGTCTCCACTTCCACTTCTACGGAGTACGGTATTTCCTTGTCGTAGGTAAGCAGGATCTTCTCGCGTATGATCTCGTTGACGAAGAAGCGTTCGGACTTATCGGTTAATTGATCTTTAGGGAAGAATGCCGGTCCGGCAGGCAGGGCCTCTTTGATTGCATCAAAGAGTTGCGCCACTCCAAAGCGCTCCTGCGCCGAAATGGGGAAGATCAGTGCTTCAGGTAATTGGGTATGCCAGAAAGCCACCAAGGACTCCAGTGTCTCTTGGGTGGTCAGGTCTATCTTATTGATGATAAGGAAGACTTTCGTTCCGGCCGCAGCCATCTTCTTCACTTTCTCCAGGAAATCCGCATTGCGGTCCGCCGTATCGGTGACGTCGGTGACATAGAGCAACACGTCGGCATCCACAAGGGCCGAGCGACTGAACTCCAGCATCTTCTCCTGTAAGCGATAATTAGGGGAGAGGACTCCCGGCGTGTCTGAATAGACCATCTGGAAGTCCTCGCCATTAACGATGCCTAAGATGCGATGGCGGGTGGTTTGAGCCTTCGATGTGATGATGGAAAGCCTCTCCCCTACCAGCGCATTCATCAAGGTGGACTTGCCAACATTGGGGTTGCCCACAATGTTGACAAATCCGCTTTTATGAGAATTACATGATTGCATCCATCAATTCTTGTGTCGAGTTGAACAGTTTAGCCGGCGACAGTTTGGTTACTTTGCAACCGCACTTGGTCTGGATAGCCTTCAGGTCAATCTTCTTCGGGTCACCCATGAGGATGATCGTTACGGGTTTACCCTTGATGTTCTCCTCATAGAACTTCTCGATATCCTGGAAGGTCAACGCGTCGATAGCCTCGGCATTCACCTTAGCCGGGTCGTCTTTGTAGCCCAGACGCTGCCAGTACTCGAAGGTAGCCGCTTTGGAGCGCATAGACGGTTTAGCCGTTTGCGAAGCCTGCTTAAGCGAAGCCTTCAGAGCAGCGAGGTTGGTCGAGTCTTTCGGCATGTCGCTGAGGATATCCATGTATACGTTGATTGCATCTACCACCTTATCACTCTGGGTGCCTACATAACCGTAGAAATAGCAGTCCTTACCTTGCAGAGCCGGCGTAGCGTTAACGCCATATGCGCTATAAGCCATCGAGCGCTTTACACGAATCTCATTCATGATGACACCCGTGAAACCACCGGACATATACTGGTTGAATGCATCCGAAGCCACATCCATTGCGATATCATAGGGTTTACCGTTGATATAGAAATAGAGGTCAGCCTGCTGTACATTGCTGTTCGGCAAGAAGAGGACGGTCGGTTTATCGTAGCTGACACGATCCTTGATGAACGGCGACTTAGAGGGTTGCATACCTTCGGTCAACGGCAGTTCAACAACCACTTTCTCCTCGGGCAGAGTACCGCAGTAGAACACATCCAGCGCGAAGGTACGAGCCTGAGCTACCAGACGTTGAACCTGCACTCCGTCCAAATTCCATACATCGATGAACTTCACCTCATCCAAATAAGCGGATTTCTTGCCATAGAGGGCATATTGGAGCAGTGCGCTCTTCTGTACAGCAGTACGTTGCTGACGACTGTAACGGTTGAAGAACTCAGAACCCTTGACAGCATCCAACTGCTTCTGCTCGAGATACGGCATGAGCAACTGGCGGTTCACGAGGTTCATGATCTTTCCGATGTTCTCATCCTCGCCGGATACAGAGATCGTGAAATAGGAATCACTGCAACCATAGGATACAGAACCACCCAGCTCAGCAATCTGTTGGTCGAAGTCCTTACCTTCAAGCGGTTTCTCACCCATGATACCTGCGTTCTCCATGAGTTGGGTTGCGTACGGCAGCAACGGCATCTCCTCTGAACCGATACCATAACGGAGGGTGAGGGAGAAGATATCATTCTTGGTATTCGGCGTATAGTGCAGCTTCACATTCTCTCCGAGCGAGCTTACCTTCACGCTATTGAAGTCATTGAAGGTTTGTTTGAGTTCACCCTTCGGCAGTTTCTGGAACTCCGCAGCATATTCCGTCTTCGCATTCTTCACCGGATCAAGCGGTTTGATATTCGGCTTCGGTAGCGTCTTCGCCTTCATGGTCTTGACATCTTCGTCGAAGGAGATAGTCATATGATCGGCGCCGAAGTATTTCTTCGCTACACGTACTATCTCGTCTTTGGTGAGGGCCTGGATCTTCGCATACTGGGTGAAGATATCATCGATCGGTTGATTATAGGTGAAGCACTCTACGAGAGCTTGCATCTTAGCGGACGAATTCTCGTTGGTGAGCTTTTCACCTTGAGCATACATGCGTTTTACGTTCGCGATGAGGTCATCAGGGATGTTACCACTCTTGATTTTATCTACCTCACGCATCACGATAGCCTCGGTAGCCTTATCGGACTCGAACATCTGCTGGTTCGCATCGTAGTACGGCACAGCCTCAATGATGATACGACCGGTGTTACGGCGTGCATCGTTATATACACCTGCAAACTGTACATCACCCTTGGTGTTTACCTTGTCCAAAAGGCCTGTTTGACCGTTGTAAAGGAGTGCGCAAACGAAATCCAGGACATCCTGATCCGGATCACCTTCCTTCACGCCCGGATAGATCCATGTTACCATCGGGTTATAACCGAGGTTATAGTGTTTCTTACCGGTCAGTTTAACCTCCGGATACTCGGGACGAGCCGGTAACTCTTTTGCTTCCAGACGACCGAAAGTAGCTTCTATCATCGGTTTGGTGCTCTCCGTATCGAAGTCTCCGACAATGATCAACGCCATGTTGTTCGCTACATACCAGGTGTTGTAGAACTCGATCAGTTTGCTCAGACGCGGGTTCTTCAGGTGCTCCGGTTTACCAATGACGTCGCGCTCGTACGGACAGCCCTGGTAGATATCCTTGAAGAGTTGGTTCTGCACCTGCGAAGAGGGTTCGTTCGCATACATGTTATACTCCTCAAACACATTCTCCAACTCGGCTTGGAACGTACGGAAAACCGGATTGATCAAACGATCGGAGAAGATAGTCAACCAGCGGTACATCTCGGCTGCAGGGAACGAGTTGTGATAAGCCGTCAGGTCATAGGACGTATATGCATTCACGCCTTCTGCACCGATGAGATCCAGCATGTTAAAGAAGTCCTCGGTAGAGGAGATCTTTGCCTCACGCATAGAGATCTCATTGATCTGGGTAGCCAGTTGTTCGCGAACCTTCGGATCGGTCGCATCGCTGTACTGGTCGTAAAGCGCGATAATTGAGTCGTACATGGGCTTCTCTTCCTCCCAATTCAATGCACCGATACGTTGCGTTCCCTTAAAGAGCATGTGCTCCAAGTAGTGCGCCAAACCGGTGTACTCAACCGGTTCATCTACTGCACCGGCGCGTACGACAACATAACCTGTCACATCCGGTTGGTCGTGGTCTTCCCACAACATCACCGTCAGACCGTTAGCTAACTTGTATTCAGTCAATCCCTCGCGGGTGAAAGCAGAACACATTGCGATGCTGCCAACAAGCAGCAAAGCGCTAAGTAAAATCTTTTTCATTTCCATTAAATATTTAGTTACCATTCTAGTAATACTTTGCCACATTGACCGCTTACCATCACGTCAAATCCTTTTTGGAAATCGCGGAAGTTATAGCGGTGTGTGATGACCGGACTAAGGTCGAGACCTCCCACCAACATCTGCTCCATCTGGTACCAGGTCTCCCACATCCGCCGACCGGTGATACCTTTAATTGTCAGGGCATTGAAAATCACATCCGACCAGTTCACCTGGGTGTCAGACGGCAGGATTCCCAGTTGGGCGATGTTGGCTCCTTTGTACATATGTTCGATCATATCGTTGAAGGCCGCCGGTGCACCCGACATCTCGAGTCCCACATCAAAGCCCCGGATACCTAATTGGAACATCGCATCTTCGATCTTCTCGCCTTTGCTGCCATCCACCGTTAAGGTCGCTCCCATCTTCTTGGCTATCTCCAAGCGCAAAGGATTGATATCCGTCACGACAATGTTCTTGGCTCCTGCAAAACGACAGATACCAGCTGCCATCGTACCGATGAGACCTGCTCCCGTGATCAACACATCTTCGCCCAAGAGCGGGAAAGCCAAAGCGGTGTGTGTAGCGTTTCCAAAGGGATCCATAATAGCTGCGAAGTCATCGGGAATACTCGGATGAACCTTCACTACATTAGACTCCGGCACCGAGACGAACTCTGCAAAACAACCGTCACGTCCCATGATACCTAATGAGATGGTATTCTCGCATACATGCCCCATTCCTCGACGGCAGTTACGGCAATGTCCGCACGTGATATGTCCTTCGGCGGTTACACGGTCGCCTATTTTGAAATTACGCACACCGGGTCCCAAGTCCGCCACAATTCCCACAAACTCATGACCCATCGTATAGGGCGGTTTGCAATGCGCTTGCGACCATGCGTCCCATTTATACATATGCAGGTCCGTGCCACAAATAGCGGCTTTGGTCACTTTGATCAGCACATCGTTCACACCGATCTCCGGCACCGGCACATCCTCCATCCAGATACCCGGTTCAGCATATCTCTTAACTAATGCTTTCATAATTTACTTTAGTACAGCAAGTTTCGTGCCAACTTTAATAAACGCCGCTATTCCTTTATCTAACTGCTCGCGCGTGTGGGCCGCGGAAACCTGTACGCGAATACGCGCTTGGCCCTTCGGTACCACCGGATAATAGAAGCCCGTGACGTAGATACCCTCTTCCTGCAGTTCAGCCGCAAAGACTTGACTCAGTTTCGCATCGTACAGCATCACTGCGCAGATAGCACTCTGCGTTGGTTTGATATCGAAACCGGCGGCTTTCATCTTCTCTACAAAGTAAGCCGTGTTCTCATGCAGACGGTCCTGCAGTTCATTGCTGCGCGTGAGAATCTCGAAGGTCTTAATACCTGCTGCAGCAATCATCGGTGGAATAGAGTTCGAGAAGAGATACGGACGACTACGCTGACGCAGCAGGTCGATGATCTCTTTCTTACCCGTTGTAAAACCACCTACCGAACCACCAAAGGCCTTACCGAGTGTGCCGGTGATGATTTCTACTTTGCCGCGCATGTTATACAACTCGGTCACACCGTGTCCGGTCTTACCTACCACTCCGGCAGAGTGGCTCTCGTCCACCATTACCAGCGCATTGTATTTCTGCGCGAGCTCGTAGATCTTATCCAGCGGACATACATTACCGTCCATCGAGAAGACACCGTCTGTCGCGATGATACGGAAACGCTGCGCCTGAGCCTTTTTAAGTTGTTCCTCGAGGTCAGCCATGTCGCCGTTCGCATAACGATAACGCACCGCCTTACAAAGACGTACGCCGTCGATGATAGACGCATGGTTGAGAGCATCAGAGATGATCGCGTCCTCTTCCGTCAGCAGCGGTTCAAACAAACCTCCGTTGGCATCGAAGCAAGCCGCATAGAGGATAGTATCTTCCGTGCCGAAGAAATCAGAGATGACACGCTCGAGCTCTTTATGCGTGTCCTGTGTACCACAGATGAAACGCACAGACGCCATGCCATAGCCACGTGCATCCATGCGGTCCTTGGCTGCCTGAATCAACTCTTTATTGTCTGCCAAGCCTAAGTAGTTGTTCGCGCAGAAGTTAATCACATCCTTACCGCCCTCTACTTGAATGCCGGACGACTGCGGCGTGATAATCACGCGTTCGTTCTTATAGAGTCCTGCCTCCTTGATCTCCGCCAAAGTAGCTTGCAGGTGTTTTTGAAAATCCTGATACATAAATCTTCAATTTTCAATCTTCAATTAAATAATTCCTTGCTCTAACATTGCAGTTGCTACTTTCATAAATCCTGCGATGTTCGCACCTTTGACATAGTCAATATGTCCGTCAGCCTGACGACCGAACTTCACACATTGCTCGTGGATAGACTCCATGATATGATGCAGACGAGCATCTACTTCTTCTGCTTTCCAACTGAGGTGCTCTGCGTTCTGGGTCATCTCCAGACCTGAGGTAGCTACACCTCCGGCGTTAACCGCCTTACCCGGAGCAAAGAGTACACCGTTATTCTGGAAGAAATGAATGGCACCCGGCTGGCACCCCATGTTCGAAACCTCGCAGCAGCACCAGCAACCGTTCTTCTTCAGTTCCTTCGCATCCTCTTCGCTCAACTCATTCTGGAACGCACAAGGCAGCGCGATGTCGCACGGTATCGACCATGCTTTCTTGTCGGCTGTGAAGACGCAGTCCTTCGGGAACTTATCCGCCATATCTTGCACTTTATTGCGGTTAGAAGCACGCATCACGAGCATATAATCGATCATCTCTTTGGTGATGCCGTTCTTTATTGCAACCACACCATCGGGACCGGAGATAGCCACAACTTTGGCACCCAGTTCAACAGCTTTGGTAGCAGCACCCCATGCTACGTTTCCGAAACCGGAGATAGCCACAGTCTTGCCTTTGATATCTTTGCCTGCTTCATGCAGCAAGTGTTGTGTGAAATAGAGAGCACCGAAACCGGTTGCTTCAGGACGGAGGATCGAACCGCCCCATGTCATTCCCTTGCCGGTCAGCACGCCCGTATGATACTCGCGCGCGAGCTTTTGATACATACCATTCAGGAATCCGATCTCACGTCCACCTACACCTACATCTCCTGCCGGAATATCTTGATCCGGACCGATACAACGCCAGAGTTCCAACATAAAGGCCTGACAGAAACGCATGATCTCAGCGTCGGATTTGCCTACCGGATCAAAGTCCGAACCTCCTTTCGCACCGCCCATCGGCAATGTAGTCAAGGCATTCTTAAACGTCTGCTCAAAGCCCAAGAACTTAAGCATCGACGGAGTCACCGCACGATGGAAACGAAGGCCTCCTTTATACGGGCCTATCGCCGAATTGAATTGAACGCGGTAACCGAGGTTGGTCTGTACCTCACCTTGGTCATCGATCCACGTTACGCGGAACGTGAAGATACGATCCGGTTCCACCATTCGCTCCACGATCTTAGCTTGCTCGAACTCGGGGTGCTGGTTGTACACCTCTTCTATCGACTCCAATACCTCTTGAACCGCCTGTAGGTACTCTGCTTCCCCCGGGTGCTTTGCAGCTAATTGCTGCATGATAGTTTGTACTTTCATTATTTTTGTGTGTTTTTATGGTAAATGATATGAATTATCGTTTTAATGCAATGACTTTAGCGGAACTATTGTCCATGCCGGGCATGGTGCGACCCATCGGAGCTCCGATATATGTAGGATCACATACGATATATTTCTGACCGCCTACGATCAAGTAGTCACCGTTCACCTCTTGATTCAACTTAACAGCCGTAGCTAAGTGACCAGGGTAATAGAGCAATACCACATCAAGATTCAGTAAATCCCGCACGATGCGCGAGAAGAGGATACTGCGGTCCTCACAGTCGCAATACGGATAATAGAGCGACTCCGTAGGGAAGAACGCACGGTCCTGACCCCATACCTTATCGTCATACTCGTATTCAAAAGCCGTTTGAACCCAGTTAAGCAGTTTGTTCACGGCTTGAGCCTCCGGCACACCGCGTACACCTTCCATCAGCGCCGGATAGAGATCTTTCTTCACCAACTCCGGCATCGGTGCATCTGCATAAGCTGCCCAACGTGTTCCGAAATCCTCACCGTACTGACCCGTCGGGTAGTCATTATATAAATCAATGAGGTTGCGGTTAATCGAGCAAGTTGCCGTCAGTCCTGTTCTTGCTTTGCGCGTCTGCGCCTGCTCATTCTTCGCCGCCAACTGTGGTTCTTTCGTCATCAGCAGAGAGAACGGTTTCTCGCCCTCAAAAGAACCTTGACAAATTGCTAAACCGCCATTCACTTCCGTCAGCGGGAAGAAACGTCCTTCGGTCAAGGAATAGAAAGATCTATCATAGAGAATATAGTTACTACCTACGAGCAGGTGAATCTGCCCGTCAGGAGAAGCTCCAAGACGCATCTTATAGCCCGAGTTGGCGTACAGATAAGCCTGAAGCAAAACGGCCTCGTTCGAGCGCCCGTATTTCTTTTCTGTAATCTTCTGCAGGAGTTGGATATAGGTCCAGTCGCTCAAACGATAGGTATCGCGCGCTGCCAAACAATCGTAGAGCAGGTTCTCATATTTCCCTTTTGCTACCTGTTCCCATGCCTCCGCAATACGGTCGCCATTAATCCTCGTTAAGGATAAACGGTCCGTTTGAGGAAAACGTGCCTCGACGGTGCTACCATAGAACTCCACGCGCACAACATCCATCGGTGCATCATTCTCGATCACCGGTTCGATCGGTTGAGGTGTCGGTTCGGGTAGTGGTTGCGGTACCGGATCGGCCTTAATTTCCTCATCCCGGTGCTTCTTCTTATCATCCTTGTAAATCACCGGAGGAGTCGGGTTATCTTCCGGACGAGGTATGGCAGGTGTCTGCTCGTAATACTCCCATGCGGAACGTAAGAACTCAGCATAATGCGCATTCGCTGCCTCGCGGAACGAAGCATAATGATCTTCTGCTGCTTGGCGGAAAGCATTAAATTGCTCTTCCAGGGATTGCGCCGAAACCATTGAGGTCATTAAAACGGCACTGAGGATACATAAAATTTTTCGCATAACTATCACGAAGATAAATAGTGAATAGAGGCGGGTTTCAGCCACCTCTACCCTATTGCTTCCATTAGAAGCCTAATACTTGGTCTAACTGACCGTGCAGTTTCTTGCCCTTCTCTTCCAGATCCTGACGGATGGCTTTCTTAGCAGCCTGCTTTGCCATCTCGCTGTTGTAAGCGATGCGAACCAATACCTCGTTGTTCTTCTTACTGTTGATGCGGAAGCACTCCATTACCGGAATCGTACGACCGATAGACTGAGAAATCAAGTTCTTGCTTGCCATAACAGACTCAACAACGGATGCAGCATCTTCCGGATCCAATTGTTTGTTTGCTACCGTGTTCTCGATCAAAGCAGTTACCTCGGTCTGAATTTGACCAGCAAGGTTCGTGATAGCCAGCGACAAAGCAGCGGTCTTAGCTGCATCATAGCTCTCACCTACAGACGAAGCCTCACCCATGATATACTTCGGGAACAGATCCTCATCATATTCGTACTGCATCAAGTAAGCTCTCTCAAGCTGTTTATCCAGGGGCAGTGCACCCGGTTTTACTTGCCAGCCTTCTTTTTTCAGACGTTTAGCTTCTTTCTTAACGACTTTGCCCACTTTCGTGTTCAGTTCTTTCTTTGCCAATTTAGTAATCTCTTGGCGCTCTTTGCGGATTTGTTTCTGGTCATTCGACTCTGCGAATGTAACACCACATGCAACGATTAAGGCCATTGCTACCGTCAAAATTTTTTTCATAACTTTTAAAATTTGAGGGTTAGTAAAAAGTTAGTTAATTATATATAAATACTTACCATTTCGGCGCTCCGAAACTCATATTTATTCCTACTCTGAAGCCTTGCGGCTGTATATCCGTTTGACCTACTATCGGATAGCGATACTCTGCAAACAGATCAATTGGCATCACAGACGCCATCGTCGTGCGGAAAGTGATACCTGCTACAGCCGCAGCATAGAAGTCATTCGATGCTACAATAGACTTCTTTGCAATAGTATTCAACGCATAGTTCATGTCCAATCCTGCACCCCCATAGAGGTTGATACTCAGGCTCTGATAAACCGGGATGACTAACTGCAGCGTCGGTTTATAGATCCAGCGAGACATCAGTCCTCCTCCTGCGGCCGGGTTCGTAATATTCGTCTCGATATCAAACAAGTGCATCTCAAACATCTTAAAACGCATCGGCAGCAAACTGAAACTCAACCAATGAGTCTTATCGACGATGTTATACGTATAACCCATTCCGATCACTCCGATATAGAAATCACCCGAGTAACTATAGAAGCGATCCAGGAAGTCCGTTGAACGCGAGGCGCGGCGAGTCGAACCGGTACTGGTAGAACTGCTCGACGAACTGCTACTCGAACTGCTCGAGGTGCTGCCTCCTTCACGATACATTACTGCATTCAGCTTCACATACTGGGAACGAGCCGGAGACAAGTCCACAGTAGAGATCCAATCAGCGTAGTTCTTACGAGATACAATTACCGTATACTCCTGAGGCTGCAGCGTTAACTTCTTATTCGCACTGTATTCCTTATTCTCCTCATCGGATTGAATCATCACTTTTGAACCGGTAGGAGCCGAGACTTTTAAGTTACGGAAGAACTTCAGTTTCTTCTCCATCTTCTTATCTTCATCCACAAGAATCTTATACTCGCATTCCAACCCATCGGTGTTGCGTAATACAATCTCATTCTCTCCTATCGGTAACTTACCTGTCCATTCGGACGAACTCTTGTAAATCAGGTCGTTATCTTGACGCAGCAAAATCGCCACACCTTCGTCCGTCTTAATGGTCACAATGCCTGTGGGCACCTTAATCAGTTCATAACTCTTTGCCGTCAGTTCACCGTTCTCAATAATTACCGTCTCTTCTGCTGAACGATAGTCGTCATGACGCACCTGAATCACATGCTGACCAATAGGCATTCGCGAATCACTGAACTCACCGTTCTTCGTAGGACGGGTGATACCGTCGATCTTCAACGTAGCCTCCTTCGGTAAGAAAGAGATATTCAATTTTCCGTACAGACGCTTCAACTCCGGAATGGCAATTGTTTTCGGCGAATTGGCATTGAAGTCGTGACGATCTACGATGTGGGGCTGGCAGCCTTTTCGACGCCCCTCAATATCGTAACGCTCGTTGTAGTCAAACTCAAACACACATTTTCCAACGCCCTTATATTCTTCATTGATATAAATCTCCGTCTCCGGCTCCTTCGCCGTAATGGTTACCGAAATGAAGTTAGGCGTTAGATTAGCGTTCACGATATGCTTATCGCCAATATGGACAACTATCTTCTCTTCATGCGAGGTATATTTGTCTTTACGAACAGAGATCTGGTGCTGACCCACGTCCAGTTTTATCTCACCATTGATGCCATACTCCTGATTGTCGATAAACAACTTACAGCCCTGCACATTCGGACGGATAGTTACAGTACCGTAGTTAGGATCCAAGGTCACCGTATCACGCGAAGCCGCCGAACGAGTCAACTTGATATCCTTGGAGAACGACTTATAATGAGTCGCTGAAACAACGATATTATGCGTACCCAAACTCAACTCTTGCGAGAACTGGTTCTTTGTTGACTCCACGGCAGGCTTTCCGTCTATCGAAACGAAGAACGGCACCTGATGACATAAGATGTGCATATGCTGCTTAGTTGCTTGCTCTTTGGGATGACCCGTCGTCACCTTAAAATGATAGATATGTCCACCTTCCAAATTACCCGGGCGATAGTCCTTTAAAGGCTTACAGCCATCACAACGAATGGTTATTTTCTTCACACTCGTGCTCACCCACAGCCATACTTCATCGTCCTTAATCTCTTTATGTTCGATATCTTGTGCACCAAGCTCAAACTTCAGCAAACCGGGAATAGCCGATTCTATACGCAGCACAGCGCATTGGTCGCCGTTCTGGTCCACTACCCGCGTCGAACGCTGCGAGAAATCCATCATATCCTCGCTACACTCTGTCGCTTTTACCTGATATTGCTGTGCCGACATGCCAACCGCCATGCCTAACAGCAATACGATTAACCACGATTTAATAATTCCATTCGCCATAGTTCATCAAGTTATTTTTTTGTTCATCCCAAACGCGTACATGTATGATCGGATTCTTCGGGTCTGTCAAGTCCGCCAACAGGAACAAATAGCCTGTATCTGCATAAGTTGCCGATGAATAAATCTGCTTGATCAGAATCTGATAACGCTCATTTTTACGACTGGTCTTCTTGACCGAAGCATCCTCAAAATGGATATTCACAAATTCCTGTTTGTCAAACACCTGCCGCATGTGCGCAATATATTCGCTTTTGGTAAGACGTTTCTTATTATACAGGTCCATATCTTCCGCCTGTATCTCCATCTTCCGTTTCTGCGGCACTTTGTTTCCTACGATGATGAGCGCATCATCCGAGAACACTGCCTCCAAGTAATCCAGACGCTCCAAAGCATAAGCCGTCTTGTAGTTCTCCAGGAAATTAATCAGCACCAAACGAGATGTATCATTCCAGTCTCCTTGGCTTTTGATATCTTGTATTGCCGACTGTTCCAATCCGAAGTTAACGGCCTGAACCAAATCGTCCTTGAGATAGAACACCAGATCCTCAACAAACTGAGTGTTGTTCTTCTTAAAACTGAAGTTCGCCTTCACGCCGCGCACCAGATAGCCGTCCTCAAAGGCAGTGATCTGCAACTCCGGCTTCTCGATGATTTTCGCATTGCCGAACTTCACCAGCTTCTCATACCATTTCCATCCATCCTCTGTAAAATACGGACGAATGGCATCAAAGTGTTTGGTTTCTATCGCGTCCACAATCGGATAGATAATCTTCGCCTGTTGCTTGATATCCTTCGGGGCGATAGCATAACCGATTGCATCCGTACGAATCGTCTTCGTTAATTCTTTGACACTGGAAAACTGCGTCTCCTGCTTAGGTGCACTGCTCAAAAGCACCGACTTGCTACTACCGGGGAACGGCATTAACTGAGGGTTTTGCTGCAATATAGTCTGAACTGTCGGGTCGCTCTTCCAAAGATAACGATACTCGTACTCCAGGCGCACATTAAATCGACTCATGTGATTCGGGATTTCCGCTACACCCACTCCGTCCTTGATCTTCGTAGGCATCCAATCCGAACCATCATTATAGTAGAAGTCGCCGTTTACCATGGGTTTACCCTTATATACAAAGCGCAGCTCAACCGTCTTGTTGTCCTCACCATTCATCACACCCTTAGCTTCCACTTGGACGACATTCATCATCTCAGCAATACCACTGGTCAACTCCGACATCAGCATTCCATTTTCACCTCGCAGCGCATACTGACGCTCCGTCGGCAGGGCGGAAATTAACTTAAACGCCCAGTAGTTAAAACGCAGCGCGTCACCGATCTTCTCTTGTGCCTCTGCCTTCTTGGCTTGCTCTACCAGCTCCCGAATCTTCTGCTCTAGGCGCTCGTACATCTTATCGATCTCCGATTTTTCAATATACCGCAGCACCTGATAAGAGTTCTTATGCTTCGTAACTATTCGCTGACAGTTATTCAGCGTCACATTTGATCCAATCTGCGTGGTTCCTTTCGTGCGCGTGGAAGAGATAGCCTCATCACCATACTGCTGGTTCTCTATCTCCGTCTGAGTCGAACTCACCACACTCAACGAAATCTGGCTACCCAAATCCCGCAAAGCACGCTGATCCGCCTCTTCCAACGTCTCACCGTTTCCCTCGCCCCAAAGCCACTTACTGCTGGCCTTGATAGACTCTATACTCTGTGCAAAAAGAGAACCACCGCAGAACACGGCTGCTACCCATAAAATTATGAATTTTCGAGCTTTCATAGAGAATATAGTATATAACGGCCGCAAAATTACAATTTTTTTTTGAAATACACAAATTTTTTTGTGATTTACGTCATTTTTTTAGGAAATATATCCTAAATGTGGTTCCTTTATCCGATGTTTCAAAGGAAATACGGCCTCCGGTTCCCTCGATAATATGCTTGCTAATGGCTAATCCCAAGCCATTACCATTCGACTTTGTCGTGAAGTTCGGCTGGAAGATCTTCGGTTGAATATCAAGTGGTATTCCGGGACCGTTATCGGAAATCGAAATTTGCACTTCACGCTCCGAATAAGCCGCATTGAGCACCACAATGATATCGGGAGTTCGATTCGCTTCCTGAGGTTGATTTTCCATGGCTTGCAGCGCATTTCGGATGATGTTAACAAATACCTGTGTAACCTGCTCCTGATCGGCCATCACCATCACACCACTATCGGCTCCGATGTAGCGAATTGGGATGTGGGCATCATTCGCCCGCTGAAGGGTGATCACTTGCGATAACTTCACAGCTATATCCACCTCATCGGTCACCACTTCCGGTTGTTTTGCAAACGTAGAGAACGACTGCGCGATGTGCGCTAAGTTATCAATCTCCGAGATAAGCATCGGAGCGGCCTTCTCAAAATACGCATCGAAACCTTCTGAACCGCGCAGGCGTTGAAGTTTCTGCACCGACAACTTCATCGGTGTCAAAGGATTATTGATCTCATGCGCAATCTGACGCGCCATTGTGCGCCATGCCCCCTCCCGTTCAGCACGAGCTAACTGCTCCGCAGATTGTTCTACCTGGTCCACCAATAGATTATAGCGCTCTACGAGCGCACCCAACTCATCGTGATACGGATACTGAATATGATTATCCTTCGCACCTATCTTAAAATGACGCATCTTATCATTCAGCATAGAGATAGGTGCTGTCATACTCTTGGCTGCCCAGAATGAGAAGACAAGGGCTAAGAAAAGGACGATCAAATACGGTGGCAAGAGACGCGACAATAAGTCATTCAACTCCGCACTGCGCGTTTGCTCACTCAAGAAATACGGTAATGCAATGTAACCTATCGGGACGAACGCACCGTTATAGAAAGGCACGTACGAAACGAGATACTGATGTGAAGCTATTTGCTCATAGCAAACAGCCGAGTGTGTACGGCTATACAAGGCCTCAGGTGACATCCTACGCGACAACACACCGCCCGAGAAAAGGGCACTCGAAGAAGACGCCAACAACTCGCCATTCAAGCTATAAACATGTATATCCTGGTTGATATCAAATCCCAAATCGTGCAGATCTACCGACAATCCGGAAGCTTGAGTAGAGGTAAGCGTCTGATCCCAATAATACAAGGAGCGCAAATAGGACTGAATGTATTCGGATCGTGTCTGCAACTCCTTGCGTTGACGCTGCTCGAAGTTCGCATTCACATACCTCATTGACATCACAAACAAATAGATGAACACCGCCAAGACACAGGCCATAATAATATACATAATACGCGTAGAGAGACGCATATTACGGATACCCCGATAGCGCAACAAACCCATCAAACCGAAGAAGACCATCAGAACAAAAATACCGATAATGATATAGTAATACGGATTGATGGAAAACGCCGAAGGCTCTTCTTCTACCTCCAACATTTCTCGAAAAGAGAAAGTTTGCGAAGCGATGGCCTGAATATCCGGAATATCCTGCAGTTCAGCATACTTCACAGGAATGACGGTCAGTACATTATAAATCCCGGCTCTAGTCCATCTCGCACGGGTCTCCGCATTCTTAAAATGCATGTCCCGCCAGGTATCGTAAACCGTCACAAAAACCTCATCCCCGGCTAAACGATTAGTGGACCAATATACCATTCGGCGAGTGTCAAAAATATAAAAAAACACATCCTCATTTTGCTCTGTGATAGAGCGAATGGAATCCAAGGATGTGTTACGCGCCAAGGCTTCACACAAAGCCGCTGTCTGACGTTCAGCATGCTCTTGACGTTTCTGCAAAACTTGCTCTTCGGAAGAACAGGAGCAGAACGAGAGCGACAGCACGGCCATTGCCACAATTACAATATATCGAAAACCTCTATGCATTTGGCTGCAAAATTAACAAAAAAAATTGATATGAGCAAAAAAATAACCTCTATTTGTATTTTTTTTGCAAAAATATTTGCGTATGTCAAAAAAAAGCAGTACTTTTGCACCCGCTTTTGAAAAACGCGAAGTCTCCCTAGCTCAGTTGGTAGAGCAACTGACTCTTAATCAGTGGGTCGAGGGTTCGAGTCCCTCGGGGGACACCAACAAAAAAGATGCCAAACGGCATCTTTTCTTGTTTTACAAGCTTTCGGCGAATCGCTCGGCCTCTTCTATTTGATCTATTTTTCCGACATCCATCATTCGATAATCCACTGGCACATAGGCCTGCAGCGGCGTCTTATTCATAGCATCCAAATAAAACGAAATCAACGAAAACTTATCCTCAGGAATCTGTTGAAGCAAATACAAAGCCTCTCCATTCAAAATCTGCAAACCGCTGAACGCCAAATGACGACCTTCTTTACCCTTAATTTCACCAGTAGCAATATTAGTCCACCCGCACAGGCGATCCTTATCATCAAAGCATAAATAGCGCTGCGTCTTCCTTTCGCTTACTACCAATTGACTAACGCCCGTCCGTTCGTAGGCGCCCACGAGTGCACGTAGGTCTATATTGGATAATATATCCACATTGCAGGCCAATATCGGCTCCTCACCAACCGCTTTCTTCAAGCCCCCTCCGGTGTCCAAAAGCATATCTCGTTCATCCGAAACCGTGATATTACAACCCCACCCCTTATTGGCACGAATAGCATCGATGATCATATCAGGAAAATGGTGCACATTAACGATGATATCCGTAATACCGGCATCACGTAACTTATCCACTTGCCATTGCAACAGCGGCTTACCCGCCAGAGGCACCAGTGCCTTCGGCATCGTATCGGTAAGCGGTTTTAAACGCGTACCCAAACCCGCTGCAAAAATCATCGCTTTCATAACTCCTTATCTATTCCTCTTTCTCGATGAATCAGGTGAATATTGACTTCGTATTTCTCCTTAAGATGCTTCGCCACATGTTCAGCACAATAAACCGAACGATGCTGTCCACCCGTGCAACCGAAAGCCACCTGAAGATGCTCAAAACCACGTTCAATAAAGCGCTCCACATGATGGTCCACCAAAGCATCTACATGGGTTAAGAATGTCAGAATTTCTCCGTCTTGCTCCAAAAAGTCAATCACCGGTTGATCCAAACCCGTCAAGGTCTTATATTCCTCGTATTTGCCTGGGTTGTGGGTCGAACGACAGTCAAAGACATACCCGCCGCCATTGCCGGAACTATCCGCAGGAATACCACATTTAAAGGAGAAAGAGTAAATCGTTACTGATAGCATAGATATACGGATATTGCGTTTGTAATTCGCCATGTGCAGCGAATAATTCACTCAGATTCTTCAAAGCCATCGGGATGGACTCCAGAAAATGCGGTTTTCGTTCAAAATAGCCCCTATAACCATAGGCTCCTAAAACCTGCAGCGTTCGAAACAGCACAAAATGCGGTAAAGCCGCTTCCCAATCCGAACGACTAAAACCTTCTGGCAGAAGCTGTTCCAACTCATCCAGATATTCCCCTATAAGTTCTTCGCGCAATGCAGGAGCAAAATTCGCCTTCGCTTGCCATAAGAACGATGCTACATCGTATTGAGTCGGACCTCTTCTGCCACCCTGAAAATCAATAAAATACGGCTGCCCGTCCTTAACCATCACGTTTCGACTTTGAAAATCGCGATAGAGGAAACTGTCAGACGGCTGCGCCAAGAGAACCGATACCATTCGATCAAAGTCATCCTCTAACTTCGGTTCAGAAAACTCGATCTTCGTGCCTTTCAAAAAGCAGTACTTGAAATAATTCAAATCCCAGCGAATAGAGCGCTCATCCATAGCCGGAATAGGGAAACACATCGACCAATCAAAATCGCGTGCGCCTTCTATCTGCATATGCGCGAGTGCGCGTATAGCGCGTTTTAATAAGGTATAGTTATCCAAACAACTGAAGAGTAAGGTATCGCCCAGATCCTCCTGGGTATAACTCATCTCATCCTCACTCACCCACAGCACTTTCGGAACAGGAAGACCCAACTGCGAGAAATGACGCGACATATAAATAAATGCCCGATTCTCATCGCGGTTGGTTCCTACTACGCGGATGATAGTCTTTCCCGTCTCATCCGTCTCCCGCGTATACACTCTATTACTACCCTGCTGCTGAATCATTAGCATCGGAATTGAAGCGCATGGTGGATACAAGTCACCTTACAGGGACCAATGATATTCTCCAAGATACCGTCGGCCTCAAAGAGGATATGCTTGCGATAACTGATCTCGATCTCCTTACCGCAAATCGGATAGATAAAAGGCAACTCTGTTAACTTACCGTTAAACAAATTCGGCAGCGCCTTGCATATCTGTTTGAAACTCGGTTTGCAAACAAACATCGAATGAAACACTCCGTCCGTCGGATCGGTCTCCGGATTCTGACGAATGCCTCCGCCCGAGAAGGGACCATTTCCGATATTCATCGTAAACAGCAAATCATCTACCGCCACTTTGCCATCTACCGTCAGCACCATATGTTGACTCTTATGCTGCGCGATAGCTCCGATCAAACCAATTACATAGTTCACATGATGCGAACCCAGATAATACTTCAGCGTCTCCGCTTTGCGGCAACATAAGGGATCCACTCCAAAACCCACCGAGTTAATGAAATAGCGATGATGCTCGATGTTATTTCGCCAATAGGTGACACACCCGATATCAATAGGCTGACCTTCGCCTTCAAAGAAACGTCTTAAACTCTCTTTGTGATTCTTGGTCAAGTTCCAGTATCGTCCCCAATCATTACCTGTACCACGTGGCATCAAGCCCACTTGAATCTTCGCACGAGCCTCTGGTGTCAGCGTCGAACGCATAATACCATTGATCGCCTCCGATAAAGTACCATCGCCGCCGAGAATCAATATCTCGCCGTATCCCCTCTCTACCAGTTCACGCGCTAACTCAATAGCATGGCCTGCATACTTCGTCACGCGATAAGCAAAAGGTTGATGACGTTTACGCAGCAGTTTCCATAGATAGATACGCTGCGCACGGAAATAGTTTTTTCCCGACTTCGGATTGATGATGATGCCGAGCATGGTGTTTGGTATAAGGTGTTATAGTGCGAAATAAAATTAGCGCACCACAAAATAAGTAGTGCGCTAATTGTTAGGTTTTTTACTTGAAGAACTCGTTCACTTTTTCGTTCAGTACAATTTCTTCTTGGAAGATGTAAGCACCCGTTTTAGGCGACTTAACCATCTTGATGCACTTAGAGTGCGCGCGTCCGGAGTTACCGGTTTGCAGTGTTGCGACCGCTTTCTTTGCCATAGTTCTAAGCCTTTCTAAAAATAGGGTTAATTACTTGATCTCCTTATGAATCGTGTACTTCTTCAAATAAGGATTGTACTTCTTCAACTCCAAACGATCCGGAGTATTCTTGCGGTTTTTGGTAGTGATGTAACGACTCATACCCGGAACACCGCTGGCCTTTTGCTCTGTGCACTCCAGGATTACCTGTACGCGTGCTTCTTTCGTTTTCTTTGCCATAAGTTAACTCCTTTCGTTTAATACAGATAGCCCTTCTCTGCCGCCTGCTTTAAGGCGTTGTCCAGACCAATCTTGTTAATCGTTCTCAGACCGGCTGCACTCACGTTCAGCTCGATCCATACATCTTGTTCTACCCAGTAGAACTTGCGGCGGAACAAATTCACATCGAAGGTGCGCTTTGTGTGGCGCTTCGAGTGAGAGACATTGCAGCCGCCCATGGCTTTCTTGCCTGTAATTTGACAAATCTTTGACATTGTAGTATATATTTTTATTTATTTTTTTCAAAATCCAAGCATTTTTCCGCATATTTACACGAAAAAGCGTGCAAAGGTACTGCTTTTTTTTTACATAGACAAATTTTTTTATAAAAAAATGCAAAATTTTTTACTTTTTCTTGCGCAATTGAAGAAAATGTAGTAAATTTGCACCCTGATTTGATGAACTATGAAGATCGAACTGCCCTTCGAACAACTCGCTCAAGCGCATGAATATATCGCGCAGGCGAAACATATAGTTATTACCACCCACATGGCGCCCGATGGCGACGCGATGGGATCCGCGCTCGCGCTATACCATTGGCTGAAAAATCAACCCACAACGGACAATTCACAATCCGTCCAAGTGGTAGTTCCCAACGCTTTCCCTGCGTTCTTTAACTGGATGCCGGACGCGGAAAAAATCCATATCTACGAGAAAGATGCGAAGACCTGCGAAACCCTAATCAACCAAGCGGACCTCTTCCTCTGCTCCGACTACAACGATCCCAAGAGAATCGGACCGATAGGCGAACGACTCATGGCGAATAATGCACCAAAAATCCTCATTGACCACCATCTTCACCCTACTGATTTCGCGAACATCGTATTCTCTTTCCCCGAGGCTACATCATCCTGCGAAATCGTCTATCGATTCATCACCCAAATCCTTGAAAACCAATCGCCGCTATCCAAAGAAATCGCCACTGCGATATATACCGGTTTGATGACCGACACAGGCAATTTTGCCTTCAATTCCAACAGCTGCGAACTATACGAAATCATCGCCGAACTCGTCCGCGCAGGAATTGACAAAGACTTTATATACAACGCTGTCTTTAATCAGTATTCGACTGATAGAGTGAGACTTACGGGCTATGCTTTATATCGTAAAATGCGCATCTATCCTGAGTATCACCTCTCGCTCATCACCCTCTCGGCAGACGAATTGGACCAGTATCATTACCAAGTCGGCGACACCGAAGGATTGGTCAATATGCCCCTGCAGATTAGCGATGTCTATTACTCGGTTTTCATGCGCGAGGAGCGACCGAAACCCGGTACTCCCAAACCCCGAATCCGTATCTCTTTCCGCTCGCAAGGTGATCGACCGGTGAATGTTTGGGCATCAGAGGTCTTCCATGGCGGCGGACACGCCAACGCCTCGGGAGGAGAACTCTTCGGTTCACTCAACCAAGCCGTTCAACTCTTCGAAAAAACATTCGCACAATATCTCAAAAAATAACCCTTCAAAGCCGCACCACTGGTGCGGTTTTTAAATTTCCAACTAATCGTGCTTTTATAAGAGGAAAGTAAGACTTAAGTAGGACTTAAGTCGGAGGCATTACCTATGTGCACCCCCTCCGAGGGGTACCACTCAACAAAAAAAAACGTTTTTTATTTGCATAATTCAAAAAAAAGTAGTACTTTTGCACGCTATTTGTGGGCAAACGACAAAAAAACAAGATAGAAAATGAAAAAAAGTATTCTTTTTTTGGTAGCCGCGATGAGCTTTTTAACAGCAGCGGCTCAGGGTTCGGATGAGACCCTGATGACAATTAACGGCAAGGCAGTAAGTGCCGGGGAGTTCTTGTATATCTACGAGAAGAACAACCAGGCCGGCGCTTTGGACCCGAAGACGATGGATGAGTATCTGGAAATGTTCATTAACTTCAAACTGAAAGTGGCAGAAGCTGAAGCGCAAGGTATCGACACGACCGAAGCATTCAAGAAAGAGTTGAAAGGCTACCGCGCACAAGCTACTCCCAAATACATGCAGGACGACGCTGCGATGGATAGTATCATCGCGCTGAGTTGGGCACGTATTGCTAAGGATCGCCGTGCAGCACATATTGCCATCCAATGTCCGGCTAATGCCGATAGTGCTGCGCAGGCTGATGCGTTGGCGAAGATAAACGAAGCCTACGAGCGTGTAACGATTGGTCAACTGAAGGTGGAGAAGAAAAAAGTAAAAGGAAAATGGAAAACCATCGAGAAACGTTTGCCGGTTGAGCCCTTTGATAAGGTAGCTCGCGAATTGAGCACGGATCCGAACGTACAAGAGACCGGCGGTGAACTGGGCTGGATCACTCCGTTCCGCTATGTATACTCTTTGGAAGAGGCGGTATACAACACCGAAGTAGGTGCAATCAGCAAGCCTTTCCGCACCCAATACGGCTGGCATATCGTGAAAGTGGAAGAGGAGCAAGACCATAAAGAAGTCAAAGCACGTCATATCATGAAGATGGTACCGCGTGGAGACGGCAACCTCGACAGCCTCGATGCTGCCAAATTGGCCGAGATTGAGCAAATAGCAAGCATCGTTACCCCGGAGAATTTCGCGGAAGTAGCAAAGACGGAGTCGGAAGATCGTGGTAGCAGTGTGCGCGGAGGAGACTTAGGCTGGTTCGGTCTCGGCATGATGGTGAAGCCCTTCGAAGAGGCTGCCTTCAGCATCAAAGCCGGAGAAATCAGCAAACCGATTCGTTCGCAATACGGATGGCATATCATCTATAAAGAGGACGAGCGCGGTATTCAACCTTTGGACTCTATGCGTTCGCAGATCCAGCGCCAAGTGATGCGCGATGAGCGCTCGCAAGAGGTTGAAAAGAGTTTCATTCGCAAGACGCGTGCCGAGTATAAACTCCCGGAGACGATGAATGATGCGGCCGTAAAAGCCTACGCAGACGCGCACCTGGAGTCGAAGTATCCTGAACTGAGAAACCTCGTTCAGGAATATCACGATGGTATCCTTCTGTTCGAAGTATCGCTGCGCGAAGTATGGGATAAGGCCGCGAAAGATACGGCCGGTCTGGAGAACTTCTTCAAAGCCAACAAGAAGAAATACACCTGGGAAAAACCGCACTATAAAGGATATCTGATTCAGGCAAAAGATAAAAGCAGTCTGAAGGCTGCGAAAGCGATCATCAAGAATGCCAACCCCGACTCCATTCAAAGCTATATCGCACAACGTATCAACTGCGACAGCGTGACCTACATCAAAGTGCAACACGGTTTGTGGGAACTGGGCAAGAACAGCGCTGTAGACAAATACGGTTTCAAAGCGAAAAATGCAGAGTTTACGCCCAATGAGGCATTGCCGATCGTAGAATGCGTTGGTAAGAAACTGAAAGCACCGGAGGCTTGGAATGACGAGAAGGGTAAAGTAACGACCGACTATCAAGATTTCCTCGAGGCAGCATGGATCAAGCGCTTGCGCGAGAAATATCCGGTAGAGATCAAAGATGCTGTTTGGCAGCGTATTAAAAAATAATCGGTGAAAGGCTATTGGAAAGCCATATTAGTTCTGGGGCTGTGTGGAGCACTTCTGGCCCTAAGCCACATCCGGCGGGTTCGATGGGACCTGACGGATGACCGCCATTATAGTCTGAGTGAAGCAACGAAGACCTTACTCAAGCAGACCGATGCACCTATCGAGGTGACGCTCCTGCTCGACGGCGACCTCAATGCCGGGTTCACGCGTCTAAAAAAAGCGACGGAAGAACTGCTGGAGGAGATGAGCGTCTATAGCGACTTACGGACCTCCAAGGACCTTGCGGTCTCGAAAGATTCGCTTGGTCTACGCCCGATAGTCATTCACGAGCGGGAGCAAAACGGCAAGACAGCTCAGACCACTATTTACCCATACGCACTGATCTCATACAAAGGCCGAGGAGCGGTAGTGACGCTGCTCAAGAACACACGCGGTTTGAGTGGTGAAGAGAATCTGAACAATAGTATCGAGCAGTTGGAATACGCGTTCGCAGAAGCGTTGCATCGCTTGCAACAGACGGAACTGCCACGCATCGCGATCATAGAAGGCCATGGCGAACCGGACGAACGATACGTCTGGGACCTGGAGCAGACGCTCAGTCAGTATTTCTATGTCGATCGAGGAGCCATCGTCATACCCGAACAAGGCGTCGACGTGCATCTTCTGGACGGTTATAAGGCGATCATCATTGCTAATCCCCAAACGGCCTTCAGCGATATTGAGCGCTTTATCATCGACCAATATATCATGCGAGGAGGCACGGTTCTTTGGGTAGTCAACGGTGTACGATTCAGCAACGATGTGCTGCAAAGCGACGGTTTCACCCCCATCATCCCGCTGGACTTAGGTATCACCGACATGCTCTTCCGTTACGGGATACGGATCAACCCCGCCTTAGTGCAAGACCTCCAATGTCTGACCATTCCGGTCAACGTTTCCGAGGACCCGCAGACACCGAACCTGCAACCGCTGCCTTGGACATACGCACCTTTGCTGCTCACAAGCAACAGCAGCCCTATCACCCGCAATACCGGACAAGTGATGAGTACCTTCGTCAGCCCGATAGACGCAGTGGGAGGAGAAGATGGTATTGACAAACGGGTACTATTGGCGACAAGTACAGCCACACGTGTTACTGCTACGCCGGGCGAAGTGAATCTGAATGATTTACAACCGGACTTGGAGGCTTTCCGCTATCAGTACGTTCCGGTAGCCGTATCCTTGGAAGGAACTTTCAACAGCGCTTTCGCCCATCGTATGATGCCCGATAGTATTATCAGCGACGAACCCATTCGTAAACAAAGTGTCGCGACGCGGCAAGTCGTGATCGGAAGCGGAAGCATCATCATGAATGAGGTAGAACGAAATCAAGTGCTACCTATGGGCTACGACCGATATAATCAGATTCAGTTCAGCAACCGCGATTTTATAGCGAATGTATTGTTATGGTTAACAGACAGCGAGGGACTCATTCAGCTGCGCGAGAAGACCGTCGCCTTGCGACTGCTGAATGATAAGCGAGCACACGACGAACGCGCACGTGTACAAACTATCAGCACAATAAGTCCGATAGCTATCTTGGTCCTCATAGGAGGAGTAATATGGATTATTAGAAAACGAAAATATGCAAGTAAAAAAGTTTAGTGTAGAGCGATTAGGGTTTAGAGGCTTCTTTATCCTTGCTCTTTGTTTCCTATCCCTCGTTCCCGCAACTGCGCAAGAGCTGTTGAACTATCCTTTGGATACAGTGAATGGCGAGGAGGTGTACAAATACCGCGTGGAGCGCAGTATTGGCTTGTACCGTATCGGCGTGAACTTCGATGTATCGCAAGCGGAGATTATTCGTCTGAACCCGCAGCTGAAAGAACGCGGTGTTCGATATGATGAGGAATTGCTCATTCCTACCAAGCGACCGGTCGTAAAGCAGCAGGCCGAGCGTCCGATAAAAGAACCCATTGACCCACGTCTGGAACGTTGGGAGAAACGTTTGGCACGAGATACAATGATGGAGGTTGACCCGGTTGTTGTAACCGTGCCGGAAGATACGGTCACAGTAATAGAGGAGGACACGATTGCTGTAGTAGATTCAATTGTAGATACCCGCGAAATCGTAGAACTGGCCTTGTTGTTACCTTTTGAGAGTCAACAGACCAAGCGCAGCGGAAATGCGGAGAGAATGTTAGAGTTTTATCAAGGTGCTTTATTAGCACTTAGGGATTTGCAGAACGATAGCACGCTCTACCGCCTGCGCGTATATGATACGGAGCGCAGCGAGTTGCGCGTGCGCGCATTATGCGACAGCACCGAGTTAAATGCCGTACGCGGTGTGCTAGGTCTCGTCTACCCGATTCAGATTGAACTGATGGCCGATTGGTGCGATACACACAATGTACCGCTTTTGCTGCCGTTCAGCGATGATATCCGATTGGAGAATCGTCCCCAAGTGCTGCAGTTCAACTCCACGGATAAACAGGAAGCAGATAGTCTCTGCAGTTGGATTGCAGAACGTTCGGATGATATCCACTGCGTCGCGATCGAGGTACGTGAGGCAGAATTAGCCACGTCCACCCGTGTGATGCGCAAGCAACTGCGGGCACACGAACTGCAATACACCAACCTCCCCTTACGTGACCTGCTCAATGACTCTTGCGCTTACGCGCTCGACTCCACGCGGGAGAACATCTTTATCCTGCATAGTGATCGATATCAGCACGTTCGTCAATTATTACCTCATCTACAAAGACTTCGCGATGAGGGCTATCGCGTACGCATCATCAGTCAATACTCCTGGCAGAAAGAGCCCATCAACCTGCCGCAGCTCTATACCACCGTCTTTACCAATGAGGAAGGACGCGAAGCGTACGATGCGCTGTGGGAGGAGTTCTATGTGAACGACCATGTTTGCGAAATGCCTCGCTACGACTTACTGGGTTATGATCTGATGCGAGCGCTGGTAGCTTGGTTGCATGGTGAAAAAGAGATTCACGGCCTGCAATCGTCAATATGCTGGAAACAGATTGGTGAAGGCGGCTGGCAAAATGGCTGCACGGAAGTGGTAGTAAAGAAAGCGAATTAACAATCGGTGAAGGCTACAAGCGACATATTCGGAAGAGGATTAGGACTGATAGTCCTGGCTCTTTTCTGTTTCCAGTTTCTTCCTTCTTTAGCGCAACCACGCTTAAAGGAGAAGGAGTTCTGTTTCGGTGCGCATGGCGGTGTGACGGCAAGTACCGTGATGTATCGTCCGTCAGTAGCCAATATGTCTCCTATCACTGATGCCTGCGTGCTGGGCGGAAATGGAGGATTTGTCTTCCGCTACGCCGGCCATAAATACTGCGGCTTCCAGATGGAGCTGAACTATATCCATCGCGGATGGGCAGAGAAGAGTGATGAGGGCCGTTACAACCGTAGTTTGCATTATATTGAACTACCGATTTTCATGCACCTGAACTTTGGTAGCGAGCTATGCCGATGGTTCTTGAACCTTGGTCCTCAGATTGGTTATTGCGTAAAGGATGAAGGAAACAATGGCGTACTTGTCAACGGTAGTGCCTCTCCGGAATACGAACTCATCGACCATCGCTTTGACTGGGGTATTGCTGCCGGAACAGGACTCTACTTCCAAACCAAAAAGGCCGGCATATACCAATTGGAGATTCGCTTTGACTACTCCTTCGGAGGTGTGTACGGCACCTCTGTAACAGACTATTTTAATATGGCCAGTCCTATGGATCTGAGTATCAACCTGGCCTATATGTGGAAATTTAAACGAAAACCCAAATACCGCTAAGATGACCTACTTAATTATTCGTTTGGCTACGATCGGTAATGTGGCAATGACGGTTCCTGTTATTGCCTCGCTGAGTCGTCGCTATCCGAACGACCGGTTTGTCATCGCGAGCAAGAAGAACCTCCGCGCGATGTTCGATTCGTTTGAGAACGTCGAATTTGCAGAAGTGGACAATCATTTGGATTGGAAGGGGGTATGGGATTTTTGGCGCGAATGGCGAAATAAAGTGGATGCGGTAATAGACCTGCAGTCCGTGCTCCGCACTCGCGTATTTGGGACATTGATGAAACTGAGCGGCAAACGTGTGACGCGCGTGCATTACGGGCGAATCCGCAAGCACCTGATAACAGTTTGGGGAATAGGCACCAAGCACCCCCTGCCATCGGAGTTCGAGCGCTACGAAGATACCTTCCGTCGCGCAGGCCTACAAACCGACGAAGAGTTCACAGCCCTGCCAGTCAACAAGACTGCCGCCAAGAAAGTGCAACAACTCGTCGGCAAAAAAGAAAAAGACGAACGATGGATTGGTCTGGCGCCTTTTGCCAAATCGCGGTCGAACATGTTGCCCTACCGCGTGACAAAAGACATCATTGAGCACCTCTCGAAAGACGAACACACGCGCATCTTCCTCTTCGGCGCAGGAGTGATAGAGACGGAGATGCTTCGCCAGTGGGCGAGCGTCTTCCCGCGAACAGAGAGTGTTGCCGGTCGACTGCAGTTAGAGCAGGAACTGGAACTGATGCGCCACTTGGATGTGATGATATGTATGGACAGCGCAAACCAGCACTTATCGAGCCTGGTAGGACTTCGAGCAATCAGTGTCTGGTGTGCTACCCACCCCATCATTGGTTTTATGGGTTGGAAACAGCGCCAAGAAGATATCATCCAGCGCCATGACTTACGATGCCGCCCGTGCACTTGTCATGGTACCAATCACTGCCGATACGGCAACTATGCCTGCCGGCAAATAGAAGCAGAAACGATAATAAAACAGATATGAGTAAAATTATTTCATTAGCAAACCAAAAAGGAGGAGTTGGTAAGACGACGACCTCTATCAACTTAGCGGCCGCCTTAGCCAAGTTAGGCAAGAGCGTGTTGCTCATTGACGCCGACCCGCAGGCAAACACCTCGTCGGGTCTGGGAATTGAGATTCGCGAGTTGACCAACACCATCTATGAATGTCTTGTAAACGGCATTGATCCCCATACGGCGATCATACAAACCAGCATGGAGAACCTAAGCCTCATCCCGAGTCATATTGACTTGGTAGGCGCAGAAATTGAGATGCTCAACATGGAACATCGTGAGCAGTTGCTCAAAAATATCCTGGTTCAAGTGCGCGATGAGTACGACTACATCCTCATTGACTGCAGTCCGTCTTTAGGTCTCATCACGATCAATGCTTTGACTGCCAGCGACAGCGTCATCATCCCTGTGCAGTGCGAGTTTTTTGCCCTCGAGGGCATCGCCAAACTGCTCAACACCATCAAGATCATCAAGTCGAAATTGAACCCCGACCTGAAGATCGAAGGTTTCCTGTTGACCATGTACGATAATCGTCTGCGCCTCAGCAATCAGGTTTATGAGGAAGTGAAACGTCATTTCGGAGACTTGGTGTTCAATACCGTCATCGCCCGCAATGTACGTCTGAGCGAAGCTCCCTCTCACGGTGTATCCGTATTGGAGTATGACCCGCATTCGAAAGGCGCACAGAACTACACCGCTTTAGCAAGAGAAGTGATCATTAGAAATACGAAACGATAGATATGAAGAAAACTGGATTAGGACGAGGTCTGGATGCATTAATTGACACCTCGCATGTAGATACGAATGGAAGTAGTTCCATTTCCGAGATCGAGTTAGCAAAGATCGTTGCGAATCCCGATCAGCCCCGTCGTTCGTTTGATGAAGAAGCAATGCAAGAGTTAGCCGATTCGATTCGCGAACACGGCGTTATCTCGCCTATCACCCTGCGCGACAATGGCGACGGAACATACATGATCATCGCCGGAGAACGTCGTTTCCGCGCCAGTAAGTTAGCCGGCTTGGAGCGCATCCCTGCGTATATCCGCACGGCTAAAGATGAGCAAGTGATGGAATGGGCGTTGATCGAGAATATCCAGCGTGAAGACTTGGATGCCATAGAAATCGCCTTGGCGTACCAACGTTTGATGGATGATTATAACCTGACACAAGAGCGAATGGCTGAGCGCGTAGGCAAGAAACGTGCTACAGTGGCCAACTACCTGCGTCTTCTGAAGTTACCGGCAGAGATACAAGTAGGTATCAAAGATCGTCTGATTGAGATGGGGCACGCCCGTGCAATTTTGGGCACACCGAGTCCCGAGCGTCAGTTGGCCCTTTATCAGCGTATCTTGCGCGATGGCCTGTCCGTACGCAAAGTGGAAGCATTAGCGCAAGAAGATCGCCTCGGTAAGAACCCGCAGACGAAACGAGAAGTGAACCAATACGCTGCGCTGGCCAAAGAAGTAAGTCGCGAGAGCGGACTAAAGGTAAAGATTCAAAACAACAAAGTAGTCATCGCCTTTGAAGACGAAGACGAGTTACGTCGTATCATTGAGCGCATAGGTTGAAACGCTGGCTGATTATAGTACTGATGCTCCTTCCGCTGATAGCACAAGCGCAGCAAGACAGCATCGTCATTCGCAAACCCGACGCCGGTAAGGCTGTCTGGTTAGGAGCTATTGCCCCTGGTGCCGGACAGATATACAACGGTTCCTATTGGAAACTGCCTATCGTTTACGGCGGATTTATGGGCTGCGGATATGCCATCAGCGTGATGCAAGGGCGCTACAGCGGTTATAAGGGAGCGTATCTGGATTTATACAACGATATCCAAGCCGGTACAGTCAGCGAAGATCCCGGTAAGACCTATATCGCTGTACTGCCGGACGGATACACGCTATCGCAAGTAGGAGGAGCGTCGACATGGATGAATACGCTCAAGAATCGGCAAAGCGTCTATCGACGCTATCGCGACTATTCGATATTAGCCATCGTCGTCGTGTATGCCCTGTCGCTCATTGATGCGTACGTCGATGCGCAGTTGTTTGACTTCGATATCTCGCCGAACCTGAGCCTGAATGTAGAACCACAGATTTATTATGATTTACAGCAGCAAAAGACTGCTGAACTAAAAGTAGCTATACAATTTTGAAAAAGATTTTAACCATATTCATTGGATTAGTGGCCGCTTTGAGCCTTCGCGCAGAAGTGGCAGACAGCCTCAACACCTACGGCATCAACGATAGCATTGCAGTCGATACCCTCGTAGTAGATACGCTGGTAGCAGACACCCTCATGGTACCTGAGACCTTAGATAGTTTGGAAGCAATCATCGATACTATCGCTCCGGTCATTCCGCCGTTCTACACCCAGTGGAACGACAGCGACCTGACGGATATTGAGATGCGTTCGTTGGAATGGAGCCTGAGATGGCTGGATACCACGGACTGCACCGCTACGCATGATACCACTACCCTACCTGACGCAGTTTATAAAGCCCGTCTGCAGGCTCTGCCGTGCGTGATTGAGATGCCGTATAACGAGCGCGTGCGCGTGTTTATATTATGGTATGTGCGACGCAGCCCCAAACAGGTAGCCAAACTCATGCGTATGAGCGAGTATTACTTCCCTATCTTCGAAGAGACATTAGCGCGCTATGACCTGCCCTATGAACTGAAGAACCTGCCTATCATCGAGTCGGCTCTTAACCCTATGGCACGCTCGCATGTAGGTGCGGCCGGTCTTTGGCAGTTCATGCCGGCTACTGCTAAACTCTTCGGTTTGGAAGTGAACTCTTTAGTGGACGAACGAATGGATCCTATCAAATCCACCGAAGCAGCCTGCCGTTTCTTAAGCAGTATGTATGCCGTATACCACGATTGGAACCTCGTCATAGCAGCCTACAACTGCGGTAGCGGCAATGTGAATAAAGCCATCCGTCGTGCCGGAGGTAAACGGGACTTCTGGTCCATCTACCCCTTCCTGCCCCGCGAGACGCGGAACTACGTGCCGATCTTCATTGCCGCCAACTACGCGATGACGTATGGTCAGGAGCACGGCATATGCAAAGCTCCGGCAGAGAAGACACTGCTCACCGATACAATCCGAACGAACCGCCGCATGCACCTGATGCAGATTAGTGAGAACCTGCATATTGACATGGCCGAATTGCGTCGACTCAATCCGCAGTACTCGAAGGATATACTTCCCGGCGGAGCGAACTACGCGCTCTGCCTGCCTGCCGATAAGATCGGACCCTTCATCGAGAACGAGCAAGCCATCCTTGCTTACAAAGCCGACAGCCTCATCAATAATCGCCGCGCAGAGATAGACTTAGCGAAAGTGACCTCAATCTCCGGTGCTTACCGCGTGAACGGCGTGACCTATTATACCATCAAAAAAGGCGATACCTTAGGAGGCATCGCAAAGAAATTCCACTGTACGGTCAAACAACTCAAAGCTTGGAACGGACTCAAATCCGATAACATCCGCGAAGGCAAGAAACTCAAGATCTGCAAGTAACTGAACACTGAATACTGAAATAATCGTGCCCCTTGTGGGCTAAGAATACTGAATACTGAATGTTGCCTACAGAAAAAATATATTACTCGCTGCGTGAAACGGAGCAAGAGACCGGAGTTCCGGTTTCTACCCTGCGCTATTGGGAGAAGCAGTTCAAGGAGTTAAATCCCCGCAAAGACGGGCATGGTAATCGTTATTATACGCGCGAAGATCAGGAACTCATCAAGCGCATTAAGTATATCCGCGATGAACTGAAGATCACCCGTATTGAAGCGATTCAAAAAGAACTGAAAAGCAATACCAAGCGCTCGGATGAACGGCAAGCAGCAGTAGAGATCCTCCTGCGAGTCAAAGACGAACTATGCGAGATTCGTAAAATGATTAAGGCTTAGTACTTAATCGAGAACGGATACTTCAGAACGATCACAAAATGCGCCCAGAGGGTTCGTAACAAACCGAAGTGCGCACGCATGATATGAAAACGCTCCGCCCAAGAGCGTTTTCTTTGTTTCTGACTAACACCTTCGGTCAAGAACTTACAAATATACTCATCCAGATACGCATTTTTCCGCGAAGCAGTCACGGCTCGTATACACCAATCATAATCTGCCGAGATGCGATAAGAAGTATTATACTGACCGGCTATCGAACGGCGCACTAAAATCGCTTGGTGACTAACAACCAATCCATTCAGAAAATGCTTTCGCTGAAGATCGGGCGGAGTCACTTTATGATGCTCACTCACTTTTACGCCCTCCGCATTCACGATGCACGCTTTGCCATATACAATATCGGTCTCATCCGTAGCCGCAGCCACTACATGCGCCAAGGTATCCGGAGCATATATCTCATCGCCGGCATTCATAAACCAAAGGAAATCACCTGTTGCCCGATCAATACCTTTGTTCATTGCATCATAGAGTCCTTTGTCCGGCTCGGATTTCCAACTCAAGCGCCCCTCAAACAGCGGTTCCAAACGTTTGATGATATCCACCGTGCCATCCTTCGACCCGCCGTCCACGATGATATACTCATATTCTTTACACGTCTGTCCGAGCACACTTTTCATCGTCCGCTCCAACCAGCGCTCAGCATTATAGGTTATCGTGATAATTGAGATCATATCAAGCAGATTGTATTTCGTTAAACAACGCGAGCCATTTTTTCACTATGTGGCTTACTTCATACTGCTTACTGCTTTCAATTGCATTACGAGCCATTTCCTGCCGCTTCTTATCATTGCGCATTAAATCAACAATAGCGTTATAATATGCGTCCAAATCTCCACTCTCAACAATATGTCCGTTATATCCTTCTTGAATAACATCGTAAACTGCACCATAAGCGTTCATGGCTACGGCAGGACATCCCATTTGTAAAGCCTCAGCCATTACCATAGGCCATCCTTCAGTCGCACTTGCCAAGACGAAGATCGAAGCTTTCTTCGCATATTCGTAAGGATTTTGATGCCCCGTAAACTCTATTTGCTTGAGACGAAGTCTTTGTGCAAGATCACGCAAATAAGCTGCATCCTTCCCATCCCCCACCACTTGCATCTTCCAATCCGGGAACAAACCACTTTTCTCTATCCTACTCCACGTACGAATAGAAAGCGATATACGTTTGGTATCTTCCGACAAGCGTTGTAATACCAATACTGTTTTCTCCTTATTTTGAAGTTCTTCAGGCGTCGGGTATTGGCTGAATCTCAATTCATTACATATAGATGTAAACTTGGATGCGTCATTGACACCAGCAATTTCCATAAAAGGTTGAATATATTGAGGCGAAAGTGTAACTAATTTATCGCAACTCTCCCATTGCATCTTGTATGTTGGACGAAGATACCTGTTTACAAAAGGAGTAATGACCGGTTTGAGAACATTGTACATCCAAAACTTCACATTCTCACCTATTCTCTCATGATGGCGAATACTATACAACACTTTATCCCAAGACGCATAGACTCCCACTTGAAAAGCTGGAGCCATGTGAAAAGCGTGAATTACCTTCGCCCCACACTGATGAGCAACGCGATAAATATCACGCATTACATAAATGTTTTCCTTTCGCAAATAGTTGACCTGGACGATATCAATTTTATTTTGCAACAAGAACTCCCGAAAAGCCGGTTCATCCAAATGACGATTGAGTTGGATACGCCCTTTCATCTCAGGGAGAGGTTCTAATCCCGATGTTAGAGGATGAAAATAACCTATATAACAATTGATTCCACATTGATGGGTAAAATAGGTGTTCAATGCTACAGTGACTTGGTTAACTCCCCCTGCCCCTTGTGCAGAGCAGTCATAACTATTGATTGTTAATAAGTTCATAATACTAGTTTTATGCATTCTGGATATAATGAATTATCTCCTGTGCTATCAATTTGCCAGTATTCTTAATATTATATTTGTCTTGTGCTAATAAAAGTGCTCTTCTTCCCATTTCATTCAACCTTGAAGGATTCTGAATTATTGCTTGTATTATTTCTTTCCAGTCTTCTGGTGAATTAGCGATAAAACCTATTCCTTCTTTTTCGATATCAATTCCAAACCATGGATTATTCGTCGCAATAATAGGTTTACCCAAAGCCATAGCTTCTACAATAGAAGTTAGACCACAAGGATATATATACGGTAAAGGTAAGGTGGAAATTACGATACAATCAGCCTGTGCACTTATATCACGTAACTCTACTGGATTCATTGCCTTTTGCAAGATATGGACATGAATATTTGAAGAAGTCACATTTTCCAATATTTGTGAATAATTATTATTAAAATTTGAAGAGAATGTATAAATCTCCAATTCTACCGGTATACCAGAGAATGCGTCTATCAACGTTTGATAGTCTCTGTTTTCTACTCCCGATGACAAAAATACCAATCGTTTATGTGTCTGTTTACTTTTTACCGCAGAAGCATAGAAATCGACATCTGCCCCATAAGGGACAATACAATAATTCTTTACTTTGCCCGTTTTGATAGCTTCATCTGCTATTTCCTTATTGAAGAAAAAGAATTCATCTATTCCACCCAACATCCATGTTTTTATTCTATCAGATATTGTTTCTGATGCCGGTTGAAAAGCTGCATGTTGCCAAACAAAGATCGGCTTGGAAAACAAATGAAGACGACGTAATATCATTAATAATTCCAGGCCTCTATACGAAATACTAAAAATTGCATCACAGGTCTTTGCTTGGCGAATAATTTTAGGTGTCACATACAAAGCGCTTTTAATACGAGAGGTAAAAGGTTTTGGATGATGATAGTCCATTATTTGCAATTCAATACCATTCTCCGGAAGTTGGAGCGCACCATACAATGTTTGAGCAGGAGCTTTACGCTCCATATACAATTGCTGATACTCTTTTGTATCGCGGTATATTCTATCGTCACAAAACAATACCTTCATCAAACTGATAGTTTTTTGCGAAAAAGTATTAACAACGCTATCACCAGTACTATAATAATAGACGATATGATGGATACAACTTGCATCCTACTAAACAACTCATCTTTGCAGCGGAATTCGACGGTGTGTTTTCCGGCAGGGATCTCGATGGCGCGTAAGATATAGTTTGCGCGCAAGACGGGTACTTCTTCGCCATCAATGAACGCACGCCAGGTCTTGTAATACACTTCCGAGAAAACAGCAATACCGTTCTCCGAGCTCTCGCTCTCGTAAAACAAGTTACCGGGGTTCGCATATTTTGTCAACTCTATGGAAGCAGGCAGCGTCATCGTGATATCTCCTGTCACTTTACTGCGCCAACATGTATCCATAAATGCCACGGCTTTCAAGTCTGCATCAGCAATTGCCTCGATTTCTTCGTTAGGCGTATTTACCCATGCGACGTCGCGCACAAACCATGCATTTCCGAACGCATCCGGATTATACTGAACGCCCTGCTGCGTGATCACATAGCGTGTGTTGAGCATATTCAGCACATTCATGTTTAAGCGACCGGAGAAATAATAGTCGATGATATCTTGATAGCGACGCAACTTAGCCGGACTATAGCCACCTATCGACTTATGGTAGTACGAGGTCTTCGACTCATTAAACGTATTTGATGCCAGATTCAGCACACGATAATCCGGATCGGTATCGGCCATGATTTGTTTGTCAGCTTCCGAAGGCGTCCATACTTGTTGCTTCTTCGGAATAAAATGATCATCATTCAGAAAATGTTTATCTACCGCCCAAAGATCTATCAGCGTCAGTACACCGATAATAGCGATCAATACGCTGCTTTTGAATTTTTCGGTCTTAGTATAAGCGGCTATTGCAGCAAATGCCAGCAATATAAACACGATCGAGCGCCATGCGTCCGCAGTCAACATGTGTTGACGATCCGCAATAATAGCGTTCACTAACCAGTCCGGCATTTGTGCATCTACACTGCCTCTGAACGAGCCGGCCAACGACGGGAAGATAGCATATATCAAACACAAGCCCGCCGTGATACCGCCGGCGATACCAATCTGCTTGAGGCTCACCTTGCGGTCTATCACTTCTTTGAGCGCTAACATTCCCATGATCGCCATCGCAGTTGTGGTCATCACTAATGCCATACTCGGTGTACGGAACTTGTTATAAAGCGGCAAATGATCAAAAAGCCAATTGTTAAGGCTCGGGAAGTTTCGTCCCCACGATAACACGATACCAATAATGGCTGCAACGAGAAGCCACCAACGCTCTTTCTGCGGAACCACCATTAGACCTAAAATAAACAAGAAGCAGATGATAGCGCCGGCATATACAGGACCGGAAGTGAAAGGCTGATCGCCCCAATAGGTCGGGACGGACTTAACAAATTGTTTGGCTTGTGATGAACCTGCGTATTTCTTAATGGTCTTGTAAGTCTCACTCTTATCGCCTAACGGATAGTTACTGCTTCCACCGTAGAAATTAGGGATCAAGAGCGTCATCGTCTCTTCAACGCCATAACTCCACATAAAGGCATAATCCCTATTCAACCCCGACTTACCGGCCTCACTGTCCGCAGAGTTATGCAGCACAGCTCCACCACGCATAGTCTCTTTCGTATAATCCATCGTAGGTACTAACTTATCCGCAGCCGGCATAATAGCCAATACCGCGCACAGCAGTAAAACAGCTGAAGCCACAAAGAAATCTTTTACAGTCTTTTCCTTGATTGCCTCAATGAAATAGACGATTGCCAAAGGAATGATCATCAGCAAGAGGTAATATGATATCTGCTGATGATTCCAATAGACATTAAATCCCAACCAAAGGAGTGTCACGATGACACCTGCCACATAGCGCTTGCGATAACAGAGCATGATACCGCCCAACACGGCCGGCATCGTAGCTATTACATAACATTTATTGATATGCCCGGCATCAATAATGATAATATTGTACGATGCCAACGCAAAAGCGATCGCTCCAACGATACTCATCCATGGACTACATCCCACACAGAGCATAAAGATATAAAAGCCCAGCAGATAGAGGAACAACGGAGCTGCCGTATGGTTAGGTAAACCTACACGCACTATATTCTCCACTCTACGAAAGATACTTTTGGAAGGCTGTGAATAAGCATAGTTATGCGGCATACCACTGAACATCGCATTCGACCAATCCGCGTACTCACCTGTCTTCTCATGATACAGCCGCGCGTCATGCCCCATACCTATACCGCTCTGCACATCGCCCTGAGGCAACTGCTTGTTATCAAAAAACTCCGGCGCGAAATACACGACGCACAGCAGTACAAACGCAGCGATTGCTACTAAGTGCGGCCAAGTCTGCTTCCAAATAGCTTTCCAATCAATTTCTTTTATATTCATAGTGCTTTTATTTACCAAGTGTTTTAACAAGTATATCGTAAATCTTCTGCGAAGGCATTACCCCATCCTTCGGATAGAGATATTGTTTATAGAACTGCTCTCTACTCTCTTTCTTCGGATCCTTACCTTCTATTACTACCTCGCGGATGAATTGCTCTGTTTCTTCAATCGAATATGCTAAATAATGCTGTTCCAAACACATCTGCCCGAATGTATTAAACTCATCTTTCACTTTCTCGTCCCGAATCTGGAAAAGCACCGGTTTCTGCGCATACAAATACTCCACCGTAAACGACGCGCAGTCATGAATCATCGCGTCCGAAGTCTTAAACAAGTCTACATAATCGCCTTGCTCAATCTGTCCGTTCGCCAAGTTGGCCCAACGGTTATAATAGTCTTCCGTTTTCTCCTGTCCCCATAGATTGATCAGTTTGAACTTGAGCACAGGATGCGGCTTGAAAGCAATCTGTATCTCATCCTGATATTTCTCTGCCAGCCGCAACATATCCTCGCAGTAATTCAGGAAATTCGAGAAGTTAAACAAGTAATCCACCGTGTGATGCGGCGCCCAGATAATCCGTTTCTTTTTCTTTTCCTGCTTTTTCCACACATCCTTCGGCTCGTACGTATCCTGCATCAATTTCTCCTCCGCCAAAGCCCCTACGATCTCTACATTATCGCCGTGACTCTTTTCGTATTGCTCCGCAAAACGTTTTTGAAACTCTGTCTCTACAAGGAATTTCCACAAGAGGGCCTGGAATGGCAAACCATAGGTATTGTGAAAGAGATTGATACAATTAATTCCATACGGCAAATACAGAGTCAATGCCTCCGGAAAGTTATAGATATGGTAGGCACGAAGGGTATCTTTATACGGCTTGGCAAAGAAGACAATATCCGGTTGATAAAGTTTCTTGATATCCCTCCATTTCTTCTTTGTCCAATCATAGGCTGAAGTGTATGTATAGCCTTGTTGCTGAGCAAACGCTTCTGTCTGCTGCATCACACGAAAACACTCCCCTTTGTCATAATTAAGATGTACATTATATGGAGAGACTACTACTATCGGCTCAAACCATTCTGATTGCTCTAACTGGCGATACAACGCATCATACTTCCATACACTCGGTGTTTGCAGAAAGAACAACACACGCGCTTTGCCTTGCTTTTGCAATTGCTCTATCTTACGGGCTTGCGCTTTACGAACTTTCTGAACGCGCCGCTTCATGCATGCCGGAAATGCCGCAATAAAGAAATCACGGAACGTAAGGGCTTTATAAATGCTATCCCAAAACGAGATACTTACAAACTGTTTTATTTTCTCACTGACGTTTGACATCTATTACCTCTCCTGTGAAATCCGAAGTGATTGTATTCAACGAAGCAACAGCAACGGTCTCTGATTTCAACAGCGTATCTTCCGGTTCGTTTCCAAAATTAGAAACTCGCATCGGTGTTTTGGTTCGCTCCGGATTGATACAGTTAACACGTATCTTGTCGTTAGACCATTCTTCTGCCAACGCTTGCACTAAGTTCACTACCGCCGCTTTGGTGGCTGAATAAACGCTGTACATCATCCTTCCGCGCGTATAACTGCTACTGGTATAAGCGAGCAGCGAACCCTGCGTTTGAGTCAAATACGGATACGATGCCTTCGCTACATTAATGATGCCTAATACATTCACATTCACCGAATTGGCGATTCGCTCATATTCCATAGCTGCCAGCGATTCTTTCACCAATATGCCCGCTGTATTTACAACATAATGAATCGCTCCTTCTGCCTCAAAGACTTGTTTTAAAGCGGTTTCTACTTGTGCCATATTGCTCACATCCACCTTATTCAGGGACCGACTGAAGCAATATACCTTCGCCCCTTGTTCTTTGGCAAGTTTAGCCACATCAGCACCTATTCCGTAACTGCCACCAAACACCACAAGCACCTTTCCGCTCAAGTTCTCCTTGGTGGTCTCGGATAGTGCCTCTTGACTGCCTTCCTGACTCTTGAGTTGGAATAACTTATCCACCAAGAACAAATCCTCCTTGTAAGTAATCTTCATATTGAAGACTTCGCCCTTTACTACATATACCGGCGTATCCGGCAAATATTTTCGTACCACGCCGCAGTCATCCGTTGTTACGAAATTCGGATCCTGTAATGCAATCTGATAAGCTTTATCAATCACACCTCGTTTGAAACATTGCGGTGTTTGACCGCTGCGCAATAACGAACGAGTAGGAATTGCACTTATACAATCCGTTTCATCCACCTGAATAATAGTGTCCGCTACTGGAATAGCCACATCTACCGCATCATAATGCTTCAATGCTTCTATGCAGTCATTGATAATACGGTCGTTCACTAATGGACGAACGGCATCATGGAATATCAAATTATCCTCATCATTCGTATAAGCGTTAATAGCCGACAAACTAGAATGGTAACGTTCTTTACCACCAATAAGTATTTTACGTACTTTCGCATAATGGTTATTCAACGTCATTTGCTCAAGATCAGCAATAAACTCAGGTCGCGACACTACTGCAATCTCATCAATAAGCGCATTGTGCTCAAACACATCAATCGTGTGCTCAATTACTTTCTTTCCAGCGACTTTCAGAAACTGTTTCGGCAAATCACGTCCAAAACGCGACCCGCTTCCGCCTGCTAATATGACTGCAATATTTCTACTCATATCTCTACTTATATGTGTTTTTTCTTCTTTCTTTTTCCATTGCCCCGGCATCCTATGCCGGCTTATAAAAATTTGCATGAGATTTTTGAGAATTTTGAGAATTTTGAGAATTAATCCCTCACTTTTCTCACATTTCTCACTTTTCTCAATGCATTTTTTTGCATGAGACTCTGAGACTCTTGAGACTCTTTTCTTTAATTTGCTCATTTTGTGAATCTTACAACCGTCTCAACTATCTCAACTGTCTCAACAGTCTCAACAGTCTCATGTCATTTTTGGTTCTGACCGTTTTGACTATTTTTTGATGTGGCAGAAGTGGCACAAATGGCATAAATCCGAAATTTCTGCCACTTCTGCCATTTCTGCCATATTCATAATTCCATATACATCTTGCCTTTTACACCTAAGTTCGTTAGTTGTTCTTATATATTCTTAGTCATTCTTAATCATTACCGTGGGTATTTGCTACCTTTTCCCTACCCTGACCTTAGTCATCTCAATGGTAAAACCTCGTGCCGGGGAGGCAGGAGAAGGAGTCGATGACACCGCAGACACGGGAGGCATCGTCCAAGACGATGAGGGAGTGAATCGAGTGATGGTTCATCTTCTCACCCGCCTCTACGATCTTCGCATCTTTGCCGATCGTTTTCGGACTACAAGACATAATCTCGCTCACCTGCGTACCAAAAAACTCCGCTCCCAAACGCTGCATAGCACGGCGTATATCCCCATCAGTTATGATACCCACCAAACTCTTTTCCCTCTCCCTTGAGGGGAGAGCCGGAGAGGGGTTATCCACTACTATTCCTATTCCCAACGTACCTTTGGTCACTATCTCAATCGCCTCACTCATCTGCATATCCGGACGAAGGAACGGCAGGTTTTCCGTGAACATCACATCCTCCACTTTCGCTAACAATTTGCGTCCAAGGTCTCCGCCCGGATGCAAGCGAGCGAAGTCGGTCGGTTGGAAACGATTCGCTTCCATCAGCGCGCAAGCCAAGGCATCGCCTAAAGCCAGCGTAGCTGTTGTACTGGCTGTAGGAATGAGATTGAGCGGATCCGCCTCACGTTCTACAGCAATATTCAAGTGAATATCAGAATAGCGCGCCAACAGGCTGTCCGGATTTCCGGAGATACCGATGATACGAATCTTCTTCGCCTGAATGAGCGGTAAGAACCGCAACAGTTCTTCCGTCGCTCCCGAATAAGAGATCGCCAACACAAGGTCGTTTTCCCCCAACATACCCAGGTCGCCATGATAGGCGTCCAGCGGGTTAAGGAAGAACGCAGGTGTTCCGGTAGAGGCCAAAGTGGCGGCTATCTTTGAACCGATATGACCGGACTTACCGACACCTGTCACTACGATCTTTCCTTGGCAGTCACGGATAGCTTGTACCGCCTGCACAAACGACTCATCCAGCCGAGACACCAAAGCTCGGATAGCCGTAGCTTCCTGCTCCAAGCACTCCGTAGCTCTTGCTATAATTGTTTCTTTTTCCATCATGATTACTTTTCGAGATCCTCCTTATAGGTGATTTTTCGATTCGCCTCTTCGCCCGCTACCACATACACATCCACTTCGGGGTTATAGGCCATCAGAATTCCGACATCGTCGGTCGCTTGAATCTTACCTTTCTCTATTGCCCGCATATAGGCCGGACCAATCACTAAGTAATGAAAAGCCTGCGGGGTCTGCGCACGCAGATATTCGCTGCGCGGAGGCATACTTTTTACTTTCTGCTTTCCACTCTCGATTTTATATAATGTATCCGTAACAGGTACAGCTACGGTTACCGCAAGATGGTTTCGCAACGCCTCTGCGACACGCGCGATAATCTCCTGCGAAACGAAGGGACGGGCAGCATCGTGGAACCAATAGAACGTATCCGGATCTTTTTTATCATCCTTGAGATACAGCGAAATGCCATTCCATGAACTCTCCCATCGTTCTGCCCCGCCGCTGATGACATGCGTCACCTTGGTCCATGAGTTACGTTGCACCAACTGTTCCGTCTCTTCTATCCAATCAGGATGCGTCACAATGACGATCTCATGGATATAATGACTCTGTTCGAATGCATCTACCGAATGCTCCAGTACCGAACGTCCGTCCGGTAGAGGCAAAAACTGCTTCGGAGTCTCTCCGCCCACACGGCTTCCCATGCCTCCGGCTAATATGAAAGCAATATGTTTCAATTTACAATTTACAATTTACAATTTACAATTGCGAGAATTGCATCGGCAATCTCTCGCACTGCGCCTTGTCCGCCAGGAGTATTCAATACCTTTATGTTTTGAATCGCTTTTACTTCAGGACGTGCATTCGGCGGGCAACAGGGCATACCGACGGCTTCTAACAAATCGAGGTCATTCACATCATCGCCCACATAGCATACTTCCGCTAAGGTGATACCCATCTTCTCGCAGATTCGCTTAGCCGCATCTAACTTCGTCAGGCTGCCTGCCTGGTCCTTACTGCCTACACCCAAATACAGGTAGTCCAGTTTCAGTTTCTCGGCCCGCGCCTTCACGATCGGACTGTTCTCGGAAGTCAGTATACCACAGGCTATGCCGGCTTTGCGAAGCAAAACCATGCCCATGCCATCGTAGACGCAGAAACGCTTCATCACATCGCCTTCGGCGGTGTAATACATGCCTCCATCCGTCAGGCATCCATCGACATCTGTCAAAAAGAGTTTAACCATCATTTATAGAAATTCGCCATAAAGGCATCTTTGTTTTCTTTTTTCAACACGTATCTCCGGAACGTCGCACCGATGAAACCCGTTCCGTAACCGATCAATTGAGTGAACGCCGCTACCACAGATAGCGCCCCGATCTTAAGCGATTTATTTTGTATCGCGGCATCTACCAACACCATCAAGGCATAGAGTGGCATCAGCGGCAAGAACGGGATGACCGCCAGCGTAAAGAGAGCCGGCAAGGTATGCACGAGTTTGAGTGTTCCGGGATGTAAGATCGAGAGGTTGATACGCGCGATGCCGGAGTTATGCACCTGCCGGAAGAACTTCCGAAAGTCCGTACGGCGTTTGTGATATACAAATGCATCCGGGATCAAAGCGGTCTTATACCCTGCCTCCACGATGCGGTAACTAAAGTCCACGTCTTCGCCAAAACGCATAGCGCGGAAACCGCTAAGTTGTTCATAAACCGTCCGACGGATACCCATATTAAATGACCGCGGGAAGAACTTGTCCAGTTTCTTTTTACCGCCGCGAATACCTCCTGTCGTAAAGAACGATGTCATCGAGTAGTTAATGGCTTTCTGCACGTCAGTAAACGACGCATGGGCTCTGTCCGGACCACCAAAAGCATCAACAGGATTTGCCTTCAAGAAACTCTCTATCGCCTCAAAATAGCCTTGCGGAATCAAGATATCCGAATCCCATATCAGCAAATATTCACCTTTCGCACGCTCGGCGCCGTAGTTACGGGTTTGTCCGGGACCGCTGTTCGGCTTTGAGAAATAACGTACCGGCAACTTGCCTTCGAAGCGTTTGACGACCTCATCACAAGGCACAGACGAGCCGTCCTCGATCACCAAGATCTCGATATCCGGGCAGGACAGATGTGTCAGCGATTCAAGCAGTTCCGCTACCTCATCCGGCCGGTTGTATACAGGGATTATGATTGAAAAGCGTTCCATCCTTGTGCTTTTAATGCAATTTCTTCTCCGTTTCTGCCGATGAGGTTACATCCGTATTCGGCCTTCGTGATATGGCCGATGATATACAGGTCCTCTATCGGAATCAGTTTCTCATAGTCCTCCAGCGAGCAGGTGAAGAGCAATTCATAGTCCTCACCGCCATTGAGTGCACAGGTGACGATATTCAGGTTCATCTCCTCCGCCAAAGCCGCAGCCTCGAAGTCTATCGGCAGTTTGTCTTCGTAGATGCAGCAACCTACACCGCTCTGCGAACAGATATGCATCAACTCGGACGAGAGTCCGTCACTCACGTCCATCATGGCTGTCGGTTTGACACCCGCTTTGCGCAGCGCCTCCAAAATATCGCGTCTCGCTTCGGGTTTCAACTGCCGCTCCAACAAGTATTCCTTACCCGCGAAATCCGGTTGTTCGGCATTCGCCATTCGCTCGCGCTCCAGCAACTGCAAACCCATATAAGCCGTACCCAAGTTACCGCTCACGCAGATCAGGTCGTTCAGTTTTGCGCCATTGCGATAGACGATATCTTTCTCTTTGGCCACACCCAGACAGGTGATACTGATGGTCAGGCCGGTCATCGACGCACAGGTGTCGCCACCTACGATGTCCACACCGTAACGCTCGCACGCCAGGCGCACGCCCGCGTACAAAGCTTCTATGTCCTCTACCGAGAAACGCTTACTGATACCCAGGCTCACCGTGATCTGAGTCGGTGTACCGTTCATCGCATAGATATCCGAGAAATTAACCACCGCAGCCTTGTAGCCCAGGTGCTTGAGCGGCACGTATTCCAAATTGAAATGAATGCCTTCCAACAACATATCCGTTGTCATCAGCACTTTTGAGTCATTACCAAAGTTCATTACCGCGCAGTCATCCCCTACTCCTTTGATCGTGGAAGGCTGCACGGGTTTAATGTCTTTGGTCAGTTCTTTGATGAGTCCGAACTCACCCAATGAAGCTATTTCTGTTTTCGCCATAATACGCCAAAATAAAATCGGGCGCAAAATTACAAAAAAAAATCGATATATGCAAATTTAAAAAATTAAACAAAAAGTATATATATACATAGTATATATATAGAAAGAGTGACATTTTTGCTAAAAATGGCAATTTATCCTGCGGTGATATTGCGGATATGGTGCGGTTATCGTACGATTATATAAGGTAAATATAAGGTAAATATAAGGTAAATGACAGGGATTGGAACTTATGATGGAATAGTGAGGGTAAATCTGTATTGATTTTAGGAAAAGAATTGTGCAAATGTCGGGGAAGGATAAGTTTTTACGCTTGTAATGAGCACAGACGATTTTTTTTTGTTACAAAAACTTGCAAATTTAAAAAATTTGTCGTAATTTTGCACGCTTTTTGTATGGGCGAATGTATGCACGTGCGTGAGTACACGCGATAAACAGTAAGGCTAACATACGCGAGAAGGCTAACATACACGAGAAGGCTAACATACGCGAGTATACGCGAGAAGGCTAACATACGCGCTAAGCGATAGAGTAATATATTAGAACAATATATGCATTTATTTCAACACACAGGAGAATATTTCCTTTTGATGGCGAAGGTGCTTCGTTTGCCGGATAGGCAGCGGATGTTCTGGCGGCAGTTCAGCAGGGAACTGGAGAAGCAGGGTTTGCAGTCTCTGCCGATCGTGCTGCTGATATCGGTTTTTATCGGAGCCATCTTAACAATTCAGGCGAAGACAAACACGGAGAACCCGTTCCTGCCGGTGTATATCACGGGATTGCTGACCCGCGAGACACTGCTACTGGAGTTCTCGAGTACGATCTTATGTTTGATTTTAGCCGGAAAAGTAGGCAGTAACATCGCGTCGGAGATCGGAACGATGCGCATCACGGAACAGATCGACGCCATGGAGATCATGGGTGTGAATAGCGCGAACTATCTGATTCTGCCGAAGATCATTGCGTTCATGGTGATGATGCCGATGTTGGTGATTATCTCAACGGCGACAGGTCTTGTAGGCGGATGGGCAGTAGGTGCGTTCACGGATATCATCACGGTGCATGATTACCTGGTAGGTGTGCAATACGCGTTCAATCCGTATTTTGTATGGTACGGCATCATCAAGAGTCTGGTGTTTGCGTTTGTGATCACGAGTATGGCGAGTTACTACGGTTATAACGTACGAGGTGGTGCGCTGGATGTCGGTAAAGCGAGTACAAACGCGGTGGTGAATAGCAATATAATGATTCTGTTTCTGGATCTTATTCTAAGTAAATTGCTGTTATAAGCCCCCTCGGTCCCCCTGAAGGGGGAAGATAGTTGAGAGGTTAGAATTATGATTGAAGTAAAGGATATAGTAAAGAGTTTTGACGGGAATGTGGTGCTGAACCACGTGAGCACGACCATGGAGGATGGCAAAGTGAACATGATCATCGGTCAGTCGGGTTCGGGAAAGACAGTATTGCTGAAGACCTTGATCGGTTTACACACCCCGGACAGCGGACAGATTCTCTATGACGGGCGTGACTTGGCGGTGATGCGTAACAAAGATATCCGGATGTTGCATCGGGAGGTAGGTGTGCTGTTCCAAGGCAGTGCGTTGTTCGACAGCATGAGCGTGATGGAGAACGTGCTGTTTCCGATGGAGATGTTCTCGCATGTGAGCGAAGCGGAGAAACGCGAACGTGCTGCCTTCTGTCTGCGGCGTGTGGAGATGCCGGAACATGTTTGGCACCTGATGCCGAGCGAGATCAGCGGTGGTCAGCAGAAACGGGTAGCTATTGCGCGTGCGATCGTACTAGATCCGAAATACCTCTTCTGCGACGAACCGAACTCGGGTTTGGACCCGAAGACGAGTCTGGTGATCGATGCGCTGATTCAGGACATCACACGGGAGTATAATATCTGCACGGTGGTGAACAGCCATGACATGAACTCGATCATGGAGATCGGCGATAACATCGTGTTTTTGAAGGGCGGCAAGAAAGAATGGCAAGGTTCGCGGCATGAGATCATGGAGAGCGATAACGAGGCGCTGAATGACTTCGTCTTCGCAAGTGAGTTGTTTAAAAAAGTTCGGACTGCGGCGAAGAAAGATTAAAAATTAATGTCGTATACGCCAATGCGAGAGTAAAATAAGTTAGATGAAGAAGATTTTGGGCATATGGATATGTTGTGCTGTGGCAGTTAGTGCGATAGCTGCTCCGGCAAGGAGAATCGGTCAGGTGCGCACCTTGGCGGATGGCACAGAGAAAACCGTCTATCAGCATGGCGATGAGTTCTTTCATTACCTGACGGATGAAGACGGCACTTGGTTGGACGAGACGACCTTACTGCCGTTGGCAGAAAAAGTTAAAAGTGAAAAGTTAAAAGTGAAGAGTGAAGCAGAGGTTCGGCGCGTACAGGCCACCACGGGTTTGGATACGTTGTTAGCGCCTCGCGGAGCAATTATATTGGTTAGTTATCCGGACCTGGCTTTCACCAGCACGAATGCGGACATGACCGACTGGGCGATGGGCGAGAACTACAGTTACAATGGTGCAACGGGTTCGATTCATCAGTATTTCCGGGACCAGAGTTGGGGACAATACGACCTGCAGTTGGACGTCTATGGACCTGTGACAGTCAGCAAAGAGATGGCGTATTACGGCCAAGACGGCAGTAAAACGGGTGCGGACCAACATGCGGATGAACTGGTAGTGGAAGCATGTCAGTTAGCCGCTGCGCAGGGAGCGGACTTCAGTCCGTACGACTACAACAATGACGGCAAAGTGGACTGGGTAGTGGTGTTATTTGCCGGTTTGGGGCAGAACGACGGTGGTGAAGCGAACACGATCTGGCCACATCAGTCGGACTTGAGCAACAAAGGGAAAGCCTTTCAGTTGAATGGTAAGACCGTGGATCACTACTGCATTTTGAATGAGATTGACGGTGTGACGAAGGTGCGCGGCGGTATTGGTACGTTCTGCCATGAGTTCAGTCATATCATGGGTTTGCCGGATCTGTACACGACCGACGGCAGTACGCATAAGACTTTAGGCATGTGGGATCTGATGGACTACGGGATTTACAATAACGACGTGAATACCCCGCCGAACTACTCGGTGTACGAGCGCTGGTTCATGGGTTGGATGCAACCGCAGTTACTGAGCTCTGCTGCCAACGTGACCTTGCCTGTTTCGGATACCAAGGCCGGGTGTTATATCACGGACAGCGGAGAACCGGTGGATAATATTTTACGGGCATACCCACCCTGTTACATTCTCGAGAACCGTCAACAAACGGGATGGGACACCTACCTGCCCGGACATGGAATGATCATCACGCGGTTGGAGTTCAAATACAACAACTGGAATGGAAACACAGTGAATAACACGGCCTCGAAGATGGGTGTGGATTTGATTGAAGCGGATGGTCTGGCACCTTCTCGTGATGACAACAACCGCAAGAACGGTTACTTCGGCAAGCCGGGCGATGCCTATCCCGAAGGAGCCACGAGTTTCACGAAGGTGAGTGGTTTCCAAGTGACGGATATCACCGAGCAAGAGGGCGTGATTCGTTTCCTGCTCAATGGCGGAGGCGGGGAGTTGCCGTTAGGGTTCGAAGCGACGCCGGAAAGTGAAACGGGAGTGCAGAAGCGAATGGAGAACGGGCAGATAATTATTCTCCGCGAGGGAAAGAAATATACCCTGACGGGATTGGAGATTTTTGATTTTTGATATTTGATTTTAGATTTTATATATGAAAAAGACATTTTTATTAGTGGCCGTGATGGCTTTGATGGCGATGGGTGTGTATGCAGACAGTCCCGCCAAAGTACCTGCGTATCGCGGGTTGATTGAGCGCGTGCAGCCGAATGGAGACACGCTGCGTACGTATTTGCGAGGAGATGAGAATTCGCATTTCACGATGACCGAAGACGGATGGCAGATCGTGGAGACCAAGAGAGGATGGTTGAAATACGCGAAGTTGAACCGTAAGGGAGAAGCGGTGAGCAGTTGTCGCAAGGCGCATAACGCAGAAGATCGCAGTAAATGCGAGGTGAAATGGCTGAACAAAAAAGGAATCAGAAAAACAGTAACACAATAACATGAAAAAGATTTTTACTACTCTGTTCGTTGCCGGGATGGCAATGGCAGTCATGGCTGTACCGGCTCGTCGTGGCGGTGTTGTTCGCACGGCAGCTGATGGTACAGAGAAAACAGTTTTCGTACAAGGAGACGAGTGCTATCACTACATCACCGATGCAGAAGGTAATTGGTTAGACGAAGAGACCTTGCTTCCTATCTCGGAAGAGAAGAAAGCCCTTCGTATGCGCGCGAAAACGGAAGGTAACCGCGCAAAAGTACGTCGTGCAAAGGCAGAAACCGGAACAGACCGTCTTCTTGCTCCGCGTGGAGCCGTTATTTTGGTGAGTTTCTCTGACCTGGACTTCGAAGCTACGAATGCAGAGATGACCGAATGGGCGATGGGTGAGAACTACACCTACAACGGTGCTACGGGTTCGATTCATAAGTATTTCATGGATCAGAGTTGGGGACAATACGACCTGCAGTTGGACGTGGTCGGTCCGGTAAAGGTTAGCAAACAGATGTCTTACTATGGTCAGAACGACTATAAAGGCGAGGACAAACATGCCGGTGAGTTGGTTGTTGAGGCTTGTAAGTTAGCCCATGATCAAGGCATCGACTTCAGCAACTACGACTTCAACAATGACGGTTACGTAGACTGGGTCGTTATCCTTTACGCCGGTTATGGCGAAGCAAGTGGTGCTCCGGCGAACACGATTTGGCCGCATCAATGGGAGTTGAGTCGTTATGATCCAAGTTTGGCATTTGAGTTGGACGGCAAGACAATTGACCACTACTGCTGTCTGAACGAAAAGGAATATCAATCCAAGAAACGCGACGGTATTGGTACGTTCTGCCATGAGTTCAGTCACGTGATGGGTCTGCCGGATTTCTATGCTACCGTAGAAGGCGCGACCCAGCACACCCTGTGCGACTGGGACATCATGGACTACGGACCGTATAACAACAACGGCAACACGCCACCTAACTACTCGGCTTACGAGCGTTGGTTCATGGGATGGATTGAACCGACCTTGTTGAACACAGCGGCTACCGTCACCTTGGCGAACCTCAATCACGAAGGCGGAAGAGCATGCTATATCACCGAAGACGGAAGTGCGATATCCAATATCCTCCGCCCCAGCCCGAGCACGTTCTATATGCTTGAGAACCGTCAGAAAAGCGGATGGGATCAGTATATCAAGGGCAGCGGATTGATGATCACCAAAGTGCAATGGAGCAAGTCCAAATGGGAGAATAACACGGTTAATAACAGTGCTTCCAACATGGGCGTGGATATTATTGAAGCGAAGACGAACACCAGTGATTACGGTAAATCGACGGACTTGTATCCCCGAGGAGCCACAGAGTTCACCATGGTCACCAACTATCAGGTGACTAACATCGCGTTGACGGACGGTATCATCACCTTCGATGTCAACGGCGGCGGAGCCACTATTAACTTAGACGTAGAGAACGTAGAAGCCGCAGCGGCAGCCGTTAAGCAAATTGAGAACGGTCGTGTAGTCATCTTCCGCGACGGCAAGAAATACGATATCTTAGGCAATCGTCTTTAATCTATGGAGATCATCAGTTATAATCTGAACGGCATTCGTTCAGCCATCAACAAGGGTTTGCTCGACTGGTTAGCAGTTGAGCAGCCCGATGTCTTCTGTATCCAGGAGAGCAAAGCGCAACCGGAACAGATCGACGTGATGGCGATGCAGGAGTTAGGCTACCGCAGTTATATCCACTCGGCGGAAAAGAAAGGGTACTCGGGGGTAGCCATCTTCACGCGTATCGAACCCGATCGCGTAGTAGTAGGTATGGGAAATCCCAAATATGACCGCGAGGGACGTGTGATAAGAGCGGACTTCGGTGACATCACCGTAGTGAACGCTTATATTCCCAGCGGCACAACCGGAGACATCCGTCAGGACTTTAAGATGGAGTTTCTGGAGGATTTTTTGGTATGGATCAATGACCTGCGCAAAGAGCGACCGAACCTGATTATATGCGGAGATTATAACATTTGTCATAAACCAATTGACATCAATCATCCGGAGCGTCAAATCGGAGTATCGGGTTTCTTACCCGAAGAGCGCGAATGGATGGATCGCTGGGAAGCCAGCGGATTAGTGGACAGTTTCCGTGTGTTCGACCAGAGTGCGGAGCGATACAGTTGGTGGAGTTGGCGCGCCGGAGCACGGGCTCGTAACGTAGGCTGGCGCATCGACTATCTTTGGGTAACAGAGAGTCTGCGAGAACGACTGAAAGACGGTAAAATCTTAACAGAGGCAGTGCATTCGGATCACTGTCCCGTAGCATTATGGATAAACTGAGAACAGAACACCTGGTGAAGAAATACGGTAAACGAACCGTAGTGAACGATGTGTCTATCGAGTTGGAACAAGGCGAGATAGTCGGTTTGTTGGGTCCCAACGGTGCCGGAAAGACCACGACGTTCTATATGACCACCGGTCTTATTGCAGCGAACAACGGACGTATCTTCTTCAACGACCGGGACATCACCTCTTTCCCGATGTATAAACGGGCGAAGATGGGTATTGGCTACTTGCCGCAAGAGGCGAGTGTGTTTCGTAAGATGACCGTGGAGGATAACATCCGCTCGGTGTTGGAATTAACCGACTTCAGTAAGGAATACCAGGCCGAGAAACTGGAGCAACTCATCAAAGAGTTCAACTTGGCGCACGTGCGCAAGAACTTAGGCGACCGACTCAGTGGCGGCGAACGACGCAGAACAGAGATCGCGCGTTGTTTGGCTATTGAACCGAAGTTCGTGATGCTCGACGAGCCTTTCGCAGGTGTTGACCCTATTGCCGTACAGGAGATACAAGATGTCGTTTGGCGACTGAAGGACAAGAATATCGGCATTCTTATTACGGACCATAACGTCGATGAGACGCTGATGATCACCGACCGCGCATACCTGCTCTTCGAAGGAAAGATCCTCTTCCATGGTACGCCGGAAGAGTTAGCCGCCAACCCGATAGTTCGGCAGAACTACTTGGGCCGTGATTTCGAATTGAAACGCAAAACCCGTGCGGCAGAATAAATGGTACATATTGCTCCTGTCGGTGCTTTTAGCGTCTTGCACGAGTGCACCCGAGATCACGTTGCGTGTGCATCAATGCGCGTCCATGCCTAGAGGTCGGGCAAGTGCGTGCGCCTGTGCTCTGGCCGAAAAAGCGTATGTGTTCGGTGGACGAGACAGTACGGGGACGTATCTTAACGACTTATGGGTCTATGATTCGGCTACGGACCAATGGACCGGTTTGGGTGCTACGCCGTTAGAGGCACGCGTGAATGCGGCGATGGTAAGCGATGGGGATAAGATCTATGTGGGATTAGGCTATGCCGCCCAAAAAGCCTACGTCGATTCGGCGTATCTGAAAGACTGGTGGGAATACACCCCAAGTACAAATACATGGAAGCCTTTGGCGAATTACCCTTCGGATAACACGGTGGCGCCAGTAACATATTGCATCAACCATCGTCTGTACGTGTTCTACGGTTGCGGGTATGTACAGCAGAATGAAGTATGGCAGTATGATCCTTCTTCTGACACTTGGTCACGACTGCCGGAGCGTGATAATGATGCGCTCAGGGCGTTCGGTTGCGCCGGAGCAGCTATAAATGGTTTCGCCTATTTCGGTTTGGGATTTAACAGTCATAACTTACGGGATTGGTATCGTGTAACACTACCGGATATTCAATGGAGCGCTTGCAGTGCCCTACCCGGCAAAGGAAGGGAATTCAGTGCATGTGCGGCGGACAAAGACTATGTATATATCTTCGGCGGGCGCGCGTTCGGAGGTGACATGACCGGAGGTGAGATATTCGATACCTATCTGCGCTATTCGCCTGAGAAAGACCGGTGGGAATGGTGCGGCACGATGCCTTGTGGTCGTGCTGAGAACCAAATCGCATTCACGATAGACGGCACCGTCTATTTCGGTTTGGGAGAAGACGAAACAGGAACAGCCATCGATAAACTCTATCGCATTGAAGAATAGATTCGCACATATTGTTCTCCTTCTTCTTTGCGCCGTTCAAGTAAGCGCATGGGACTGGTGGCCCTTACCGATGGCTGAGCCGGACACGTGTCGGGACAGTTTGTTCTACGTAGGGAGTATACGGGCAGTTAGTTCCGGCGGTGCTCAGGCACCGAGTTTGCTATGGCATAACTCGCGCGGCGAGATTTCTCAACTGCCGCACAGCGGTACTTTTCAAGTAGGTATCATCAAACCGGCCACCCGTCCGAACAGGTGGTTTGACTATGACTTCGGCATAGTGTTAGACGGTCGCTTCGGAGGCGGTCAAAAGGGTTCGGGGCAACAGGACATCACGGGGTATTTCAGTCAACTATACGCGCATGCGCGCTTATACATAGTAGATATCACCGCCGGCATTCGTCCGCAGTATTTCGGTGCAGGGGATGAGGCGTTAAGCAGCGGCAGTCTGCATTTTTCCAATAATGCGCATCCTATTCCGCAGATCAGTATCGGTTTTGAACGCTGGACACCTATTCCGGGTCTGTTTGGATATGTGGAAGTGAAAGGCGGTTTGACGCATGGTTGGTTGGCTGATAACTCAGGTACGGTAAAAGGGACGCTGCTGCACTACAAACATATCGGCGGACGAGTGGGCGGTAAGTTACCGGTGAATATCAGTTATGAGTTTCATCATATGGCGCAGTGGGGAGGTTATTCGACCGTGTATGGTGATTTAGGGAATGATTGGGCGGCCTATAAAGCTGCATTTTTGGTTCGTTCAGGCGGTTCAATGCAAAATGACCAGATTAATGCGCAGGGCAACCATCTCTGTTTTCAGCAACTGGCCTTGGATGTAAAAGGGGACGGATGGAAAGTGAGTGCCTACTGGCAAGCGATCAATGAAGACGGACCGGTTCGGCTGATCGGTTTCGGAATGAATAACAAAGACGGTTTATGGGGCGTGAGTGCAACGCAGACCAGATGGCCGTTCATACAAGGATTCACCTATGAATTTCTGCAGACAACAGACCAAAGTGGTCCTTTTCACGACAAGGATGGCGTGGTGTACGGCGGAGCAGACACGTATTATTTCAACAGCATCTATGCGCAGGGTTGGAGTTATTTCGGCCGTATCATCGGATCACCGCTCCTGACCCTGGATAACACGCGCGTGATGGCGCATCATGTCGGTGTTCGCGGAGATATCTTTGGCTTTCGATATCGGGTCATGGTGAATCACGCCGAGAACTATGGCAATTACTATGCTCCGAAACGTCATCATAACACGGCGGTACTGCTGGAAGTGAAGAAAATCGTGCCACAAGCATGGAACCTGGAGTTCGGACTGAGTCTGGCCGGTGACTTCGGTACGCAATTCGGCAACGCTTTCGGTGCAATGATAACTATTCGCAAGCAAGGCTTGATATGTAATTGGTAAATGAGTGAGAAAACGGTACATATTATCATGCCGGTGAAGGACTCGTTAGAGACGGCCGAACGGGCTATCCGGGCAATTGTGGAAAGCGGCTATACGCTGACCGTCTATGACGATTTTTCCACACCGGAGAATGTCAAACAGTTAGATGTCCTTCGCAAAGAATTAGGTATCGAGGTGGTACATATTGCGGAGCATACCGACCATCCCTCGCCTAATTACCGATGGGTACTGATGGACGCACAGCAGAAGTGTATCGCAAACGGAGAGGACCTGATTATTATTGAAAGCGATGTCATTGTACGACCGGAGACAATTGGGAAGTTGATAGTTGAGGGTCAAAAGCCGAGAGCAGGTATGGTGGCTGCCGTAACGACGGATGAGCAGGGTGCGATTAATTTCCCGTACGAGTATGCGCGGAAGATCAAAGCGGACGGTGTATGCAAGAAACGTTTCTCGTTCTGCTGCACGCTACTGACGAACAAGCTACTTCAAGCCTATGATTTTCATCAATTGGATCCGAAAAAGAGTTGGTACGATGTACCGATCAGTCATATGTCTCGGCAGTTGGGTTTTGACAACATCCTGCAGATCTCCAATCCGGTGGTACATATCCCCCACTCCAGCCGGCCGTGGAAACAACTCAAATATACGAATCCTCTGCGTTATTACTGGCGCAAACTGACGAAAGGTTTGGATAAGATATGAAACCGCTGGTATCTGTCATAGTGCCGCTTTACAATGCCGCGCCGTATATCCGCGAGGCGTTGGGAAGCATCGTGGCTTCAACATATCGGCCGCTGGAAGTAGTTGTAGTGGATGACGGCAGCAGCGACACGAGTCTGGCGGAGAGCAAGGCGTTTGCAGCCCTGCACGCTGAAGTGCGCGTGATTCATCAAGCGAACGCAGGTGTCTCTTCCGCTCGTAATCATGCTATCCGTGAGGCGAAAGGCGAGTTGATTTTACCGGTGGATGCCGATGACAAGATCAGTCCGAACTATATTGAGAAGGCGGTAGAAGCGATGCAGGAGGACGTACGTATCGTCGGATGTCGCGCCTGTTATTTCGGAGCCAAAGAAGGAGAATGGAGGCTTCCGGAATATCGTCCGGAGTTGTTGGCACGGAAGAACATGATTCCTATCACATCGCTTTTCCGCAAGTCGGACTGGAAACGTGTAGGCGGTTTCTGCGAAGAAGAGATTTACCGCGAAGACTGGGATTTCTGGTTGAGTCTGATGGAACTGGGCGGTCGTTATGTCCGGTTGGAGGAGACAGGTCTCTACTATCGTGTGTTACCTCATTCGCGGCGTACGAACGCCAAGCAGCAGAAACGAGTTATCGTAGATGCGATTAACCGACGCCATCCGGAATACCTGGAGCGCTATTTAGGCGGACCACTTCATTACCATCGCTCATGGAGTAAGTTTCTGAACCGTTTCCGTTCTGTGAAGCAGGTAGGTGATTTCAGTAAATGGAGAGCAGGAGAAGTGATCTTTGCCCGGCGGAACACTCTGCGTCAGATAGACGGAGTAGTAGTAAAAGCGTTTGCCAAGCCGGGGCTGTTACGCGGTCTTTGGTACAGCCTGTTCGGTAAGAGCAAGGCCCGACGGAGTTATGAATACGCCCGGCGTATGACGGACCTGACACCGCAACCCATTGCTTATCGTGAAGAACGGGTTTGCGGAGTGCTCCAAGAGAGTTGGTATGCATGTCAGGAATCGGGATGTCATCACACCTTCAACGAGCTCATCGGTGCACCGGAGTATCCGAACAGGACAACGATCCTGCAAGCTATCGGTCGATTCACTGCCACACTACACCAACGCGGAATCTTACATCGCGATTATTCAGGAGGGAACATCCTTTTTAATGAGAACGGAAGCCGCGTGGAAGTGATCGATTTGAACCGCATCCGTTTCTGCCGGTCGCTGAGCCTGACACAGCGATTACGCAATTTTGAGCGGTTGAATATCGACCGCGAGGCGCTGCGCATCATAGCAACTGCATACGCAGAAACGATGGGCGAAGACGCAGAGAAAGACACAGAGTACATCCTCTCCCATCGATGGTATAAACATATCCGACAGGGAATAACAAATTTATGAAAGCCAGCTTGATCATATCGGTTTATAAGAACACCGCAGCGTTGGATGCTGTTTTGCATAGTTTGGAGCAGCAGACCGAACAAGACTTCGAGGTGATCATCTCGGAAGACGGTGAAGACGCAGGAATGGCAGCGTTCGTAGCTTCATACGCTTGGCGTTGGCCGATGCAGCACCTGACACAAGCGGATGAAGGCTGGCGCAAAGAACGGGCATTAAACAGAGCTGTCGCTGCAGCCAAGAATGACTGGCTGATCTTCATTGACGGCGACTGCGTGTTACATCCGCGGTTCATCGAATGGCATGTACGCTACCAACAAAGAGGCGTGCTATTAGCCGGAAAACGCGTCAAACTGAATCCGGAACTGAGCGAGCGATGTATGCGAGGCGAGGACTTATGCCTGTTTCCTTACCTCTTTGCCCGCAGGGGATGCCGGTACGTAGAGGAAGCTTTCTATTGCACAGCGGCTCAGTGGCTGCGGAGAAGAGTGAAGCATCTGGTGGGAAGTAATATGTCCATGTCCCGCGCGGACTTGATCGCAATTAACGGCTTTGACGAACACTACCAACTGCCGGCTACCGGCGAAGACTACGATATCGAATGGCGTATGATCGCTCATGGTGCGAAGATTATTTCGCTCAGAAACTTAGCCGTTCAGTATCACTTGTATCACAAGGAGAACTGGGACAAAGAAGCGCAAGCCGTTAACATGAGTTACTGCCGTGAGCAGCAGGCGAAGAATGCCATCGTCTGCTGCGAAGGAATAAACCAATATATATGCCGAAAATAAGTTTGATCATATCATTTTACAACAAGACGGAGCTCCTGCAGAAAGTGCTGGAGAGTATAGCACTTCAGACAATGCAGGACGTTGAAGTCGTTATCGCAGACGATGGAAGTGGTCCGCAGGCTGCTGCTTTTATCGAGCACGCTGCGCACTCGTACCCCTTCCCCATCCGGCACGTTTGGCACGAGGATAAGGGATGGCGAAAGAATGCTATCCTCAACAAAGCCGTGATGGCTGCGAAAAGTGAGTACCTCGTGTTTATTGACGGAGACTGCCTATTGGAGCGCCACTTTCTGGAGGAACATTATGCTTCTCGCAAACAGGGCGAAGTGGTCACCGGCAGACGGGTTTTGTTGACCCCTAAAACGACCGAGTATATTCTGGCTAAGCCCTTGACGCCTCATCGCTTAGGTGCCCCGCTTTTCTTTCGGTTGCTTTGGGAAACGATTTTTGGGCATCAAAAGACGCAGTTGGAACAGAAGATTCGGCTACCGAAAGGTTTAAGGCGGCTTTTTATCCGTGAGCGCAAACGGTATATCTTAGGATGTAATTTCTCGATGTACAAAGCAGACCTGATGGATGTGAACGGTTTTGACGAGCGCTTTCAATATCCGGGTTACGGCGAAGATATCGATCTGGAGTTCAGGTTGTCGCGCAAAGGAATCTTTGCGTATTCGCGCAAATGTCAGTTGGTGCAGTTCCACTGTTACCACCAACATTTTGATACGGATTATGCGCCGAATAAGGCTTTGCTCCAGGAGAACACGGATAATAATGTCACCTACACGCCTTTTGGCATTCGGCGTGCTGATGCAGAAGACTCTCGCGCATAATGGAAAACCAACACAGGAAGGCATAAGCAGAGCGGAAGCAGATGCGTTCCAAGACTTTCAAAACAGGCCTGAATAGAAAAGGCCACCACCGCCAGATCGAGATATAATTGCGACTCTCCCAACTTCATACAGAATGGCAGTATCAGGCATGCTATAAATAGCAAGACGCCTATGATGCCGAACTGAGCCCAACTCTCTAAGAGGACATTATGCGGGTGCATCTTTTCGTAAGTCACCATTCCGTTTTTGCAATATTGTGGATCGCCCTCTATCTCGCAAGCGTATCTATCTTTAAATTGCTCATCCGCCAAACCGCGTGAGATTAACTCTTCCCTTGCCGAACAGATACCATAACCTGTGATGGGTCTCTCTCGTATCATTTGTGACTCCACGCGCCATATCGACATCCTCGGATTATCGGCAACCGGTTTCTCTTTCCATTGGGAGCTTGTACCAACCATTACTCCCACACCGGCTATTATGAAGGTAATGATGGTCATCATCCACCAGCGTCGACGGGTAAATAGATAATAGATGGTTAATATCAGCGTAGAAACCAAAAACGTCAGTAATCCTGTACGCCCTTCCGAGATAGACAAAGCGAAAATAGGGAAGACCATTAAGAAGCCAGTTGCAGCCTTTACCGACCATTTATATTGGCTCTCTAGCAATATCATCGCACCCATAATAAGAGAGAGATTGAAATAGAGATTCACGACCATGTGGCTGTTTACTTCGCCCCAACGATAGGTATTGAATGCTACTGCCCAATTGTATAAACCATCGATGGCAAATCCTACTCGACCAATCAAATAAAGCACAATTCCGCAACTCACAGCCAACATCGCCCATGCTATATAATCCAACCGGATCTTATCAGTCATACCGAACATGCCACACAAGCCAATAATCAGAAACGGCGCATAGTGCTCCAGAGTAAAACTATATAAGGGAGTCCTGATCGGATCAAAGAGTTGCGATATAGGCACCAAGGCGAAGAAAGCGATAAATACCACATATATCCACTTACGTGATGACCACTTCCACCCTTCCCATCGCTTGTTGATTATATAATCCAATGGATAGACGATGGCAATCAGATAGGATACAATACGCTGAAACGGACCATAAGGGAATGGTAGGGAAGCCATCAAAAGCAGGACCACCACAAAGGGTAAATAGGATATTATATTCTGAACTTTCTTCATACCTCAAATTCATTGGATATCATTTGTCAAATAGCGCTCTCATATAGGTTTGTTTGGCAGTAGGCTGCGCGAGCGAACGCATCAGCGGTTCTAACTCAAAACGGACGATGACCTGTTGCTGATGTTGCAAGCGATAGGTGTCGTAGTGCATATTCCATGAGAAATAGCAGTCGACGAACTCGCTGCGATAAAGATAGATAAACAGATCCGTGCGGTTATACAAGCGCGACTGATAGAACGGATCGCCGAGGCACACGTATGCATTTCTGGGTCGCAAAGGCTGTAAGTTATCCCCCACATAGAGTGTATTCTTCACACCCAAGAACCACCAGTTAGCATACACTTCGATGAGAGCTCCGTGGTTATAGAAATTATCATTCGTCGCCCGGTCACGCTGCCAGCCAAAGATATACCCTACGCGAATAGCCAGACTATCCAAGGGAGTATAACGTGTCAAATCGGTCCCAACAAACGCATTCGCATTGATATCATCCATCACCGGTTCATACGTCTTGGCAAAGCCGGCTTTATGATTTAAGTGGGCGAGACCACCGACTTGTAGCCATTTATATTGGTATTGACCGTTCAGCATCACACGGAACATTTCGCGGCGAACATCTGTCTGGGCGCCTCGCCAGTCGCACATCAACTCCACAAAACCCCGTTCGTCATGATAGCTCATATAGGCACCCTGGATGTTCGGATGCATATAGGCGATGGAATCATACAGTAACCAATCGGGCATAGGGCTAATTCGTTTCGTATACGGGATAGCACCCAAAGCCACCGAGAAACCACGATATCGGAATTGATAATACGCAATAGGATCAAACTGCACATCCCGCCAATTTCCTCCTAAACGCTGAGTATAACTCACACCTGCCACCAAGTCATGCACTCCTCCGGCGCGATCCAACAACCGTACGCCCACCTCCGGCGAGAGGCGGAAATTGAATATGGTTTGCGGAATCTGGTAAGGAGCATGGTATTCGCGATTATCGAAATAGGTCGTAAAATCCACATCATAGAGGAATTGCACCGGTCGCTGTGCACGTGCCTGCTGCTTGGCAGCCATCGTGCTATCAACCGAAATATATCGGGGAGTCTTGGAATATCGCGTCCAGAAACCCTGGGCCTCGATACTATCTGCGTTCGCTGCAAGCGTGCAAAACAGGCATATTACCAAAAGTAGAGACAACCGTTTCATCATACCATCTATTTTTTACGCAGTATATCCACATTATACGCCAGACCTATACGAACCTGATGGAAAGGATAGTCCTGAATTCCCCATTGATATTGCACAAAGGGTTCAAATCCGTGAATATGTCCGGCTGCTTTAATCTTCAAGTTCATCGGTGCATCGCCTTGTTTCTCCCATCCTTTGTAACCGCCCCAGGTGGTCTGTAAGGAGAAATATTCGTGCCGTAATCGGGCTTGTAGGCCGTACATCACGGCATCGTTTTGCCGAGCCTTATCTGTTTGCCAGCATAGGAATCCGACAGACCCCGCCAAGCGAAGGGATACAGCACCCATCGGAATCGTCTGGCCGATAGACAGATCGAAGAAATACCCCGGACTGTCAAAATGTCTGCATCGTTCGAACTGGCCTCCACTGGCCGTCTTCATTCCTGCACGCAGGGTCATTTGCGGGATATACTTCGCTTTTTCTATTTTGAACCACTCATTATGCAGCACTTGTATCTCCGTCGCGATATATACATCGCCCGCTCCGCTTCCTTTGCCGTCATATTGGTCGTACCATTCATATACCGGCATCCAAACGCTTAGGTTCGCCCATCGCGTAAAGAGGGGCACGCTCACGCGTGCAAAAATATCCGCCGTGCGACTGCCGTCATAACCAAAATAAGCGTCCGCAGCCAATTCGACCTTCAGTTCGCTTTGCGCACAACCATCCGACATATCCGGAACAGGCAAGGCATTCGACCCGAAGAAAGCGGGTGCTACTCCGGTGGGTGTGAAACCGAAAACGAGCCGTGAGCATAGGAGCATCAAGCCGATAAGACCATATTTACGCACGGAAGGTAAAGACATAATTCATAACAAAATTCCAAATAGTTACACATCCGATGGCGATGAGTTTACTGAGATAGAAATTGAGATGCAAGCGCTCGTGCAAGAGATAGATAATACCGTTATTCAGTCCCAAGCCGATGAGGGCGATGATAAAGAATAACGTATACTCCCGAGCTACGGCATCGCTTGTGCTCTGGAAAGTCCAGAGACGATTCCAGATATAGTTATTAGTGGCCGCAAGAATGAAGCCAAGGGAATTACTGATGTACTTATTCCAGCGCAGTTTCTCTTTGCAGAGCCATGTCACGCCGAAATCGACCACCATCCCACTGGCGCCGACAATGCCGAATCGGATAAACCGAAGTAATATGGTCAGCCAACTGCTATTCACTCAAGTCCTCCTCATTTAAAGATTCTGTGATATATACCTGTCCTTTGCGGCGTACACAGGCCGGTTTCCCTAACAACTCGCGTTCTAAATGCCATAGATCAAACTGGGTGTAGCGGTCATATAGATTACGGACGAGTACGGCCTCGTCATTATAGTAGAAACGATAGAGCGAAGGAGCTTGGAAAGATCCGTCAAACACGACAGGATAGCCTTGTGCTTCAGCATGCAATTGTTCGTAGAAAGGTTGTTTATTCGCCAGGCCCGTTCGTGCAGGCAGCACATTAAGCATTAAGACAACACGTGCCACCAATACCAATCCTGCACAACAAGCCAGTGCTATTTTGATACCTCGTTTCCATATCTCCGTCTCTTCCGTAAGAAGGATGATGGCGGGGATGGCTGTTACTACCGTCCAGTGCGGTTCCACATGTCCGCGGCAAGTCATGATTAGAAAGAACACCTGGAAGCCCCAAATAGTCATTCCCAGCGAACGCTTGAACGCATCATTGTGACAAATCTGTCGCGCGCCTATCCACAGCATTAATGCCCATACCAGCGGATTAAACACCGCCCATTGATTAGGCAGATACTCCAGCGAATAAAGCACTTGATAGGATGTGGCACGAGATACCAAATGATAGGTGAATGAAGGGAAATGATTCGCGTACTGCCACCATAGATGAGGCAGCATCAACACTATTGCGATACCTACAGCCGCCCATGCTTTACCGTCACGGAGCAAGCGTAAGTTACCTAACAACGCAAAGGCGATAACAAGGACCGCAATATATTTGCTATACAGCATTCCTGCGATACTGAGTCCCAAAAGGATAGCTGTCGACCATTTTCTATCGGTTGTAAACTTACGATAGGCGTAGTAAAAGACAGCAGCGAAGAACAGGAGCGGGGCATCGGGTGTTGTCATGAATCCGTATGCACAGAACATAGGGATCGAAGCGGCCACAAGCAGGAAACAGAAAAGGGAGGAGGACGAATTACGGACTTTCTCTTCTATCGTCTTCCAAACCACATAGACCGTGGCCATATGGATTAAAACAGTTACAAGCCTAACGCTCAAATTCTTGAGCATCAGACTTGTCTCAGGCACCATAGCACCACTGATTGCAGTCATCAAACCCACCACTGGCGGGTGATCAAAATAGCCCCAATCGAGGAACTGTCCGTAGAGCCGATAATACGCTTCATCAGCATGAATCTCACAGAACAAAGCACACAGCAAATCCAACACTCCCCAAATAAGGAGCCAGAATCCTATGTGCTTTGTCATATTGCGCATTCTGAATTCAAATTATATGCCGAACAGGTTATGGAAGAAGTTCTTCTTATCCGCCGAGCCCGGAGCAATATTCGGACTGTCCTGCAGTTGCTCGATCAGTTTGCGTTCCTCTTTATTGAGTTTCTCCGGAATATACACACCTACGTTGATTAGCAAATCGCCTGTACCGTAACTACGTCCATACTGGTCAATACGCGGCAGTCCTTTGCCTCGCATACGCAATACCTTACCAGGTTGCGTACCCGGGGTAATGGTAATCTTCACATCGCCTGTAAGGGTTGGTATTTGTACCTGTCCTCCCAATACAGCCGTAGGCATATCAAGCAGTAAGTTGTATACCAAATCGCTTTCTTGGCGAATGAAATCCTTGTGTTCTTCTTCCTCAATCAGCACGAGCAAATCACCGGCTACACCGCCATGCGGCGCTGCATTTCCTTTACCCGGAACAGTCAACTGCATACCACCGGCCACTCCGGCTGGAATCGTGATGGTAATAACCTCTTCATCTCGAACGACTCCTTGGCCACCGCATTTCGGACATTTATTTTTGATGATACGTCCTTCTCCGCCGCACGTATCGCAATCTGCCTGCACTTGCATCATACCGAAGATGCCACGCTGCTGGCGGATGACTCGTCCTGAACCCTTACAGGTCGGACAGGTCTCGGTAGTTCCATCTTGGCTTCCTGTTCCGTGGCAATCGCCACAAGCAACGAGTTTACGCACTTTTATTTTCTTCTCGCATCCTTTCGCAATCTCCTCAAGCGTCAGACGCACTTTAACGCGCATATCACTACCGCGCTGCACACGCGGACCACGACTGCGGCCGCGACCGCCCATAAACATCTCTCCGATATCGCCGAAGTCAAATCCGGCTCCCTCGAAGATATCACCGAAATGCGAGAAGATATCTTCCATGGACATTCCGCCTCCGGAGAATCCACCTGCACCTTGCATGCCAGCCATACCAAACTGATCATAACGCTGACGTTTCTGCGGGTCAGAAAGCACTTCGTATGCCTCAGCTGCCTCCTTGAATTTCTCCTCAGCCTCTTTATCGCCCGGGTTTTTATCAGGGTGGTATTGTATCGCTTTCTTGCGATAGGCCTTTTTTATTTCTTCTGCGCTGGCTGTTTTCTCCACACCCAGCACTTCATAGTAATCTCTTTTCTCTGCCATAAGACTATTTCATTATAAGGTTTAGCATTATTCTCCTACGACTACTTTGGCAAACCGAATGACCTTATCTCCCAATTTATAGCCACGCTGGGTGCAGTCAATTACTTTCCCTTTCTGCTCCTCACCTGCAGCAAAAGTAGTAACCGCCTCATGCTCATCCGTATTAAAATCGACTCCTTCGGTTTCAATGGCATGCACACCTTGCTTGTCCAAGAAAGATATAAACTTCTGCTGAATCAGACGTATTCCTTCCCTCACAGCCTCAATATCATCGGTTTTATTCATAGCCTCAGTAGCACGTTCAAAATCGTCTATCAAAGGTAACATCTCTTTAAAGATGCCCTCTCCGGCCGTAGCCATCAAGTCCAGTTTCTCCTTATTGGTACGACGACGATAGTTATCAAACTCCGCCATCATACGCAGGTTCTTATCCTCCAATTCCGCAATTCGTGCTTCTAACTCTTCGGTGGTCGGGGTTTGCGTTTCCTCGACTTGCTCTTGGAGTTCCTGCTCTTGATTCTCTACTTTCTCTTCTATCTGTTCTTTTTTCATAATCCATATAATTAACGCCTATACGATGTGGAACAACTACTATGCCATAGGCATATTATCTGCCAAAATGGCAGAAGAGTCCAAAATAATTGTCACGGGTCCGTCATTAATAAAGTCCACTTTCATATCGGCGCCGAAACGGCCGGTCTCAACGTGCAAATCATATTTGTCGCGCAACACGCTATTGAAATACTCGTATAGCGGCTCCGCCACTTCAGGACGCGCTGCACGAATAAAACTCGGTCTGTTACCTTTGCGGCAATCCGCATAAAGGGTAAATTGCGATATACTCAAAATAGCGCCGCCAACCTCCTTGAGCCCCAGATTCATTTTTCCATCTGCATCTTCAAACACTCTCATCTGGGCTACTTTTTTAGCCAAGAGATCGGCTTGCGCACGCGTATCTCCGTCCGTTATACCCACCAGCACCATAAAACCGCGCCGGATAGCACCTACTACCTCTCCTTCTATGCGCACCTCCGCGCGCGAACAACGTTGAACTATAACTCGCATATTTTGCAGGATTTCTTCGTAATCCGTCGCCCTTCGGTGTGACAGCTTACAAACCTTAACAAAAAAATGCGCTTGAAAGTAAATTTTCAGACGCATTTTTCAGTTAACTCATGTGATCCATGCAGGATTCAAACCTGCAACCCCCACATCCGTAGTGTGGTACTCTATTCAGTTGAGCTAATGGACCATTGCTTTTGAAAAGTTAACCAGCTTTCGCTGGTCATTCTCTACGAAAAGAGGCGGTGCGGACGAGACTCGAACTCGCGACCTACGGCGTGACAGGCCGGTATTCTAACCAACTGAACTACCGCACCAAGGGTTGTTCTTTTCAAAAGCGCTTAAGAAGCGATTTTTCTCGGCACCAAGGTGCCTTCGATTCAAAAGCGGGTGCAAAAGTACTGCTTTTTTTTGATATACGCAAATTTTTTAGCAACTTTTTTCTAAAAAAGTGCATTTTTAGCATTTTGGATAGCCTGGTGTGCCGATTTTTGCGTCCATCTACGTTGTTGACCGGTCATTTGCGTATTTCTATATTTATTTTTTCGCACGTCCTTACCGGTGATATATTCATACCACACACACGCGGCGGTGTAACGACCATATACATAATTGAGATGATATCCGTCGCGGCAGAGCGTATCTCCCAGTTTCGTTTTGCGAGCCAACTGAATTGCTGCACCACAGGGAAGAACAAGTAATTGATGCGCAAGAGGTATCTGCAGACAAGCCACGATGCTGTCGTACATTATTTGCTGATCATTTTGATAAAGAGGATAGGCCCAGTGAGTAGCATTCTGACTATATGCCCAAGTTTGCATCCAACATAGTTGCGCATCCGGCTGATACGATTTCACGGTGTCTATCAGCATGCCGAGCCAAGGTTCATATGACGAACGTATTCCGCTGTCATGGCTGGCTTGCTGCAGAGAGATATAATCATATGTGCCGTTTTGAAGCGCTTGTCGAAGGGAAATGGTATCTTGTATAACGCGCGGGGTCGCATTCGTGCACACACGATGGGAATAGGCAGCCGTATCGAGCAAAAGAAATTGCGCATGTTGTTCCAAGGAACAGCCTCCATAATACAAATTATGGATTTCCACTTCTACTCCCGACGCCTCACACAGCGGAACAAGTTCTTGCTCCACGGCATCCCACGAGAAACTATTCCCGATACAGAGAATACGAATTGCTAATATGATATTAATGAGCTTCAAGCCAGTTTTCTCCTACTCCGCATTCAGCAATCAAAGGAATGGACAAATGAACGGCATTCTGCATTTCACCGACCACTATCTCGCGCACCCGATCCACTTCGGCAACAGGTACGTTAAAGTTCAGTTCGTCATGTACCTGCATGATCATCTGAGCTTGCAGACCCTCTGCTTTCAACCGCCGATGGATACTTACCATCGCCATTTTAATGATATCCGCAGCCGTTCCTTGTATCGGGGCATTGACAGCGTTTCGTTCCGCGAAGGAACGTACTGTCGCATTCTGGGAGTTAATATCCGGAAGATAGCGTTTGCGGCCGAAAAGCGTCTCCGCATAGCCGCGTTGACGCGCGAGTTCTTTCTGCGACTCGATATATCGGATGACACTCGGGAAAGCGGCAAAATAGTCGTCAATAAGTTGTTTCGCCTCAGCGCGGGAGCAATCCAATTGCTGCGCCAAACCAAAGGCAGAGATGCCATAGATGATACCAAAATTAGCTGTTTTGGCTTTGCGCCGCTGGTCCTTGGTGATCTGCTCTATCGGCAGACCGTAGATGCGTGCGGCTGTAGCGGCATGGATATCTTGTCCGTTGCGAAAGGCCGCCAACATATGAGCATCCTGACTAAAATGCGCCATTAATCGCAACTCTATCTGACTATAGTCCGCACTCAAGAAGCGACATCCTTCGTCCGGAATAACCGCTTCACGAATGAAACGTCCCCGTTCCGAACGGATGGGCAGGTTCTGCAGGTTCGGATTGCTGCTGGACAAACGTCCCGTAGCTGTGACGGTCTGGTTATAGGTCGTGTGAATCTTTCCATCCGCAGCAATATAACTCGGAAGCGCAGAGATATAGGTAGTGACCAGTTTTTTCAGTTCGCGATATTCCAAGATCAGCCCCACTATTGCGTGCTTCTCTTTGAGGCCCATCAGCACTTCCTCTGATGTTGAATACTGACCTGTCTTGGATTTCTTGGCCTTGGTATCCAGTTTGAGTTTATCAAAAAGCAATTCTCCTACTTGGCGCGGACTATTGATATTAAACTTCTCACCGGCCAAGTCATAGATACGTTGTTCCAGCTGGTTTAATTCGACCGTTAACACCTGTTCGGCTTGCTTGAGTTTCTCTGCATCCACGCGCACTCCGGCTTTCTCCATCTCCCGTAAGACTTCGACTAACGGGAGTTCTACTTCGTTGTACAGATTCCATAAGTCGGTGTCTGCTTTCAGCGCATCCCAATCCGGTTCCTTATAGGGATTAAAGGCCACTTCGGGATTCAGCAGATATTGGCATAACCTATTTTCAATGGTATCGTAAGCGGCCGGTGCAGGTTCAGCAGCAGGCGCTTCGAAGGAAGCAAAAAGATCCAATTGAGACGGGTCTTCGGGAACAGCTTTGGCCGAACGGGACGGAGTGGTCGGTGCAGCGGGTGCCGTTGGAGCAGAAGGGGAAATCTTACGCAATAAGGTATTGAACTCCAATTCGCGATAGAGTGCCGTAAGCGCTTCTATATTCGGCTCTTTTTTCGTCAACAGGCTCTCATCCAACGTGATAGGGACATCTGTGCGGATAGTTGCCAAGAAACGGGAGAACTTAATCTCTTCCGTCTGGGACTCCACTTTCTGACGAAGCGCACCTTTTATCTGGTCGGTATTGGCCAACATGTTATCTATTGAGCCGAACTGTTGCAGCAGCGCTACTGCCGTTTTCTCTCCCACTCCTTTACATCCGGGAATGTTATCACTGGCATCGCCCATCAGTCCCAACAAATCAATCACCTGCTCCTTGCGTTGCAAGCCATATTTAGCGCACACCTCTTGCGGTCCCATCAGTTCAAAGCCTCCAGTATGACGCGGCCGATACATAAACACATGGTTAGATACAAGTTGACCATAGTCTTTATCCGGCGTAGCCATATATACTTCAAATCCTGCATCCTCGGCCTGATGTGCCAACGTTCCTATCACGTCATCCGCCTCAAAACCGGGCACTTCCAGCACGGGGATATTCATCGCCTCCAATAACTGCTTGATCACCGGAACGGCTTTTCGAATGTCTTCCGGTGTCTCAGGACGTTGTGCCTTATATTGCTCAAAGGCTTCGTGACGGAAAGTTCCTCCTGCAGGATCAAAAGCCACCCCCACATGGGTCGGATTGATCTTCCGAATCAGGTCATCGAGCGTAACCGCAAAGCCGAAGATGGCAGAGGTATTTTCTCCTTTGCTATTCATGCGCGGAGCGCGAATGAAGGCATAATACGCGCGAAAAATCATCGCGTAGGCATCTATGAGCAATAGTTTTTTCATATTTACCAGTTTATAGGTGTTTGACCATATTGTACAAGATAGTTATTGGCCGCCGAGAAATGTCCGCATCCGTCAAAGCCTCGGTAAACAGACAGCGGCGAAGGATGCGAAGTCTGCAACACAAGATGTTTTTTTCGGTCAATGAACTGTCCTTTTCGTTGTGCGTAAGAGCCCCAAAGCATAAAGACAAGGTGTTCTCGTTCCTTATTAAGCGCCTCTATCGCAGCATCCGTCAATTCTTCCCATCCCTTACCTTGATGACTACCTGCTTTATGCGCCTCTACGGTGAGAGTAGCATTCAATAACAAAACGCCTTGTTCTGCCCACCGACGCAGATCACCCGTAGCGGGAATAGGAGTTCCTAAATCGCGATGTATCTCTTTGTAGATATTCACCAATGACGGTGGAATCTGTACTCCGTCCGGCACAGAGAAACTCAGTCCCATGGCCTGTCCTTCCTCATGGTAGGGGTCCTGACCGATGATCACCACACGGACCTTATCAAAGGGGCAGGAATCAAAGGCATTAAAAATCAGACCAGCCGGAGGAAAACACCGACGGGTCTGATATTGCTGGCGCACATACTGGGTTAAGAGTTCGAAATAAGGCTTATCAAACTCCGCTTGCAGAACGCGTTGCCAAGATGGATCAATTCGTACCTTCATTAGTCTACAATCAACATCGCATCACCGTAGTCACCGAAACGATATCCTTCTTGGATCGCTATCTCATAAGCACGCATCGTCTCTTCGTATCCGGCAAAAGAAGCCACCATCAATAACTGACTCGACTCCGGCATATAGAAGTTGACAAAGAAACTATTTGCCACCGAGAAATTATAGGGCGGGAAGATAAACTTATTGGTCCAACCGTCATACGCTTTGAGTTGACCGTTTGTACCGGCTACATGCTCCATAGCGCGCATCACTTCTGTGCCTACTGCACATACACGACGCTGGTTCGCATGCGCCTTGTTCACTGCCTCCGCCATCTTCTCGGATAAGATGATTTGCTCCGACTCCATCTTATTCTTTGTCAAATCCTCCACATCAATCTCCTTGAAAATTCCAAGCGACACATGGCTGGTCAGGAAGGTGGTTTCAATACCATGAATCTCCATGCGTTTAAGCAGCTGTTTGGAGAAGTGCAAGCCGGCTGCCGGTGCAGCTACAGCACCTACCTTGTCCGCAAAAATCGTCTGATAGCGCTCCGCGTCCATCTCCTCTACCGGCAGATCATGAAAGACCTGTTCATATTGCTCTTGTACACGCGGGTCCATCGGACGACGAATATACTTGGGCAGCGGGGCTGTACCTAATGCATACAGACGCGGCACGAACTCCTCGTTGTCATAGTCTGTCAAGAAACGGAAAGTACGTCCACGGCTGGTCGTATTATCAATAACCTCCGCCACAATAGCAGCATCTCCTTCGAAGGTTAGTTTGTTGCCGATACGAATCTTACGTGCCGGTTCAACCAACACATCCCAATAACGGGTCTTATGATTCAACTCGCGCAACAAGAACACTTCAATCAAAGCATTCGTTTTCTCCTTACGGCCCCATAAACGAGCCGGGAAGACCTTGCTATCATTGAATACAAACAAATCGCCCTCGTCGAAATATTGAATCATCTCGGACAATTTCTTATGCTCTACCTCTCCTGACTTACGATGAAGCACCATCAGGCGCGCATCATCACGATAAGGAGCCGGGAACTGAGCAATCAATTCCTCCGGCAGTTTGAACCGAAACTGGCAGAGGCGCATATCATTGGACTTGTACATATCTTATCTTATTTCACTCGAACTTTTAAGTTCGCAATTATTGAGTTGTTCTAAAAATTTTTCTATCGTTAAGCAATCTTCTACGCGGGTGTTTCCCACGCGAGTGCGACGTAAAGCTATCAAATGAGCCCCGGATTTCAAACGTTCTCCAATATCCCGTGCCAATGCTCGGATATATGTTCCTTTGGAGCATACGACGCGAATCGTCAATTGCATGGACTGTTGGTCGAATTCCAGTACCTCTATCTCGTCTATTACCAGCAATCGGGGTTTAAGTTCCACTTCTTCGCCCTTGCGAGCAAACTCATACGCACGCTTCCCATTTATCTGAATGGCAGAGAAGACAGGAGGAGTTTGCCATTGTTCGCCTTGAAAAGTAGGAATCACCTCATCTATCAGAGCACGCGTGATATGTGCTGTAGGATAGGTAGCATCCACCTCTTTTTCCAAGTCGTACGAAGGCGTTGTAGCACCTAATTGCATGGTAGCTACGTATTCCTTTACATCGTATTGCAGTTGATCGATGAGTTTGGTCTTTTTGCCCGTGCAAACAATCACTACACCCGTTGCTAAAGGATCCAGCGTCCCGGAATGCCCCACTTTCAGTTTCTTCTTTCCTAATTTACGACAGAGGTTCCACCGCAGTTTAGCCACCAAGTCAAAGGAAGTCCAGTGAAGCGGCTTATCGAACGCCAGCACTTCTCCTTGTTCAAAGTCCCACATATCAACAAAGCGTAGCGATAAGGGTTACGGAGCCTACAATAGCACAATAGAGAGCGAACCATACCAAGCGTTGACGGCGTACTATCTCGATCATGAAACGGCACGCAAAACAACCGGTTACAAAAGCCGCCAGGAATCCCACAACAGCCGGCAACAACGCCAGGTCACTTTCCATTGTTCCTTTGAACAACTTGATCATATCTAACAGTGCCTCGCCCATAATAGGGATGAGCACCATCAGAAAAGAGAACTGAGCCACACTTTCCTTTTTTACACCGCAAAGCAGGCCGGTTGCGATAGTGGTGCCGGAGCGGCTCAAACCCGGCAACACAGCACAAGCCTGCGCCACACCGATGATCAGAGCATCCTTATAAGTCACCTCATGTCCACTGTTCTGACGACGCTTTTGAAGCCACTCGCTGAACGCTAACAAGAAAGCCGTAATCAGCAAACAAACACCTACTAAACGCAGCCCGTTACCAAAAAGCGACTCTACTTGATCTTTAAAGAAGATACCCACAATGAACACCGGGATCATCGAAACCAATATCTTCGCCACATAGTCCTTCTCCGCATTCCATTTCCATGTACTGAAGGTGCCTTTGAATAAACGCACCACCTCATACCAAAGGATGACTAAGGTGGAGAGAACCGTAGCGGCATGAACAATAATGGCGAACGTCAGATTCTCCTCACCGGACGAACCTAACAAAACCTGACCGATCTCCAAATGACCTGACGACGATACAGGCAAGAACTCAGTAAGTCCTTGCACAATACCTAATATCAATGCTTCGAACCAACTCATTTCTTCTTAGGACGGAAAAGGATGGCAAAAAGCATAAAGACAAAACCGAATAGCGAGATCATCGGTCCTACGGTAATACGACGGGTAGAGAAGATATCCGGATTATATTCCTCTCCGGATGGAGCTCCTGCCATCAATGCAAAACCGATGATGATGATTGCAAAGGAAATCGCAATCAAAATAAGATTTATTTTGGATAAGGATTGTTTCATATCAATAAGAAGACTTATATTTCGTATAGCGAATTATTATCCATCCGGATATAACGACCGGTAGCAATCAGCGATGCGAACAAGGTAATGAGCAAACCGGATGCCAGCACCACTACGGCCACAAAGGTAATATTCTGCCAAGTAAGCGGGAAAAGCAATACTCCGAGTTTCTCGTTTACATAATACACTACTCCGCTCAATACCAATAGCGCCACGACACCGGACAAGAATCCCATCAACATGTTACGACGAACAAACGGACGACGGGTCACCCAAGATGTAGCCCCGACCAGTGTCATCGTGTTGATGATAAAACGCTTGGCATAGATCTGCAGACGAATCGTATTGACGATGAGTACCATGGATACCAGCAGCAACACCAATGCAACTATCAACAGGATGAAAGTGATATGATGCACGTTACTGGTCATCAAATCCGCCAAATCACGAGGATAAATCACGTCCTGCACACACTCTTGCGCTTTTAACTGCTCTGCCATCAACGCCAGACTATCCGGATGACTGAAGGCATCGGTAGGGTGAATCTCATAACTGGCCGATAAGGGATTATAACCCAAGAAGGTTGTAGGATCTTCACCCAAAGAACGGATATGTTCTTCTAAAGCCTGTTGTGCAGAAATATAGGTATATCCGCTATAATGCTGCGGGTTCGCAAATATTGTCTCCAATTGTGCACATTGGGTGCTATCTGCGTCCTTCGTCAAGACAGCTGTTACGGTGATGTTCTCGCGCATGCGCGTAACAAGCGCTCCTGCAGATAGCAGGAGCACACATTCCAAGCCGATCAGGCATAACACAAGCGAAACACTGACGGCGGAAATAAAGTAGGAATTTCTAAAACGATGTTTACGCATTAGTATTCCCAAAGGTCTTGTTCAAAATTAAGCAACTCCGTAGCTATACGGTCTTGTTCTTTCTTGATATCCTCATACGTGTTGGCATAATCCGGAATCCAGCGGTTATACATATTACCCTCACCAACGATATAAGAGGTGTACAGACGTTTCTGGAAGAACTCGTCATACGTCACACGCTTGGTCTCGTTACGGTTCGGGATGGCATACTGCATCGCCAGATAAGGACGTAACAGGTCAAACGGTACCCAGAACATAATAGACTCGTTCAGCGCACCCATTACTTGCGTCGAATCTGTTATAGTAATTCGCTCAGAGTACAACGGCGCAATAGCAATAATCTTCGTATGCAGACGCGATGTGTGCTTATCGAAGAACACAACCTCTTGCGTCAGATATTTCACCTGGTTACGAACCAAGGATTCGTAGGGATAGAAGTTGAAACTGAACTCATCCTCAATCGAGTCATAGTGTACGACCATATCATTGGACGAAGAGATATCCAAATCCGGATCACCATCCAACGGGTTACCTTGCAAGAACATACCCGGGATAACTTTTTTTGCAGCCGGCTCTTGCTTGAAGTCTGGCTTAATCGTACCGGTCTGTTTCTCAAAGATAGGCATACCATCTATAACCGCATCGGTAATTACTTTGAAGAGGTTACGATAGTCCGGGTCATCCGACAAAACAGGGAAGTACAACTGGAAGTTCTGCTTAAAGCGCATGTCAATAATACGATATACATAGCGTGCCCAGATAACATCATCAATACGATGGTTGATCATCACCACTGTATCATGTGCGCTGGAAAACTCTTCCGTCGTGATACGAGCAGAACCATACTCATCCAAGAACTGAGTCGGAATATGCTGTGCCTGCGCAGTAGTAATACCAAGCACGAAGCAAGCAATAATACTAAGTTTCTTTATCATAATAATTGCGTATTAATTCAAGGTTAGAGGGAATGGGTTCAAGGAAAGCACCTCGCCACTCGGACTTTGAGCACGGATACCCATAATAATCACCGTATTTCCCTTCTTTAACTTCTCCATACGATTTAACTGATCGCGGCTGAACTTACTACCATCCGAATCAGTAATAGTACCACCGATGTTCGCTTTGAAACCTACCACTTTGAAGTTCAGGTTCAAGATACCATCAGGACCGTAAGAAGCGATGATCTGAGAAGAACTGCTGAGAAGCGCATTACGAGGTACACCCTTCTCACCGTTGTACTCAGCGTCTCCGAATTTCAAATAACCTTGCGGTTTCGGCAGCGGTTTGATATTATATTTCTGGCTACCCATCGTCTGCATCTTACCATCCAACTCAGCGGATACCGAGATGGTTACCTCTTTGGCGGTTTGGTTCGGTTTGATAATCCAGAAACCACCTTGCTGACGAATCGTAGCGCCGTTAACGGATACTTTTACCTTATCGTTTGATACGCCCGGTACAGAAATCGAGAACTTGTTATCATGACCACGATACATCGTATTCAAGTCAACGTTCGAAATCGTTACAGCCGGTTCGCCAACACTATAGGTACTCTCAAACGGCAGTTTCTCCATCTCACCGGTCGAAGGATTCTGATAAGCAATCCATCCCGAGTATTTCTTAGCACCTACACCCGAAGCAACTACTTCGTAGATACCATGGTCGTTGATACGCTGACCTTCTACATAGTATTCAGGACGTTGTGTTGAGTCCACTGCAGCCAAGATGATCTGAGCCGAATATTTTCCACCGCGAATCACGTAGTTCGAATTCGGGATCACGTACGCGTTCAGTTTGTTTACACGCAAGTCACCTGCATCCGTACGATCCATCAGATACTGAACGATCTGACCCTCTGTTGTACGAACGTCGTTCTGCATCTTCGTCAAGATAGTAACCGATGCACCGACAGGCATACCATCAAATACGGCAACTTCCCAGTCACAAGAATCTTTCTCGTGTGCGTTGTAACCACGTTCTGTTGCGAGATTCTGCATAATTGCATTACGCAACTCTGCATCAGTCTCTACCAGTCCGGCTGCATAGTCGCGATAGTAGGCTACAATTTGTTTCAGTTCCAGACCATGACCTTGAACGATGGCATAGGTACCGGTCACATCCAAATTAGAGTTACCCTCAATATGCATCGTCGGATCGACACCTTCCGCCTGCAATTCTGCTACACGACCTTTACCGTCCGCCATGATGGCCAATTGCAATTTGAAGTTCTGGAGATAGTTATATAGCGAATCTGCACGTAATTGAATCTCTTTTGCTTTATCGAACCACTCCTGCGTCTTCTCGGGGTTATCGGCATTAGCCGCCTTGAAGTCCGCATACAATTTCGCATTACGAGTGTCCAATGCAGCGATAGAGGAGTGCAGACTGTTATCCACCAATGTAAAACCATTGAGGATATCTGTACTTACGTTCAACGCCAACATGGCGGTGAGCACCAAGTACATCATACCAATCATTTTTTGTCTCGGGGTTTCCGGACAGTTTTTTGCTCCACCCATTACTGAATGTTTTTATTGTTTGTACTAAGCTTCGATTGAGTTATGCCAGTGCGTTCAGCATATTACCGTAGATACCGTTCAGGTCAGCTACTTGTTTCTGCAATTGCTTAGCGCCGGTAGCGAAAGCTACTTGTGCCTCAGCTGCTTCCTTAGCAGCCGCTGCAGCATTCTTCTGCGCTTCAATCTGAGCATTAACAGCCTGGAGTTGCAATTCATATACAGAGTTCAAAGAAGCCAATTTCTTACCTACCTCTTCTACGCTCGATTTATATGCTTTGGTCTCATCGGCTACGCTATTCATATCACCGCTGATTTGTGCATAACTTTGCGCCAAACCTGCTGTTGCATTTGCGTAAGCCTCAGTAGCCACTTCTGCTGCAGCCAGTTTCTCATTCAGCTTAACACCGGTTTGAGCCACCTTGCTCAACTCAGCAAATTGAGTAGCGGTGCTTGCCAGATTAGCAATACCGTCTTTCAAAGCTTTCAAGTCCTCTTCTTTCAGTGTCGGCACTTTTGCCGTACCTACACCGCCTTCAACCGTAGCACCTGCAGTTGCTGCAGCTGGAGCAGAGAGACCAGCAGTAACAGGTGATCCGGCTACACCGGCACCCAACAAGGTCGGTCTCGGCATTTTCGATTTCTCTTCCAATAATTCAGGCTTTGTACCGTACTCCAACAACTGAGGGAATACGTTATCCCAGTGGTATTCAGGATGCGGATGCTCCAATGTTCCGATCAAGAACAGGAAGGCCTCCGTAAACATACCTATCATCAACACGGTACTTGCACCGGGCCAGTGCAAAATCTTAAACAACGCACCGATAATAACGACCGATGCACCTACCGAATAGATGATATTTACTTTGTTCTTACCATCGTACGACTCATACCAGTGCATGAATCGATCCCATAAACCTTGCTTTTCTGTAGCCATAATAGTATTGTTTGTTTAAATATTTTCTAAATTGGATTAATCGCCGATATACGAACGAACGCAGCGGAAACCAATGTACGGACGGCTCTCATACTGGTACTCGTAGGTACGTACGCCACACTGGAGGAAGTAACTGATATCTTTCCAGCTACCACCCTTAACCACTTTACGTTTCAAGATGTCCGGATCGGCCTTACGAGCCATATAACTGTAATCCGGATTCAAGTCATGAATATGCGTATTGGCCGCACTCTGGTAAGCAGAGTTGGTCCACTCCGATACGTTTCCGGCCATGTCGAACAGACCGAAGTCATTCGGACGGAACTGAGCCACTTTCATAGTCGTAGTTCCCGTATCATCGTTGTAAGCTCCACGGTACGGCTTGAAGTTAGCGAAGAAACAGCCTTTGCCGTCGCGGGCATAATTACTACCCCATGGATACATGGCCATCTTACGACCGCCGCGAGCAGCGTACTCCCACTGCGCCTCCGTCGGCAGACGGTAGTCGTTTGCCTCGATAGCTGAATAGGTATTGAAGTATTTGGTACGCCAATTACAGAATGCATGAGCTTGCTCCCAGGTAACACCCACTACAGGGTATTCCGCATAACCCGGGTGCTTGAAGTACATCTGGAGCAACGGGTCATTGTACGCAAACTGGAAGTCACGTGCCCATACCAAGGTATCCGGATAGATACAAATAATCTTCGTGGTAAGCAGATCTTTCGGCTCCTTCAACGGACGATAAATCGTCGAGTCCTTGATCTCGCCGTTCTCGTTTACCCAGAAGGTATCTACACGAACAGCAGCTCCGGGAGGATAGGAACTGGTAGCCACATCGAATTTATTACGTTGCGGCAGAGCCTCATCCATATTCACCCAACTATAGCGATAGTGCAAACTGTTGGTTTTCAACTTACCATCCGAATAGAACATAGGAGACAATGCATCTACGACATCCTCCTCCTTGCTCTTCCAAGGCACCTTACGCGCCCAATTCAGCGAGAAGTTCTCTTCATCGAAGTCCTCATCTTTGGGTTGAATAGCATAGTCTGTCAAACCGGCAGCCACCAGATTGGTCAATGCAATCGAGTCGCGTACCCAGTTAACGAACTGATGATACTCATTGTTGGTAATCTCGGTTTCATCCATCCAGAAGGCATCTACCGTAACCATCACCACGTTATCCGGCTGCTCAAAGACAGCAGACTGCGTGTTGGCACCCATCATAAAAGAACCTTTCTTGATAAACAACATGCCATAAGGATTAGCCTCCTTAAAATTGGTTGACTTGTATGCGCCTACAAGTTCACCGGCCGGCTTGTTGCAACTAACCATCATCATCGCTGCTAAAGCGATCAATGGCAACAATTTTGTTACTTTCATATTAGTTTTTAATCGATTAATGTTCTAATACTATATATATAATATATATTACTATATATTTACAAATATCTTACCGATTTGTATTTGTTGGTTCGTTTCGGTTTCAGGATATCAAATCCGTAAGCCAGATACACCTCGTGGCTACCATAACTCTCCAGCAACAGTTTGTTGGTCGGCAACTCGCACGTATATCCGATTTGCAGACCCGAGATCACATCAATTCCCAACAATATATTGACACTTCCGGCGATGCGATAGCCGAGCCCCCAACGATAGCGATCCTTATAATCACACATTAACGTCAGGTTCACATCCCAACTCGAGAAATCCGTCATCACCATCGCACTCGGCGTCAACATCCATTCCCGGTAGTTCTTTAAGCGGAAATGGTATCCGCCCACGACATACATCGTACCGGCTAATGTCACCACCTGCTGCGCACTACTCGTTCCGTCCGTCCAGTCCACACGCGGCCTCGTCAAATGACTGTAACTCGCGCCAACCCACCAAGTAGCGGTGCTGTAGTATAAACCCACACTCATGTCAAATTTCATTCCGGATTTACTTCCCGTCGGAAGTACCGGGTCATTGGCGTCGTGATAGTCATCCCCTAACTTACTCAAGTTAATCGAATCCCCTTTAAATCCCACATTCACGAATCCCAAATCAAGTCCTATTCCCAAATATCCGTTCCCTAATTTCTGACGGTAGGCATACTGCACATAAAACGATTGCGTAGTAAATAAACCGTACCTGTCATTCAAAAATCTCACTCCTGCGCCATGGTTCGTTTTTCCGATCACAAAAGGCGAGCAAAACGTAAACCACGTACTCATCGGTGCGTTAGCGATGTCCACGAACTGCATTCGATGCACACCCGCCACTTTCATCAATCCTCCTTCTCCTACCGCACCGGGATTATAGGACGTCGGCATATACATATATTGCCCCATTTGCGGGTCAAACTGCGCACTCGCAGTTACCGTCGCGACAATCCCTACCAAAAGAGCTAAAACGCGCTTAGTACTCTTCCTCATCAAAGAAGAAATCCTCGTCTTGGGTTGGATAGTCGGGCCAAATATCCAATATACTTTCGTATTGCTCTTCATCCTCATCTTCCAACTCCTGCAAGTTTTCAATTACTTCTGCCGGGGCTCCAATTCGATTCGCGTAGTCTAACAATTCTTCTTTCGTAGCAGGCCATGGAGCGTCCTCTAATTTCGAAGCCAGTTCTAATGTCCAATACATACTTTATCTATAATATATTCCAATAGCAAACAGACCCATTACGGGCATAGTTTTACAAAATATCGCGCAAAAGTAGTAAAAACTTTCGACTTGTGCAAATATTTTGGGGAATATTTTCATTTTTTCATTAATTTTTACGCCAAATCGCCTCTTTTTCGTCATTTTCGAAAGCCAAATAGCGCGATAAAACGAATAAATAGTCGCTCAAACGATTGATGAATTTGAGCTCCGTTTTGGGGGCTTCCGAAGCAATCATTTTCCGCTCTGCCCGACGACAAATTGTACGGCAAATATGGCAGCGACAAACCGCCTCTCCTCCCGCCGGTAAGACGAAGGCATGTTGCTTTGGAACGACGGTTTGCATGGCGTCTATCCACTGTTCCAATTGCGTTACATCCGTCTCTCCGATCCATTCACCCGGAGCCTCACTAAGTGCCGCACCGAGATTAAAGAGTTTATTTTGCACCCACTCCAATTGGCTCTGTACGTCTTCTTTCCATTGATCCGCACCCTGCACTCCCACGCGCAGCAGGCCTATCCAACTGTTCAACTCATCCACCGTTCCGTAGGCTTCGATACGTACATCCGTCTTGGGCACTCGCGCACCCGAGGCTAACGAGGTTTCTCCTTTGTCTCCTGTCTTTGTGTATATCATAGTCGTATTCGATAATGTCGTTTCAGATAATGCGGGTCCACGAACAGCAAGCCCACATGATACAGATCCATGCTTGTGGTCACCCGCGGATCATCCTTCAGTTCCCGCCATGCTTGCTCCATTTCCCGGGAATGATAGATATCGTCTATCGCAATCACCCCTTTCTCATTCATCCGCGGCAACAGATAGTCCACATAACGCTTCGTGGCCTCATACGTATGGTTTGCATCCACATACGCCAAATCGAGTCCTTCACGCGCGTATATATATAAGGTGTCATCGATGTTACCGGAATGCCATTCGATATTCTCCAAGCGCAAGGTGCGCCAATTCGCTTGCGCGATCTTCAGCACCGCTTCACTTCCTTCCAATGTCACTATCCTGTTACGCGAATCCACAGACGCCAAGTACGCCGTAGTCACTCCTAAGGAAGTTCCCAACTCCAGGATCTGCAAGGGACGTTTCTCGTTCTCCCCCATAAATCGCACCAGGCGAAACAGTGCCTGCGCGATCTGCGGGCTCTCAAGATGGTGTTTGGCAATATCTGACACTTTCCGACGAACCGACAAACCCTCTTTCGAACCGCCCGAACCGAAATCCAGCATCTCCAGTTCATCCGAACAAAGTTTCAACTGCTCTCTGCGACGCTCGATATCAGCAAAACAATAATAACTGTTCTCGTCGCGCAAGATAAAACGCACGATGGCAAACAGATAAGGCGAATGAATGCCTTCACCCGTCGTATTCCACGCCGTAAACAAATGGCGAAGATACGTCCAAGCCCTATAGATCGCACCGGATTTTGTCATTTGTCGCGCAAAATTACAAAAAATCTTGCACATGTGCAAAAAAAAGTGTAATTTTGCGGCATGATTTTGAATTATATCTGGATTTCGCTTATTTTATTGGCGGTAATAATGGGCTTGGTGCAAGCCCTTTGCTTCGGCAATGTGGAGATTTTCTCCGATATTCTCAATTCCACCTTCGATAATGCCAAGACGGGTTTTGAACTCTCCCTCGGACTAACGGGCGTACTGGCTTTATGGATGGGTATCATGAAGATCGGAGAACGCGCAGGGGCGGTGAATTCGTTAGGACGCATCATCAATCCTTTCTTCAGTCGCATATTCCCTGAGATTCCCAAAGGCCATCCGGTTTTCGGTACGATGCTGATGAATGTTTCGGCGAACATGCTGGGTCTGGATAATGCCGCCACGCCCATGGGTTTGAAAGCCATGAGTGAACTGCAGGAATTGAATACGGATAAGACGAAGGCTTCGAATGCGATGATCATGTTTGTGGTCTTGGGTGCCAGCGGTTTGACGCTCATCCCTACCACCATCATGGCCTATCGTGCGGAGTTAGGAGCAGCCAACCCGGCAGATGTCTTCCTGCCCATTCTCATCGCTACGTATGTAGCCACTTTAGTAGGTCTGCTTTGTGTATGTATAGCGCAAAAGATACGTCTCAAAGACCCGGTTGTGTTAGGAACTATTATTGGCCTCACGGCGTTGGTCGGGCTCTTGGTTTGGGGAGCATCCTGTATGGCTCCGAAGACACTATCCGTTGTCTCTGCCGCTGCAGCAGCCATTATATTACTGGGTGTCATATGCTGGTTTATCATTCAGGCCATGGTGCATAAGATCAACGTCTATGATGCCTTTATCGACGGAGCGAAAGACGGATTTAAGACCGCGATAGGTATTGTTCCGTTCCTGATTGCTATCTTAGTGGCAGTAGGTATGTTCCGTGCCAGTGGCGCTATGGGACTGTTGGAACATGGTATCGCCGTTCTCTTCGGATGGTGCGGCATCAACCCGGATTTAGCGGGTGCAGTACCGACCGCTTTGATGAAACCGCTCAGCGGTAGCGGTGCACGCGGACTGATGTTGGAGGCGATGACGAACTACGGAGCAGACAGTCTTGTGGGACGTCTGTGTTGCATCCTGCAAGGCACAACGGATACCACATTCTATGTGCTGGCCGTTTATTTCGGAAGTGTACATATCAAGGACACACGGCACGCCGTTGCCTGCTGCCTGTTGGCCGATTTAGCCGGCGTGATAGCCGCCTTCGCTATCGCACCTATATTCTTCGGATGATACGATTTACGACAGATAGTATAGAGATGCCTGCGCTCGATGAACGCAAGGTGACACGATGGATTCGCGCGGTAGCTGCGGATTACGGGTTCAGCGTAGGAAACATCAACTATGTCTTCTGTTCCGACGAACGGGAGTTGGCTGTTAATCGCGAGTTCCTCGGACATGACTACTACACGGATGTCATTACGTTCGACTACTCCACTCCTTCTACGTTGAACGGAGATATCTTCATTTCGCTGGACACGGTGCGTTCGAATGCAGAGATGGTAGGTGAACCCTACGAGAAAGAACTCCGCCGGATCATCATCCACGGCGTGCTTCACCTCACCGGTCAAGGCGACAAGACACCGGAGACCAAAGTCGAGATGACCGCCAAAGAAGAAAAAGCCTTAGGTAAATGGTGATTGGTGATTGGTGATTGGTGATTGGTAAAATAAAAGAACCTCGGAGAATTTCCGAGGTTCTTTTTGGTAAGCCTTCTCAATTAGTCTTGGAACTTCGCGCAGAGGAACTCGCGGTTGAGACGAGCGATGTTAGCGAGGCTAACCGACTTCGGGCACTCAGCGGCACAAGCACCGGTGTTGGTACAGTTACCGAATCCGAGTTCGTCCATCTTAGCCACCATCGCTTTCGCGCGAGCCGCTGCTTCGATCTTACCTTGCGGCAGGAGCGCGAGTTGGCTAACCTTCGCGGAAACGAAGAGCATAGCCGAACCGTTCTTACAAGCCGCAGCACATGCGCCGCAACCGATACAGGACGCAGCGTCCATCGCCTCGTCAGCTACCGGTTTCGGAATAGGAATGGCATTCGCATCGGGTACACCACCTGTGTTAACGGAAACGAATCCACCGGCTTGCATGATCTTGTCGTACGCTCCGCGATCGACCATGAGGTCTTTGATTACGGGGAATGCACGGCTACGCCACGGTTCTACGGTGATGGTGTCGCCATCTTTGAACTTACGCATGTGGAGCTGGCAGGTCGTGATAGCGCTGTCGGGTCCGTGCGGGTGACCGTTGACGTACATCGAGCACATACCACAGATACCCTCACGGCAGTCGTGATCGTAGGTGATCGGGTCTTTATGCTCCTCTACGAGTTGCTCGTTCAGGATATCAATCATCTCCAGGAACGAAGCACCTTGGAATACATGTTTGAGGTCGTAGGTCTCGAAATGACCTTGCGCCTTAGGTCCGGCTTGACGCCATACCCTAACTTTTATATCTATATAACTATCCATGATTAGTTCTTATAATTACGTGTTTTACGTTCCGTGAACTCGTAGTCAAGCGGCTCTTTGATGAGTTGCGGTTCTTTGTCCTCACCCATATATTTCCAGCAGCCAACATAACTGAACTTGTCATCCTGACGGAGAGCCTCACCTTCCGGTGTCTGGTATTCCTCGCGGAAGTGACCACCGCAGGACTCCTCACGATGGAGTGCATCGACAGCCATCAGACGACCAATCTCGATGAAGTCAGCCAAACGGAGGGCTTTCTCCAACTCGTTATTGAGGTGGTCAGCCGTACCCGGGATATAGACATTCGTCCAGAACTCTTTCTTGATCGCATCAATACGCTTGATACCTTCCTTCAAGCCCTCTGCGGTACGACCCATTCCGACGAAGTCCCACATGATAAGACCCAACTCTTTATGGATAGAATCCACCGAGCGCTTACCTTGAATAGCCATCAGTTTGTCAATCTTATCCTGTACAGCCTTCTCCGCCTCAGCGAACTCAGGCAGGTCGGTAGACATGCGCGGAACACCGATCTGGTCAGAGAGGTAGTTCTGGATGGTGTACGGGAGAACGAAGTAACCGTCCGCCAGACCTTGCATGAGGGCCGAAGCACCCAGACGGTTTGCACCGTGGTCGGAGAAGTTGGCCTCGCCGATACAGAACAGACCCTTTACGGTCGTCTGGAGTTCGTAGTCAACCCAGATACCACCCATCGTATAGTGGATAGCCGGGAAGATCATCATCGGGTTCTCGTACGGGTTCTCGTCCACGATCTTCTCGTACATCTGGAAGAGGTTTCCATACTTCTGTGCTACGACATCTTTTCCCAGACGCTGGATAGCCTCGCTGAAGTCAAGGAAGACAGCCAAACCGGTGTTGTTGACGCCGTAGCCTTTGTCGCAACGCTCTTTGGCAGCACGCGAAGCTACGTCACGCGGAACGAGGTTACCGAAGGCCGGATAACGACGCTCGAGATAGTAATCGCGGTCTTCTTCGGGGATATCACGACCCTTGATCTCACCGGCTTGCAGACGCTTGGCATCCTCCAGTTTCTTCGGCACCCAGATACGACCGTCGTTACGGAGCGACTCTGACATAAGGGTCAACTTACTCTGGAAATCACCATGCTTCGGAATACAGGTCGGGTGGATCTGCGCGTAGCAGGGGTTAGCGAACAAAGCACCGTGGCGGTACATCTGCATAGCAGCCGAGCCGTTGGAAGCCATGGCGTTGGTCGAGAGGAAGAACGTGTTACCGTAACCACCCGAACCTACTACTACTGCATGCGCGAAGAAACGCTCGATGCGGCCCGTAACGAGGTTACGAGCGATGATACCACGTGCACGCGGTTCGCCGTTCTCATCCTTGATGAGCACGATATCGAGCATCTCATAGCGGGTGTACATCTTCACTTTGCCTTTACCGATCTGACGGCTGAGCGCGCTGTATGCGCCGAGCAGCAACTGCTGACCGGTCTGACCCTTTGCATAGAAGGTACGACTAACCTGCGCGCCACCGAAGGAACGGTTGTCGAGCAAACCGCCGTATTCACGCGCGAAAGGAACACCCTGTGCCACGCACTGATCGATGATGTTATTCGACACCTCCGCCAGACGATATACGTTCGCCTCACGCGCACGGTAGTCACCTCCCTTGATCGTATCGTAGTAGAGACGATATACGGAGTCACCGTCGTTCTGGTAGTTCTTCGCTGCATTGATACCACCCTGCGCAGCGATCGAGTGCGCACGACGCGGACTGTCTTGGATACAGAAGTTCAGTACGTTGAATCCCATCTCTGCGAGCGAAGCAGCAGCCGAAGCACCGGCGAGACCCGTACCTACAACGATGATGTCGAGACGACGTTTGTTTGCCGGGTTAACGAGTTTCTGATGGTTCTTATAGTTCGTCCACTTCAGCTCCAGCGGTCCTGCAGGGATCTTGGCCATCTCCGGGGTAATGACCGGAGTAGCTTTCTCACTCGGGGTAGCCATTACTTCTGCAGCAGCCTTGGCTGCGCGACCGGCTTTCTTAGCCGCTTCTTTCGCTGCATCCACTGCCTCCTTCACTTCTGCGCGGTCAGCAATCTTCTCTGCGCGGGCCTGCAGTTCTACAGCAGCTTCTTGAGCTTTCTCCGCTGCCACTTCCAGCACTTCTTTCGCTTTCTCGGCAGCTTTACCTGCTACTTTCTTAGCAGCATCTAATATCTCTTCTTTCTTTGCCATAGTCGTAAATCATTAAGCAGCGCAGAGCATTCCGATGCCAACGCCGAGGTAATACAAAACAACGATTGCGAACGGCAGTACAGCCAACGTAGCGATGATGACACCGATCACTTTGATGCGCTTCATCCAAACGAGGTTGTTCCAACCCAAGGTATGCAATGCAGACCAAACACCGTGACGGAGATGGAACCAGAGCGCGCAGAGCCAGATGAGGTAAAGCGCGCAATAGATCTGTCCGCTAACAGGAGTAGTGAACAAGGCCTTTACATAAGCCGCACCGTTCTGAGGATCGAACGCACCGGTGGTAGCGCCGTTGGTGATCTCAGCCAACTGCATTCTGAACCAGAAGTTGTAGAGGTGAAGCACCAGGAAACCCAGTACGCAGAAACCGAGAACGAGCATGTTCTCCGATTCCCATTCTACGCCTTCTTTCTTACCTGTTACCGCGTAGCGGTCATTACCACGTGCTGCACGGTTCTGGATGGTCAGATAGATAGCGTAGCAGAAATGGAGCACTACCAAGAAGGCCAAACCCAGGGTACCGATGAGCGCATACCAGTTAGCGCCCAGCAAGTGGCAGATCGTGTTGTAAGCTTCCTCCGAGAAGACCACGGCAAGGTTCATACAGCCATGGAAAATCAAGAAGAGCACCAACGCAAGGCCGGTTAAGCTCATGATGAACTTACGACCGATTGAGGAGTCTTTTAACCACATAAAAAGTGAAAAAGTTAATAGTTAATAATGATTATTTTTGTTTGTTATGTATGTTGCTCAAACGCATTCACGCACTATTGCGGTGCAAAAGTACAAAAAAAAATTGATATATGCAAGTTTTCATACCATTTTTTCGCGAAATAGAATAGAATTCTATGTTTTCAGTACATAGGCGGGGTAGCTATGCTTGCTTCTTCGCCCTACACCATGGCATTTTTTCTGCTTTTATAACCAATTGATTTATAGTGGTTTACAAACATGTTATCGGACTCAATACGTACGCGTCTCAGAGTAATCTCGGAGGCAATACGGACTCAAAAAAGTGAAGAATATGGGCGAAATCCTTGCATATGTCAAAAAAAAGCAGTAATTTTGCGGCGAAAATTGTGTGACACCAAACAATCAAACACCATAACAACAATCTATGCGATTTCGAATTAGTTTTTTGGCAGCCATGTTAATGAGTTGCATGGCATGGGGAGCGGCGACCCCGTGGAACGGCAGTACGGCAGCGCCGACCTTAAGCGGGAGCACGTATACGATAGCCACCGCGGAGGAGTTAGCCTGGATAGCCGTGCAGAGTCAGACAGAGGATTTTGCGGGCAAGACCATCCGGTTAACAGCAGACCTGGACTTGGGCGGGGCGCTGGAGACACCTGCCAAATGGAGCCCGATCGGTAGTACGGCTATGCCGTTCCGGGGAGAGATCGACGGAAACAACCATGTGATATACAACCTGTATATCTTCAGTTCCTCGATTAACAGCGCCGGTTTGATTGCTGAGACAGCGTCGGAGGCCAATATCCACAACTTAGGTCTGGCGCAAGGCAAGATCATGACGGATGCATCGAATAACATCGGTTCGATCGTAGGTGTTCACCGCGGCACGATCCAAGAGTGCTTTAACATGGTCCAGATCGTAGCGCAGAAAGGCGATAACATCGGCGGTCTGGTGGGCACGAACTACGGTTCGATCCGCTACGCCTACAACACAGGTATCATCACGGACGGTAACAATCACGTAGGCGGTTTGGTGGGTTACAACCATGCTTCGGCCGTGATCGATAACTGCTATAACGTGGGTTATTGCAAGGGATCGGACCACGTAGGAGCCCTGTTCGGCAAGAACGAAGCACCGGAAGAGCAACTAACGAAAGTGGTGTTTGACCAGCAGTTGACGCGTATGTACGCCACCGGCTATGGCGCCAATGACCCTATCCTCACCGATAACACGAAATACGCCATCGAGAACTCGGATATCTTTCGCCGGCACACCAGTCCATTCTACGAAAACCCTGCTGTGAAATGGGGCGACGGATACCACCCCCAGTTGCTCTGTTTCAAGAATCATCCCGCATCATGGCTCTCCACCTTTGCCATCGGTTTGGACGCCGAGAACCGTCCTATCGAACGCGCGGAAGGCGTGGGCGCCCCGAAGGAAGGCAACGAACCGCGTAAAACCATTTGGATACAGACCCTGAAGAACAACTTGGGAGTCGGACAATGGTATTCCCCCAGTCCGGAAGTCATCCTGATAGAAGCCCCGTCCGGCGACAAAGCCCAAGTCTTCCGCCCCTGCGGAAACCAAGAGGTCATACTGACACAGACCTACGGCGAGTTCGTCAAGCAGGTATATACCATCGTCAAAGGCTATGAGGTTTTCGACGCCGGCATAGTGACCGGTGAGACGTGGGCATGCTGGAATGACGAGGACGTAAAATTCAAGAACTATAACAGCGGTGGCAAAGAGGCTTCGGGCGGTAAAGACGACGAACAGAAAAACCCGGTCTTGAGTTACCAATACATGATCATCCGTGACACGGTTATCGACCGCGAGAACGACGTATACGAACCCCTTGACACCGTCTACCTCACGCAAGAAGCGTACAAAGACTGGCTCATGCCTACGGACGTTCCGGGAGATTATGTCTTCCGGCGATACGTGAAGGACTATAAATGCAAAACGGAATGGACGGTATCCAAAGGATCGAAGAACGCAGCCATAGGACGACTCTACCTGCACGTACGCGAGAAATTCGACCCGGGAGAGCTGGTGGAAACCCCGGACACCATCTACGCCATGTTACCGCAAACCCTGACCATCAAGAGCCTGCGCGACGCCAGCGGAGGCGGCGGTAAATTCAGCTACACATGGAGCATGACCCGTAACGCATGGGATCCGGAGACCGAGACATGGCTGGCCCCCGACCCGAATGAAGACATCAAGAATCCGGTGTATATCGATGGAAGTCCGGTGAACACTTCGGCCTTCGACTTCACCTTCACCAAACCGGGCAAATACACCTTCAAGCGCAAGGTGAGCGAAGAAGCCTGCGCATCCAATCCTGTCTATTGCCCGAACCCGCATATCGTCTATGTGTACGAAGCCATCAAACCGGGACGTATCGATACTTTCGAGCGGCAGCTATGTACACCGTTCTGCCCGGACACCATCCATGAACTGGAGGCCGTAAGCGACGGTAACGGGATATACACCTACCGCTGGCTCTGCAACGGAACACCTGTCGCCGGGAACGATTCGCTGGCTTTTCTGCTGGAAAACATGCCGATGGAGAACGACCGGACCTATATCTTCCAGCGCCAAGTGAAAGACAACACCGGTATCATGGACTGGGTCACCTCCGACGGAGAAGTGAATATCCGGGTTTACAAAGAGTACGAAGCCGGAGCGATCAAGACAATTGACGAACAGATCTGCTCCGAGACGAGCAACATTGACGATATCCCGATGGACATCCGGGAGTCGAAAGCAGCCAGCGGTGAGTCCGGCAGCGAGTTCGTCTATTGCTGGTTGCTCTATAAAGGCGGCGCGGACACGACGTTATTAGACACCATTCACCATAACGCTGCTACTTTGGATACGACCATCTCGCTCAGTTCGTACGGGCTATCCGTTCCGGTAACAGTCTTCATTCATCGCGCAGTACAGAACACGGTTTGCCAGACCGAATGGAAACACTCCGCGAACTCGGCGATGTGGCGGTTCGGTCGGTCGGAAAAGAAGACTATTCCTGTCAAAGTGTGCGCGAAGGATCTACCTTATACTTGTACGTACGAGTACGCGGACGGGCACACGGAGCAGTTCGTTTTAGCCAAAGACGACCAGACGGTAGAGATCGACGACATGACTGCCGAAGGATGCCCGTTAACCGTGACGCTCCAATGCCAAGTGATTGCGTTGCCGGTAGTGAAGGTCGAGCCGACAGTTTCCGTATGCGAGACGGACTCGGTTCTCCAAGTGCAATACACGATAGAGAAAGGCTCGCCCGACCGCTTCGACTTGCGGTTCAGCGAGAGTGCCAAGGCGGTCGGGTTTAAGGACTCGATAGAGGCGGTGCTGCCGGCATCGAAGGTGATCGAGATAGCTTTGCCAAGCGGTACGCCGGTTGGTTCGCACAGCATGACGTTCACCTTCTACGCCGCTATCTCCAGTTCGGAGGACTGCAAACGAAGTGAACCTCAGACGATCACTTTCACTATTGATCTGGACGGGTTCGTTCATCGCAAAGGCAATGATGTGGTCTTCGTGGATAACAGCGGTAAGAGTCGGGAGGAGGAACTGACCTTTATTGCTTATCAATGGTATAAGAACGGAGAAGCGATCGAAGGCGAGACGGGACAGTATTACTACGAATACCTGGGTCTGAACGGGTATTATCAAGTGGTGATGACCGGGACAGATGGTCAGATATATCACAGTTGCATCTACGAGATGCGACCGCTGCAAGGCATTGAAGAGGTTTCGGGCGACAGGTTACCGGGCACGAAAGTGCTGCGTAACGGGCGATTGCTCATCATCGTAGGCGATAAGATGTATAACGCAATGGGACAGGAGGAGAGACCATGAGAAGAACGATTTCATCTATCATTCGTCGCACAGTGGTGATCGGCCTGGCCATTTTGGTATGCGGCGGGATGCTCGCAGCAGAACCCTCTTCCGAGAAGAAGAAAAAAATCAAGGAAAAACCTATCAAGCACTATATTGACATCTACGGTGCAGGGGGAGTGAGCAGTTTCGGCATGGCCTTGGAGGGCGGCAAGACTTCTATCGGCGGTTCGTTCACCGTCGGGGCCGGATATACATGGTTTTTCAAACCGTATATGGGTTTGCAGACGGGTGTGTCGCTCACGCGCCTCAGCGGTTCAGCTACGCTGACCGAACCGATGGAATGGACCAAACAAGCAGACGGGACTCCCATCACCGATTATATGGGTGAGGTCTATACGCACCGCACGACCTTCGATAACTGGCGTGAGAAGCAACAGAGTTATCTGGTACAAATACCTATCGGTCTGCGTTTCCGTTATTTTGCAGACAACAGCAGCAAAGCCGGTCTGCATGCCGCAGCAGGAGTGAACTTGGCTATTCCGGTTATTACCTCCTACGCGCATACCTCGGGTTCGGTGACCCACATGGGGTGGTACGAACAATGGCAACTGACCATCACCGACCTGCCCGGACGATTCGGCACCGAGACCCTGACCACCAAGCAGGAAGAGAGCATCAATAACAAAGTGAACCTCCTCAATGCGCAGGTATATGGCGAGATTGGTACTTCAATCCGTTTGAATCGCCGCAGCGAACTCTTCATTGCCGCTTATGCACAATATATGATCAATGATTTCTCGGCCGTTAAGCGCGATGCACGGACACCGCTTGGTTTCTCCGGCAGCACGTACAACTACCCCTTCATGAGCGAATACCGCGGACTGATCGGGACCGATAAGGTAGGTACACTGCATCCGTGGGTTGCCGGACTCAAAATAGGTGTCAGTATATGGCCGGGCAAGTTCGATAAAGACCGCATTCGCGAACTGAAAAAATTAGCGAAACGCTATCCGGACGAGGTGCCCGTTCGCGAAATACACGACACCATTTATATCCACGATACCATCGTAACAATCGTGGAGAAACCGGTGGAGCGCGTGGTTAAAGCACCAACCTTCACGGGTGTGCATGCGGAATTGGACGAGTTGCTATCCCAAGTGACGATCTGGTTCCATTTCGACGACTATACGCCGATATTGGAACCCGAAGATATCCTTGACGAAATAGTAGCGATGCTACTGGAGCACCCGGAGTTGAAGATTCAGGTGAACGGTCACGCCTGCAAGATCGGAAAAGACTCTTACAACAAGCAGTTAGCACTTCGCCGCGCCAAGGCAGTAGCGAAACTATTGGAACAAAAAGGTATCTCACGCGACCGGATGAAGATACAGTCGTTCGGTTCTTCGCATCCGTATCGATACAATAAACCGGCGTCGCCGAAGGACCGCCGTGTAGAAATTATTCCGGACTAAATATTTGAACAACATGGCAAAGATAGGTGTTTTTGACAGTGGTTATGGAGGTTTGACGATTCTTAAGGAGATTCGCAAGACGCTCCCCGAGTACGACTATATCTACTTAGGCGATAACGCGCGCGCACCGTACGGTACGCACTCGTTCGACGTCATCTATCGCTATACGCTGCAAGCGGTCAAGTATCTCTTTGAGCAGGATTGTAACCTTGTCATCCTCGCCTGCAACACGGCTTCGGCTAAGGCGCTGAGGACGATTCAGCAACTTGATTTGCCAATTATTAACGCTGAAAGAGTGAAAGAGTTAAAGAATGAACGAGTTAATGTCCTGGGAGTGATACGGCCGACGGTGGAGGCAGTGCCGGAAATCACGAAGACAGGACACGTGGGTATTCTTGCTACGCCTGCGACCGTTTCTTCTGAATCCTATGTACTCGAGTTGGAGAAGATAGCGAATGAAAGCGTTCAAGAGTTAAAGAATGAAAGCGTTCACGAGTTGGTGGTGACGCAACAGGCGTGCCCGATGTGGGTACCGCTGATTGAAGCCGGGGAACATAATGAACCCGGTGCGAAATACTTCATCGGTAAGTACCTGCGCGAGTTGTTGGCCAAAGATCCTCAGATTGATACCATCGTTCTCGGATGCACGCACTATCCGTTGCTCAAAGACCGGATTGACGAGTGGTTGAATTATCGGCAGGAGATAGGAGAATCGGAGTTCCCGGCTCCCAAAGAACTGCCGCATATAACAACCATCGCGCAGGGCGAATTAGAGGCAGAGAGCCTGAGAGACTATCTGACTCGTCATCCGGAGTACCGCGAACCGTTATCCAAAGGCGGAACGTGCACCTATCTGACCACAGAAAATGCCGACCGCTTTGCGCAATCGGCATCTATGTTTCTGAACTCGCCTATTCAGGCGAAGACTATAAGTTTAGAGAATTAAAGAATTAAAGAATTAAAGAATTAAAGAATTAGAGGATTAGCCTACAGAACCCTCCAAGGTGACTTGGAGGAGTTTTTGTGCTTCTACGGCAAACTCCATCGGCAGTTTATCCATCACTTCTTTGGCATAGCCGCTGACGATGAGTCCGATGGCGTCTTCAATACCTATTCCACGCTGACGGCAATAGAAGAGTTGGTCCTCGTTGATCTTACTGGTCGTGGCCTCATGCTCCACCGTAGCCGTAGGATTCGCGATGATCATATCGGGGAAGGTATGCGCTCCGCATTGATCGCCGAGCAGCAGGCTGTCGCACTGACTATAGTTACGCGCATTGACGGCGTTCGCTCCCATCTTCACGAGTCCACGGTACGCATTCTGGCTATGACCGGCGGAGATTCCTTTCGATATAATACGCGAGCGCGTGTTCTTTCCGATATGAATCATCTTCGTGCCCGTATCGGCCTGCTGGTAGTTGTTCGTCACTGCCACCGAGTAGAACTCCGCCGAAGAGTTATCGCCCCGCAGGATACAAGAGGGGTACTTCCACGTGATGGCCGAACCGGTCTCCACCTGCGTCCATGACAGACGCGCGTTCTCATAGGTGATACCGCGCTTGGTAACAAAATTATAGATTCCACCCTTACCGTTCTTATCCCCGGGATACCAGTTCTGCACGGTTGAATACTTGACCTCGGCATCCTTATGCACGACGATCTCGACGATAGCTGCGTGCAACTGGTTCTCATCACGCATAGGCGCCGTACACCCCTCCAGATAAGACAGATACGCTCCTTCGTCCGCTACGAGTAATGTGCGCTCGAACTGACCCGTTTTCCCTGCATTAATACGGAAATAAGTACTCAGTTCCATCGGGCAGCGAACGCCTTTGGGCACATAGACAAAGGAACCATCGGTGAAGACCGCCGAGTTGAGTGCGGCATAGAAATTATCGGTAGGTGGCACGACAGAACCCAAGTATTTCTTCACCAAGTCGGGGTACTCGCGCACCGCCTCGCTGATCGAACAGAAGATGATGCCTTTCTCCGCCAGGGTCTCACGGAACGTAGTCTTCACGGAAACGGAGTCCATCACGGCATCCACCGCCATGTTCCCTGCCAAAGCAGCCCGCTCTTCCAAAGGAATACCGAGTTTATCGAAGGTCTTCATGATCTCGGGATCAATATCCTCGGCGATCTCGGATTTTTGATTTTTGATTTGTGATTTTTGATTTGGGATTTTTGATTTGGGAGCGGCGTAATAGGAGATGGCTTGGAAATCAATCTCGGGGATATCCAGGTGTGCCCAAGTCGGCACAGACATCGTCTGCCATTTACGGAAGGCTTTGAGACGGAACTCCAACAGCCACTCCGGTTCATTCTTCTTCGCCGAAATGAGCCGAATGATATCTTCATTCAGTCCTGCCGGTACAACTTCAGTCTCCACATCGGTAGTGAAACCGTACTTGTACTCTTGTTCCGTTATGTCCTTGATCAGTTCGTCCAAATTACGAATCAAAATGTAAAAATTAAAGCCGCCCATTTTCGGGCGGCTTGGAGGCCGGTAGCGGAGTCAAACCGCTCTATACGGTTTTGCAGACCGCTGACTAAGTCGCTCATCCAACCGGCCGGTCGCGTTCGGCAACAAGATCGCAAGGGTTTATACCACTCCGCTAAATAAACGGGCGACTTGTGCCTCCGCTCTCCCCAAAAATCGGCAGATTTCCGGGGACCCCAAGGGGGAATAAAAGTCACTTCCGACGAGAAAGCGAGTGCAAAAGTACTGCTTTTTTTTGACATACGCAAATATTTGCGCATTTTTTTAGTGAAAAAACGCCAAATTAGCGAATTTGCAGCCCGGTAACCGTATATTCTTTGCCATTTCGGAGAATGATGAGTTGTCCATCGCGCAGTATTTTTTCTGCCGGTTCGGGTTCAGCAGGCGATCCATATCCGTCAAGCGAAGACGCATCGAAGCCTAACTTCTCATCCATCCAGGGTATCCGATAGCGAATATAGTTTCGCACGTTCTCTACTTCCTTGGCATACGAACCATATGTCTTGGGATTCTGGTGCACACGTTGATTTAGAATCGTCCAGCGGATGAAATTGAGCCGTTGTGACTGCTGTAACAGCGCCTCCTGTTCATCGATATACCGGATGAAGGATTCTTCGGTAAAACCGGCCTTACGCACCTGCGACCAGATAGCCAGTAACTGCTGTTTGGCTTGCGTATCTTCCACTACGATCTTATTTACCAGCGTCTTCAGATAGCCCGTTGTACTACCGTTCGTACGATAGATATAGTCATTTAGATGACTGATGGGATAGGTGCGGTTGTCGTTTTCAAAGGCGAGGTCAAAATCCCAACACGGACCGACATACAGCGTATCGTTCGCGCGCTGTTTGTACAGGTACATGCTCCAATAGGTATCGGTGTTGCCGGACACCTCGCCTACCAGAAAATGACGCAGGAAGGTATTGAGGTCGAGGTTCTTCTTCCAGTTCGTCTCCATCGTATTATACTGCTTGGCGATGTAGTCAGCCTGCTCCGAAGTGATACTATCCTCCTGCGGAGATTTGATGGTCACGCCGGTTCCTTTGTTAGACCAGAACATAGAGAGTTCGTTCCCGGCATAAGCATCGGCCTCAATGAGATACCCGCCCGTAAGCGCTTCGCCGCTGTTATCTGCCGTCGTCATCTCCGTCACCTCGACGCGGTTCTTACGCACCTCTATCTGGTCGCAGAGTTGATAGCTCCCTTTATAATCGCCATTGACAATCACATCCACATAGGTGCAGAAGGGCGTATAGGGCATGCCGAAACGGCGACTCAGTTCGAATGCCAGCTGGTTGCGCATCAGCGTCTTATCGCCGTAGTTATTGATGAGCGTCCATTTCTTCGCATTCGCCGGAGAACCCAGTACGTGATGCTTGTGTTCAAACTTAATTCGATAAGGCTTCTTGGGGAAGTCCTTAGAGGCATTGCCTCGCAGACGCACCGTAGCCGTATCGGAAAGGACGGACTTGCCGTCATTGGAGATGATGGAGATATAACAATCGATCTCGTGCTCCTTATCATAGGGCTCCTGATTGTTTTTCGTATGAATGACTACCGTCGGGAGGTTGGTCAATTGGACCAACTGCGAGTCATCTCCTGCTCCTGCGTCGCCCCAGAACTCAAGAGCCGCGATCTTATATTCCCCTTTCAGGTCCGATTTGCGATAGCGCACATAGCGAAACCCTCGGGAACAATTGACATGGGCGTAGTTCATCTGGTTTGCCGAGGACTCCCCCACATGCATATACAGCGGAACAGCATCCATAAAATCGGACCTGTTCGCACCTTCAAACATACCCAATTCGGCCGTGGAAGTACTCGTGGGTTTCCATCCCACGATGGTGATGACATGTTTCGAGCCCAGGTCCAGACCTTTCCAGCCGTCCCCGCTGATGGCAGAACCGGAAAGCAGACTGTCTGCATAGACCGTCCACGAAAACAACAGCACCCCTACAAATAGCCAAAAACGCTTCATAGGCATCTTAAAACAAACATAGATCTGCATCCGATATCGTTCCCTTCGGACGTCGTTTTCCGCGGGATGGATTAGGCGTAAAAGGCGAGGTATAGCGCCCGATAAAGGGGTTGATGATCTCGCGCGTCTGTTCTTCGGTAGTAGGACATTTATCCACAATCCACTCCAGATAGCCTCTGTCCACCATGTCCAGGGACAACCCTTTCGAATTACCCATCGCCAGGACGTATGTTCCGTTTTTACGGGAGAGCCAGCGGTCATAAGAGATAAAACCGAACTCTTCGCGTTGCGCCCACTCCCAGCCGTGTGCAGCTACTTGGGCTTTGAAGACCTCGATGGTAGCCATCACATCGTCCAGCGAGTTATGTGCTCCTTCGAAGGGATGACCATAGTAACGCGTGTAAGCGGAGGTCAGGTTGTTATGCAGACGCTCCCCGTTCTCATCCACTTTTCCGGCCGTATGAATGCGCTCCAGCAGCAAGGCATCGTACCAGGTGCGGTCCTCAAAATCGAACTTCAAGCCCAGACGCTTGAGGTTATAATAAAGGATCGGCGCATCGTAGCCGTTGCCATTATAGGACAACATATCACAGCCATCGGTGAAAGCCGTCAACTCTTCATAGACGCCGCGCAGACTGACACCATTCTCCAGCAGAAAGTCCTTCGAGATATGATGCACCGCTTCGGCCTCCGCCGGAATAGAAAACTCGCCTTCCGGCAGGATATACCAGTCCCGCTGGTCGATCACTTGCCAGTTATCCGTATCGAACTTCACCAACGAGAGTTGGATAATATGCTCTTTCTGCACGTCGAGACCCGTAGTCTCTGTATCAAAACAAACGAGAGTCATTTGGGATTTTTGATTTTTGATTTAGGATTTAGGATTTACGATTTATTCCACATAGAGGACGAGGCCCTTGAGGTATTCGCCTTCGGGGTGGTAGATATTGATAGGATGGTCCTGCGGTTGATGCAGTTGATGCAAGATACGCACTTTGCGTCCCACTTGCGCAGCCGCACTGAAGACCGCCAGCCGGAAAGCCTCTTTATCCACGGCTTGCGAACAAGAGAAGGTAAACAAGATACCACCCGGACGGATCTTCTCAATCGCTTTGGCATTGATACGCTGGTAACCGCGCAAGGCATTCTTAACGGCATCACGATGCTTGGCAAAAGCAGGGGGATCCAGGATGATCAGGTCATAATTGGTGATTGGTGATTGGTGATTGGTGATTGGTGATTGGTGATTTGTGATTGGTGATTGGTGATTTGTGATTTTATCATTTAAGAAATCGAACGCATCGGCCGCATAAGCGTGATGGCGCGGGTCGTTCGGGAAATTACGCGCTACGTTGATATTGACGAGGTCAATGGCTTTCTGACTCACGTCCACCGAATCCACCGTTTTGGCTCCTCCGCGGAGCGCATACAACGAGAAACCACCGGTATAGCAGAACATATTCAGTACATCTTTTCCGCTCGCATAGCGTTCCACCAAGACGCGGTTCTCCCGCTGGTCCACAAAGAACCCGGTCTTCTGTCCCCGTAGCCAGTCGATGCGAAACTCCAAACCGTTCTCCACACTCCAGAACTCATCTGAATTGGGGATTTTTGATTTTTGATTTGTGATTTTTGATTTTTGATTTTTGATTAGATAGCCTACCTTATCGCCTTCTATCGATGCTTTGAAGGGCAAGGTATCATCGGATTTATAATAGACGTTTTGCACCTGCGGGATTTCGCTCATCAGTGCGTTGGCGATCTCATTCCGGCTCACATGCATACCTATCGAATGAGCTTGAACCACTGCCGTATCGGCATACACATCTACGATCAGTCCCGGCAGGAAATCACCTTCACCGTGAATGAGACGGAACGTGTTATTATCCGGCCTGATCAACCCGATCGCTTCACGCACCTTATAGGCGGCACGAATTCGTTCGCACCAGAAATCGGAAGGCAATTGTTCGACCCCAAAGGCAAGAATACGCACGGCTATCGAGCCTACCTGCCAGTGACCGATGCCCAAGACTTCGTTAGCCGCCGAACGCACAGATACCAATTCGCCCTCCACGGGTGCGTCCCCCTTATGCGAAGCGTCTAACAGGACACGGGCAATAGCACCCGAGAACACCCAGGGATGAAAACGCTTGAGCGATTCTTCTTTCTTCGGTTTTAAAAAGACAGTCGTCATAAATCGTCTATTATTCCACGCCGTGGGTTAAATCGTGATACGTATGCAAGGACAGATTGTCGCTCACGTACTTCAGGCTATGCAACTGCTTGAACCCCAACGAGGCGATGAAAGCCAACTCCATATCAAAAACGCAGTCTTTATAATCCGAAGCCAGGACAAAATCCGTATTTGTATAACAAACGGATTTTATAATTTTTGATTTTTGATTTTTGATTTTTGATTTTTGATTAGTGATTAGTGAAAGATGCAATTCCGGTTCGGGATAGGTGACATTCGGGTGATTGAGACGCACTTCGGTCACTTCCACCCATGTACCGATTTCGAAATTGGCACTACCGGCATATCCGATATTATACACCTCCGCATCACGGTCCAATCCGGCCAGACTGCGAATGATATTGATAGCTCCGACACCGGTATAAATCAGTTGGGCATCCCTCAGATCCAAGCCCAATTGTTCCTTTGCTTTGTCCAGCAAACTGAGTTCGCCTTCCTCCGCCATTACGATGATTTTCCTCATAAAAATTCGATTTACGCCGCAAAATTACAAAAAAATTAGCACATATCAAAATTTTTTATTAATTTTGCATATGATTTACGGTTACATTCGCGTAAGTTCCGAGAAGCAGACGGTCGAGAACCAGCGTTATGAGATAGAACAGTTCTGCGCAGTCAACAACCTGAGTATTGACGGGTGGATAGAAGAGACCATCAGTGGCACTCGTGCGTACAGCAAACGCCGTTTAGGTCAGTTACTTAAACAGGTTCGTCCGGGAGATACCATCATTTGCTCCGAGTTATCCCGTTTAGGCAGGTCGCTATTCATGGTTATGGAGATACTGAGTCTCTGCATGAAAAAAGAATGCCGGGTCTGGACGATTAAAGACAACTATCGTTTAGGGGACGATATTCAGTCGAAAGTACTGGCATTCGCTTTTGCCTTATCGGCAGAGATAGAGCGTAACCTGATTTCGCAACGCACCAAAGAGGCTTTGGCACGTCTTCGCGCCGAAGGGAAACACCTGGGGCGCCCCAAAGGAGCCCGGTCATCACAGTCAACTTACAAACTGCGCAACAAAGAGCAGCGTATTCGGAGGATGTTAAAGAAAGGCTATTCGATGCGAAAAATCAGCGACCAGTTACATTGCAGTCGCAGCACGATTATTCGATATTACCAGCGGTTTATTGCCCAAGAAAGTGCAGATTTGACTGAAAAATTGTAGTTTTTTATCACTTTTTTGTCAAAATATTTGCATATGTCAAAAAAAAGCAGTACTTTTGCAGTCCCGTTTGAAAAAAGCGGTGTAGTATCGCGGAGTAGAGCAGTGGTAGCTCGTCAGGCTCATAACCTGAAGGTCGGTGGTTCGATCCCGCCCTCCGCAACCAAGAGACATTCGCTGAATGTCTCTTTTTGTTAAAAAAACGAAATACCATGCGAAAACTTCTTACTCTGTTTTGCTTAGCATTCTGTTGCGCATCCGTCATCTCGGTAGAGCGCGTCTCGTTAGAGCAACTTCAATCGGACTGGACCAAGTATACCAACCAAACCGTGGAGATAACTACCCCACTCGTTGTGTGCGGTAGTTTTTATGACTCGCTGGTGTTAGCTCCGGAGCGTCTCTTCTGTCCGGAGGAGCGAGCCATGGGTTTGGCGGACGGAGACAGCACGATGTATTATCAGTTGGCGGCTCACAACCGGGAAACCAGTATCTGCGTACACCTGCGTAACAGTTATTATAAGGTGCGGACCGGAGATATCGTGCGCGGGTTGAAGGCTCGTGTGAGCGGAGAACGCCAACTGGTGACCGGTAAGTCGGTTCGCACACGACATTTGCCTCAGGACCGTTTACCGAGACCAAAGAAAGGGGAACTGCGTGTCGTAGGCGCGAATATAGAAAATTACTTCGCGGACTTAGGCGGCTATGCGCATAAGAAAACCACTCCTGCGCAACAAGCGCTGAAGACCACGAAGTTGGTTGCGGGTCTGCAAGCGATGCATGCGGATATCATTGCATGCTGCGAGATGCAGGTAGGCAACAAAGCGCCGAAGATGCTGCTGGAGGCACTGAACAGAAACGGTGAACGCTATGCCTATATCACCCTGCCGCTGGAGGACATGGATCGTATCGGCGGGTGCTTTATATACAATAAGGAGCGCGTGCGCCCGTATGAAGAACCGCTTTCGGCCTATCAGGACACCGGTTCTCATTACTACGCACGCATGTACGCAGTCGGTTTTGAAGAGATAGCAACCGGAGAAAAACTGATCATCGGTCTCAACCACTTCAAGTCCAAACGAGCAGGACGAGGCAATTACGACACCCACCTCAAACGCATGCAGAACACGGACAGTCTGCTCGCGATGTTACCGCAGGCTATAGCCCGTTTCGAAGACGCAGACATCCTGTTATTGGGAGACTATAACTGCTATACACAGGAGGGACCTATTCAAGCCATCGTGCGGGCAGGCTATGCGGATATGTTACCTCTGGGACACGCGGCAGACTATTCCTATTCCTTCAAAGGCGAAGCCGGATACCTGGATCGCTGCTTTGCCAACCCGTCTATGAGCACCCAGATCATACGCGTGTGTCCCTGGCATGTGAATGCCGACTGGTATTACCAACACGGCGCGTATAAGATGAAAGATAAAACGATGCATCGCTATTCGGATCACGATCCGATTATTGTAGATATCAAATTAAAATGAAAAATGAAAAATGAAAAATGAAAAATGAAAAATGAAAAATAAAAATAGCAGCCATCGAGGCTGCTATTTTTCTGTGACCCTGCTGGGGCTCAAACCCAGAACCTTCAGAACCGGAATCTGACACTCTATTCAATTGAGCTACAGGGCCAAAACTTATTCTTTTTTTCTGCGCCGTCTGCAGGTTCTACACTCGCCGTAGATAAAAAGCGAGAAACGCTGCATTTCGAAATTGGTATATTTTCGTTCTTCCACCAACCGCTCGATGGCTTTATCCTGGATATCCGTCACACGGCCGCATTTCAAGCATACGACTTGCATGCGCGGGCGGGGGAGGACTATCAATTCGTACTCATTATTCGTTTTACCGCGCTGCCTGTTATTCACATGCAGTATCTGCGCGTCTACCAGCAACTCCAGTACATTATACACCGTAGCCACCGAGATATGTTCCGGTTCGCACGCCTTCACCAACTGCTGAGCCGTAAAGGGTTGCGGTAACTGGCATATCAATTCCAGCACCATATTACGGACCGAGGAAGGACGCATGCCGTGCGTTTTCACGTAGTTGCTCAACGCTAGCAAGGCGGCTCGATATAACTTCGCTCCTTTCACCTGTTAGATCGGTTTGATATACGCGCGACGACGTTTATGCTGCTTGTGCGGCACCTGCTCAAAGAACCCGATGATATTACGATTGGTCTCCAGCATCGATGTCGTCTCCATGCGTTGGATCTTATAGTCGTTGATATACGGAATCTGATCGCGCAGACACAACTGACTCAGACCCTTGTTCTCGTAGTCCGAACGAACGGCAATAAGCAGGAAGTTAAAGGCCTCCATCGGCTTTGCCTTCAGCGCTTTCAGGATATGATACCATCCGAAGGGGAAGAGCCGGCCACCGCATTTACGAAGAGCTTTGGAGATATCCGGCATACCCAGACCGACGCAGACCAACTCGTCTTTCTCATTCACTATTAATGAAACGAAGTCGAAGTTCAATATCGGGAAGTACATATCTTTGTAATAGTTCTTCTGGCGCTCCGTCATCGGCTGGAAGTTATACAAACGCTGGTAAGCCTGGTCGATGATATCCATATACGATGTACCGAACCGACGCACTAACTCACGGGCATTCTTCACTTTGACGGGATGCACTTTCGCGCGCTGCATGATAACCTGACAAAGGCGCTCCTGACGCTCCGTCCAATCCGATGGCGGGTAGATCTGCATCTCAATCCAGTCGACCTCTTTCTTCAAACCATAGGCATCGACATGCTTCACATAATACGGATAGTTATACAACGAAGCCATCGGCGCCAGGTACTCATATCCCTCCAGCAGCAAACCCTCGTGATCAAAATCCGTGAATCCGACCGGTCCGTTCAAGGCATCCATGCCGTGTTCCTTTCCCCACGCTGCCACCGTATCGAGCAGGGCTTTGCTCACCTCGACATCATCAATGAAGTCGAACCATCCGAAACGAACATGCTTGAAACCCCATTTCTCATTCGCACGATGATTGATGATACCGGCGATACGTCCTACAGGCTTGTTATCGCGATAAGCCATCCATAACCGGAACTCACTTACCTCCAAAGCCGGGTTCTTCTCGGGAGTGAAGCAATTCATCTCATCGAAGAACAAAGGCGGACAATAATACGGACAGTCCTTGTATAAGTCGTTCGCAAACTCAATGAAGCGCTTCAGCTCTTTACGCGTGCGTATTTCACGAATCTCTACTGCCATTGTATACCATTTTAGTAAAAAATCGTGCAAAAGTACAAAAATATTTTGATATATGCAAAAAAAAGTGTAATTTTGCACGCTTTTTCGCCATTAGGGGGTACTTTGCCCCTTCCGGCGGAGGCCGACAAGTAGGGCTCCCGAAAATTTTTAATTTTTGGGAAGAGCGTAGCACAACACGTAGCGCTATACAAGGGCAGAGCCCGCAGTCGCGCGAGTGTTAGTGTAAGCGAGGGGGCTATATGGTTTTGACAGCAGGTAGAATGGTTATGCAAGCACGCCGAGCAATGAAGCACGCTCGTTAATCTCGCTTCAAAAAATTAACTGGCAACTATGAGTATGCTCTCGCTGCCTAATCGAAGTATAGTAGATTAGCCTTTTTCGGATGCAAGGCGTCTGAACGAGACATCGCTCCAAGCCGAGTCTGTGGGCTCAATGGATATAGCGGTGCGGAAATTCACAGAATAGATGTCGCAGGCTGCGATGCGAGGTCGAAAACAAAGCAGATAAGTCGGTAGTTGGTGGCTTGGGTCTTGCTGCCGAACGAAAATCAAGGCCAAGATAAGCGTGTAGAAAGCGTAAGTATTCCTTGTTTGGACACGGGTTCGAATCCCGTTAGCTCCACACCGCAACAGCTATAGGCTGTTCCGGGGATCTAAAGGGATCCTCACCCGGGTTCTTAACCCTAAAGGGTACGATTAATGCACAAGTGCATTTTTCGAATCCCGTTAGCTCCACTTAGGGGTATTAGCTCATCTGGCTAGAGCGCAACACTGGCAGTGTTGAGGTGGGGAGTTCGAGTCTCCCATGCTCCACAAAAAAAGAGGCTCAGCGCCTCTTTTTTGTTTTTGACTCTTGTTTAGGAATCTCTTGTGTTTGAGCTTTCACCTCTTTTTTGGCAGCGAAGTTCTTGTAATACGATACCATCAGCGTGGTAAGCGGCAAAGCTACGATCATACCGATGATACCAAACAGCACACCCCAGATACTGAGTGAGAGTAAGATAGTTGCAGGTCCTAAACCTGTCACTTTACCCATGATTTTAGGAGTGAGTACCATATCTTGTAAAGTCTGGACGATGACAAACACCAGCGCCATGCAAAGAAGCGTGAGCCATATGGGTCGGCCTGTTTGCGCCGACTGAACCAGACAAAGCAGGATACAGGGCGGAATACCCAGCCCTTGCATATACGGCACCAGATTGAGGACTCCGATGATGAGTCCCATCGCAATACCCATCGGCATACCAATAATGCAGAAACCGATAGCAAAGAGGATACCTACGATCAGCGCAACCAGTCCCTGTCCGCGGAAATAGGCGTTCATATTATGGTTCACGTCGCGCATAAGCACGCGCGCTTTATCGCGGTACTTCACCGGCACATAGTAAATCCAGTTAGCCCGAATCTTCGGGAAATCGATCATCAGGAAGATGAGGTACATCAGACTGATGAAGATCACAACCAACTCCGCCAACCGACTCAATCCGCCGGTGATCCATCCACCCACTTTGGGAGCCAGATCTTTCAATGCATTCCGCACTTCCGGATAGGATAACACTGACTCCAAGTTCAGTCCATCAAGGGTGCTATGGATCTTCTCCTGTTGTTCGGGTGTGAAATATTTGTCCGCATCGAAACTGGCAAAATACTGCTCCACTCCTACGGCAGCCGATTTCACTTCTCGCCCGATAGCCGGAATGAGCAGATAAACGGACAGCGTGAGCAAACCGACAAACAGCAGCAGGACAATTGCTACCGATAGTCCACGGAACTTCACTCTGCACTTATTCTGCACAAAGTTAACCAGCGGATCCAGCAGGTATGCCAGCAGGAAACTGGCAAAGAACGGCAATAACACGCCGTATATACGAGAAAGCATAGCGGTTTATTTGCGGAACAAACCACGGATGAAATTCCAAGCTGTCTGCGCCAGATTCACATAGTGATTGTACATCGCTTTGGCAAAACGCACATAGCCGTTCAGGCGCTCGCGTTGAACCGCCGCACGACCTTCGGCACGAAGGGACTCCAATTGCAGTTCCTCGCTATTCTTCAGTCCACTCAGTTTGCGCACGATAGGATCGACAAAGAGCGCTTTGCTGCAGAGAATCAGTACAGGAATCAACAGCAGATAAACGGCTCCCACAATCAGGCATGCCGCCCACGCAGGTACGCACAGCGCCAAAGCAAAGACAGCAGCCGCAGCACAGAAGGAAAGTACCGCAAAGGCCACCAGAATAATGCAGATCGTAAGCAGCAACGAACCTACCAGACGGCTGGAGTGGTCTATCACCTTCAAACGAGCTACTTCGTATTCCGCTTTCGCCAGAGTCTCTACTTCCGACAAGATCTGTTCGGTCTTGTCCTGTAATTCATTCTTTTCCTTTTCCATAGTAGTACGCATTTATGCCTTAGCGGCAGGTTGATCTTTTTCAGCGACTTTGGTAGCGGCTTCCACCTCTTGCTTCATCTTCTCGCAGCACTCCTGAACCTTGTCCTTTGCCTGCGAAGCAAGGTTGCGCAATTCGCCCCGCACTTCTTTTCCGGAATCCGACATGAGCCACATAGCTCCTGCAGCTCCTACGGCTACGCCTGCTGTAAACAGCACCGCGCCTCTGATCAATTTTCCAAACATAATGAGTAGATATTTAGTTTTAAAAAAATATGTACAAAAAGCAATTTTCTTACTAAAAAATTTGTGTATTTCAGAAAAAAGCAGTACCTTTGCAGCCGATTTTCAAAGGGGTACTAGCTCATCTGGTAGAGCGTAACGTTCGCATCGTTAAGGTAAGGGGTTCGAGTCCCCTGTGCTCCACTTAAAACAAACGTCCATCCGGGCGTTTGTTTGTTTATAAGCTCTTGATGTATTTATCTGCCTCAATCGCTGCTTTCGCGCCACTACCCGCTGCTACAATAGCTTGACGGTAATGCGGGTCAGCACAGTCTCCGGCCGCAAACACACCAGGGAGGATTGGTGATTGGTTATTGGTCATTGATGATTGGTAGCACTGTGTGCTATTATCATGCGTGATGATATACCCTTCTGCATCACGAGCGATGTAATCCTTGAAGAGTTCGGTATTGGGATGGTGACCGATAGCCAGGAAAAAACCGTCAATCTCAATATGCTTCACTGCCTCATCAGGTTCGCCTTTGCGATAGATCAGATCAGCACCTTGCACCTTGCCTTCTCCCGTCAGCTGGAGGGTATTATGCTCAAAGAGCACTTCTATCTTCGGGTTATTCAGCACGCGTTGCTGCATGATCTCCGAGGCACGCAGATAGGGTTTGCGCACGATCATATATACTTTCTCGCACAAGCCGGCTAAGTAATTCGCTTCCTCGCAGGCCGTATCACCTCCACCTACTACGGCAACCGTCTTCTTGCGATAGAAGAAACCGTCGCAGGTAGCACAGGCACTCACGCCGCGACCGCGATAGGTGCGCTCGGATTCGATACCCAGGTATTTGGCCGATGCACCGGTGGCGATGATGACCGCGTCTGCTTCGTAGAGGTCAGTATCTTCCACCCATACTTTCTTCGGGCTGACCGAGAAGTCCACTTTGGTGACGATACCGGAGACGAACTGCGTACCGAAGCGCTCTGCCTGACGACGCATGTCATCCATCATCGTGAAGGGTTCTACGCCGTCGGGATAGCCCGGGAAATTCTCCACTTCGGTGGTAGTGGTCAACTGGCCGCCTAACTGCGGTCCTTCGATCAGCACCGGTGCCAGATTCGCACGCGATGCATAGATAGCAGCGGTATACCCGGCCGGGCCGCTACCAATAATCAAACATTTTACTTTATTTTCCATCTTCTCTAAAATCTCAAATCATTCACAAACGTCGTCTCTTCCGGCTCCAACACATACTTCGGTTCGGTTGTGATAAACGACGGCCCCATCAGAGTCAGCGTGGATGTCTTCGTTCCTTCGCGCACCTCTACCTGCAGCGGCAGTAAGGTACCGTTCTGCACTTTGAGCACAAATCGGTTAATACCCAGCGTCTCTTCGCGCGGCACCAAGGTGATGATGGTCTGTTTGCCGTCACTCGATGCACGTTCTGTCACTTCGCATTGTTGGGCCATCTCCAGTGCAAAAAGGAACGGGTTGGACTCTATCAACTCCCGGTCGGTCGGCGAAGTGAGGTTCAACTCATCGGTCTCCGCCGAATACATATACATCGTCTGTCCGTCAAAAGCCGCCTCTATCGAACCCATCGAAAGGCGGAACTGTTTGCCCTTCATTGTGATGGAGCCCGGATAGTTCATAGGCGCATCGGCCGTCTCAGCCACCGTTGCTACAAAGTCCGCCTTAAAAGTCTTCTGCTCCAACGAAGTCAGAAACGAACTCAATACAGATAATATTACTAAAAGTCCTTTCACCTCTAAACTTTCAACTTTAAACTTTAAACTTTACTTCACTCCCAGCTCTTCGAGCAGTTTATCCAGTTGATCCAGGTCCTGAATCAAGACGTCTCGTCCCTTCGGTCCTTTGTTCGGTCCCACGATACCGGCGGCTTCGAGTTGGTCACTTAACTTACCGGCGCGGTTATAACCGATTTCGAACGCACGTTGCAGACGCGAGGTCGAACCCTCTTGTTTGGTTACTACGTAACGGGCCACATCCGCAAACATCAGATCGAGACGTTTCATATCTACGCTACCCGGTGCGAGTGCCTCGCCTTCACCGCCTTCACCTACATACTCCGGTAACTGATACGGTTCGGAGTAACGCTGCTGTTTGGCTATATGTTTGACGATCTCATCCACCTCGGGCGTATCGACGAACGCGCACTGCACACGGGTGATGCTGGCATTCCCGGCATACAACGAGTCTCCGCGACCGATCAACTGCTCTGCCCCTTTGGCATCCAGCACTGTACGGCTGTCAATCACACTCTGCGTACGCAGCGCGATTCGCGTCGGGATATTGGCCTTAATGACACCTGTCACGATGTTGACGGACGGACGTTGGGTAGCCAAGATCATATGCATTCCTACCGCACGGGCTTTCTGGGTGATACGCGCAATAGGCGTCTCCACCTGTTTGCCGGCCTGCATGATGAAATCGCCGTACTCATCGATGATGATGACGATATAAGGCAGATATTGGTGATGCAGGCTGTCAGCCACTAACTTATTCGGGTTCAGGCGACGTTTGACGAACTTGTCGTTATAGTCCTCCAAGTTACGCACGCCGGCGTCCATCAGCAGTTTGTAGCGGTTCTCCATCTCGATGACGAGGGAGTTGAGCGTATTGATGACGCGGTCGCAGTCGGTGATGACGATCTGCTCCGGATCGGTGTCCGGCATCGCCGCCAAGTAATGTTTCAACAGCGGTTTATACGGCGCGAACTCCACCATCTTCGGGTCCACCATCACCAGTTTCAACTCCGCCGGGTGCTTCTTATAGAGCAGCGACGTGATGATGGCGTTGATGGCAACGGACTTACCCGTTCCCGTAGCACCGGCTACCAGCAAGTGCGGCGTCTTGGCGAGGTCGAACATAAAGACCTCATTCGTGATGGTTCGGCCGTAGGCGATCGGCAGACGCATCTTCTGCTCCTCCTGGAAACGCTTGGACGCAATCACCGAGTGCATGGAAACGACCTGAGGTTTCTCGTTCGGCACTTCAATACCGATGGTACCTTTACCCGGCATCGGGGCAATGATACGAATACCCGTAGCACTCAGGCTCATCATAATATCGTTCTCCAGCACCTGGATCTTCGCCACGCGGATACCTGCTTTCGGTACTATTTCATAGAGCGTTACGGTCGGACCGACCGTTGCTTTGATACTATCAATTTCTATGCCATAGTTGCGCAGGGTCGTTACAATTCGTGCTCCGTTCGCGCGCTGCTCCTCTTCGTTAATCACCGGCGCCGCCTCGTTGTCGTACACTTTGAGCAAATTCAGACTCGGGAACTTAAAGAACTCCAGGTCTTTGCGGGGATCGTACGGACCGAGTTTCGCCAACAGCGCATCGGGATCCTTAGTGTATAACTCATCTTCGTTCACATCCTCGATCTCCAGTTCCGGTTCTTTCTTCGTTCTTTTCTTTCCGCTCTCAGCTTTGGTCTCTTGACTCTCCTCTTTCTCCAGCAGGTCAGCCAGCGTACCGTCGGTCGGACCGCCATCATCGGGCAGCGGTTCCTCTTCCGGTTCTTCCCCTTCTTCCCCTTCTTCCTCGACGGACTCGTCCGACTCCTCTTCGCTCACCGACTCAATGGTAAAGGTCACTTTGTCCTCATCTCCTTCCGTTTTCGGTTTTTCTTCAGTCTCCTCGTCTACCAACGGAATATCGATCGTCACTTCATCATTCTCATCATTCTCACCATTCTCACCATTCTCACCATTCTCACCATTCTCCGCCACTTTCGGTTTTTTCTTAAACAAGCCGACGAACCAGAAGCCAAAGGCTTTGCAGCGATCGATGAACTTCGGATCGGTGACAATAAGGAAGATCACCAGTACGGCCGCTAAGATCAATACCATGCCGGTGATGTGTACATAACTCTCCATCTTCAAGGCTGCTGCATCGCCGAAACGACCGCCCCATCGGAAGGCGCCGATATTGGCCAGTTGCTGAATGAAACCCAGCACGATGGAACCCCAAAGCACCCAGAAAGCCGTGGTGCAGAAGATCTTAATGGCCTTGATGTCTTTTAATACATGCATAATACGCAAAGCGTACGTACCACACATCAGCACCAGCAGAATAGAGACAAAACCGAATGAACCGTCAATGAGAAAACGCGCCAGGCGAGCACCCGGAAGACCCAATATATTACGAATCTCATGGCGATTCGCCACTTGGTCCGCATAGGCCTGCGAAAGCACCGACTGATCGGCCGTGCCCGTGAACAGGAAACTCACGTACGCCAACAGCGCGATCACCGAGAACAATAGCAACAGCACACCGAGAATCATTCGCGTCTCGCGTGCCATCGCATAGTGCTTCAGCGTCATCCACCAACTCTCCTTCTCCACACGGATAGAGCGTTCTGCACTACGCTCATCGATGTCGTTATTTTTTAACTTTGATACGGTTCGGGGCATATTATCACAAATTTAGCATGCAAAAGTACAAAGAAAATTTGAAAATTGAAAATTGAAAATTGAAAATTGCGCATTTTCTTAAAAAAAATTTATTTTTTTATAAAAATGTTCGTGCGCACTTGCGTATATAAAAAACTTTTCGTACCTTTGCACGCTTTTTTTGGGCTATGGAGGAATTAATCAGACATGAAGGAATCGTGCTGAGCACGGAGGGCAAGATGGCGCACATAGTTATTTTGCAGACCAGTGCATGTGCGGCATGCAAGGCGAAAAGTATGTGTATGTCCTCTGAAAGTCAGCAAAAAGAGATGGACGCATTTATGCTGGAGCCGATGAACGTAGGTGACCGCGTGGAGGTGGAGGTAAGGGAGCAATTGGCATGGAAGGCTGTGTTATTGGCGTACATCGTTCCGTTCCTGGTGATGATTGCGGTGATAACAATCCTGGATGTAGCCACCTCGCTGGACGAAGCGGTTGTCGGTTCTATCTCGTTGGCCTCCATGGCATTGTATTTCCTGGTGTTGCGTCTCTTCCGCTCGAAGCTGCAGAAGCAGTTCAGCTTCACCGCCCGCAAACTGTAAAAAACGCAAAATCTAAAAATTATCAATAGTATATGGAACTGATTCTTATTTCCATGGGAGTTTTGGGAGTGACGGGTTTTGTAGCCGCCGTGCTGCTTTACGTCGTCAGCCAACTCTTCAAAGTAGAGGAAGATCCCCGTATTGACCTGGTGCAGGCCGTTTTGCCCGGTGCGAACTGTGGCGGTTGCGGTTTTGCCGGCTGCCGTAATTTCGCGGAGGCATGTGTCAAAGCGGGAGGTATTGAAGGGCTGTCTTGCCCTGTAGGAGGTGAACCCACGATGGATGAGGTAAAACGCATCCTCACCCCGAGTGATGAGGCCGCTCCCGCTGCTCAAGAAGCAGGCGAGAAGACCAAAAGCTTCGACCCGGTGATCGCTGCGAAGATCAAAGCGCTCGCTACACCGAGAGCCGTGTTCCCCAACTTAGTCGCGTTGGCGCAGAAGAAATGAACAAATGTTAAATGTGTAAATGTTAAAATGAATAAATAATGAGGACATTTCATATCGGCGGTGTTCATCCGCGTGATAACAAACAATTCTCCGCGCTGCAACGCATCACGGAGTGCCCGCTGCCCAAGCAGGCGATCATTCCGCTTGTGCAGCATATAGGTGCTCCGGCGCAACCTGTTGTAGAAGCAGGAGCGAAAGTGAAAGTAGGCGAACTGCTGGCAAAAGCCGGTGGTTTCGTGAGCGCGAACATCTGTTCGCCGGTCAGCGGTACGGTCACCAAGATCGGTGAGTGGAAAGACGCATGGGGTGCACCCGGTCAGGCCATTTATATCGACGTAGAAGGCGATGAATGGTTGCCGGAGATCGACCGCTCCGACAAACTCGAGAACCAGTGTACACTGGAGCCGAAAGCCATCATCGACAAGATCGCCGCAGCCGGCATCGTAGGTCTGGGAGGTGCTTGTTTCCCGACGCACGTCAAACTGCTGCCGCCTCCGGGAAAGAAGGCCGAAGTGCTCATCGTCAACGGTGTAGAATGCGAACCGTATCTGACCTGCGACCATCAGTTGATGCTGGAGCACGGCGAAGAGATCATCGTCGGCATCAAGATATTGATGAAGGCCCTGCAAGTGGAACGCGCTATCATCGGTATTGAGAATAACAAACCCGATGCCATCGAGCATATGACGAAGTTGGCGAACGCACAATTAGGTATCGAGGTAATGCCGCTTAAGTTGCGTTATCCGCAGGGCGGTGAGAAACAGCTCATCGACGCCTGCATCGGTCGTCAAGTGCCGAGCGGTGCGCTACCGATTGAGGTAGGCGCCGTAGTAGATAACGTAGCTACGATCTTCGCTATCTACGAGGCCGTACAGAAGAACAAACCGCTCATCAGCCGCGTGATGACCGTCACCGGTAAGAACGTAGCGAAACCGGGTAACTACTCCGTTCGTTTCGGTACACCGATCGAGCAAGTGATCGAGTTCGCAGGCGGTATCCCGATGAACACGGGTAAGATCATCGGCGGCGGTCCGATGATGGGTCGCGCGATGGATCATATAGAAGATATGCCGGCTTATAAACGCCTCAGCGGACTGCTCTTCTTGGATGCCGCCGAGTGCGAACGCGCAGAAGAAGAGAACTGTATCCGCTGCGGTAAGTGTGTGCAGGCTTGTCCGATGGGACTCGAGCCGTATCTGCTGAGCCGCTTGCAGGAACTGGAGATGTGGGATGAGCTCGAGAAGCACGATATTATGGACTGCATCGACTGCGGTTGCTGCGTCTTCACCTGTCCTGCGCATCGTCGTCTGCTCGATCATATCCGTCCGGGTAAAGCGAAAGTAGGAGGTATTTTGCGGGAAAGAGCAGCAGCTGCTCAAGCCGCAAAATAATTGAAAATTGATAATTGAAAATTGAAAATTAAAAATATAAAATGGCACATTTTATTACAACTCCGGCTCCGCACGTCCATAGTGGCGATAGTGTCCGCCGGAATATGCTCTTGGTCATTTTGGCGCTGATGCCCGCGTATGTGGTATCGGTGCTGGAATTCGGCATCGGAGCACTCATCACAGCCGCTGTCAGTGTAGCGGCCTGCGTGCTCATCGAGTGGCTCATCAGCCGTTTCCTGCTGAAGGAGAGCGGTAAATCGATCGGAGACCTCTCGGCCGCACTTACCGGTTTGTTGCTGGCTTTCAACCTGCCGTCGAACATCGACTGGTGGATCGTCGTGTTAGGTGCACTCATAGCAATCGGCGTAGGCAAAATGAGTTTCGGCGGATTGGGTCAAAACCCCTTCAACCCCGCTCTCGTGGGACGTGTGTTCCTGCTCATCTCTTTCCCGCAGCAAATGACGACCTGGCCGGTTGCGAACGGCTTCGAGACGAGTTATGTAGACGCCCAAACGGGTGCCACCCCGCTCTATTACCTCAAGCACTTGATCGGTTTGAGTAACGGTTCAGAAGCAGTAGACACCGCGAATGCGCTGCCGAGCCTTTGGGACTCGCTGGTAGGTGCTATGGGCGGTTCGCTCGGTGAAGTATGCGCCCTCGCGCTGATCATCGGCGGTATCTTCCTCATCGCTATGCGCGTTATCACTTGGCATATCCCTGTTGCCATCATCGCTACCGTAGCCCTCTTCGCGGCGTGTGTCAGCTGGTTCGGCGGAGTACCGAACGAAGCAATCTCGACGGGTTCGTTCGTAGCCTACGAACTGCTCACCGGTGGCTTGATGCTCGGTGCATTCTTTATGGCTACCGACTACGTCACCAGCCCGATGACCGCGTGGGGAAAGATCATCTTCGGTGTCGGCATCGGAGTTATCATGATGGTGATTCGTCTGCTGGGTAACTACCCTGAAGGTATGTCGTTCGCTATCCTGATTATGAACGCGTGCGTTCCATTGTTGAACAAGTTCCGTCCGCAACGGTTCGGAGAAAAACGTAAATAAGGAGGACCGGCTATGAAGAAATTAGAAAGTACATTCCTGAATATGGTGCTGAGCCTCGTGCTGATCGCCGTGGTAGCAGCTGCCGGTTTGGCTGGTATCTACTCGCTCACGAAGGACAAAATAGAAGACCAGCAGAATCAGAAACGTCAGGCAGCTATCCGCGAGGTCGTTCTCCCGAACGCAGAAGCAACCGTAGAGATTCAGATCACGTCCGATACCATCCTCGCAGAGGAAGGCAACGATAAGAAATGGGTCATTCATAATATTCACCAAGACGGTCAGTTCATCGGCGCAGCCGTTGAGACCAGCGGTACCGGTTTCGGCGGAGAGCAGAAACTGATGGTCGGTTTCAACCCCGAAGGCGAGATCATCAACTATACCGTGCTCGAGCATCAAGAGACGCCGGGCTTGGGCGATAAGATCTCCAACTGGTTCAAGACCGAAAAAGGCGACCAGGACATCCGCGGTCGCAAAGGCGGCGAACTCTTGGTAAAGCAGGATGGCGGCGATGTAGATGCTATCACAGCGGCTACAATCTCGTCTCGCGCTTTCCTCAAGGCTATCCGCGAAGCGTATTCCGCTTTCAAAGAGGACGAGGTGCAGGCAGTGACCGGCGCCAGCCAACTCAAAAATCAACCCGCAGAACCGGCAGTAGAGACAGTAACCGAAGCTACGACCGGTGCTACCCAAATCAACGAAACGGAGGTAAATCATGAGTAACGGATTAAAAACACTCACCAACGGTCTTCTCAAAGAGAATCCAACCTTTGTACTGGTATTAGGTATGTGTCCTACGCTGGCCACAACCACCAGCGCCATCAATGGTATGTCCATGGGCTTGGCTACGATGTTTGTGCTCGTTTGCTCGAATACCGTGATCTCACTGCTCAAGAACCTCATCCCTGATAAGGTACGTATCCCGGCGTTCATCGTGGTCATCGCTACCTTCGTGACTATCGTCCAACTGGCTATGCAGGCATACCTGCCGTCTATCTACGAGGTGCTGGGACTCTTCATCCCGCTGATCGTAGTGAACTGTATCGTTCTCGGTCGCGCCGAAGCGTTCGCAGCAAAGAACAGCGTAGGCCTCAGCGCACTCGATGGCATCGGTATGGGTCTTGGTTTCACGCTGGCACTCACCTTGCTGGGTGCATGCCGTGAGATCCTAGGTTCCGGTAAAATCTTCAGCATCGGCACGTTCGAAGGCTTCCAGATTTTCCCGAATAACTTCGCAGCCCTCATCTTTGTCCTGGCGCCGGGTGCATTCATCGCCCTCGCTTACCTCATGGCCATCATGAACAAACTGCAGAAGAAATAAGCAATAACCAATTACCAATAACCAATATTAACGTATGTTACCTTATATTTTGATATTCGTCTCGGCGATATTCGTTAACAATATCGTTTTGAGCCAGTTCTTAGGTATCTGCCCGTTCTTGGGAGTAAGTAAGAAAATAGACACGGCGCTTGGTATGGGCGCAGCGGTGACCTTTGTGCTCACCGTAGCTACGATAGTTACTTATCTGCTGCAGATCTTGCTCAAGGCTTGGCATGTAGAGTTCCTGCAGACTATCCTCTTCATCCTCGTTATCGCGGCCCTCGTGCAGATGATCGAGATCATTTTGAAGAAGATCAGTCCGGCGCTTTATCAGGCCCTCGGCGTCTTCCTGCCCCTGATCACGACCAACTGCTGTATTCTCGGTGTAGCCATCATCGTGGCGGACGAGAAGAAACTGCTGGCCAGCCTGCCCGCAGGCGCAGAGTACGGTTTGCTCTCCGGAACACTCTTCGCCTTCGCTACGGCACTCGGCTTTGCGTTGGCACTCGTCCTCTTCGCCGGTATCCGTGAGCAGTTAGCGCTCAATAAAGTTCCGAAAGCGATGCAAGGCACGCCTATCGCGCTGCTCACAGCCGGTCTTTTGGCGATGGCCTTCATGGGCTTCAGCGGAGTAGTCGGATAAATCATCCAACGTCCGCTTTATGGATAAAATGCACACCTCACCGTGTGCATTTTTTTTGTATTCTTTTCCGTCACAGAACGTAAGACGCTAAACGGACTTTAGTAGGAGGCAAGTAGGAGAAAAGTAGGACTAAATACGGGTTCAGAATTTATCGTTAATGATTTTGTTCGCTCAAAAAAGTTGAATTTTGTTAAAATTTGCAATTTTATTTGCAGGTTTCATATTTTTTTTGTACTTTTGCACACTCTTTTGCACAACGTGCCCGCACGTACCCGCGTTCGCGCCGCACATGTGTAATAAATAAAATATGGATATATAAACCCAATTAATATGAAAAACATTTACCTTTTATCTAATCAAACCAAGACCGTTGTTTCCCCACGCACCGTTGGCGTCTCATTACCGTCTCGTTGCCGTGTTTTACCAATTCTTTTTATTTTCCTGACTCTTTGCTGCAGCAGCGTTTGGGGAGATAGTTATACTATCACGTTTAAAACGGGCACTGGAGATGGGTCTGCCGCAAGTACTTCTACGTCGGTCAGTAATGTAATTTCATCTGGTGGCGATTATGTTAGCGGATTTGCCACTGCAACTAAGACATATTACGCAGGCAATTTTGGTTTAAAACTTGGTGCGTCCAGTAATTCTGGTTCATTTCAGTTAACACTCTCCGATGATGGAAAAGTCAAGGCCGATTCTATTAAAGTTAACGCGAAATTATATAACTCAAGCAAAGCCGCTACGATTAATGTAAACAGTGGTACTGCACAATCGGTTACTTCAAGTTTTGCTGATTATAAATTTGTTATTGGTAGTGACATAGAAAGCATCACTCTCGCATCATCTAAATATCTTTGGGTGAGTTCGGTTTCAGTATATTATACACCAACGACCACCTACACCATTACGCCTGCAACAAGTGACGGCGATATGGGTACAGTCTCGTTGACTGGTAGTGTGATTACAGCGTCTCCTAAATCTGGATACCAAGTAAAAGAAAGCGATCCATATACTGTTACTGCTGGATCTGCAACCGTTACACGCGGTACTGGAGCGAATATAAACAAATTTACGGTAACACCTTCGTCCGATTGTACCGTACGTATTAATTTCGAAGCCATCCCCACCTATGCCATTCGCTTCTTTAACAATGGTACGCAAGTAGGTTCTACTCAAAACCTGCCAGCGGGCGCTACTGCTGTAAAGCCCAGCGATCCTGCGGCTTGTGACGAAGGCTACACGTTCGTCGGCTGGTGGACTGCTGAATTGGCCGAAGATAACACCACTGCAGAAACTTGGATTACAGACTTCACCGTCTCCGGCGCACAAGACTACTATGCTGTATTCAGCGTAGCTGGAGCAGGAGGAGGAACAAAAGAATTCCTATTCTCGGACATCGCTACTGCTGAAGGATGGGTTGCAAAGACCGACAACCACTACAATATTACGATTTCGCCTATTAATATCCTCGTTACTAAAGGCACGTCTGACTATCGCGGAAGATGGTGGAGCGATAACACTTGGCGAATATATAGTGGAAACACAGTTACTATTTCAAGTTCTGCAGGAGATGTAACATCTGTTTCTTCATCTCCTTCTCAGACATTTGACATAGATGAAGGTGTAGCTACGCTCAGTCCTAGCTCGACTGTCAAGTTCACTTCTATAACTGTTAATTATGGCACTACCTATTACACCACCGACTGTGGTTCGGCTTGCTCGACACCAACTTTGACACTTTCGAATGGAGGTGCAACTGTCAATAAGTTTGTCGGCGATGCAAACTTTACCATTACTGCCACTCCGAGTAACACCACCCTACCAGGTGGAACCGTAACCTACTCTAGTAGTCTTCCATCCAAAGCTTCTGTTGATCCCGCAACCGGTGAAGTAACCATCCATGATGCGATGAGCACAACGCCGGTGGTCATTACCGCAACTCTTGGCAAAGTAACCTCTGGTACAGAGTGCCAAAAACAAGTCAAAGCATCTTATACCCTCAATATCTACAACCGCGTTACATGGCTCGTAAACGGTGCTCCTTATTCGGAAGGCACACCTACCACCGAAGTGACCGAAGGTGCCAAAATCACCACTGCTCCAACAGACCCGGATGGTTCTACCACTTGTGGTGGAAAAACATTTGTAGGATGGACGACATCCGAAGTGGCTGTAGAGCAATCATCGGCTCCGGATCCTTTATACTCCTCTACTTCGGTTAAAAATGTAAATATCACTGATAACACCATTTTCCATGCTGTCTTTGCCACCGTCGGAGGAGAAAGTACTGATAAGTACCGCAAAGGAACCTCAAGTGAGTTAACCGACGGGAAAAGAGTTCTAATTGTTCACCACAGCTCTAGCAACGCACTTTCGAGTGAAGAAAGCGGTGTGGGATATGCCGGTGTAAGTGTTACTCCCGATGGCAATGGAATCATCACCACTACCAATTCAAAAATCATTTGGACTGCTAAACCCGGTGCTTCAGGTTGCGCTTTCAGACAAGGTGATAGTTATATTTTAGCAGATGAATCTTCCGGAGGTAATCACTATTTGTATTTTGATGATTATGCCGATGAGTGGACAATAACGGATGGCGAAACTGCCGGAACATATATTTTACATAGTGCAATTGATGTTGGATACCAATTTGAGTATTATAGTAGCAAATTCCAATCATTTACGGGCACATCCGGTACTGCCTACGAGATGGATTTCTATGTACCGACCGTAGGTTATACCGACTACTCTACTACTTGTGGTCCATCCATCAAAGCCAATGAAGTAGAGCGTCTTACCAGTTACAAAGATCAAACTGTTAAGTCGCAAGCCATCACGGTCCGCGGTAGTAGCCTCGACCCTGCAACCGGTACGCTCACCGCATCCATTACCGGAACAGACGCAGGTTTGTTCTCTTGCACTTTAGCATCTACTGCTATTAGCGAGGGAGCCATCAACACCACTTTTGTGATTAGTTACCGTCCGACTGCGTTTGGCGATGCGCAACATACTGCAACATTGACCTTCACAGACGGGACCACCACCAGTGATCCTATTACCCTGCGCGGCCGTTCACTTCCGCAGCAATTCGCAATCGTTGCATTCGACGGCGCTAACTACTATGCGTTGAACGGTTCAATGAGCGGCTTAGCTTCAATGGTTAAGCCTCTGCCTGTTACCGTTACAGCCGGTGCTGTTGATCTATGTCCAAATCAAGCCATATATTCTTTAACAGAGCGAGAGACTCCGGACAAAAATGTATACCTTGTTGGTCCTGGCGCTGATGGCTCAGGCGCAAGATTATGGGGTGGCTCAGATACAAAACTGAATACCAAATCACTCACCTCTACAAACCAGACAGGTTGGTTATTGACAACGTCTGATTTCTCCACCTATCACATCACCAACGCTGATGTTACAACGCGTGGTATTATGTACTACAGCACTTCTGATGCCTTCGGACACTATGCTACTGCGCAATATGGCACTGCGAACTATTATGGCGACATTCAACTGCTGCCTATTACCGAAGTTTGTACATGTCTTCCTGCTCCGTTCCCAACGGCCGTAGCTCGTGCTACAAGTGTTACCATTACATGGGGAGAAGTTACGGGAGCTGTTAGTTATGTAGTAACATGCAGCGGTGGTTCTGCTCCTGTGTATGATGGCTGTAAGGCTACTATTACCGGATTAACCAACAACACTAACTACACCTATACCGTCAAAGCCGTTGCATCCGGAAATGATTGCTCGCTTGTCTATAGCGGCAACTTCACGACAACAGACTGCGACGATGTTCCTTATGCTATTTCAGTTGCTCCAGCTCTCACATCGGCTACTTTTAGATGGTCCATGGAGGCTGCTTCTGCTACTATTCGTATTTACTCTGACGAGGAATGTACCGCGCAAGTAGGTTCGGATCATACCGGTCTTACTTCGCCAGCTACGATTACTGGTCTGGATGAGAATACCACTTATTACGCCAAGATTTGGGCTGGTGGAACGTGTGTAAGTGCAGTAACCTCGTTTACGACCAACTCTCCATCCGTGGAATTGGCGGAGTGGTTCCCTGACTCTATCCGCATTGTTCTTAATGCAGACACTGCAAATGCTACTGTCGTCATTGAAGATAAAAACGATCTTGGAGATCACGCAACATCCGTCGCAAATGATATATTCTTCTCGAAGTATTTCGAGGCATCCGGATTCACCAAATTGGTAGGTCTATACAATGGCACAGACCACGACATCGACCTTGCACAACTTGTCATTAAAGGAGGTGAAAGCAGTTGGACTACCAAAAAAGGCGTCAATAACTATATTAAGTTGAGCGATGTATCTAAGTTAGTTACGGACTATGGCGATGGTGCGGGACACATTTATCTGCCTCGAGGAAAAGAGATAATTCTTTATTCAATACAAAAGAGCAATAAATCAGGTTTCACCGGTGCTGGTTGTATAGATGAATATTATGACTGGGATGAATTAGCAGACGACAATGTCGCTGACTGGTACAGAATTGGAGGCTACGAATCTGATGTCGTTGACGATGATGGCCATAAGACATTAAACTTCCCTGGTAAAGTATCTGTTAGCTTATGGCGAAATTCCACGATGATTGACCTTATTGGTGCAGGTAATTCTACGGCTCCTACAAGTTCTGCAACGACCACTGTAACTACCTCGCACACTTTGGGTAATGGACGTACTATTTCCTGTCCTAACGACAAACCTGGTTTCTGGAGTGAAGAGGGATGGTCGCCAAGACCGCAAAAAGGTGACCCGGATTTCGCATTATACCCGAATGGTTACTCTACATACCTCACCACAAACCGTTGCTTGCTCGTTCGCGCCAACCATGTTGTTTCTGGAGACTCGGCTATTTTGAACAATACTTCAACGTTCAAAACCCTCGGTGCATATGAAGGTGTAGACGGTAAATCGCACAAGGCAGAATGGGTAGGTATTCCTATCGGTAATGATGGTACTTCTGACGAACGTGACTGTCTATCCGGTGGACAATTTGGATATGTTGGTGCATATGACTATAATGCATATTATGCAACCTTCGATTCTATCGCAGATTTGAAAGAATTGGGAGGCAGTCAAAATCCGGATGGCACCTATACTATTGAGATTCCTCATTTGGATACCTTGTCATGCACATCATTAAAGATTAATGTATATGAAGGATCAGTAGTCCAAGCATCTAAAACATACCAAGTACCTATCATGGTAACAACAGAGAAAGCGGGAGGATGGTCTACTACTGATACTATCTTCCAGAACAAGTGGCATGACTTAGAAGCTTGTGAGAAGTGCGATGTGGTTATTCTCAAGGGAGCTACCCTGACCAAAGCAGAGAATGGTCTACCTAAAGACGCCGCTACTGTAGGTAACCTCACCATCTACCCGGGTGGTACGATGAATATTCCTACAAGCCGTACATTTAATGTAGCGTCTGTTCAGTTCCGCGTGGAGGGTGAGAACGTGCCGTTCATCAAACTGGCAGGTACGCTCGAGACAGCCGACAAACAAGTACTTGTTTCCCGTCGTATCAACAACAGCGATGCATACTTCTTCTCCCTGCCGTACGACTGTAATATCTCCGATATTCGCTGGTCGAATGGTGTACCTGCTATCCTCGATGACGGTTTCCGCATTAAGGAGTACGACTCCCGTGCTCGTGCAGACGAAGGAAGTACCAAGGGCGCTCCGGGACACTGGAAAATGGTAACAGGCTCGACACTCGAGGCCGGCAAGGGATACCAGATTTCGGTGAATAACCGCTATCTGCGCGAGTTGATCTTCCCGTTAGACCTCGGCAAGACCAATGTCTCCGCTGCAGAGAATGAGAAAAACGGAGCAGGCAAAAACGTAGTTTCTATCCATCAATACACTAATGGTGCTACTACCATCAACAACCATAACTGGAACTTCATTGCACAGCCGTACTTGTGCGCAATGTCGCCAATGGCGGGAGACGCAATTACCTACGGATATCTCGAATATGAGATTGAAGAGGTAGCTGGTGAACAGCAAGTTGTTTGGTATCGCCGTATGGAAGGTAACCAGTACCTCACGATATACGACCCGAGTACAAGAACCTATGACCAGAAGTTCTGGAGTTCTGTTACGCAGTTGGATCCGTTCCTCGCATTCTTCGTTCAGGGTAAGACCGAAGGTTCATTTACCTTCACCGAAGGAAACCGTAAGAACTCCGCTCCTGCGCGCCACGTGGCTTCGCAAGCGGAAGTGGATGAAGACCCGTCTATCTTCGTCGGTGTTACGCTCTCCGGTAATGGTTTGACCGACCAAGCGAACCTCCGTGTACGTCAAGACTTCACGGAAGACGAATACAAACTGGGTTATGACTTGCTCAAGTTTACGACCTATTATAAGGATCGTCCGCAAGTGTATATGAAGACACCTTCGTATCAGTTGGCCTTCCAAGCGGTCAGCGATTCCGTAGCGAAGAATACTTGGCTGCCGATGGGTGTTTACTGTTACAAGCCGGGTACCTATACCTTCGGCCTGAGCAACGACTATCCGATCGATGAGGTAGAAGCCGTTTATCTCTATGATAAGGTAGCCGGTGTGACGACCAACCTGCTCTACGATACCTATACCATCACGACGAGCAGCCAGTTGTACACCAATACCCGCTTCGCGTTGAACGTCATCGTCAACCGCAGAGAACCGCAAGTAACGACCGACACAGGATTACCCGAAGCCCCCGATAACATGGTTCGGAAAATCCTTATCAACGGCCACGTGTATATCCAACGTGGCGCTGCGATATACGATATTACAGGTAAACAAATGTTGAACTTTTAATGAGAGAGGAAAGCTATGATGAGTCCAGTTCAACGTGCCATATCGCAACGTCACAAACAAATTATGATTGGTGTCGGCATTATTGTTGCCGGCCTGTGGGTTCTGCTGGTAATGTACCTGCTCCGCGAAAGCCGCAATGCAACTACCGAAATACAACCCGGTGCTGTAGCCGTTACTTCCGCGCCTACCTTTAATAGTAACTCTACCGTTACGCTATCCGGTTCGCGCCCGTCGGCTACTTCCCTGCTGCATCATAAAGTATCCTCTACCCCGATGGTTTATCGTTCGGTAACCCCGAATCAATCCATGAGTAGTACCTCTACTTTCCATATCCATCAGACAAGCAGCGCTACGCCGCATTCTGTCGGAGGAGGCGGAAGTGGCAGCATAGGTGTGCTCGCTACGACCAGCAGCAGTAGCAACAGAGGTATTCAGTCCACCACAGCGTCGTACTCCGGTGCCATATATATTCCGCTGGCTACGAATGCCATCACGGCTGTTGGTGCTACAACTGCGGAAGAAGTGGTGAATCAGAAAATGGGAATTATCCGTCGGGCAAGAATGACCAATGACGGCGAATATCCGGACGATCGTGAAGACCCGGTTCCGGACGAAGTAATCACTCCGGTGGGTGATGTCGTTTGGCCGCTGATGGTGCTGCTTGCTGCAGTATATGCCTTCTTCTGCTATCGTCGCCGTCGTGCACGTGCGTAACGCATACACGCGTAAAACGCACACGCGCATAAATAAAAAAGGAGTGGTTCGTTTACCACTCCTTTTTGTTATTCATTCCGCCGATCAGGCAGATTAGCAAATAAAAGGGATAGAGGATTTCTAATAGCAGAGCTATTAAAAATAATTTGTGATTTGTGATTTGTGATTGGTGATTTTTATTCATCCTTGCCTTTATCAGGCCGTACTCGTACGGGAACTTAATCAGGATGATCGGGAAGAACAAAATCTGCAGCACATTCGCTACCACAATAAATTTCCCGTAATCCAGAATATCTTTATCCGTATAATGCGGTGCTTTGCCTGCCCAGCGCATCCGTTGCCGCCAGAATGCTCTCCAATTGGTCATCGGTCGCACTACCGCCGTATACTCCTCTTCATCTATCACACCCACCGTATATCCTTTCCGCTTCACGGCTTCCAACAGGAACATATCATCCCCGCTCGGGATCTCCGGGTGCAACTCACTCTCGCATTCCAGCCACACTTCTCTTCTCACAATCAGGTTCGCACCAGAGCACATGATAGCTTGGTTCTTTTTTGCCGTACGCATCGTCAATTCCTGTATCGCTGCGTATTCGGCTATCTGGAGTTGCTCCAATAGACTCGGCTTCTCGTTCTCACTCTCCATCCGAAGCGGCAAGATAATGAGATCCGGATCTTCCTTCTTCAATTTACACTCTCCTCTGGAGGCTTGCGGCCGCACTATATCATCGTCATGCAACCATAGATACTCCGTATCTGTACCATGAATCAGCTTGCTTAACGCAAACTTTTTCCCTTTGCCTTCATCGTTGACGCCCTTGATGGGTGTAATATGTCCGATAGAAATAGACGTTACTTTCTGTTCGCGCTTAGGGGACGGTGTGCTCGCGGTGCGGTCGCGGTTTTGCTCCAACACACGCTGCAGATTCTCCACAAATTGGGGATAACTCTTTCCAATACACCCTTGCTCTTCTTTTGACACCGGGAAATCAGCACACATCAGCGCCATCGCCATTCGATGATCGTTGCGTACCTCATGTAAGCGCACTGCCGTCAAGCGGTTCGACTCCTTAAACCGCAAACGGGAAGTTCCGGTCGCCTCTAAGGTGATATGGAGCCGCTCGCAGGTAAAGGCTATCGCCGGATAGAGATCAGGTATGTTCTCGAAATCAATACTTACCTTATCATACTTCAGCGGGAAGGACGATTTATATATCTTCGCCCCTTCATCGGTATACGAGGTGATCACGCCGAAATATTTGCTGTACAAAGACGCAACCATCTTATCGCCCTGCAGCGTCTCGCGCTTCAGACCTTCTAATAATAGTACCCCGCCATGAATCGCAACATACTCATACCAGAAAGCTGCAGCACTCCAATCCGCTTCAATTGAATCTTGGATATTGGATATTGAATAATTCTTTGCGAGTTCGCGAGACATGGTGATATAGGGACTCTCGTTTTCCTGAACCGGTACATTCAAACCATGCAATATACGGGCAGAGTCTATCTGGCTGGTCAGTTTGCCTTTGCGCTCCATCAGCCGTTCATCACCCGTTAACTCGATCGGTTCGCCCGGATAACACTGCTCCAAATGAACCTGCAAGAACCGCAAAGCGGTACCACAATTCTTCAAGTGAAGAATTAATGGTGATTCTTGATTTTCGATTTTAGATTTTTGATATTCCTGCAAAGCCACTAAGGCATCGTGCAGCACGACTACATCATCCGGCATACCCGTAGAGACCCGCATCAGCGGATCTCCATGGATAGCCTGCAATAGAAGAATTCTATTCGCTATAGATTTTGATATCGGAAGTTGAATCACCAATTACCAATTATCAATTAACATCGGGTAGCGGCGAGTAGTCGCGACTGTAACGCAGGTGTTGATCGATATATCCTTCCGTGAAATCAATCGTCACATCCGTGATATTGCCCTCTGCATCGCGAATAGCCGTATAAACCGGATTGACAAAACCCTTATATGGCGCTAAGTTCAGTTTTTCATAGCGAGCCAAGATCTCGTTGTGCAGTTCCTGATTTACCTTCACCGCATAACTCTCTACCATCTCTTTGGCTGCCGCATAGTCGCCCTCGGAAGTGATGCGTTGAATCTCAGCCAACAGTTCGCCATACAGACGACGCAGACCCTGATAGTCGTTCACGCGCAGGTAGTGCTTGCCGTCTTTTTCGATGATCTCTACTTCCGGATTCTCCGGCGTCACATGCGCCAGTACCCAATTAGCAATCAGTTGACGGTTGCGCATGTGCGCTTCCTCCACATCCTTACCCGGCTCAATACGAACCAACTGCGTCATGGCTCCATTCATCATCTGCTGATAGTATCCGGCCTTAAACGCCTCTTCATTTGGCAGTAAGCCCAGTTCTACGAGTTTCGGATCCGCCAGATAATACAGGCCGAACAAGTCCGCACGGGCCTCTTCTATCGTCGAAGCATGCTCTTTGAGCGCATCCTTGCTGACACCCGGCATCAGTTTACCGCTACCGTGTCCAACACATTCGTGCAAGTCGGTATGTAAATCGCCGCATTGAGCACCGTAATTGAGGTATATCTCACGAATCTCATCGTCGATCATAAACTCCTCGTTGAAACCGTTGCCTTTCGCAGCCTCGTTATAGGCGTGCATCAGGTTGTCGATCGTCACGGATTTAGAACCGTACTCCTTACGAATCCAGTTCGCATTCGGCAGGTTGATACCTATCGGCGTAGCCGGATAGCAATCGCCCGCCAGAATAGCCGCGGTGATGACTTTAGCACTCACACCCTTCACTTCCTCTTTCTTGTATTTCGGATCGGTTGTGGAGTGGTCCTCAAACCATTGTGCGTTCTCCGAAATCAACTGTGCGCGCTTGGTTGCCGTCAGGTCTTTGAAGTTCACCATCGACTCCCATGTACCGGTGATACCCAGCGGGTCGGTGTAGGTCTCCGTAAAACCGTTCACAAAGTCCACACGGCTCTCCAGATCTTTCACCCATGCAATGCAATACTCGTTGAAGAGTTGGAGATCACCCGTCTCATTGTAGGCAATCAACTTCTCCAATACCGCACGCTGCTGGTCGTTCTCTACGTATTTCTTCGCCTCTTTGAGCCAATAGACTACATGCTCCAGCGCTTCGCCATAGAGACCGCCTACTTTATAAACGCGCTCTTCAATCTCACCCTTCTCGTTCTTCACCAGTTGGCTATTCAGACCGATCCACAGCGGTTCAGAACTGTTGTCCTTATGCGCCGCATACCATGCCTCTGCCTCAGCCTGCGTCACACCTTCTCCGTAGTAGTTTCCAGCCGAACCTGCTATCAGGTCCACACCGTCTTGTGCGGTCATTCGCTTCGTCATCACGTTCGGATCGAACATCACCGGCAGAATAGCGGCGTCATATTCCACTCCGGCTTTCTCACAAGCAGCTACAAACCAATCTTGCGTAAACTCCGGCAAGAACTTATCCTCGCTGTAATGATGATGGATACCATTGGAGAACCAGACGCGCTTGAGATACTTCTCAAAGACCTCAAACTCTGCCGTACCCTTCTCGTACGGATAGTTGAGATACAATGCCTCGCACGCACGACGGATACGCAGGTTGTAACGTCCGTTCTGGTCAAACAGGATATCACGTCCCCACAGCGCCGCCTCACTCAAGCAATAAATCAACTGCTTCTGCTGCAGCGTCAAACTATCGAACTCCGGCACATCGTAGCGCAGGATCTCCAGGTCATAAAACTTATCCACGTTATACTGGAAAGAAGTTTGCTGCTTTGGCTGGCAGGCACAAAGCACTACCGCACAAAGCAGCAATATTTGAGATTTAAGATTTAACATGTGTGATTTGAATTAGATGCGCTCAAGAACAGTCTTGATTAATTCCTTTACACGCGGCTTATAGTCCGTATTCGCTGCCTCCACCTTACGTTGTGCTATCACGCAGCAAACCGTCATGGCCTTATGACCCATATGCAGAGCCAGACCGGCGATACAGCTACCTTCCATCTCGTAGTTGGTGATGCGTTGACCCTCATAACGGAACGCAGAGATCTTCTCGTTGATATCCGGAACAGCGATATCCACACGCAAGTTACGTCCTTGCGGGCCATAGAAACCGTTAGCCGCAATCGTGCAACCGCGCATCATATCGTCCTTCGCAATGCGGTCCACTAACTCGGGATTAGCCGCAACAATATACGGTACAGCCGCCTTTTTCGGATAGCCAATGAAGTCAACCAACGCTTTCTCAAAGCCGAGGTCAGACAGTTTGTCACGGTCGTGATAGAACGCCAGAACACCATCGAAACCGATCGACTTCTGGCTTACGAGGAACGTACCCAGAGGAATATCCTCCTGCATTCCGCCGCATGTACCGATACGAACGATCTCCAACTGGCGTTTTTGCTCTTTCTCCGTACGGGTGTTATAATCGATATTCGCCAACGAGTCAATCTCGTTCATCACGATATCGCAGTTATCTGTACCGATACCGGTTGAGATACAACTGATACGTTTGCCATGATACTTACCGGTGATGGTATGGAACTCACGACTCTGAACGTCGCACTCAATAGAACCTTCATCGAAGAACGAAGCTACAATGTTTACACGGTCTTGGTCACCCACCAAAATAATCTTGTCTGCCAAGAACTCCGGTTTCAAATGTAAATGAAATGCAGAACCATCCGCATTGATGATTAACTGCGAAGCAGGGAAAGTTTTCATGATAATATAAGTTTTAAAATTTCAAATTTTCAATTTTCAATCTTCAATATGCGAAGCATCACGCTTCACCGCCGGTGAAGGTCAACGGAAGGGTACTGCCTTTGACAGGACCACCTATCGGCTCTATGGTACCGAACTTCTGCTCGTATTGAGCGATGTTATTCTGCAGCGCACCCAGAATCTTCTTTGCCTGATCCGGCGTTACTACTACGCGCGCTACTACATTAGCCTGCTGAATACCCGGCATAATTTGTGCGAAATCCAATACAAACTCCGTAGGAGTATGCGCGATCAGCGCTAAGTTTGCAAATACACCTTGCGCCTTATCTTGCGCAATGTTAATCGATAATTGTTTCTTTTCGTCCATTTTCTTTTATCTTTAAACTTTAAACTTTCAACTTTTAACTACCATTTATATTGCTTTTTCAACGGTACCGCCAACATCCAGAGGTTCACCAGCGGTAAAGCAATATCAAACCATAGTACACTCATCATACTGAAGCGTCTCAACCCCATTCGACGTGCCGACACATTGATGATCGTCGTTTGAATAATCCATCGCAAAAGGAATAAGCCTAATGCCACAGCCGGTACCAGGAAACCCGGATTTAACCAATCAATCGTTCCTGCCTTCAGCAACTGCCATCCGTATCCTACCAGTATCAACAGCACCGCTGCATAAAACAACCCACGAGTCATCGGCTCTACACCCAAACGCCACTTTGTACTTGTCATATAAGCCGGCGAAACCGATAGATGTCTGCGTTTCTGCTGCCACCACTCTTTCATCGTCTGTTTCGCTGTGGACCACATATAACTCTCTCTACTCAGCACAACGGCCGTATTCGAACGCGTCGCTACATGATTCACAAACAAATCATCATCTCCCGCCTTATTGGTCATAAGATGCGAAAAACCACCCGATTCAAAGAACAAACGCTTGCGATAAGCCAGATTACGCCCAACGCCCATATACGGATGTCCGCACAACGCGGCGCCTAAGTAATGCAATCCGTTAAACAAGGTGTCGAAGCGCACCAATCGGTTAATATGCCCTTTGTCCTCAAAATACGGACTGAAGCCTAACACGATATCCTTTTGTTCTGCGCCAAAACCCTTCATCATCTCGCGAATCCAACTGCTGCTCTCCGGTACACAATCCGCATCGGTTAACAACAGGTATTCGTATTGAGCTGCCTTAGCAGCCAGGGTGATGGCTAATTTCTTGGTTGAACCCACCCGCGCTTCATGCGGCACAAAGGTCATCTTTAATCGCGGATCACGATGCATATACTGCTCTACCACGTCGCGCGTCGAGTCCTCCGAACCATCATCCACCACGATCACCTCGTACGTCGGATACTCCTGCGTCAACAAGGCCTGCAGATAATTCGAGAGGTTCACGCATTCATTATGCGCCGCCAAAATCACCGTTACACCCGGTAACTCTTGCGGTTCTGCCTCCTGACCCTTGGCTTTCGCTTTCTTATCCTTGCGCATCCGTCTTGCCGGAGCGGCCAGATAACGGCTGTACCAATAGAGTTGAATCAAGAACAGCGCACCTACTACACCCAACGCGATCCAATCAATCGTATTAAAACTACCTAAATCCAATTTTCTCTCTCCTCTCTACCATTCCTTAACGCACTACCTTGATCTTATAGGTATGAGTCGAACTGCCGTCCTCCGCCTTCACGGTAATTTCCCACGGTTTACCATTCACCTGACCGGGCACCACACTCATCTCTTGCTTATCCAATTTACGTCCCTTGAACTGCGCCGTTTGACCCTTGATATTCGTTAACGAACCAATACCGCGGAAACCGGCGAACGTAAAGTCCGAACGGGTGTCTTTCTTATCGATTCGATAGATCTGAACCGCCTCACTATCCGGATTGAACTCCGACCATACGATATTATCAATCGTTAATCGATCGATGCGCGACGAATAAATCAACTCCACATCATCCACATAAATCGCATTACCGGCATACAATCCGTAGCTCGCGCGGAAAGCCGGATAATTACCCGCAGAGAAGATCACATTGCACATCGTCGGACGACCGTCATTCATATAGAAAATAGGCACCTTAATCCGTGTCCAGGTGCTGTACTTCGCACGCGCACGATACCATCCTTCGGCTACCTGCTTCACCGGCTGATCCGTACCGCACTCATTGCCATCGGTAGCCTGACGAATATCGCTCTCCTCGTTAATACGCTCGGTAGACGTACATTTCTCTACTTTATTCTTGTACTGACCGCTCTTTGCTGTACCTTGCCACGAGTAATACAAGAGATGAAAATCCTCATCCGCCGTATGATCACCCGTACGCTTAATCCAAACCGACATCGTATCCGGGCGGTATTTCCATGCAATACCACCTTCCGTACCCGCCGTAGCACTCTTCACGCTTAAGCCCTTCAGATACTGCCAAGGCTGACCCAAAGTAACATAACCCGGACCTACCTCCGTAATACCTAATGCACCTACGGAACGATCAGCCACATACATACAATAACCTCCGTTACGACCGGGCTTCTGATACAAGAACGTGAATTTCAGACCCACTTGCGATACGTTCGATCCATGCCATGAAGCCGGCTGCAGATCGCCGTTATACGTCTCGGGCCAACTCTCAAAATGATTGTTAGGCAACTGTTGCGCTACGGCAGAAAGCGCCGTAACTGCACCTAAGAAGATACCAATTATTACTTTTTTCATTGTCATACGTGTTAAAAAACGCTGCAAAGATAGTGTTTTTTTTGCATATATGCAAACTTTTTAGTAATTTTGCAGCCGATTTATGCAAATATAGTACCTATGGCTGCGAATTCTTTTGGCGATAAATGGACCTTTACCAGCTTCGGCGAATCACATGGAGCTGCAGTAGGAGGCGTGCTGGACGGTGTTCCTGCCGGCATTTCTATCAACATAGAAATGATTCGAGAAGAATTGGACCGGCGTGCAGGGAAAGGGGACATCGGTTACGGGTTACAGGTTACCGGAGTTTCCGCACGAGCAAAGAATGAACCCGACGAAGTCGAGTGGCTCTCGGGTGTTATCGCCAAGGATCCGTCCGGTGAACTCATCACCTTAGGTACTCCGATTGCTTTTCTCATTCGTAACCGCGATGCGCGGCCGGAGGCGTACGAAGCCTTTAAGCACACCTACCGCGTCGGGCACGCCGATAAAACCTATGAAATCAAATACGGCATCCGCGATTGGCGGGGAGGAGGTAGAGCCTCTGCACGAGAGACCGCTTCGCGGGTGGTGGCCGGCGAGATAGCCAAACAGCAGTTAGCGGCCAAAGGAATTACCATTCAGGCTAAACTCATCCAAGTAGGCGAGGAAACGAACCCGGATGCTTTCTCGGCTTTGATTGAGCGCATCCAAAGCGAAGGAGACTCTATCGGTGGTGTTATCGAGTGCATCATTCATGGTCTTCCGGCCGGTACGGGAGAACCTATCTTCCATAAACTGCAGGCAGAAGTGGCCTTCGCCATTCTCAGCATCAACGCCTGCAAAGGCTTTGAATACGGTACGGGCTTTGAGGGTGTCGGTAAAAAGGGAAGTGAGATCAACCATATCTCGGGAGGTATTGCCGGAGGTATTTCCGACGGAACAGACATCGTCTTCCGCTGCGTTTTCAAGCCCACCCCTTCTACTCCAAAGGCCGGTGTAAAAGGTCGCCACGATGCCTGCGTGGCCGTACGTGCCGTACCGGTAGTAGAAGCGATGACGGCCTTGACGCTCATCAATCTAATCGATTAACTCAGGTGGAAAAATTGACATAATTATGGTAAAAATCTTATCCGACATTCGCCAACCTATCGCGGAGGCATGGAAGCAATACGAGCGACTCATGGAGCAAAGTCTGCGCGCAGATAACAAACTGCAGCAGGAGGTGCTTCGTTATGTAGGCGCACGTCGCGGCAAACAGTTGCGCCCGTTACTTGTACTGCTCAGCGCACAGTTATGCAATCCGGTTACCGATAAGACGCTTCGCTCGGCCGTAGCCTTGGAACTGCTGCATACAGCGAGTTTAGTGCATGACGATGTAGTGGATAGCTCCGATACGCGCAGAGGTGCCGCAGCCGTACATGTGAAATGGAATAATAAGGTGGCTGTGCTCATCGGCGATTACATGCTCGCGAAAGTGATCGGACTGACGGCCGAAGTGCGTAACATCCGTATCCTGGAGATCGTCGCTAATCTCGGTAAGAGTCTCTCTTCCGGCGAGATGGTACAACTGCACGTCGGCCAATCGATGTGGATTGATGAGGAACGCTATTTCCAAGTCATTGAGCAAAAGACCGCACAACTCTTCCAGGCTTGCGCAGAAGCAGGAGCAGAGTCAGCCGGCTGTACACCGCGTCAACGCGCTGCGTTACGCGACTACGGACGATTCTTAGGGATCTGTTTCCAGATTAAAGACGATATCTTCGATTATAGCGATTTGGAGGAAATCGGCAAACCTACCATGAGTGACCTGCAGGACGGCAAGGTCACCTTACCACTCATCGAAGCCCTGCGTCGTGCACCGAAGGATGAGGCAGAAGAGATCCGGATGAAAGGAGAGCAATTGGTGGCAGACGGCTATTCGCCGGAGGACCGCAAGCGTGTGCTCGAGGAGATCAAAGCTTTTGTCATTCGTTTCCACGGCGACGAATACGCCGTACAACGGATGCTGGAGTATAAAAAACAAGCCACAGAAGCCTTATCGGTCTTCCGTGACTGTGATGAAAAAAAGAGTCTTACCTCCTTACTCGATTACGCCATCAATCGCGTTCAATAATTGCTCTCGGATATCTGAATACGAATCACCAATCGAATCTACGATCTCTCGCATAAACGCGCCGACCAACAGTTGGCGCGCTTTTTGTTTTCCGATACCGCGCTGCTGCATGTAGAAGAGAGCCGACTCGTCCAATTGACCGGTAGAAGCACCGTGCGTCGCTTGTACATCGTCCGCATAGATCTCCAACTGCGGTTGGGTACGCATCTCCGCATCCTCCGATAGCAAGAGGTTGCGATTCGTCTGATGCGCCTCCACCTGTTGCGCATCGGGAGCAATCTTCAAGTCCCCGATAAAATGTCCGCAAGCATGGTCATCCAACACGAACTTGATCAACTGATTCGAGGTGCCACCTCCGACGGCATGCTTCACATGCGTCTCGGCGATCACCTTCTCCTCTCCATGTAAGTGCTCCAGACCATAGATCTCCGTTTTGCAACCTTCTTCCAATTGATTGACCGTGATGGAAAACGGCGCATTGATCACATGAATCTTCACATGCGAACCTGCTTCCTGGTCAATCTGAAGATCGACTGCTTCGTTAACGAAGACGCGCTCGAAGACCTCGCCCTTATGCAATACCATCGTATCCATGTTCTTCGAGTTCCAGCGCCAATGTTTTATCTCCGGTCTTGATGATCTTCCCGTCGGCTAACACATGTACAAAATCAGGCACGATATAATCCAACAGACGTTGATAGTGGGTGATGACGATAGAGGCATTCTCGGGTGTCTTCAAACGATTAACACCTTCCGCTACGATACGCAGGGCATCGATATCCAAACCGCTGTCCGTCTCATCCAATATCGCCAGACAAGGCTCTAACATCGCCATCTGGAAGATCTCGTTTTTCTTCTTCTCGCCTCCGGAGAAACCTTCGTTCACCGATCGGTTATTTAACTTATCCGGTAACTCCAGCAGTTTCTTCTTCTCGCGCATCAAGCCCAGAAACTCCTTCGCGGAAATAGGTTCTTTGCCCTCATATGCACGCTTCTCATTAAGCGCCGTGCGCATGAAATTCGTCATACTCACGCCGGGGATCTCAACGGGATATTGGAAACTGAGGAACACACCCGCGCGGGCACGCACCTCCGGCTCCATCGCCAATAGGTTCTCTCCGTGCAGAAGCACTTCTCCTGCCGTCACTTCATACGCCGGATTACCGGTCAAAACCGCCGATAAGGTCGACTTACCCGCACCATTCGGACCCATGATGGCATGTACCTCGCCTTCGTTTATAACGAGGTTAACCCCCTTCAATATCTCTTTTCCCCCTATTGAGGCATGTAGATTTTTTATTTCAAGCAGTCTTTTCATTCCTTTTCTCGCAGAGAACATTAGAAATTATACTTGGTCATCAATTGCACACGATGGTTTGTAACCCAGTGAAGGTCTTGCTGTGCTATTCCGCGCAGGTCCAATGTACCTCCCTTGCCGTATTGCACCGAGGTTACCTCATACTCCAACCCCACTTGGAACTTGCCCACGGTATAAAGCAACGTAGGCGAAAGACGCCACATACGGATCATATTATTAGGACGCGGCGTGAAAATATTATCCGGCTTGCCATCACTGTTGCCATCGTACAAATCCTCTTTTGTCCCAAGGTTTTGGATATATCCGGCGAACAGAATACCTTGCAGTTTTTGCGGATGTTTCTCCTCTTGTTTGCCTACCTTGCCTCCATAGACCATACTAATCCATGACGAAGAATTACGCAGCGGAGTATATTCCCACGAGCCATCGGCATTTTTGGCCTTCACACCATAACCGCTATTGAGGTTCATATGCTCACCTGCCTCTGCAAAGATAGTCTTTGCCTTGATGGAAAACTCGCCCTTCTTATACTGCAGATAGAGGAAGGGGGAGGCTGTGGTCAGACGGTCTTTGACTGTAACCATTATCGTATCTCCGGGAGTCGGCACCGTTTTACCCAGATTGCGGGGTTTAATGCTCAGCACATCAGCTCCCACTCGCATCAAGAAGCCCTTGTGATGCACGCTCAAACCCAAATAGGCTTCCGGCGTCTTACCATACAGCATATAGTCGGCCGACTGCGCATAAGGACCGGTGGACAAGTACTGCATTTGCCAGATACCCGCGGCCGTCAAAGTGATATATTTGCCCAAGCGCGCATCCATCTTCACCATCGGAGAACGGTTAAAGGGACCAAAAGGCGCACCGGAGGCAAGAGATATGACATCGCATAAATCAGCTGCCATCGGGTGCCATGCCTGACCCAGTGTCAGATCAACGCGGGCATAGTCTTTACCACCTAACATCGGTAGACTATCCCATCCTAAAGACACGTATGCCTGACGAAGTCGGAACTGCGCCACACCACTAACCGAGTGAGCTCCGGTGAAGGAGACGGGTGAACCCGATTTGGTACTCAATCCAGCATAGAAATCAGCCTCTATTTTTCCTGAGAACTCCGTTCCGCGCCACTTGTAACCCACGATATTCAGTCCGACACGGGTCGTAAGACTTAAGAAACGGAAAGTACTTACCGCATTGAGATCTTCGCGCAGTGCCGGGTCATCGGTATTCCAGACTTTGTCACGAGGCTGATAGTTATACAGGTCGCCCGTTCCGGAAATCGATTCACGGCTGTCATACACAAAATAGTTACGAATAAATCCGTAGGGTTTGAAATGTTGCTTGAGGTGCGACTTTACCGCCTCTTTTTTCTGCTGCTTCGTCGCCGTCTCTTGCGCCATGACAGACGCATAGAGCAGCGAGAAAAGCAAGCATATGGATACGATACGTTTCATATTACTTGAATGGGAAAATCAACAACACGGCATAAGCCAGAGCTATACCTGTCAGACCGAGGATGAGTCCAACTTTCGCCATATCGTTGGTCTTGATCAAACCCGTTGAACAAGCGATGGCATTCGGTGGAGTGGAGATCGGCAGAAGCATAGCAAACGAGGTGGAAGCAGCAACGCAGACCAACAAAGTGGTCACACCGCCAAAAGCACCTAACTGCTCGCTCATAGCCGTTCCGACAACCGCCAAGATCGGAATAAGCAAGTTCGCTGCGGACGAGTGAGAGATAAAGTTGGAGAGTAACCAGCCTAACAGACCGGAAATAACCAAAACGGCGATGACTGACCAACTGCCGAACGGAATGGACTCCACCAACGCAGCTGCCAGACCGGTCTTGTGAAGAGCCGTTCCGATGGCGAAACCACCGGCCACCATCCACAGCACATGCCAATCGATTTTTGAGAAATCGTCACGAGTAAACACGCCGGTCAATGCAAAGACCGCAAAAGGAATCAGCGCTACCACATTGGAATTCAGGTGAGTCAACTCACCAGTCATCCACAGCAGGATGGTAGCAATAAATGTAATGGTTACAACCCAGAATTTCCAATCCATCTCGTGATGCTCATCGGAATTGATGACGATCTTTACATCCTTTGCCTTGAAAGGGAAAAGGAACATCAGCAACCACCATGCAAAAAGAATCATGATAATCACCACCGGCACCATACGAATCATCCATGCGCCGAAACCGATGTTAATATCCATGGAAGCCAACTGACCAATCGCAATCGCATTCGGAGGCGTACCGATAGGTGTTCCAAGACCACCGATGTTGGCCGCAATAGGAATCGACATAGCCAGACTCACACGACCACCGCCATCAACAGGCAGTGTGCGAAGTACAGGAGCCAGGAAGGCCAGCATCATTGCAGCCGTTGCGGTATTGCTCATGAACATGGACATCACGCTGATCAGTGTCAGAAAACCCAACAACACCCATTTCGGATTGGTTCCGAAAGGCTTGAGCAGAACACGTGCCAAGACCACATCCAGCCCCACTTTGCTCGCAGCGATAGCCAATACGAAACCACCTAAGAACAACATGATAACCGGGTCGGCAAAAGCTGCCATCAACTCCTTATAGTTCACCAAAGAGCCCATATCCGGGTTGGTCAAACCTTTATTGGATACCGCCAATAGCAAAAATACAATCGCGGACACTGATGTTGCCCATGCGGGAATAATCTCAAACATCCACATAAGGGCTGCGTAACAGAAAATAGCGATGGTACGTTGTTGAACCACCGTCAAACCGTCAATGCCGAAGAACGAAGCCGGCACGAACCACATGAATAGCACAACTGCAACTGTCAGCGGTGCTAAAATATATTTTTTAACGTCAAAATTTTTCATCAATTGTAATTTTTCAATTATCAATTCTTAATTATCAATTTTCCAAAATCCATTCACCATTCTCAATCCGGTATTTATTGGGATTAGCCAAATGATGATTGCGACGCTCATATCGTTCGCCGCCGGCATAAGCGGTGGTTACAAATGCATGAATGATATCCAACGCCTTGTCCGGAGCTACACTTCCTGCCGGCAGACAGAGTACGTTGGCATTGAAGAATCGACGTGCATTCTCCGCCATGCGTGTCTCCCAGCAAACAACTGCGCGCACATGAGGATGCGTGTTCGCGCACATGCTCATTCCGTTGCCTGTATAGCAAAAACCGATACCAAAATCGCATTCGCCTTTCTCCACTGCGGTTGCCATCGGATGTGCAAAATCCGGAAAGTCGCAATTATCCATTGAGTTGCAGCCGAAATCAACTACCTTGGCGCCTTCACGCTCAAGAAACAGGTGAATCATCGATTTTAGACCAAAGCCTGCATGGTCACTTGCTAAAGCAATAGTCATTTCGTTTAATGGTTTCATAGATATATTGTTTTGATTGTTTGTCTATCTTGTCTTTCGGGCTGCAAAAGTACTGCTTTTTTCTGAATTACGCAAGAAAAAAAACAAAAAAAAGCGTCCTAAGACGCCTTTTTCGTCGTTTCACGTACTTGGGAGCACTATTGAAGGGTTCCGAATGCGTTGTAAATCGTGCCATCTGTCAAACGAATAAACAGTTGACCATCCCGAATAAACTTGTAATTGGAGCCATCCTTATGACCGTCCGTCCACTCGATAGCCGTCTCTTCTTTGTCGCAAAGCGCTTCACCATACACCTCCAGTTCCCACAAGGAAGAACCATAGCCTGTATTGCGCTTTTTACAGTAAATTCGAACGAACTGTGCTTCCACCGCCCCACCGCCTTTGCGGATATCAATCGTCTGCACACCGCCTTCTGCACCCGTGATAGACTTCGCTATCGTATACTGCTCGCCATCTTCACTCACTTCCACATCAAAATCCGTTGCATAAGCGGCTTCCCAATAGAGTTTGACAGTGGTCAGTTGATAGCAATCGCCTAAATCCACCACAATCCATTCGTTGTCCTGATGACGACTGGACCAACGCGAATTCTGGTCTCCGTCCACCGCCTTCACCGGTTTGGTTCCATCGTTCTCATACCCCGAAGCGGTAACCGACTTATTCAACGCCAGATTGACCTGATCGAACGACCTGACATGGACCGTAGCCGTGTCTTCAATCTCGAAGCAAGGGAAGATCAGTTCAAAATCTCCGACCTGCGTCGCGCGGTAGGATGAGTTACAAGTGTCCATCACCTCGCCGAACTGATTAAGAATCGATACGACGAACTGCTGCGTGGTACCCAGGGGCATCGTTACTTCCTTCGGCTCTACCTTCGCATTCGCCACTTGCTCCGCTTCCAGCACTACAAATGTCAACGAAGCGGAACAACCGTCTATCGTACGTGTCTCTGTAAACAGGCCATAGTTCGGGAAAGTAAGTTTCTCGCTCTTCGTAGAAAGAACCTCACCCGCACAATCATATGCCGTGATCGTTAAGGTCGTTGTTTGCCCAGGAAAAAGCACCGAATCCGTTGCCGAAAGTGCAATCGCAAACACACTCGTCGACTCGCAACTCAGCGGACGACCATAGGCTTCCAACTCATAGAGCGAAGTGCCGTATTGCGTAGCCCGCTCTACTCCGGTCAAACGAATATACCTTCCTCTGGAAGGATTAGAGATTGTAGATTGGAGATTTGAGATTTGGATTTTCTCCACGCCTCCGGCGGAAGAGAGGACGGCGGTGCGCCATGTACTGTTATCATCGCTCAGCGCCAACTCGTATTGCGATGCATAAGCGGCCTCCCAACGCAAAATAATATGATCTATATAGCACATTTGTCCAAGGTCAACGACGACAAACTCATTATCTTTATGCACCGACCCCCAACGTGTTTTCACATCGCCATCTGTCAGGTTTTTTGCCAAACAGCCGGCGTTCTCTTCCGAAGAAGCCGTTACCGGTTTATGCAGCGCTAAGTTCGGATACGGTAAATCCCATGCCATCGGATCGGGTGTTACTTCTTCCTTCTCGTCCTCGATCGTCGTAATCGTCCGCTTCTGATTGCCGCAGATAAGCGTCAGTCCATGCGGCACCGTAACCGTCGTATCAACAGCCCCGAAGAAATGAACCGATAGCGGCGCAACCCCTACGTGATAAAGGGCATACGTAGTACGCCCGCTGACCGTATCCGTATAAGCACAAGCCATCGGATGATTAGAATATATATCGTATCGTTTCTCGCCCAACGCCTTGTGGGAATGCGCCAACCAATAGGTGATACCTCCCGTATCTGCATTCTTTGCTAACGCTTTGCCCATCTTATCCATTTTGTCCCAGACACGAACCGCCGAATCCGCATCGAAGAGGGAGAGGTAAGACAGACATACATTACCTAATCCCGACTCGTCACCCAGACCACCACTAGCGGCTTCGTAATCGCCCACTTCCTTACTCTTGTACATTTCGGTATAATCCCATTTGGTAAAGGGGATGTCTTCACAGAAATGATTGGTCAGGATAGGGGATATCGGCAACCATTGTATCGAATGCATCCAAACAGGATCTCCGGAAAACCACGTCCACCAACCTACTCCTTGCATCGTCAGGTTGCAGCAATAGGGGTGTTTGTATTTTGTAAAATCGATGTTTCTGCGTTGGCGGTCGAACCAATACTCCGCCGTTGCACGGGTCTCAAGGGTATAGCCGAAGATTCCCGCCTCAAGCATCTCCGGATCCTGTAACGCGGCGCCTAACATCCAGATTCCACCCCAGGCCTGAATGGCCTCTGAACTCGATTCCTGTCCGTTGCCGTTTCCCTGATTTCCCAAACCGCCGGCAAAAGAGTGTCCGCAGTAGGGATCTAAAGTCCTGAACCAGGGTTCATCAGCCGAACGTTGCCAATTGGCATAGTCACGCGCCACCTCACGAGCCATCGGACCGTATTTATCGCGAAAATCCTCATCCAGCATGCAGAGGATAGCCGAAGCATAAACGAAATAGCCATAATGGAAATGATGGTCGTTGAAGGTGTCGGAGTCATAGGATGGATCCATTCCGATTAGCGCTCCCCATCGCGGATATCGGGCAAAATAGAAACGCTCTTCACCCGGTGTATACGTGTACCAATCGATGAGTACCTCTTTCAGTCGCTGTTTAGCCATGCGGAACGTAGCCGTATCACCCATCTGCAACGCAAAAGTCATATAATGAGCCATTTGAGTCAAGCCCTTACCGCCCCAATAGGTATCCCCTCCGAATGAACCTTTCTTCGCATAATCGCTATTCAGTTCCGCCATCCGCGTAGCCGAGAATCCTTCCTTCCACTCTAACGGAGCAGGAAAGAAAGGTAAAAACGAATGTACCGGATAGGTAAAAGTGAAGTCTTTACCTTCGAAGATCCGCATTTGACCACGAGGCGTCTGATAAGTAGGTTGATAGATCGGCAAAACCGGTGTGCCAAAACCCTCTTCGCTGTAATAATGATGAGGAAGGAATCCCATTATCACCGACTTGTCCACATGGAAAGAGGTGGATAAAGAGGATTTATTCGCATCATATTGATAGTCAATCCGTGTCGCACGCGGGATCTTAAAAGCGTACGGAGCAAAAGCCTCTTGATTCAATCCTTCTGTCAGCAAAGCGATACTTAACAAATCGCCCTGCATGTACACCGCGTATTTGGTGGCATCGGGATTCGTGGCAGTCATCGTAATGCCGTTCGCCTCTATCCAAACCAACGGGGAACCGTGCATACAGGTCACGCGCACCCATGCCTCGCCATCTTGCATGATAAACGACATCATGAAATCCGACCATGCATCAACAAGCGCCTCTTTGAATGCTGCTTTCTTACCGGTTGCCGCATTGGTAAATGTTACTGCCAACGGCGTATCCCATTTCATCTCGCATCCGGTGGGTTCCCAATAAGTAGGATACCCTATCGTCAACTCTCCGTCTCTGGCCTCAGCCCAACCGGGATAAAACCAAATCTTACCCGTCCATTCGTTCACCAAGGCATGAGTCCACCAATCATTGGTCGGCAACGCCATTAATCCTTGTTTGGATCCATTGGCTGCCCCCAGACGCACTAACAACGAGTCTGGCACATAAAGCCGGCGATGTTCCATCTGATAAGCTTGACATCCGCCATGCTCAGAGGTGCGACTTTTGGTCAAGGGAACAAAGGAAGCGTACGAACCGCTGCCAACGGATATCGGCGTTTGGGCATGGAGAAACAAGCTAACCATGAAGGCAGCCAGAGTTAAGCAGAGATATTTTTTCATAAGTTCACGATAATGGTTTCGACACTATTGGCCGGCATGTTAATATTCGCTACGAACTCACCTATCTGGAGCGGGAAATTTTTCTCAGCACCGGTGTTGAGTATATTGATGGCATACGAACCGTCTTGCTTAGCCACGGCGCATAGATGGAGTTCAGGATCCGGACACTCCGAAACACCTAATACCACATCACCCGGTCGCATGGAGCGGCTAAACTGCTTTAGCACATAATAATAGGGAGTGAAATAGAGTTTCTCATTCTCATAATCAACCATCAACATTGCGCCGCAGTTATTATTCACATGCGTCGGACCTCCAATCGAATCCAGCACGGCATTCCAATCGATGTAACCCGTCAGCCAGTGATTGAGACCATCGATGATATAGCTCGCATAGCGATGCGTCACCGCATATTTGGGATGCCATTCCGGCCACCATGGAGTCGAATATGCCCAGTCCGTAGCATTCGCATTCCACCAGAAAGCGTCGTTATCAAACCAGCAGCACTCTTTATATCCCTCATAATCCGATACACCCGGCCAGCCGTCACGCCCCAGATTATCCACACAGCCTTCGGTGTGAATCAAACGCTTGTCGGGATGTGCCGCATGCAGCGAGTCCAATACATCCGGGAAACAACTGATGGTGGAGCCGTACCAATGCAATGCTGTACCATCTGTATAAGCGTTTGCCAACGAATCGCTGAAAATGGCAGCTGTATAAGGGGCTGCCTCAAACGTATTCTGATCAAAGCCCAGTATCTTCACATTGCCAAAACCGTTCTTCGCCATCTCCGGTCCGAGATATTGACCGATAAGCGTAGCCTCAGCAGCAGGCGACAAGTGCATCGATTCCCAACTGCCGTCATTCCCCATCGGTTCATTCTCCGGTGTGATAGCCCAGAACTCTATACCGCTCTCGCGATACGCCTGCAAGTACTTCACATAATAGCGCGCGAAAGCATCGTAGTACTCCGGGAGCAAAGCACCACCGTAACGATTCGATTTATCGAAAAATTGTTTGTTGTCTTTCATCCAGGCCGGTGCCGTCCATGGTGATGCCACCAGCCGCCATTCATGATCTTTCTGGTTGGACTTGATAGTTGCTATCTCATGTAGGCATTGCCACATGTCATATTGTTCGTCTTTAATCTGGGGATACTCCTCCTTCGTAAAGCCATCTTTGTGCACATCCATACTGAAGTAATCCAAAGCTTCGTCCCCATCCACGTCGTCAAACGAATAATGACCTTTAAGCGCAAAATCCGAGGAGCCTACTACGGTACGCGATGCAGAGAAATTAGCACCCTCTTCGCCATACATCTCTTCTAATACTGCATGGCGTTGCTCGGGTGTCAGGCATGCCAACACGAACACCGACGACTCAGTAATCGAGTTACCAAAGCCGTCGATCTGCTGCCTACGGTCGTTGAGATCAACGCTAATTGCGCCGTCAACGGCACCTTTGTGGAAAAACACCACCTCTTTCTCGGCACACTTGTCTCCGGCTTCAGAGGTAAGCCACACGTGGGCAGAAGGCACTTTCGCCGTGCAGGCACTCAGCGCGCAGAGCGCGAATAAAAAGATTGTATTTCTCATAACTCTATAATTAACTGTTTGATCTCGCCGTCACGGGCAAAGAGATGTGCGGATTGCTCTTTGGTGAGCGTGAATGTCTTTCGACTTTCTACTTTCGACTTTCTACTATATATAATCTCGGTGCCGCAATACGTAAAGCGCAACTCTCCGTTCACAAAATCCGTATCTTTCAGCATGGTCGGACAGAACGTGATTTTTCCGTCGCGCACAGAGACGCCTAACTCAAAGAACCGGCTGATGATATCTTCCTTCACCTGTCCGGTCATACCGGGTTGTTGAGCACCGGCCATCGAAGGCGTATGCGAATACGGGTCAAACGGGAACGCACCATACTCGGCCGGGTTCTTGTGCGAACCTATTCCTTCGCGGATAGCGAAATAATGAGATACAAGCCTACCCAATACCTTGCCCTGAGGGGAAGGGTTCTCATCTGCCTCACGTTGAATATTCTCTCCAACTGCCAATAGCAGTTTGGAAACCATATGCCAGTAAATACAACCGAGACCTTCATACTTATAGAACGTACCGCTACGACCGGTAAAAGCGTGATGGTTAAACACCTGCTCATACAGGTCCTTCAGTTCATCCGGCAGTTCATTCGCATTACGATACTTGGCATCAAAATGGATTCCTCCATCGCAGTCCTGCTTCAGAATCGAACCGAGGTATTTCTGCACAACGGGCAACTCTTTTGCCGCTTCTGGCAGGTTATTCATTTCCAGGAACGTCTTGCGACGGCGGTTCGGATAAAGCATATACGAACGTTGATCTTCGCGATACAAATCAGAATTACGCATCGCATCAAGTAAATCGGCGACCTCTTCTCCGCTCAGCAATCCGGACGAGAGGACGGCTACTTGGCCTTCCAGCATCGCATAGAGATGGCTGATCTCGATGTCCTGATCCGTAAACTTAATCAGGTTATATGCCTCATACAAACCGTCTGCACGTTTGTTCGCGCGAATCGACTCATCAATCTTACACAAGGTAGCATCCAAGAACTCTTGTAACTCCTCTTTCTCCAGTACTTCGGTCTTCCCGCTTAGTCCGGCATATACCTTTTCGCGGTATGTCTCGCCGGCCGTACCGACGATATCGAGGAACTGCTTGGTATTGCCGTTCGGATAAGCATAGCGAATTGCACGGAGGAAATTCAAGGTTTCTACACCTATCGTCACGTCTTCTTGAATTAACTTTTGCAAGAAGGCTACGTAGCGACGCATGTAACAAAGCGTCACCATCGAAGCACCGTAACCCACTAACGCATTGTTCGCATCATTCCATTCCGGACGCAGGGTATTCATCCAAATGCCGGCTTCAGGAACGAAGTTCGACAATTTCGTCAACAAAGTAATGAGCAACTTGTCTGCCATCGTGGTGAGACGAACTTGCATATTATCATCCAGCAGCTTCTTTGCCTCCGCTCCGCGCGTTGGGAGGAGTGACTGAATACGTTTATGCTCCTCGTCGTCAAACCAAATACTATTCTTAGGGTCAGCCACAATCGCAGCATATGACTTCAAACGATACGGTACATTCGCAAATGAATACTTGCGCTCGTTCAGTAAAGCCTGCAGCTCCTGCGGACGATGGTTATAACTGATTTCAAGCAGTTTCAAAAGATAGATAATCTGATGGTCGCCCCAGTAACCGATGTTCGACCACGGATTTTCGGGTTCAATCACCTCATAGTCTATTCCCTCATTAGAGATACGATAAGGGTTATAACCGTCCGCCGTAGAGGAGTTCAGGAATTTTGCAATGATATGATTGATATACAGCGGATAGGATAGCGATAGGGCTTCCCAGTTCTGGAATATATCACGCCAGTTCCCTTGATAGGCCACCACCGGATTACCCTTTTCGTCCTGCACACGGATACTAAACAGGTTCCAGGGACGAGAAGGATCGCCATGCCGACGTCCGAAAGTGAGCGGCAATTCCTCCTCACCTTCGCCTTTTTTCGGTGGGTACGTCAGATAATACCCACCGCGCATGGTATTGAACAGCACATTCGCAAAATGGCGCGCATCATTGGCCTCATCGCCCGTTTCCTGCACACCATCGTTCCGTGCTACTATACGTTTCAGCGTCTCAGTCGACTCTCTCATCGCCGCCTCAATCACCTCTATCGCATCCGGTTGCGCAATAAAATGCATTAACTCATGCACAGCTACTGCATCTTTGCTTACATCCAATACATTATACCAAGTCTGCGAACTATGAGCCGGAAGACAAAGAGAAGTCTCCGCTACAAACGCTCCGCGTACTCCTTTAGAAGGAGTCTTATCGTACTTTGCACCTGGCAATCCTAATCCATAGACGGTATTACATGTGAGGGATTCAGAGGGTTCTGCACGGTCTACCAAGATGGCCTCCATGCGGAAAAGCGCCAGCGAAGTGCCAGGCACCAGTTCGGTCTTCTTATATCCGTCAACCAAGGTTGAGAACTCATTCTGCGTCTTGCGCTCTACGCCCGCCGGCAGCACATTCTGCAGACGATCGGCAATTGATACTTCCGTAGCTCGGTTGCCTAAGTTCTCCAGTGTCGCACGGCGTACCCAACCATGTTTGCCTGCAGGTGCCCAAATATAGGAGAAACGCAGTTTGAGTGTATGATTCTCTTCGCAGAACACAATCTGGTTGCCCACCGTTGATTTCGCAATCTTACGGGACAACACGAATACATCCTGTTGCTGCGAGGAGAAGGGCTTCCAAAGTAAGTCTCCGTTCACCAGAAACGGTTCGCCCTTCACCTTAATTACCGTCTTCGGGCCCGTAAACTCATAACTTTCGGTTATCTTATCATCCGTGTAATAAGGGAAAAGTGCTTCTTCCGGTGAACGTCGACCAGCCGTTAATCCACCAGTCGAAGACAGATACATCCATAAATCGGTGTCTGAAGCCAGCGAGATGAAGAAGGGCTGCATCTCGTCGTAATTGGCGATTTCATAGAATCGCACTCCATTGATTGATATAAATTGTCCCTTTACCATATTATTTGCTTTCTACTTTTTACTTTCTACTTTCTACTTTCTACTTTCAGCTAAATCATTCTTCATTTGTTCCATCGTCTCGTTATCGAGGTTATAGAACGCAAGGAAAATAGCACACGACGCATACAGCACGCCCGGAACAATACCGAACATCCAATGGAAGGTGTTCATGATTAACGGGGTATGCTGGATTTGGTCCATCGTCAAAAGATCAGCATTATAACCGATCATTGACATCACGACGCCAAACAACGCAGCTCCGATAGACCAACCTATCTTCTGCGCAAAAACGGCTGCGGAGAGACAAAGTCCGGTCGTACGGCGCTGGAATTTCCACTCGCCATAATCCGCAGCATCCGCCAACATCGTCCAAAGCAAGGAGATAGCAGGAGCATATGCAATCTTGCCCAAACAGTTGAACACATTAATAAGCACAAAATTTGTTCCAGCGAAATAGAGCAGACAGAAGAACAAACCGGACAATAGCGAACAAACAATATAAAGTTGTTTGGCTCCGAATTTCTTCACAAGCGGCTTGGTTGTAGGGATAGCAATAATCAACGCAACCGTACCCAAGATATTGAATATCTGGCTTTTGGATTCCGCTCCCAAGAAGTATTTGAAATAATAAGTAGCCGAAATATTTTGGATAGCGAACATGATAAATGATACGATGCCTACCAGCGTCAACACCACCCATGGACGGTTCTTAAACAGATATTTGAAATCACGTCCCAAGTGGGCATCTTGACGTTTCGGAGGAGAAACTCGTTCGCGAGTCGTAAAGAAAGTGATTAGAAACAGAATAATTCCGACACCGCCGAAGATTGCTACCAGATATCTGAAACCGATGATATACGAAGCTCGCACGAGGGTGCTATTCACCTCCGCTTCTTCCATAAAGAGTTTACGCGCTGCATCATCCGCCATAATGGAATAATCCATTCCCGTAGCATGCGAACCCAGATAATACACAATATACAACGCAAAACCGGAAACTATCAATTGACCGAGGTTGGCCGCTACAAATCGGTAGGAATTAAGTCCTGCACGCTCAATCGAATCATCCGTCATCACTGCGCCCAAAGAAGCATATGGAATATTCACGATGGCATACACTATGCGCAATCCGATAAACATCGGCAAAATATAAGCTATCAATGCGTTGCCCTGAAGGTCCGGGCCAAAGAACGCCAAGAAAGCGAACAATGCAAATGGGACACAGCCGAATAACAGGAAGGGACGGAACTTTCCCCAACGAGTGTTCGTGCGGTCAGCCCAAATACCTACAATAGGATCCATTACTGCGTCCATGATAGTGCCTAAAATAGCGATAGCTGTAGCCCATGCAGGACTAATACCCAGCACATCGGTATAATAGAAAATCAACCAGAAATTGACCAAATCCCACACAAAGTGAGACGCAGTATCACCTAAACTGTACCCAAATTTTTCTCGAATGCTAAGTTTCATAACTATTTAACGTTTTTTATAAACGCGAATATAATCCACGTACATTTTAACAGGAGTGCCGTCTTCCGGCAGAGCAGTCACCTTGAGGAACGACGGGTCATCGCTCGGGATAACCTCCGGATATTTCTCGGCAGCAGGCATATCCGGGAAGAAACCGCCAACCGACAGGTTCAGCACCAGATAAAACGGGTGGTTAAAATAATGTCCCGGTTCATTGACCTCTTTGCCGCGCAGCGATAACTGGAAATACGGCGCTACATCCGGATACTGATCCCGATCCAGATACATCGCAATCGAATCTTCCGTCCATATCAACGTAAACAAATGGAAATCACCTTGAACCGGATATTCCGACGTATTGAACTGTCCGTAATTGGGATATGCCCCATTATTAAACGATTCACCCCAATGGCACGCACCGTTGAAATAACGATCCTGAATACCGAGTTCAATACCGGTATGATGCCCCATCTCGCAGATGTCAATCTCACCGCATTTCGGCCAAACGACTCTACCCTCTTTCGCCAATTCCGCCAACCTTTTATCCACGTCGTCGTTATCGCCTAAGTTGGTCGCAAGGTTATTTCCTAACATCCAGAAGGCGGGCCAGAGACCGTCTGCCGTGTACGGAAATGCTATACGAGCTTCTACTTTGCCGTACTCCACCGTCACTTTGTCTTGTGTGTTCAGGCGAGCAGAGGTACACGGCCGATTCTTATAATCTTCGCGTTGCGCATTAAGCACAAGGCAACTCTCGCCCGTCACGGGGTGACGCTCTATCGTCACGTTCTTCGGCGCATAGTATTGCAACTCCGCATTACCGCCGCCGCGCGCATTGTCCTCTACGTTCCAATACGCTTCGTTCAGGCTCTCGCCATCGAACTCATCGTTCCAAACAAGTTGCCACTCGCTCTTCGCGCAAGAGCTTAGACAAAAGACCACTACGCTCAAAGACAGAAGATAAAAGACTTTTTTCATTGATTTTCAGCTATTTAACATACATGTTATCGGAGGCAATACGGATGCATCTCGGAGGCATCTCGGAGGCAATACGGAGGCATTACCTGTTACCGTTGCTATTAACCATCACCTCTTTTCCCATTATATCATACATCTTCTCTCCAAGGCGGATCAACAACTGCCCGTTGCGAAGCACCTTCTCTCCCTCCCTTGAGGGGAGGGTCGGGGAGAGGTTGTTCTCTGTTCTCTCCGGCTCAATCGGATCCGAAGCAGACGGGCAAACGAAACTCTCGTTCGCATCACCGCGCTGGTAGATACGAATCCAATCGATATACATCTTGCGCGGGCCGTTAGCCAAGGCCGTGATATTGTTCACATTATAGATACCCGGGAACTGACCGCCTACCGCCAAGTTGGCGATCACGAAATTCGGTTTACCGAATACCAATTGCCGGTTATAATTCGGGTCGTCATTGGGTTCTAAGTCCGCATGGAAATAGGCAGCTTTATTCGGATACGCATCCTTATCCATATATATATCGATCGACGTCGGAGTCCAAATCATCGTCACGATATGGAAGGTATCCTCCACCGAGTAATCCCATGTGACGCTATTCGCTTCGCTCAACACGGTATTCCACGCTGATCCAACATGCATCGCCCCATTGAAATAGCGATCCTGTGTACCTTTTGAGAATGCATTCTGATGACCGAGTTCAATAATATCTGTCTCGCCGCATCTCGGCCAGCCTACCTCATCGAAGTTATTGCCCATCTGCCAGAAAGCCGGCCAAAGACCGTTCGCCGTCTGCGGGAACTTAATACGCGCATCGATACGACCGAAGGTATAATACATCCGTCCTTTGCTGTTCACACGACCGGATGTGCAATCCTTGCCCAGATAACTCTCTTTCGTCGCTGTCAGAATCAGACATTGTTTACCCGTCGTCGGTTCGGCTCCTACCGTCACCGCTTTCTCGCAATAGTACTGCAACTCGTTATTGCCACCGCCGTCGTTGTTCACCTCTACATTCCAAACCGTGCGGTCCAGACTGCCGTCCGTAAAGTCCTCGTTCCAAACCAGTTCATACTCCCCTGTTCCTCCGCCGCAGGATTTATTCGGCGTTGTGCGGGGCGTAGCATCATTGGATAAAATGATATCATCGATATACACCACTGCATCTTCCGTCAACTCCTCCCGATCGGCCATGAAGAAGACAAAATCCACCTGCACCTTATCGCTGATATCGAATACCACATCCTGCCATGTATTGGCTACGATACTCGTCATCGGCGCGATATCGAGGTTCGTGCCGTTGTCCGTCACCTTCAGGTTCGGCTGGTGCCCGTTATTGCGGTACATGAGCGCGTGCACGTAGTGATACCCCGTGATGGCTTGATCTAAATGGGTGATCGCACCCGACCAGTTATCACACTCAGGTGCACGAACAATCTGCAGACATCTGCAACTGAGGTTCAAACCCGTCTGATACGGGTTATCTACGATCGCCGACGAACACGATATATTATCCCATTGCCGGGGATTCTTATCAAATGAATCGATATCCACCTGCGCCATCGCGCTCACCGCCAGACATAATACGGTCAAAAGAGAGAAAAGATGCTTCATAAGATGATGTATCTATTTTAAACTAAATGCAGAAAACAGCACATTGCCGGACAACCATTCCAACTTCACGGTATGCATCCCGCTTACCGGTTGTTGGGCTGCCGTCAAAGGACACGAAGTCGTTGCCCAGTTATCCATGCCTCCGGTTCGTGCCACAGAGGTCGTCACCACTTCATTTCCATCCACGTACACGCGAAGCATGGCATCCGTATAACCGGCCGTTCGGATATGAAAAGCAGTTGCTTGGTTCTGCAGGCATACTCGGTATTCCTGTGTCATACCCGCGCTGATATTTTTAATCATCAAGGGTAACTCCAATGCCTCCACTTGCGCATCGGTATTGGGTCGGACGTTAGGAGCAGTACCTTCCGCCGCACAATAACTTCCGGCCGGAATCCACTCCGTCGTCAGATAGGTCTGCGTATCATAACTCGAGAAACCGCAATACACTTTCCCGGCATCCGTCAGTTCACCCGGCACCTCATTGGTAATGAGTTGCATATGCGGGTCGTTGTTCTTATTCGTATAGCGCGGGATGAACCAAGCGTACCGCTCCACCAGCTGTTCATTCTCCATGTAATGCAACACCGTACACATATAGTCCATCTGCACCTCTGCCGATGCCGGTAGCGGATCCCATGCGCAGAACTCCGTCACCCATACCGGTTTGTTATACTTGCGGAATCGTTCTATAAACGATTGCACCGCACTGGGCGAAGCCATGTAACTATGCACCGAAATAGCGTACACATCGTTGATATCTACGTCCGGCTGCGCAAAGAACTCATCCAACCATTTAATCGGATCGTTATATCCAGGAAGTGTACCGTAGTTCATCGCTGGAGAAACCAACTTCAGGTTCAGTTCCTTTGCCAGTGCTACCACAGGCGGCCACAAAGCAGCCGCTTGAGCAGGCGTCATGTTCGCCTGATCCGTTAAGTTCGGTTCATTGAACCCTAATAGGTACTTGGTATTCGGATGAGCGGCCACATAAGCGCGAATTTTATCCGCGTTATAGTTGCCATTCCAGCACATGGGACAATAGTCTATCTCATTGGCGTCGAACCACAAGGCCGCATTCTCATTCGTGTTGTTTCCCCAGTTATAATCCCATGTGATATACGGGCTTAATAAAGGCAGGTCCGATACATAATTGAAATTGAACGCCACGCCTCGTTTCGCAGAACGCGCCATATGCGCTCCTGTTTTCTGAACCGTAGGCTCACTCGGACTGCATGCTACCAACGCGGCGCATGCCAACCATCCTATAATCTTATTCCACTTCATCGCGTTGATATACACGTACCCAATCTACTTTCATCAATAACGGGTTATTAAAGATAGCATCGTCGATATTGCCGCCAAGTGTTCCGCCTAAAGCCAGATTAATAATGAAATAGTTCGGACGGTTAAACGGCCAATACTCATCGCTGTCTATCACCTCCTCTATTTGCTCTGAATAAACGATGTCATCCACATAGAAGCGAATCACATCCTTTCCGTTCTTTTCCTCACATGTCCACTCGCATCCATATACGTGGAAATTGTTCTCGATATTTTCAATTCCTGTATAGGCTCGGCTACTGCGACTACCGCTACGGTCCTTCGCTGTATGCAGCGTTCCAAATATACGATTTGGTACACTTCCTGTATGCTCCATAATATCAATCTCGCCGCAATTAGGCCAGCTACCACGATTACCCAACGTCCAGAATGCAGGCCACGTACCCTGACCGGCCGGCAACGAGATACGTGCCTCTAACTTACCGTACGTAAACTCGCGTTTACCTTTCGAATAGATACGCGCAGAGGTATATTCGTTATTCTCGTATTGCTCCTTTCGACCTTCAATCACCAGACATCCGTCTTCTACGCGCAAATTCTCAGGACGAGAGGTATAGTATTGCGCTTCCTGGTTACCCCAACCGCCTCCGCCTATCTGCGGTGTCCAGTTCGATTCATCGAGCGCATTGCCGTCAAACTCATCGCTCCAAACCAATTTGTACGATCCCCATGTATGCTCTACGGCTACTAATGCGGTCACCGAACCCACATTCGTCGCTAACGTAATAGTAGCATTGCCGGCTTTGTGCGCTGTTGCCAAACCCGTCTGATCTACGGATGCAATACTCTCATCGCTACTACTCCACGTCTCATCCAGATCGTACGTGTTGCCGTATGAGAATTGGAAGGTCTCGCCCGGTTTTAGACTTACCACGGCCGGCGTGATACGCAAGGTAGCACCATCCGAACCCGTTACGAACACTTCGCATGTCGCAACTTGTTTGCCGCTCTTGGCAGTAATAATTGTCTTACCAATCGCTTGCGCCGTAACTACGCCGTAATAGACGGTGGCCACATCCGGATTAGACGATGTCCACTCTACATTGGATGCCGAACCAACAATTTCAACCGTTTGCATATCACCCGGTTTTAGTTGCAATACATTGGGGCTTAATGTGAAGGAAGCACCATTCGGATCACAAGCTGCCAATAGGACTACTGCAGCCAAAAGAATCAGATTTCTGAGTTTACGCATAGTATATATGTTTTAATAGGGCAATGGGGGAAAACCAATTCCCCCAAAGCAATGTTAGATACAATTAGTTCTTCTCGTAGAAGTAAACAGCATCCAGGTTGAGCTGAGCACCTACGGTAGCACCAGAGCGAATACTGAAAATATTCATACCAGATTTTACGATTGATCCGGCAATCTCTGCTGTGTATGCCGACAGAGGCACATCAAACTCATGCCATTCACCATCACGCTCAAAGTTTCCAATGATATTACCCTTGTTATCAATCTTCTCTGTTCCAATGTTGAAGAATGCAGCATCATCAAATACAGAGAATTGATGTGTACCATCGTTAGCTGCCTTGATAGCAATGTGAAGGAAGTACTTATCAGGATTAGCGGTTACTGCCTCTTTAAGAACTTGAGCGGCTGCTACAGACTCTGTATTCGTAATACAGAAACCACCACCCGACCAACCTGCCGGAGCAGCAACGGTCAATGCAACATATCCTTCCGTATTTCCAAAGAAGTTCTTTCCTGTACCGTCACCTGCGTTGTAGGTCTCGCCAGCAGCCCAGATATAAAGGAAGTTATCTACGTCATTTACACGGAAATCACCTGCAATAAGGCTTGCATACTTCTCTGCAGTTACGCCATCCAGAATAACCGGCCAAATACGTTTTGCCTCAATGGTCTTCTCGTCGCCACTCGGGCCTGCTGCTTTCTCTACGAGAACGACACAAGTCTTGGTCTCACCGTTAGCGGTAGCGGAGATAATTGCATTACCATCTGCTACGGCAGTAATAAGAGCGCTCTTACCGTCATTACCCGGAACCACGGTTGCTACAGCCTCGTTGTTCGAAGCCCAAGTTGTAACTGCTACATTTGCGGTGATGGTTGCTGTCTCACCTACCTTCAGCGTTACCGAAGTCGGATCAAGTTTCAACGCTTCGGGTTGCTCTTTCTTGTTGCAGGCACCAAAGCCTACCAATGTCAGCGCTGCCAGCGCTACAGCAAAAAATTTGTTTGCTTTCATAATGTTGAGTTTTTAAAAAGGTTAATAAAAAAGTTGATTTTAATTGTCAATTATCAATTGTCAATTGTGAATTATCAATATCCCGGATTTTGATCCATCTTGGTCGGATTCAGAAGAATCTCATCATACGGAATAGGGAGGATTTCGTGCGTACCTTTCCTGAATCCGCCACCTAACTTCACTTGGGCTTGGTATTCTTCACTCTCTGTAGCCTCATAGGCAGTGATGGTTTCATAAGCAATATTCCAACGCACGATATCGAACCATCTATGACCTTCCATCGCCAATTCGCAACGACGCTCATGACGAAGGGCCGCATCGGTGGCAGCAGGAACACCCGCCAAGCCGACGCGAGCACGTACCTTATCGATATACGTCTTCGCCGTTCCTGCATCGCCTGCGCCTAAACAAGCCTCTGCGTACATCAACAGCACGTCTGCATAACGAATCTGTTTGTTGTTCAGCGGACCACGACTTGCGTGCATTCCCCATTGACCATAACCAGCACCCGAAACGGACGAATCACGGTACATACCATACTTGTTATTCAGCATCTTATTACCCAAGTAGTATTCTACTGTCGGAGTCTCCATCAACGAATCTTCCGGAACCAGGATAGCAACATCACGACGCGGGTCGCCCGCTTCAAACTCATCGTATAAGTTTTGAGATGGATGATTAAATCCCCAACCGCCTCCGATTAACGAAGAACGGCTACGAACCAAAATCTGCGTGAAACTACCGGCAGTAAATCCGTTACCCTCACCGTAGTCACCCCAAGGAACCTCCGCATATTGAATCTCAAATACAGACTCAATACCATTCTCGCCGGCTACGGTGAAGTTGTCTTCGTAGTTCGGGCAGAGGTCATATTCGCCGGAAGTGATGATAGAGTCGCCCCATGCCTTGGCATCGGTATAGCATTCTGTCTGAGTCTTGGTGAGCCCGTATGTCTGCCAATAGGGCGAAGCCATATATAGATTCACCTTCATCAGCATGGCTTGTGCGGCACCTTTCGTAGCACGGCCGAGGTCAGCGCCATCATATTGGGACTTTTCCCATAGTCCTGCTTGTGCTTTGGCCAGATCACTCAATATCTGCTCAAACACATCATTCACCGAAGCGCGGGGTTGGCCCCATTCATCAGAACTATCCATCACCTTCAATACCAAGGGTACGCCTGCATACACACGCACTAAGCGGAAGTAGTAATATGCACGGAGGTAATAGACTTCTCCCAATAGACGAGCCTTCATTCTTTCGGTGAAATTAGCATCGATTCCAACTTTCATGCCATCGATATATTTCAAGGCAAGGTTACAACGGGCAATACCTTGATATTGCGCGCGATAGAAGTCAAGCAGCAAAGTATTTCCGGATGTAGTACGCCAATTTTCGAAGTCGTATGCGTCCGCCATGTCGGTCGTACTGCCGCCGCCCTTCAGCGCATCGTCACTTAATACATCGCCGAAGAACCACTCGGAATAATATGTTGCATTATACTCCCACATCAGCGGAACATAACAAGCCGTCACATTCTGCACGGCAGCCTCGGTAGATGTATAGAAATCTTCCAACAAATCCGTACCCGGCTCTATCTCCGTCAAATAATCTTTACATCCTGTCAGAGAGAGGACAGAACACAAGATACAAAGTACTGATAAATTTTTAATAGTCTTCATAATTATCCCCTTTCTTTTAGAAGTTAGCATTCAAACCAAACGTAAACGTACGGCTCTGCGGATAGTTTCCGTAGTCCACACCACTACCGACTTCAGGATCGTATCCCGAGTACTTGGTGATCGTGAAGAGGTTCGACGCCGTAGCATAGACGCGCAGACGCGAGCAATGGAATTTCTGAGTCCACTTGAGCGGGAAGGTATAACCAATCTGCAGGTTCTTCAAGCGCAGATAACTACCGTTCTCCAAGAATCGTGTCGAGTTGGCCATGTTATCCGAGTGTCCAAGCGGGTTAGGAATCGTACCGTCGCGGTTCTCAAAATCTTCTGGATTGAGACCTTTGGCAATCATCGCTCCATATACGCCACTCATCGTTTCTTTACCCGGGTAACCAACCCAAACCTGATCTTTCATATAGCTTGCCAAAGCATTGGATGAGCCATCGCTCTCCAGACGTTCACGAAGCGCATTATAAATTTGGTTACCTGCAACACCCTGGAAGAACAACTGGATGTCTACTCCGTAGAAGTCCGCTCCCAGATTGATACCATACGTGACTTTCGGGAAAGAGGTTCCCAGATATACAGCATCATCATCATTAATGATGCCATCTCCGTTCTGGTCCTTATAACGTGCATCACCGGCGTGTACTCCTTCCATGTTTGGTACATTAGCCGCCACCTCTTCTTCGGACAGATAGACACCTTCGTATTCGTACCCCCAGAACGCATTCAGCGGCATGCCAAGGTCCGTCTTCACACGGTCGTCCCATAGCGGAGAACCACCATTAAGCTTAGTCAATTCGTTATGGATATAACTAATGTTACCATTGATATTGTAGTGCACCGGACCTACCTTGTTCTCATGACCGAGCGTAATCTCGACACCCTCATTACGGATATTTCCTACGTTACGAACCATAGTGTAGCGGTTTCCTACATGAGCCGGAGCATTAACCGGCAGAAGGGCATCGAGCGTGTTACGGCGGAAATAATCAATCGCTCCGGAGAGCTTGCCGTTCCAGAAACTGAAGTCCACACCGGCATCCCATTGTTCGTTCGTTTCCCACTTGCCGTCACGGTCAATCTGCGTGAGAACGGCTGCGCCGAACGAAGCCGCATCTTGTACATTACCGAATGGATAACCGTAGAATACTTTGTCGCCCGAACCCATTGTCAATTGGAATGCGTTCGACGGCACACCATCATTACCTACCTGACCGTAGCCTGCACGGAACTTGATGTTATCTAACCAATCCAGCTCTAAGTCACGCATGAAGGGCTCTTCGCTCAGACGCCATGCGACAGCAACGGACGGGAAGAAACCCCACGGGTTCTTGGTGAACTTAGACGAAGCATCCGCACGGAAGTTCACGGTGATCATATAACGGCTGTCGTAGTTATAGAAGACACGACCGAGGAACGAGAGACGTCTGGTGCGAACTACTTCATCGCCTCCTAATTTATCTTTCGTTGTTTTGAAAGCGAACCAGTTGCTCGGTATCGGATTCAGAATATTGGCACCGGATGCACTCAGCACATACTCGTTGTATTCCGACCATGTCTGACCGGCCATCACACTAAAGTTATGCTTGCCTATCTGCTTGGCATACGTAATGGTCGTCTCCTCCAATAGGGTACAATAGCGTCCCATCAGAGTAGAGAGGAAGTTCTCTTCCGAATAGTTGTAAGACGTATATATATTCGGATATGTGAATCCTTTATTGCGCGCAATATTATAATCAACAGAGAAAGAAGGACGAATCGTTAATCCGTCAACCGGCTTTATCTCCAGATAGATATCTCCTACGGCACGCTCAGATTTAGAACTCGGCTCCGTGTTATATACCATTTGGTATGGGTTCGTCACATTCCTGAAGTTCGAACCAGCCGAATAGCGTCCGGATAAATCAGTTCCCAGTGCATTCACAGAACCTTCCGGATAATAAACCGGATCCCATTGACCCATCGCCATGGCTGCTGACAATATAGAAGCACCAGCAGAACTGCTGTTGTTCATCGCATTGCGGCCGCTCTGCGCCATAAGATTAAAATGCTCACCTATGGTCAACCATTTAGCAATCTTATAGTCCGAGTTCAGACGCAAGGTGAAACGATTATAGTTACTACCGATGATGGTACCTTCCTGTGCGAAATAGGACGAAGACAAAGCATAGTGGCCTTTATCGCTACCGCCGTCGAACGACAAGTTATAGCTATGCATAAATGCGTTAGCTTTGAATACCTCGTCTTGCCAATCGGTCTCTTGGTTGGCATAGTCAAAGTTCGTCGGATAGAACTTAGAGGAACCTAATTTCCAGTCCTTCAACCAGGACATGAAGCCTTCGTTATAATACTGGTCAATCTCAGAAGCACCATTACGCATCGCGTTAATACGGATCTCGGTCTCGGCCTGGTCTTTGGCTCCCATCAGGTCCAGCTTGCGCCAGCGATTCTGGAATCCCCAGTAGGCATCAAAGGTTACGTTGACCTTACCTTCCGAACCGGTTTTGGTGGTGATGATTATCACACCGTTTGCACCACGGCTACCGTAGATGGCCGTAGCAGAAGCGTCCTTTAGAATCTCCATCGACTGGATGTCACTCGGCGCGAGGAACTTGATGTCCGTCGTGATGACACCATCCACTACATACAGCGGGTCGTTACCTCCCATCGCCGAACCGATACCGCGGATACGAATGGTAGCCGCTTCACCAGGCTGACCGGAACCGCTTGTGACCGTCACACCGGCTGCGCGGCCCTGCAGCGCCTGATCCAAACCGGATACAGGAGCTTTGAGCAACTGGTCCGCACTCACACTCGTTACAGCACCTGTCAGGTCGCTCTTCTTCATCGTACCGTAACCGATGGCTACCACTTCCTGCAGCTGCACGTTGTCCGGCACGAGCGTCACGCGAATCGGACCGACGCCGGAGACCTTCACCTCCTGGGTCTTGTAACCCATAAAACTAACCTGCAGGACATCGCCCGCTTTGGCTTGTAACTCGAAATTACCATCAAAATCCGTGATTGTACCTACCGTGCTGCCTTTTACCATCACGTTCGCACCAATCACAGGATCCGGCTCGTCCTGAGCCATCACCACGCCCGTCACAGTCACACTCTGCGCCCACATTCCAAGCACCATAATGACCATAGCGGAGATTGTCAGAATTCGTTTCATTATTAGATTTGTTTACTATTAGTTTTTGAAGGTGCAGGGCGAACCAACGCCCTACACCCAACACTTTTTCGCACCTTATTTTACGCGTACGCCCGTGATAGTGTAGCGTTTGCCGTCACGCACGATAATCAGTTGGCCGTTCTCAATCACTTTTGTGACTTGTATGTTTGTCTCCAGATTGTCAATAGCAGTAGCATCGTCCTCCTTGAAGAAATAAACGTTATCGAGGAAGAAAGCGGTATTTGCTTTATTGACAAATCCAAGTTGTTTCATCTTGAATGTTTCGTACTCCGAAAAATCAAGCACTATATCGTTCCACTGGTTAGCGACCATCGGTTCAGAAGCTTTTCTCGGTTCGCCAGTAATCACCGGATAGACTTCAAACGCGAATGAAGTGGTTGGATACACACTAAAGTGAATCTTCTGGTAGCCAGCAAAGTCGGTTTCAGTAAATACCCAACCAAATACACCGTCAAGACTTGACACATAGTACAACACATTATCTCCTTCGCCTAATGTTTTCTTGTCCAAAACAGGCGATTGCCACCACCACTCGCAGTAGTTGCTTACGGCAAGCACATCATATGCGTCCGAATAGAGAGCCTTAACATTCTTAGCAGCATGTACAGGAGCCGGAGCGGCAGCCGGAGCGGCTAACGTTTTGGCATTAACCTGGATAGGAGTAGTCTCGTTTCCTACGGCATCAAAGGCAATAACAGAGAATACATAGTCTTTGCCGGGCTCCAGGTCTTTCACAGTAATGGCAGTAGTCTCTTCAGAGGAAGCCGCACCTTTACCAACCTCTGCGTCATTGAGTTTGACAGAGTAATTTACTACTCCCATGTTGTCTTTGGCAGAAGCAGTAATAGTAGCCGAGAAGAAATCTGTAGCTGTTACCGATGCCGTCAGGTTAGTCGGAGCCTCAGAATCCTCAAGTGGAGTGGTACGATAGAAATACACATTGTCCAAGGCAAACTCGGTAATAGTGCCGTTATCATACTTGAATTGGAAGATGCTGGAGAGATTCAGCCCCGCGAAATCAGTAGCCAAATCAAGGTCAATGCTATTCCACTTGTTAGCTTCGAGGGTCACAATCTTACGATGCGAATCATCAGTAGCGAGTCCAGCACCTCCATAGATAGGAACAATACCTATCTGACCTGCAGCGTCTGCCCAGATATCAAGGTGCAGTTTCTCCATTACCATGACGTTGTAGGAGGATGCACATCCCCAACCGAGGTAGTTAAAATTGGCATAGGAAAGATAGTGGTTACCATTGATATCCCCTTCTGTCATGGTAGTGGTTTGTCCCCATCCTTCCAAATATCCCCAATTGGCCTCTCGATCGTAAGAATCAGAATAAACGGCCTTTACTTGTGCTGCCGGACATGTTGGGACAGGAGCCGCAGATGTCGGAGCAGCCATTACGGATACAACACTTGCGCTTAAGAAAGCGACTAAGAAGAAAATCTTTCTCATGATACTAAATTTTTGTTAAACAATATTATTGATTGGATCATTGCAATGTTGAAATTGCACGGCAAAGTTACTGCTTTTTTTTCACATGCACAAACATATTTATATGTTATGCAACATAAAAGTACGTACCTTCCGAAAAAAGTACGTACCATCTTGCTGTAATTCAGATATTTACCTATTCTGACCTACCTTAAAAAAGTACGGAAATAGTATCTGTATTTTTGTGGAAAAATTCGTACAAACAGGAGTTTACATAGTCCATCACTTCCTGCTTAATGTCGGGCGGACAGAGGTCGGTATTGGCAGAAAAGGAGGATGAAGATACGGCCGGTGACGAGGATGAAAATGTGAAATTTTGGCAAATCGGCTCAAAAAAGTAAGATTTTTTGCATTTTTTTGTTCAATTTGAGCCGATTATTCAAATATTTTTTGTACTTTTGCCGTCGATTTCGTCCAAATAAAAAAAATCAATATGAAATTTCGGACTTTACCCATAGTGGCCATCCTGTTCATTGCAGCAGCTATGGTTGTTCAGTTTCTCATCTCCTCTGCCCTCGAGAAAGAGCACGTAAGCGAGGTGGTAGAATATAAGATGCAGTCGGCGCAGAAGGACTTCTTCTACGTCCTGTTGGGATTCCATAACGCGGCGGACGAGATGAGGAAATTCGTCCTCGGGCATTCGGAGAATGAGAGCGAACTGTTGGAAGCCACTCGGGTCGCTCTTGAGCGATATCCGAATATCGATAATATGTTCGTGAAGTTAGCGCCCGGGGTCTATACCGGCCGGGAGAACAATTACTTCCCGCGTTCCTACCGGTTTAAAGGACAAACGATCACCACGGCGCAAGGGAAAGAGGACCTGGATTACTATGCGCGAGACTGGTACACCGGGGCGCTCCGATGCGATAGTAACGGGTATTGGTCCGAACCCTACATCGGAGCCAGCACACAGACGTTCATCGCTTCCCATTCGCTCCGGATTGAAGACGAACAAGGCCGATTAATCGGAGTCGTGGGAGATGATTTTACCATCGAGTGGATAGAAGACATCCTCAACGACATCAAACCCTATGACGAAGCTGTTTGCCTCATCTTTGGTACGAACGGTTCCCTCATCGCCTCCTCTGACAACTGCACGGCGGAGGACGGGACTCGCTACGAAAACGATAAAAAACATTGGATGGTCTATGCCCGAACCATGAACCCCATTAACATGCAGCTCATGATTGCCGTTCCTACGCAAATCATCTGGCAGAGCATCAAATGGAGAAGTATCATTACCCTGTGCATACTCATCATTGGTATCGTTATCCTCGTCCTCCTCTTCCGGCGCGTGGTAAAAAACCAGAAAGCATATCTTCAGGTGGAGAATGAGCATAAACTGGTGCAGAACGAGATGAGCATAGCCAAGAAGATCCAAATGAGTATCCTGTCGCACGATTTCATCGATGATGAGCAACTCGCGCTCCATGCTACGCTTGTACCGATGCAGAGCGTCGGAGGAGATCTGTATGACTTCTATCGCGATGGCGATTACGTCACTTTTATCATCGGCGACGTCAGTGGGAAAGGCATGCCCGCGGCGATGTTCATGGCTGCTACCGTCACCCTCTTCCGAGCCGCTGTCAAGCATCACTCCTCCACCAATGCCATCATGGAGGAGATCAATTCCACCCTCTCCACCAATAACCGGATGATGATGTTCGTTACCGCCTTTATCGGACGACTCCATCTGCCTTCCGGACAACTGACCTATTGCAACGCCGGACATCTGCCCCCGATCTTCGTCAAAGACGGACAGTGCCGGTGGTTCGAACTCAAGGAAACGAATGTCATCTTAGGTCTCGATAGCACCTATCGTTTCTCGGAGCAATCATCCATCATCGACCATGGCGAACAGATCATCGTCTTCACCGATGGCGTGACCGAAGCGGCTAATGAGCAAAATCAGTTACTCGGCTTCGATACGCTACTGGAGAACCTGCAAACAGCGCCGCAGCCGATAGACGACCGGACGGTGTACGATGTCGTACGCCGGTTCTGCTCCAAGGCCGAGCAGTCTGACGACATCGCTATCATGAATATCGTACGGAAATAATCCCTCCTCCCTCACTTCGCGTGAATCGTGATGATATCCCGGAGATCGGTCGTATAAAGCGGACTCTTGTGCTCCGTCTTATATACCTCCTCCTCATGGCGCATCTGCGAACCCAGAATAATCGTGTGTTTGCCATGGCGGTCGTCGATATGATCCAACGCGCGCTGAAGACGTTTGTCTTTGTCGCGGTCCTTGGGGTCAAACAAATCCGGCACTACCGCCGTTTCCGGGATAATCTTAAGCAATACGACCCCGGCTTTCTTATACAGCACGCCGGGACGAAAAGCACGACGGAACGCACCTAAAGCATATGAAATCAACTCCTGGCTGTTGGCGGTAGCTACGGGTAATGCAACCAACTCACTTAGATAATGCTGCTCTATATCCGTCCGGAAAGGAGACGTGTGCGCATACACATATACCTGCTGCGCGACCGACCTCTGCGTACGCAGTTGCCGCGCACAGTGCGCACAGAAATTGGCAATCTGTTCCTCCAACAGCGTTTTCTCCGTGATGGCCGTCGCAAAGGTGCGAGAGGTCGTTATGCTTTGCTTCATCGGCAACTCCGTGATGTCTATCACGTCTTGTCCGCGCAACTCCTGCCATGTCAGCAGACCGGGTTTGTTCAGCAGACCACGCGCAAAAGTAGCCGCTTTTTCCGTGAACTGCAGCGCCGTCGTCACACCCGCATTCGTCAACTTGGCCTTCGCACGGCGGCCTATCCCCCATACATCGCCTATCTCGAATGACGAAAGCGCTTTGACGCGCTGCTCTTCCGTCCGAATCTCGCATACACCGCGATAACCCGGATATTTCTTCGCGTACTTGGATGCCACTTTTGCCAGCGTCTTAGAAGACGCAATACCGATGGAAACAGGAATACCTACCCCTTGCCGAATGGCTTTCACTAATTGCTCACAGTACGCTTTCTGTTTGTCGGCCGGCACATGATCGATATTGAGAAAACACTCATCTATCGAGTATTGCTCGAAGCGGGAGGTGTGCCGACGAAGGATAGACATCACGCGGTCGGATAAGTCACCGTACAACGAGAAATTAGAGGAGAAACAAACCACTCCTTCCTTGTCCACCAATCCCTTGATCTGATATAGCGGAACACCCATCTTGATGCCCAACGCTTTGGCTTCGTTGCTCCTGCTCACCACGCAACCGTCATTGCCGGAAAGCACTACGACCGGTTTTCCCTCCAAATCAGGACGGAAAACACGTTCGCACGAAACGAAGAAATTATTGCAATCGGCCAAAGCGTACATAAATTACCAATCACCAATTACCAATCATATGCGAGTCTTATGAATCGCATATGTCACTACACCCCAAACGGTAAACTCGTTGTTCTTATCGACGCGTATGGGCTGAAAATCAGGATTATGAGGTATCAGCCAAGCGCATTCACCGCTCTTATCCCGCTTGAACTCTTTGAGCGTATATTCGCCGTCGATATAGGCTACAATGAAATCGCCGTTCTTGGGTTCGAGACCCCGATCTACCACCACGATATCCCCGTCCAGAATACCCGCATCACGCATGGAATCACCTTCCACATGCGCATAAAACGTCGTTTCCGGATGAGGCGTCATCTCCCGCGCCAGGTTAATACGTTCTCCCGCATGATCGGCAGCAGGAGACGGAAAACCGGCATGAAGCGATTCCGCAAACTCCAAGGCCAACTCAGCCTGTTCCGAATCTGTTATGTCTATCAGTTTACTCATAGTTGATATTTTTGCGCTGCAAATTTACAACAAAATAATCAATTGTGCAAATTTTAATGGACATTTTGGCAGAAAGTGGACAATTTGGCACGAAAGATGGACATATTGGCAGGGATTTTAGGGTTGGCACACAATTTGCCTTTGTTAGGGTGAAAACGCAATTACGCATACTACGCCAACAACGTAAACTACGCAAACTACGTTAAACAATGTTTAAATGTTTAACTAAATTTGGAGGATTAAATTATGAAACCTGCAATCTATCGTAGAAACAGTTGGCTGCCGACAAACGGATGGTTCCCCACCGTATTCGACGAGTTTTTGAACAATGACATGCTGAACACCGCCAGCAACGTGGCGCCTTCGGTCAACGTCAAAGAGACCGCTAACAGTTACACCGTTGAGTTAGCTGCTCCGGGTGTTAAGAAAGAGTACTGCCGAGTACACGTCGATGAAGACCACAACCTGTGTGTTGCCATCGAGAACAAGTTCGAGCACAAGGAAGAAGACAAACATGAGCACTATCTGAGACGCGAGTTTGCTTACACGAACTTCGAGCAGAAGTACACCTTGCCGGACAATGTGGACGAGGCAAAGATCGCCGCTAAGGTTGAAGATGGTATCTTAACGATTGAGTTGCCGAAGATCAAACGCGAAGAAGGCAAGACCGGACGCCAAATCGCGATCTCATAACAAGGCATGTTAACATGCAAGAGCACTCCTAAGCGAGTGCTTTTTTTTTTGAAATTTTGCTGGCCCTCCTACTGGTGTTGGCCGGATGTGAAAAAAATTCAGTGGATAACCGTGACGCCTTCGTAGGAACGTACGAATACGTAACAGAAGGCGAAATGACCCTCTCCGGTCCTATGCCGGGATTAAATCCCAAATTGCCTCTGAATACGGAAGGTACGTTCACTATCTCCAAAGTCAGCGACAAGGACAGTGTGCTCATCTCGGGTGCTATCAACGGAAAGCTGACCCCTTTCAAGGCGATCGTCAAAGGCAGTCAGCTTGAGTTTGTGGGAGACGAGTTCAGCGCTAAAGGAGAGAACTTCGAGGTAATTTTGTCGATAAGTAACCATAATGCCCCGGTAGTTAATGATACCCTTACTTGGGTGGACAACAATGTAAGTTGTTTGGGTACATTGTACGGATTCGACCTCGAAGGAGAAGGAAATGTCAATTTGAAAGCCTGCAAGAAAAAATAACCGGAGAGATAACCCTTTCTCGCAATACGAAAGGCACAATCCAAAAAGGTTGTGTCTTTTTTTATGTAAGGATATTCCTGCTCGCTCGTACTAACTGTTCTCCGTTCGCGAACAGCAAACACCTAACCTCAAAAGACAAGGAATCGACTCCTCCAGCGTTTTCGTAGGTTTCGCAGAAACCGGGTTTTGGACTTCGAAATAGATAGCGGGTATTGCAGGAATGTTTACAACTTACGTTGTGAGGGCACTTGATTAGTAGATTATCTGGGAGCTTGCTCATAAGTAAGCTAATAAGCAAGTACACTCCGGGCGTGTAGCCCATATTCCGAAATAGCCGGTAGCTATGTAGAAGATGTTTTCTTTAGAGGGCATAGCCCGAGTTTTCGATTACCTAATCAAACAGCCGTCGATTCCGGTTTTCTATGTTTTTTTCGAAAATATTTGCAAATATGCAAAAAAAGTAGTAATTTTGCACCGCAAAATTTGCGTGCAAAGCAAAAGAAACGAGAAAAGTAATACTGAGATATGGCAGATATAGACGGAGTGCATAATGCCAATAGAGGTGAGATCATCATCTATCGTGCGGAAGACAACACGGTACAACTTAATGTGCGCATGGAGAATGAAACCGTGTGGCTGAATTTGAATCAAATGGCTATGCTATTTGACCGTGATAAATCTGTTATATCTCGTCACATTCGGGATGTTTTTAGAGAGCGCGAGTTATCGAAAGAGGCAACCGTTGCAAAAAATGCAACAGTTCAAATAGAAGGTGGGCGTGCGATTGTACGACAGATGGATTATTATAACCTCGATGTGATCATCTCTGTTGGTTATCGAGTCAAGTCTCAGCGAGGTGTACAATTCCGCCAATGGGCAAACAGGATTCTGAAGGACTACCTCGTCAAAGGCTATGCCATCAATGAAAAACTACGCCGTGAGCAGTTGTCGGATTTGCGGCAGTTGGTTCAGATTGATTCTCTATCGTGAAGATGGAACTAAGCGTTTAGCGGACAATACTCTTGTCGCTTTGACCCTTATGATTGCCGAGAGCCGCACAGAGGAAAAAGACACTATGGTCAAAGTGGTAGTAAATTTGATTAACCAGAAGAACTAAAGTCAAAAAGGAACAAGCCTAACAAACGACAAAAACTAATACGGAGAGATGATCATTTATCGCAATACGAAAGGCACAATCCAAAAAGGTTGTGTCTTTTTTTGTTGGGAATTAATCGCAAAATGAAGATTTTCCTTGCATATGTCAAAAAAAAGCAGTACCTTTGCACCGGATTTAGTGTTCGCGATTCGCGAACGGCGAACATTACGCGCGAAAGCCAAGTAATAATCGTGCGTAAGCTAAGAACAATTAGTCAGAAATTACTGATTTTAAGCGGCTATGAAAGAGCAAGATTTGGTTATACTTTTAAAGAAATTGACGTCAAAAGGGCGTAAACTTTCTTTGCGGAAACTTGCGGAAGAACTCGGCATGAGTGCTTCAAGTGTGAGTGAAAGTCTGGAACGTAGCAAAAAGGCACAATTGGTAGATCGCAACAAGAAACGCGTGAACACGCTAGCGTTGCAGGAGTTTATGATTCACGGATTGCCTTATGTTTTTCCGGCAGAGACAGGTCGTGTCATCCGCGGTATACCTGCATATATAAGCGCCTCGCCTCTCAAGGAGCAAGTAACGGATTCTTCCGAGCAATTTGTATGGCGTTATATCAAAGGTAATGCGCGCGGGCAACAGATAACTCCCCTCTACCCGTCTGTCCCTGAAGCGGCTTTGCGGGACGAGGAGTTATACCAACTGCTGGTCATTGCCGACACGCTTCGCATGGGACGTTCGCGTGAGAAAGAGATTGCCATTGCAGAACTGAATAAACACATCCAGCGCTATGTCGAAAACCAATAACGAACGTTTGCAGGAGATTGCAGAAGGCATGCAGAACCTAAACGAACGGCTTGTGTACGTTGGTGGAGCATTAGCCGGTTCGTACGCCACTGATCCTGCCGCATTAGAGCCCAGACCCACTACGGATGTGGACTGCGTGGTCAACTCTGCCAACTATGCCGAACATGCCGCTTTCGAGGAACAGCTCCGCAAACAACATTTTCAGAACGATACGGAATCAGAGCCTCCTGTTATTTGCCGATGGGTATATAATGGCGAACTGGTGGACGTAATGTCTTACGAAGAAAAGAGCCTAAGTTTCGGCAACCGATGGTATCGACCGGGATTTGAGCATCGCGAGTTATACAAACTCCCGTCCGGACAGACGATTTATCGTCTTAGTGCACCTTATTATATCGCCACAAAAATAGAGGCTTTGCTATCGCGAGGCGGAAACGATTGGCGAGGAGCAAAAGACTTTGAGGATATCATTTACGTGCTCAATTATTGCACGGATTTCATGTCGCGATATCGTGCAGCTGAGACGGATGTGCAGCAATATCTGTCAGAGCAGTTCGAAACCATGTTGCGGCGTCCCAATTTCAATGAAGAGATTGAATGCGCCATCTCTGCGGACGAGATTGAACGCACCGACATGCTGATACAAATAATGTGCGACATTGCTCTTTATAAGCCGGAACCAGGTTTGAAGATTCAATTTGTGAGTGACCTGCATCTGGAGTTTCCGGACAACCGCGCGTGGTTGGCGGCTCACCCGTTGGAAGTGACAGGTGATATACTGCTTATTGCCGGAGACACGGCGTACTTGGACCTGCCCGATTCCGGACGCGAGACCTATAAGGCGTACGATTTCTGGGATTGGGCTTCACGCCATTACAAGCAAGTCATCGTGTGCCTCGGCAACCATGATTTCTACGGCTATTACGATTTGGCGACTATGCCGGATAACTATTGTCTGGACATCCGCCCGAACGTAAAAGCGTACTACAACAAAGTCCTGCATCTGACAGCCGAAGGCGGCCTCACTGCTGACAGCAAAGACGCTTTAACCGATATCATCGTCTCCACGCTTTGGTCGAAGATCGAGCCGGAGAACGAATATCTGGTAGAACGCGGGGTGAGTGATTTCTACCGCATCAAATATGAAGGTCACCGCCTCAACGCACAGAATTTCAATGCCGAGCATGAGCGTTGTCTGGCTTTTATCAAACAAGCCGTAGCAGATAGTTGCGCAAAGACAAAGATTGTGCTCACCCACCATGTGCCGACGCAGCTATGTACTGCACCGGAGTTCAAAGGAAGCACTATCAATGGGGCTTTTACGGTGGAGTTGGGTAACTATATCGCTGATTCGGGCATTGATTATTGGATTTATGGGCACTCGCATCGCAATATAGATGCAAAGATAGGTAAGACACAAATCCTCTCCAACCAATTCGGCTATCTCTCCCACGGCGAACCGCAGCAAAACGGCTTTGACCAACAAAAATATATACAACTACAACCCAATAACCCTTTATCGCAATACGAAAATACAACTATATCATGAAATCGATTACTTTTACCTGCACGAAGAGTGCGGAGCAGATCAAGAAAGAAGCCGATCAGGCACTTATGTTCTATAAGATCGCACCTTTTCTGGGCATTATCTGCATGGGCATTTTCGTTTTTCTGTTTCTCCACATGCGTAACCAAAACGCAGAGGCGGGAGACAGTTCCAGCGATCTGTTGCTCTATGTGATATTAGGCATCGCGTTCCTTTTCATGCTCTTCGTTACCTTGTTTTTCGTATATTATAAGAACCGTGCGGGGATCAAATATATCTTGATGCCTGATAAGCAGTTTGGTTGGGATGAAGAGGCACAGCAGTTCTTCTACAAGGATAGAAACCGATCCCTGCGCTTCAAGGGCGACGATGTGAAGACATGGAACAGTTACATCCAGAACAACACCAATATCCCGATGGATATCATCCTGCTCAAGACGGGCGAACGACTCGTTCTGGAGGGCGATTGGAACGATAAGGTACACGACTATCTGCAGAACTTCCATAACCTCCTCGGTCTGCCTAAACCGTCCAGCATGGTCTGGATGCTCGATGTTTACAAAGACGAACCCACTCCGGAGAGATAACCCTTTCTCGCAATACGAAAAACACACATATCATGCGCAAATTATTCTTTATCATAGCAGCGGTTCTGATGACCGCAAGCATGTGGGCGGAAACGGTCTACACGCGTATCAACAACAAACCGACGAAAGGTTGGCCGGGCACGTACCTCATCGTCTATGAGAAATCGGCCACCGAAGCCTATGTATGGGATGCTACCGATGCATCCAATAACTTCGTGAAAGCAACCATCAGCAACGGTAAGATCACTTCCGAAGCCCTGAAGGCCTATCAAGTGACCGTGACCGACGAGGGTTCGAACCGCTATTACGTCCATGCTGAAAATGGCTATATCGGCTCTGAGGCCAAGAAGAACAGCTTGACCTTCACAACCAGCGGCAAAGAGTGTACGATCAAGGTCAATGGCGGTTATACGATGCTCGAGACGAACACGAACACCTGTCGTTTCCTTTGCTATGAGTCGGGCAGTAACTACCGTTTCCGCTTCTATTACGACCAGGATAAGAAATGGGCGGATAGCAAGAAGCATAATATCTATTTCTACGTGCTGGGCGATGTGGAGCAAGAAGAGCCGCAGAACCAGTTGGACCTCAACTATGCGCATGTGGAGATGTACGCATGCGAGAGTAAGTTCCCTACCCAGAGCAATCCGTACGACCAGTATTTCATGACGTTTATGTTCCTCGCGCAAGAGGAGTCCGACGAGGCTGTGCCGCAGATCGGATTGGAGATCCTGGCTCCGACGCAATACTCGATCGCAGGTACGTATAAATCCGATTACACGCCCGGGCAGAAGTACTTCCTAAACTGCCAAGCGGGCACGAAACACTCCTATTTCATCTTCCCTAGCAATGCGGAACAGGGGTGGTCGCAGGCATCGATCAAACTGGCTCAGATGGACGTGACGAAAGTAGGTCCGTCGCAACTGGCCAATGCGTACAAATACCATATCCGCCTGGTCTTTACCGATTCGAATCAGAAGATCTGGACGCTCGATAAGGACATGGATGTCTATGGCATGTGGATCGACTGTGACCGCTCGGGCGAGCAGGATACGAACATGGATCCTGTACCGTTTGTGTTGGAGTCCGGCAACCATAACCCGCAAGGTATCGAGGAGATCACAACGGAACCTTCTCCGGCCATGAAGATTCTCCGGGATGGTCAGCTATTAATTATCCTTCCGGACGGAAGCATCTATACGATCTTAGGCCAAAGAAAGTAAAACGAGATAACCCTTTATCACAATACGAAAGGAAAGAAACTCTTTAACTAAAAATAATTACTCACATGAAAACGCAACATTTCTCAATGCCCCGCATCATGGTTTGGGGTTTGGTATGGATCAGCATCATGGTCTTTAGTCTCGGAAACATCCAAACTGTCTGTGCAGAGCCGCAGAACTCCGGACCAATGATTGAACCTTCTGCCGTTATGCAGAACATCGAAATGAATGTCATGTACAGAGGGTATGCCAACAAATATGCTATCTCTGTTCCCGGCATTTCCAATGACAAGGTGACCGTGGAAGCGGAAGGGGCTACGGTCAAAAAAGGGTCCGGAATATGGATCTTCGTACCTACTGAAGACGCTCGAAAGGTAAAAGTAACCATTTATGCGGACATCAAAGGTCAAAAGAAAGCGATGAGCACGATGCTCTTTGCCGTTAAAACCTTACCCAAACCGGAGGCATGGTTGACGGTAAATGAGCACGTATACCGTTCCGGTGATAATGTGCCTTTCTCGGCCCTGATGAATGAGTCGGCAAAACTAGAAGCCGGCTTTGGACCTACGGAAGCATTTAACCTGCCCTTTGAGATTGTTTCTTTCCAAGTAAACATTTTGGGCAAGATAATAATAGTAAACGGGAATATGTTCACAGATGCAATGAGAGAGCGAATACAGCTGATGAAAAAAGGTCATCTCATCGTCTTATTGGCTTTGAAAGCCCGGACGCCGGAAGGCGCAACCATCTCCCTCTCGCCATTTACTCTTATCTTGGAATAATAAATTCGGAGAGATAACCCTTTCTCGCATTCCACAAGGCACAATCCAAAAGGGTTGTGTCTTTTTTTCCGGCTCAAAGCTGTCTTTGTCGGGAATAAAGGCATACACCTTTTTGCCTTGTCCGGCAAACCATCCGGCTCACAATTGGACTTTCTGAACAGACGTTTGCCCAGTTCGCAGGCATTCTTCAAGTCGTTATTCAAAACCTTATATTCCATTTTATTCTTTTCCCATATCTCAGTTGATTTAATTTTCGTTTCATTAGCTTTGCACACAAAAGCGTGCAAAGGTACAATTTTTTTCGCAAATTACAAATTTTGGGGAGACATTCGTTCGAAAAAGTGAGTTTTGGAGGGAAAATGAGAAGTTTTGCAGTAAAAAATTTGCGGAATAGAAAAATTTTTAGTAATTTTGCAGCCGGAAACGTGAAAAGCGAATTATCAATAAGAGCCGGAAACGTGCAGAATGTATAAGTACAAACAATCAGAAACGTTAAAAATAACTCTGTATGAAGCGTAAGATTTACTCGCAGCTAGTCGAGTGGAAACAGACAGAAAAAGGCAAAAGTGCCTTGCTGATAGAAGGAGCACGCCGTATCGGTAAAAGTTATATTGTAGAGGAGTTTGCAAAAAACGAATATGACAGTTATATCCTCATCGACTTTAACCATGCCGATGCAGAGGTGATTGCGCTCTTTGAAAACTACGCCACCCGTTTGGATATGCTTTTCCAGATGTTGTCACTTCATTATAACGTACAACTAAAGAATCGCAAGTCACTGATTGTCTTTGACGAGGTACAGCAATACCCGCCTGCACGTGCGCTCATTAAATATTTAGTTGCCGATGGTCGGTACGATTATATCGAGACAGGCTCGCTCATCAGCATTCATAAGAATGTAAAGGACATTGTTATCCCGTCGGAAGAGCAACGCTTGCCGATGTACCCGATGGACTTTGAGGAATTCCTTTGGGCGATGGGCAATGAGATGCTGATGCCGTTTATACGTGATTGCTATACTAAGAAAACTCCATTGGGTTCGATTCATAGGAAAGCGATGGATATGTTCCGTCTATATATGCTGTTAGGTGGTATGCCGCAGGTGATTCAGACGTATGTAGATACGAAAGATTTCCGTCAAACGGAGAAAGTGAAGCAAAACATCATTGCTCTTTATCGAGACGATATACAGAAATACGCCACCGGTGGAGAAGCCAAGGCGGCTGCTGTGTTTGAAGCCATACCATCACAGTTGCAGAAACAAGGTACTCGGTTTATGTTAGCCGATCTTAACGAGAACGCACGCTACAGTCATTACGAGAGTTCGTTCTTCTGGTTGCGCGATTCGCGTATCGTCAATATATGCTACAACACGTTTGCACCGAATATCGGTTTGGGCATGAATACAGAGCGCACAACACTTAAATGTTACATGGCCGATACGGGTCTGTTCCTCAGCCTCGCTTTTGACGAGCAAGGCCAAATGCCGGCAGAGGTGTACGAACGTATCCTGCACGGCAAACTGGAAGTGAACCTCGGATATGTCATGGAGAATGTGGTTGCGCAGATGTTATTGGCGGCAGGACACAAACTCTATTATTTCTACCAATATGATGATGTCGATTCTTCCAATACAATGGAGATTGATTTCCTCATTAGCAAACCGGCAATCACCTCGCGTAAGAACATCTGGCCGATTGAAGTCAAATCCACGCCGCGGTATTCGTTGTCATCATTGAATAAGTGCTTGGATAAGTTCGGACAATATGTCACGAACCCTATCGTATTACACACTAAAGATTTGGAGATTAAAGACGGAGTGACTTATCTGCCGTTGTACATGACACCGCTTTTATAACATCACATTTAACCTGTTTAGACCATGGCAGTATTTGCGTTTTATTCATTTGAGATAAAACATCTTGCGCGGCAGGCGGAGTTGGATTTTCCTGATTTAGAAGCCAAACTAGGACGAAAAGAGAACGAACAACGAGATGAGAATTAAAAAGGAGCAGTTGGAGAAGCAAAACAACGGCTTTGATCCGAAACGGTGCATTACCATTATATAGCAACCATCCGGTATTTCCGAATAGTTCCCCCCAGACGGGCTCCGACTCGTCTTTTTTTGTGTATCTTTAAGCCTTAAACTATATACCTTCAACTAAAAATCTCTGATTTTTCTTGTATATTCCAAATATTTGTAGTAACTTTGCAGCGCAAAATGCGTGCAAAGCTAAAACAAAAGACAAAAACTAATACGGAGATATGGAAAACGAAGAGAACAAACAAAACGTAGGAAGTAAGCTCATGAAGGGCTTGCTGATTGTGGTATTGATCCTGTTGGTGGGTGTGGTGCTATTCCTCATCCGTGCCAAGACTGCTGCGAAAGCAGAAAGCGAAGCCGCTGCACAACGTGCGGAACAGGTAGTGACCGAAGACGAGTGGAATGCGTTGCAGCAAGAGGTGCGTGAACTACGCAAAGAAGTGAACGCACTCAAAGCGAACGCCAAGAAAGCATCCGAGCCTAAGCCCGCTACGACAGAACCGGCCAAACAGACCAAACCGGAAAAGAAAAACAAAGAGACCCAACCCGCTCAATTCAACGCCAATGATGTCGTCTTGTCGAAGTACTCGCATGATTTTATACAGCCCACCGCGCAGGTCGCGCTTAAGAACAACACCGATCAGACCATCACTTCTGTTACCGGGCGCATCATTTACTACGACATGAACGGCAATATGTTGGATTACCAGGATTTCACCAAGAAAGGAACCATTGAGTCGGGCATGGTCAAGACGTTCGAGCTGAAGGGTTATGGCTATAGAGAGAGTTATGCGTATTATCAAAGCCAAACCTCTTTCACCAATCCCGACCGCAAGTACAAAGTGAAGTTCGAGCTGCAGTCCTACAAGACCCAATAAATAACGAGAAAAACGAGATGATCATTTATCGCATTCCACAAGGCACAATCCAAAAGGGTTGTGTCTTTTTTTTAGCAGATTACTTCTTTACTGGTAAGTGCGGCGTATAGTTCCAGACCTTTGGATGTCAACCTGTATGCTTGTTCGGGTTTATGCGGAGAAGACGGATAGGAAAAATCAATGTAGCCGTTGTCATAAGCCGGACGCATGTAGTTGTTACTGAATGTATGCCTACTGTTCTGCCTCATTCCCATTTCGGCTACTAACTGCCGCCGCGGGAGGACTTGTTTGCCAAGAGCCAGTACCAATCTAAACACACGCTCTTCTGCTTTATTTGCCGGTTTCGGACGTTTTCCTGCTTTGACCTCATCATTAAGCGCTTCATGAGCATCATTGGCAAACTTACTGGCATCGCTAGGTTGCAAAGCTGCATCCTCTGTATGAGCCATGCCTTCTTTGCCGACATAAAACATATCCAGCACTACAGGCGCATTGCCTCTATTCTCACCGCGATGAATCGTGCCTACTACTTCTACTATCGCCTCGCCTGCACGGAATGTTTTCTCTGCTCCATTGGAACAAACGATGGTCAGCTCGCCTTGTTCGACGATGCCATAGTTAATCACGTCATGATGATGCCAACTGGTCTTTGCGCCAACAGGAAAAACCAGTCGAACCACACTCAGTTCAGGACGTCCTGACGGATAATCCGGAAGTTCAACGCCATCCCAACTCTGCGAAGTGCGCAGTAATTCTATTTTCTTGATGCTCATGGTGGATGATAATCTAAAACCGCTGCAAAGGTACTACTTTTTTATGACACGCGCAATAGCATGCGTCTTTTTTTGACAAAATAACCTAAGTCTGCACATAAAAAGACGCAAGCTAAATAGAGATAGGGTTGAGTCTTGGGGGGAAGTGTTGTGAAGGTGGACTGTGGAAAAAAGACGCATGCTGAATATGGGCGAAACATAAAAAAGACGCATGCTAAAAAAAAGACACATGGTAAATAGAGGGAGGGTTGAGGGTTTTGAGTATAATTTTGCATTTTTTTGCATTTTTTCAAAGCTTCGGACGTGTAGTGTCTTTTTGAGGGTGTAATTTTGCAGCGGATTTTAAAAACAAGGTTGTTTAACGTCAAAAAATTAGTACGATTATGAAAGAGAATGTTTTGAGTTTGGTGATGGATACCATCGGAATTGTAGGCATGTTTTTCATCGCAGCGGTGCTATTATGCATCTAAATGCACACAAAATAAAATTTTGTTTGCATATATCAGAAAAAAGTAGTAATTTTGCAGGCTGAAAGTAGTAAGCAAGAAAAACACGTACTATGTATAGCATTGAACCTATGTCAGTCAAACAATTTGTGACTGACTCACAAATGAAATTGCCGCGTTTCCAACGCCGCTCAGTATGGGATGACAAACAGAAGTTCGAACTATGTATCAGCATATTTCAGGACTATCCTGTTGGTGTGGTTATTGTCAATAACGAACCGGATTCGTCATGGCTGCTAGATGGCCGCCAGAGACGTGCGACTCTCCAAGAAATGCGTGCAAATCCCAATGCTCTTTATCTTTGGGCTAAGAAGTATGTTGGCTTTAAGCCCAATGAGGACGTAGGCACATTAAAAGAGAAATACTGGGCTAAGGTCGAGGATTATTTGCAGAAAGACAAAACTGAAGATGAGGAACAGATTGTTGAAACTGTCGAAGACGAAGAGATAGCAAGAGAAGAAGCAGCTTCATTTAGTGCAGACAAGCAACGCAAGGGACTACAAACGTTGTTAGATGTCATATTGATGGTTCACCAACTGAAGGGCGAAACAGGCGCATGGCAAAGAGCATTCGATTTTACCAAATACATGCGTCTTAAATATGCTCCCAAAAGTAACAATAATAAAGTTGATCCGATCCGGTTACGCGACTTCGTGTTGGGCATTATCAACGATAATATAACTTTGACAAAAGACAGTCTCATTAACTACTATGAAGACGAGAGTGACATTCCTGATGATAAAAGATTAAAATTCGAAGCGGAGGTCGATCACCGTTGGGATGAGATTGTAAAAGTTATTGATACAGTTAAACGTTCTGAACGTATCCTCCAAGAAGCAAACATTGGATTGATTAAACTGACCAATGTTTCACCTTTAGATGCCCAGAATATCTTTTCTCGAATCAATAGCGGTGGTACTCCTCTAAAAGCGGAGGAATTGCTGTCAGCGAAACCATTTTGGAATGAAGAGGTATCGAGTAATGACCCCCGTTTGGCGGATATCGTATCTATGATGTATGCTAAACTAAATGTGGAAAGCCAAGAGGGAATTGTTAAGTGGGATGTGGCTGCAACTTTGCTGCCTCGTATAGATAAGCACCATTTAGTATTTGACGCTTATAAAGAAGCTTCTGCAAAAGGAGACTTAAATATAGAACAAGTCACACTGGGCTTTAAGTTGCTTAGCGCATTATATCAACGCGGGATAACCGGAAAAGATGTCAGCGATCTTGAGAAAAATCGCAATATCAATTGGAACCGCGACATTGATGAATTAGTGGTAGATTTAAATACCGTCTTTGATCTATTGCTCAGTGATAATTTCTTTAAACATTGGAAGGCATGGGGAAAGCCATTTGCGAAATTGCTTGGCTCTGCAATTGCATTAGAGTTTGTTGTCATTGTGTATGAAGATTGGGTCGAAAAAGGTAGACCTACAGCAGGTTCTTCTGCAAAAGCGGTTCAACGAAATGCAAGAATACTTATAGATCGTTTCATAGGAGAATATGGAACTGGTGTGTGGCTTGGATCTGGTGATAGAAAAATGGCATATCATATTCTACACCGTAATGATCGATTCCAAATAACTCCGAGAGAGGTGTGGGAGAAAATTATTGAAGGAGCATGCCAAGGCGAATATAATGGTCAAAGACTTGCAAGAAAGCAAGTAACTCCACTATTATATTATACATACGTTTTGCGAGATATGTCACCATCAGAGATAGGTGATATAACATTCGACATAGACCACACAATCCCACAAGCATGGTTTGAAGATAATCAGTTGGCAAACGTTAAACTAAAAGACAGTTTGTCCAATCTGGCTATACTGCCTAAAAAAGAGAATATCAGTAAAGGAGAGAAACCTCTCAATTCAATTACAGATCCATGGCTTAGAACTCAAATTGAGCAGTACCTCGGAATTAAAGAGAGTGAGTTTGATTTTTATTCTGATATTACTCATCTTGATGCGCTGAGACAAAAGAAACAAGAGATGTACATCCAGCTATTTGGAGATATTAGAGATAGCAAATTGGCCTATTAAACGTACATGGCTCTGGCGTATAAAACAATATCAATAAATAACCGTCGTTACCTTGGCACTCGATTCTAAGAAATCAAAACGTTTTAATATATACAACAATGAAAGCGAAACCATTCGTCAAATGGGTGGGAGGAAAAGCCCAACTCATAGAACAACTGGAAGCATTGCTTCCGGCTGACTTCGACCAATGGGAGAACGTCACTTACATTGAGCCTTTCGTGGGCGGGGGAGCTATGCTCTTCTACATGTTACAGACACACTCCAACATCAAGTCAGCTATCATTAACGACATCAATTCCGACCTTACTACGTGCTATAAAGTAGTGCGTGATAATCCGTCGGAGTTAGTCAATTCTCTGCAAGAAATTCAGAAAGAGTACTATGCGCTCAATTCTGAAGAAGAACGCAAAGCCTTCTTTATGGCTATGCGCGATGAGTTTAACACTAAATCGTTAGAACCTATCCGCAACACAACTTTGTTCTTCTTCCTGAACCGCACCTGTTTCAACGGTTTGTATCGCGTAAATAAAGCAGGTCTCTTCAATGTGCCATTTGGTCGTTACGAGACTCCGATGATTTGCGACCCGAATACAATTTATGCGGATAGCGCATTACTCCAGAATGTGGAAATACTTACCGGTGATTATCAAGAGACATTGTCTCACGCGAAGGGTAATACCTTATTCTATTTCGATCCACCTTACCGCCCGCTCAACAACACCAGCAGTTTTAACGATTACACTAAAGAAGCGTTCAACGACTTTGCACAGCGCCGTCTGAAAGAGTTCTGTGACAAAGTTGAGGCCGCAGGGCATCATTTCATGTTGAGCAATTCCGATTGTCAGGATATGTTCTTTGACGACCTCTATGCGCAATATATCATTGAGCGTGTTTGGGCATCACGAAGCGTAAATGCTAATGCAAGCAAGCGCGGTAAACTGACAGAAATTCTTGTGCATAACTACTTAGCAACCAAACAAAAAGCAGCATAATATGGCAGCACACACCACAGAACAGTTCAACTTGTTCATGTCTCAATTGCGCGAAACAAACGCAACGCTTGATTTCTACTGCGACTTCCCGAAGATAGCAAAGAACGTCGCAGACATCGAAATTAGTCTTAATACCCTTAATTACCTTATCGGGAAGGAGAATCTCCGAGAGGCAGTTGAGGCATTGTGGAATAGAGATCCTCGCGTCTTTGACGTAATGGACATCCTTATTGCTACGCGTAAGAAAGACGACAAGAAGTTCATAGACAACGATGGCTCGATGCATTCAGTACACTCGTTGTTTAGTTCTGTTGATGGGGTAATGAAGTTTATAGAGGGAACAGGGCTGAATAAGGTCTTTAAGAATAAAGAGGTGAAAGACCTTGTGGATTATGTGTTTGGTGTAGAAACAGGCTTGGATACCAACGCTCGCAAGAACCGTAGTGGAGATATCACCGAAACATTAATAGCACGTATCTTCACTAATGCCCATATTACATATCGTGAGCAAGTATCATCAAAAGAGTTTCCTGCTATTTCTGCAGTGCTTGGAGTAGACCAAAAAGTGTTTGACTTTGTTATAGCGGCCAACGGAAAGACATATCTTATCGAGGTGAATTTCTATTCAAGCAACGGTTCTAAACTTAATGAAGTTGCTCGTTCCTACACAGATGTTGCTCCAAAGGTAAACGGAGTGCCGGGCTTTGAGTTTGTGTGGATTACTGACGGAGTTGGTTGGAATAGTGCCCGCAATAAATTGGAAGAAGCATTTGCAGCAATTCCAAGTATCTACAATCTGACAACTATTAGTGAATTCATCTCTAAGATCAAATAAATTATGTCTGCGCCATCAATGCTATCTAAGGGGAAAGTGTTGCTAAGTTCTTTTCCTGTTAATGGTTCCTTTTATGTAGGAGTTTACCAAGGAACATTATCGGATTTTGATGTAGTCATCAAATATAGACAAAAGGAGAATGGTAGGTGGGGACGATTACGCACTCCTAAGCATATTCATTGGGCAATAGATATTCTAATCAAACAACATCAGGAAGACGGTGAAACCTCTCGACTACTTGATTTTTTAATCGACACGTGGGAAAACCATATTTCTCCATGGAATTCAGAAAGCGAGCGAGAGGCATTTCTAAACGAACAAAACTTGATGAATGAGGTAAATGCGGAAGCCGACAACTATCCAGCATTAGCTAATAAAGGAGAGTACAGTGTAAAGTTCCTAATCTTATTAGCCAAATTATTAATGGCTCAAGAGAAGACAAATCGCCACGATGCTTATATGTTCGGCAACTTGCTTCGGCAGTTGAGAAATCATGACAATATCTTTAGAATAGTATCCACTGCAACTTTTCATTAATTGCGCATGAAAATGCCCTCTAAATATCCCGATTTCACCATCCTTAATGGTGATTGCATGCAGAGACTTCGCGAGATAGAAGATAATTCTATCGATGCTATCTTTGCCGATCCGCCTTATTTCCTCAGCAACGGAGGTATCAGTGTGCAGAGCGGTAAGCAAGTATGCGTAGACAAAGGCGATTGGGACAAAGGCGGTACTCCTGAGTATATCTATGAGTTCAATCGCAACTGGTTATCTCTTTGCCGGTCCAAACTGAAAGACGATGGTACAATTTGGATTAGTGGTACGCACCACAATATCCACGTTGTCATGCGCTGTTTGCAAGAGTTGGGGTATAAAGTTCTGAATACCATTACTTGGCAGAAAACCGATCCGCCACCCAATTTGTCATGCAAATATTTTAACTTCTCAACGGAGTTAATCATCTGGGCACGGAAGCACGAGAAAAAGAGCCACAAGTTCAACTACGAGACAATGAAGCAGTTGAATGGAGGTACTCAGATGACAGACGTGTGGCGTATTCCGGCGGTAGGCAGATGGGAAAAACTCCAAGGCAAACACCCAACGCAAAAGACTTTGCGGCTCCTGTATCGAATCATCCTTGCGTCCACAAACGAAGGTGATACAATTCTCGATCCGTTTAGCGGATCAGGCACCACAGGTATTGCCGCTAATCTGCTCGGTCGCAAATATATTGGCATCGAACAAGATAAGAAGTTCTGCGAGTTGTCGCTCAGTCGTCGTGCGGCGCTTGAAGCCCCCGAGGAGCGCAAGAACCTCTATGAGAAAATGCGCGTGAATCCACAAGAGGCTACTGTGCTTGTGAACCACATGCGCGAATCGGATAGAGTTATTGCCATGCAAACAGGTATTACCTATGTCCGTGTTGCGGATGCAAAAGGTTCGCTGCTTGTCAAGCAAGGCTTTGAGAGGCTGGGTTATATTTGTATTCACACCAACGGAGAGAACCCGGTTCTATTCAAGCAGGTTAATAAAGGCTTCCGGATATACCAACCCAAAGACCTACAAGAGAAAGGCTTTTCGGCTGAGCATGCAATGTATTATGCCGGTTTCCTATTTGATCCGAAAAAGCCTATACCATTTGACCAGCCGATAGACTTGCACAAAAAGAAGTACACCCAAGTCGCACATATACAACCATTGAGTGATTTTATCGGAATAAAATGAACCGGCTCGTACTTATAGGGAATGGCTTTGATTTAGCACATGGCTTGAAAACAAGCTATGCGGACTTTATTGATTGGTACTGGGAAAAACGATATAAAGAACTACTCGAAACACATAATAATGTTTCGGAGGATTGCTTATTGACGATCCAATACCAAGAACATAGTGCGATTAGTACATATTTAGAAAACCAACTACGTTATAATCTAACATTTCGAGGACTTACGACCAAAAGAAAGATCGACTGGATAATAGGCAATGTCGATGAATTTTACTCAAAACCTTCTCCTCTATTTAAAAGAATCCTTTTAGGTGTTAATTCAAAAACATGGGGAGGTATTGAGCAGGATTATTATGATTTACTGAAAGAATATGCTTTCAGAGATCCGAAAGATAATAAAACCGAACCGCCCATTAAAGCGCTGAACCAACAGTTGCGTTATTTGCAACAGTTGCTTGTGGAGTACTTGGCGGAAGTTGGGGAAAATAAAGTTAAAATAATTCCGAGTATCTTAAATGCTCTGTATGCTCCAATAAATGAGGAAGATGTTGCTATTGAGAGCCGGAAATATATTCAAGCTCATAAAGAATACTGGGAGTTCCATGAAGAAAGAGATGAGGAGTTGAGAGGTATAGTTAAAAAATATGGCCATGATGATACGCAATGTTTAGGACAAGTAGAATATTGGAGAAAAGATCAGCCCAATGGTTCGACCCTATACCCCGAAGCCTTCTTACTCCCGAAGGATATTATGCTGCTGAATTTTAACTATACCAATACGGCATCAATATATAGTAGGAGCTATCGCAGTTTTTCTGACAATCATATTCATGGAGAGATCAGTGATCCCAAGAGCATAATCTTTGGCTATGGAGACGAATTGGATGATAAGTTCAAGGAACTGAAAGCGCACAAGAATAATGCGTGTTTGTCTCATGTGAAGTCTATCCGATATTTGGAAGCGCCGAACTATAGACAGATGTTATCCTTTATAGAGTCAGAACCATTCCAAGTGCTCATTATGGGGCACTCGTGCGGCAATTCGGACAGGACTTTGCTGAATACTATATTTGAGCACCCGAATTGTGTATCCATCAAGCCATATTACTACATAACCGATAAGGAAAAAGGCACGGATAACTATATCGAACTGGTGCAACACATCAGCCGCAATTTTAATGATATGAAACTCATGCGTGACCGCGTGGTGAATAAGACACAATGCGAACCGCTTGTAAAAGAATAACCCGTCATGAACCATTGCCCACATAATCACATAGATTGTCCTTGCGCTAAAGAAGCCTGTCCTCGTCACGGAAAGTGCTGCGAGTGTGTAAAGCATCATAAAGAACACGGAACCAAACTCCCGGCGTGCTTGAGAGGGATTGAATGGGAAAAATAATAATAACATAGCTTGTATCTTTTTTCTCAAAAATCGTAAAAATAAATACAACCTCATATGAAAAAATTATTCTTTATCTTAGCAGCGGTAATGATGACCGTGAGCGTAATGGCCGCTGAGAATATCCCTTATAGTTTTTGGGGTATCACTTTAAACAAAACTTTAAAAGAAGATGTAGATAACGTTCTAAAGGGGAAGGGACTTCAATACCTCGGAGAGGATTCCCTATTTTCACATTATGCCGGAGAACTTAGATATGATGGTATGAAGTGCCAAAAGGTGCAAGTCCTGTATAAGAACGATACTATCCATTCTATTGCATTTATAGATACTTGTAAGGAAACAATTAGTAACCAATGCGATTACTATACAAACCTATATAAAAATCGGTATAAAGATCTAACTCAACTCAGTAAGGGATCCTCACTTTTATTTCAAACAGGATTGCCATTTGAGAGCGAGGTTTGGGGTGTAACTGATTATAAAACATCCTTGATAATCTCATGCGATGAAAATAAACTCATTACGATATATGCATATACCTCTCCGGGACTAAAAGAACTAATTGATAGCATGAACGAACTTGCTACGATGTTTGAGAAAATAGTCCTAAATTATGATACGGCGAATGAGGTTAAGGGAGTAATGGGAGTTAATTTCGGGGAAACTAAAGCCAACACATTAACTGCTTTTAAAAAGAGAGGTTTATACTTAAAAGATGATGGTAATATTTCATATTTTCAGGATGTTAGTTTTGGAGGTAGTCAGTTTTCTATGGCTACGCTATATTTCAGACATGATCCAAATAAGAACACGGATATATTTTTAGCTGTTAAATTCGAGAAAAACTTCTACACATCGTACAAAGAAGAAGCCCTCATGATGTATGATGCAATTTGTAGTAAGTTCAATAAGAAATACACAAACGGTTATACCTATAAGGATGAGTATGATTACAAGGTTATGGGCTTTGGTATGTATGAGATAGACTACGGGGGAGGAGAAGTGCCTCCTATTATAGTTACAGCAGAAAAAGGCATAAGTAAAGGAGGTGATAAATACTTCTATGTTACTGTTTCCTATTTTGGTTTGAGAATGGAAAATGTAGATTTGGATGATTTATAAAAACTTCTTCTTTTAACTTGTATAAATCTTACCCCCTCCCCTTTTATGTCCGTAGAACAGAAGATTGTTTACATTGTCTTGATTTACCTTGTGGTGATCAATCTTGTGACGTTCTTTGTGTACGGCATTGACAAATGGAAAGCCAAACGGGCTAAATGGCGTATTGAGGAATCGACTTTGCTTTGGTGGGCTGCGGCAGGAGGATCTATCGGTGCTTTGCTCGGTATGAAAGCATGGCATCACAAGACGCAGCATCGGAAATTTACATGGGGCCTACCTGCCATCCTCATCGCCCAATTAGCAATACTTGGTATATTAATCTATTATTTTTACCCTATATTCTCTCATAGCATGGTACTTTTTTGAGCAAATTCAAGCAAAAAAGTACCAAGCTACACAAAAAAGTAACGATAAAAATCAATAACCTATGAAAAAATTATTCTTTATCTTAGCAGCGGTGATGATGACCGCGAGTGCGTGGGCAGATGATTTTAGCACAACCCTCCAAAAGGCTAAACAAGGTGATGCCTCTTCGCAAAACAGTCTTGGCGCCTTATACTCCAAAGGTAACGGTGTAGCCCAAGATTATAGCCAAGCCGTTTATTGGTTCCGAAAAGCAGCGGAACAGGGACATGCCAACGGACAATATAATCTTGGCCTCATGTATGCTAATGGCGAAGGTGTAACGCAAGATTACACTCAAGCCGCTTATTGGTTCCGCAAAGCCGCAGAACAAGGACAAGTCGATGCACAAAAAAATCTTGGGATTTTGTATGCTAATGGTAAAGGAGTAAAACAAGATTACGCACAATCCGTTTATTGGTATAAAAAGGCTGTGGACCAAGGAGATGCAGGAGCCCAAAACATGCTTGCTATCATGTACGAATATGGATTAGGAGTAAAACAAGATTACGCACAAGCTCTTTATTTGTATAAAAAGGCTGCAGAGCAAGGGCTTGCTGTTGCCAAAAATAATATTGGCGATATGTATGCTAATGGCGAAGGTGTAACGCAAGATTATACACAAGCCGCTTATTGGTACAAAAAAGCTGCTGAGCAAGGCTATGTCAGTGCCCAATATAAGCTCGGTTACATGTACAGCGAAGGCGAAGGTGTAGCTCAGGATTACACTCAAGCCGCTTATTGGTTCAGAAAAGCTGCAGACCAGGGATTTGCCGAAGCCCAATACAAGCTTGGTGTTATGTACGATAAAGGAACAGGTGTAGCCCAAGATTATACCCAAGCCGCTTATTGGGTCCGCAAGGCAGCAGAGCAAGGACTTGTCGATGCACAAAACATTCTTGGTCTCAAGTACGAATTTGGTGTAGGCGTAGCTCAGGATGATGCACAAGCCGCTTATTGGTACCAGAAGGCTGCAGAGCAAGGACATAAAAAAGCAGAGGAGAATTACCAAAGAGTCCGTGCGACATTAAGGGTGAAAGGATTAGTGGACGGAGGACGAAAGGAGAACTAACGGTTGAATAGTATATTCACATTCACTGCATTCACACATATTTATGGCTGAAATAAAATAACCTATGTCCGTTGAACAGAAGATTGTTTACATTGTCTTGATTTACCTTGTGGTGATCAATCTTGTGACGTTCTTTGTGTACGGCATTGACAAATGGAAAGCCAAACGGGCTAAATGGCGTATTGAGGAATCGACTTTGCTTTGGTGGGCTGCGGCAGGAGGATCTATCGGTGCTTTGCTCGGTATGAAAGCATGGCATCACAAGACGCAGCATCGGAAATTTACATGGGGCCTACCTGCCATCCTCATCGCCCAATTAGCAATACTTGGTATATTAATCTATTATTTTTACCCTATATCCTCTCATAGCATGGTACTTTTTTGAGCAAATTCGGGCAAAAAAGTACCATGCTACACAAAAAAGTAACGATAAAAAATCAATAACCTATGAAAAAATTATTCTTTATCTTAGTGGCGGTAGTGATGGCCGCCGGAGGCAGCAGAGCAGAGGAGCATAGTTACGTGTGGAACGCGGAGTTCCCGAACTACAAGCAGCAGATACCGTCATCCGATTTCACCACCGCCGACGGACTGTTCCGCTTCACCAGCGACAAAGCCCAAGGCGTCAGCGGACCGCAGTTCAATGAAGATAAGAATGCAGGACTGCTGCTGAGACTCTACGCCGATAACACCCTCCGCATCGAGAGCCTCTCAGGAGACCCGATAACCGACATCACCTTCGTCATCGGAGGCAACGGACATTATAAACTGGCCAACCTCACGCCGTCCAAAGGCGCAATGGGCGAACCCTATATCGGCAAAGACGCTACCGACACCTTCCGCGAGTACCGACTCTTCTGGAGCGGGAACGCCACCGATATCACCTTCACCGTTGGCCATCTGTGCGAGTACGGCATTGACTGCGCCGAGCAAGGAAAGACCGACGAACCGGGAACATGTATGACCAAGCAGATCATCATCACCACCGCCTCCGGGCAAGGGTTGGAAGACCTGCAGGATGGAGAGGCTACGCCTCGCAAAATCATCTACAACGGGCAAGTCTATATCCTCCGTTCCGGCCATTCCTACACCCTCACAGGAACAGAGGTGATTCCGCAAAAATAAATACCACCATGACCCATTGCCCACATAATAATAACATAGCATAGCTTGTATCTTTTTTATAGCTTGTATAAATTCAACCAGATATAATATAAAAAGATGGCAGCACAGAATAAATTGTTTCAACGGTTGATATGGTTGGCGGATACGGTGTATTCGGCGAAGCGAATCACCATGGACGAGATAGACAGTCGGTGGTCGAAATCGCCGTACAATGACGCGCATGAGTCGCAATACGGCAAGCGCAATTTCAGTCGGCACAAAGATCCCATCGCAGAGCTATTCGGCATCGAGATCGTGTGCGACCGTTCGACCAACACCTACTCCATCAACGACGTATCGCGTGCGTCCGGTTCGGATGTGCGGGCGTGGATCATCAACACCTTCGCGCTCAATAACCTGACGAACCTGTCTGCCGGTATGCGCGAGCGCGTAATCTTCGAGGAGATACCCGAAGGAATGCGTTACCTGAGCATCATCATCAATGCGATGAAAGACAATCGGAAATTGGTGATGTCGTATCAAGGTTTCAAGCGCACCGAACCGCATACTTTCCTACTCGACCCGTACTGCCTGAAGGTCTTCAAACAGCGGTGGTACCTGGTGGGTAAACCGGAAGATCATCCGGAGGAGAAAGAGCCGCGTGTGTATGCGCTGGATCGCGTCAAAGATCTGGCGGTAACCGATAAGCCGTTCCACCTGCCCGCTGCCTTCAAACCGGCGACTTTCTTTGAGAACCAGTTCGGCATCGACCGTTCCAAGACAAAGGCAGAGAAGATACGCGTCAAGGTGAGTGCGTACGATGCGAACTTCCTGATCTCTTTGCCGCTTCACGCCAGTCAGCGCGTGGTAGAGAGTAACGACGAGTACACGGTCTTTGAGTACCGATTGGCACCGACGTACGACTTCATCATGGAGTTGCGCAAGTTCGGTTCCAAGATGGAAGTGCTGGCGCCGGAATCGTTGCGAGAAGAGTTTGCAAAGGAAGCGAGACAACTTGAAAAGTTGTATTTGTGATTGGTGATTGGTAATTGGTGATTAAAAAAAGTGCATTTTCGATGCACTTTTTTTGTTCTTAGGACGTGTAGTGTCTTTTGTTGATGTTACCTTTGCGGCACAAATGCCGCAAAGGATGAAACCGCCCGATGAACATAGTACAGACCTTTCTGCTGCCCTGCGCCGCGACCGCGACAGATGGGCGCAGATGGCTATGGAGCAGGCGGAATATATCCGGCAACTGGAAGAACGCATACAGGTATTGACAAAAGCGGAGGAAGAGTCCGATACACTACCGCAAGAGAATGACTACCAAGCTCTCGTCCAATGGTTGGCTGCTGAAAAAACGTTAGGCAATAACTATTACGCCGAAGCGGGCTATAACCGCAGTAAGATGTGCCGGAATCTTCGAAAAATACTGGGTTGGGAACCTGACCAGAATAGTTTGCGAAAAGCAGAAAACAGATAACAAAAATAAAATTGGGACAAAATTGGGACTACTTTCCCAACCAGTCCCTAAGAAAAGCAGTACTTTTGCATCGGATTTCCAAAAACGGAGGTCCGGTGATTTTTTTTATTAACCCGCGAAAGTTTGTGTGACTCGCACGTGCAATGAGTGGCCACTCGCATACAACCCGAGCACAAAACTTTTAAACATTATGAAAACAAATTTTGAAGTCATTGACCAGTTTTTCAGTGCTCAAATGAGCGCAAACGAGAGTGAAGCAACCTTAAAAGCCCTCCGTCCGCAAGTGGAAGAGGCAGTGAAGGAACTCATTCGGCAACAGGGTAAGCCGGCGAACTTCACCGGTACACTCGAGTATCACGGGTTTAAGATCGTGGTGCGTCGTCCGACGTCGTACACGTGGGAGCAGAACACCCAGATCCAAGATTCGAACCTCGACTTCTACAAGCAGTTGCACGGGTATTACGAGCAACTCCAGGAGAATGTCAAAGAGGCGCGTGCGGACCTGAAGCGTGCGGCTGAGAAGCTCGCCAAAGCTCATCCCGATTCCGAGTCCATCAAACACGGCTTCTCCATCGCCATCATGGCGTAAAATGCTTCTTATCCCTCGGCTCCGCTCCCTCGATTCCGGTCCCTCTTAAGTTTCCCCCCCCCACTTATACCTTGTATCTTTTTTGCAAAAATACATGCAAAATTAATACAAGCTATCCGGGGGGGAGGGTTAATGAGGAAGCTTGGTCAGTTCGGCGTAGAGGTCCAAACCGTTAGCAGTCAGACGGTAAGCCTGCTCTGGGAGGTTCGGATGGGCAGGACAAGTCATCGTTACAAGTCCCTGAGATACCGCCGGCTTCAGATAGTTATTGATGAATACGGCACGGCTCTTCTGCTTTAGATGCAGGCCGTCTACGATTGCACGGCGAGGTAAGGTCGCCTTACCGATCACCAGCACCATCTTCTGGATGCGTACATCCACTTTGAGAGGTGCAGACACAGGAGTAGGCAACGGTTCGGAACGAAGTTGCCGCAAACCACCTACGGACAGGTCGATACATACTTCGCAGCCCGCTTTACCCGCAGCGTCATTGCGTACCTGCCTAGCGTATTGTACCTCATGACCGGCATCAACCAGCGCCTTCATCACCAGCGGGCGGTAAGCCTCGCTCTCCTTGGAGCACTTGATATAGATCTTCATGGCTATAATTATTTGTTCCTTTAGACGATGTTTATCATTTCCGCTGCAAAGGTACTAAAAAATTCCGAACCCCACAACAGCTTGTATCTTTTTTTGTGAAATTTATATAAAATTAATACAAGCCACACTAAGAACTGTCCCACTTATGCCTTGTATCTTTTTTGTAAAAATACATGCAAAATTAATACAAGCTATCCGGGGGAGAAGCAGATCGTTAGAGGCTGCTTTGAAAAAGAAAGCCGATAAAAAGAAAGTACCAAAGAAAAATTAATAAAAGAAAAAATATGATGATGATTATTTATTATTCGTAGTATACTCTTCATCATCAAATAATATTAAAATTTTATGAACGATGAAAAGAAATCTTTTGATTATATGTGGGAGCTGCTTAACCCTCCGCGAGAGTTCCACAACATGCGCGGCAAGTGCGAGACAAACCTCTGGAACACGCTCAGCATTCACATGCAGCACCGCGTGTATCGTCTCATCCGCGATAAGAAACGGCGAGGCGAGAGTGTCCATCCTAATCCATGGTACGCTATCGTCAATGCACGGGATGCAGAGCCGACTAACTATAACGGTGACACTCGAATTGACGACCTCGTCAAGACCACGAGAATGGTCGTCGCGTGGTACAAAGAGCGGGCAGGCATCTACACCCTCGAAGAAGCCCTTGCCCTCAAACTCCAAATCATCAGAGAATTTAAACTAATTAAAGATTAACATTATGGATGTTGAATTGATTAAAGGCATAGCCTCCGTATCTGGCACTGTTAGCCGCTTCCGCGATGGACGTAAACTTGTCGCTCGCACCTACAAAAGAACCGGGAAAACCTGTTTCTACGTAGTAGACCCGCATCATAGACGCACAAAACCAACCAATTCCGAATTGAGAGCACGCTCCACTTTTGGAGCAATCGCCTCGGAGGTTGCTCGGAGAATGAAAAATGGAGATTCGCGTCCACGCTCTGAGATATGGAAAGAGGTTGCAAAGGAACTGCGTGCAGAATGAACCAAGTTTGTAACAAGACCATCACGGGACCATGTCCCAATGACAGCCTATGAGAGCAATGACGAAAAGCCAACTCGCTCGCAAAGCGGGAGTCTCCGAACAAACACTCCGAGTGTGGCTCCGAGATCCGTTCATCCG